>Ga0209062_1000273_pt1 | contig 190269 bp, 158 predicted proteins | sample Coa_R2_2_FD_187158 | JGI IMG/M metagenome (GOLD analysis project Ga0209062, IMG submission 187158) | Surface soil microbial communities from Centralia Pennsylvania, which are recovering from an underground coalmine fire - Coalmine... | ecosystem: Environmental > Terrestrial > Soil >... | reverse complement strand
CAGAGAACCAACCGGCCAGAACGCCTCGTCCCCGGGCGAGATCAAATCGGAAAGGTGGGCGACATCGTCTCGGAATCCCCGGGCGACTTCAAATCGGTACACCCGGGCGACATCGTCGGAATCCGCAGCCTATAGGCTGACCTTTCAAGTCCCGTCGCGCTGACCACGCGGCGGGACTTTCGTTTTCGAGATAGGTAGTAGCTCCTACGAGTCAAGCATCGGAGGTCTCGCGCCGCGACAGCGCTCAATTGTAGTCATCGGAGCGCAGGATCGCGCACTGACCATAGGCGCTCGATCAGCATGGCGTCTTTCCGCCGATCGAGCACGTAACCCACACCCGTCTGCCAGTAGTCTCTCGGGTTGAGACCTAGTTCCTCCAGATCCTCCGGTTCGGCCAAATATGAGTGATCTCTCACGGTGACGTAGTCGATGGGCGTCTCAACCACGTACGGCCGCCAGATCGACTCCGCGCATGCTCTCGCATGCGGCGGAGATCGACGCGCTGGTGGATCTTGCGCTCGACCACCACGTCGTAGTTCGCGCCCTGGAGCGTCAACGACCCGTCGATGAAGCCGGCGCGCAACTCCGCCTCCTCGGCCTTCAGCGTGGCGATCTGCTTGCGCAACTCGGCAATGCGATCGGCGGGTGTCATCGCCGCCACCGCTGCGGCCGTGTGCCGTCGTGAGCCGCGGCCAGTAGCTCGGCGGTGCGCTCCTGGTTTGCTGTTGTCGCGATTCTGGCGCACGCGCGAGCAGCGCGGTGTGGTCTCCGCGGAACACGGTCGCGGCCGCCTCGAGCCAGCCGATTTCGTCCCATAGATTGGCATCGTCAGGCGAGGGTCGTTGGTTTTGCATTGCGCTTGTAACCTATTGGCAGGATTGAAGGCCGTTAGCGTCAGTTTTGCAGCCAAGTGATTGAAAAGGCTTTGACATGTCCAGCTTCCCAAGCTGTATGTCGTGGGTTCGATTCCCATCGCCCGCTCCATCCGCCTTCGCCTAGACGTCGGCGGGCGGGCCTTCGCCGTCGCGGCTGCGCGCCAGTTCAACCCGGAGCTGATCGGCGGGTCGAGAAGGTCCCGGACATCTACCAGCGCCCGCTGTGAACACTGCCGCAATCCCGGCCGCAACGCGCCCGAATCATAGGTGGAGACGCCTCCATGGGCACGACCTGAGCTCACCCAAAGGCCAATCGAGCTCCGAAACCCGAGACATATTCCCGCCAAACTGCGTCCCGTAACCTCTGGTAGTCATCCGGCGACAGCCGTGGCATGTTGCCCGCGTGCCTTTGCGCATGACCTATGGGGAGCCCGCATGCCGCCGCTGAATGCCAATCCGGCCTTTTCCCGTCGCCTCTTTTGCCCGGTTGCGGCGCTCGTGCTCGCGCTCGGTCTCGCGGCGCCAGCCGCTCGCGCGCAAGCGCAAGCGCCCGCCGCCAACAGCGAGGCCGCGCGCGAAGCCGAGCTCCATGCGGCGCTGGATGCCGGCTACAAGGCCGGCACGCGCGGGCCCGCGACCGTCAAGCTGCTCGACGAGGCGACGCTCGCGCTGCCGCCGAACGAGATCTTCATCCCGACCGCCGAGGGCACGCGCATCCTGCGCGCGCTCGGCAACACGATCAACAACGGCACCAGCTATCAGGGCATCGTGCTCGGCACCACGCCGAGCGACGGCTGGATCGTGGTCGTGCGCTACATCAAGGAAGGCTACATCAAGGACGACGACGCCAAGAGCTGGAACGCCGACGAGCTCCTGCAAAACCTCAAGGACGGCAACGAGGAGGCGAACAAGGACCGCGCGGCGCGCGGCTTCCCGCAGGTCGAGATCATCGGCTGGATCGAGAAGCCGACCTATGATGCCGTCACCCACCGCCTCGTCTGGTCGCTGTCGAGCAAGCACAAGGGCGAGCCCGCCGGGGCGAACACCGGCGTCAACTACAACACCTATGCGCTCGGCCGCGACGGCTACTTCAGCCTCAACCTGCTCACCAACTCGTCCAGCATCGGCGCCGACAAGGCGGTGGCGCACGAGCTCCTCGCCGCACTCGATTACAATTCCGGCCGCCGCTACGAGGACTTCAATGCATCGACCGACCACATCGCGACATACGGCATCATCGCGCTCGTCGGCGGCATCGCGGCGAAGAAGCTCGGTCTGCTGGCGCTGATCGGCGCCTTCGTGCTCAAGTTCGCCAAGGTGATCTTCCTCGGCGTCGCCGCCTTCCTCGGCGGCGTCTACAAGCTGTTCGGCCGCAAGAAGACGCAGACCTGAGCGGCGGCAAAAGGGCCAAGAGCGCCAAAGAGCGTCAAGTGCGCACCATCCTGTTTCTGCTGCTCTCCGGCCTCAAGTGGGGCAAGCTCGCCACCACCGGCGGCACGATGCTGCTGTCGCTCGCGGTGTACGCCTCGATCTGGGGCTGGCGCTATGCGGCGGGCTTCGTCGGGCTGATCTTCGTGCATGAGATGGGCCACTACGTCGCGGCGCGCCATTGCGGACTCGACGTCGGCGCGCCGACGTTCATCCCGTTCGTCGGCGCATGGATCGCGCTCAAGGAGCAGCCGCACAACGCCGAGGCCGAGGCCTATGTGGCGATGGCGGGGCCGTTGATCGGCACCATCGGAGCGCTCGCGACCTACCTGGCGGGACGCCAGCTCGACAGCAACGTGATGCTGGCGATCGCCTATGCGGGGTTGTTTCTCAACCTGTTCAACCTGCTGCCGCTCTCGCCCCTCGACGGCGGCCGCATCACGGCGGTGATCAGCCCGCGCATCTGGCTCATCGGCGCGCCGCTGATGCTCGCGATCACGCTCTACCGGCCGAGCCCGGTGTTGATCATGGTTTGCATCCTCTCGCTGCCGCAGATCATGCGGGCGTGGAAGTACGACCCGAACGCGCCCGAGAACCTCGCCTATTACGGCGTCGCGGCGCAGACCAAGCTCGAATACGGCGCCGCCTACCTGGCGCTCACCGGCTTTCTCGCGGTGATGACCTACGAGCTGCACGAGATGCTCGGCGCGATGCCGCGCCCGTGAGCGCCGATACGCGCCGATGAACGTCCATGCGCGTCCATGCGCGCCGCGTCAGACATCCTTGCGATAGACGATGAAGCCGTAATGCGCCGCGACCTTGTCGTAGAGCGCCCGCGCGGTCGCGTTGGTCTGGTGCGTCTGCCAATAGACGCGGGCCGAGCCGGCGGCGCGGGCGCGCTCGTAGACCGCCTCGATCAGCGCCCGGCCGACGCCCGCGCCGCGCGCGGCTTGCGCCGTGAACAAATCGTGCAGATAGCAGATCGGCGCGAGCAGCGTGGTGCTGCGATGGAAGAGATAGTGGGCGAGGCCGAGCAGCTCGGCGCCGCGCTCGGCGACCAGGGCATGCACCGGCTCGGCGGGATCGAAGAAGCGCGCCCAGGTCGCCTGGGTGATCTCGGGGGCGAGCGCGGTCGGGCCGCTGCGGCCATAGAAGGCGTTGTAGCCGTCCCAAAGCGGCAGCCAGCGGGCGTAGTCCGCGCGCTCAATGGGGCGAATGATCAGTGCAGTATTCATCGCCTATCAATAGGGCCAAAAGCGGCCAGGCAACAAGCACCCGCGAGGCGCGCAGGCATGACGCGTAGGCCTCATGGGCTTCTCGCTGGGCGGCTTCGTCGCGGCGCAGACCGCGAGCGACGATGCGCGCATTGCGGCGCTCGCGGTCCTCTATGGCGGACTGCCCGACGCGGCCGTTGCGCGGGTCAAGCGGTTGCCGCCCGTCCTGGAGCTGCACGGGGATGCGGATCGCATCGTGCCGCCTGCCCGCGGTGCCGAGCTGGTCCGGATCGCCCAGCGCCTCGGTGCGCCCGCCGAGCAACTGACCTATCCGGGCCGCGGGCATGGATTCGATTTTTCCGAGAAGGATCCGATGACAGCTGACGCCATCGCGCGCGTCGTGCGGTTTTTCCGAGCGGGCCTAGCCGCGGGTTGAATGCGGCCCGCCGGATCATCATTGCGAGGCCTGCGTGGCAGGCCGAAGCAATCTCGCAGCGCATATGCCGATCGAGATTGCTTCGTCGCCTTCGGCTCCTCGCAATGACGGGAAATGCCTGACTTACGCTTACGGCAGCGCCAGCAGCGCGCAGGCGATCGCCATCATCACCATGGCGGACAGCGCGAGCGACCAGTGCACGCCGATCAGGCTGCCGATCAGGCCGACCGAGACGCCGCTGAAGGCGCGCAACCCGAGGCTCGCCATGTTGTACAGACCGATGACGCGGCCGCGCATGTCGACCGGCGCATGGACCTGCACCAGCGTCTGCGCCATGGCGTTGAACGAGAGCTCGCAGAAGCCGGCGGCGAACAGCAGCGCGAGCGCGAGCGGATAGGTCGAGGCGAGCGCGAAGCCGGTCAGGGCGCTGCACCACACGATCGCCAGGATGATCGCGGTGCGCGGCTTCGGCGGCAGCAGGTTGCGGCCCTCGAGCAGGACGCCGGCGAACATGGCGCCGGCCGCGTCGGCCGCGAGCAGTGCGCTGTACGATACGCCGGGGTCGCCATGGCCGAGATCGTTCGCGAAATTGGGCATCTGCGCGTTGTAGGCATTGCCGACGAAGAACGACGAGCACCCGGCGAGCAGCGTCATCGCGACGATGACGGGATGCGCGGCGATGTCCCGCATGGTGTGGACGATGTCGGCGAAGCCGCGCACGGCACGGCGCGGCGGCGGAGTGCCCTTGCGGAAGCGCGGGCCGTACGGCGCATTCACCAGCCACAGCACCAGCGGCAGGTAGAACACCGTGTTGAGCAGGATGCCGTGCGCCGGCCCGAGCGTCAGCAGGATCGCGCCGCCCACCGCCGGGCCGATCAGCACGCCGACATAGCGCGCGGTCGCGTTGAGGCGCACCGCGCTCATCAGGTCCGTCGGTCCGACGATGTCGTAGATCAACAGCTGGTTCGGCGTCTGCCACAGCACGCCGGCGCAGCCGTGGATCACCAGCAGCACCATGGCGTGCCACATCTGCAGCGAATCGGTGACGAAGAAATAGCCCCAGCCCAGCGAGGCAGTGATGAACAGGCCCATGCCGCACTGGATGAGGCGGCGCGGGTCGACCCGGTCGGCGAGCACGCCGCTCGCGACCGAGAACAGCAGGAACGGCAGCCAGTGCGACAGCACCGCGAAGCCGGCGAGCGACGGCGAATGGAATTTTTGGAACAGCATCCAGTAGCTGATGACGTGCTCTATGTTGTCGGCCATCATCGCCAGCACGTAGGTGCCGAACTGGATGCGAAAGCCGGGATGGCGGAACGCCGCGAAGGACCGTCGCGCGGGCGCAGGCGGCGTGCCGCGGCCGGAGCTCATGTCATTCATTGGAAAGCTTTCAATTCTAATGTAATTCGCCGCGCCATGCCGGGCGGACTTATGGCTGCGAGTTGGGGTTAGGTCCATAGCGGGCGCGCGTGCTGGCCCTGCTTGCATCACATAGGTGACCGTCTTTGCGAGCGCGTAGCCCGGATGGAGCGAAGCGCAATCGGGGGCCGGCCTATCCGCGGAGAAGCCTTCCCGGCATTCGCTCCGCTCCATTCGGGCTACGAGCCCGCTCTCGCGTCCCCATGATTCGAGACGCGTCGCTGCGCGCCGCTCCTCACCGTGAGGACGCTCTTCTATTAACCGTCAGAACCCGCCGGCGCTGAAGCTCAGGCGCTGGGTCACGTCGTACTGCGCCTTGGTGACCGGGTAGGCGTAGTCGATGCGGATCGGGCCGAACGGCGAGCCCCAGACCAGGCCGGCGCCGAAGGAGGAGCGGATCACGTTCGAGTTGCCGACCGTGAAGCCCTGCGACAGCGTCGGCAGGCTGGCGACGCTGCTTCTAGAGGCCCACACGTTGCCGGCATCGGCGAAGAACGCGACCTTGAGGTTGAAATCGGACGGCAGGTACGGGATCGCGGCTTGCGTCTCGGCAGAGGTGCCCCAGAAGGCGGTGCCGCCGATATTGTCCAGGGTGCTGCCGGGCGTGAGGTCGCGCGGGCCGAAGCCGTTCGGCGCGAAGCCGCGCACCAGCTGCGGGCCGCCGAAGAATCGGTTGAGCAACGGAACGTCCTGTCCGCCCCAGGGCGTGAGCAAGCCGCTCTGCTCGCGCACCATGCCGACCACGCCGTCGGTGATCTCATGGTAGTAGCGGGCGTCTTCGCTGGTCTTGATGAAGTTCACGTCGCCGCCGAGGCCGGCGATGTCCTGGTTGAACTGGGCGTAGACACCGCTGGTCGGGTTGCGCTTGTTGTCGCGCGTGTCGTAGGCGAGCCCGTAGCCGACCATCGAGACCCATTGGGGCCCGGCGGCCGCCGCCTGCTGCACGGGCAGCGAGAGCGTGCCGGCGACCTGGTTCGGGTTGATCGAAACGCCCTGGTTGAAGATCGAGTAGCGCACCTGGGCGCCGATGTCGTCGGTGACGGGGAGGCCGAACTTCACCGCGGCGCCGTAGGTCGAGCTGCCGTAGGATTGGTAGGAGCTCTCCAGCATCTGCTTGCCGAAGACGTCGAGGCCGAGCGCGATGCGGGTGCCGAGGATGTCGGGCTGGACGAAACCGATGTCGATCGAGCGGGTGTACTCGCCGAGCGTGAGCGCGAGCTTCACGGTCTGGCCGAGGCCGAGAAAGTTGCGCTCGCCGACCGCGACGTTGCCGACCACGCCGTCGACGGTCGAGTAGCCGACACCGAAGTTGAAATCGCCGGTCTGCTGCTCGACCACGTCGACGTCGACGACGACGCGGTCGGGCTGCGAGCCCGGCTCGGTCGTGATCTTCACGCTCTTGAAATAGTCGAGTGCCTTGAGGCGACGCTCGGCGCGGGCAACCAGCACGCGGTTATAGGCATCGCCCTCGGCGAGGTCGAACTCGCGGCGGATGACCCAGTCGCGCGTCTTGTCGTTGCCGCGGATATTGATGCGCTCGACATAGCGGGCGGGGCCCGGATCGATGGCGTAGACGAGATCGATCATGTGCGTCTGCGGGTCTGGCGCGCCCTGGACGTGCACGGTCGCGAAAGGGAAGCCGCGGCTGGCGAGCGCGCTCGTGAGCTGGTCGATGGTCTTTTCCACCAGCGCAGCGTCATATGTGTCGCCCGGGCGCATCTTGAGGGCGCCGACGAGCGAATGCCCATCGACCCGCGGGATGTGCGAGGCGACGTCGACGTTGCCGAGCCGGTAGGGCGCGCCCTCGTCCACCGAGTAGGTCACCACGATGCCCTTGAGCGCCGGGTCGAGCTCGGCGCGCACCGGCGCAATCCGGACGTCGACATAGCCGTGGTCGAGATAGAAGTGGCGCAAGAGATCGCGGTCGGCCTCGAGCTTGTCGGGGTCGTAGAGGTCGCTGCCGGTGAGGAAGCTCAGGATGTTGGAGGCGCCCGTCTTGACCACGCCCTTGAGGCGCCAAGCCGCGAAGGCATGGTTGCCGACGAAGTCGATGCGCTTGACGGTGGTCTTGCCGCCTTCGTTGACGGCGAACACGAGGTCGACGCGCTCGGCCCCGTGCGCGATCGTCTGCGGCACGATGCTCACCTCGAAACGGCCGGCGTGGTGATAAAGCTCGCTCAACCGCTGCACGTCGTCCTGCACGGTCGCGCGAATGAGCCCGCCGCCCACCTTCGACCGCAACACGGGCGCGAGCTGCTTGTCCTCGATCGCGTGGTTGCCCTCGAAGGAAATGTGGCCGATCACCGGCGCCTCGACCACCGTGACCACGAGATGGTTGCCATCATGGCTGATGCCGGCCTCGGTGAAGAGCCCGCTCGCGTAGAGCGCCTTGAGGCCGGCATCGATCGTCTTCGGATCAAGAGCTGTTGCATCGAGCGGCTGGTCGGCCGAACCATCCCGGCGTGGCGTGAAGTAGGAGCGGATCGTCGCCGGCTCGATGCGCTTGTTGCCGTGGACCTCGATCGCGTTATCACCGAGCACGGCGTCATCGGCCGCGACCGGCGACGCCAGCGCGACAAAGAGCGCGACCGCCGCAAGCACGGCGCCGAGCACCCTGGGCGACACGCGAAAGACCGCGCGCGAGCGCATCACGCTTGAACTCCCCACCCACCGTGGATGACGTGCAGACGACCCTGCCGGGCGGGCGAAAGCGTGACCCTGCCGGGCGAAAGCGTGACGATTTGCGTGAGTTTACGGGGCTTTATGGCGGCGGCCGGACGGTTAATCGGTAATCCGTGGTAGGCCGCGGCATCTGACCCACCTGTCGGATTCCTTGCAGCGTCCCGCCTGCGCACTGCCGAGCCGCGGCGTCACGGCGGCATGCGCAGCCGAGGGTTGCCGCCGCATGCGTTCGGCTCTATGTGAAAGTCGAGAAAAGGCCATGACCGGGACGATCCCACGGCGCATTTCGAACGGCGAGGGCTTCTGATGCGGCCCGTCACAATGGGGTTGGCGACCGGCGCCGGCGCGCTCGCGGCCGGCACCGCAGCGCTCTGGTTCCATTATGGCACCGCGGTGTTCTACGAGACGATTCTCGCGGGACTGAACGCGTGCTTCTGATACGCGAAGGAGCCCACCGATGACGCAGCAGCAATCCCGCCTGGTCACGGTGCTCGGCGCCTTTGCGCTGGGGCTCGTCGTCTGCTTCGGCGCGATCTACCTGCTCATCGCACCGGGCATCTCCAATGGCGCCCTCCGCACCGTGCAGATCGGCGGGCCGTTCCGGCTGACCGACCAGAACGGCAAGACGGTCACCGACCAGGATTTCAAGGGCAAGCCGTTCCTGGTGTTCTTCGGCTTCACCCATTGCCCGGACGTCTGCCCGACCACCCTGTTCGACATCTCCGAGGTGATGAAGAGCCTCGGACCGGACGCCAGCCGGGTCGGCGCGGTGTTCATCACGGTCGACCCCGACCGCGACACGCAGGCCTCGCTCAAGGAATATCTCTCGAGCTTCGATCCGCACGTGGAGGGGCTCACCGGCGACGCCGCCGCACTCGCGTCGGTCGCCAAGGAATACCGCGTCTATTACAAGAAGGTCCCGCTCGACGGCGGCGACTACACCATGGACCACACCGCGATCGTTTACTTGATGGACAAGGACGGGCATTTCGTTTCGCCATTCAGCCTCAAGCGCAAGCCGGAGGAATCCGCGGCGGAGCTGCGCAAATATCTTTGACCGACCGTATAAGGGCCATGGGCAGGCGCGCTTGGGGATTTTGAGCATGCTGCAGAAGCGCAGAAGATCGACCGGGTGATCGGCCGCGCATCCACCGCCTGGCAAGGAAGACGGCGCAAAGCGAGCTCGGCGAGCGGCTCGGCGAATCCGTGCCTTTTCCAAGATCACCGACAGGGGGTGCGGCGCTCGCTGGTGCAGCTCGCGGAGATGTTCGCGAAAGCGTGACGGGGCGAATAGCGAGTGGCGGGTGGCGAATAGTGCAATCCTACTCGCTACTCGCTACTCCCTATTCGCCATTCGCTGATCTCATCAATTCGCCTTGATGAAGGCATCCGCCACGGCCTCGGAGAGCGACTTGCGCGCCACCACGAGGCACTGGGCGGACATCTCGTCGATCCTCCCGACCTCGCCGATCAGATAGTCGAGCATCGCCAGGATGGCGATCACGTCGCGCTCGGGAATGAGGTGCAATTCCTGGACGTTGGCAAGATTTTCCATGGGTGGTCACCGATCCTGGAGTGATGAGGGAGAGCTGGCCGGCGCCTCGTCCAATGCGGCGAGCGCGCGCGGCGGGGTCAGTCGTGGGCGGGATTCGATTGCGGTGGGGCCGTCGTCGATGCAATTCATCAGCTCGAGCCGCGCTGCGCGCAGCAGCAGGACGAACCGGGGCAGCCGCAGCTCCGCACCCTCGATGATGGCGTAGTCGAGCATCATCGCGAGCGAGTGAACGTCCGGCGCGCCAGGCGCTCTCGGTCGCTTGCTCATTGCCGCTCCCCGTTTGCCTCTTGGTCCCATCTCGGCCGATGGCGCCGGCGGGATCCCGTCGGCGCCGCGCTCACAAAGCGGTCAGGCTGCTTCCTGCTCGCGCCGGCGCGTCCACACCACCGGGAAATCGGGACCGGTGAGCGGGTCGCCGTCCCGAGGTCGCTCGGTGTGATGCAGCTGCTTCGGCGCCCATGGCCGGGTGTGGAAGCGGATGTCGTCGCCGCAGTAGCGCAGCGAGGCGGCCCGGCGGACCTGGTAGCGCGTGTGGTTGCCGCCGGCGCCATGGACGGTGCGGTAGTGGTGCACGATCACGTCGCCGGGCTCGACGTCGAAGTGGACGATGTCGTAGTCGCCCATATGCCCCTCGATGTCCGGCAGCGGCTCACCCTGAGCGCCCGGCAGCGGTGTCTGGGTCATGAACACATTGGGCTGGTAGAGCTTCCCGTCGCGATGCGAACCGCGCACGTATTGCATGACGCCGCCCTCGAGCGTCACGGGATCGACCGGGATCCACATCACGCAGCACTGATCGCCGTCGATCTCGAAATAGGCGGCGTCCTGGTGGAAGGCGGTGCGCTCGCGCGTCTGCGGCTCCTTGACGAAGATCTGGTCGCCGAAGAAGTTGACCTTCTCGGACTCGAGCAGCGCGCCGGCGATCTCGGGGATGGCGCCGCTGATGCAGAAGCGGCGAAAATCGCGCAGCCGCGCCGCGATGCCGGTGTCGAGCAGGAAGCTGCCCTTGGCGGGTTGGTCCCGGTCGATCAACAACGGCTTCCCGCTCGCCTTGATGTACTCCATGATGCCGGAGACGTCGTGCTGGCCTCCGTCCTCCTCCTTGAATTTCTGCCAATCGCCGCTCTCGTACGCCTTGGTGAGCGCGCTGAGATCGTAGCCGCTGGCGCTCTGACCCAGCGAGCTCACGGCCTGGTCGATGCAGCGCCGAAGCGAGTTGACGCTGCCGAGATCGAGAATGCCGCGCAACAGGACGACACCGGCGACCTTGTAAGCGGCGATTTCATCCTTGGTGATCTGCCTCACGAGCTTGCTCATGCCACGTTCCTCCGTCCTCACAATCTCAAGTCGGGGGTTTAATGGAGCAGCACGCCCGGCGGCGGACCGAGGTCCGGGCGAGCGAATTCACCGAGCGCCGACGTCGGGCCGCCAGTGCCGGCATAGGTGCGAATGTCGCCGAGCACTTGCAGCGAGATGGGCCAGCGAAAGGCCATGCAGTCGCCGCCGCCCGGCGTGCCGCGGCCGCCGCCATAGGGATGCGACAGGCCGAGCGGCATGGTCTGCGGGGTGATCTCGACGAAGCTCGAGAGCGTCCCGGCATCGATGACGGTCTGCAAATGGGATAACCGCTTGTCGAGACACCACTCGAGCAGCGCGCTCAACAGCCGCCCTTTGGCGCGCCGAAGCGCCTCCCGGCTCTTCTGCGACGGCAGGACGATGTAGCGGGTTGCTTCGTAGATGCGCGACGAGCGCGGCGACTGCCCGTTCTCGACCAGATGAGGGAAATAATCGGCGAGCAGCGAGGACTTCACCGTCGGCGTCATCCGCACGGTCCCCTGGATAGTCTCGTCGTCGTCGAGATCGAGGAAGTAGAACGCGTCGTCATCGTCGTATTGATCGATCTCGCAGTCGTTCACGACCGGCAAGGACCAGCCGCGCTGCTTGACGAAGACCCGGTAGCGAAGGCGGAACAGCTGCTCGAATTGGTGGCGATGCTTTCGGCGCTCGCTGCCGCTCAGGACGATGACCATGGATCCCTCGCGTCTCAGTCGTCACGCGAGAGATGTGCCAGCACTACCGGCGTTTTCGCCATCCTAGGAACTTAGGAGGGACGACGGCAGGCAAAGGGCTATAAAGAGATTTCCCCCAGCCGGATGGCCTGGACCACGGCGTAGGTCCGGCGGAAAGCGTCGAGCTTCTGCTTGGCATTCTCGACGTGACTGGTCACCGTCGTGGTGCTGATCGACAGGATGTCGGCGATCTCCTCGTCGGTCTTGCCGACGGCGACCCACTGCATGATCTCCCGCTCGCGCGGGGTCAGGGGCGTGTGGACCACCTCCTCACGCTGGCGCCGGATCAAGGCACGCGTCAATGCATGATGGCTGTAGATGCCGATGATCTCGAGCGCCGCGCGCGCGCGCGGCGACAGGTCGGGATCGCGGCCGCAGGGGCTGAACAGGGCCATCGATCCCGACAGACTGACGATTGGAATGATGAAGCCATCATGCGCGCCGAACTCGCGCCCCTCGTCGATGATGGTGCGCTCGGATTTCTTCAGATCACGCCGTTCGCGGACGTCGCCCCACGAGTAGGGAGTCATGGTCCGGCGCAGCTCTTTGACGACGGGATCGTGAATGACGTAATTCTTTTCCTCGTAACGCTCGACGTACTCGGCGGGACGGTTGTTGAGCCAGATGCTGTCTTTCAGATGACATCCCGGTCCCGGAATCGAGAAGCTCGTCACGCAAGAAAATCCGAACCAGTCGAGCTCTTTCATGATCAAGGCGCAGATCTGCTCGTAGTCCGTGAGCCCCTGCAGGCGCTGCACGAAGTCGAGAGTTCGCTTGCTGTACTCGTCCCCCGTAAAGCTCATCGCGTGCCACTATTAGCTCGGTCGGCGACCATGCCGTAATCTATGGTTGACCGATTCGCCTTGTCCATAGCACGCGCGGCGAGCTGCGAAGTGTGCGAAAAGTCACTTCTCGTGACGGTTGCCGGGCAGCACTGATTCGCCTGATTCTTTCGGCTATAAGCGGCGGATTGTTGAATCAGCAGGACAGCGGATGCGACCTAAGCACGCGCCCCGGAGACCCATCAACCAAACCATGCACGCGGCGCCGGTCCGGCACGCGTCCTGGGCGGCACTCGCGCTTGCCGCCGCGCTCGCCGCATCGGTTCCGACGCAGACACAAGCGCAGACGCGGGCGCAGCCTCAGCCCGTCGCGCCGGGCGCGGCGCAGGCCGCAGCGACGAACGCCGCACCCGGCTTCTGGGACCCGCGCCGGCGTCCCGAGCGGCCCGATCTCGGCCGCCTCACGCTCATCCGCTTCATGACGGAGGTGGACTACCCGCCGTTCGACTATGCGGGTCAGGACGGCAACCCGACCGGCTTCAATGTCGACCTCGCCCGCGCCATGTGCGAGGAGCTGCACGTCACCTGCACGGTGCAGATGCGACGCTTCGATACCCTGTTCGACGCGCTCAACGACAACAAGGGCGACGCCGCGATCGCGTCGATCTCGGTCACGCCGGAGTCGCGGGCGCGCGCCGACTTCAGCGATCCCTACTACCGGCCGGTCGCCCGCTTCGTCGCCCGCCGCGATGCGAAGATCGACGACGTGCGGCCGGAAAACATCGAAGGCAAGACCATCGCGGTGGTCGCCGGGACCGCGCACGAGCAGTATCTGCGCACGCTGTTCACCGAAGCCGAGGTCAAGCCGTACAAAACGGCGGAGGCCGCGCGCGAGGCGCTGCATCGCGGCGAAACCGACCTCCTGTTCGGCGACGGTTTCGCCCTGTCGTTCTGGCTCAACGGCACGGATTCGGGCAACTGCTGCACATTCGTCGGCGGCCCGTTCCTGGAGAGCCGCTATTTCGGCGAGGGTGTCGGCGTCGCGGTCAAGCGCGGCAACGACACGCTGCGCCTCGCGATCAACTGGGCGCTGTTCCGGCTGTGGGAGAAGGGCCGCTACACGGATCTGTGGCTGCGCTACTTCCCGATCAATCCGTATTAAGAGGCCTCATCCTGCGGAGCCTCGGGCGTCTTCGCGCGAGGCGTCTCGAAGGATGGGCCGCGCACGCATGTGGCGCCACCTCGCCTTGCGGCCCATGGCTCGAGACGCGCCAGGGCGTCCGCGCTCCTCACCATGAGGGAGGTCGTGTTTTGCGAAACCAAAGCGCTCTTTCTCGCAGCGTTCCGGCGAGCTAAACAGGGCGGATGTCTGCCGCCGAACCAACCGACGCGCCGCTGCGCGCGCTTGCCGAGCAATCCAACGCCTGGCCATTCCAGGAGGCACGGAAGATCGTCGCGCGCCTCGAGCGCACGCCGAAGGACGAGGTGATCTTCGAGACCGGCTACGGCCCGTCGGGCTTGCCGCACATCGGGACCTTCGGCGAGGTGGCGCGCACCACCATGGTGCGCCACGCCTTCCGCGTGCTCACCGACGACGAGGTGAAGACGCGGCTGATCGCGTTCTCGGACGACATGGACGGGCTGCGCAAGGTGCCCGACAACGTGCCGAACCGGGCCATGATGGAAGCCCATCTCGGCAAGCCGCTCACCCGCGTACCCGACCCCTTCTCCAACGATTTTCCCTCGTTCGGCGCCGCCAACAATGCCCGGCTGCGCAAGTTTCTCGACCAGTTCGGCTTCGACTACGCGTTCGCGAGCTCGACCGACTACTACACGGCGGGCCGCTTCGACGCGACGCTGCTGCGGATGCTCGAAGCCTACGACCGGGTCATGGAGATCATCCTGCCGACGCTCGGGCCGGAGCGACGCGCGACCTACTCGCCGTTCCTGCCGATCAGCGAACGTAGCGGCAAGGTGCTGCAGGTGCCGATGATCGCGCGCGATGTCGCGGCGGGCACGGTGACGTATGTCGATCCGGATACGAACCAGAAGGTGGAGACGCCGGTCACCGGCGGCCGCGTCAAGTGCCAGTGGAAGGCGGACTGGGCGATGCGCTGGGTCGCGCTCGGCGTCGACTACGAGATGGCCGGCAAGGACCTGATCGATTCGGTGAAGCTCTCGGGCGAGATCTGCCACGCGCTCGGCGCGGCGCCGCCCGAAGGCTTCAACTACGAGCTCTTCCTCGACGACAAGGGCCAGAAGATCTCCAAGTCGAAGGGCAACGGCCTCACCATCGAGGAATGGCTGCGCTACGCCAGCCCGGAGAGCCTGTCGCTGTTCATGTATCGCGAGCCGCGCGCCGCCAAGCGCCTCTACTTCGACGTGATCCCGCGTCAGGTCGACGACTACCAGCAGTTCCTCGACGCCTATCCGCGCCAGGACATGCGCCAGCGGCTGAGCAATCCGGTGTGGCACATCCACGCGGGCGCGCCACCGCACGGCGACATGCCGATTCCGTTCTCCATGCTGCTCACCCTGGTGTCCTCGTCGAACGCCGAGAACAGCGCGACCTTGTGGGGCTTCATCCAGCGCTATCGTCCCGGCGTGACGCCGCAGACCCATCCCAAGCTCGACGCGCTGGTCGGTTACGCGATCCACTATTTCCACGATTTCGTGCTGCCGGAAAAGAAATTCCGCCAGCCGAGCGAGGCCGAGCGCGCCGCGCTGATGGACCTACGCGACGCGCTGGCGCAATTGCCGGCGGACGCCGCGGCGGAGCAGATCCAAGAGGTCGTCTACGAGATCGGGCGACGCGAGCCGTTCCTCGACGCCAAGAAGAAGGGCAAAGACGGCAAGCCCGGCGTCTCGCTCGAATGGTTCAACATGCTCTATCAGGTGCTGCTCGGGCAGGAGAAAGGCCCACGCTTCGGCTCGTTCGTCGCGGTGTACGGATTGCAGAACACCGTCGACATGATCGACGGCGCGCTGGCGCGCTCGGCGTAGTGGGACCTGCTCGACCGCATCCGTAAATGTCCCTCGCCACGCTCGCGATCATCGGCGTCACCATCCTGGTGTCGTCCTTCATCTCCGGCACGTTCGGGATGGCCGGCGGCATGGTGCTGCTCGGCGTTCTGCTGGTCTATTTCCCGGTCACCACCGCGATGGTTCTGTTCTCCATCATCCAGTTCGTCGCCAATGCGTGGCGGGCGATGCTGTGGTGGCGCTTCGTGCGCTGGTCGATCTTCGCCTGGTATGCGGTGGGCGGCGTGATCGCCTTCGCAATCATGCGGGCGATCGCCTACGTGCCCGACAAGGCGACGGTCTACGTGGCGCTCGGCGCCATGCCGTTCGCGGTCGAGATGCTGCCGGCGGCGGCGCGCCCGAACATCGAGTGGCGCGGCGTGCCGTTCTTCACCGGCTTTTTCACCACCGTGGTGCAGTTCATGGCCGGCGTCGGCGGGCCGTTCCTCGACGTCTTCTTCCAGAAGAGCAACCTCGACCGCAAGACGACGCTCGCCTCGAAAGCGGTGGTGCAGACCTTCAGCCACGTGCTGCGCGGCGCCTATTTCGGATCGTTCGGCAGCGTGCAGACGCTGGATGATCCGTGGCCCTACGCGGCCGCGATCCTCGTCGCCATCGCGGGAACATCGATCACGCCGCTGATCATCGAGCGCATGACGGACCACGGCTTTCGCCAATGGACGCGCGCCATCATCCTGACGGTGAGCGGCATCTATCTGGTGCGCGGCGGGTGGCTGTTCTGGCGCGCGTGGCATGGAGTGTAGAGCGAATAGCGAATAGCGAATGGTGAATAGCGAATGGTGAGTAGCGAGTGAGCGAATTGCCAATCGTCCACTCGCCATTCGCCATTCGTCATTCGCTATTCGCCATTCGCAATTCCTTACTGGCTCGCCCACACGATGCGCGCGATCCACAGATAATCCTCGGTCGCGAGCGTGCGATCGGGCTGGCCGGCGCCCAGCGCGCGCAGCTCGATCGCCTTGGCGGTCTTGCGCGCAAGCTCGCGCACCATCACCTCGCCGCCGCGCAGCTTGACGACGACCCGATCGCCGCGGCGGATCGCGGCCGACGGCGACACCACCAGGAAGGTGCCGTCGCGATAGACTGGGCGCAGCACGTCGCCGGCGATTTCCAGCGCATAGGCGTTGCGGTCCTCGACGGCCGGAAACCCGAGCTCCTCCCAGCCGCTCCCCTCGGGAAAGCCGCGCTCGTCGAAATGCCGGTCCTCCCCGGCCTCGGCGAAGCCCATCAGCGGCAGGGTCCGGCTGGTGCCGCGCGGTCCCGGCGCGATCAGACCGACGAACTGGTCGAGGCTCACCCCGGTGGCGGCGAGGCACTTCGCCACAGATTCGGTCGACGGCCAGCGCTGGCGCTGGTCGGCGGTGATGCGCTTCGACTTGTTGAACGTGGTGGGATCGAGCCCGGCGCGCTTGGCGAGGCCGGATGGCGAGGTGCCGGCGAGGCTCGCGAGCGCGTCGATTGCCGCCCATATCTGGGCGTGGGTCAACTGGGCGGGCGCCAGAGGCATCGTCATCGGCGAACTCGAAACGGCGGACGCGAAAACATCAGACGGGCCGCGACGCGGCCGAGGCGGTTCGGCAACTTCAGGTGTAATTAGGAATTATAACCTGATGACGACGGTCAAGCCAGCGACCGACCCCGCGCTGGGATGGGGGCTCTCGGCCGAGCTCCGGCGCGCCTGCATAGACGCATGCATAGGTGCATCCCAAAGGCTGACCCGATTTCCAGCGCGCCGGGACATGCGCTAGCTTGAAGGCTCAATTGTCGAAGGATGCGTCGTGATCGGCCTGTTCGAGCGTTTCGCCCGCCCGCTGCTGCGGGCCATGGACCCGGAAGACGCCCATGCGCTTGCCTTGCGGGCGCTCAAGCTCGCGCCGCTGCCCAAGGCGGTGGCGGACGATGCGCGGCTCGCGGTGCGCGCCTTCGGGCTCACCTTCCCCAACCCGCTCGGGCTGGCGGCCGGGTTCGACAAGCATGGCGAGGTGCCGGACGCGCTGCTGCGGGTCGGCTTCGGCTTCACCGAGGTCGGCACCGTGACGCCGCGGCCGCAGCCGGGCAATCCGCGCCCGCGGCTGTTTCGCCTCGGCGCCGACCAGGGGGTGATCAACCGCTTCGGCTTCAACAGTGAGGGCGAGGAAGCCGTGCTGGCGCGCCTCGCCGCGCGGGCAGCGCGCGGCGGCATCGTCGGCGTCAACGTCGGCGCCAACAAGACGACCGAGGACCGCGGCGCCGACTATGTGCGGCTGATCGAAGCGTTCGCGCCGGTCGCCAGCTACTTCACGGTCAACATCTCGTCGCCCAACACGCCCGGGCTGCGCGACCTGCAGCAGGCGGCGGCGCTCGACGATCTCTTGGCGCGCGTGGTGGCGGCGCGCGACCGGGTCGCCCTGCGCGCCGGCGACACGCCGGTGCTGCTCAAGATCGCGCCCGATCTCACCCTCGCCGAGCTCGACGACGTGGTCGCGGTGGCGCGCCGGCGCACGGTCGACGGCATGATCGTGAGCAACACCACGGTCGCCCGCCCCCGCACGCTGCGTGACGCGAAGTTCGCGCAGGAACCCGGCGGCCTGTCCGGCAAGCCGCTGTTCACGCTGGCGACCCGCATGCTGGCCGAGACGTTCGTGCGGGTGGAGGGCCAGTTCCCGCTGATCGGCGTCGGCGGCATCGATTCGGGCGCCGCCGCAGTCGCAAAGATGCGCGCGGGCGCGAACCTGCTGCAGGTCTACTCGGCGCTCGTGTTTCGCGGGCTCGGCCTCGTCGGCGAGGTCAAGGAGGCGCTGCTCGGCGCGCTCGAGCGGCACGAGGCGAAGACGCTGGCGGACATGGTCGGGATCGACGCGGCGGATATCACGGCGCAGACGTGGCCGGCATAGGACGGGATGGAGCAAAGCGATGGCTTTCGCTGCGCGCAACCCATCCGATCGCGCACCACTATAGCTCCACCTTCATCCCGTCGCGCGCGGTCGTGTGCGGCACCTTGTCGATCTGCGCCAGCATCTCGTCGCTCATGTGCGTCAGGATCAGCTGCTTTGCGGTCAGCCGCGGCAGGTTGTGCGCCAGCGTCTTGAAGTTGAGATGGTAGCGGACCGGCTTGTCGTAGGCGTAGCACTCGGTGATGAAGAGGTCGGCGTCGCGGGCGATGTCGACGAGGGTGTCGGTCCATTCGGTGTCGCCGCTGAACGCGATCACTCGATCCCCGACGGCGATGCGGTAGCCGTAGAACGGCCCGCCGGAATTGCCGTGCACCACCGGGAAGGGCGTGACCCGCAGCGCGCCGACATCGGTCGTGACGCGTTCCGGGAGAGTGATCATGCGCAGGGCGAAGCCGAGCTTGATCTCGGAAAAGCGCTCGAACGCGGCGTCGAGCGCGCGCAGGTACCAGCTCTCGATCCCGGGCGGTCCGGCGAGCGTAAGCGGCGCCCGGCGCTTGGCGAAATGCGACGCCAGGATGAAGTAGGGGACGCCGCCGAAATGGTCGCCGTGGAAGTGCGTGATCAGGATGGTGTCGATCGCGTCGCGAGCGATGCCGAGCTGCGCCAGACCGACCAGCGACGAGGCGCCGCAGTCGATGAGGAAGTTCGCCTGCTCGCCGGCGACGTGGAAGCAGGTATTGAGCCGTCCGCCGGATCCGAACGCGTCGCCGCAGCCGACGAATTGCAGATGCATGATGGCGATCCGTACAGTGCAGGTTGCGGCGAAAGCTTGCCGCCCGAGAGATCAGGGCGGGGCCCGGTCCGCCGCCGAGAACATGCCGACAAATGAATCCAGAGAAACTCCATGCCGTAAGGAACGGAGTTTGCTCTAGGCGCGGCCGGCCTTCAAGAGCCGCACCACGAGCCAGATCGGCACCACGATCACGGCGCCGAGCAGGAAATAGCGCCACATCCAGAGCACCGCGTCCCAGCCCATGCTCCAGACATGCCGCACCAGGTCGACGAGGCTCTGCCAGATGTCGCGCGGATCGAGACCGAGCGCCGACAGGATGACGCCGACCACCACCGACAGCAGGATGATCTTCAGCGCAACCGACAGCGGCGGCCCGCCGAAAAAACGGTTCACGACATCGTTGGCCATGCGGCGATCTCCACGTCCGGATGGATGTTAGCACAAACATGCGAGTGACGCCGAAGGGAACAGCGAGTAGCGGGTAGCGAGTAGCGAGTAGTGAATAGCACACGCCACCCCTCTATTCGCTATTCGCCATTCGCTACTCGTCAGTCCCCATTCATTCCCGCGCTGCGCTTGCCGCCAGCAGCCGCTCCAGCGTCTCGATCAAGTCGGCGTCGGCCGGCTGCTTGTCCCAGCGCAGCCGGCTGATGCGGGGAAACCGCATGGCGAGGCCGGACTTGTGCCGGGTCGAGCGCGCGAGCCCCTCGAAAGCCACCTCGAACACGAGCCCGTGGTCGCGCTCGTGCACGATCTCGCGCACCGGACCGAAGCGGTTGACGGTGTTGCGGCGCACGAAGCGATCGATCTCGGCGAGCTCGGCATCGGTGAAGCCGAAATAGGCCTTGCCGACCGGCACGAGCTCGGCGCCGTCCGCGTCCGGCGCGGCGGACCAGACGCCGAAGGTGTAGTCGGAATAGAACGAGGAGCGCTTGCCGTGGCCGCGCTGGGCATACATCAGCACGGCATCGACCACGAAGGGATCGCGCTTCCATTTCCACCACAGGCCGCGCGGCCGGCCGGGCACGTAAGGCGCATCGCGGCGCTTGAGCATGACGCCTTCGACCGCCTCGGCATCGGGCCCGGCGCCGGCCGCGGCCGGATCGGCGCGGGCGCGGGTGAGATCGTCCCAGGTCGCGAAGGGCACGAGCGGCGAGAGATCGATGCACGGGGTCGCAAGCCGCGTGAGCAGCGCCTCGAGGCGGGCGCGGCGGGTTGCGAACGGCTGCTCGCGCAGATCCTCCTCGCCCTCGACCAGGAGATCGTAGGCGCGCAGGTGCGCCGGGAAGTCGGCCATGAGCTGCGCGGTGACGGCCTTGCGGTTGAGCCGCTGCTGCAGGACGTTGAACGACTGGATGCGGCCCTCGCGCATGATCAGGAGCTCGCCGTCGATCGCCGCATCGATGCGCAAAGCCTCGGCGAGATCGGGGAAGGCTGCCGAAATATCCTCGCCGGTGCGCGAATAGAGCCGCGTCTCGAACCGCTCGTCGCCGCGCGGCGCCGCCACCGCCTGCACGCGGATGCCGTCCCATTTCCATTCCGCGGAAAAATCCGCCGGCGCGAGCGCGGCGAAATCCGCTGGCTCGATCGCGTGCGACAGCATGACGGGCCGGAACGGCGTCGGATGGGTCGCGGCCGGCTTGTCAGCGCGTCCTTCGACCCAGGCGAACAGCTCGACGTAAGGCGGCGCAAGCGTCGGCCAGATGAGCTCGATCTCGTCGGCGGTCTTGTCGCCGAGCGCCGCCACCGCGGTCTTGGCGAGCCGCGCCGACACGCCGATGCGCAAGGCGCCGGTGACGAGCTTGAGCAGCGCCCAGCGACCGGTCTCGTCGAGCTCGTCGAGCCAGCGCGCGATCTGCTGCGGCAGCTCGGTCTTGCCGAGCGAGGCGAGCGTGGTCACGACGGACGTCAGAGAGGGTGCGCTTTCTTTCCCCTCGCCCGCACGCGGGCGAGGGGCGCCGACGGCGTTTTGTTTGGCCGGCCACATCAGCGCGACCGTCTCGGACAGATCGCCCACGTAATCGTATGACATCCCGAACAGCACCGGATCGGCGCGCTCGGTGATCAGCGCGCGGATCACGCCGGGCTTGGCGTGGCGGAAGCTGAGCGCGCCGGTGAGCGCGGCGAGCGCCCAGCCGCGGTCGGGGTCGGGCGTCTGGGCGAAGTAATCGGTCATCAGCCGCAGCTTGGCGTTACGGCCGGGCTCGTAGGCGAGGCGATCGAGCAAATCGGCGAAGCGGTTCATGGTGCCGGCTCCGCTGCCGCCGCGGCGGTCTCGCCCTCATCCTCGTCGCCGTAGCCGACGATGCGCAGCGGCCGCGCCGCAAGCCCGCGCGTCGTGCACCAATGCACCAGCGCGTCCTCGGCGCCGTGGGTCACCCAGATCTCGCCGGCGCCGGTCGCCGCGATGGTGGCGCAAAGCCCGTCCCAGTCGGCATGGTCGGAAATGACCAACGGCAGCTCGATGCCGCCCTGGCGGGCGCGGGCGCGCACCCGCATCCAGCCCGATGCGAACGCGGTGACCGGCTCGGGAAAACGGCGGGCCCAAAGATCCTTCAGCGCCGAAGGCGGGCAGAGCGCGATAGCGCCGGCAAGGGTCGATTTGTCGGCGCCGCGCACGGGACGCAGCTCGCCCAAATCCATCCGCGCCGCGTAGTACCTGGTGATGGAATCGAGTGCGCCGTGCAGGTAGATCGGCCGATCGTAACCGGCCTGCCGGATCAGCGCGATCACCCGCTGCGCCTTGCCGAGCGAATAGGCGCCGACGAGATGCGCGCGCTCGGGAAAGAGCGCGACCGAGCGCAGCAGCTTGTCGACCTCGTGGCGCGGATCGCCGTGGCGAAACACCGGCAGGCCGAAGGTCGCCTCGGTGATGAAGACGTCGCACGGCACGAGCTCGAACGGCGCACAGGTCGGGTCGGCCACGTCCTTGTAATCGCCCGACGCGACCATGCGCAGCCCGTTTTGCGCAACCGCGATCTGCGCCGATCCGAGCACATGACCGGCGGAGTGAAAGCTCACCGCGACGCCGCCGACGGCGAGCGGCTCGCCGTACCGCACCGCCTGGGTGGTGCCGGCGAAATCGTCGCCGTAGCGCAGGCGCATCAGGTCGAGCGTCTCCTGGGTCGCCAGCACGGCGCCGTGGCCCGGGCGGGCATGGTCCGAATGGCCGTGCGTGATCAGCGCCTTCTCGACCGGGCGCAGTGGATCGATATGAAAGCCCGCCGGCGGACAGCACAGTCCCGCGGCGGTGGGAACGAGAAGGTCGTGCGGACGCATCTGCTTGAAATATGCCATAGCAGTGCCATTGCGAGACCTCGATGACACTGCCCCTCCCCCAATCCTCCGGCGACCTCATCGCCGACCGCCGCTGCGCCATCGCGCAGGAGCTGTCCACGCGCGGCGACCTTGCGGGTGCCGCCGATCTGCTCGTTCAGGCGATCGAGGCGGCCCCGCGCTTCGTCTCGGCGTGGTTCACCCTTGGTCAGATACGCGAGAAGCTCGGCCGGCACGATGATGCGATCGCGGCTTTCCAGCAGGTGTGCGCGCTAGATCCCGAGGACCGGCTCGGCGCCGGCCTGCACCTGGTGCGCCTCGGCGCGCTCCCGCCCGGCGACATGCCGGCCGCCTATGTGCGCGCGCTGTTCGACCAGTTCGCGCCGCGCTTCGAGACGACGCTGAACGAAGGGCTCGGCTACCGTGGCCCGCAACTCCTGCGCGACGCGGTCGCCGCCGCCTGCACGGCGGAGGGACGGGCGAGGCGGTTTGCCGCGATGCTCGACCTCGGCTGCGGCACCGGCCTTGCGGGCGCGGTTTTTCGCCCGATGGTGCGCGAGCTCATCGGCGTCGATCTGTCGGCGCGCATGATCGAGCGCGCGCGGGCGAAGAACATCTACGACCGGCTGGTCCTTGGCGATCTCGCGCAATTCATGCACGGCGAGGCGCGCGACCGCCGCCGCTACGAGCTGATCGTCGCAGCCGACGTGTTCATCTATCTGGCGTGGCTGCCGTCGGTCATTGCGGCGGCCGCCGGCGTGCTGGCGCCGGGCGGCCTCATCGCCTTCACGGTCGAGACCCATGTGGGCGACGACGTGATCCTGGGCGCGAAGCTGCGTTACCAGCACGGCATCGCGCATGTGCAGGCGGCGATCGCCGGTGCGGGCTTGAAGATGCTGGGCCTGAGCGAGGCGTGGGCCCGGCAGGAAGCGGGCGCCGAGGCCCCGGGGTTGGTCGTGGTGGCACGGCTGTAGGGTGCGCAAAGCGAAGCGTGCGCACCGCCACCGCGTGGGCACGCTTCGCTTTGCTTTGCTTTGCTTTGCCCACCCTACCGCCAAGTCGCAGCAGCGATTACTTCTACGCGCGTGTCCCTCGCGGAACCCATTGCCGATACGGCGCTACCCGACGTCTTTGCCCGCTGGTTCGCGCAGCGCGGCTGGACGCCGCGCGCGCATCAGCTGGAGCTGCTCGCCAAGGCGCGCGCGGGACGCTCGACGCTGCTGATCGCGCCGACCGGGGCCGGCAAGACGCTCGCCGGGTTCCTGCCCTCGCTGGTCGAGCTCGCCGATGCGCGGCCGAATTTCACACATGACCTGCACACCCTCTACATCTCGCCGCTCAAGGCGCTCGCGGTCGACGTTGCGCGCAACCTCGAGCGGCCGGTGGCCGAGATGGGTCTGCCCGTGCGGGTCGAGACGCGTACCGGCGACACGCCGATTTCCAAACGCACGCGCCAGCGCCGCTATCCGCCCGACATCATGCTCACCACCCCCGAGCAGGTGGCGCTGCTGATCGCCTCGGCGGACGCGCCGCTCCTGTTCGGCAAGCTGCGCCGCATCGTGCTCGACGAGCTGCATGCGCTGGTGACCTCGAAGCGCGGCGACCTGCTCTCGCTCGGCCTCGCCCGCCTCCTGCGCCTCGCGCCGCGCGCCGTGACGGTCGGGCTCTCGGCGACGGTCGCCGACCCGGACGCGCTCTGCCGCTATCTGGTGCCGCAGCCGGAGGGCCGGCAAGCACGCGCCGATCTCGTCGTCGCCGACGGCGGCGCGCCGCCGATCGTGCACATGCTCGAGTCGGCCGGACGGGTTCCATGGTCGGGCCACTCGGCGCGCCATTCGTTCGGCGAGATCTACGACCTGATCCGGCGGCACAAGACCACGCTCGTGTTCGTCAACACGCGCATGCAGGCCGAGATGGTGTTTCAGGAGCTTTGGCGCATCAACGACGACGGGCTCGCGATCGCGCTGCATCACGGCTCGCTCGACGTGGCACAGCGGCGCAAGGTCGAGGACGCGATGGCGGCCGGCCGCCTGGGCGCCGTGGTGTGCACCTCCTCGCTCGATCTCGGCATCGACTGGGGCGACATCGACCTCGTCGTCAATGTCGGCGCGCCGAAGGGCGCAAGCCGCATGGCGCAGCGCATCGGCCGCGCCAACCATCGCCTCGACGAGCCTTCGGAGGCCGTGCTGGTGCCGGCGAACCGATTCGAGGTGCTCGAGTGCCGCGCCGCCATCGATGCGATCGCGGCCAATGCGCAGGACACGCCACCGTTGCGCATCGGCGCGCTCGACGTGCTCGCCCAGCACGTGCTCGGCAGCGCGGTCGGCGCGCCGTTCCGGCCGGATGATCTCTATGCCGAGGTGCGCAGCGCCGCGCCCTATGCGGATCTCACGCGCGCCGATTTCGACGCGGTGGTGGATTTCGTCGCCACCGGCGGCTACGCGCTGCATGCCTACGAGCGCTTCGCCAAGATCCGCGCCGGGATCGACGGACGCTATCGCATCACCCATCCGCGTGTCGCGCAGCAGTATCGGCTCAACGTCGGCACCATCGTGGAGGCCGACATGCTCAAGGTGCGGCTGGTGCGCTCGCGTGCGGGCGGCACCGGGCAACCGGGCGCGCAATCCGGTCCTATTGCCCGCGGCGGCCGCGTGCTGGGCGAGGTCGAGGAATATTTCATCGAGACGCTCACCCCCGGCAACACCTTCGTGTTCGCCGGCGAGGTGCTGCGGTACGAAGCGCTGGTGAACGACGAGGTCTACGTGTCGCGCGCCGCCGACGCCGATCCGCAGATCCCGTCCTACGAGGGCGGCAAGTTTCCGCTCTCGACCTACCTCGCGGATCGCGTGCGCCGGCTTCTCGCCGATCCGCCGGCGTGGACCACGCTGCCCGACCAGGTGCGCGAATGGCTCGGCCTGCAGCAATGGCGCTCGCGTGTGCCGAATGCGGGCGAGCTCCTGGTCGAGACCTTTCCGCGCGCCGACAAGAACTATCTCGTCTGCTATCCCTTCGAGGGGCGGCTCGCGCACCAGACGCTCGGCATGCTGCTGACGCGGCGGCTCGAGCGCGCCAGGATGCGCCCGCTCGGCTTCGTCGCCAACGAATATGCGCTCGCGGTGTGGGGGCTGGGCGATGTCGCGTTCGCGCTCGAGCATGGCGAGCTCAGTCTCGCGGCGCTATTCGACCAGGACATGCTGGGCGACGACCTCGAGGCCTGGCTCGCCGAATCGGCGCTGATGAAGCGCACCTTCCGCACCTGCGCGATCATCGCCGGGCTGATCGAGCGGCGCTTTCCCGGCAAGGAGAAGAGCCGCCGCCAGATGACGGTCTCGACCGATCTCGTCTACGACGTGTTGCGCAAGCACCAGCCCGACCACATGCTGCTGCGCGCCGCCCGCGCCGACGCCGCGACCGGCCTTCTCGACATCCGCCGCCTCGGCGGCATGCTCGCCCGCGTGCGCGGCCGCATCGTCAACCAGCCGCTCGACCACGTCTCGCCGCTGGCCGTCCCGGTGATGCTGGAGATCGGCCGCGAGCAGATCTACGGCGAGGCCTCCGACGCCCTGCTCGCCGAGGCGGAGGCGGAGCTGGTGAAGGAGGCGACGCAATGAGGATCGGTCCGCTCACATAATCCTGTCGCTTTTGCCCGGCCGAATCGTCCATAACGGAACGCGGCCAGCGGCCGGGCCGCGAGGGATTCTTTTGGTGAACGCCACTCAATCAGCCGTTCGTAGCGCTTTGTCGGTTGGCCCGAGCACGCTCGCGCCATCCGGCTGCGAGCACGCCATGGCGGTTGCCGGCATTTCGCTCGTGGCCAATCTCGGGGGCGCGCTCTATTGGCCCGACGAGGGCACGCTGATCATCGCCGACCTGCATCTGGAAAAAGGTTCGAGCTTCGCGCGCCGCGGGATGCTGCTGCCGCCTTACGACACGGGCACGACGCTGGCGCGCCTTGCGCGCGTGATCGCGCATCATACGCCGCGCCGCGTCATTGCGCTTGGCGACAGCTTCCATGACGGCGGCGGGCCGGCGCGGCTGATGCCGCAGGATCGCGCGGCGCTGGCCGGGCTGCAGCGCGGCCGCGACTGGATATGGATCGCCGGCAATCATGATCCCGATCCGGCGCGCGATATCGGCGGCGATTTTGCCGAGTGCCTGTCGCTCGGGCCGCTGACGTTGCGTCACGAGCCGACCGAAGGCCCGGCCGACGGTGAGATCGCCGGCCACCTGCATCCGTCCGCGCGGGTGACGCAGCGCGGGCTCGCGGTGACGCGCAAATGCTTTGCGACGGACGGGCGCCGGATGATCATGCCGGCGTTCGGCGCCTATGCGGGCGGGCTCAACATCCGCGATCGCGCCTTCATGCGCGTGTTCGGTGCGCTCGCGTTCACGGCGCACCTCATCGGCGAGCGGCGGCTCTATACGTTCGCGGCGGCGCGCTGCCTCGCCTGACGCGGCTCGCGCGCGGCCTTGCGCATCCGGGCGCCACCGCAGACATTGTTCGGCTGGCTCATCCTGGACGAGCGCATCGAACCGCTCGATTTCATCGGCGTTCTTCCGGTGGCGCTCGGCATCTGGCTGGGTCGCCCTCGCAACGCCGATGAAGAAAGGAGCGCGATCATGACCCCGCTGAGGATCACTTTGATCGGCGGACCGACGGTGCTGATCGAGATGGGCGGCTTGCGGCTGCTCACCGATCCGACGTTCGACGCGCCGAGCGACTACAAGCTGCCGCATGTCACGCTGCGCAAGCTCGCCGGTCCGGCACGGACGGCCGATGAGATCGGTCCGGTGGACGCGGTGCTGCTGAGCCACGACCAGCATGCGGACAATCTCGACCATGCGGGCCGCGCGTTTCTCGCGCGCGCGCCGCGCGTGCTCACCACGATCGCAGGCGCGCAACGGCTCGGCGGCAACGCCATGGGCCTCGCGCCCTGGGGCGAGATCGCACTGAAGACGCCCGACGGCGGCGCGCTGCAGGTCACGGCGACGCCGGCGCGCCACGGCCCGGCCGGAATCGAGCCGCTGTCCGGCGACGTGATCGGATTCGTGCTGACGATGCCAGGCGCGATGCGGCCGGTCTACATAACGGGCGATACGGTGTGGTTCGACGGCGTTGCCGCGGTGGCGCGCCGGTTCGCCGCGGGCATCGTGGTGTTGTTCGCCGGCGCCGCCCAAACGCGCGGCCCCTTCCATCTCACCATGAACGCCAACGATGCGATCGAGACCGCGCACGCGTTTCCCGACGCCACCATCGTGCCCGTGCACCACGACGGCTGGGCGCATTTCACCCAGAGCGGCGACGACCTGGTGAAGTCCTTCGCGGCGCTCGGGCTGAGCTCGCGGCTGCGCATGCTCGCGCCGGGCATCGCGACCGAGATCTCCGCATAGCCTCAGCCGCGCAACGGATAGAGCCGCGGCGCTGCCGGCAAGATTCGGCCTGACTACGCGCGCGTGACGGCGGGATGCGCGCGCGTATGCTTGGTCGGTTTCGCCTTCGGTGCGGGCGTCGGGGCGGGCTCGACCTTGTCCCAGCCGCCCGACGGCACCGGCACCACCGAGGCTTCCGGCGGGGCCTGCTGCGCGACCCAGCCGTCGACCTTCTGGCGCACCTCCGCGAGCGTCTTCGGATCGATGTGCGTCGCGAGCTCGTCGCGCTTCTTGGCGGCATCGGCGTCGCCGCCCTTGGCGGCGAGCGCGAACCACAGATAGGCCTCGCCAAGGTTCTGCCCGACCCCGATGCCGCGCGCGTAAAGGACCGCGAGATTGTACTGGCTGTCGCCGATGCCCAGCATCGCGGATTTGCGGAACCAGTCGGCGGCGGTCTTGAAGTCGGGCTTGCCGTCGAAGCCTTCGGCGTAGAGCACGCCGACATTGTGCATCGCGTTGGCGTTGCCTTTCGCGGCCGCCGCCTCATAGAGCCGGCGCGCCTCGTTCAGGTCCCGGGCGACGCCATTGCCCTTCTCGTAGAGCGCGCCAAGGCGGAACATCGCCGGCGCGAGCCCAGCCTTGGCGGCCCGCGTGTACCAGACCGCGGCTTGACGAAAATCCTGCGGCACGCCGCGCCCCTCGGCAAAGCGCGTCGCGATCTCGTAGGCAGCGGCGGGCTCGCCTGCCGCTGCCGCCGCGATCAGCGCCTTGCCGCCGATGCCGGCGGGAAGCGCTTCGGCGGGGACGGGTTGCGTCACCGCGGCCACGGGTGCCGGGGCTGGCGGGGCCGCGGCTGCCGGCGCAGCAGGCGCGGGGACCGGTGCGGCCGGCGCGGCCGGCACGGCGGGCACAGCTTGGCGCGTCGGTGGGTTGATCGAGCCGGTGACGTCGCGGCTGGCGGTGCGCGCAACCGGCACGCTCGGCGCGGCGGGCGCAGCCGGCGGCAGCGGCGGAAATGATTGCGGCAACTGATCGCCGCCGAACATGCCGCCCGACGGCGTCTGCAGCGGCGGAAGGTTCGCGGTCGTGCCAGCCGGTGCGGCCGAGTCGGCCGGCGGCAGCGGCTGGTCGAGCGGCGGCGCGATCACCAGCGGCGCACTGGTCGTCGCGGCCGGCCGCGGGTCGGGGCCCGCAACGATCAGCGGCGCCGGCGCCTGACGCTGGGCAACGGCCGGCGCGTCGGCGGGTGGGCCGAGATCGGCGGATTGCAGGTAGGAGGCGGCATAGCGCAGCGCGACCACGATGATGACCGCGACACTGAGACCGACGAAGACCGCCTTGAGGCGCTGCCCGAGCTTGCTCCCGGCCTTGTCCGGATCGCCGGCGGTCGGCGCCTCGCCGCGTTGCGCATTCTGGGCGGCATATTGCGCGGCGCGCCGGGCGGCCTGCAGATAGCCCGATTTCGAATCGGCCTCGCCAGGCGAGCCCTTCTCGGCCGGCGCGCCCCTGGCGGCGCGCAACGACGCCTCCGACGCCGCGACGCGCTCAGCCGCATTGGCGAGTGCCGCGATGCCGGGCGAGCTCGGCCGCACACGCGGCGGCCCCGAGCCGGGCTCGAGCGGATAGTCATGCGGAAGAGGGTCGTCGCCCGAAGCGCGCGGCGTAGCCGCGGCCCTGGCGGCAGGGGCAGCGCGCGCCGGCGCTGGCGGCGGTGGCGGCGGCGATGCAGCGGCAGCTGGAGCAGGCCGAGCGGGAAATGGCGGCGACGCCGGCGGGATCGGCGGGGGCACCGGCGGCGGCGCGGACGTGGGCGCGGACGTGGGCGGCGCCTGCGCGACGGCGGCGTCCGGCTGATCCCGGCGGATGTTGCTCTCGATGGTGGCGAGGCGATCGACCACGGTCTCGATCGCGCCGTGCACGACCTCGAGCGAGTCCTCGGTGCGCCGCTCGACACTGGCCTGCGCCTGACGCAGCGCCGCGACGTCGGGATTACGCGGCGCCGACGACGGGCTGGGCTCTGCGCTCGGCCGCAACGCCGCGGACGCCCCGTTGGCGCGCAGGCTCTCGAGATGGACCAGCAGCTCCGCCATGCCGCGTTCGATCGCCTCGAGATGGCCGAGCCGCCCCTCCGAGGCATCGAGCTTCTCGACCAGCTTGGCGATGCGATCCTCGAGCCCGCCGAGCGCCAGCTGCTCGCCGCGCGACAGCTGGTCGACGGCCGCGGTCTGCAGGTGCTCGAGCTTGTCATTGAGCGATCTGACGAGCTGGTCGAGCTCGCGCGAGGAACCGTGCGGGTCTTGGTATGCCCGAGACGCTCGAGCCGCTTGCGCTTCGACAGCCTGCGCGACCTGAGCCTGGGCCGCTTGCGCAGCCTGCACGACCTGGGCGGCCTGGACGGCTTGCGCCTCCTGGGCGGCCTGCACGACCTGGGCGGCATGCAGGCTCTGCTCGCGCACCGCCTCGATCGCGTCGGCGATCGATCCGATCCGTGCATCGAGCGTGCTGATGAGATCCGGGTCGACCGCGCCGACCGCGGCGGGCGCGCGGTATTCGAGTCGGTCGGCGAGCGCGTGCACGTCCTGCGCCAGTGCCGCGAGCGCATCGCTCGAGGCGACCTGATCCATCATGCCGCGCAGCGATGCGATCGCGGCCTCGAGCTGCTGCAGGCTGGCCGGATCGTGTCCTGCGGCGGCGACCTGGTCGATCTTGTCGGAAAGGCTTCGCACCGCCGCCTCGAAGCCGACCAGGCTCTCGGCCGGCGCAAGGCCGTGCAGCGCGTCGCGCACCTCGCGCAGTCCCTGCTCGAGCCCGGCGAGCGCCGGCGCATCGACCCCACGAGGTGATGCGTCGAGCTTGCCGACCAGCGCGCGCACCTCGCTTTCGAGCGCCTCGATCGCGCGACGCGGCATCGCCTCCGCGAGCATACGGCTGATCTCGGCGAGCTCGTTGCGCAGGCCGGCGATCGCCTCGTCGGGGCGGCGCGGCACCGCCTCCGCGATGGCGCGGCTGATCTCGGCCAGATCCTTGCGCAGGCCGGCGACCTCGTCGTCGGGACGCCGCGGCATCGCTTGCGAGATGGTGCGGTTGATCTCGGCCAAGTCCTGGCGCAGATCCCTGCGCAGGTCCGCGACCTCCTCCTCGGCGCGGCGCGGCATCGCTTCCGAGATGACGCGCCCGATCTCGGCCAGGTCCTTGCGCAGGCTGTCGAACGCCACGTCGGCGCGGCATTGGATCGGCGCGAAGGGCGGCCGCTGCAGCGCGGCCGACGGCGGCGCCGCGAACTCGCCGTCGAGCGCGCGTTGACGCGCGGCGATCTCGGCGACCGCGTCGTCGACGTTCATCGCCGCGCCGCCGGGCGCGCCACGCGGGGCAACGGGAGGAATACTCGGCGGAATGCCCGGCGGATTCCTGTTGGCAGCGCTCGCGGGCTCGCCGCTCTCGTGCCGGACGGGCTGGCGTTCCTGGTTGAGGCTGGCGAGCGCGCGATCGACGCTGCTGACGCGTTTTTCGAGCGCGCTCGAGGCGCTGCGGTTCTCGGCAATGACCTGATCGAGGCGGCCGTTGAGCTGCAGGATCGCATCGGCGATGCGGCCCGAGGCCGGGTCGCTGGCCGGCCGCGGCGGCGCGTGACCTTGCAGGCGGCTGAGCTGCCGGCTCAGGTCGTCGAGGCGCTCGTTGATCGCGGCGAGACCCTCGTCGCCTTGCGTGTAGCTCTCGTCCTGGCCGACGCCCTGCTCGGCCGCCTTGTCGTGGATGACCGAGGAGAGCCACTCGCCGAGCGACATGCCGACGCTATGCGCGGCCACCAGCGCGGCTTCCCGCGCCTCCGGATCGATACCCCTGACCTGCCACGCCGCCGATCGCATACGTCCATCCGCACTTTCCGACCGCGGACAGGACCCCGGATCCGGGGGTCGATATCCTTACAATGGGCCGCGGAGCTGGCCTTGCGGCCGCCCCTGCGGTCGACTTTTCCGATTTACGGTAAAGATGCGGTTAAAGGCCGAGTTCTCGATGTGCTTTGCGGGCGCCAAATGGTGCCAAGGAGCGCCATGTGTGGCCGCTGGGCCGCACCGCAGGCGGGCCGCAATCGGCCCTTAAAGCTGGTGCTGTAGGTCTCTTCTCGGGACGCAGCGCCACCAGTCGGCGGATCGGGCGTGGAAAGCCCCACTCCCGATCCGGATCCGGAATCGCCGCTGCTCGAGGACGCAAGGACATGCCGGTCTATAAGGCCCCCGTCGACGACGTTCTGTTTCTGCTCAACGACGTGTTTCACATCGAGCGCTACGCCAACCTGCCCGGCTTTGCAGACGCGACGCCCGATGTGGTCGAGGCGATGCTCGGGGAGGCCGGCAAGTTCTGCGAGGATGTGCTCACCCCGCTCAACCGAATCGGCGACGCGCAGGGCTGCCGGCGCGACGGTGACGGCCGCGTCACGACCCCGGACGGCTTCAAGGAGGCCTACCGCAAGCTGGCCGAGGGCGGTTGGATCGGCATTTCGGTACCAAGCGACCATGGTGGCCAGGGTCTGCCCATCGCGCTCACCCAGGCGGTCAGCGAGTTCCTCGCCTCCGCCAACATGGCCTTTGCGATGTATCCGCAGCTCACCCAAGGTGCGATCGCGGCGCTGATCGTCCACGGCACGCCCGAGCAGCAGGCGCTCTACCTGCCGAAGATGGTCAGCGGCGCGTGGAGCGGGACGATGAACCTGACCGAGCCGCAATGCGGCACCGATCTCGGCCTCGTCCGCACCAAGGCGGTGAAGCAGGCGGACGGCAGCTACCGCATCAGCGGCACCAAGATCTTCATCTCGGCCGGCGAGCACGACCTCGCGGCGAACATCGTGCATCTCGTGCTCGCCCGCATCGAGGGCGCGCCGGAGGGCACGCGCGGCCTCTCGCTGTTCGTGGTGCCCAAGATCGTGCCCAACCCCGACGGCTCGCTCGGCGGCCGCAATGGCGTCAGTTGCGGCTCGATCGAGGAGAAGATGGGCATCCACGCCAACGCGACCTGCGTGATGAACTACGACGGCGCAATCGGCTGGCTGGTGGCGCAGGAGAACCACGGCCTGCAGGCGATGTTCACGATGATGAACGAGGCGCGCCTGGTGGTCGGCGTGCAGGGCCTCGCCCTATCCGAGGTCGCCTATCAGAGCGCGGCATCCTACGCGAAGGAGCGCCTGCAGGGACGCGCGCTCACGGGGGCGAGATTCAAGGACAAGGCGGCCGACCCGATCATCGTGCACCCGGACGTGCGGCGCACGTTGATGTCGATCCGCGCCTTCAACGAGGCGGCGCGCGCGCTCGTGATGTGGACCGCGATCAAAAGCGACGTCGCGCGCCGGTCCGACGACGCGAAGGAACGCCAGCTCGCCGACGATCACATGGGCCTGCTCACGCCGGTCATCAAAGGCGTGCTCACCGACACGGGCTTCGCCAACACGGTCGCGGCGCAGCAGGTGTTCGGCGGGCACGGCTACATCAAGGAATGGGGCGTCGAGCAGCTCGTGCGCGATGCCCGCATCCCGATGATCTACGAGGGCGCGAACGGCATCCAAGCGCTCGACCTCGTCGGCCGCAAGCTCGCCAAGGACGGCGGGCGGGCGCTGACCGCGTTCTTCGCCGAGGTGGAGGGCTACGTGAAGGAGCATGCCGGCGACGCCGCCATGAAGCCGCATGTCGAGCCGCTCGGCAAGGCGCTCGGCCATCTGCAGCAGGCGACCATGTGGTTTGCGCAGAACGCGCTCGCGAAGCCCGACAACGCCGGCGCCGGCGCGACGGACTACATGCACCTCTTCGGCCTGGTCGCGCTCGGGTACATGTGGGCGCGCATGGCGCAGGCCGCGCACGACAAGCTCGGCGCCGGCGCCGACGAAGCGGCCGAGCGCATGAACGCCAAGCTGATCACCGGGCGCTTCTTCGCCGAGCGCATGCTGCCGGAGACGGCGACGCACCTCGCCCGCATCCAGGCAGGCGCCGCCAGCACGATGGACCTGCCGGCCGAGGCATTCTAGTTTCTCGCCATGGTCGACTTTTCCCATCTGCCCATCGGCCGCGAGGGCCGCGCCCAGCTCGTCGTCGCCGAGGCGCATACGGCGCCGCGCGTCGGCTCAGGCCGCGTGCACGTGCTGGCAACGCCGGTGATGATCAACCTGATGGAGGCGGCGGCGCTCGATTGTGCCGAAGCGCTGCTGCCGGACGGCCATCAGAGTCTCGGCATCCATCTCGACGTGACGCACAATGCCGCAACGCCGGTCGGCATGCGGGTGATCGCCACCGCCCGGCTGGTCGGCGTCGAGGGGCGGCGGATGAGGTTCGCGGTCGAGGCGCGCGACGAGAGGGAGCCGATCGGGGGCGGCACGCACGAGCGCGTCATCGTCAACGTCGAGCGCTTCGACGAGCGGGTGAAGAAGAAGATTGGAGCGAGGTAGCTCGTAGCCCGCATGCTGTGAGCAGCCAGCATCGGGCGCAGCGGAATGCGGTAAGGTCATCAGCCGACGCGCCGGCCCCGGATTGCGCTTCGCTCGGTCCGGGCTACGAGGCCTCACTCCGCCGCGGCTGCCTTCGGCACATCGCGCAGCGTGAAGTGGTCGCCCTCCGGCGTCATCGCGATGTGGCGCTTGTGCAGCCCGACCACGGCCGAGCGATGACCGATAGATACGATCGTCGTGTTGGGCAGGCGCTGCGCCAGCATGGCGTAGAGCTCGGCCTCGAGCTTCTCATCTACCGCGGAGGTCGCCTCGTCGAGGAAGAGCCAGTCGGGCTGGCGCAGCACGGCGCGGGCGAGCGCGATGCGCTGCTGCTCGCCACTGGAGAGACGCTGCGACCACACCTCCTCGTGGTCGAGCTCGGCGGCGAGCGGGCCGAGGTGGGCGGCATGCAGCGCGTCGCGGATCTGCTCGTCCGTATAGGTGCCGGGCACCGACGGATAGGTGACGGCGGCGCGCAGCGTACTGATCGGGATATAGGGTTTGGGCGGCACCACCATGGCGCGCACGGCGGCAGGCGCGGTGATGCGGCCGCCGCCGAACGGCCAGATCCCGCCGATGGCGCGAAACAGCGTCGACTTGCCGGAGCCCGAGGGCCCGGTGAGCACCACGCTCTCGTGCGGCGCGAGCGCGAGGTGCTTGTTCTTGAGCACCTCCCGGGCGTCCGGCAGCGCGAGATCGATATCCTCGAGATCGATCGCGGCGACGCCGGTCGGCGCGGCCACATGGGCGGGCCCGGCGCTGCTCAGCAACTGCGCGTGATCGATCGCGGCGTCGAACGAGTTCAAGCGATCGACCACCGATTTGAAGCCGGCGAGATAGGTGTAATAGTTGACGAAGAATGTCATCGCATCGGAGACGCGACTGAACGCGCTCGCGGTCTGGGTCATGACGCCGAGCTCGATCTTACCGGCGAAATAGAATGGCGCCGTGAAGATGTACGGAATGATTGGCGAGATCTGGCCGAACGTCTGGGTGAAGCCGTAGACCTTGAGGCGTCGGTGCACGAGGTCGATGTAGTTGGCGACCAGTGCGCGGAAGCGGGTGCCGACCATGTCCTGCTCGGCGCGCTCGCCCCTGAGCAATGCCACCTGCTCGGTGTATTCGCGCAGCCGCGCGAGCCCGAAGCGAAAGTCGGCCTCCATGTGTTGGCGCTGAAAGAACAATCCGATCAGCGGGCGCCCGATGAAATGGGTGATCAGCGTTCCGGCGGCAGCGTAGACCAGCGCGACCCAGAACAGGAAGCCCGGCAGCACGAAGTTCGTGCCGGGAATCGTGAACGCGCGCGAGAGCGACCAGAGCAAGATCGCAAACGAGACCAGGTTCGAGAGCTGATAGATCAGCAGGATCGTGAAATCATACACCCCGTAGGCCTGGGTGGAGCCGTCGGAGCCGCCGTTGATGAAGCGGTAGATGTCCTCGGAAATACGCTGGTCGGGGTTGTCGGTCTGTCCGGCGACGAGACTGATACGATAATGGTTGTGCCCGGTGAGCCAACGCGACACGAAGTGGTTGGTGAGCCAGATGCGCCAGCGTATCACCAGCATCGCCTGCATGTAGAACTCGAGCACCGTCATCCAAACGTAGACGAAGGCCCAGGGCGTGAACACGTACAGGAGCTGGCGCCAGAACTCCGGCGCGTTGCGCGCCTGGATCGCGTTGAACCAGTCGCGATTGAAAAAGCTCAAGCGCAGCAGGACGCCGACCTCGGCCTGATTGAGCAACACCAGTATGACCACCATGGCGATCGCGATGCGCCGTTCCAGGGCCGTGTAGCGCCCGAACGGCCAGATCCGCGCCGAGCCGGTCTCCTCGGCATTGAAGTAGCGGTCGGCGATGCGCATGACCTGCTCGACCGTGGAGGAATGCGCCACCACGCGGCACAGAATGGCGAAGATCGCGACCGTCAGTGGAAGCGAGTCGGGCGGCAGCACGTCCGCACGGGCGGCTGGCCAGTATCCAAGCCTGCCGGCCACGACCGCAAGACCGAACACGATGGTCTCGACCGCGAAGATGCCGATGAAAATCTTCAGGAAGCTCGATATCCGCGTTGACAGGAAAGTGGCGACGGCGCACAGGAGCGCGACGATTCCAAGCAGCATCCCCGCGTAGTCCAGGTGCATCACGGGCTGAACGAGCGCGAGAAGCCCGAACGCGGCGACACAGATGCTGAGTGGTTGCATGGCATGTTTCCGTCGGCGACAGCGGAGCTTGGGTCCGCACAAAATATGGCTGACCGCCGAAAATAAGGCGGGTCCGATGGTTGCGACCGCGCGTCGCGAAATGCTCGGCCGGCCTCACGCATGCTAGCACATGGCAACTTCTGTAGCCCCAGACAACACCGTGCGTGACCCTCGCATAATTGCGGTTTAGTAATGTTGACGCACGAGAGCGATTCTGCCGACCCATGACCGCCCTCAACGTGGCCCGCCCGGCCTGGATGACCGAGGATCTCGTCCTGCTCGAGGAGCAGGCGCGCCGGTTCATGCGGGCGGAGTTCACGCCTCACCTCGACCGCTGGCACGACGAGGGGATGTACGAGCGCGAGGTGTGGACCAGGACGGGCGCCGCCGGCCTGCTGTGCGCCGCGATGCCGGAGGCCTATGGCGGGGCGGGCGGCACCTTCGCGCACGAGGCGGTGATCATCCGCGAGATCAGCCTCGCCGGCTTCGACGCCTTCGGCGCGCAGCTGCATTCGGCGATCGTCGCGCCCTATATCCTGCACTACGGCACCGAGGAGCAGAAGCAGCGCTGGCTGCCGAAGCTCGCGACCGGCGAGCTCGTCGGCGCCATCGCGATGACCGAGCCCGGCACCGGCTCCGACCTGCAAGCCGTGCGCACGTCGGCGAAGAAGAGCGGCAACGGCTACGTGCTCAACGGCGCCAAGACCTTCATCACCAACGGCCAGCACGCCAACCTGATCATCGTGGTCGCCAAGACCGATCCGGGCGAGCGGGCGAAGGGCGTCTCGCTGATGGTGGTCGAGACCGACGACGCGCAGGGCTTTCGCCGCGGCCGCAAGCTCAAGAAGCTCGGCCTCCACGCGGCCGACACCTCCGAGCTCTTCTTCGACGACGTGGCGCTGCCCGCCGCGAGCCTGCTCGGCACCGAGGAAGGCCAGGGCTTTGCCCAGCTGATGAGCGAACTGCCGCAGGAGCGGCTGATCGTCGCGACTCACGCGGTGGCGATGATGGAGCGCGCGCTCGAGCTCACCATCGCGTATGTCAAGGAGCGGCAAGCCTTCGGCAAGAAGATCATCGAATTCCAGAACACCCAGTTCGTGCTGGCCGAATGCAAGACCGAGGCGACGATCGCCAAGGTCTTCCTCGATTACTGCATCGGGCTGCACCTCGAGGGCAAGCTCGATAGCGCGACCGCGTCGATGGCGAAATACCGTCTCACCGACCTGCTCGGCACGCTGGTCGACCGCTGCCTGCAATTGTTCGGTGGTTATGGCTATATGGACGAGTACCCGATCTCGCGCCTCTATCGCGACGCGCGCGTGATGCGCATCTACGCGGGGACGAACGAGATCATGAAGCTCTTGATCGCAAGAGGATTGTAGCATCTTAAGTGACTGTCATGGCCGGGCTTGGCCCGGCCATCCACGTCTTTGCCGCAGGGAAGAAGACGTGGATGCCGGGCGCAAGGCCGGGCATGACGGTGGACCCGGAGAGACCTCATGCCCGACGCCTTCATCTACGATCACGTGCGCACGCCGCGCGGGCGCGGCAAGGCGGACGGCGCCCTGCACGAGGTGACCGCGCTCAACCTCGCGACGCAGACGCTGGCGGCGCTGAAAGTGCGCAACAAGCTCGATACGGCCCAGGTCGACGACGTGGTGCTCGGCTGCGTCGACCCGGTCGGCGAGGCGGGCGGCGACATCGCGCGGGTGGCGGCGATCTGCGCCGATTACGGCAACGGCGTGCCGGGCGTGCAGATCAACCGCTTCTGCGCCTCCGGCCTCGACGCAGTGAACTTCGCGGCCGCCGAGGTGATGTCCGGCCAGCACGAGATGACGATCGGCGGCGGCGTCGAATCGATGAGCCGGGTCGGCATCGGCGCCGCCGGCGGCGCCTGGCCGGTCGATCCCGCGATCGCGCTCAAGTCCTACTTCCTGCCGCAGGGCATCTCGGCCGACCTGATCGCGACCAAATACGGCTTCTCGCGCGACGATGTCGACGCCTATGCGGTCGAGAGCCAGAAGCGCGCGGCGGCCGCCTGGGACGACGGACGCTTCAAGCACTCGGTGCAGCCGGTGCGCGACGTGAACGGCCTCACCCTGCTGGCCAAGGACGAGCACATGCGCCCGAGCACCACGATGCAGTCGCTAGCATCGCTGCAGCCGTCCTTCGCGCAGATGGGCGAGCTCGCCGGATTCGATGCGGTCGCCGTGCAGGCGCATCCCGAGGTCGAGGCGATCAACCACGTGCATCACGCCGGCAACTCGTCCGGCATCGTCGACGGCGCCGCCGCGGTGCTGATCGGCAGCCGGGAGGCGGGCAGCAAGGCCGGCCTCAAGCCGCGGGCCCGCATCAAGGCCTTCGCCAACATCGGCTCGGAGCCCGCGATCATGCTCACCGGCCCGGTCGACGTCACCGAGAAGGTGCTCAAGCGCGCCGGGATGAAGATCCCCGACATCGACCTGTTCGAGGTCAACGAGGCGTTCGCGTCGGTGGTGCTGCGCTATCTGCAGGCGTTCAAGCTCGACCCCGGCAAGGTCAACGTCAACGGGGGCGCGATCGCGATGGGTCACCCGCTCGGCGCGACCGGCGCCATGATCCTCGGCACCGCGCTCGACGAGCTCGAGCGGCGCAAGCTCTCGACCGCGCTGGTCACGCTGTGCATCGGCATCGGCATGGGCACGGCGACCATCATCGAGCGAGTATGACCATGCCCAAGATCGATATCGACAAGCTCCCTGCCGAGACGCACAGCAACTACCCGGAAGAGTTCAGCCGCGAGATCGTCGGACGCGAGCGCAAGCGGCTCGGCAATGCCGTTGGGCTCGACCAGTTCGGCGTGAACCTCTGCCGGCTCAAGCCCGGCGCCGCCTCCTCGCAGCGCCACTGGCACCAGAACGAGGACGAGTTCGTCTACATGCTGGAGGGCGAGGTCGTTCTGGCGGAAGACGACGGCGAGACCATCCTCGAGCCGGGCGACGCGGTCGGCTGGAAGGCCGGCGTGCCCAACGGCCACCGATTGATCAACCGGTCGAGCCGCGATGCGGTCTTTCTCGAGATCGGCACGCGCTCGCCGCGCGAGGTCGCGACCTACTCGGACATCGACATGCGGGCGGAACGCAGCGACGGCAAAGGCGCCCGCTATGTCCACAAGGACGGCACGCCGTACCCGGAAACAAAGCGGTGAGAGCGAGGAGTTCCGTCGGGTGGGCAAACCAAAGGCGCGCAACGCGCCGTGCCCACGCGTGATCAACGGTGGGCACGCTTCGCTTTGCCCACCCCTACGACACGGAGCAGTGAGAATGCCCTTCCAGCACTTCAAGCTCGACATCGACGGCGACGGGATCGCGCTGGTCACCTGGGATTCGCCCGGGCGCTCGATGAACGTGATCGACCGCAAGGTGATCGAGGAGCTCGCCGCGATCGTCGAGCAGGTGGCGAGCGATGCCGCGATCAAGGGCGCGGTCATCACCTCCGGCAAGGAAGCGTTTTCGGCTGGCGCCGACCTGACCATGCTGGAAAGCCTCGGTCGCGTGTTCGCGGAATTCGGCAAGACCAAAGGGCCGGAAGCCGCCGTGACGGCGCTGTTCGAGGAGAGCCGCAAGCTTTCCCTGCTCTACCGGCGGCTCGAGACGTGCGGCAAGCCGTGGGCGGCGGCGATCAACGGCACCGCGGTCGGCGGCGGCTTCGAGCTCGTTCTCGCCTGCCACTTTCGCGTCGCCGCGGCCAATCCGCGGACGATGCTCGGCCTGCCGGAAGTCAAAGTGGGACTGATTCCCGGCGCCGGCGGTACGACGCGTGTATCGCGCATCCTGCCGCCTCCCGACGCGCTACGCTTCCTGCTCAAGGGCGACCCGGTCAGCATCGACCGCGCCAAGGCGATGAGGTTCGTCGATGCGGTGGTGCCTTCCGCCGACCTGATCAAAACCGCCAAGGAGTGGGCGAAGGCCAATCCGAACGCCAAGGCACCATGGGATATGGACGGTTTCCGCCTGCCCGGCGGGCCGGTGTACTCGAAGGCCGGGATGATGACGTTCCCAGCGATCAACGCGACCTACCGCAAGGAGACCTACGACAATTATCCGGCGGCGCGCGCGATCCTGCAGGTGGTCTACGAGGGCCTGCAGTTGCCGATCGACGTCGCCCTGCGGGTCGAGTCACGCTACTTCGCAAAGATCCTGCGCTCGCCGGAAGCGGCCGCGATGATGCGCACGCTGTTCGTCTCCATGCAGGACATCAACAAGGGGATGCGCCGGCCGACGTCGGTGCCGCCGAGCAAGCTCAGGCGGATCGGCATCATCGGCGCCGGCTTCATGGGCGCGAGCATCGGCTACGTCACGGCCGCATCGGGGCTCGAGGTGGTGCTGATCGACCGCGACCAGGCGACCGCCGACAAGGGCAAGGCGCTGTCGCAGAAGCTGATCAGCGAGCTGGTCGACAAGGGGCGAGCCAGCGCCGCCGACCGCGACGCGGTGCTCAAGCGCATCGCGGCCGGTGCCGACTATGGGGCGCTCAAGACCTGCGACCTCGTCATCGAAGCCGTGTTCGAGGACCGCACCGTCAAGGCCGAGACGATCAAGAAGGCGCAGGCCGCAATGGGGCCCGGCGTCATCTTCGGGTCGAACACCTCGACGCTGCCGATCACCTCGCTGGCGGAGAGCTTCACCGATCCGAGCCGCTTCATCGGCATTCACTTCTTTTCGCCGGTCGAGAAGATGATGCTGGTCGAGGTCATCCTCGGCAAGAAGACCGGCGAGGTCGCGCTCGCGACCGCGCTCGACTATGTGCGGACGATCCGCAAGACGCCGATCGTGGTGAACGACTCGCGCGGCTTCTACACCTCGCGCGTGGTCGGCACCTACCTGCGCGAAGGGCACCTGATGCTCACCGAGGGCATTCCCGCCGCCATGATCGAGAACGTCGGCCGCATGGCCGGCATGCCGGTGGGGCCGCTCGCGCTCAACGACGAGGTCGCGGTCGATCTCGCCTGGAAGATCCTCAAGGCGACGGAGGCCGATCTCGGCCCAACCGCGATCGACCCGCGCGAGAAAGTGCTGCTCGGCGAGATGGTGGAGAAGCGCGGGCGCTACGGCCGCAAGAACGGCAAGGGCTTCTACGACTATCCCGAGCAGGGGCCGAAAAGGCTGTGGCCGGGGCTCGCCGACCTGCAGGTGCGCAAGCTCGACCCCGACAAGATCGACCTCACCGAGCTCAAACACCGCCTGCTCGGCATCCAGGCGCTGGAGACGGCGCGCTGCTTCGAGGAGAAGGTGCTGACCGACGTGCGCGAGGCGGATGTCGGCTCGATCCTCGGCTTCGGCTTTGCACCGTTCGCCGGCGGAACACTGTCCTACATCGATATGATGGGGACCAAGCGGTTCGTGGCGCTGTGCGAGGCATTGGCCAAGAAATACGGAACAAGATTTGCGCCGAACAAGCTGCTGACCGACATGGCCCAGAAGGGCGAGACCTTCTACGGCCGCTTCGGACCCAAGCGGCAGGCGGCGGCGTAGCGTGACGCCCCCGCCGGTCTCGCTCGACCGGCGCCGTTTTGCGTGGCCAGCCAGTCGCTTGGCGGGTTCCTCCAGCAATTAACCGTCTGTCTGTTGCGCGACTGGCTTCGCGCGCAGCCTGCCGTTATAGTTTTGTTAACGGTAGCGTGGCGGGGGTCGCGTGGGGCAGGTCCTTCTCATCAATCCATCCTATCAGCCGAGCTACGGCGGGGCGCGTGGCGGCATCGTCAACCCGATCCATCCGACGCTCGGCCTCGCCACCATCGCGGCATCGGCCCGCGAGCGCGGCCATCAGGTCGACATCCTCGACCTGTCGTGGCGGCCCTACGACGTCGACCTGATCCGCAAGACCGTCCTCGACAAGAAGCCCGACGTGGTCGGAATCACGGCGACGACGCCGCTGATGAACCAGCTGCGCGACATGTCGGTGCTGATCAAGGACATTTCCAAGGACATCGTCGTCGTGGGCGGCGGCGCGCATCCCTCCGCGCTGCCGCAGGAGACGTTGCACGAGTCGCTGCTCGACCTCGTCTTCGTCGCGGAGGCGGATGTCTCGTTTCCGGCGATCTGCGACGGCGCCAAGCCCGCGACCGTGAAGAACGTGTGGTACCGAGAGGATGGCAAGCCGTGCTCCGGCGGGCTCGCGGCGCCGATCGCCGATCTCGACGGCCTGCCGATGCCCGCCTGGGACCTCTATCCGCTGGAGGACTACCGGCAGATCTCCCGACTGTTGTGCAAGCGGCCGCCGATCACCATGGCCGAGTTCTCGCGCGGCTGCGTCTTCCTGTGCGATTTCTGCGCCAGCAAGATCACCATGGCGCGCGGCTACCGCAAGAAATCGCCGCAGCGCTGCGCCGAGGAGGTGCGATTGATGCACCGGCTCGGCTTCCGCGAGTTCATGCTGGCCGACGACATCTTCACGTCCGACAAAGACTGGGCGATGCAGGTGTGCGAGGCGATCATACGCACCGGCGTCGACATGGCGTGGACCTGCTCGAACGGCATCCGGGTCGAGAGCGCCGACGACGAGCTGTTTCGCCTGATGCGCCGCGCCGGCTGCTACCGCGTGTCGTTCGGCTTCGAGAGCGGCAACGACAAGGTGCTCAAGTCATTCGGCAAGAGCGGCAAGGCGTCGATCGAGGGCGGCAAGGTCGCGGTCGAGCGCGCGCGCAAGGCAGGCATCGAGGTCACCGGCTTCTTCATGCTCGGGCTCTCGCCCGACACCGAAGCGACCATGATGGACACCATCGAGTTCGCGCGCACGCTGCCCGTCGACATGATGAAGTTCGGCATCACGATCGCGTTTCCCGGCACATCGATGTTCAACGAGTACAATAAGAACGGGCTGATCCGCAGCTTCGACTGGGACGAATATTTCATCTACACCACGAAGCCGCTGTTCGCGCACAAGACGCTCACCTACGAGCAGATCCAACGATACGTGAAGCTCGCGCACCGCAAGGCGATCTTCGCCAATCCGGCGTTCTGGGCGCGGCGCATCCGCCGCGGCCTCCGCACCGGCGAGTTCTTCTGGGACGCCTACTACGCGCTGCAGTATTTCAGCCGGCCGACCGTGAGCGATGCGCTCGCGTCGCACTACTACGCGCCGGAGCGCTGGCCGCGCTACGACTTCGTCAAGTCCAAGCCGTCGATGGCGGCCCATCAGGTGGTACGGCAGGACAAGCGCGCGCTCGCTCCCGTCGCCGCCGTGGGTTGACGGCTTCTTCCCGCCCTCGAGAGTGCGACCCGGCGCCGATTGACGTCCGCGACCTCCCGCGGAATATGGCGCGTCTGCCAGCAGCGGGGAACCGTGTTTCGCACCGAGATCAAGATCCTGTCGGTGATGACGGCGGTGAGCGTCGCGATCCTGATCGCGGCGGGGCGCTTCGTGCCGCAAATGCTGCCCGACACGCCGGGGTATCTGCAGATCGTCGGATATCCGGCGATGCTGGGTGAGCCACGCCCGCCCTTCTATGGCTGGATCGTCGCGGCGCTGGATCTTGGGCATGGCAGCTATCGCGCGGTGCCGACCTTTCAGATCGCGACCTATCTGGCAGCGACCTGGTTTCTGCTCACACAACTGCGCCGGTTCGGCCTTTCGGCAGCCGCGACGCTCAGCGTGGGCGCCGCGCTTCTCCTCGCCAACGCCTTCCTGATCGACGCCAACTGGGTGCATCCCGAGCTCCTGTCGATCACCTGCGGGCTGATCGCCCTGGGTGCAACCATCGAGCTCGTCCATCCGCGGCCGCGCCGCTGGGCGTGGTGGCTGGTGTGCCTGAGCGCGGGCGCGGCTTATGTGCTGCGGCCGAGCTTCCTGCTGCTGGTCGTAGCGTTGCCGGGACTCTACGTGGTGCTGCGCGCGATCCGCTGCGACTCAATTCGTCTGGTGCGCGCCGCCGCCATTCTCGGCCTGTCGATCGCGCCGTTCCTCGGCATCGCGTCGCTGCGCGCCGCGACGGTCGGCGACTTCAATATCGTCTCGTTCGGCGGCTTTGCGATGTCGGGCCTCGCGACGCTCATCGTGTCGGGCGATACGGTGGCGCGGATGCCTTCCGACATCCGACCCTTCGCGGCGCAGGTTCTCGCCGCGCGCCGCGCCGCGGAGGAGAGCGGACGCATGATCGGCATTCCGCGCAACGCCAGCAACGAGCGCTCCTATTACTCGGCGGCGCTCGGCTATTTCGACGTGCTGGCACGCACGCACGACGACGGCATCTACCAGATCATCGCGCCGACCCGGCAGCCGAACGAAAGCTGGGTCGCTTTCAATCGGCGCTTGACCCGCTTCGACATTGCGGTCGTGCGCGCCTCGCCCGGCCGCTACGCCGCCTGGATCGTGGGTGCGGCGACCCGGGTGGCGGGCCGTTCGCTGGTGACGAACCTTCCGGCCGCCCTGGCGGTCGTCGCGATCGCGATCCTGTGGCCATGGCGCCTGCTCGCGCGCGGGCAGGCCGGCGCGGCGCCGCGCACGCGTCTCGACCTTCCGGTCATGGGTATGCTGGCGATCACGTGGTTCATCGGCGCCGGCGTGCTGACCATCTTCATGAGCGCGCCGAGCATCCGCTACATCGATACATCGGCGGTCCTGGTCGCTCCGCTGCTGATCTACTGGGTAGTGCTGCTGGTGCTGCCGGACGCCAAGCCGGCCGTCAGCGCGGCGAAGCCCTGACGACGTTCGCGATCAACACGCCGAGACATCCGAACATCAGCACGCCGCCCGCCGCCAGTGCGGCGCCCGGAACGAGCGACAGCAAAGCAGCGATCACCACCACTGCGACGATCGAGAGGGCGAGCCGCCCATCATCCACGAACAGGCCGATGAGCTCGCGCCATGCGGTAACGACCATCTTCATGACACGGCCTCCACAGCCGGTCGCCGCGCGGCACGAACGCCAGCGAGTGCGGTGAGCAGAAAAAGGAGCGCGATCCCCGGGATGGCGAGATCCTCTCCCGGCCACGGCACGCCCAGCCCTTCGCCGACCCAGAACACGCCGAACGCCGACAGCATCACGCCGACCGCGAACTTGAGCGTATTCTCAGGCACCCGCGCGAGCGGTCGATGGACCAGAAGGCCGACGCCGAGCACCAGCGCGGCGGCGGCGAGCGCGCCGAGGCTCGCCGGAACGACGAGCCCGCGGCCGGCACCGACCGCGATGACGATGAACACCACCTCCAGCCCTTCGAGCAGGACCGCCTTGAAGCTCGCAAGCGCGGCGAGCCAGTCGAGGCGCGCCTCGCGCCGCTGTGCCTGCTCGCGCAGCTCGGCGGTCTCGTGCGCGAAAGCGAGCGACTCGTCATGCAGCGCAATGATGCCGGCGCCGCGCAGGATCGCCTTGCGCAGCCAGCGCATGCCGAACAGGAGGAGCAGCAGGCCGACCGCGAGCTGCAGCGCGTGCAGCGGCACGAGGCCGAGCAGCGGGCCGAATGCGACGACGATGACGGCCAGCAGCACCAGGCCGGCCAGCGCGCCGAGCGAAGCCGGACGCCAACCGCGCACGGTTGCGACCGCGAGCACAATCGTGAAGGCTTCCACGACCTCGACGACGGAGCTGAGAAAGGCGGCCGTGACGGCCGGGGCGACAGTGGTCCAGGTCGGCATGGCGAGGGATATAGCGGTCCAAAACCGCAATCGCGCGGGCGAGCGAGGCGCCCGAAAATTAAATTTGCGTCATCGGTCGCAAACGAAACGGCGGCCGTGCGGCCGCCGTTGATCTCTCACCCTCATTGCGAGGAGCGAAGCGACGAAGCAGCGTCGCTCCACTTGCTCTCGCGGAGCGAGATTACTTCGGCGTGCTGCTGACGTCTCGCAATGACGCCGCTTACTCACTCCGCGGCGAGGCGCACCTCGGGCGCGGCGGCGCGCACGTCGGCGTCGACGTGCTCCTCGAACTGCACGAAGTTCTTCTGGAACATGGCGACCAGCTTGCGCGCCGTCTGGTCGAACTCGAGCTTGTTCTGCCACGTCTTCTGCGGATAGAGCAGGTGCGGCTCGACGCCGGGAAGCTGGGTCGGCACCGAGAAGCCGAAATAGGGATCGGTGCGGAACTTGGCATTGCGCAGCGTGCCGTCGAGCGCGGCGGTGAGCAGCGTGCGGGTCACCTTGATCGGCATGCGGCGGCCGATGCCATAGATGCCGCCGGTCCAGCCGGTATTGACCAGCCAGCAGTCGACGCCGTGCACCCCGATCAGCTCGCGCAGAAGGTTGCCGTAGACGGAAGGATGGCGCGGCAGGAAAGGCGCGCCGAAGCAGGTGGAGAACTCGGGCTCGACGCCGACCAGGCCTTTCTCGGTGCCGGCGACCTTGGCGGTGTAGCCCGACATGAAGTGATACATCGCCTGGGCGGGCGTGAGCTTGGCGATCGGCGGCATCACGCCATAGGCGTCGGCGGTGAGGAGCACCAGGTTCTTCGGCATGCCGGCGCGGCCGGTGCGCGACGCGTTGGGGATGTAATCGAGGGGATAGGCCGAGCGGGTGTTCTCGGTCTTGCTGTCGTCGTCGAAGTCGCAGACGCGCGTCTCCGGATCGAACACGACATTCTCGAGAACCGTGCCGAAGCGCAGCGTCGCGTCGTAGATCTCAGGCTCGGCCTCGCGCGACAGCTTGATGCACTTGGCATAACAGCCGCCCTCGAAGTTGAAGACGCCCTGCGGGCCCCAGCCGTGCTCGTCGTCGCCGATGAGCGTGCGGTGGGGATCGGCCGACAGCGTGGTCTTGCCGGTGCCGGACAGGCCGAAGAACAACGCGACGTCGCCGCCCGGGCCGACATTGGCCGAACAGTGCATCGGCATCACGCTTTCGGCCGGCAGGTAGTAGTTGAGCGTGGTGAAGACGGACTTTTTCATCTCGCCCGCGTAGTAGCTGCCGCCGATCAGGATCATGCGCTTGCTGAAGTTGATGGCGATGATGGTCTCGGAGCGCACGCCGTGGCGCTTGGGATCGGCCTTGAACGAGGGCAGGCTCAGGATGGTGAAGTCGGGCACGTAGTGCGCGAGCTCGGAACGCTCGGGGCGGATCAGCAGCGAGCGGATGAACAGCGAGTGCCAGGCGAGCTCGGTGAAGACGCGCGCCTTGATGCGGTATTTCGGATCGGCGCCGCCGTAGAGGTCCTGGGCGTAAAGCTGCTTGCCCTTGGCGTGAGCGAGGAAATCCTGGTGGAGCAGGTCGAACTGGGCGGGGGTGAGCTTGCCGTTCTTCGCCCACCAGACCGTCTTCTCGGTCGATTCGTCGCAGACGATGAACTTGTCCTTGGGGCTGCGCCCGGTGTGCACGCCGGTCTCGGCGCAAAACGCGCCGCCCTGGACGATGGCGCCTTCATGGTTGGCGACCGCATGCTCGTAGAGGCGGGCATCCCCGAGATTCCAATGGACCGCCGCAAGGTCCGTTAAGCCGAATTTGTCAGCGCCATGCGCGCTGTTCCGCAGACCCGTTTCCTGCACGATGACCTCCACACACGTCCGGCCGCCGCCTGACCCGGCCGGGACCCCTCCGGACCGCCGACGGCGATCCGACGTTAGTATAACGCCCGCCGGGCGGGCGCGCACCTAATAGTGGGCCCCAGTTCCGTTGCCAAGCAGGCCTTACGGAAACGGTTACTTCGGGGCGAGCCACCCCTGGTAACGCACGAGCAGGCCGATCAGCGGCAGCTTGATCTCGACGTAGAAACGAAAGCGTCCGCCGTCGACGGCCTCGAAGGCCGTGGCACGCGGCGCGAACGCGCGCGGCAACGGAATGCCGAAGGCGCGCCAGCCGCGGAATACGAGGGTGAGCCGCTCCGCATCGCATACGAGCGCAATGCCGAACGCGAACGGACCGAACCGCTCGCACATCAGCCGGTCGAAGCGACCCTGCCCTGCTTCCTGGGTGCTGACGAAGGTGCGCCCGGCAAAATCACGCCGCCAGATCTCCCGGCCGTCACGTAGGACAAAATCCACCTTCACCGGGATGTCGCGCGCGGCAGGCGGAAATCCGAACAACGCCGCGATTGCGCGCGCCAGCACGCCTGAGCCGCGCTCAACGGTCGCGCGGCCCTCGACCGCGAGCGTGCCGGTGAGGTCGTGCATGGCCTGGATCGGAGCCGGCAGCGCCGCATAGGCCTCGCCCAACAGTCGCCGGTAGAGCGGCGCGGCCGCATCGGCCGCGTCGCGCACGCCGCTGACGATGCGGCGGCGCGCGAACAGGGCCTCGTAGTCGGCGAGCTCGAGCTCGCGCAACGCGGCGCGCGCGCCGGGCGCGGGCCGCCGGCCATCGAGCCGGTGGCGAATGATCGCCTCCGTCGCCATCGAGGGAATGAGCGGCCCGTCGTCGCCCTCGGCGACCATGTGCCAGGAGCGCTCGATCGGCCGGCCGTCGGCGCCGGCGCCGGCGAGCGCCACGAACATGCCGCCACGGTGCTCGCCCCACCGCAGCACGTTGATCGCACCATGCATCAGGGGCGCGAACGGCACGAGCGTCGGCAGCAGCCGCAGCCGGACGAGGCGCGCCAGCAGGTTGAGCGTGCGGTGCAGGATTTCCGGGACCGGACCGGCGCCCATCCACACGGATTTCAGCTCGGGCCAGAGCTTCGGCAGCGCCTGCAGATCGGGGACGTCGACGAGCGAGAACAGCACCGGCCGCAGCGGCAATCGGCCGGGCGGCGCGATGGTGAAGCGGCGCGTCTCGACCAGGCCGACGCCTGTCGCCGCATGCCCATCGCGCACGAGCCGCACCGGCCGGCCCGCATAGCTCGCGATGGCGCGGATGACGTTGAGGCCGACGCCGGCAAAGGGCGATGGCGCGATCCCAGCTGTCACCGCGTCAAGGCGCGCCATCCCGGTCGCAAGGCGTCGCACCGCCGCGGCGGTGAGAACTGGAAAGCTGCTCACGCCGGAGAGCACGCAGACGCCGTGCGCACGTGCATCCACGTCGAGTTGCGCGATGGCGTCGACGAAATCGGCGCCGTCGGCGAGGTCGAGATAGTCGATGCCGAGGGCGATACAGGCCTTGATCAGCCGGTACGCATCGCCGCGGTAGGCCTGGAACGGTCCGGAAGCGTCCACCACGACGTCGGGCCTGGCGGCTGCCAGTGCGGCCTCGAGATCCCCCTCGCGGTCGAAGGCCAGCGGCTGCAGCGTCGCGGCGCCGCGCAGGCCGTTGCAGAACGCCTCGGCGCGTGCGCGGTCGCGGCCGGCGATCAGCAGGGTCAGCCGCGACTCGTCGACGAGCAGCTGGGCCAGCCGGCCGCCGAAGGTGCCGTAGCCGCCGACGATGAGGATGCGGATCGTGCTCATGTCGGGAGGAGGCGCGCCGCGCTCATCCAAGGAACCGGTCCGCGTCGCTCGGCGCGGGAAGATAGCAGCTGTCGCGCCGACCGAGGATGCGCAGCCGGTTGCGGGCGAGCACCGCGTAGAGACGATCGCGCCACGGCCGCGGGAGGACGCGGAAGACCGCCACGAGCGACCACGGCAAGCCCAGCCCTTCGCCGATGCGGATGACGGCTTCCGACTTGAAGGTCGCGACGCCGTCGGCGATCAGCATCATGGTCTCGTAGTCGCGCGGGTCGAGGCCATAATGGACATAGAGCGCGCGGCCGAGCGGCGTCTGCGCGGCGAGGAAGCGATAGAGCTTGCGCTTGTCGTGGCGCAGCACGAACTGCGCGCTGCCGGAGCAGAGCACGCACTCGCCGTCGAAGATGATGATCGGCCGATCGTCGGGAAAGCGCGGAAAGGCGGCATCGTCGCGATAGCTGTAGGCCGCCCGCACGGCGCGCTCAGGCGGCGCGCGCTTGCGCCGCGAGCGCGACCAGCACCTTGCGCAGCTGCTCAGGCCCGGTGACGCGCTGCGGAAAGGCGAGCCGCGCAGTGCGGTCGCCGACGGCGAGATCGGCGCCGTCGGGGTCGAGGCCAGTGATGCGCCAGGCGCCGTCCGGCTCGCCCAGGAGCTTGGTCGCGTAAAGCCGACAAGCCTCGGCGTGGTCCGCGTTCATGTGCGCGACGGCGTCCGCCTCGGCGGCGAGCAGATCGGCGGCATCGTCGACCACGGTGAGGACATCGGCGGCCTCGAGATCGGCGGCGCGGGCAAAGCCGCCATTGAGATGAGCGGACACGACCGCCATGCGCCAGAAGGCGAAGTCGCCGAAGCCGGCATAGAGCTCGGATTTCGGATGACGGGCGAGAAAGCGCCGGCGCAGGCGCGGCTCCTCGTCGCCGCCGCGCGCGATCTGCGCCATGCGGCCGAGCACGGTGAGACGCGGATGCGCGAGCGGATCGCCCTTGCCGGTCTCGGCGAGCAGGATCGAGGCACGCCCATCGATCTCGATATTGGCCGTGTGGGTGGAGAGCCGCGACACCAGGATCATGGGTGAGCCATCGGCGTCGGTTGCAACATTGACCAGCGAGGCGAACGGATGTCCGGTGTTGCGGTCGAGCGTCGCCAGGGTGCCGGCGCGGATGCCGCGCAGCAGGGTCTTGGCCAGTTCCTTCGGCGCGAAACCGGCCGGCGGTGCGGCCGTCTCGGGCAGGCGGTCCGGCATCGTGCCGGGCAGAGCGCCGGGTTCGGAGTCGGATTTGGGACGTTCGGCCGTGCTCATGACGCTGGATCAACTCCTGGAGGCCAGTTCCCGTTAACCACCTATTTTAGCTCGTCTCTGCCGGTTTTTATGGCGCAGGAGTCTTGTAAGTACTAGATTCGGCCACAATTGGTGATTTGCGCGCTTCTCGTAGAGCGTGCCCAAAGCGGTCCGGTGTCACATTTCGGCCTCGCTTGAAGGGCTTAGACGAACATCGGAACGGTCACGGGACAGGGCTAATGCCAACAATTGCTTTGGTCGACGACGACCGCAACATCCTAACCTCGGTCTCGATCGCGCTCGAGGCGGAGGGCTACCGGATCATGACCTACACGGACGGCGCCTCGGCGCTCGAGGGCTTCAAGACCTCGCCGCCCGATCTCGCCATCCTCGACATCAAGATGCCGCGCATGGACGGGATGGAGACACTGCGCCGGATGCGCCAGAAGACCGATACGCCCGTCATCTTCCTCACCTCCAAGGACGAGGAGATCGACGAGCTGTTCGGCCTCAAAATGGGCGCCGACGATTTCATCCGCAAACCGTTCTCGCAGCGCCTGCTGGTCGAGCGCGTGAAGGCGGTGCTGCGGCGTGGCGTGCCGAAGGACGCGACGGCGCCCAAGGAGACCGACTCGGCAAAGGTGCTCGAGCGTGGCCTGCTGCGCATGGATCCGGAGCGCCACACCTGCACGTGGAAGAACGAGCCGGTGACGCTGACCGTCACCGAGTTCCTGATCCTGCAGGCGCTGGCGACGCGCCCCGGCGTGGTGAAGAGCCGCAACGCCTTGATGGATGCCGCCTATGACGATCAGGTCTACGTCGACGACCGCACGATCGACAGCCACATCAAGCGCTTGCGCAAGAAATTCAAGCAGAGCGACGACGATTTCGATATGATCGAGACGCTCTACGGCGTCGGCTATCGCTTCAAGGAAATGTAACCTGGACTGTAGCCTGCCGGGGGCGTCCCTCTCGCGTATGTGCTGACGCGCGCCGTCATCACCGAGTTGGCCGCAACGAACGGGACCGGGAAACCGAGACCGAAAACCAAACCTGGAAGCTACGTGCTCGATCGAACCGCGCAAGCATTGCATGCCGCCGCCGAGACGGTGCGTCCCGGCAATGCGCGACGGCGCGCACGGCGCGCCGCCCTGCTGCTCGATGTCTGGCGGCGTCGCGCCGCCGCCGCGACCATCGTGGCGCTCGGCCGCACGGTCGATTTCGTCCGCGCCACATGGCGCGTGCTGCGCACCGAGGGCCCGCTCGGGCTGGTGCGCCATGCCTGGCAGTTCTTCGTCATCCAGGGCTTTTCCAGCCTCACCCGCCGCATCGTCTTCCTCAACGTGTTCGGGCTGCTGGCGCTGGTGGTGAGCATCGTGCCGCTGAACAAGGCGCGCGAAGGCCTGATCCAGGCGAGCGTGGGCAGCCTGCTGGTGCAGGGCGAGATGATCGCGGGCGCAATCGCGGGCGCCGCGACGGTGGAAAACGGCTCGACCATCGCGATCGATCCCAACCGGCTGCCCGACCTGCAGAACGGCGAGGTCCGCGAGGATTACAGCCTGGATTTCTCGATCAATCCCGACCGGGTCGGTCCGCTGCTGCGGCGCCTGGTGACGCCGACCAACACACGGGCGCGCGTCTACGGCTCGGACGGCTCCCTCATCCTCGACACCCGCAACGTCAGCGCACGCGGCGACGCGCCGCCCGACCGGCCGGCGACATCGGCCGAAAAACCGAGTTGGTTCGAACGGCACGTCGCCATCCCGTTCCGCACCTGGTTCAGCAGCGGCGGGCTGCCGCGCTACGAGGAGATCGTCGGCAACGGGCGCGACTATCCGGAGGTGGCGCAGGCGCTCAACGGGCAAAACGCCAGCATGGTGCGCGTCGACGACCGCGGCCGCGTGATCGTGCAGGTCGCGATGCCGGTGATGCAGCGCCCGCATACGGTGCGCGGCGTGCTGCTGCTGTCGACGCAAGGCAACGAGATCGACCAGCGCATCGAGGCTGAGCGGCGCAAGGTGATCAAGACGGGCCTGATCGCGGCCGGCATCATGGTGCTGCTGTCGATCCTGCTTGCCGGCAGCATCGCACGGCCCGTGCGCCGGCTGTCGGACGCCGCCGAGCTGGTGCGCCGGCGCATCACCGGACGGGTCGACATTCCGGATTTCACCCGGCGGCGCGACGAGATCGGGCACCTGTCGGGCGCGTTGCGGGACATGACCAACGCGCTCTACAGCCGCATCGCGGCAATCGAGAGCTTCGCGGCCGACGTGGCGCACGAATTGAAGAATCCACTCACCTCGCTGCGCTCGGCGGTCGAGACGCTGCCGCTCGCCAAGACCGAGGAGAGCCGCGCACGCCTGCTCGACGTGATCGGCCACGATGTGCGCCGGCTCGACCGGCTGATCTCCGACATCTCCGACGCGAGCCGGCTCGACGCCGAGATGCAGCGGCAGGTGCTGACCCCGGTCGACCTTGCAAAGCTGCTCAAGACCGTCACGGCGGTCGCCAACGAGGTCAAGCGCGACAACGACGTGAAGGTCGCGCTCGCCTTCGAGGGCGGCGGCAGCTTCCTGGTGCCGGGCCACGACTCGCGGCTCGGCCAGGTGATCAACAACCTGATCGACAATGCGCGCTCGTTTTCGCCCGCGGGCGGCGGCGTGCGGGTGACGTGCCGGCGCCTGCGCGGCGAGGTCGAGGTGATGGTCGATGACGACGGTCCCGGCATCAATCCGGAGGCCATGGAGAAGATCTTCGAGCGCTTCTACACCGACCGCCCGCACCAGGGCTTCGGCCAGAATTCCGGGCTCGGCTTGTCGATCTCGCAACAGATCGTCGAGGCGCATGGCGGCAAGCTGTGGGCCGAGAACCGCATTGCGACCGCCGCCGCGGACGAGCCCGCCAAGGTGCTCGGCGCGCGGTTCGTGGTTCGCCTGCCGGCGGTGTGATGGCGTCGATTCACGCTTCCGCGGTTCTGGTCGGCGCCCGTGCGCTGCTGATCCGCGGGCCGTCCGGCGCCGGCAAATCGCGGCTCGCCCTCGCCCTGCTATGGCAAGCGCACAGCGGCGCCCTGCCGTTCGTCCGCCTCGTGGCCGACGACCGCAGCCTGGTCGAGCCGCATCACGGACGCCTGGTGGTGCGCCCTCTGCCGCAAAATGCCGGTCTGATCGAGGTGCACGGCCTCGGCATTCGCCGCCTCGCCTACGAACCCGCTGCCGTGGTCGGCCGGGTGGTGGACCTGGCCGCGGCAGAAAGCGCACGCCTGCCGGAGGCGGCAGGTCTACAGGTCGCCGTTGAAGGTATTACGCTCCCGCGACTCCCGGTCGCAGCGGGGGCGGATCCCGTCCCGCTGATTTTGGCCAGTCTCGCTTCCGACCTGGCGGGCTGAGGCCGATCTGGGCGAAGTCCCTACGATTCACCACTGGGCACAAAATTAACCATGTTACGATTAGCTGCCCACAAACCCATCCCTTGGGGTCGACTTCACGGGGAGTGTTGCTGCATTGCGGCATATTGCCTAGATAACGCCAGCGAGCCCCTTGCACTTCGGGGTTCGCGTGGTCATGAATGTGGCCCTTTCGTGCGGCGCACCTAAAGCGCACCTAAAGCTCTTGGCGCCCGCGAGGAGTTCCAATGATCGGCCTTGTGATCGTTACCCATGGGCGGCTCGCCGTTGAGTTCCGCGCCGCCCTGGAGCACGTGGTCGGCCCGCAGTCGCAGATCGAAGCGATCAGCATCGGACCGGACGACAACGGCGAGCAGTGCCGCCGCGACATTATCGAGGCGGTGAAGCGGGTCGATAGCGGCGATGGCGTCGCCATCCTGACCGACATGTTCGGCGGCACGCCATCGAATCTCGCCATCTCGGTGATGAGCCGTCCGCGGGTCGAGGTGCTCGCCGGCATCAACCTGCCGATGCTCGTCAAGCTTGCGAAAGTCCGCGGCGAGGGCTGCCCGCTCGCCGAGGCCGTCGCCGCCGCCCAGGAATCGGGCCGTAAATACATCACAATTGCGAGCCGAGTGCTTGCCGGGAAATGACTGAATCGCGCGGCCTGACAGACGACTATACCGACGCCCCGCCGTCGCGGGACGGTGCCATCGTCCGCGTCCTCCACATCTGCAACGAGAAGGGGCTGCACGCCCGCGCGTCGGCGAAGTTCGTCCAGACGGTGGAGAAATTCGATGCCGACGTGCGCGTCACGCGTTGCGGCGAGAGCGTCGGCGGCAAGTCCATTCTCGGCCTGATGACGCTCGGCGCCGGCCCCGGCACGGACATCACGGTGGATGCTTGCGGCAAAGACGCCGAGGCCGTCATCACGGCGCTCGAGGTGCTGATTTCCAGCCGGTTCGGCGAGGAAGAATAGGGCTCGCCGGCCCCTCCAAGGCGGATATAAAGAAAGCTTTATATGTTTATTGCAGGCCGGCCAGCGCCCTGCTATAGGCACGTCCGGACCGCGGCCGAACGATCGTCCGCGCCTCGACAGCTTCCAGACAAGGACCGCTCATGACCGCAGCGCAAAAGAAAGCCGCTCCGCACGACTACGTCGTCAAGGACATCGGCCTCGCCGAATGGGGCCGCAAAGAGCTCTCCATGGCCGAGACCGAGATGCCCGGTCTGATGGCGACGCGCGAGGAGTTCGGGGCGAAGCAGCCGTTGCGTGGCGCCCGCATCGCCGGCTCCCTGCACATGACGATTCAGACCGCGGTGCTGATCGAGACCCTCAAGGCGCTCGGCGCCGACGTGCGCTGGGCCTCGTGCAACATCTACTCGACCCAGGACCACGCTGCGGCCGCGATCGCGGCCGGCGGCACGCCGGTGTTCGCCGTGAAGGGCGAGAGCCTGCAGGAGTACTGGGACTACACCCACCGCATCTTCGAATGGTCGGACGGCGGCGGTCCCAACATGATCCTCGACGACGGTGGCGACGCGACACTGCTCATGCATCTCGGCATGCAGGCGGAGAGCAATCCGTCCGTGGTGTCGAAGCCGACCAATGAGGAAGAGGAGGTGCTGTTCGCCGCGATCCAGAAGCGGATCAAGCAGCAGCCCGGCTGGTACGCGAAGGTCGCCAAAGGCATCAAGGGCGTGACCGAGGAGACGACCACGGGCGTGCACCGGCTCTACCAGATGGAGAAGGAAGGCCGGCTGCTGTTTCCCGCCATCAACGTCAACGACTCGGTGACCAAGTCGAAGTTCGACAACCTCTACGGCTGCCGCGAGTCGCTGGTCGACGGCATCCGCCGCGGCACCGACGTGATGATGGCCGGCAAGATCGCGATGGTCGCCGGCTACGGCGACGTCGGCAAGGGCTCGGCCGCTTCGCTGCGCCAGGCCGGCTGCCGCGTGATGGTGTCGGAGATCGACCCGATCTGCGCGCTGCAGGCCGCGATGGACGGCTACGAGGTCACCACCATGGAGGACGCGACCAAGCGCGCCGACATCTTCGTGACCGCGACCGGCAACGTCGACGTGATCACGATCGACCACATGCGCGCGATGAAGCATCGCGCCATCGTGTGCAACATCGGGCACTTCGACTCGGAGATCCAAGTCGGCGCGCTGCGGAACCTGAAGTGGCACAACGTCAAGCCGCAGGTCGACGAGATCGAGTTCGCCGACGGCAAGCGCATCATCCTCCTGTCGGAAGGCCGGCTCGTGAACCTGGGCAACGCCATGGGCCATCCGAGCTTCGTGATGTCCTCGTCGTTCACCAACCAGACGCTGGCGCAGATCGAGCTGTGGACCAATCCCGGCAAGTACCAGAAGAAGGTCTACACGCTGCCGAAGCACCTCGACGAGAAGGTCGCGCGACTGCACCTCGACAAGATCGGCGCCAAGCTCACCAAGATGACCGAGAAGCAGGCGAGCTACATCGGCATTCCGGCCGAGGGGCCGTTCAAGTCGGATCAGTATCGGTATTGATCACCCACGTCATTGCGAGGGCGCGTAGCGCCCGAAGCAAGCTCGTGGCGCAAGTCGTTGTGGATCGAGATGCTTGTCGGCGTGCTGCGCACGCCTCGCAATGACGACCTCTACTCCCGCGGCTTGATCGTCACGATGAGGAACCGGTCGGGCTTGTCGTCCGTCCCGAAATAGCGGCGCGTGATCTCGACCTCGATGCGGCGTCCGACGGCGCCCTGCGCGGCGCGCGCCTCGAGCGCGTGCATGCAGGTGGTCTCCACGGTCGGGCAGACCAGGGCGATGCCGTCGCGGGCGACTTGCGCCTCGTCGATCCACGGCGTGACCGCCGGATTGACGATCTCGAGCGGCGCGGCCTCGCGCGGCAGGTAGAACAGCGCGCCGTAGAGCAGATTGTTGTAGCTGCCGATGAAGCGCAGCGGGCGATCGGTGGTCTGCGCCCAGGCGCTCTCGACCGCGCGCGCGACGCCGCGATAGTGGGTCGCATAGTTCGGCACGCCGCCGCGGTGGATGACCAAGGCGATCACCGGCGACAGCGCGAGCGCGATCAGCGGAAACGCGACCGCGAAGCCGACGATGCGGCGCGCGGCAACCTGCGGCACGACGCTCCGCGGCGAGGACAGCAGCACCGCCGGCAAGAGCGTCATGCTGGCAATCGCCCACAGCGACGTGACGACCTCATGCGCGGCGACCGCGAACAGCGTCGGCAGCGCGAGCGGAAGCACGAAGGCGAGCACGACGAGCTTGCGATCGGGAGCTTCTGGCCAAATCATGTCGCGCAGCGCCGCCGGCGAAGGCCATGCGGCGAGCAGCGCCAGCATGACCGGCACCGCGACGTAGGCCGCAGCCCCGATCACGTAGTTGACGCCGGACCACAGACACTCGAGCAGCGTGCCTGGATGTGTATCCATCGCATAGGCAAACGGCGTGAAGTCGTGGGCATGGAGCCACGCGACGTGCGGCGCGAGCGCAAGGCTCCCGGCCGCGATGGTGATCCATGGCGCGGACGAGCGGAAATAGGCCGCGCGCCGCTGGTCGATCAGCGCTGCAAGCCCGAGGCCGAGCAGCAACACGGCCGACCAGTATTTGCCGAGCATCGCCGCCGCCGCCGTGACGCCGGCGAGCGCCGCGATGAGGACGTTGCGGGTCTCATAGGAGCGCAGGAACGCCGCCGTCGCGGCCGCCCACAGCGGCAGCATCACGGTGTTGGCGTTGTACTTCAGCGCATGGAAATTGAAGAACGGCACCAGCGTGAGCAGCGCGAGGCCCACGACCCGCTTCTCCGGACCGAGGTAGTGCCGCGAGATCCGCCACGCGAGCCACAGCGCGACGGTCGCGACCATCATGGCGAAGAGGTAGTAGGACCAGTCGGCGAGGGGAAACACGCTGAACCAGGCGCGCACGAGCCACGCCCCGAGCGGAGGATGCTTTGGCGTGCCCCAGGTCGCCTCGCGCGACCAGGCGACCATCTCGCCCATGTCGAAGTGCACGTCCTGGCTGCCCTTGGCGATCGCGCCATAGAGCGCCCACAGTGAGCAATAGACGGCGAGGACCGCGATCGCCGTGCGTTCCCGGCGCGCCGGATCGGTCAACGCCGCGATCAGGCGGTCGAGCGCCGATTTGATGCCGATGGGAGCGCGTAAGGTCGCCAAGTTCCAATCCCGTTCCCGTGCCGTCAGGGCTTCATCAGGACTTGCCCGCATTGAATGTCGCGCGCGGCCGGGATATCACCCTATCGGGGCGGCGGCGACAGGTTTGGTACGTCGTTAGGGCGGGATTCGGGCTGGCGGATGAGCGTTCTGGTCGAAAGCAAGACGACGCCGCTCACACGTGCGGCAACCCGGCCGGCTCCCGAGCTGACCGTGGTGGTGCCGACCTTCAACGAGCGCGCCAATGTTCCGCTGCTCGTCGCCCGCCTGCAGCGCACCCTCGAAGGCATCGACTGGGAAGTCATCTTCGTCGACGACAACTCCTCCGACGGCACCGCTGCCGTGGTCCGCTCGATCGGCGAGAACGACGCGCGCGTGCGTTGCATCCGCCGCATCGGCCGCCGCGGGCTCGCGGGCGCCTGCCTCGAGGGCATGCTGGCCAGTCAGGCGCGCTTCGTCGCCGTCATGGACGCCGATCTGCAGCATGACGAGACGCTGCTCACCGGCATGCTGACGCGGCTGCGTCCGGGCGACGTCGACCTTGCGGTGGCGAGCCGCTATGTCGGCACCGGCTCCGCCCAGGGCCTGTTGGGACGGCGCGCCAATTACAGCCGCTGGTCGACGGAGTTGGCGCGCAAGCTGTTGCGCGTCAGCCTCACCGACCCGATGAGCGGCTTTTTCATGCTCCGCCGCGCCGCCGTCGAGGAGCTGGCGCCAAGGCTCTCGAGCCAAGGCTTCAAAATCCTGCTCGACATCGTCGCCACTGCCGGCGGCACGCTGCGCATCGCCGAGCTGCCGTACGTCTTTCGCGAGCGCCAGCACGGCGAGAGCAAGCTCGACGCTCGCATCGTGCTCGACTTCTTCGCCCTCGTGCTCGCCAAGCTCACCAACGACGCCGTCTCTTTCCGCTTCCTGATGTTCTGCTTCGTCGGGCTGACCGGCGTGTTCATCCACATGGCGGCGCTCGCCGGCATGGTCGATCTCGGCGGGCTCGCGTTCGGCCCGGCGCAGGCGGTCGCGACGGTCGGCGCGATCGCCTGGAATTTCGTGCTCAACAACGCGCTCACCTATCGCGACCAACGCCTCGCCGGCTGGCGCTTCATCACCGGCCTCCTGAGCTTCGAGGTGATCTGCGCGGTCGGCGCCCTGTCGAACGTCGGGGTGGCGAACTGGATCTACGACTACGACCCGCGCTGGTGGGTCGCGGGCCTCGGCGGCGCCCTGATGGGCGCGGTGTGGAACTACGTGGTCAGCGCCGCCTTCGTGTGGCGGGCGCGATAATACCGCCCAAAAGCCAACACGATTCGCCATCAGACTCTGTTTCCCTCGAGCCGGTTTGCCGGTAACTTGACATTAGCCATTCAGGAACAACATCCGGAATGCGCCTCTCGCATTTCCGGCAGACGCGCCAGATGAAGAACCATGTGCCGCTGGATTGCCTATCGCGGTGAAACGATCCCGCTGGAACACTACGTCACCTCCCCGGCCCACTCGCTGATCGAGCAGAGCATCCGGGCGCTCGAATCGACCGCCGGCACCAACGGCGACGGCTTCGGCCTCGGCTGGTACGGCGAGCATCCCGAGCCCGGGCTCTATCGCGAGGTCCGCCCCGCCTGGTCGGACGAGAACCTGCGCTATCTCTGCCGCCACATCCGCTCGCATCTCTTTTTCGCCCACGTGCGCGCCGCGACGGCGACGCCGACGACGCGGCCGAACTGCCACCCGTTCGTGTCCGGGCGCTGGATGTTCATGCACAACGGCTCGGTCGGGAACTGGGCGCGCGTGCGCCGCAAGGTCGAGAGCCTGATCCCGGATGCGCTCTATCCCTCGCGCATCGGCACGACCGATTCGGAGGCCGTCTTCCTGGCCATCCTCGGCGCCGGCGCCGACCGCGATCCGATCGGCGCAACGCTGCGCACGCTGCAGGCGCTCACCGAGATCGGCCACGCCTACAAGGACCCGCTGCGCTTCACCTCGGCGCTGACCGACGGCAAGAGCCTCTACGCGTTCCGCTTCTCCGCCAACGATGCGGCCAATACGCTCTACTACCGCACGTCGGAGGGCAACCTGCTGCTCGTCTCCGAGCCGCTCGACACCGACCGCGAAAGCTGGATCCCGGTGCCGCCCGAGCACATGGTCATCGCCCGCGCCGGCGAGCGGGTCGAGATCGCGCCGATCGATCTGGCGATGCGGATCGCCGCGGAGTAGGTCTCACCCTCCCCCTTCAGGGCCCTTCAGGGGAGGGTAAAGATTTACGCCTGGCACACCGTCTTGAACCGCTCCATCGCGACGCGCAGCACCTCGTCGCCGGGGCGCGACCACCAGTCGTCGGAGAAGATCTCGACCTCCTGGACGCCGCGATAGCCGGCGGCCTCGATCATGCGGCGGATCGCCGGGAAATCGATCACGCCGTCACCCATCATGCCGCGATCGTTGAGCATGTGGCGGGTCGGCACCAGCCAGTCGCAGATGTGGTGGCTGATGATGCGCTTTCCGGCGCGCGCGATCTCGCGCCCGAGGTTGGGGTCCCACCAGACATGATAGGTGTCGACCGCGATGCCGAGCCCGTCGCCGAACCGGTCGCACAGATCGTTCATCTCGGCGATGGTCGAGATGACGCCGCGATCGGCGGCATAGATCGGATGCATCGGCTCGAGCGCGAGCGGTACCTTGGCGGCGCGGGCGTGCGGCAGCACGGCCGCGAGCCCGTCGGCGAACATCTGCCGCGCACCCGCGATGTCGCGCGAGCCCTTCGGCAGCCCGCCGCCGATCACCACGATGCACTCGGCGCCGATCGCGGCCGCCTCGTCGATCATGCGCTTGTTGTCGTCGATCGCGGCCTGCCGGCCGGCGGCATCGGCGGCCGGAAAGAGGCCGCCGCGGCAGTAGCCGGTGACGCGCAAGCCGCTGGCGCGGAAGAGCCGCGCCGCCTCGGCGGTGCCGATCTCGGCGACCATGTCGCGCCACGGCGCGATGCCGGCAAAGCCGTGCCGCGCCGCCGCCGCGACGGCCTCGCGCATGCTCCATTGCTTGCGCACGGTGGCGAGGTTGAGCGACAGCTCGGCGGTCGGCATCGCGCTTATTCGGTGCCGGCGAGGAAGTCGAAGTCGCAGCCGCGGTCGGCCTGGGTGACGCGCTCGACATAGAGACGGCCGTAACCGCGCTTCGGCTTCTCGGGCGGTTTCCACGATGCGCGACGGCGCCCGAGCTCGGCCTCGTCGACGAGGAGATCGATCTTGCGCGCCGCCGCGTCCATGCGGATGCGATCGCCGTCGCGCACCAACGCGAGCGGGCCGCCGGCGGAGGCCTCGGGCGTCACGTGCAGCACCACGGTGCCGAAGGCAGTGCCGCTCATGCGCGCGTCGGAGATGCGCACCATGTCCTTGATGCCCTTCGAGCCGAGCTTCTTCGGAATCGGCAGCGCGCCCGCTTCCGGCATGCCGGGCGCGCCGATCGGCCCGGCATTGCGCAGCACCATGCAGTGGTTCGGCGTCACGTCGAGCGCCGGATCGTCGACGCGCTTTTCCAGGTCCGCGAGCGAGTCGAACACCACCGCGGGACCTTCGAACTTGAAGAGCTCCGGCGTCGCGGCGGCGAGCTTGATGGCGGCGCCCTGCGGGGCGAGGCTCCCGGTGAGGATCGCGATCGCCTCCTTCGGCCACACCGGCCGATCGAGCGGGCGGACCACCTCGTCGTCCGTATAGGCGGGCCAGCGCTCGACGATCTGCCCGAGCGTCTCCCCGCCGACGGTCGGCGCGGTGAGATCGAGATGATCGCGCAGGCGCCGCCACAGCGCCGGCAGGCCGCCGCCGGCGTGGAAGTCCTCCATGAAGAAGTTGCCGGCCGGCTTGAGGTTGAGCAGCACCGGCACGTCGCGGCCTACGCGGTCGAACTCCTGCAGGTCGAAGCTGAGCCCGGCACGCCCCGCCATGGCGGCGAGGTGGACGATCGCGTTGGTCGAGCCCGAGGTCGCCTGCAGCACCACGGCGGCATTGCGCAGCGCCGCCTTGGTCATGATCTCGCGCGGCGTCGGGCCGCCGGCCTTCGCCATCGCGACGGCGCGCGTGCCGGTCGCTTCGGCGAGCCGAATGCGGTCGGAGGAGACCGCCGGCGCCGTCGCGGCGCCCGGCAGCGTGAAGCCGAGCGTCTCCGCGAGCGTCGCCATCGTCGAGGCGGTGCCCATCACCATGCAGGTGCCGGCGGTCGGCATCAGCTGGTCGTGGGCGCGACCGAGCGCCTCGCCGGTGAGCGTGCCGGCGCGATAGGCCGCCCACAGGCGGCGGCAATCCGTGCAGGCACCGAGCCGCGTGCCCTCGTGGCGGCCCGCAAGCATCGAGCCGACCGGGAGCACGAGCGTCGGCATATCGGCGGACACGGCGCCCATCAGCTCGGCCGGAATGGTCTTGTCGCAGCCGCCGATCACCACCGCCGCGTCGAGCGGCAGCGCCTTGAGCATCTCCTCGACGTCCATCGACATCAGGTTTCGCAGCAGCATCGAGGTCGGATAGGAGAACGCCTCGTGCAGCGAGATGGTCGGGAAAACGAACGGCAGCCCGCCGGCGAGCCGCACGCCGCGCGCGATCGCGTCGGCGAGTTGCGGCGCCGTGCGATGGCATGGATTGAAGTCGGAGGCGGTCGACAGCACGCCGACGATCGGCCGGTCGAGCGCGTCGTCGGTGTAACCCGCACCCTTGAGGAATCCGCGCCGCAGGAAGAAGGCGAACTCCTCGTCGCCGTATTGCGCCAGACGGGACCGCAGACCGCGCTTCATGGAGATACCCTGGGTAAGGATTGCGAATGGCGAGCAGCGAATGGCGAATAGGCCTTCGCTATTCGCTACTCCCTATTCGCTATTCGCTGGCCCAGGGGACAGTCTCTGTCAACCGCCAATGCGCGGCCGCGCGCGCAGGACCAAAAGATACGACCCGCCCGGCGGGGGGACCGCACGGGCGGGCCGATCGAAACGGCGCGGGGTGGATGGGGGCGCACGCGCCGTTCGACTGGGCTGAGGTCGGATGACCTCAGAAGCTTGGTCAGTAGTCGCAGACCTTGGCGCGGCCGAGGTAGTTGCCCCACTGGTCGTACTGGCGGACCCAGTGGCAGCTGTAGTACGGGCCGTCGGCGATGGCGGAGCCGATGATCGCACCGGCGACGATCCCGGCGCCGAACGGCGCCCAGCCGCCGTGGAAGTGATGGGCCTGCGCCTGGCCGACCATCAGGGTGGTGCCGAGCGTGAGAGCGGCGACGGCCGCGACGATCTTCGTCTTCATGAGGGTGTCCTTGACAAGGGTTGCCGATGCGGCCGTGTTGGCCGGGATGAACGTTGGTCGATGCGACCCGGCAGTCGGTTCAAATGATCTTCGGCGCCGTTGGCGGGCATCCTTGCCGGTGTCGCGGCCGACCGCACTTGGGCTACATTCGGGCTAAGCTGCCCGCGTCACGATCAGGAAGGTTCAAGGGGACTTAACTAAAATGGCGAAGAACAAGGTCATCATCACCTGCGCGATCACCGGCTCGATTCACACGCCGAGCATGTCCCAGCATCTGCCGGTGACGCCCGAGCAGATCGCCGACTCGGCGATCGGCGCCGTCGAGGCGGGCGCCGCGATCGTGCATCTGCATGCGCGCAACCCGGAGACCGGCCGGCCCGACCAGTCGCCCGAGGCGTTCATGCGCTTCGTGCCGCGCATCAAGCAGCGCACCAATGCGGTGATCAACCTGACCTCGGGCGGCGCGCCCACCATGCGGGTGGAAGAGCGCGCGATGCCGGCGGCGACGCTCAAGCCCGAGGTCGCGAGCCTCAACATGGGCTCGATGAATTTCGGCCTCTACCCGATGCTCAACCGCTTCAAGGAGTTCAAGCACGACTGGGAGAAGCCCTATCTCGAGGCGACGCGCGACCTGATCTTCCGCAACACGTTCAAGGATATCGAGTACGTGCTGCGCACCTGCCAGGACAACGAAACGCGCTTCGAGTTCGAGTGCTACGACATCGGCCACCTCTACAACCTCGCGCACTTCTTCGAGCGCGGCCTCGTCAAGCCGCCGCTGTTCGTGCAGACGGTGTTCGGCATCCTCGGCGGCATCGGCACGCATCCGGAAGACGTGATGCACATGCGGCGCACCGCCGACCGGCTGCTCGGACGCGAGAACTATCGCTGGTCGGTGCTCGGCGCCGGGCGCAATCAGATGCCGATCGCCGCCATGGCGGCCGCCATGGGCGGCAACGTGCGCGTCGGGCTGGAAGATTCGCTGTGGATCGGCCCGGGCAAGCTCGCGACGTCGAACGCAGAGCAGGTCACCAAGGCGCGGCAGATCGTCGAGGGCCTGGGGCTGGAAATCGCGACCCCGGACGACGCGCGCGAGATCCTCGGGCTGAAGGGGCCTGATCGGGTGAATTTCTGAAGAGAGGCGAATAGCGAATGGCGAGTGGCGAATAGACGCTCTGAGCAGCCCCTACTCGCTATTCGCTACTCACTATTCGCGGCGAGGTCAGAATCTGAATCTGAACTGCGGCCAGACGCTGTGGCCGATGTGGCGGATCGGGCGGCCGGCGCTGACGAACGAGAAGCTTGTGTTGTCCTGCGAGCCGATCATCACCGCCTCGACCATCGGCTCGGCGATCGGACCGGAGCCCGCCCAGGTGACGAGGAAGTTGTTGGCGGCGCCGCCGCGGGTGTCCTCGGCCGGAATGACCACCTCGATGGTGCCGAACGGCCGCAACGCCACCGGCTCCTTGAGATAGCTCTGCACCAGCTTGCCCGCCATATCGTAGTATTCGATCCGCTCGATCACCAACGGCTTGCTCGACGACGTGTTGTCGATCCGCAGCGTGGTCGAGAACTCGATCAGCTTGCTTGCGCCCGTCGACGCGCCATAGACGCGCGAATAGGCGGGCACGTAGATCGTGCCCTTCGCGGTCAGCTCGCTCTGATCGGGGACCTCCGTCAGCGAATCCTTGAACTGGGTGCGCAGATCGATCGCCGCGGGCAGGGCCGCGGCTCCCGTCGTTTCGGCGCGCACCGCCAGCGTGCCGGTCAACGTGCAAGTCACCGTGCACGTCATCGCGAGCGCGATCGCCGGCACGCACATTCGCAGCAAGGATGTCGCCCTCGTCATCGCGGCGCCCGTCGTTCCCCCATCTCGCCGGCCTCCGGCGAGATGCGGCGCAGTATGACACCCGCATGGCCCTCCGCGTCAACATGGCGCAGGGGCATCCTTGGCGAAATTATTAACGGCCGCTCCCGCTTGAAATCTCTGACATTTTTCGGTTTGCGTTGGGACTCTTGTATCGTTAACCCTGGGCTCCCGAAGAGGATTCGCGCGAGTTCCATGGCTTCGCTCGATACCGTCAGCCTCGGCATCCTTTTTGGCGCGCTCCTCGTGCTCGCCGGCATCCTGTCGAGCCTCGTGGCGCTGCGGTTCGGGGCGCCGCTGCTACTCGTCTTCCTCATCGTCGGAATGCTCGCGGGCGAGAGCGGGCCAGGCGGCATCCGTTTCGACGACGTGCACACCACCTATCTGGTCGGATCGATCGCGCTCGCGCTGATCCTGTTCGACGGCGGCCTGCGCACGCGCCTCTCGACCTTCCGCAGCGTGCTCGCGCCGTCGCTCGCGCTCGCGACCATCGGCGTCATGCTTACCGCCGCACTCACCGCGCCGGTTGCCCGCTACGCGCTCGGCCTCGACTGGACCCAGTCGCTGCTGGTCGGCTCGGTGGTCGCCTCGACCGACGCGGCGGCGGTGTTCTTTCTCATCCATGCGCGCGGCCTGCGGCTGCGCCCGCGCGTCGGCGCGACGCTCGAGATCGAGTCCGCCACCAACGATCCATTCGCGATCTTTCTCACCCTGCTGCTGGTCGAGATCCTGCTGCAGGGACACGAGACGTGGACCGGCATCAGCGCCAAGCTCGTGGCGGAGGCTTTCGGCGGCGCGATCATCGGGCTGCTGGGCGGGCGCGGCATCGTGCTCGCGCTCAACCGGCTGTCGCTGCCGCAAGGCCTGCATGCGCCGTTCGTGACGACCGGCGCCCTGGTGATCTTCGGCGTCACCGAGGCGATCCATTCGTCCGGCTTCCTCGCCGTCTACATCGCCGGGCTCGTGGTCGGCAACCGGCCGACCCGCGCGCACAACACCGTCATCGTATTTCTCGATGCCGCGACCTGGCTCGCGCAGATCGGCATGTTCCTGCTGCTCGGCCTGCTCGCCTCGCCGGCGCGGCTGCCGCAGCACCTGCTCGCGGCGCTCGCGGTCGCGCTCGCCTTGATGCTGGTCGCGCGGCCGCTCGCGGTGCTGATCTGCCTCTCGCCGTTCCGGTTCTCGTGGCGCGAGCGGGCATTCATGTCATGGGTCGGCCTGCGCGGGGCCGTCGGCATCTTTCTCGCCTCGATCCCGCTGCTGGTCGGGCTCGCCGACGCCCAGCTCTACTTCGACGTCGGCTTCGTGGTGGTGATCGCTTCGCTGCTGGTGCAGGGCTGGACCATCGCGCAGGCGGCGCACCGCCTGCACATCGCGCTGCCGCGCACCGACCGGACGCCGCGCCGCGTCGAGCTCGACCTGCCCGGCCAGCTCAGCCAGGAGCTGGTCGGCTATGCGGTGCATGCGAGCAATCCCTACCTGCGCCGGCGCATCGCGCCGGTGTGGGCGAAGCTGATGCTGGTGGTGCGCGACGAGCAGGTGCTCACGCCCGACGAGGCCGCGGACATCCGCGAGGGCGACCATGTCTATTTCCTCGCCCCGCCCGAGCGCGCGCAGGCGCTCGACCGCTTCTTCGTCGACGTTCCGCCGGTCGCGCCCGATCCGCGCTTCGCCGCCGACTTCTTCGTCGGGGGCGACGCAACGCTCGGCGCGCTCGCAGAAATCTACGACCTCACCATCGCGCCCGACCACGCCGCGATGACGCTCGCCGACCACATCGCCGAGGAGCTCCACCATCCGCCGCGACCGAACGAGGTGGTGGCGATCGGGCCGATCAAGCTCGTGGTGCAGAAGATCGTCGACGGCAAGGCCGCGACCATCGGCCTGCAGCTCGCCGAGCCCGATCCGGTGACGCCGGAAACCGTGCTCGCCAACCTGAAGCGGCGGGCGCGCGGCATCCTGCGCTTCATGCGGCGATCGACCCGGGTGCGGCTGCGGCCCGGCCGGTGACAACGGTGGAAGGGTCGCAGGGTGGGCAACCGCGCCGGCTCGTTCGCGCGGGGCCAAATCGCCCGCACGCGGTTGCGCACGCGGAAGGTCATCATATGCGATCTTGCCCACCCTACGGAGTGGCTACGAAGGCGCTACCGACCACTCCTGAATGATCTTCATCAACGCATCGAGCCCGTCGGTGAGCGCCGCCGGCCCGGGCTGCAGAATCAGCGGCGACTTGATCTCGCGCAGCCAGCCGTGGCGCACCGCCGGAATCTCGGCGAACCCCGGCCGCGCCGCGACGCGCGCCGGCACGAATTTCTTGCCGCACCACGAGCCGATGATGACGTCGGGCGCGGCCGCGATGACGGCGTCGGGGGATACGACGCGATCCTTCGCGCTCTTCTGCGCCGCGAGCGCGGCGAACACGTCGATCCCGCCAGCGGCGGCGACGAGCTCCGACACCCAGCCGATGCCGGAGATCATCGGCTCGTCCCATTCCTCGAAGTAGACGCGTGGATGCCGCGTCAGGCGCGCGGCCCGCGCCCGCACCTCGGCGAGGCGCTGATCGAGCGATGCGGCGAGCGCCTCGGCTTTGCCGGACGCCCCGACAAGCGCGCCTACCGTGCGGATCATGGCGAAGATGCCGGCGAGATCGCGCTGGTTGAAGGCGTGCACCGCGACGCCGTGGCGGATCAGGACCGCGACGATGTCGGCCTGCAGATCCGAGAAGGTGAGCACGAGGTCGGGCGCGAGCGCGAGGATCTTGTCGATGTCGGCCGACATGAAGGCGGAGACGCGCAGTTTCTCGCGGCGCACGCGCGCCGGCCGTACCGCATAGCCGGAGACGCCGACGATGCGCGCCTCCTCGCCGAGGAGGTAGAGCGTCTCGACGGTCTCCTCGGTGAGGCAGACGATGCGCTGAGGGGGGAACACCATGATGAACCGTAGGGTGGGCAAAGCCGCGAAGCGGCGTGCCCACGCGGTCTTGGCGTGGGCCCGCTTCGCCTTGCCCACCCTACGCGGAGTCGTTTGTGGCCAAAAGCTCCAACCCGCCCTGCGCCGCGACCTGGCCGCGGGCGATGCGCACCACCGCGGTGGCGACGCGCTTTAGCTCGGCGGGGCTGTGGCTGACATAGAGCATCGGCACCTTCGCCTCGTCGCGCAGGCGCAGCAGGTAGGGCAGGATCTCATCCTTGCGATCGGCGTCGAGCGACGCCAGCGGCTCGTCGAGCAGCAGGAGTCGCGGCTGCATCAGCAGCGCACGGCCGATGGCGACGCGCTGGCGCTCGCCACCAGAGAGCTTGCCCGGGCGACGGTCGAGCAGGTGGCCGATGTCGAGCATTGCGACGACGCGGCCCGCCTCCGCATCATCCCGCAGATGGCCGCTCATGCGGCGGCCGTAATCGAGATTGCGGCGCACCGACATGTGGGGAAACAGCCTCCCCTCCTGGAAGACGTAGCCGATGCGGCGCTTGTGCGGCGGGACATCGATGCGCGTCGCCGCGTCGAACAGCACGGTGTCGTCGAGCATGATGCGGCCGCGGTCGGGCCGAATCAGACCGGCGACCAGATTGGCGATGGTCGACTTGCCGGCGCCGGACGGGCCGAACAGCGCGGTTGCGCCGCCGGCCGCCTCGAACTTAGCGGCGAGCTGGAATTCGCCAAGCCGCTTCTCCACGTCGAGCGAAAGCAAGCTATTCACCATGAAAGCGCAGGCCCGCGCGGCGCGCGAACCATTCCGACACGATCAGTGCCGTCAGCGATATGACGATCGCGACCAGCACGAGGCGGCCGGCGGCCGCGTCGCCGCCCGGCACGTTGGTCAGGGTATAGATCGCGGCCGAAATGGTCTGCGTCTCGCCCGGGATGTTGGAGACGAACGTGATGGTGGCGCCGAACTCGCCGAGCGCCTTGGCGAAGCACAGCACCATGCCGGCGATGACGCCGGGCAGCGCGAGCGGCAGCGTCACGGTCGCGAACACCCACACCCGGCCCGCGCCGAGCGTCGCCGCGGCATCCTCGAGACGGCGGTCGATCGCCTCGATCGCGAGACGCACGGCGCGCACCATCAGCGGAAAGCCCATGACGCCGCAGGAGAGCACCGCGCCGGTCCAGCGGAACGCGAGCACGATGCCGAACGTGTGCTCGAGAAACGCGCCGATCGGGCCTTTGCGGCCGAACCAGATGAGCAGCAGATAGCCGGTCACCACCGGCGGCAGCACCAGCGGCAAGTGCACGACACCATCGACGATCGACTTGCCCCAGAACTCCTTGCGCGCCAGCACCCAGGCGATGGCGAGGCCGAACGGAAGCGCCACGATGGTCGCGACGATCGCGATGCGCAGCGAGAGCTCGATCGCGGTCCACTCGTCGGGGGTGAGGCCGAACATGGGATTAGGCGCCGCCAGTGGCTGCTACCCTCCCGCCCACGCAAGTCGGGCCTGCCCGACTTGCGCACTTTTGAGTGCGAAACCCGGGCAAGCCCGGGTTTCGTGGCGGGGAGGGCCGAGTGGCGCAGCGAAGCTGCGGAGCGAGGGGTGGGGGGCCTACGCTTGCTCGGAACTTGCGGTGAGTGCGCAACGACAGCTCGGAGCAAGCGGCGCCCCCCACCTCCCGCCCCTCCCCGCCACGCGCTGCGCGCGCGAGGGGAGGGGAGCAGGGAGGAGCAAGCGGCGCGGCCATGCTCACGACGCCGGCTTGATCAGGACGGTGAAGCCGTATTTCTCGAAGATCGTCCTCGCCGTCGAGCTGCGCAGGAAAGCGAGATAGCCTGTCGCGTCGGGTTTCGCGGTCACCGTGGCGGCGACCGGGTAGATGATCGGCGGGTGCGAATCGGCGGGGAATTCGCCGACGATCTTGACGTTCGGCTCGACCTTGGCGTCGGTCGCGTAGACGATGCCGAGCACGGCCTCGCCGCGCGCGACCAGCGCGAGGGCGGCGCGCACGCTTTCGGCCATCGCCATCTTCGGCTCGACCGCGGTCCAGGCGCCGAGCTTCTCCAGCGCCGCCTTGGCGTATTTGCCGACCGGCACAGACTTGACGTCCCCGGTGGTGACGCGGCCGTCGCCGGCGAGCTTGGCGAGGTCGAAGCCCGGCCCGATGGTGACGTGATCGATCTTGGAATCCTTCGGCGCGATCAGCACGATCTTGTTGCCGAGCAGATTGACGCGGGTGTCGTCCTTGATGACCTTCTTCTTGCTGCCGTATTCCATCCAGTCGAGGTCGGCGGAGACGAAGATGTCGGCGGGCGCGCCCTGCTCGATCTGCTTCATCAGGGTGGAGCTCGCGGCGTAGCTCGCCGCGATGTTGACGCCGGTCTTCTTGGTGTAGGCCGCATCGACGTCGTCGAGCGCGTTCTTCATCGAGGCGGCGGCGAAGACGGTCAGCGTCTTGTCCTGCGCCTGCGCGGACGTGGCGAGCGAGCCGGCGGCCGCGACGATGAATAACAAAAGAACGGCGACGGGGAATCTGGACATAAGGCGCTCCATCACACGCGGGGCGCGCGGTTGCGCACCTTCGCGAAAGGCGAATTCATCGTGGGAAGCGACCGTCCCGGAAGCGCCGTTCCGGGGTCAACGCGCGCTTACGGCGCGCGGCGGATCGCCGGCAAGTCTTAGCAAGCCGCGCGGGGCCGCGCCAAGCGGGGTACCGGGCGGGATGTCGCATGGCCTCTGTGGCTTGCACCGCAAGCAGACTCCCGTAGGGTGGGCAAAACAAAGGCGCGTAGCGCCGTGCCCACGCGGCTGAACGGTGCGCACGCTTCGCTTTGCGCACCCTACGACGACATGCCGGAGAAAGACCATGGCTGACGCGCGCACGATCGACGGCGAGTACGACTACATCATCGTCGGCGCCGGCTCGGCCGGGTGCGTGCTGGCGAACCGGCTCTCGGCCGATCCGAAGACGCGCGTGCTCATCCTCGAGGCGGGCGGGCGCGACAACTGGATCTGGTTTCACATTCCGGTCGGATACCTGTTCGCGATCGGCAATCCGCGCTCGGACTGGATGTACAAGACCGAGCCCGAGCCGGGGCTCAACAACCGCGTGCTCAACTATCCGCGCGGCAAGGTGGTCGGCGGCTCGTCGGCGATCAACGCGATGATCTACATGCGCGGCCAGGCGCGCGACTACGACCACTGGCGCCAGCTCGGTCTCACGGGCTGGGGCTGGGACGACGTGCTGCCCTATTTCAAGAAGCACGAGCACCATTTCATGGGCGCGAGCGATTCCCATGGCACGGGCGGCGAGTGGCGGGTCGAGGCCGCGCGGCTGCGCTGGGATCTGCTGGAGACGTTTCGCGAGGCGGCGGCGCAGGCCGGCATCAAGCCGATCGACGACTTCAACTGCGGCGACAACGAAGGCTCCTGCTATTTCCACGTCAACCAGAAGCGCGGGCGGCGCTGGTCGGCGGCGCGCGGGTTCTTGAAGCCCGCACTGGAACGCACGAATTTGCGGCTCGAGACCGGATGCGTGGTGGAGGGCGTCGAGCTCGACGGACGCCGCGCCACCGGCGTGCGCTGGCGGCAGGCGGGCGAGACCCGGCGCGCTCGCGCCAAGGGCGAGGTCATTCTTGCGGCGGGCTCGGTCGGCTCGACGCAGATCCTGCTGCTGTCGGGCATAGGTCCCGCGGGGCAACTTCGCGACCTCGGCATTCCGGTGGCGCTCGACAAGCCGGGCGTCGGCGAGAACCTGCAGGACCACCTGCAGCTGCGGCTGATCTACAAGGTCACGGGCGCGCGGACGCTCAACGAGATCTACTACTCGCGGTTCGGCAAGCTCGGCATGGCGCTCGACTATGCGCTGCGCCGGCGCGGGCCGCTGACCATGGCGCCGTCGCAGCTCGGCCTGTTCACCCGCTCGGATCCGTCGCGCGAGCGCGCCAACATCCAGTTTCACGTGCAGCCGCTGTCGCTCGACAAATTCGGCGACCCGCTGCATCGGTTTCCGGCGTTCACCGCCAGCGTCTGCAATGTGCAGCCGACGAGCCGCGGCCACATCCGTCTCAAAAGCGCAAACCCGGCCGATCCGCCCGCGATCGCGCCGCGCTATCTCACGACCGACGAGGATCGTCGCGTCGCTGCCGACTCGCTGCGCGTCGCGCGCCGCATCGTGGCGCAGCCGGCGCTCGCCAAATATCACCCGGTCGAGCTCCTCCCCGGTCCGTCGATCGGGGACGACGACGCGAGCCTCATCAAGGCCGCCGGCGACGTCGGCACCACGATCTTCCATCCGGTCGGCACCGCCAAGATGGGCCTGCCGTCGGATCCACTGGCGGTGGTCGACGAGCGGCTGCGCGTGATGGGGCTCGAGGGCCTGCGCGTGATCGACGCCTCGGTGATGCCGACGATCACGTCGGGCAATACCAACTCGCCCACCATCATGATCGCCGAGAAGGGCGCCGCGATGGTGCGGGAAGGCCGTTGACTGGTTCGGGGGTATCCATTGGATCGACCTACTGAAATCGCATAATTTTTCGTCGTGGGTTCGTTCCGCCAAAATGGGCCGTTGGGAGGGCGTTGAAGGCGGTGCGCAGATGCGCCAACATGAGCCGCGAAACGGCGCGTTGAAATCGCGGCAGTTTCCAGCTTCGTTTTGTTGCCACGCCGGCGGGGATGGACATGGATCTGGTCCAGCGCCTGAAGGGTATCCTGCTCACGCCGGAGAGCGAATGGCCGGTCATTGAGCACGAGCCGGGCACCCCGGGATTCCTGTTTCCCAACTACATGGTCTTTCTCGCCGCGATCCCGCCGGTCGCATCCTTCATCGGTGGCTCGATCATCGGCGTCGCAACGCCCGCCGGCACGGTGCGCGTCCCGCTGTTCATCGGCCTGCTCGGCGCCGTGATCGCCTATGTGTCGAGCTTCGTGATCGTCTACGCGGTCGCGATCATCATCGACCAGCTCGCACCGCGCTTCGGCGGCGTGAAGGATTTTCCCAGCGCACTCAAGGTCACGGTCTATTCGTTCACGCCCTATTGGATCGCGGGCATCCTGCAGCTCGTCGTCGGCCTGCGCTTCGTCGCCGCCGTGGTGGCGCTGTTCGGCATCTATCTGGCATGGCTCGGCCTGCCTCGCCTGATGCGGCCCAAGCCCGACAGGGCGGCGACTTATGTCGCAATATCGGTGGCCTGCGCGATCGCGATCACGGCGGCGGTGATGCTGCTCGAGGCGGCCCTGATCGCATAGGGTTCGCACGGAGCCGCCTCGACAGATGTCCCTGTAGACGCTGGGCTTTCCGGCTTCGCCCGCGCGTCCCGTCGAGGCGGGCGCGCGCCCGGAAAAAAATTCGAGAAAAATACAGGCGATCTACAGGACGCCGATGCGCCTAAAATACAGGAAAAGTCGTTGAGACATCGAAGGAAAAGGCGCAGGCGCCGAACAGAGGAATAACAGGAGCCGGACACAGGAAGAACAGGAGAGACAGCACAAGGTGCTTCCGGAGAGTGCGCATAGCCGGCTTGAGCGGCGGCGCGCCTGCCCGAAGCGGCAGCGCCGGACGCACGAATTTCACTCTGCACTTAATGCCATGCGCTACGCGCCCAGAAAGCGCAAGCCGAATTCAATCTATCCCTATTATTCAGGGGGGCCGCATGGCGGCGCAGGAAGGACCGGGAAATGAACGATCCCTTCGAGCTCGAGAGATTCGTCGTCGCCCAAGCGCCTGTCTACGAGCGGGTCTTGTCGGAGCTTCGTCGCGGCCGGAAGGAGAGTCACTGGATGTGGTTCGTCTTTCCGCAGATCGCCGGCCTCGGGCATAGCGAGCTCGCGAGAAAGTTCGCGATCACGTCGCGCGAGGAAGCAAGAGCCTATCTCGACCATCCGATATTGGGCCCACGCCTCCATGAGTGTACCGGCGCCGCGGTCGAATCACCCGCGCGTTCCGTCAGCGATCTGTTCGGGTCCCCGGACGATCTCAAGTTCCGATCGTCGATGACCCTTTTCGACGCGATGGCGCCGCAAGCGATATTCGGCCAGGCGTTGGAGAAGTTCTTCGGCGGGCGCGGAGATGAACCTACGCTGCGCTGGCTAGAGCACGCGCGCGATCCCTGACGCATTCCGCTCGCCCCAAATCACCGCGTCATGCGCCGGCTTGTCCCGCGCATGCACGGTCTTGCTGCCTGACCGCAAACACGTCGATGGGCCGGGAAAAGCCAGGAAAAGCCCGGCCATGACGATCAATGCAGCGAAAGCGATCATCGGCTTCCGCCTCTGCGCCCACGGAAGAATCAGGGCAGCGCCCGCAAATGCCGTATCGGCCGCCCCGGCGTCAGCGCCGCGGCGGCGGCCGTGATGGCATCGGCATCGATCCCGTAGTGCCGATAGAGATCCGCGATCGTACCCGTCTGGCCGAAATGCTCGACGCCGAGCGGACGCACGCGGTGGCCGTGCACGGCGCCGAGCCAGGCGAGCGTCGCGGGATGGCCGTCGAGAACGGTGACGATGCCGCAGTGGTGCGGCACGCCCTCGAGCAGGCGCTCGATGTGCGAGCGCGCATGCACGAGGCCGCGCTCGCGCGCGCGCTGCGCCGCCGTCCAGCCGGCGTTGAGCCGGTCGGCCGACGTGACGGCGAGCAGGCCGACGTCGCGGCGGTCCTCGGCGATGCGCCACACGGCCTCGTTCGCCTCCGGCGCGACCGCGCCCGTGTAGGCGATCACCACCTCGCAGTTCGGGCCGGGCGGGCGCAGCCAGTAGGCGCCGTCGACGATGGCGTGGCGCAGCGCCTCGGTCATCGGCCGCTTGATCTGCTCGATCGGCCGCGTCGAGAGCCGCAGGTAAACCGAGCCGCCGGTCTCGTCGCGCAGCCAGTTGCGCTCGGTCGCGTCGCCGCCGCCATTCTTCTGGATGTAGGCGAGCGCGAAGGCGAGGATCACGGCGAGCTCGTCGACGAAGGCCGGCTCGAATGCCGCGAGGCCATCCTGGGCAATGCCGATCAGCGGCGTCGCGATCGACTGGTGCGCGCCGCCCTCGGGCGCGAGCGTGATGCCGGACGGCGTCGCCGTGAGGATGAAGCGGGCGTCCTGATAACAAGCATAGTTGAGCGCATCGAGGCCGCGCTGGATGAACGGATCATAGAGCGTGCCGATCGGCAGCAGGCGCTCGCCCGTGATGGCGTGCGACAGGCCGAGCGCGGACAAGAGAATGAACAGGTTGTTCTCGGCGATGCCGAGCTCGATGTGCTGGCCGGTGGGCGAGAAATCCCAGTTGAAGGTGGAGGGGATGCGCTCGCTCTTGAAGGTGTCGGCCATCTTCTCGCGCGCGAACAGGCCGCGGCGATTGACCCAGGGGCCGAGATTGGTCGAGACGGTGACGTCGGGCGAGGTCGTGACGATGCGCGCCGCGAGCTCGCTGTCGGTACGCCCGAGCTCGTTGAGCAGCAGGCCGAAGCCGGTCTGGGTCGACATCTCGGGCTGGATCGTGACGGCGAGCTCGGCCGGCACCGCGAACTGCCGGGCGGGCGCGCGCTCGGCCGGGCGCGCCGCGAACGGGACACGATCGAGGAAACCCTGCAGATCGCGCTCGGCGATGTCGAGCCCTTCGAACTTGTCCCACTCGTGCCCGGGACGCACCTTCATCGCACCTCGCAGGGTCTCCATCTGCGCGGGCGTCATCAGGCCGGCGTGGTTGTCCTTGTGGCCGGCGAACGGCAGGCCGAAACCCTTGATGGTGTAGCAGATGAAGCAGGTCGGCTTGTCGGGCTGGTCGTCGGCGAAGGCCGAGAGCAGCGTCGGCAGGTCGTGGCCGGCGAGATTGGTCATGAGGCGCGCGAGGGCATCGTCGTCGTGCGTCGCGAGCAGCGGCGCAACGCTCGGCCCGAGATCCTCTTGCAGCCGCTTGCGCCAGGCGGCGCCGCCCTGGAAGACCAGCGCCGAGTAGAGCTGGTTCGGGCAGGTGTCGATCCACTGCTCGAGCCGCTCGCCGCCGGGCTGCTTGAATGCGGCGCGCAGCAGCGAGCCGTATTTGAGGATCACGACGCGCCAGCCGAAATTGCGAAACAGCGCCTCGTAGCGCTCCCACAGGCCTTCGCGCACGACGGCGTCGAGGCTCTGGCGATTGTAGTCGATGATCCACCAGCAATTGCGCACGCCCTGCTTCCAGCCGTCGAGGATCGACTCGAAGATGTTGCCCTCGTCGAGCTCGGCGTCGCCGACCAGCGCCACCATGCGGCCCTCGGGGCGGTCGAGCCCCCAGCCGTGCGCGCGCACGTAGTCCTGCACCAGTGCCGAGAAGAGCGTCTGCGCGACGCCGAGACCGACCGAGCCGGTGGAGAAGTCGACATCATCCGCGTCCTTGGTGCGCGACGGATAGCTCTGCGCCCCCTTGTAGCCGCGGAAGTGCTCGAGCTTGTCGCGGGTCTGGCGGCCGAGCAGGTACTGGATGGCGTGGAAGATCGGGCTCGCATGCGGCTTGACGGCGACGCGGTCGGCCGGCCGCAGCGTCGCGAAGTAGAGCGCCGTCATGATGGTGGCGAGCGAAGCCGACGAGGCCTGGTGGCCGCCCACTTTCAGCCCATCGGTGCTCTCGCGCACGTGGTTGGCGTGGTGGATGGTCCAGCTCGCGAGCCACAGCACCTTTCGCTCGAGCGCCGACAGCAGCGCGAGGTCGTCGGAGGCGGCAGAATCGGGCTTGCGGGGCAACATGGGGGACTTGGCCATGGTTCCATTTTCCCACTGGCGGCTTGGCAGTGGCCGTCAATTTCGATCACAATACGTAATGAACTTGGCAGTATCTGCCAAATCCGCCCCGACCAGATGAGGTTTCATGCCGCACGCCCTGGATGCCGTCGACCGCAAGATTCTCGGCCTGCTGCAGGAGGACGGGCGCATGAGCCTCGCCGACCTCGCCGGAAAGGTCGGGCTGTCACCCTCGCCCTGCCTGCGGCGGGTGCGCATGATGGAACGCGCCGGCGTGATCGCGCGCTACGTCGCGGTGCTCGACCAGCAGGCGGTGGGCCTGCCGGTCTCGGTGTTCGTCTCGGTCAAGCTCGAACGGCAACGCGAGCAGGCGCTGGATCGTTTCGCCAAGACGATCGCGCGCTGGCCCGAGGTGCTGGAGTGCTACCTGATGACCGGCCCGCGCGACTACTGGCTGCGCGTGGTGGTGCCGGATCTCGCCGCGTATGAGCGCTTCCTGAAGCAGAAGCTCACCCGGCTCGAGGGCGTGGCGTCGATCGAGTCGAGCTTCGCGCTGGCGCAGGTGAAGTACACGAATGTGCTGCCGGTGCTTTGAGGGCTGTGGGCGAAAGAATCCCTAATCAGCCGGTCAGCCGATAAGGGGCCCGCGGGCTGCTGCGCGGGTGGATTCGGATCACTGGGCGCTTGCGTGACGAATAGGGCGGAGCGTTGGAGAGCGACGATGCAAATAGCGCAAAAATCCTCGTCATGCGGTGACGGCAATTCGTAGTGCGACTAGCGCTTCTTCTTCTGCGGTGGCCGCAGCAAGAATGCGAGGGTGAGCGCGCTGACAAAAATGAACAGCAGGAAAAGAGCGAAGATATTCCACACAGAGGCGCGTACGCCAAAGAAGTTGTCGCCCTTATCGAACTTGACGACCGCAACACCGCCAACAAAAACCAGAAACTGCGCGATTTGGGAAATGGTCTTTGCAAACTTCTCGAGGTCGAACTGGAAATAAAGAACGAAAACGGCGAGGACCAACAGATAGAGAGCCACGATAGCATAGTCGCCTACGAACGGGTTGTCGTTGTTGAGCCAATGCGCCATGTCGTTGCGATAGGAGAGCCGAAAGAGACACCAGATGGATCCGAGGAAGATCGCGTATCCAAGGATGTAGAAGATCGCGCCTGATAGATAAGGCGCCTTCTTTTCGATGGCCGCCTTCGGATGGAAGAGAAATGAGAGGAAGACGGTGAAGAGCGCGTTTTGCATCAGGGCTTGTGCGAGAAAGCCGGGATAGTACAGCGCGCCGGTGTACGTTCGCGCGTGACCAACCAACGATGGAAATAACCGCGGGTAGTCTGCAAATTGTTGCGCCATACAGGCCTTGCGCAGCCCCCCCAGAAACGCCGGGCTACCGAGAATGGCCTGTGGCGTGACCTGAAACAATCCGTCGGGAGATGCCATGAACTCAAGCGCGCAGATGACAAGCGTCGTCACAACGTAAAATGCGACAAAGAGATAGATCGGCCTGTTCGTTCTCGGAAGCGACAGAGCGGTTGCAAGGGGCAGGACAAGTGCGGCCATCGACAGCCCACCGATCGCAATTGGATAAATGAAGAATGACCCGTACAGGGTGGCTATGAACCAACCGAGCGAGGTACCCGGGCAAAGAGGGATGCCTCCAAATTCAAGCAACACAGCCGCAAATGGCAAGACAGCGATAATCCAGATTGCCGCGAGGTATCCGGCACACCAGAGCACGAACCTGCGCTGGGCCATGCAGCCCTCCCCCATCCCGGAGGATCATATACGCTCATCGGTTGTGTGCAACACCGGGCTACGCGCCGGCGCTGACTGGCAGCGTTTCCAGCGCGCGCATGCCAGGCCGCTTGCGCCACCTCAGCTGCTTCTCGTCGACGGCGAGCGTCAGCTTAGGCCAGCGGCGAAAGAGCGACTTCAGCGCGCAGGCGCCCTCGATGCGGGCGAGCTGGTGGCCGAGGCAGAAATGGATGCCGGTGCCGAAGGCGAGGTGGCGGTTCGGCCGGCGATCGAGCGTGAGGCGCTGGGGATCGGCATTGGCGTGCGGGTCGGCGTTGGCGGCGACCAGCATGGGCATGATCCTGTCGCCCTTCTTCAGCTTGACGCCGCCGAGATCGACCTCGCGGCGCACGTAGCGCGGCTTGGTGAACTGCACCGGCGTGACGAAGCGCAACAGCTCCTCGACCGCCATGTTGACCCGGCTCCAATCCTGCTCGAGCCAGTCGCGCAATCCCGGATTTTTCACCAGCTCGTAGACCGAGCCGCTGATCAGGTGCGTCGTCGTCTCGTGGCCGGCGAGCAGCAGCAGGAAGACCATCGCGATCATCTCGTTGCGGCTGATGCGCCCGCCCTCCCGCTCGACGCGCACCAGCTCGGCGATGAGACCCTCGCCGCCGTGCTCGCGCGCGGCGTCGAGCCGGCGCTCGATGTATCGTTTCAGGGCGAGAACGCTCGGCACCAGCGAGAAGATGCCGACCGGGCCGGTGAAGCGCGTGAACTTGTGCGCCCAGGCGGAGAACATCGGCCGGTCGGCGAGCGGCAGGCCGAGCAGCTCGCAGATCACCGACAGCGGCAGCCGGCGGGCGTAGCGCTCGACCAGGTCGGCCGGGCTGCCGTCGGCGAACAGCGCACCGGCGAGCTCGTCGGCGAGCGCGCCGATGCGCGGCTCCATGTCGAGGATGGCGCGGCGGCGGAACGCCTCCTCGACGACCTCGCGCAGCCGGCGATGGTCGGGCTCGTCCATCGACAGCATGTGCTCGGAGAGCAGGCGGATGATGCGCGGCATCCACCAGCGCAGGCCGACCACCTCGCCGTCGGCGCGGCGCACCGTGAAGGTGTCGCTGTCCTTGAGCACGCGATCGGCGAGCTCCTGGGTCGTCGTCGTCCACACGTCGCCGATGAGCGGGAAGCGCACCTCGACGACGGGGCCTGCCGCGCGCAGCGCCGCCATCGCGGCGGCGGGATTGCGGAAGTAGTCCTGGCTGGAGATGTCGACAGGCATGGGGGCGTCCTCGGAGTCCTCACAGTTCGCAGGACTCTGGTCGACGATGCCGCACGTTTTGTGGCAGGCGCGTCGCCCGCATGGAGCGAAGCGACATGCGGGGAAGGCTTCTCCGCGAAAGGCAGACCCCGGATCGCGGGGCTCCGCGCCTTCATCCGGGCTACGGCAAAGACAAAGGCTACGGCGCCTTGAGCACGGCTTTGCACGCCGCCGGCAGGGCCGCCATGGTCATCGGCGGGCGCGGCTTGGCGGGCGGTGCGTTCGCCGGCGGCGGCTTCGGGTGGATGATCGAATCCTTGAACCACCAGTCGAGCTCCTTGCCGCAGCCGTCCTCGGGGCCGGGCGGCGGCTGCTTCTCGCACGCCGGGTTATCGGGCGAGCAGGTGAGGCGGACATGGAAGTGGTAGTCGTGGCCCCACCACGGCCGCACCTTGTGCAGCCAGGCGCGGTCGCTGCCGACCTCGCGGCACAGCGCCTTCTTGATCGCCGCATTGACGAAGATGCGCTCGACGTCCGGGTCCTCGGCCGCGGTCTTGATCACGTTGAAATGCGCCGGGGTCCATACCTTGGGATCGACGTCGAGGCGGCTCGGCGCCACCACCATGGTGGCGGACATCTCCTCGCGCTCCTTGCGCGTGAGGGTGTGGTCGGGCATCGGGGTGAGCCAGATGTCGGCGTCGAGGCCGATCTGGTGGCTGGCATGGCCGGTGATCATCGGCCCGCCGCGCGGCTGCGACATGTCGCCCACCAGGAGGCCGGGCCAGCCGACCTTGGCGGCATTCGTGGACAGCCGCTCGAGAAACTTGACCAGCCGCGGGCTGCCCCAGTTGCGGTTGCGCGACAGCCGCATGACCTGCCAGGTAGGCCCGTCGATCGGCAGTGCGACGCCGCCCTCGAGGCAGCCGTGGGCGTAGAAGCCGATCGAGCGCGCCGGCCCCTCGGTCGGCTTGAGGACGCGGCCGAACAGCTCGCGGGCGGGCGTCTTCGGATCGTCGGGATGCGCGAGCGGCGGCAACGGCTTGGGATCGAGCGTGCCGAGATCCTGCGCGGCGGCGGACGTGGCCGCCAGCGCCAGCGGGATCAGCAGCGATGCAAGAGGAGCGAGCGATTTCGCCGACATCGACGGTCTTTTAACCGATCCATCGCAAATATTGAATGACGGCGGCGCGTGCCATCGTCGCAGGTTTTGCAGAGCCCTGGCGTCGTCCGCAAAGATGGCGGCAGATGGGCGTGAGGGACTGGGGAACGGGGATGTTCGACAAATTGATCGCGTGGCGCACGGCGCTGCGCCGGATCGCGATGGGCGCCGCGGCACTCACCGCCGTCGGCGCCCTTGCTGCGCCGGCCGCCGCCGAGGTGCTGATCACGGTCGACAAATCGACGCAGCAGATGAGCGTCACGGTCGACGGCTATCAGCGCTACACCTGGGCGGTGTCGACCGGCCTGCATGGCGGGCCCCCCTCCGGCACGTTCCACCCGCAGCGCATGGAGCGGATGTGGTACTCGCACGCCTTCGGCATGGCGCCGATGCCGCATTCGATCTTCTTCCGCGGCCCGTTCGCGATCCACGGCACCATGATCGTCTCCCGGCTCGGCCACCCGGCCTCGCACGGCTGCGTGCGGCTGCATCCCGACAATGCCTCGACCCTGTTCGATCTGGTGCAGCAGGAAGGCGCGGCCCATACTCGGATCGTGATCCGCTGACGGCGCATGAGGCGCTTTGCCGGCGGAGACATCCCCGGCAAGGAGCCGTCATGACCGAATATCTCGAGCCGAGCGATTTTCAGAAGACACGCGCCTTCTCGCCCGCCGTCATCACCCAGGGCGGCCGCACCGTCTGGCTCGCGGGACAGACCGCGACCCGCGACGCCGAGGGCCGCGACATCTCCGGCGACTTCGACGCCCAGACGAGGACGATCTTCGCCCTGATCGACGCGACGCTGAAGCGCGTCGGCGGCAGCCTCGCCGACATGGTGACGATGACGGTGTTCATCAACGATCCGCGCCACGGCGACCGCTTCGTCGAGCTGCGGCGCGCGATCTTCACCAACGGGAAGTTTCCGGCGAGCGCGCTGATCACGGTGTCGCATTTTGCGCGACCGGAGATGTTGATCGAGATTCAGGGCGTCGCGGTGATCGGGGGGTGACGCTCGATGGGCGGCTGCTTGCCACCCTCTCCCCTCCATCCTTGCCGCTCGCATCGGTGGCCCATGGTTCGAGACGCGCCGCGCGTTTCATGCGTAGGGGTCGGCCACGCCGGTGAGCAACTCACCATGAGGTGAAGGACTTGAATAGGAGGAGCGCCGCGTCGATGGGGCAAGACCGTCAGATCAAGCTCCGTCATGCCCGGCCTTGTGCCGGGCATCCACGTCTTGGCGGCGAAGCAAGACGTGGATGGCCGGGACAAGCCCGGCCATGGCGACGAAAGACCACTCCAAATACCTTACACATCCACCTTGAGCGCGGCGATGAAGGCTTCCTGCGGGATGTCGACCTTGCCGAACTGGCGCATGCGCTTCTTGCCTTCCTTCTGCTTGTCGAGCAGCTTGCGCTTGCGGGTCGCGTCGCCGCCGTAGCACTTGGCGGTGACGTCCTTGCGGAAGGCGCGCACGGTCTCGCGGGCGATGATCTTGCCGCCGATCGCGGCCTGGATCGGCACCTGGAACATGTGCGGCGGAATCAGCTCCTTGAGCTTCTCCGCCATGGCACGGCCGCGGGTCTCGGCGCGGGTGCGATGGACCAGCATGGCGAGCGCATCGACCGGATCGCCGTTGACGAGCATCTGCAGCTTCACCAAGTCGGCGACCTTGTAGTCGGTGAGGTGATAGTCGAACGACGCGTAGCCGCGCGACACCGACTTGAGGCGATCGTAGAAGTCGAACACCACCTCGTTGAGCGGCAGGTCGTACTTCACCATGGCGCGGGCGCCGACGTAGGTGAGCTCCTTCTGAGTGCCGCGCCGGTCCTGGCAGAGCTTGAGCACGGCGCCGAGATATTCGTCGGGGGTGAGAATGGTCGCCTCGATCCACGGCTCCTGCATCTCGGCCACGTGGTTGGGCTCCGGCATGTCGACCGGGTTGTGGATGTCGAGCTCGCGGCCGTCGGTGGTCTTGACCTTGTAGATGACCGACGGCGCGGTCGCGATCAGGTCGAGGTTGAACTCGCGCGACAGCCGCTCCTGGATGATTTCCAGGTGGAGCAGGCCGAGGAAGCCGCAGCGGAAGCCGAAGCCGAGCGCGGCCGACGTTTCCATCTCGTAGGAGAAGCTCGCGTCGTTGAGGCGCAGCTTGCCCATGGCGGCACGCAGATCCTCGAACTGGGCGGCATCGACCGGGAAGAGGCCGCAAAAAACCACCGGGATCGACGGGCGGAAGCCGGGCAGCGGCTTGTCGACCGGCTTGCGGTCGTCCGTGATGGTGTCGCCGACGCGAGTGTCGGCCACCTCCTTGATCGAGGCCGTGAGCATGCCGATCTCGCCCGGCCCGAGCTCGTCGACGAGCTCGAGCTTGGGCTTGAACACGCCGACGCGGTCGACCTCGTAGCTCGCGTTGGTGCCCATCATGCGGATGCGGTCGCCCTTCTTGAGCACGCCATCGACGACACGCACCAGCACGACCACGCCGAGATAGGCGTCGTACCAGCTGTCGACCAGCAGCGCCTTGAGCGTCGCCGTGGCGTCGCCCTTGGGCGGCGGCAGGCGGGTGACGATCGCCTCCAGCACGCCGTCGATATTGAGGCCGGTCTTGGCCGAGATCTCGATCGCGTTCGAGGCGTCGAGCCCGATCACGTCCTCGATCTGCTGCTTGACCTTGGCGGGCTCGGCCGCGGGCAGGTCGATCTTGTTGAGGACGGGGACGACCTCGTGATTGTTGTCGATCGCCTGGTAGACGTTGGCGAGCGTCTGCGCCTCGACGCCCTGGCTGGCGTCGACGACGAGCAGGGAACCCTCGCAGGCGGCAAGTGACCTGTTGACCTCGTAGGCGAAATCGACGTGCCCGGGCGTGTCGATCAGGTTGAGAACATAGTCCTTGCCGTCGCGGGCCCGGTAGTTGAGCCGCACGGTCTGCGCCTTGATGGTGATGCCGCGCTCGCGCTCGATGTCCATGGAATCGAGCACCTGCTCGACCATCTCGCGGTCGGTCAGCCCGCCCGTGAGCTGGATCAGGCGGTCGGCCAGGGTCGATTTGCCGTGGTCGATATGGGCCACGATCGAGAAATTGCGGATGTTCTGGATAGGCACCGACGGCATGGCGCCGAGATAGCACCGGGCGAGGCGCCGTCCAAGGCTGCAAACCCTCTCCCGCAGGGAGAGGGTGGCGCGCGCAGCGCGCCGGGTGAGGATCTCTCGGACGAGCGAGAGGCGACCAATAGGAAGCCGCAAATTCGGAGGAAGCGGCGCCCCTCCCCGCCAGCGCGACGCCTGCGCGGGAGAGGGGGCGCTGGCACCAAGCGAGGTGCTGCCCTCGTCACGTGTCCCATCGACGGATCCGGCGCCGACATAAAGCTTGCATCGTGCTCTCCGCGCCCCGCGCTATCCACGACAAAGGTAGTGCGGCTGAACTTGCAGATAGGCCGTTCGACCAAAGCGACATCAAAACGACCGCGCGAGCGTTCAATTGCGGCGCGGTTCTGCCCATGTTTGCGCGCGCAAGAGTGTGACGTGAATGCAACGTTCGCCACCAATCGGCTGACCCTGCGTCTTCGTTCACATCCACCGCGCTCCCGTGCGCGACACGCGTGAGTGGCCCCCGTTACCACCGATGAAATCGCGCGCCACGCTGCGTCGTGGCGGCGATAAGGCGGTTGCGTATTCGTGGGGGAACGAGAGATGAACCAGCCCGATGCGACGCGTGCCGCCGTCGGCCGCCACCGGCGCCGCATCCTTCTCGCCGGCACCGCGCTCGCGGGCGGCATCCTGACGACATTCGCCGATCCCGGCAGCGCGCGGGCCGCCTGCATCGCCAACGGCACGACCACGGTCACGATCGACTGCGCCGCCAATACGACGACGGCGGACACGACGAACACGACCAGCACCAACACGCCGACGAGCGACCGCACGCAATCGTTCGACGCCAACCTGGTCGGCACGATCCATTCCGGTGTCACGATCGACACATTCGGGTTGTCGCTGGAGGCAGTCGGCACGAGCGCCCACACCATCAGCATGACGAACAGCGGTACGGCGAACTACAGTTTCCCGGCCGTCAGCGACGGCGTGATCAACCTCGCCGGCAACGGCGGCACCGTCACCTACGGGGGCGCCGGCGCGGTGAACGGCACGAGCTTCACCACCGCGGTCGTGATGACCAACACGAGCGGCGGCAACATCGTGTTCAACGGCACGGGCGCGCTGTCGAGTGGACAAGGCGGGCTCTCCGCCACGACGAGCGGCAGCGGCACCGTTACAGCGACGATCGCCAATAATATAACCGGCAACGTCGTTGCCAGCGCGGTATCGACCACGACGGCCGCCGGCCTCAACACCATCAACATGGCCGGCGGAACGCTCCTGGGCGGAAACGGGCTCGTCGCCAACTCATCAGGTGGAATCCGGGTCGACGTGACCGGCGGACAGATCGGCCTCGCCAACAATCCTATCAACAACACCGGCATCAGCGCGTTCAACTCGAGCGCCGACGATACCTTCGTGACCGCCGGCGGCACGATCAACGCGGTTTTCTGGGGCGTCCAGGCCGGCAGCAATACCGGCAACGTGCGGGTCGATGTCAATGGGCCCATATTAATGCAACCGACGAACACCCCCGTCCTCGGGACGGGAGTCGCCGCCGGCACCGGCGGAAACGGCGCCGTCATCGTCAACGTCAACAACCTGATCAGCGCGCCCCTGAACCAGGACATCGGCGTATCGGCGAAGAGCTTGGCGAACGCCACCGTCACAGTGAATATCGGCGCGGACATCACGGCGGGCGCCGGCAGCGCCAACGCCGTCGGCGTACTCGCCAATGGCACGAACGGCCTCACCAGCGTCAACATGACAGCCGGCATGATGTCGACGTCGGGCGTCGGCATCCAGGCCATCTCGAGCGGCACCGGCGGCGTACGCGTCAACATGACCGGCGGCCAGATCGGCACCAACACGGTAGCCGTCGGAAACGGCATCGTCGCGGAGAGCAACGGGACGAGCGGCGACGTCTTCATCACCGGCGGCACGATCTTCGCCGCGGACGATGGCATCCTCGCCGGGGCGAGCTCGAGCGCCAGCACGGGCAACATCCGGGTCGACGTCGGCGGCACTATCCTGGCGGCGTCCTCGGGCAACCTAGGCGACAGCGCGGTTGGCGCGTCGACGGCGGGTAGCGGGACGGTCACCGTGAACGTCGACGCTGCCGTCATCTCGGCCAATGGCATGGGCGTCAACGCGTCCAGCAGCGGAAACGGCGCCGTCACGGTGAACATCGGCGCCAACATCACGGCGGACAGCCTGCTCAGCACCACCACATTCCGGGGCGTGATCGCGGCCGGCCACAACGGGCTGGCGACCGTCAACATGACGGCGGGCACGCTGTCCGCGACCGGCGACGGCCTGACGGCGACATCGGGCGGCACCGGCGGCGTCAAGATCAACATGACGGGCGGCCAGATCATCACCACCGGCGGCGCGTCCACGCCGCCCGGCAACAACGCGGGCATCGTCGCCTTCACGACGGGCCCGTCCGGCAATGTCGACGTGACCGCCAACACGATCAACTCGTTCGGCGACGGCATCGCCGCGGCCATCGACAACGGGGCGAACAACGGCACCATCACGGTGACGGCCAACGGGGCGATCACCACCAGCAACAACATCAACACATTCGGAATCTCCGTGCTCAACGCGATCGGCTCGACCGGCTCCGCGCACGTGACGGTCAACAACGCCGTCATCGGCGGGGTCACGGGGGTCGCGTTCAACTTCGGAACCGGCAACACGCTGACGGTTTCCCCGGGCGGCTCGATCGCGACGTTCCTCGGGCTGACCGGCGACGCGATCTTCGTCAACGGCTCCGGCAGCATCGCTGTCAGCAACGCCGGCACGATCACCGGCAATCTCGTGATGGCCAGCCCCAACAGCTCCTTCAGCAACGAGACGACCGGGCTGCTCAATGCCGGCCCGACGTTCACCCTCAACGGCAATTTCACCAACAAGGGCGGCTTCGCGCCGGGCGGCGTCGGCGGGATCCTGACGACGTCGCTCACCGGCAATTTCATCCAGACGGGGTCGGGCAAATACCTGGTCGATGTCGCGCCGTCCGCAGCCGACAAGACGCAAGTGAGCGGCAGCGCGAGCCTCGCCGGCAGCGTGCAGGCGACGTTCATTCCCGGCAACTACATGGCCAAATCGTACAAGATCATGAGCGCGTCGAGCATCTCGGGGACGTTCGCCAGTCTGAGCACCATCAACCTGCCGGCCGGCTTCTCGGCCAAGCTCGGCTATACGACGACCGACGTCGATCTGCTGCTCTCGCTCGGGCTCGCCAGCCCCGGCTCAGGATCGGGATCGACGTCCGCGGCGAGCCAACCGAGCCAGTTCAGCGGGATCGTGCTCAACCGGAACCAGTTCGCCGTCGCCACCGCGGTCGACAACTTCTTCAACACCAACGGCACGCTCAACGCGGCCTTCACGGGCCTCGTCAACACGCCGGCGTCATTCCTGCCGGCCGCCCTGTCGAGCCTGTCGGGCGAGATCAACACCGGCGCCGCCACCGCGACCCATCAGGTGATGGGCCAGTTCCTCGACACGATGCTCGACCCGTTCGTCGATGGCCACGACACCCCCGTGACGCCAAGCCAGATGCCGGGATCTGCCGCGATGTCGTTTGCGGCGGAGCCCCCGCCGCTCGACATCGTTGCGGCGGCGGCGCCGGCGATCAACAAGGCGCCGCCGCCGATCGATTTCGACCGGCGCTGGAGCGCCTGGGGCACGGGCTTCGGCGGCCAGGGCTCGTTCGCCGGCAACGCGCTAGTGGGCAGCAACGATCTCAGCGTGCACACCGGTGGGCTGATCGCCGGGCTCGACCGGCGGCTCGGGCCCGACACCCTGATCGGCGTCGCGATCGGCGGGAACTCGCTCTCCTACGGCCTCGCCGGCGGGCTGGGCACGGGGCACGGCGAGGGCGCGCAGGCGGGCGTCTATGGCTCGCAACGCTTCGGTCCCGCGTACTTCTCGGCCGCCGGATCCTATGCGTGGCAGAACCTGTCCACCGACCGCAACGTCATGGTCGGCGGCATGAACGATCATCTGACCGCACGCTTCAACGCCCAGGGCGCGGGCGCGCGCGTCGAAGGCGGCGCGCGCTTCGCGGTGACCGACCATTTCGGCATCACGCCCTATGCGGCCGGCGAGGCGCAGGCGCTGCGCCTGCCCGCCTACAGCGAGACCGACGCGACCGGGCTTGCGGCCTTCGCGCTCAATTACGCGGCGAAGACCACGACCGACCGCCACAGCGAGCTCGGCGCGCGGCTCGACGGCCGGTTCCGATTGAGCGACGAGTCGATGCTGATCCTGCGCGCGCGCGCCGCCTGGGCCTACGACTTCTCGTCGGCGCCGTCGGCCAATGCGACGTTTCAGGCCCTGCCCGGCTTCGGCTTTACGGTGCTCGGCGCGGCGCCCGACCGCAACTCGGCGCTGGCGAGCGTCTCGGCCGAGTACCGCCTCGCCAACGGCGTCTCGTTCGTCACCAAATTCGATGGCCAGTTCGGCGACACCACCCACGTGTGGTCCGGCCTCGGCGGCGTGCGTGTCGCCTGGTGAGGCGTCGAAGGAAAACCGTCGTGCGCCCAGACTGAGAGCGTATTCCGTTCCTTCGGAATCGGAATACGCTCTTGCTTCTCTAATTTGGCGCATACTCTTATCGGCGAACCGGTGTCCACTTCGCCGGAATATGCGTTAGTCGTCGACCACCGGCCCGCCACGATACTGGGTGGGCGAGGCGCCGAAGCGGCGGCGGAAGCAACGGTGGAAATACGTCACCTCGTTGAAGCCGCAGTCGAGCGCAACCTCGTTCAGCCGCAGGTGATCGTTGCGCCGGTCGGCCAGCATCCGGCGCGCCTTCTGCAGGCGCAGCTCGAGGATACGCTCGGCGAACGTGGTCCCGGTCGCGTGCAGAAGCTCCTGCACGGAGCGCACTGAGATTCCGACCTTGCGGGCGGCGACGCCGACGGAGAAACCCGGATCGGCGAATCGCGCACCGATCTCCGCCAGGACCAGGTCGGTGCGCGCGGCGCGCAGGCCGCGCGTACGCGCGATTTCCGCGCCGTCGCCGCGCCCGCCAAGAGCGAGCACGACCAGGTCGAGCAGCATCGTCTCGACCTGCGTGGCCAGACCCGGGTCGCCGTCGATGCCGTCCGCCGAGACGACCATCTCGAGATAACGGCGGAGATGCGCGACCGCCGGTGTGTGGCCGTGAATGACCTTGCTGAGGAGGTCCTCCGGATGCGGCACACGCTCCACCAGGCGATCGCGCGGGATCGCGACATTGGTCCAGTCGATGCTGGAGCCGGATTCGTACGCCCCCACCTCGCTGGTGGCGAAGAGCGTTGCTTCCCCGTGCGCCATGGCGATTTCGTTACCGTTGATGGAGCAGCGAACCTCGCCGGGGCCGCGGTGGAAGGAAAGGCCGAACAGCTCGCTCGGATCGCGCGCCACGTGGTGCTGTGTGCGAACATACCGGTTGACCGTGCCGTCGAACCGGGCGCAGGTCAGGCTGCCGATGCGGACAGAGGCAAACTTCGCCGCGAAGGGGCGTCCCGCGATACGGTCCTGATCGAAGGCACAGTAGACATCGTTGTAGAGCTCGCGCCAGCGGGCGAACCGCGCCTCATCGGTGAGCTCGAGCGGAAGATCGCTGGAGGAGAAAATCAGCGGCTTCATGCGCGTTGCCGTGCCTCACTATTCGGCGTCACCGCGCAACTGCGCGGGCGTCGCGCCGTAGCGGCGGCGGAAGCAACGGTGGAAATACGACACCTCGTTGAACCCGCAGGCGAGCGCGATCTCGTTGACCTTCAGGTGTTCGTTGCGCCGGTCGGCGAGCATGCGGCGCGCATGGCGCAGCCGCAGCTCCAGCACCCGCTCGGCGAAGCTGCCGCCGCTGTCGTGCAGGAGCTCCTGCAGGTAGCGCACCGAGATACCGAGCTTGATGGCGACGGCGGCGGCCGAGAAAGCCGGATCGGCGAAGCCGGCATTGATCTCGGCAAGGATCGATCGCGTGCGGGCGACGCGAAGCCCGCGCGCGTTGATGAGCTCGAAGCCGTCAAGGGTCGGGCCGACCGCGAGGGCGAGAAGCTGATGGACATGCGCGACGATGGCGGCGCGCAGCTCCGGCACCCGGAGCTCATCCGGCTCGAGCGAGCGCAAATAGGTGCGCAGCAACCGTAGCGCCGGCGTCGCCGGCGGAATCCGGCGCATGAGGGCGTCCTCGACGCCGGAGACCAGCGGCGCGAGAGCACCGCGCGGGAAGCGCAAGCCGAAGAAGCGTCCGGCATCCGGGAACGTGAACGTGCCCTTTTCGCCGCAGGACATCAGAAAGCCTTCGCCCAGCGCGAACGTCGTCTCGCGCTGCGCATGCGACGCGATCAACGGGCAGGTGACATTCACGCCGAAGGCGAAATCGTCCCCATCCGCGTCACCCGCAATGATCTCGGGCGTGCGGCGATAGACCATCGGGCTGATGACGCCCGAATTCATCTTCAACCCGGGCATCGCCCACAGCTTCATCTCCACCTTGACGGCGGCATGCGGCAACGACTCGGCGTCGAAGCGTATGATCTTGCGGCCCAACACCTCACGCCACATCGCCGCCCGGTCCCGCTCCGGGAACGCGTCGGTGGAAAATTGCGTGACGATAAAATTATCGGTTTCAGTATTCATCCGGCGATGTCGCGTTAAGTGCTGACGTATCCGGCTTAAGAAACGAACCTTTTCATTATGTGCGTTCTGCGCGCGCAGCTATTCACGACAAAGGTATTACAACAAGAGCTGCAGATAAACCGTTCTCTATCATTACGTCAAATGACCGCGCTCCAGTCCACATTCGGCGCGGTTCTGTTCACTTCGGCGCAGGATAGGGTGTGGCGCGATTGCAACGTTTGTCGCCAAATCACGGCTGCTGCGTCTTCGTTCATTTCGAGCGCGCTCCCGTGTGCGACACGAATACCCGCTCCCCGTTACGACCGATTGACTGCGCGCCGCGCTCCGCTGCGGCTGCCGTTATTGCAATTGATCCAAGGCGTTGGGGGCCGGAATGGCAGACGCAAACAGATTGCCGCGACGCGTTGCGGGCGCAATGAGAATCATGGCCTGCCTCATAGCGGCTTGCAGCGTCGCGTGGCTGCCGTCGCGGGCGCAGGCGCAATGCGCCACCACCGGCACGAATCAGATCTGCACCAATCCGGCCGGCACCACCGTCTCGGCCGGAGCGATCGGAATCACCGACACCGTGACGCTGACCGTCACCAATCAGGGGACCATCACGGGGACCGTGGAAGGCATCGCGACCACCATCGGCGCGAACGTCACCAATTCGGGGCTCATCTCGGGCAATATTGGCATCTTCACCAGCGGCAACATCAACGCGACCAATTCCGGCACCATCACCGGCACGCTCGACGCCATCGTCTCCACCACCGGCACTGTGACCGTCGTCAACTCCGGCACGATCTCCAAGGCCAATCCCGCCACCGGCGTCGGGATCTTCGGCAACGTCGTGAACGTCACCAACTCGGGCACCGTCTCGGTTGTCGGCACCAGCAACAACGCGATCGATTCTGCGACGAGCACCATGGTCAACAACACGGGCACGGTTTCGGCCACCGGCAACAACAGCGCTGCGATCAATTCCGCGGCCAGCGTGACGGTGACCAACGCCGGCACGGTCTCGGCCACAGGTTCCGGCAGCTTCGGCATCAACGGCGGAAATGCCGCGACCGTCACCAATTCCGGGACCGTTTTCGGCACGATCGGAGGCGTCATCGCCTCGCAGGTGAATGTCAACAATTCGGGGAGCATCGTCAGTCAAGGCAACGGCATTTCCGCCATCAATGCCACCATCGGCAATACGGGTCTCATCACGGGTACCGCGGGCATCCGCGCGAGCGGCGTCTTGAATGTCGTCAATTCGGGCACGATCATCGGTACGGGCCCCAGTGCTTTCGGCATCGCCGCCAACACGCTCAAGCTGCTCAACACCGGAGCCGTAATCGGCGGGGAGGCGATCTCGACCATCAATGCATCGACGATCGTCAACGGAGGGACCATCGTCGGGACCAATGCGCCGGCGATCAATTTCGGCTTCGCTGGCGGAGACACGCTCACGATCCTCCCCGGCTCGCACATTCAGGGCGCGATCGCGCTCGGCTCGAACGACGTCGTCCACTTCAACGGCGGCAACAACAACCTGACCATCACGCCGAACGCATTCGGGAACGGTCTGTTTTCGGCGACGGGCCCGGCGCCGTTCGCGGTGGCCGGCAACCAGGCGGCCTCGATCGACGTGACGCCGTTCGGCCTCGCCGACAAGAACCTGATGGACTTCACCGGGGGCATCTCGGGCGTCCTCGATTCGCTCGGCGGCACCATGGCGATCGCGAACGGGCCGCTCTCCACCGCCTTCGCGCCGGCCGACAGCGGCAGCGCCGCGGCCCGCATCGACAGCGTCTTCGCGGCCATCCCGGGCCTCGCCTATGCGGGCGACAACAACCCGGTGTTCAAGGCGCCCACCCTGGTGGCGTCGGACGGGCGCGCCACATGGGCGCGCGCCTTCGCGGGCGAGCGCGTGCAGCAGCCCGACGGCCTGAGCCTGCATGCCACCACCAACTATGCGGGCGGCGCGGTCGGCTTCGACCTGCTCACACGCCGCGACCTGCGGCTCGGCGTGTTCGCGGGCGGCGGCGAGACCCGCATGGGGATCGCGCTCAACGCGGGCAGCACCAGCACTGACTCCGGCTTCGGCGGGCTCTATGGGCGCTATGCGTTCGGATCGTTCGGCGCGCCCTCGTTCCTCGACTTCGCGCTGTACGGCGGGGCGGGCACCAACGCAACCTCGCGCACGGTCAACAACAACCTCGCGCCGGGCGGCATCGAGATCGCGACCGCGAGCTTCTCCAGCTCCTATGTGAGCTCAGAGCTCAAATACGGCGTCGTCTACCCGCTGTGGGCCCACGACACGCTCACTCCTTCGGTCAAGCTGCGCTACGTCGCGGGTTTCTTCGGCGGCTACACCGAGGCCGGCTCGACCGCGAACCTCACGGTCGCTAGCCGCACCACCCAGGACCTCGAGGAGCGCGGCGAGCTCAAGTTCACCCACGCGACCATGTTCGGGCACACCGACCAGCTCCTCGCGAGCGTCTATGTCGGCGCGCTCGGGCTGCAGCGGATGGGCGACACCACGGTGAACACGGTGCTGCTCGGCGCCAGCGTGCCGTTCGTGACGCCCGGGCAGAGCAACGTCGTCGGCGGGCTCGCGGGCCTCGGCCTCGAATGGCGCACCGGCAACGGGGTCTCGCTGTTCGGCGCCGGCGAATACATGACGACCTCCGACCACTCGACCAATGCCGGCGCCAGGGGCGGCGTGCGGGTCGCGTTCTGACGACGAAATCCGCGAAGCCGCAAGGCCCGCTCCGCTCAGCCGGTCGGCATCTCCCCGACCACCGAGCGGTCCGGGTCGAGCCAGAAGGCCCACACGCCGGCACCGAGCACGAGCAGGACGGCGGCGACGATGAACGGCGCCTGCCAGTTGCCGTATTGCGCGAGGAACCCGAACACCAGGGGCGAGAGCGCGCCGCCGATATTGCCCGCCATGTTCATCATGCCGGACACCGTGCCTGAATACTTGCCGCCCGTGTCCATCGGCACTGCCCAGGAGGGGCCGATGGTGAACTCGAGAAAGAACAGCGCGCCGGTCAGGCAAAAGACCGCCGTGTAGGCGTCGGCCGTGAGCGCGGCCGGAACGATGCACGCCGCACAGCCGAGCAGGCCGACGATCGCGACCGAGCGCCGGGCGATCTTGGCGCTGCCGGTCTTGCGCAGCAGCCAATCGGTGGCGAGGCCGCCGGCGGTGTCGCCGATGACACCGGCGAGCAGCGGCAGCGAGGCAAGCCAGCCGCTCTTCACCAGCGTGAAGTGCCGCGCCTCGACCAGATAGGACGGCAGCCAGCTCAGGAAGATCCACAGGCAATACACATAGGTGAAGTAGGCGCACATGATCGCCCACATGTTGGGCGACTTGATCAGCGTGCCCCAGGGCACGCTGGCCCTCTTCTCCTCGATGACCGGCTTGTTGATGTTGCCCTGCGCGTCGAGGCCGCGGATGTGGGCGAGCTCCGCCGCATTCACCGCGGGCTGCTCTTCCGGCAGGTTGCGGTAGCTCACCCACCACCACAGCGACCAGATGAACCCGGCGACGCCGCAGATGTAGAACGCCGCGCGCCAGCCGAGCGCCGGCACCGACAGATGCAGCGACCCGAGCCCGAGCGTGCCGCCCGCGATGATCGTGACCACGATCGGAGGCGCGATCGCGGCGCCGAACCGACTGGCGCTGTGAGTGAACCCCTGCACGAACCCGCGCTCGCTGCGCGGATACCAGAGCTGCATGGCGCGGGTCGCGCTCGGGAACGCGCCCCCTTCGCCGACGCCGAACAGGAAGCGAATGATCACGAACGAAACGACGCCGACGCCGAGCGCCGTGGCGCCCGTCATGATCGACCAGTACGCGACGATGCCGGTGAGGACCACGCGCGCCCCGAACCGGTCGGCCAGCCAGCCGCCCGGAACCTGAAAGATCGCATAGGCCCACACGAAGGCGCTGAAGATGTAACCCATCGTCAGCTTGTCGAAGCCGAACTCCTTGCTGATGACCGGCGCGGCGGCTGAAATGTTCACGCGGTCGAGATAGGTGATGAGGTACATCAGGGAGATCAGGGTCAGCACGTACCAGCGGCCGCGACTGGCGCCATGGCTGGGATGACCCGGGTGGGCTTGCGACATGATTCGTTGGCTCCCTGAGCAGATTATTTTCGCTATTGGCGAAGTCTGGATATTCGCGATTTCCCGGCGTCAGCCATCAGGCACGCCGAGCCCCGGCGTATGTTGCGGCTTTGCGCCGAGGCCGCAAGTCGAATCCGAGCCCGAGGGGACGCGGCATTTTGCACCTTGCCGCACCGCATCGACCCTCACCCATAGAAGCCGACCAGCGAGGTCGACAGCAGCGGCAGCGGCCTCACGTTCTCCGGTGTGCATCGATACTCATCTGCAGGACGCGCGCGACATGGACCGCCGCGCGGCCCGTGCCGTCGTGGATCTGGTGGCGGCATGACGTTCCGTCGGCGACGACCAGCGTTTCGGCAGCCGCCTGGCGCACGGTCGGCAGGAGCGACAGCTCGCCCATGGCAAGGGACGTGTCGATCGTGTCGGCCGCATAGCCGAACGAACCCGCCATGCCGCAGCAGCTCGACTCGATGGTCTCGACCTCGAGATCGGGGACGAGCTTGAGCACGGCCTCGACCGGCGCAAAGGCATCGAAGGATTTCTGGTGACAGTGGCCATGCACGAGAGCGCGCGCTGCCAGCGGTGCGAGCGGGAGCGCGAGACGGCCGGCCTTCGCTTCGCGCGCCAAAAACTCTTCGAATGCCAGCGCGTGGCGCGCCACCGCCTGCGCGCCCGCATCGTTGATGAGGGCAGGTATCTCGTCGCGGAAGCCGAGGATGCAGCTCGGCTCGAGGCCGACGACCGGCACGCCGCGCGCGACATGCGGCGCGAGCGCCGCGAGCGTGCGCTCGGCTTCTTTCTTTGCTTCGTCGACTTGCCCGATCGAGAGAAAAGTGCGGCCACAGCACAGGGGGCGCGAGGAGCCGTCGGCCGGAGTCGCAATGTGGACCTGATATCCGCCAGCGCGAAGCACCGTGAGCGCCGCGTCGAGGTTTTCGCGCTCGAAATAGCGATTGAAGGTGTCGGCGAAGAGGATGATCTCTTCCCCTCCCCCGCTTGCGAGGGAGGAACGCGCGCCAACGGGTCGCGCCGAAGGCGTGCCCGATGGTGAGCTCCGCGCGCCAGGAGGGGGCAAGTCGGCGGCGTCCCGACTCGTGGAGAGACCCCCCTCGCCCTCCGCCGCATGCGCTGGAGGGGGCGCGACGTCGGAGTCCCTGAACCAGTCGCTTCGCCAGCGGGGGAGCGTGCGGCGCGAGGAAAAGCCCGCGAGCGCCTCCGACAGCTTCGCGGCTCCGGGCAACATATCCCGCAGATTCATCAGCCACGGCACCTTCGCGGCGTACGGCGCATAGCGGGGCAGATGGCCCACCAGCCGCTCGTGCAGGCCGAGCCCATATTTCTTCGCCCGCGCGGCCTGCACCTCGATCTTCATGCGCGCCATGTCGACGCCGGTCGGGCATTCGCGGCGGCACGCTTTGCAGGAGACGCAGAGCTTCAGCGTCTCGGCCATGTCGTCCGACGTGAAGGCATCCGGCCCGAGCTGGCCCGTGATGGCGAGGCGGAGCGCGTTGGCGCGGCCGCGGGTGACGTCGCGCTCCTCGCGCGTCACCCGGTAGGATGGGCACATGACGCCGCCGGCGAGCGCACGGCAGGCGCCGTTGTTGTTGCACATCTCGACCGCGCCCTGGAAGCCGCCGCCCTCGCCCGGATAAGCGGACCAGTCGAGCGCGGTGGTCATCGGCTCGCCGCGATAGCCGGGGCCGTAGCGGAAATTCGTGCGGTCATCGAACTTGGGCGCGCGCACGATCTTGCCCGGGTTGAACAGCCCGGCCGGATCGAAGCGGTCCTTCACCTGCTCGAAGGCGCGCACCAGGCGCTCGCCGAACATGAATGCATGGAACTCGGAGCGCACGATGCCGTCGCCATGCTCGCCCGAGTGCGAGCCTTTGTACTCGCGCACCATCGCAAAGGCCTCCTCGGCGATCGCGCGCATCGCCGCCTTGTCCTTGTCGAGGCGCAGGTTGAGCACCGGGCGCACGTGCAGGCAGCCGACCGAGGCGTGCGCGTACCAGGTGCCGCGCGTGCCGTGCTTCTCGAACACCTGCGTGAGCCGTGCCGTATAGTCGGCGAGATGCGCCAGCGGCACGGCGCAGTCCTCGACGAAGGAGACCGGCTTGCCCTCCTCCTTCATCGACATCATGATGTTGAGGCCGGCGGTGCGCAGCTCGGTGATCGCCGCCTGCAGCTTGGGCTCGAGCACCTCGACGACGCCGCCGCATTGCGCGCCCGGCTTGTCCCAGGCGAAGCCGAGGTCGCCCATCAGCGCGCCGAGCTGCTCGAGCCGGCGCATATTCTCGTCCCAGTCGTCCTCGGCGAACTCGACCAGCAGCACCGCGTCGGGATCGCCGCGCACGAACTGCTCCAGGGTCGGGCGAAAGATCGCGATGTCGCGGGCAAGCGCGATCATCGTCCGGTCGACCAGCTCGACCGCGATCGGCGCGAGCTTGACGATGTGCTGGGCCGCATCCATGGCGTCGTGGAAGCGGCCGAAGTGGCACGCGCCGACCGCGCGGCGCCCGAGCAGGGGCGAGAGCTTGAGCTCGATCTGGGTGGAGAAGCCGAGCGTGCCTTCCGAGCCGACCAGGATGTGGGCGAGGTTGAGGTCGTTGCGCCCGGGCAGCAGCGCATCGAGATTGTAGCCGCCGACGCGGCGCTGGACCTGCGGGAAGCGCGCCTGCACCTCCTCCGCCTCACGGGCGCCGAGCGCGAGCAGATCGGCGGCGAGCGGGCGCAGTGCCGGCGCGACATCGGAGAGGTCGCGCGCGGCCGGCCCGAAATGCGCTCTTGTCCCGTCGGCGAGGAAGGCATCGATCGCGAGCACATTCTCGCGCGTGTTGCCGTAGCGCAGCGAGCGCGCGCCGCAGGAATTGTTCGCCGTCATGCCGCCGATGGTGGCGCGCGAGGCGGTGGAGATGTCGACCGGAAACCACAGACCGTGCGGTTTGAGCCGGCGGTTGAGGTCGTCGAGCACGATGCCGGGCTCGACCACGCAGCGGCGGCCGGCGACGTCGAGGTCGAGCACGCGGTTGAGATATTTCGAGCAGTCGATCACCAGCGACTGGTTGACGGTCTGGCCGCACTGGGAGGTGCCGCCCCCGCGCGGGAGCACGGTGACGCGCTCCGCGCGGGCGAGCGCGATCGCGCGCTCGGCATCCGCGATGGTGCGCGGCCGGACGACCCCGAGAGGCATGATCTGGTAGTGGGAGGCGTCGGTCGCGTACCTGCCGCGGGTGAAGCGATCGAAGCCGACGTCGCCGGCGACCTCGGCCTTGAGCCGCCGCTCCAGCCCCGGCATCACGATATCGGCCATACGTCAATTTCCTCTCGGCGAACAGCTTTCTCCGGCCCGACCCGGCGGGCGAAAAGCCAACTACCCCACGTGCCTCATGGGGCAGGCTTTTACCGACTTCATCCGATGGGCAGGAGCCCTGCGTGAACGGGCTTGAAACTGACCTTCGCATTCGCCATTCATGGCGGCAAGCCGCCGGGCCGCAGGCCGAATCCCCCTCTCAGCCGCTCCTTCCGGCCGCCTTGCCAATACAGACAAGAGAAGAATCGAAGGAAAATCATGTCGAAGAACTCATCGCGCATCCCCGGGCGGCATTTCCTGCACATTCCCGGGCCGACGCCGCTGCCCGACCGCATCCTGCGCGCCATGGACACCCCGATCATCGACCACCGGGGTCCGGAGTTCGCCAAGCTCGCCAAGCGCTGCCTCGACGGCATCAAGACAATCTTCAAGACCACCAACCCGGTGATCATCTACACCGCGACGGGCACGGGCGCCTGGGAGGCCTCGCTGGTCAATACGCTGTCGCCCGGCGACAAGGTGCTGATGGTCGAGACCGGGCAATTCGCCACCCAGTGGAAGAACATGGCGATCAAGCTCGGGCTGGTGCCGGAGTTCATCAAGACCGACTGGCGCATCGGCGCCGATCCGGCCGTGATCGAGGCGCGGCTGAAGGAGGACAAGAAGCACGAGATCAAGGCGGTATGCGTGCTGCACAACGAGACCGCGACCGGCTGCCTCTCCCCGATCGCCGAGATCCGCAAGGCGATCGACCGCGCCGGCCATCCGGCCCTGTTCATGGTCGACACCATCTCGTCGCTCGCCTCGACCGATTATCGCCACGACGAGTGGGGCGTCGACGTCACGGTCGGCGGCGCGCAGAAAGGCCTGATGCTGCCGCCCGGCATGTCGTTCAATGCGATCAGCGACAAGGCGCTGGCGGCGTCGAAGACCTCGAAGCTCACCAAGTCGTTCTGGGCGTGGGACGACATGCTCACCATGAACAAGCAGGGCTTCTTCCCCTACACGCCGGCGACGCAGATGCTGCAGGGCCTCGACGTCGCAATCGACATGCTGCACGAGGAAGGCCTCGACAACGTGTTCGCGCGCCATCATCGCCTCGCCGAGGCGACGCGGCGCGCCATCAAGGCGTGGGGTCTCGAGACCGTGTGCCGGGACCCGAAGTATTATTCGCCGACGATCACGGCGGTGATCATGCCGGAGGGCCACGACGGCGACGCGTTCCGGGCGCTCGCGCTCGATCACTTCAACATCTCGTACGGGGCGAGCTTCGGGCCCTTCGCGGGCAAGATGTTCCGCATCGGCCATCTCGGCGACGTCAACGAGCTGATGATGATGGGCGCGCTCGCCGGCACCGAGATGGCGCTGTCGCTCGCCGGCGTCCCGCACAAGAAGGGCGGCGTGCAGGCCGCGATGGATTATCTCGTGTCGGCGGCCTCGCCGGCGCGGGCAGCGGCGGAGTAGCCTACTTCCTTCCCTCCCCGCACTTGCGGGGAAGGAATACGCGCCGAAGGCGCGCCAGGAGGGGGCAGGTCGTCCGCGCCTGAGCAAGCGGCGGCCCCTCCCCCGCAAGTGCGGGGGAGGAAGACCAACGGCAGTGCCGTATTGAGGAGACGTCCCATGGACACCCGCGCTCGCGAAATCCGCGCCGAGGACATCAACCCGCGCTTCAACTGGGGCCGCGCGCTGCCGGCGCTCGGCACCATGGGCGTCGATTTCGAGGAGCGCGTCGATTATCGCCGGCTGCACCGCTATCGGCTGTCGCGGGTGAAGAAGGCGCTGGAGAGCTCCGAGCTCGGCGCGCTCCTGGTCTTCGACGTCAACAACATCCGCTACATCACGTCGACGAAGATCGGCGAGTGGGAGCGCGACAAGCTCTGCCGCTGGACGCTGCTCACCCGCACCGGCGAGCCGATCCTGTGGGACTTCGGCTCGGCCGCGGTGCATCACAAGCTCTACACGCCATGGCTCGCGCCGGAGAACTGCAAGGCGGGCCTGATCGGGATGCGCGGCACCGTCAATCCGGCGTTCGGCCTGATGAAGCGCCACGCCGAGGAGATCGCGTCGCTGATCCGCGAGGCCGGCGTCGGCGACATGCCGGTCGGCGTCGACATCATCGAGCCGCCGATGATGTTCGAGCTGCAGAAGGCCGGGCTCAAGGTCGTCGACGGCCAGCAGGTGATGCTGGAAGCGCGCGAGATCAAGTCGGCCGACGAGATCGCGCTCCTGAATCGCGCCGCCGCCATGGTGGACGGCGCCTATCACCTGATCCACGAGCAGCTCAAGCCGGGCGTGCGCGAGAACGACATCGTCGCCAACGTCAACCAGTTCCTCTACCAGAACGGCTCCGACGACGTGGAGGCGATCAACGCCATCTCGGGCGAGCGCTGCAACCCGCATCCGCACAACTTCACCGACCGCATGCTGCGGCCGGGCGACCAGGCGTTCTTCGACATCCTGCAGGCGTTCATGGGCTATCGCACCTGCTACTATCGCACGTTCAACGTCGGCCGCGCGACGAGCGTGCAGCACGATGCCTACAAGAAGGCGCGCGAGTGGCTCGACAACGCGATCGCGCTGATCAAGCCGGGCGTCTCCACCGACAAGGTGTGCAGCGTGTGGCCGAAGGCGGAAGAGTTCGGCTTCCCGGACGAGATGTCTGCCTTCGGGCTGCAGTTCGGCCACGGCCTCGGTTTGGCGCTGCACGAGCGCCCGATCATCTCCCGCGTGATCTCGATGACGCACCCGACCGAGATCAAGGAAGGCATGGTGTTCGCGCTCGAGACCTACTGCCCGGCGAAGGACGGCTACTCGGCCGCCCGCATCGAGGAAGAGGTCGTGGTCACCGACAAGGGCTGCCGCGTGATCACCCTGTTCCCGGCCGAGGAGCTGCCGATCGCCAACCGGTATTGACGGCGAGAGCTCCGCCACAATTGCCGCAGCAATTCCTCGTAGCGACCCGCCGCGATCCGTCGTAGGATGATGTCGTCCGGGCTTGGCCCCGCCTGCCGGTAATGGCCGCCGCGCGAGACCATAGGGGAATGGCATTATCATGCGACCGAATCTGGCAACCGCGCTCTGCCTCGCGGGAGTGCTGTCGTTGTGCTCGTTTGCGGCGTCGGCGCAGAGCGACGACCGCTACGTCCGCGACATCGACACCAAGCAGCGCCGGGCCTGCACGCCCGACGTGCAGCGGCTGTGCAGCCAATATGGGAACGACGTGGACGAGATCGTCGCCTGCCTCACGCGCGAGAAGGCGAACGGAAACCTCAGTCCGGCGTGCACCGAGGTCTTCTCGACGCCGAAGCAGTGCAAGGCGGATGTGCAGAGCTCGTGCAAGGACTACCTCGTGGTGATCCCGAGCGTGGTAGCCTGCCTCAAACGCAATCTCGACGCCGGCAACCTCGAGGCCGACTGCGCTCAGGCCTTCGCGGCTACTCTCGCACCGGCGCCAGCGCAATCGACCCGCAAGCCGCCGGTCAAAAAGAAGAAGTGAAAAACAAGAAGATCAGTCAATGACTTAAAGCGGTGCCTGGCGCGGGCGCCGGAGGCTCCCGCGATTTCCCCGGCGATTTCGGTGCAACCCGACGGCCCCCCGCCCGTTTCCATTAACGACGCGTGGGACAGGTTGCGGACCGCCCCGTCCATTTGTGCCATTTTTCTGCCCGACCTGACGGGCAGAGCCCCCTACCAGCCAAGAACGAGGGACGACATGAAGAGAATTGGTTTGAACCGTTTTTTCGCAGTGTCATTGGCGACGGCCGGATTGATGATCGGCCTCGGGCTGACCTCGTTGGCGCCCGCCCAGGAAATGACCCCCGAGCAGGCCTGCACGGGCGACGCCCAGAGCCTGTGCGGCGAGTTCATCCCGGATCGCGCCAAGGTCGGCGCGTGCCTGCGCCGCAATGCAGCTCGTCTCAGCCCGGCATGCCGCGGCTTCGTGGTGGGCGGCCGCCATACGACGCACGGGCGCACCTATACGCGCCATCGCATCTATCACCACTATCACCGCCACCACTGAGTCCGAGAGACGCGGCGCCGGCGGGCGCCGCGAACATCACTGCCGCTCGAGCGGCGCCAGCGGCGTCGCGCCTTCGGGAATCGGCGTACGGTTGACGTTCAGGATCAGCGAGACGAAGCCGTAGTAGGCCGCGAGGCCGACGAGCTCGAGCACGGTCGTCTCGCCGAAGCGTCCGACCGCGGCGTCGAACGTCGCGTCGCTGACGTCGCGGTCGTACAGGAGCTCGGTGCAGAGGTCGTAGACCAGCGTCTCGTCGCCCGAGAGCCGCGGTGGGCGCTTGCCCTGCCCGATCGCTTCCGGGATGCTTGCGTCGAGCCCCGCCTTCACGGCGTGCTGGCGATGCGCGTACCACTCGTATTGCGCCGACCAGAAGCGCGCCACCACCAGGATCGCGAGCTCGCGCAGCGGCGCGGGCAGCGAGCCCTCGAAGCGCACATAGTCACCGAGCTCGCGCACGCGATCGGCGAATTCCGGGATGCGCAGCAGCGCCGGAAACGGGCCGCGCACGCCGCCACGCGGCCCCTGGGTGAGCGCTTGCGCGACCCGCTGCTGCGCCGCCGTCATCTGGTCGGGCGCGATCGGCTTGAAACGAGGTGAAGTCATAGCTCGTCCATCTGCTCCAATGCGTTGGGACCAGCGCATCCAAAAGCCCTCTCGCGAGTTCCGCAAGGGGCTCGTGCGCATCGCGCCAGGTCGAATGCAGATGGTGGGCCCTATTCGGCCGCCTCGGAGCGCCGCGGGCGCTTGGCGAGCGTCTCACTCAGAAGATGCTCGGCGGGAATCTCCAGCATCCAGCTGAACCCTTCGGGAAGGAAGAGGCTCTTGACCCTTCCGCCGAATGTCACGGAAACGAAGCGTTCGATCACCATGGCGCCGAAGCCTTTGCGCACCGGCTCCTGGACCGGCGGTCCGCCCTTCTCCTGCCAGACGAAGCGCACGAATTTGCGTCCCTCCGTCTCGACCAGCTCCCAGCTGATCGCGATCTTGCCGGACGGAGCCGCGAGCGCGCCGTATTTCACCGCATTGGTGCCGAGCTCGAACAGGGCGAAGCCGAGGTTCTGCACCGCGTCGGGCTTGAGAATGAAGTTCTCGCCGCTCATCTCGACGCTGGCGCCGTCCTCGCGCACGAACGGCATGAGCTGCGCGCTGACGAGGTCGCGGATGCTGGCGCCAGTCCAATCCTGGCGCACCAGCACATCGTGCGAGCGTGCGAGCCCGTGCAGCCTGCCCATGAACCGGCCCTCGAAATCCTCGAACCCGGCGCTGTGCTGCATGGTCTGGCGCGCCATGGCGTGGACGACGGCGAGCAGGTTCTTCGAGCGGTGCGACAGCTCGCGCATGACGAAGTTGAGGTGCCGCTCGTGCTCGACCTGCGCGGTGACGTCGGTCGAGGTGCCGACCCAGCGCGCGATGCGTCCCTGGCTGTTGCGCAGCGGCACCACGCGGGTGAGGAACGGGTGGAACGTGCCGTCGGCGCCGCGCAATGGAAACGTCATGTCGAACGGCTTGCCGGTGCGCACCGATTCGTTCCAGCGCGCCACCACCTCGGGCAGGACGGCGGGATCATGCACGCGCTGCCAGCTGTCGCTTTCCACCTGCTCGGCCGTCATGCCCGTGTATTCGTACCAGCGCTCGTTGTACCAGATGATGCCGCCGTCGGCGTCCGCCATCCACACCAGCTGCGGCATCGAGTCGGCGAGGCTGTGGAATTGCCGCTCGCGCTCCTGCCGGTCGGAGATGTCGCGGGCGATCTTCGAGATGCCGACCACCGTGCCGTCGGCGGTGCGGATCGGCGCCGCCTCGACCTCCACGTCGACCAGCGTGCCGTCCCGGCGACGGCGCTGCGTCTCGAAGCGGTCGTTGCCGCCGGCGCGCACCGTGGCGATCGCCCGCGCGATCTCGCCATGCCGGCCCTCGGGCACGATGAGATCGAGTGGACGTCCGATCATCTCCTCGGCGGTGTAGCCGTAGAGCCGCTCGGCCGCCCGGTTCCAGGTCAGGATCGTGCCGTCGAGCGTAAGGCTCTCGATCGCGTCGGCCGAGGAGGCCACCACGGCGGCGAGGTGGGCGTTGGCGATCTCGGCCTGCTTGCGCGCATCGATGTCGAGCACGAGGCCGATCGCATATTGCGGCACGCCGCCGGCATCGCGCACCGCGACGCTGCTGACCTGCACCCAGACGACGCTGCCGTCCTTGCGCAGGAAGCGCTTCTCGATCGTGTATGAGGTGCCGGCCGCCATCATGGCGGCGAGCAGGTCGAGGTTCTTCGGCCGATCGTCCGGGTGGGTGATGTCGATCAGGGTCTTGTCGCGGATCTCCTCGGCCGAGTAGCCGGTGATCTCGCAGTGGCGGCGGTTGGCGAAGCGGAAGCGGCCGTCGAGATCGACGATCGAGATGCCGGCGGTGCCCTGGTCGACGATGGCGCGGAAGCGCATGTCGCTTTCGCGCATCGCCGCCTCGGCGCGCTGGCGATCCTGCGAGGCGCGGGTCAACGCATCGCCGACGTCGTTGACCTCGCGCAGGCTGGTCGACACCGGCGGGAACGTCTCTCCGCTACCGAGCCCGCGCGCCGCCCTGGCGAGCTGGGCGATGGAACGGGCGATCCATTCGCCGGCGGCGGCGGCGCCGACGAAGGCGAGCGCCGCGAAGCCGAGCAGCTTGAACAGCATCTCGCGTTCCCAGGCGCGCATGGGCCCGGTGACGATCTCGGGCGGCGCCTCGATCGCCGCGGTCCAGCCGTTGGCGAGGTGCGTGAAGGCCGCGAAGCCGGCCGCCCCGGACGCGGCCAGCAGCGTCCCCGAGCCCTCGCGTGCGCCGGCGATGCGCGCCCGCAGCTCGGCGCTCGCAAGCTTGCCGACGAATTCGACGCCGTCGCGGCTGCGCGCAATGACGCGGCCTTCGCGGTCGTAGAGCACGGCGACGCGGTCGGACGGCACGCCGCTCGAGACGACGTCGTTCAAGCGCTCGACCGGCAGCGCCCCGCTCAGCACCAGGTCGCCGTACCCGACCGGAAAGAAGACCGTGATCACGTGGCGCTTGCTCAGCCGGCTGACGAAGAGATCGGAGTCCTCCGGGGCGCCGCTCGTCACCACCCGCCGCAGCGCATCGGTGTTGCGCACCGGCTCGAGCAGGGTGCCGGGCGGGGCGATCGTGTTGATGAGCTGGCTGCCGTCGGCGCGCAGCAGCGCGATCCAGCCGTGCTCGCCCTTGAGCGCCGCCGTCGCCTGCGCATGGAACGCGGTGTAATCGCCGTCGCGCAAAGCGCGCGAGGTCGCGAGCGCCCGTAGCAGCGCCCGTTCGATCTGCAGCTCGCGGTTGACGTCGTCGGCGGCCGCGCGCGCGAGCGTGATGCCTTCGCGGTTGACGTCCTGCTGCTTGTCCGTCAATGCGGCGCGGTACTGCAGCACGAAGAAGAGCACCACCGGCAGAAGAAGCGCGAGCGCAAACAAGGCGAGCGCGGTACGCAGCGACCATGGCTTGCGCCACAAGCGGCGCGCCTGCGGATCTTCACCAGTCTGCTCGATAGACGACGAGGTTGGCACCGTCCGACCCGACGCGTTGGCGGCCACGTTTGCGGGCATGCGGCCCGCCCCGCCGCCGTCCGTGCTGCCGCTCAACATAGACCTATTTTGCGCCTCTGCATGGGCGCAAATGCGTCGAGACGGGCGAAAGCAAAAAAAGCGCGCGCCGCGGAACCCGGCCGAATCCCGGGCGTTGACACACTTGACCTGCGTCGGACGGACGAATGCGCCGGTTGGACCTCAGCTTTCCAACCCCGTCGGCACGTTTCGGTTCTCGCTCTCGAGCTTCATGCCGGCAGCGAGCGCCATCGTCTCCATCAGCGCGGCGAAATCCTTCTGCAGGTACTCGTCGGGATTTTTCTGCAGCTGCGCTGCGCCGAAATGCGCCTGCAGCATCTCGCGCGCCGCCGCCGTCACCGGCATCGGCACATCCTTCTCGCGGCCGAGCTCGAGGCCGAGGTCGAGATCCTTGCGCAGGAGCTCGGGCGTGAAGGTGGTGGTCCAGTCGAGATTGACCAGGGCCGGCGACTTGTAGGCGGTGAACATCGAGCCCATCACGCCGTTGTTGAGGAACGACAGGAAGGCGTGGCGCGGCACGCCCAGCTTGTTCACCAGGAGCGTGATCTCGATCAGGTTCTCGATGACGACGCCCAGCATCACGTTGTGGGCGATCTTGCACACGCGCGCGAGCTCGCCCTCGCCCACATAGGAGACGCCGCGCGGCGCGAACGCCTTGATCAGCGGCTCGACGGTGCGGAAGGCCCCCTCCGGCCCGGACGCGACCGAGGAGAGCTTGCCGGCCTTGATGACCTTGGCGTTGCCGCTCACCGGTGCGCAGATGTAATCGCTGCCGCGCGCGGCGAGCTTCCTGCGCACCTCGACGGATTCCTCGACCGCGATGGTGGAGCAATCGACGAAGATCTTCGGCAGCTTGTTGCCGCCGGTGGTGACGACGCCGGACTCGCCGAAATAGACCTCGTCGAGATCCGGCCCGGCAGACACGATCGAGAACAGCACGTCGACGCCGGCGAGATCGGCGAGCTTGTCGACGACCTTGGCCCCGCTCTTCCGTAGCGGCTCCGCCTTCGATTTCGTGCGATTCCACACCGAGAGATCGTGGCCGGCCTTGACCAGCCGCTCCGCCATGGCGAATCCCATGCGGCCCATGCCGATCCAGCCGATCTTCTGATTGCCTTGCGCCATCACGTCCTCCTCGCTCGACATGGCTGTCCCAGCCACGCACGTTTCCATGTTTGGCGCATGCCCTGATCGACGTGCGCGGTGCCGAGCCCTGAAGGCGTGGATGCCCGGGACATAGGCCCGGATATGACGCTTGGATTGCGGCGAGGTGGTCTAGGGCCTCGCATCGGGGACATCAAGCCGCGCCGAAGCCTTGTATCGGGCGGGAAAGGAGGCCACCGCCAGCACCCTGGCAAATGGCGGCGGCGCTCACAACCCAAAGCACGAAGCGAGCTCACTGATCGATGCAGCGTCGGTCTTCGGCATCCTCTCGTTGCGCGATTTGGTCCGGGCGGTGCTTCGCTCGGCGACCATAGTTGCGAGCGGGATCAATCGACGCTGCGCAAGCCGGTCAGTGCACGCGATACGCACGACGCTGAATGAGTCATAAGGTGAAACACAACTAAATGTCGCGAAATGACTAAAACTTGATGTTGGAACTTGATAATTCGTGATTCCGCGACGAGCCTACGTGTATAACTGGTTGCTGAACCCCCCTAGTGCACGCGGCTCGGAGCCTCCGCATGCCCGTACGCCGGGACTTGCGCGAGCAGACCTTGGATGCGTTGGCGTTCGTCGACGCGGTCGAGGGGTTGGTGCGGCTTGATGACGTCACGGCCGCGATGGAGCAGTCGCTCGCGCCCTTCGGCATCGAGAGTTTCATCGTCACGGGACTGCCGACCAGGCGGCAGCCGTTCGAAGAGCTGGTCATGGCCTCGCGCTGGCCGGCCGAGTTCTTCATGCTCTACATCGAAAATGATTATGCGCACATCGATCCACTGTGGCGACGCAGTGTGCAGTCGCGCCTGCCGTTCGAATGGGACGCCGACGCCTACCGGACGAACCCCGACCCGCGCGTCGTCGAGATGGCGCGGCACGCGGCGCAGGTGGGCATGCGCCGCGGCCTTCTCGTTCCGATCCATGGGCCGCACGGCGAAGAGGGCTGCGTCTCGACGGCGGCAGCCGACCTCGATCTCACGGCGCGGGAGAAAGCGTCGATCCATCTGATCTCGCTCTACGGATTCGAACGCATGCGCAGCTTGCGCGGCCCGCTGCCGGAAAAGCGCGCGATGCTGACGGCGCGCGAGCGTGAGGTGCTGACCTGGGCGGCGCAGGGTAAATCGGCCTCCCAGATCAGCGAGACGCTCAGCATCTCCAAGCGCACGGTCGATGAGCATACGCAGACCGCCGCGCGCAAGCTCGGCGCCGCCAACCGTACGCAGGCAGTGGCGATCGCGCTGCGCGATCACATCATCGATCCGTGAGCTCGGCGGGTGTATGGAACCGGAATGATATCCCCGAGTTCCTTCGAGGAACGCGACGCGACTTCGTCGGCGGTCGCCACATACCCGTCAAAAATGACTAGGTAATGGTACCACTAGCAGCAATACTCACCTAGCGGTAAGATTTACTCGAATCGTATCACTCATCGAAACAATTTTGTGAGCGTCCGGTAGTATAGTGTTGCGTGCCGCGCCTGCAACCGCTGCGCGAGAAGCCCCCGCGCGCAAGCCAAGCGGCGCAAATATAAAGGAGCCTTCCACAACCAAGGGGTGCACGCTCATGCATACGACAGTGACGAAGCGATCGGTCGTCATCGCGGGCCGCAAGACCAGCATCAGCCTGGAGGACGAGTTCTGGCACGGGCTGAAGGCGATCGCCCGTCAGCACCAGCGAACCCTCTCGGCCGTCGTCGGCGAGATCGATCAGAACCGGCGCGGCAATCTCTCCTCGGCCATTCGCGTCTTCGTATTCGGCAATCTGTGCACGCAGGCTCCGGCCGCGGACGCCGGCAGCAGCGCCGGGCTCAACGGCGCCGCGTTCGACCGACACGAGTCGCACTCGCTCTAGGGCACGGAGCGGTAACATGTCGGCCGTGAGCGGTTCCACTCCGGAAATCTTCGTCGTCGACGATGATCCGACGGCGCGCGAATCGATCGCGACCCTGCTCGCCGAGGCAGGCTTCCGCGTGACGCTGTTCGCCGACGGCGTCGCGGTGATCAACGAGGCGCGCGCGCGCGTGCCGGCCTGCATCATCCTCGACCTGCATATGCCGGGCGGTTCCGGGCTCGACATCCTCGCCAAGCTCGACGCCCGGCACTACGCGGCGCCGATGCTGGTGGTGTCGGGCCGCAGCGACATCCCGTGCGTCGTCGAGGCGATCAAGCGCGGGGCGTTCGACTATATCGAGAAGCACCGCGCAGCCGAGGATCTGGTCCCGCGCGTGCGTGAGGCCGTCGATGCCATAGCGCAGCGCCCGTCCGATTACGGGATCTGGGATCCGGCGCGGCCGACGTTCCCGGGAGCCCCGACGCTGACGCCGCGCGAGCACGAGGTGCTCGCCCAGATCGTCGGCAGCGCCTCCAACAAGGAGGCCGCCGCGCGACTCGGCATCAGCCGGCGAACCGTCGAGATCCATCGCGCCCACATCATGCAGAAGCTCGGCGCCAAGAATTCCGTCGACCTGATGCGCATCGTGATGAGCCGCGCGCCGGACGAAGCTTCGCCCAATCCGCACCAGAGCCCGCGCCACGATCCGCGCCAGCTCACGGCCTGACGCGCGCCGTTGGCCGGCGCGACCGCCGACGCGGCGGCACGAGAAAAGCACTTCCCGCCGTCGACCCGTAATTATAACTATGCTCTTCTGCCTACATACTTGTACTTACTTGGGGTTGTGAGATATATATTTGCCCTTAATAAGTTTTCAGGCTTTGTTGTGTTACGAAGACTGGCAATAAACCCCTACGCGAACCGGCTCCCGGCCAGGGCGCAATGATCACGATCCCGACCGTATGGCCGCCGCGTGGACGCCACACGCGGCGACGTCGATGACCCTCGTTCCGCCGCACGAGCGAGCCGGGCGCCGGCCGCGGTCCCGCCGCGCCGCCCATTCAGCCGGGCCAGTCGAGGTTGCGTTCGGCGACGCTCCCGACGCGGCCCCCCACATGGCCCCAAACGTAGCGCGCGACGCGCCGTCGCACGAAGCTGGCGAGGAGAAATTCCGTGTCGCGGTCGAATCGTGCCCGAACGGCATGATCATGAGCGATACGGAGGGCCGGATCGTCATGGTCAACAGCGAGGTCGAGCGGCTGTTCGGCTATCGGCGCGAGGAGCTGATCGGCGCCTCGATCGACATCCTGGTGCCTGAGCGCCTGCGCCGCCAGCACCTGCATCATCGCAAGGGCTTCGTCCGCACGCCGGAGAAACGCCAGATGGGCGGGCATCGCGACCTGATGGGCCGGCGCCGCGACGGCAGCGAGTTTCCGGTCGAGGTCGGCCTCAACCCGATCCGCACCTGCGAAGGCCCGATGGTGCTGAGCGCGATCGTCGACATCAGCGAGCGCGTGCGCCTCGAGCGGCTCAAGGACGAGTTCGTCGCCATGGTGAGCCACGAGCTGCGCACGCCGCTCACCTCGATCGCTGGCTCGCTCGGGCTGCTGATGGGCAACGCCGCCGGCCATCTGCCCGATACGGCGGTGCGCCTGCTGTCGATCGCGCACGCCAACAGCCAGCGGCTGGTGCGGCTCATCAACGACATCCTCGACCTGCAGAAGATCGAGGCCGGCCAGGTCGTCTTCCACCTCAAATATCTCGATTTGCGGCCGCTGCTCGAGCAGACGCTCGAGGCAAACCGCGCGTTCGCGAACGAGTTCGACGTGCGGATCCGACTCGATGACGATGCCGCCGATGGCGAGATCTTCGCCGACAGCGACCGGCTCGCCCAGGTCGTCACCAACCTCCTGTCCAATGCCATCAAGTTCTCGCCCAAGGGCGGGGAGGTGACGGTCGGGGTCGAGCGACACGGCGATAAGCTGCGCGTCTCGGTGCGCGATCGCGGTCCCGGCATCCCGGACGATTTCAAGGCGCGCGTGTTCGAGAAGTTCGCCCAGGCGGATTCGTCGAACACCCGCCAGAAGGGCGGCAGCGGCCTCGGGCTGAGCATCGTCAGGCAGCTCATTCACCAGCACGGCGGCGAGGCCGGTTTCGCGGCGGCGCCCGGCGGCGGCACCATCTTCTATTTCGAGCTGCCGAACGTCGCGGCACCGGTGCGCCACGGCGCCGGCGCGACCCCGCCGATCCTGCTGTGCGAGAACGATACCCCAACCTCCGGACTGCTGGCCGAGGCGCTGCGCCGCGCCGGCCTCGTCGTCGAAGCCGTATCGACCGCGGCCGGCGCGCAAACCCATGCGGCCGACACGCCCTACGCGGCGCTGCTGATCGATCTCACGCTTCCAGACCTCGACGGCATCAGCCTGATGCGCAAGCTGCGGGCGCTGCCGTCGCATGCCGCGACGCCGGTCATCTTCTTCGCGCTCGATCCGGAGCCGGCGACGCCCGTGCAGCTCGGCGCGCTCTCGGTGCGCGACTGGATGCCGAAACCCGCCGATCGCGGGCAGCTGCTGCGGACGATCCATCGGGCGATCGCCGAGACCGGGTTTGCGCGCCCGCGCGTGCTGCATGTCGAGCCTGACGGCGAGCTGCGTGCGCTGGTGCACGAGGCGTTGCGCGCGCACGCCGACATCATCTCGACCGGCTCGATCGAAAGCGCGCAATGCGCGCTCGCCGAACATACCTACGATCTCGCAGTTCTCGACCTTACGCTCGTCGACGACGCCGGGATCGGCCTGCTGGGGTCGATCGCCGACCACGACGGAGGCGCACTCACCACCCTGGTGTTTTCAGCCGCCCCGGGGCCGGAGGTCGCCGAGCGGGTGCGATCGGCGCTCGCCGGCGCGCGCATGTCGCTCGACCGGATGGTCGGCACCGTCAGGCTGGTCCTCGCCACGCCTCGCGCCGCCGCGGACGCGAGCACCGAGGTCGCATGATCAACCTCCATCTCCACACCTTGTCGGTCGACGACGAGCCCGACATCCGAGAGATCATCGATCTCGCGCTCGGCCTCGATCCTCTGTTCGTGGTGCGTGAATGCCCGTCCGGCCGCGAGGCGCTACGCGACGCGGTCGAGTGGCGTCCGGACCTGATCCTGCTCGACGTCATGATGCCGATCATGGACGGGGTCACCACCCTCACCGAGCTGCGCGCCGACCGCCGCACCGCCATGATCCCGGTGGTGTTCATGACGGCACGCGCGCAGACGCACGAGTGCGAACGGTTCAAGTCGCTCGGCGCGGCGGGCGTGATCGCAAAGCCGTTCGATCCGATGCGGCTGCCGACCCTGGTGCGCGACTGCGTGTCGGCCGGCGAGATGCCGGCGGACGACTACCTGTGGCGGCTCGACGACGCGCACATGGCGCTCAGCGCCTTCCGCGCCGAGCTGGCGCAGCCGCACGGGCGCGCGATGCTGGCCGGCCTCAAGGACGTCGCCCAGACGCTCGTCGGCGCGAGCCGCCTGTACGGCTTCGCCGGCATCGGTCTCGAGGCCGCGGCGCTCGAGGAGGCGGTCGACGGCGACATCGCGGGCCGCGCGGCGCCGATGCAGGTCGAGCATGCGATCGATCGGGTGCTCGCGCGGATCGCGACCAATTAGGCGCGGGGCCGTCCGGGCCGCCTGCGTGACGGCTCTGCTGGCGCTCATGCCGGTTTCTTCGCGCGCGAATCGCCTCGACGGCCTCAACGTCGTCGTCGCCGCCGGGCATCCGTTCGGCAGCGCCGGAGCGCGACGCGCGCTCGCGCAGGCGAAGCGGATCGGCGCGCGGGCCATCGCGGTCATCCCGTTCCTCTGGCAGGGGAGCCCGACGAGCGCTGACATCACGCGCGGCAGCGACATGCCCGACGCGGAGTTGCGCGCCGCGATCCGCGATGCGCGCGCCCTCGGGCTCACCGTCATGGTCAAGCCGCATGTCTGGGTGCCGCAGAGCTGGGCCGGCGCCATCGCGATGCGCAGCGAGGAAGACTGGTTGCGCTGGTTCGCCAACTATCGCGCGGCCCTCGTCCCGATCGTCCGCGTCGCGGCCGAGGAGCACGCCGAGGCGCTCGCGGTCGGCACGGAACTGGTCCTCACCTCGCGGCGACCCGAGTGGCTCGACGTGATCGCGGCCGCGCGCGCGGCCTATGCGGGCACGCTGGTCTATTTCGCGCACAACACAGACGAGGCGGAGGCGGTCGCGTTCTGGGGTCGTCTCGACGCCGTCGGCGTCACCCTCTATCCGTCGCTCGGCGCCGATCAGGACCGCGCCTTTCGACGCAGCGTCATGCGCGAGATCGCCGACCGCCTCGATGCGCTGGCGGCGCGCACCGACAAGCCGATCCTGGTGGGCGAGATCGGCCTGCGCTCAGCCCAGGGCGCGGCGGCAAAACCCTGGGAGAGCGCCGAGGAGCGTGCGGCGCCCGCCGATCCGCGGCTGCAGGCGAAGGTGCTCGCCGACTGGCTCGGCGCGCTCGACCGGCCGGCGATCCACGGCGTGCTGATCTGGCGATGGCTCACCGATCCTGCCGCGGGCGGCCCGCAGGACAGCGATTTCACGGTGCAGCACAAGCCGGCGGAAGGTGTGCTGATGTGCTTTTGGACGACGGCCTGTGCGCGGACGCGGACGAATGAATGATCAGAACCGGTACCACGCGCCCAAGATCAATCCGTTCTCCTGCAACGCGTTGCTGCCCGCATAGGCCGTGAAGGCGCCGGCTTGGACCGACCAGGCGGGGGTCAGCTCGTACACGCCGCTGAGCTGGAACTTGTAATAGTCGTAGCGGCCGAACGGCGGGCCCCCGGCGCCCTCCGACATGACATTGAACGACTGCGCCAGAACCAGCCAGCGCGGCGCCGGCCGGACGCCGAAGGTCGCATCGAAGCGCAGCTCGTCTGGCGGCGTGCCGGCGCGGAAGCGCTGCGCGACCTGCAAATCGACGAAGGCCGGCCAGCTCCCGACCGCGAAGGTGTGGCCGAACAGCGCGCGCAGGTCGGTCTCGTAGTCGGTGTAGCCGATCGCCGCCGGGTTCGACCTATCGTGGGTCCCGGGCACCCGCACGGTCGCCTGGCCGGACACGACCCAGCTATCGCCCTGGAAGATTTCATAGCGGCCGCCGAATTCCGTGTAGCCGAGCCCGGTGCGCTCGGCGCTGATCGGCGCTGCGATGTCGACGTGCTGCAGGCCGGGAATGAGGATGCCGGTGAAGCGGTCGGTGAAGCCGTACTCGATCAGCGCCTGCGTCTCGGTCTTGTCGTAGCGCGGTATCGCACCGAAGCCGAACAGGTGATCGGATGTACTCGTGGTCGTCGTGAGCATGATCTGGCCGGCGCCCGCCGGCAGCGTCCAGGCGCCCGCGAAGGCCACAGGGGGAATAGCGAGCACGCCACACGACGCGGCAACGCACGCAACGACGCAACGCTTGAACACGACACTCCCCCTCGTCCCGCGCGAGGCGCGATGAGTTACGTCAACACGCTCTCGCCATTCGATTGAGCATGATCTTTTCCGAACACCGGCAACCGCTTTCCGGGATCATGCTCGCGAGGCGCCGCTGCCCTACATCTGCAGCGCCATCACCCTGTTTCCCCCCGCCGCGATCGCGTCCTTCACCTTGGCGATGGCCTGGGTGAGCAGGAAGATTCGGTCGGTGCCGCCCTTCGCCTGACCGGTGACCGTCGCGACGCTCGCGGTCACGTGATCGGAGCCGACCGATTCGGGGTTGCGCAGGCGCAACCGCGCGACGGTCGAGCACAGCGCCTCGCCGAGCTGGCGCGCCGAGCCGGCGGCGAGCTCGGGCGCGACCAGGATGATCATGCCGTTGCGGTAAGCGGCCGGAATGATGCCGATGGTGGCGGCGAGCCCGCGCACCGCGCGGGCGACCTGCGCCAGCACGCCCTGTGAGGCCTCCTCGCCGTTGGCGGCGCGAAACGCCTCGAAGCGATCGAGCTCGAGGGCGATCACCGAGACCACGTCCTCGCCCGGATATTTCGCGCCCGCCGCGATATAGGCCTCGGCGACCTCGCCGACGAACAGCCCGGTCGCCTCGTCGATCCACAGGTTGGCGCGCCGATCGCCCCAGCTCGACAGGAAGGTGAGCAGCTCGCGCTCGCGCGCCTGCCGGCGGTCGAGCTCGGCCTTGAGCTTGAGGGCCGAGCGCACGCGCGCCGCGAGCTCGATGCGGTTGATCGGCTTGGTGACGTAGTCGTTGGCACCGGCGACGAAGGCGTTGGAGAGCGAGTCCATGTCGTCGAGCGACGTGACCATGATGATCGGGATGTCGGCGTAGCGCCGGTCGCGCCGGATGCGGGCGCAGGCCTCGATGCCGTCCATCTCTGGCATGATGATGTCGAGCAGAATGATGTCGACGTGGGGCGCTCCCTCGACGGTGCGGCCGACATCGAGCGCCTTGAGCGCCTCCCAGGCCGACGCCGCCATCACGATCTCGCTGTAGCCGGCCGAGAGCAACGCCGCTTCGGTGATATCGCGCGAGTCCTCGATATCATCGACCACCAGTATCCGCATGGGGTTTCTCCGTACTTATACCTATTAATTTGTGCTCTTATTATCCCGCGGACCTGTTAGTAATCCTTTTTACTCGCAACATTCGGAATGCGGCTGTAAAGCCTCCAAGTATCGTTGTGGTATATGAGTCGATAACCGATCGCGCCGCGTCGATAAAGTGACGGGAACGCTTTGTTCAATCGATCGCTCACGCCGATCGGGCTCTGCGGATCGGGCACCGCGACGAAGGGCGTATCGAGCCGCGAGAAGATCAGCGCGAGGTGGAACGGCTCGCTGGCCGGCCCGTAAATGCCGCGCGCGCTGCCGCGCCCGAGCACGAGGGCGGGGGCATTGTCGGTATCGGCGAGCACACCGTCATGCCCGACCGCGGCGCCACCGGCGGCGAGCGCATCGGTGCGATCGGATTCGCCCCCCGCGATGGCGGCGCGCAAATGGCCGGCAGCGCCGGGATCGACGAGCGGCAGGGTCGCAAGACCCCCGATCCAGCCGGCAACCAGTAGCGCCAGCGCCGCCGCCGGCCGCGCCGCAAGATCCGGCACGCGCACCATCACGACGGCGGCGAGCACCGGGGCCGCCACCGCGATCGCGGTCGGCTCGCCGAACAGTCCGGTCGCGATCGTCAGCGCCGCCGCCGTGACCACCGCGGCGCTGAACACCAGCGCCGGCACGACCAGCGGCCGACGGCGCGCGACCCACCGCAGCGCGACGTAGACCACGGGGGCGCCGAACATCAACGCGACGATGGTTGCGAGGCTCGCGTCGAACGCCGCGATCCCGGTCAACCCTTCGCCGAAAATGTGGGCGACGCTCGCCCGCCAGGTCGCAAGGCTTTCGGCCGGCGCCGCGAAAAAGCTCCATCCGGCCCCGGGAAATACCCATGAGGAATAAACAAAAGCGCCGACCGCGAAGACGGTCGGAAACACGAGCGCGACGACGACGTTGAACGCCGAGTTGGCGACCAGGACCGGGCGCACCGCCAAGGCGAGAAACGGCACGGCGGCGAGCGCGATCGCGGCACCCATGGGATGCGAGAAGGCTAGGCCGAGCAGCGCAAGGCCGACCGTCATCACGTCCGCGGTCGCACCGCGCCGGCGCAGATCGAAGAGCGCGACGCCGAACATGAACAGGAAGGCGGCGAGAAACATCTCCGACGGGCCGTCGATCTCGGCGCGCAGCAGCACCGGGTGAAACACGAGCAGCGCGGCGGCAAGCACGGTCGACACGCGGACAAAACCAGCGGCCCGCAGCGAGACGAACCAGATGCCGGCAATCAGCGCGAACATGATCGCCGCGACCAGCGCGGGCGCCGGCGTGCCGGCAGGCGCGATGAGCGCGGTCAGCGCCGAAGCCCAGAACGGAAAGGTCGGATAAGCCGCGACGATGCGGCCGACCGCGATATTGCCTTCGCCGGCCGTGATCGAGGCGGCCCACAGCCGCATGGCGTCATCGGAGACGAAGCCGGTGCGCACCGTGACGGCAGCCAGCACCAGCGCGGTCGCGAAGGCGAGCAGGACGAACGGCGCGGCCGTGAAGGTGCGCGTCATCGGGCGACCCCAGGCGAGACATGATGGGCGGCGCCGTGTGTGGCGCCATGCGCCGTTCCGAAGTGGCCCGTCTGCGCGGATGGGTGCCGTGACAGCCCGTGCTGGGTCTTTTCCCAGAAGTGCGGATGACGAATGAGCTGCCACAGGGCGCGATAGGCGGCGATCGACATCAGCACCCAATAGCCCATCGTCGTGAGGCTGTAGGGCACGAGGCCGAGCCAGCCGCGGCGGAGCGGCGCGAGCATGTTGAGATACATGAAGGCGCCGTTGCCGGCGATCAGGTTGAACAGGCAGATGAACAGCAGCGATTGCGGAAACACCGGATCGAGTCCGGTCGCGGACGTGACCAGCCAGCCGCCGTAGATCAGCCAGAAGATCGGATTGAGCAGGCCGGCCAGGACGGTGCCGCCGATGAAGAAGATGAAGCCGAGAAAACCGACCACGCCGGTGCCGCGCACCAGCGCGAGTGGCCGGCGCGTGTGCACGAGCAGCGTCTGCAGGTAGCCCTTGATCCAGCGCGAGCGCTGCTTGATCCACTGGCCGGCGCGGCAGCTCGCCTCCTCGTAGGTGGTCGAATCGACGGTGCCGACCCGGTAGCCCTTGTGCCCGATGCGGATGCCGAGATCGGCATCCTCGGTGACGTTGAACGGATCCCAGGCGTGCAGCTCGCGCAGCACGTCGGTGCGGAAGTGGTTCGAGGTGCCGCCGAGCGGGATCGGCATGTCGAGGCGCTCGAGCCCCGGCAGCATCTGGTCGAACCAGAGCGCGTAGTCGAGCGTGAACATGCGAGTGAGCCAGTTTTCGCTGACGTTGTAGTAATTGAGCCGGCACTGGAGGCAGGCGGTATGCGGCGGCGAGCGGCGGAAGGTCGCGACCACCTTGCGCAGCTGGTCGGGCTCGGGGCGGTCCTCGGCGTCGTAGACGACGAGATATTCGCCGCGGGCGAAGCGAAGCGCGAAATTGCACGCCTTCGGCTTGGTCTGCGGCGTCGATGGCGGCACGATGATGATCTCGAACACGCCTTCGAGACCGAGGCCGCGCGCCGCCTCGATGGTCTCCTGGTCGCCGGCCTCGAGCACGATCTTGATGTCGAGCTTGCCCAGCGGATAATCGAGGTTGCGCAGCGCCTGCGCGAGCCCCGGTAGCATGGCGGCCTCGCGGAACATCGGCACCAGCACGGTGAAGACCGGCAGCTCGTCGACGCGCAGCGCGCGCGCCTCGATGGCGATGCGATAATCGGCCTCGGTGGAGCGCGCGCCGCCGACCGACATCAGGATGCCCTTGAAGACGAAGCCGCCGAAATAGAAAACGCTGACGAGCGCATTGAGCACGATCAGGGTCATGATCGGCGCCATCGCGAGCCCGACCAGCAGCGCCGTGAGCAGGACGTAGCCGAGCACGACCTGCATGGGGCTTGCGACTTGACGCGCCGACATCGCCGGGTCGCGATCAACCAGCTCGAACACCGCCGCGTCCGAGAGCGTGTCGGCGCAGGTGGTCTGGATCGCGTAGACGATGTCGAATTTGGACGCGACCACGAACTCGATGGCCGTGCCCCAGCGCTCGCGCGCGAACAGCACCGTTTCCGGCCCGGGCTCGGCGGTCGCGATCGCGATGCGATCGTCACGCATGCGCCACGGCAAGGTGAGCCGCCGCGCGCAATCATCCGCGTCGTCCCGCGACACCAACGCGGGATCGGGCGGCTCGGCGATGAGATCGACGAACGGAAGGTCGAAGTGGCGCGCGTAGGTCTCGTAGTAGCGACGCGCGTCCATCCAGTTGCGCGAGAGGAGCGCGTCGCCGAGGCGAACGTTCCAGGTCTCGGCGAGCGCCGTCGCCTCGTCGAGCTGCGGCAGGGTGATCACGCGGCGACCGACCAGGAGACCGCCCAAGGCGCGATCGGAGGAGGAAAGCGGCATGGTGGGCGTGATCGGCTATTCGTCGACGCCGGCCGGCCGGCGGCGCAACATGCGCTGCAGCACCAGCAGGAACGCGGCCGTCGCGAACAGCCACAGGCCGCCGATGATCCACGAGCGGAAGCGTTCCGCGACGGTGAGCCACGACACTTGGTCCGGATAGGCGATGCGCACCAGGGTGTCGCGCTCGGTCGACATCGCGAGCGCAACGCCGGTGTGATCGACGAACGCGACGTCGCCCTGGTCGATGTTGAGATCGCGCGGCGCCGGCAGTGCGCCGTCGGTGGCGAGCGACCTGATCCACAGGCCGGGCTGGCTGTTCGCGCTCACCAGCTGGGCGACGGCACCGTTCGCATAGCCGCCGAGATCGAGCAGGGTGCGGCTCGCGCGATCGACCACCGTCACCCGCCCGCGATCGAAGCGCGCGTGCAGGACCGCGCCTTCGGGCGGCCGATCGCTTAGGACGAGGAAGGGCCGCGTCGGCGACGCGAGGCGGTCCGGCACGATGAACTGCACGTCGATCGGCGCGGCATCGGCCGAGAGCCGGTTGAGGATCTGCGCCAACAGGCTCAGCACCTCGGTCGGGTGCTCGCTCGCGGCGGCGGGGACGAGCACCTCGACGCCGCTCGCCCAGCGCGTGGCGAGATCGGAGAAATCATGCAGGCCGCCGTCGGCGGGGGTGAGCACGAGCGCGCTCGAGCCGAGGATCTGCGTCGCGTAGCCGAGCGGCTCGAACCGGCAGTCGCCCTGGGCGCTGCGCCGCTGGACGATGGCGCGGATATTGGCGCTGGTGCCGACGAGCCCGGACGGCAGCGCGAGGTCGAGATGCGTCGTCTCGCCCGCGGTCGCGACCGTGCTGCCGAGCAACCGCTCGTTGACATAGACGCTGAGCACCGCCTTTTCGTTATCGGCGTCGGCCGCGACCATGACGTCGAGCAGGATGCGCTCGATCCGGGTGCCGGCGGGCAGACGGCGCACGTCGATCGTGACCGGCAGCTCGGCACGGCCATAGATCTCCGCCTGCACCGGCCCGATGCCGAGCCGATCGAAGGTGACGCGATCGGTGGGCAGCGCTGCCGATACGGAAGAGCCGACCGACGCGCTGGCGACGCCGCGCGTCGCCGCGATGGTGGGCCCGGCGAGCAGCCGGCCGACCTCGACCGCATTCTGGCTCGACACCAGCAGAGACGGCACGCCGTCGAGACGTATGGCGCCGAGCCGGCCGAACACCTCGCCGGCGACGCGCGCGAATGGCGGGTCGATCAGCCCGGTGGTCTGGTCGAAGCCGCCGACGAGCGCGATGCCGCGCATCCACCGTCCGGTGTCGTCGCGCCGGGCGAGCTGCGCCAAGGCATCCTGGCCGCGGTAGAAGGTAACGCGCCGGCCGGAGGTGATCAGGGAGCGGCCGATCGCCAGCGCGGTCGCGAGATCCGACTGCGTGAGCGGACGGGCCGGCAGCACCACCGCCATGTCGGACGGCATCAGCGCGGCCGTGGTCGCAACGTCGAGCTGCTGCGCCGAGCCGATGTCGACCTCGATCGCGGTCTCCGGCCGGATCGTCAGGCTGTCGCCGACATAACGCACGTCGATGCAGCGGTCGGGCGTGACGGCGCCCGAATAGACGAAGGCGAGCTTGATGAAGCCCGCTTGCGCGGCGGCATTGGTCAGCGGCACGCGAATGCTGCGGCGCTCGCCCTTGCCGTCGAGCGGAATGGCGCTGACGGCGCGATCGTTGACCAGGACCTGCAGATTGCGCCGTGCCTCGAACGCGCTGATGTCGTCGATGATCAGCACGAGCGCGCGCGGCATCACGTCGGGATTCTGCGGCACCGGCACGAACACTTCGCGCCGGCCGCCCAGGTTCGCGAATCGAAAGCCGTTGACGAAGCCGATGTCGGCGAGCGTGACGGCGGCATAGAGGCCGTTCGCTTGCGCCGGCGCCGCCGGCATGGCGGGCGATGGCGGAGCGGGCGGTATCGGCACCGCGCGGGCGACGACGGAGGGAGATCCTTGCGCCGGTGGGGCCCGGCGCTGAGCGGTCGCGGACAGCGGGCCGGCGAGGGCCGACGCAGCCGCGAGCGAGGCGGCAAACACGCACACAGAGCTACGCATGGTCACAGCCCGCTCGCCGCCGCGAGGTCCAATTCGCGCTGTGCCGCTTCGCGCAGGAGCTGCAGCTGCCGCTTGAGCGCGGCAAGCTCATCCGCCTTGAGGCCGCGTCCAGTCGAATGCGCCGGCAGCAAAACATTTTCGACATCGCGGGCCGCGCGGCCGGTCGCCGAGAAGCCGACCGCCTTGCCGATTCCGGCGATGCTGTGAATGCGCCGATAGGCTTCGCCCACCGCGTCGATCACCTTGGCGTCGCTGCCCGTCAGGTGTGGCAGCGCCACGTAGGTGTCCTTGATCTTGCCCTCGAGCGTCGAGGCGAACCTGTGACGCACCTTGGCAAGGCGTTCGCTGAACTGATCCGCGCGCATGGCTAGTCTTTTCCCCCTTAAGCCCACCCGATGTTGCATCGCTCGGGTTAAAAAAATCGTAGTTGTTCCGACAGTAATCGGGGAAAAAGCGTTCCACTACTGCGACTTGCAAACGTCGTAAATGAGTAGATCGTGGTTAATACCTATCCGATTACTTGTAATTGTACCTAAGTAATTCTACCCATGTGGGCGACGTCCTCCGCGCGGCAGGAGCGTACCGGCGCGGCGCACGACACCCGATCGCAAGGGCAGGTGAACGGGAAGCCACCCTTGCCACGACGCTGTCGCGCATGCGGGGCAAATCCTCTAGTTTCCGGCTCCCGAACCGTGACGGAGAGTGGAATGTCCAGGAAGCCTGCCAAGAAGGCTGCGAAGAAGGTCGCCAAGAAGACCGCCAGGAAAGCGGCGCTGAAGCCGAAGCTCGCTGCGAAGAAGGCCAAGACCAATGCGCGGCCGATCGGCAAGGCCGCGGCGCCGCTGCGCAAGGGCGGCTCGGATCTCAGCTGGAACTTCAAGCTGATCGCGCACGACACGCTCGCGGGCTTCGGCGGCATGGGCGAGGGCATGGCGGTGCAGGTCGCCAAGGACGGCCGGCGGATTCTGTGGCTCGCACATGAAAGCGCGCCGAAGAATTTCACCGCGGTCGACGTCTCGGATCCGCGCAAGCCGAAGGTGATCGTGCAGACCGACCTGCCACAGAGCCACATGCGCTCGAACTCGCTCGAGATCACCGGCGACATCATGGCGGTGGCGTACCAGACGCAGAAGACCGGGCAGGTCCCCGCCGGATTCGAGCTGTTCGACATCTCCAATCCGAACCAGCCGCGGTCGATCAGCTTCACCGACTGCTCGGGCGCGCATTCGCGCGGCGTGCACCAGCTGTGGTTCTGCGACGGCGAGTACGTGCACATGGCATCGGGCGCGCCCGACTTCAAGCCGACCCACGAGCTCGATGACCAGTTCTATCGCATCTTCGACGTGCGCAACCCGTCGCGGCCGCACGAGGTCGGCCGCTGGTGGATGCCGGGCACGCGCGAGGGCGACAATGAGGCGCCGCCGGAGCGTCACACCAAGCCGGCGCTCGACAAGGGTTTTCGCGCCCACAACACCAACGTCTATCCGGAGCGGCCGGACCGCTGCTACCTCGGCTACATCGACGGCGGCATGTTCGTGATGGACATCTCCGACAAGGCGCATCCGAAGCCGCTGTGCCGCTGGGACAACTCGCCGCCGTACACCGGCTTCACCCACACGGTGCTGCCGCTGTTCGAGCGCAACCTGCTGGTCGTCACCGACGAGTCGACCAACAACAACGCCGAGGACTGGCCGAAGCTCGTCTGGCTGCTCGACCTGCGCGACGAGAAGCATCCGGTGCCGATCTCGACCTGCCCGCTGCCGCCGCCCGACGCCTTCTCGAGCCGCGGCGGCCGCTTCGGCGCGCACAACATCCATGAGAACACGCCGTCGCCGTACTGCTGGCATTCGGACCAGATCATCATCGGCACGTTCTTCAACGGCGGCTTGCGCGCCTACGACATCTCCAACGCCTACCAGCCGAAGGAAGTCGCCGCCTTCGTGCCGCCGGCGCCGGCACTCTCGCCGGTCGGCGCGATCCAGCTCAACGACGTGTTCGTCGACGAGCGCGAGATCGTCTACACGGTCGACCGCTTCACCGGCGGCCTCTACGTGCTGGAGATGGATTTTTGAGCGGCGAAAGTCGTCGTAGGAGGGACAAAGGCGCGCAACTCAGCCCATCTGCGTGGGCAAAAATCGCAATTTGCGCCTTTGCTCCGCGGCCGCGGCGGAGCAGGCGATTTTGCCCACCCTACGGCGCATCTCGTTTGGGTCGCATATGCAAGAGCTCTTCCCGTCTCCCTCCTCCGGCCGCTTCGGGCGGCGGCAGAAGCGTGAGCGCGGCGCGCGCATTCCGGTGACCGTCGTCACCGGCTTTCTCGGCGCCGGCAAGACCACGCTGGTGAAGCATTTCCTCGAGACGCCGGCGGGACACGGCACGGCGGTGCTGGTCAACGAGTTCGGCCAAGAGGGAATCGACGACGTCCTGTTGCGCAACTCGACCGAGAAGACGACGCTGCTCGGCAATGGCTGCCTGTGCTGCAATTTCCGCTCGGACCTGCAGAATGCGCTGCATCGCATGGTGGTCGACCGCGAGCGCGGCGTCGTTCCAGCGTTCGCCCGCATCGTGATCGAGACCAGCGGGCTCGCCGATCCGAGCCCGATCCTCACGACCTTCGCGACCGATCGCGCGCTCGGCGGCGAGTTCTTCGTCGAGGCCGTGATCACCGTGATCGCCGCCGGCAGCGGCCTCAAGACGATCGCCAAATATGCGGAAGCGCGCCGGCAGGTGATGCTCGCCGACCGCATCGTGATCTCCAAGGCAGACATCGCCGACGAGGACGCAGTCGAGATCACCACGGCGCGCTTGCGCGAGCTCAATCCGCGCGCGCGTATCATCGCGGCGGACTACGGCCGGCTCGATCCGGCATGGATCACGCAGGCCGCCTCGGCGCGCGACGGCGCGATGTTCATGGCGGAGGCGGTCGAGGTCGAGCACACCGACAAAGTCAGGAGCTTCACCATCATCGAGGACGCGCCGATCGCCTGGGAGCCGTTCGCCCGCGCGATGGAGACGCTGATCGCTCTGCGTGGCGCGGATTTGTTGCGCGTGAAGGGCTTCCTCAACGTGGCGGGCTGCAAGGGTCCGGTGGTGGTGCAGTTCGTTCAGCACATCGCGCATCCGCCGACCGAGCTTGCGGCCTGGCCCGATGCCGACCGCAAGAGCCGCCTCGTGTTCATCACTCGCGATATCGGCGAGCGCGAGGTGCGGGAGTTGCTCCGCGCCGTGCGCTCAGTGGCGAACTAACCACACGCATAGGCTCGCGTCCCCCTCCCCGCTTGCGCCCCGCTTGCGGGGGACGGCGCGGAGGGCTCCCGCCGCTTGCTCATGAGTGTGTGGCTTCCCCCTCGCCCACTCTCCCCCGCAAGGGCGGCGCAAGGGCGGGGAGAGGGCTGCCTGAGCAAGCGCTCAAGCCCGTTCACATCGCTCATCGACTGGCATAGGCTCTCCGCCAACCATCGTTCTCGGAGGAACGCGCACCATGGCGACGCAGAAATTCAATCTCAACGTGAACGGGCACGACCATACGGTCGATGCCGATCCCGATATGCCGCTGCTCTACGCGCTGCGCGACGACATCGGTCTAAACAATCCGCATTTCGGCTGCGGGCTCGCGCAGTGCGGCGCCTGCACGGTGCATCTCGACGGGCAGCCGATCCGCTCGTGCGTCACGCCGCTGTCGGCGGTCGGCGCCGGCAAGGTCGTGACGCTGGCCGGGCTCGGCACGCCCGAGAAACCGCATCCGCTGCAGACCGCGTATGTGGAGGAGCAGGTGCCGCAATGCGGCTACTGCATCAACGGCTGGATCATGACCGCCGCCGCGTTCCTGCGCGATAAGAAGAAGCCGACCGACGCCGAGATCAGGCAGGCGCTCGAAGGCCTCAAGTGCCGCTGCGGCACGCACATGGGCATCCTGCGCGCGGTCAAGCGCGCCGCCGCCGAGATGGCGGGCTGAGGGAGGGAGCCATGACCAGGATGGACAAGCCCTCCGCCTTCTCACGCCGCACCCTGCTCAAGGCCGGCGGTGCCCTCGTCGTATCGGTCGGCGCCGGCATCGGCCTCGACACGCTGCTCGATCACCGCGCTGCGCTGGCGCAGAGCACAAAGCCGCCGCTGATGCCCGACCAGCTCTCCTCCTTCATCGCCGTGCAGGGCGACGGCCACGTGATGGCCTATTTCGGCAAGATGGACATGGGCCACGGGCTCACGGCCGCGATCGGCCAGATGGTCGCCGAGGAGCTCGACGTTCCGTTCCATGCCGTTAAGGTCGATCTCGCCGACACGGCGACCAGCGTGAACCAGGGCGGCGCCTCGGGCTCGACCGGCATCCAGGACGGCGGCAGGCAAATGCGTGTCGCGGCGGCGGAAGCGCGCCGCGTGCTGGTCGAGATGGCGGCCGCGCAGCTCAACATTCCGGCCGATCAGCTCGTGGTGACGGACGGCGTCGTGCATGCGAAGGACGACGCCGCGAAGAAGGCGAGCTATGCCGAGCTGATCGGCGGCCGCTACTTCAATGTTCAGCTCGCGTGGAACAAGAAGTACGGCAACCCGCTCTACGCGCCCGGCCAGGCGAAGCCGAAGGACCCAAAGGACCACAAAATCGTCGGCCAGCGCATCAAGCGTGAGGACGTGGCGCCCAAGGTTTTTGCCCAGGAGAACTTCTGCACCGACGTCAAGCTGCCCGGCATGCTGCATGCGCGCATGATCCGGCCCGAGGTCGCCGGCGCGGTGCCGGTGAAGGTCGATGAAGCATCGATCAAGGACATCCCCGGCGCGCGCGTCGTCTGGCAGGAGGGATTCCTCGGCGTCGTCGCGCCGCGCGAGTGGGACGCGATCCAGGCGATGAGCAAGCTCGAGGTGGAGTGGTCGCAGGCGGCGCCCCCCTTCCCGAGCCAGGCCGCGCTCTACGAGCACATCCGCAAGGCCCCGGTGCGCAAGCGCGACGTCGAGAAGCAGAACGGCGACGTCGACGCGGCCTTCAAGGCGGCCGCCAAGGTGATCGAGGCCGAGTACGAGTGGCCGTTCCAGTCGCATGCCAGCATGGGCCCGGCCTGCGCGCTGGTCGAGATCAAGGACGGCAAGGCGACGTGCTGGAGCGGGACGCAGAAATCGCACTTCGTCCAGCAGGGCCTCGCCTCGATTCTCGAGATGCCGGTCGACAAGGTGCATGTGATCTGGACCACCGGTCCGGGCTCGTATGGCCGCAACGACGCCGACGATGCCGCCATGGACGCGGCCGTCCTCGCCAAGGCGGTGGGCGCGCCGGTGCGCCTGCAGTACATGCGCAACCAGGGCACCGGCTGGGACCCGAAAGGTCCGGCCTCGATCCATCGCGCCCGCGCCGCAATCGACGCCTCCGGCCAGATGATCGCCTACGACTTCGTGAGCAAGGGCTTCTCGCGAGTCGATGTCGACACCAACGGCAGCAAGCCGTTCGATACGCTGGCGGGACAGACCCGCGGCATCACGATCAAATCAGGCGACGGATTCGGCGTACCCGCCGAATCCTATGCCTTCCCCAACAAACGGCTCGCCTGGGAGACGATCCCGCCGCTGCTCGACCGCGCCTCGCCGCTGCGTTCCTCACACTTGCGCGATCCGGTCGGCCCACAGATCCACTTCGCCAGCGAGTCGTTCATCGACGAGGTCGCAGCGGCGCTCAACGTCGATGCGATCGAGTTCCGGCTGCGCCACATCAAGGACGCGCGCGACATTGCGCTGATCAGAGCGGCGGCACAGAGGGCCAACTGGCAGACGCGCCCGTCGCCGCGGCGCGACCAGACCGGCAGCAAGGTCAACGGCCGCGGCATCGCGTATGCGCAGCGCAACGGCACCCGCGTCGCGGTGATCGCCGAGGTCGAGGTCGACCGGTCGAGCGGCAAGATCTGGGCGCGTAAATTCACCGTGGCACACGACTGCGGCCAGATCATCAACCCGGATGGCCTGGAGAAGTGCATCGAGGGCAACATCGTGCAGGGCGTGAGCCGCACGCTGTGGGAAGAGGTGAAGTTCGACGATAAGAGCGTCACCAGCATCGACTGGATGACCTACCCGATCCTCGACATCACCGAGACGCCGGAGGCGATCGACATCGTGCTGCTCAACCATCCCGACATCGCCCCGTCGGGTGCGGGCGAGCCCTCCACACGCCCGGTCGCGGCCGCAATCGCCAATGCGATCTTCGATGCCACCGGCGTGCGCATCCGCCGCGTGCCGTTCTCGCCCGACAACGTGAAGGCGTCGTTCGCGTAGGGCAATACGAAAGACCTGGCGGGTCTCAACGATGGGGCCGGACGTCCGCGTCCGGCCCTTTTCTTATGGGCGAGCCGTCGTTATACCGCTGCCACGTCGTCATCCGCCCGGCCTCGTGCCGGGCGTCCCCCAACCGTCATTGCGAGGCGCGCGCAGCGCGCCGACGCAATCTCGTGCAGCGACAACGGGATTGCTTCGCTTCGCTCGCAATGACGGCGATCGGGGAAGCATGGGAGTCGATATCGTGGAAGCACTCGAATGCGCCGTGATCGGGCCGGGCTGGTGCGGCGGCATCCGCGCCGAGACGCTGGCGAAGTCGGCGCTGTGCAAGAAGCTGCACATCGCCGAGATCCGGCCTGACCGGCTCGCCGAGATCAAGGCGCTGACCAATCCGGCGACCGCGACGCTCGACTACCAGGAGATCGTCAGGAACGACAACGTCAAGGTCGTCTACATCTGCACCACGCCCGAGAGCACGCATTATCCGATCGCGCGCGACTGCCTGCGCGCCGGCAAGCATGTGCTGCTGGAGAAGCCGATCGCGATGGAGCTGTTCGAGGCCGACGAGCTGATCCAGATCGCCAAACGCAGCGGCGTCAAGTTCACCATCGGCTACTCGCAGCGTTTCAACACCAAATTTGCCTACGCCAAGAAAAAGCTGACCGACGGCACGCTCGGCAAGCCGGTGTCCGTGATGGTGAGCCGGCATCTGTCGCGCAGCCTCGGCAAGAAGATCGCGAGCCGGGTGCGGCTCTCGCCCGCCGCAATGGAGTCGACGCACGACCTCGACATCGTCTTCTGGCTGCTCGAGCCCGCGAAACCCGTGCGCGTCTATTCGGCGGGCGCCTACGGCTACATGCAATCGGTCAACGGCTCGTACGACATCATGTGGTCGACCGTGACCATGGACAACGGCGTGCTGGTCGCGATCGGCGGCGGCTGGAACCTGCCGCCGAGCTATCCGAACTACTGCGCGACGTGGATCGAGATCACCGGCACCGAGGGCTCGCTCTTTCTCGACGACACCCAGCGCGACAACTGGCTCAACACCGTGTCGGAGGGCACGCGCTTTCCGATGTCGACCATGCCGGGCGAGCACGTCGATCACGTGTTCGCCGGCCAGATGGGGCCGGAGACGCTGCACTTCCTCGAGTCGGTCATCCTCGACCGGCCGCCGATGGTGGCACCCGAGAGTGCGCGACGCGTGATGGAGACGTACCTCGCGGCCGATCTCTCCTGCGAGCGCGGCGAACCGATCGACTTGCCGATGACCAACGAGTCGCTCTCCGGCGTGCAGGACCTCTACAAGCGGTTTCGCACGCCGGTCTGAGCCGCGCCGACGCCGTGGGGCAGACCGGATGGCTGACCTCGAAGTGTAATGTTATAACGTTGTCGATGACCCGAGGCTTGCTCCTACTGGCATGTGCTTTCGTCGCTGCGCCCGCAACGGCGTGGCCGACCGCGACGCATGCGGCGCCGATCCGGATCGTGGCGGCGGAGAATGTCTATGGCGATGTCGCCGCGCAGATCGGCGGCGAGGACGTGACCGTGGCCGGTATCATCTCGACCCCCGCCCAGGACCCGCACCAATTCGAAGCGACGGCCGCGGCGGCGCGGGCGCTTGCCGACGCCGACATCGTGATCGAGAACGGCGTCGACTACGATCCGTGGGTCGACCGGCTGCTCGCCGGCGCCCCGGCATCGCAGCGCGAGGTGATCGTCGTTGCCGATCTCCTGCACCGCAAGCCCGGCGCCAATCCGCACCTGTGGTACGACCCCAAGTGCATGCCGATGCTGGCGGCGAAGATCGCGGACGCGCTCACGGCGCGCCATCCGGCGCGGGAGGAATTCTATCGCCTGCGCCTCAAGGCGTTTTACGATTCCTACAAGGCGATCACCAACAAGATCGAGGCCATGCGCGCGAAGTACGCCGGAACGCCGGTGACCGCGACGGAACCGATCTTCGGCGACATGGCGGACGCCATCGGCCTCGACATGCGCAACCTGCGCTTCCAGCTGGCCGTGATGAACGACACCGAGCCGGGCGCGCACGACCTCGCCGCGATGCACGACGATCTAAAGCGCCGCAAGGTGAAGCTGCTCCTCTACAACAGCCAGGTGAGCGACGTGCTGACCGAACGGCTGCGCGCGATCGCGCAGGCCGCCGAGGTGCGGGTCGTCGGCGTCAGCGAGACGTTGCCGCCCGGCAAGACCTATCAGCAGTGGATCGCCACGGAGCTCGACGCAGTCGACGCGGCGATCGCCGGCAGCGGGACATGAGCGGCACATGAGCGCGATCGCCTGCGAGCATCTCACCATTGCGCTCGGCGAGCGAACGATCCTCGCCGACGTCAGCCTCACGATCGAGGAGGGCGAGTTCGTCGGCGTGCTCGGCCCCAACGGCTCGGGCAAGACCACGCTGATGCGGGCGGTCCTCGGCATGATCCCGATTACCGGCGGCGACATCCGGGTGCTCGATGCGCCGGTGCGGCGCGGCAATCCGGCGATCGGCTACGCGCCGCAGGTGCGCTCGCCGCTCCTGAATTCGCGCCTGCGCGGCTGGGATTTCGTCGCCAGCGTCGTCGACGGACATCGCTGGGGCCTGCCGTGGCGCAGCGCCGCCGACCGCGACGATGTCGCGCGCGCGCTCGCGCTGGTCGGCGCCGAGAGGCTGGCATACCGGCCGATCTCCGAGCTGTCCGGCGGCGAGCGGCAGCGACTCCTGATCGCCCAGGCGCTGGTCGGCAAGCCGCGGCTCTTGCTGCTCGACGAGCCGCTGATCAGCCTCGATCCGCCGCGCCAGCAGGCGGTGATCGACATGGTCCGCGACATCGCCGGGCGGCTCGAGCTCACGGTCCTCTTCAGCGCCCACGAGGTCAACCCGCTGCTCGGCGCGCTCGACCGCGTGCTTTATCTCGGCAACCGGCAAGCGGCGCTCGGTCCGGTCGAGGAGGTGATCACCGCGCCGGTGCTGAGCCGGCTCTACGGCGCCGAGATCGACGTGATCCACCTGCACGGCCGCATCTTCGTGATGTCGCGCGGGCATGACCTTGAGCACGACGCGCACCAGCATGAGAATGGGCATGGAACTGGGCATGGGCATGCGCACTGATCGCGCCACAAAAGCGGTGGGCCCTCCACCTTGGGGGGAGGGGCTGGGGGTGGGGGTCGTGCGATCGGGCAATACATCGTCACACACGGCCACCCCCACCCCTGACCCCTCCACCCAAGGGGGAGGGGAACAGACCATGCTTGTGGCACGAGCTCGTTCCGATTCGGCGCACTCAAAATGATCTTCGCCTACGACTTCATGCAGAATGCGTTCGTGGCGAGCGGCATCGTCGCACTGGTCGCGGGGGCGGTCGGATTCTTTCTCGTGCTGCGCGGGCAGACCTTCGCGGGGCATGCGCTCTCGCATGTGGGCTTCGCGGGCGCGACCGGCGCGGTGCTGATCGGGCTGCCGCCGCTCGCCGGGCTCACCGGCTTCACCCTGCTCGCCGGGATCGGCATCGGCCTCCTCGGCGACCGCCTTTCCGGCCGCGACGTCGCGATCGGCATGGTGCTGTCACTGTCGCTCGGCTTCGGCCTGCTGTTTGTGCATTTCTACACGGCGTTCGCCGCGCAGGCGACCGCCGTGCTGTTCGGCAACGTGCTCGCGGTCGGCCCGGACACGCTGCGGACGCTCGCGGCACTCGGCGCCGTGTGCCTCGCCGGCCTCGCCGCGATCTCCCGCCCACTGATCTTCGCGAGCCTGCAGCCCGAGATCGCCGAGGCGAAGGGCGTGTCGCTGCGGCTGATCACGGTGCTTTTTCTCGTCGTGGTCGCCATCGCGGTGGCGGAAAGCTCGCAGATCGTCGGCGTGCTGCTGGTGTTCACGCTGATGGTCGGCCCGGCTGCCGCGGCGCAGCGCCTGACCAACGGAGTCTGGAGCGGCGTGGCGCTGGCGGTGGCGCTGGCGCTGGTCGATGCGTGGGGCGGGCTCACGCTCGCGTTCTACACCGATTGGCCGACCAGCTTCTGGATCACGGCGCTGAGCGGAGCAGTGTATTTCGCGGCGCTGATGAAGCCCCGATCGTAGGGTGGGCAAAGCGAAGCGTGCCCACGCAGGCGTCGCGGTGGCACGCTTCGCTTTGTCCACCTACGGCATCAGAGAATGAAGCTCACCGATCCCAGCATGCCGAGCTCCTCCGCATCCAGGATCGCGCGGCGTTCGGCGATCTTCAGCATGCCGTGCTGGCGCTCGAGCTGATAGCGATACTGGCCGACGAATTCCTGGTGCGTGCCGCCGCGGCGGAAGCGGTGGATGGAGAAGTTGGCGGATGCCGAGATGGTATCGCCCTCGACCGCGGTAACGCGCACGTTGGTGATGAACCGGCGCGTGCGCGAGGGCGGATACTCGGCGTGGCAGTTCGGGTCCTTGAGACGGATGATGCGCTCGCGCAGTCGCACCATGTCATCCGCGATGGTGAACAGCGTGTAGCGATGATCGGCGTCGGGCTTGTCGTTCGGCGGCACGTAGTAGGTCGCGTCGTCGGTGAGCAGCTCGAGCCACAGGTCGAGCTTCCAGCCGTCGAGCAGCTCGGCCTCATGGTAGAACAGGTCCTCGACCTCGGCGCGCGAGACGGCGTCGGTGAAAGGCGTGTTCACGCGGCCTCCTCCATCAGCTCGTTCCAACGCCGCCAGAAGACGCGCAGGTGCCCCTCGTCGGTGTCGAGCTGCTCGTCGTTGCGCGCCATGCCGCGCGAGAGGTCGTTCCACTCCACATCGCGCCAGGCCGCAAACCCCTGCTGGACGTTCTCCAGCGCCGCGACGTCGTCGGGCGTGGCAAAGCCTCCCGGACCGTAGAAGGTGAGGAACGCGTGCAGGCGGCGGGCGCGTTGCGCCTCGGTCTCCTCGACCGGGCCGAGCGCCCAGGCGGTGACGTGCATGCGGTCGGGCGCGACGGGAAAGAAGTTGCGCACCGTGACGGAGGAGCCGTCGTTGATGACCAGGTTGGGAAACACCACGAGGTTGCGATTGGTGTCGGCGACGCGGGCGGCGCGCGCTTCGCCGAGCCGGGCGACGAGCTCGGCGCGGATGGCGTCGATGTCGGCCTTCGCCTCCTCGCCGTAGACCGAAATCCAGCGTGCCACCGGCCGGCCGCGGTAGTTCGGGTTGTCGGTCGTCAGATGCCCGTTTCCGAGGTCCTTGCCCGATCCCTTGGTGGCGAGCAGCAGGCCAGAGCCCTTCGGCGGCGCGATATTGACGCCGGAATTGCGCATGTAGTTGAGCCAGGTCGCGTGGGTCGCGACCAGATGATAGTCGTCGACGCTGTTCTCGACCAAGAGCTTCCAGTTCGCCTTGATGTCGTACTCTTGCACGCCCGCGATGATCTCCATGCGGCCGGACGGCGACTGGTCGACGACGAGATCGATGTAGTCCTTGGCGCCCGCCAGATAGGTGACGAGATCCGGCGCGTCGCGGTCGAAATTGAGGAACCAGAAGTCGCGGTAGCTCTCCAGCCGCGGCACCGCGACGAGGCCCATTTTCGTCTTATCGAAGCTCGGCGGATAGGCCTCCTCGCCCGGCACGTTGCGCAGGCCGCCGTCCGCGTTGTAGGTCCAGCCGTGGTACATGCAGTAGAAGTTGCGCGCGTTGCCTTCGCGCTCGCGGCACACGATGGCGCCGCGGTGGCGGCAGGAGTTGATCAGGCAGCGGATCTCGCCGGCGCGGTCGCGGCAGAAGATGATCGGGCGGCCGGCCGCCCAGCGGGTGCGAAAATCGCCCGGGGCTTTGAGCTCGGAGGCGTGCCCGACATACATCCAGCAGCGGTCGAACAAGGCGTGCTGCTCGCGCTCCAGCACCTCGCGCGAGACGAACACCTCGCGCCGCACCTGGAACGACATGGCGGTGCGGTTCTCCATCACCAACGGATGGTTGCGGCGGGGGTCGGTACGATCATCCATGCGGGTAGCTCCGTTTGCGCACTTATATCGCAGGGGATCGCCCCGTGCACTGTGGTACGGTTCCAATGCTCGTCATGGCCGGGCGTAGCCGTTCGAGGAACGGCATCGCTTCGCGACGCCTTGACCGGCCATCCACGTCTCGCTGGCGGAGTGCCGTGGGTCAAAGACGTGGATGCCCGGGGCAAGCCGGAGCAAGCCCGGGCATGACAGTGGAACAACGGGAGACGCCGCATGCTGATCGCCTGGAGAAACCTCGCCACCGCCGCCACGCTCGCCGCGACGCTGACAATCGCGGCCGGCGCAAGCGCGCAGGAACTGGCGGTCGGCACCATCGGCGCATCGAGCGACTCGCCGTTCTTCATCGCCGACAAGCGCGGCTACTTCAAGGACGAGGGCCTGACCGTCAAGTTCATTCGCTTCGACTCGGCCGCCAAGGCAATGGCGCCGCTCGGCACCGGGGAGCTCGCGGTTGCGAGCGGCGCGACTTCGGCGGCGCTCTACAACGCGGTCAAGCGCGGCGTGACGCTGCGCATCGTCGCCGACAAGGCCTCGAACCCGCCGGGCTACGGCTTCGAATCGCTGCTGGTGCGCAAGGACCTGCACGACGAGGGCAAGATCAAGACGCTCGCCGACTTCAAGGGTCGCAAGATCGCGATCTCCTCGCCCGGCAACAGCGAGGATTTCCTCGTCGACTACGCGATGCGCAAGGCCGGCATGACGATCAAGGACGTCGATCCGGTCTATCTCGGCTTCCCGCAGCACCTCCCCGCCTTCACCAACAAGGGCATCGACGTCAGTCTTTCGGTCGAGCCGAGCATCTCGTCGATCGAGAAGGCGAACCAGGCGGTGCGCTTCCTCGGCGTGGACGAGTTCTATCCGAACTTCGAGACCGCGGTGGTGTTCTACAGCGAGAAGTTCATCAAGGAGCGGCCCGAGGACGCCAAGAAGTTCATGCGCGCCTACCTGCGCGGCGCGCGCGACTACCTCGACGCGCTCAACGGCGATCGGCTGACCGCACCGGCGGCCGATCAGGTGATCCCGATCCTCAACGAGTATTCGTTCATCAAGAACCCGGCGGTCTATCGCGCCATGCGCTCGCACTACGTCAATCCCAACGGCGAGCTCAATGTCGCCTCGCTCAAGAACGTCTGGCAGTTCTTCAAGGACGCCAAGCTGATCGACGGCTCGGTCACGGTCGACCAGGTGGTCGACCCGAGCTTCGCCAAGTGGGCGTCCGCGCAACTCGGGCCATACAAGAAGAAAGATACGAAGTAGGGAAGGCGCAGTGCCTGCGCCCTCTCCGCGCGCTCTTCGCGCGGGGAGAGAGGGCACGACTGCCGTGCTCACCTTACATGCGCTGGCGCGGCCATCAGCTCGCGCTTGCGGCGCTCGATGTGGCGGAGAAAATCCGCGCGCGAAAGCTTGTACCAATCGGCGCGATCGTCGAACAAGCGCGACGCCGGCGCGGCCAGCAGGTCGGTCGCGTCGATGCGGCGCAGGTGCAGCGAATTGAACAGACGGAAGACGTGCTCGAGCACCCAGCAATCCTCGTCGCGCAGCCAATGGCAGAGCTGCGGCTTGAAGGCCTCGAACAGGCACTTGCGCTTGTCGTGGCCGGAATTGAGCATCACGGAGATCAGGTTTTCCGCGCACAGACCGCGGATCCTGGGGTTGGCGTGGTCGTATAGCCGGCGCACCGCGTTGTGGAAGACCGCTTCGTGCCGGGTGCCAACCGCGAAAGCGGCCTCGTTCGCGCCGTACTGGACGCGCCAGTTCTCATCCCCGAGCAGCTTGTCGATGATGTCGAGACAGCGCGGGTCAGTCTTGCTCAGCGCGGAGAGCACCGATGCGGCCGCCTCCGCCACCGACCAGATCGGATGGGCGAACAGGATGCGCATCAGCTCGGGCAGCCTCGCGCATGCAGCCAGCTCGTCCTTGGCGGCGCGAATGGGCTGCTCGTCCTCACCGAGCGAGTGATATCGCTCGAGCAGCTTGCGGACGGCGGCACCGATCTCGGCGCCGGCGAGGATCCGATCGATGTCGGCCTGGACCTTGACCGACCACGCATAACAATCCTTCACCTCCGGAGAGGCATCCGGCGCCGGCTCACGCCGCGGCTCGGCCATGAAGGCTTCGGCCGCCTCGATTTCCCAGACGTCCAGCTTGGTGAAATCCCACAGCGGCTGCCACACGCGCGGGCTCGCGACGAGCGCGCGCAGGTCGACCGGCCGCTGCTCCTTGCGATAGGCGAGATTGAGCAGCAGGAAGCTCACGATCGAGGGCCCCACATAGGTCGCGTCCGCCGCCAGCCGATCGAGCAGGCGCTGCGCGATCAGGTCGGGATGGGACATGTAGACCATGGCGAGCGCGTAACCGCCGGCCTCGAACTCGTTGTGCTCGCCGGCGCGCTCGACCAGGGCGACGATCTCGTCCAGCACCTCGGGCTCGCCCTCGTAGGCATCGGCGAGCGTCGCCGCGATGGCATAGCGGAGCACATAATTGTTGACGCCGAGAAGCTGCTTCTGCAGCGCCGGCCAAGCCGCGCGGTTCTCGGTGCGGAACGCCTTGATCGCGCCCCACAGCGGCTCGACCTCGTAGAAGTCGCTGAGCACGCTCGCGAGATATTCCGGACTGATGTTCTCGGCGCCGGCGTCGAGGAGGGCGTAGATCGCCTCCTGCGCGAGGGCATCGAGCGAGTCGCCCGCGGCCGCGGCCTGATAATCGTCGAGATGGAGGAAATGCAGGACGCAGACGACGTGCGGGATCAGCTGCGCGCGGAACGGCGCCAGCTCCTCGTCGTCGAAAGCGGCGCGGATCCATTTCACACTTTCGCCGAGCCGGGCGCACGCGTCATCGATCGTCATGTTGCGGCGGGTCGCGTCGAGGACCAGGCGATGGACCCAGAACCGGGAGGTCTCGCGATTGCTGTCGCGCATGACCAGCGAGTAGCCGTCGAGATCGGCGAGCGCGATGGTGCCGTCGATGAGGTCGTCGTCGGTCGGCAGCGCGCCGCCGAGCAGCGCTTCGGGAATGGGCTCGGGGGCCAGGAAGGCGAGGCGGTCGAGCAGCCGCCGGCCGCCCGGCGTGAGCATCGCGAACGACGTCTTCCACGTCGTCGCCATGCCGACGTCCTTGTTGTAACCCATCAGCCGCCGATCGACCCATTTGAGCACCGCCTCGCGGTTCTTGCGCCACAGGGCGAGGTAGCTCGCGAGCCCGATGCGATTCTTGCAGATGTAGGCGCCGGCCTGCTCGAGGCCGAGCGCAAGACCATCGAGCTCGGCGGCGAGCACTGCAGCGAGCGGCGCATCGTCGCGCGCGACCGCCCGCCTTCCCTTCGTACGCTCGAGCAGGAACTCGGCAGCATCCTCCGGCGGCAGAACATCGAGGGGCAGCGTATCGATCGCCGCCGAATAGTCGGGCAGGCGGCCGGTGATCAGCGCGTGTCCGCCGCGCAGGCGCGGCAGCAGGTTCTCGACCGCCGCCGCGGCGGACTCGTCGTCGACATTATCGAAAATTAAGAGCCACAGCGGGTTGTTCTCGAGCCAGCGCAGCACGGCGGGGACGCCGCCCTTCGCCAACTCCTCCGCGGAGAGATCGAGAATGTCGGGCTCCGCCAGCTTGGCGAGGCCGGCATCGAGCAGCTGCGGCGAATCGGCCGAGACGAACAGCAAGGCCGAATAGTCGGCGGCATATTTGTAGGCGTACTCGACCGAGAGCCGCGTCTTGCCGACGCCGCCGAGCCCGTGCAGCGCCTTGCCGACCACCGCGGTCGCGCCGCCGTTGCGGCGTCGCCAGAGGCTGTCGTGGAGCATCTCCATAAAGCGGTCGCGGCCCTTGAACAGCGGACCGAGCGAGGCATAGGGCAGGTTGTTGGGCTGCCGGCGGCGCACAACGCCTTGCTCCTTGGCCAGCGTGGCGCTGTGCTCCCTGGCCAGGATGTCGATCAATGCGACAGCGATCTGCTTCGCCAGCTCGTCCGGGTTGGCGAAAGGGACGCCGAAGCGCTCGACCTTCGCGAGCATGGCGAGATGCGCCGCCTGGGCGGCGCGCGAGGCGTCGGTCGGCTTGTACCTCGGCCCGCGCGGCGCGCCGGAGCCGGCCCTGGCGATCAGCAGCGTCTTGTCGTGGTAGAGGGCAAGCCACGCCTCCGCCTGGGTATAGGACAGGCCGCGGCCTTCGGCGAAGACCGGCTTCAGCGGCGGCAGCTTTTCGACAATGTCGGGATATCGCGCGAGCAGCGATTTGAGCGCCGCCGCCGGCACCTCCCAACCGGGCAGATCGCCGACGAGGTGAATGACCGCGTCACATTCGTCGATATAGAGATCGAGCTTCTCGAGCGTGCTGTGGCCGTATTCCTTGAAATCTTCCTGAACCTTCACCTCGACATTGTGCCGGGTGAGATCGGAACGCAGGAGCGCGCGATAGTCGCGAAATTCATCGGAGACGGCCGACAGAAAAATCCGTACCGCCATGGATCGGCATCAATTACGGTTGGAGAAATGCAATCACGGCACCGGCAAGACTTTATATAACTCGCGACTGCCTCTCACGACAAGTTGAAGGTTCATGCACCCGCCACCGCCGCGGGGATGCCCCTTGCTAGGGCGCCGCGACTTGTTGAGAGAGCGCCACCTCGCGCCGCTCGCGCGCGGACTGCTGGATCGCCAGCGCCACCTCGAGGGTCGCTCTGCCCCACCGGCCGTCGTGCACCGGCGTGCGGCCGGTGGCGATCGCCTCGCGCAGATCGTCGAGCACGTTGAGCCGCCCGGAATATCGTCCGCCGTCCGGCAGTGCGATCTCGCGCTTGCCTGCCTCAGAATACACGAGGACACCGTCCGCCGAGGCGCGCAGATCGCCGCGCGCGCAGGTCGCGATGGTCACGCCGAAATGCGGCTGATGCGGCGGCTCACCTTGATCCGGGCTGCCGTAGCCGACGCTCGCGGTGCGCAGCGCCGCTTCCGGCCCCGTGTGCGCGCGCAGCGCGCGACGCGAGGCGCCATGTGCCGGCTGCTTCACCGAGCCGCGCTCGGAAACCCAAAAATGCAGCTCGTCCGAGTCGAAGAAATCGTAGCCGCTGTAGACGAGCGAGGCGGCGACGCCGTTCGCGAATTCCAGGAACGCCGTGCAGTTCGCCTCTGTCGGCCGCGCCGGATCGAGCACGCCGACCTGCGCACGCACGCTTTTGACCAGACCGCCCGCGAGCAAGCGCACGCTGTCGATCTGGTGCGGCACCTGGTTGAACAGGATGCCGCCGCCCTTTGCGGTGTCAAGCTCCTCGGGTCGACGCGGGCGGTAGAGATAGTTGGTGTAGTTCCACGACGCGATCATGCCGAGCGCCCCGAGCTCGCCTGACGCGATCAAGCGGCGCATCTCGCGCACCGCCGGATCGAACGCGTGGGTGTGGCCGACGATCAGATGCACCTTGGCGCGATCGACCGCCGCGATGATGCGATCGCAATCGGCGAGCGTCAGCGCCATCGGCTTTTCCAGGATGACGTGCTTGCCGTGCTCGGCGGCGGCGAGCGCGTGCTCGGCATGGAACTGGTGCGGCGTCGCGATGTAGACCGCCTCGACGGCAGAATCCTCGCACAATGCACGCGCATCCGCATAGGTGCGGGCATTGAAGTCGCGGGCAAAAGCCTCGCGTGGCACGGGCTGCGGATCGGCGGCGGCGGTGAGGACGACGCCCGGGTGGCGCGCGGCCGCGCGCACCATCACGGCGCCGGCCATGCCGAGGCCGATGACGCCGAGACCGAGCGGACGCACGCTCACCGCTCAGATCGTCTCCGGCAGCGGCTGGCCATTCGTCTCCGGCAGAAAAAGGGCGGCAATGAAGCCCACGATGTAGATCAGGCTGAAATACACCGCAGTGTTGCCGAAGCCGAGGGTGCCGATCAGCGTGCCGGCCACCAGCGGTCCGAGAAACGCGATGAAGCGCGGCGTATTGAACGCGAACGCCATCCCGGTCGCGCGCACCGCCGTGGGAAACAGCTCCGGCATCCACACGGGCATCCACGAGTAGAGACCCAGCGTGAAGAAGCCGTTCACGACGGTGACGACCAGCAGCAAAGTGAGGTCGTGCGTCCACCAGTACAGCACCGGCGTCATGATCAGCGACAGGGCGAAGAAGACGAGCGTGACGGGGCGGCGGCCGAAGATGTCGGCGAAGAAGCCGAGGCCGATATAGCCGGCGATCGCCCCAGCATTGTACGCCATGCCGCCGTAGGCCGCCCAGGTCGGGCCGGATTGTCCGGCCTTCACGGCGACGGAAGCCACGTAGGGCGGAACGAATGTGGCGATGGCCCACCACGCGAGCGTGGTGGCGAGCGACATCAGAAAGACGAGCAGCAGCCGCATCCGCAGCTTCGGCTCGGCGACGACCTCGTGCAGCGTGAAGCGCGTCAGCGCCTGATCGGCCGCGCTGAGCGCACGGCCGCTCCGCTTGCGCTCGGTCGCCTCGCGCCGGGCCTCGCGTGTGCGTTCCCACGCCGGCGACTCCGGGATGCTGGTCCGGATCCAAAGCGTGCACAGCCCGGGGACGACGCCGAGCAGGAACATCCAGCGCCAGCCGTTGGGGCCGAGCCCACCGAAATAGACCCAGAGCGCCGAGGCGATGAAGAAACCGATGCCGAGACCGCACTGCATCAGACCGGCCCCGCGACCGCGCGCCTTGTCGGGCCACAGCTCGGCCGTGATCGAGGCGCCGGTCGCCCATTCGGAACCGATCGCGATGCCGACCAGGAAACGCAGCGCCGCGAACGACATCCAGCTCCACGCAACCGCGCTCAGGCCGGTCAGCAGCGAATAGGCGAGGATCGCGAGCATCATGGTGCGCTTGCGGCCGATATAGTCGGCAAGAATGCCGCCGATCATGCCGCCGACGCCCCAACCGAACAGGGTGATCGCGATGATCGTGCCTGCATAGGCCGGGATCTGCGCGTAGTGGTCGGGCGCGAGCAGCTGGTGCAGCGCGACGCCGACCGTGAGGATCAGGGCATAGACCTCGTAACCGTCGAACAGCCAGCCGAGGTTGCTGGCGAGCAGCGTGTACCACTGGCTGCGGTCGAGCGAGCGATACCAAGGCGCGGATGGCGATGAAGCGGCAGTGTCGACGGCCATCTTGACGATCTCCCCCTGGGGCAGTTTCTGACGTTGCGGGGCAGATTAGCAGAACCGCCGCGCGAGGCCACAAGGCGCGGTGACGCGGATCGGACAATGCAGCGAAAATGCGACCGGATCATCGTGGCGGGCGGCGGGCCGGTCGGGGCCGTCGCCACCCTGCTGCTCGCCCGGGCCGGCATTCCGGTGACCATGATCGAACGCGCTCAGGATGTGGTGCTCGACTATCGCGCCTCGACATTTCACCCGCCGACCCTCGATCTGCTGGAAGAATCGGGCATCACGGCCGCGCTCGTCGCCATGGGGCTCGTCTGCCCGACCGTGCAGATCCGCGATCGCGAGGCAGGCAAGGTCGCCGAGTTCGACGTGACCCGGCTCAAGGGGGAGACGCGGCATCCCTATCGGCTGCAATGCGAACAGTTCAAGCTGGTCGGCTTCGTCTATCAGGAGTTGGCCAAGATCGCGGGCGTCGACCGACGCTTCGGCCACGAGGCGGTGGCGATCGCGCAGGATGACGATGGCGTCACGGTCGAGGCCGAGCACGACGGGGATCGCGTCACGCTGCACGGCGACGTCGTGATCGGCTGCGACGGCGGGCGCAGCACGGTGCGCAAGCTGCTGGACGTCGCGTTTCCCGGGCTGACCTATCCGGAGCATTTCTTGATCGCCGGGACCCGGTTCGATTTCCGGGCCCATATGCCGGACATCTCCTCGGTCAACTACACGGCCGATCCGGTGCGCTGGTTCATGCTGCTGCAGATCCCCGACATGTGGCGCATCCTCGTGCCGGTCGCGCCGGAGATTTCCGCCGACGACGCGGTGTCGGACGAGAGCCTGCAGTCCAGCCTGCAGAACATCTGCCCACGGCCGGGCGACTACGAGATCGTGGTGCGGGCAATCTATCGGGTGCACCAGCGCGTCGCCGAGACTTATCGCCGCAACCGCGTCTTTCTCGCCGGCGATGCCGCCCACCTCAACAACCCGCTCGGCGGCATGGGACTCAATGGCGGGCTGCACGACGTGATCAGCCTGACCGACCGGCTGATCGCGTGGTGGCACGGCCGTGCCGATGCGACGATCCTCGAGGGCTACGAGCCGCAGCGCCGGCCGGAGGCGATCAATGCGATCCACGCCATCACGGCGCGCAACAAGAAGCTGCTGGAGGAGCGCGACCCCGACGTGCGCGCGCGCAATCTCGCCGAGATGCGGGCGATCGCCGCGGACCCCGAGCGCAGCTATCAATACCTGCTCGATTCCGCGATGATTTCCTCATTGCGGCGGTCGGGCATGATCCGGTAAACCCCACGCCACCAGCGTCATCGCGAGGCGCGCGCAGCGCGCCGAAGCAATCTCGTTCCACGCGCATGTGTACGCGGATCGGGATTGCTTCGTCGGCCTTCGGCCTCCTCGCAATGAGGCCCCTCACCTCACGGATTTCCCATGGACGCGCATACGAGCGATCATCCTCATCACGGCCCGACCATCCGCGTCGAGGACGACGCGCTGGTGCGCGGGCGCGGACGGTTCGTCGATGACGACGCGACGGAGAACCGCGCCTTCGCCTTCTTCCTGCGCTCGCCGCACGCGTTCGCGCGCATCACCAAAATCGATGCGAGCGCGGCGCGCGACGCGCCGGGTGTGCTGGCGGTGCTCACGGCGGCGGAGATGAAGGCGGCGGGCGTCGGCAATGTCTCGGCACACCCGCCGCTGCCGGGGCGTGGCGGCAGCAAGCTGGTCGTGCCGTTCCGGCCGGCGCTCGCCGACGAGCGGGTGATGCACGTCGGCCAGGCGATCGCCCTGGTGGTGGCGACGACGCAGGCGGCCGCGCAGGATGCGGCCGAGAAGGTGGCAGTCGAGTACGAGGAGCTCGCCCCGGTGGTCGCAGCGGCGGATGCGGTGAAGCCCGGCGCGACGCAGCTGTGGCCGGAAGCCCCGGGCAATATCGCGCTCGACTGGGTCGGCTTGGCCAAGGAGCCGGACGCCAATGCGCGCGAGGTCGATGCGATCATCGAGTCGGCCGCGCATGTGGCGCGGCTCACCCAGCTCAACCAGCGCATCTTCCCGGCCACCATGGAGACGCGCGGCGCGACCGCGCGCTACGACGAGGCGAACGACTCCTACGTGCTGCGCTGCTGCTCGCAGAGCGCCCAGGTGATGCGCGACGGCGTCGCGCCGATCATGGGCCTCAAGCGCGAGCAGCTGCGCGTCATCACTGAGGACGTGGGCGGCGCATTCGGGCTCAAGACCGGGGCCTATCCGGAGTATCCGGCGCTGCTGGTCGCCGCGAAGCATGTCGGTCGGCCGGTGCACTGGATGGCGACGCGCGCGGAGGCGTGCCTCTCCGACAACCAGGCGCGCGACATGCTGCTCGAGGGCGAGCTCGCGCTCGACGACAAGGGCAAGTTCCTGGCGCTGCGGGTGCGCAACCTGGTCAATCTCGGCGCCTTCATGGGCCCCGTCGGCGCGCATCTCGCGACCAACAACTTCACCCGCTGCTTTCCCGGCATGTATCGGATCGCGCATCTCGACATCCAGGTGCGCTGCGCCTTCACCAACACGATCCCGACGGCGCCGTTCCGCGGCGCCGGCCGGCCGGAGGCGAACTACATTCTGGAGCGGCTGGTGGATGAAGCTGCGCGCCTCACCGGCATCGATCGCGACAAGATCCGCCGGCGCAATCTCATTGCGCCGAAGGAGATCCCGTTCAAGACGTCGGTCGGCACCACGTACGACAGCGGCGATTTTCCCACCGTGTTCGACAAGGCGCTGGCGCTCGCGGACGTCGCCGGTTTCGCCAAGCGCAAGCGCGAGGCGGCAAAGCGCGGCAAGCGGCTGGGCCTCGGCATCTCCTGCCTGCTCGAGCATTCGGGCGGCACGCCGACCGAAAGCGCCGCGATCACCTTCACCGAGGACGGCCGGCTGACGGTGGTGCTCGGCGTGCACTCGACCGGCCAGGGCCATGCCACCGTCTACAAGCGCCTCGCCGCCGAGCGGCTCGGTATCCCGGCGGACCGCGTGTTCGTGCGCCAGGGCGACAGCGCGCTCGGCGTCGGCAACGGCGCCTCGGTCGGCTCGCGCTCGACCATGACGGCCGGCACCGCGCTGGTGCGCACCGTCGAGGCGCTGATCGAGAAAGGGCGCAAGATCGCCGCCAACGTGCTCGAGGCGGGGGAGCAGGACATCGTCTATCGCGACGGCGCGTTCGCGGTGACCGGCACCGACCGCCGCGTCGGCCTGTTCGAGCTCGCGCGCGAGGCGCAGGCGCGCCATGAGCGCGGCGAGATCGCGGAAAACCTCGATACCAGGCAGACCGCCGACACGCCGCAGACCTTTCCGAACGGCTGCCACATCGCCGAGATCGAGGTCGATCCGGCGACCGGCGAGACGCAGGTGCTGAGCTACACGGCGGTCGACGACGCCGGCAACATCATGGACCACACGCTGATCGAGGGGCAGGTGCATGGCGGTGTCGCGCAGGGTCTCGGTCAGGCGCTGCTCGAGCACGCGGTCTACGACGACGACGGCCAGCTGGTGAGCGGCTCGTTCATGGATTACGGGATGCCGCGCGCGACGGATATGCCGGCGTTCCGCATCGCCGACGTGATCGCGCCGGCCACCACCAACCCGCTCGGCGTCAAGGGCGCGGGCGAGGCCGGCACCACCGGCTCGCTCGCTGCGATCATGAATGCGATCGCCGACGCAGTCCCGGCCGCCGCCCACATGGACATGCCCGCGACGCCGGAGAAGGTGTGGAAGGCCTGCCGGGCGGATCAGTGACGCAGGCTGGGCGACCACGTCTTCGCGGTTGCCCACGCGCGCCAATCGCAGCGTCGGTCTGCGTGGGCGAAATCGCCACGCAACGATGGCGCCTGTGGCTGCATCTGACGGGAGATTTCGCCCGCCGACCCGACGGCACCGAGGATGCGGCGACGCCCCGCAGCGCTGCCGATGTTGTGACAGCGCGAAAATCCCGGCAATATCCCGCTCATGTCGCCTGGAGCCATTCCTCTTCGCCCGATCGACAGCGCCGCCGCTGCCGTGCGGCCGGCCATACGGATTCGCGATCTCACCAAGACGTTCGGCGGGCTGACCGCGGTCGACCGCGTCTCGCTCGACATCGCGCCGGGCGAGTTCTTCATGATCGTCGGACCGTCCGGGTGCGGCAAGACGACGCTGCTGCGCATCCTCGCCGGGCTCGAGACCGCCACCTCGGGCTCGATCGAGATCGACGTGCCCGCCGGGTCGAGCCGGCCGGACAATTCGATGGTGTTCCAAGGCGACTCGATCTTTCCCTGGATGACGGTGTGGCAGAACGCCTCGTACGGCCTGCGCATGCGCAAGGTGCCGGCGGCGCAGATCAAGGACGTGGTCGGCTACTATCTCGACCGCACCGGGCTCGGGCGTTTCGCCAACTACTATCCGCACCAGCTCTCGGGCGGCATGCGCCAGCGCGTCGCCATCGCGCGCGCCTTCGCCAACGACCCGCACATCCTGCTGATGGACGAGCCCTTCAGCGCGCTCGATGCGCAGAACAAGCTGCTGCTGCAGGAGGAGCTCCTGCACATCTGGGAAGAGCACAAGAAGACGGTGGTGTTCATCACCCATAGCGTCGACGAGGCCGTGCTGCTCGGCGACCGCGTGATGGTGATGACCGCGCAGCCGGGGCGGCTCAAGCAGTTCGTGCCGATCGCGCTCGAGCGGCCGCGCGACATCATGGAGCTGCAGGGCGCGCCCGAATATGGCGAGCTGGTGCACCGCATCTGGTCGAGCCTGCGCGACGAGGTGCAGCGCGCCCGCGAGCTCGAGGAGAAGATCGGAGACAAGCCATGACGGCCGAGACCGTCGCGCCCGCGCGGCGCGAGCCGAGCGAGCTGTCGCTGCGCGACCGCGACCGCATCCTGAGCATCGCCTCGCCGATCGGGCTGTTGCTGGTGTGGGAGATCGCGGCGCGCTCCGGCCTCGTCGACGTGCGCTTCTTTCCGGCGCCGTCGAGCATCCTCGCGTTCCTGTGGGACCTGCTGCTGTCGGGCGATCTGTGGATGCACACCTGGGCGAGCCTGCAGCGGCTCTTCTGGGGCATCCTGTTCGGCGGCATCCCGGCCCTGGTCCTCGGCATCACGATGGGCCTCAGCCGGACGCTCCGCGCGATCATCGATCCGCTGATCGCCGCGACTTATCCGATCCCGAAGAGCTCGATCCTCCCGCTGGTGCTGCTGATCTTCGGCCTGGGCGAGTCGTCGAAGATCTTCATGGTGGCGATCGGTGTGTTCTTTCCGCTCGTGATCAACGCCACCACGGGCGTTCGCGAGATCAACAAGATCTACCTCGACGTCGGCCGCAACTACAAAGCCGACCGCTGGAATACGTTCTGGACCATCGCACTGCCCGGCGCCCTGCCGGTGATCATGACCGGCTTCAAGCTCGGCGTCGGCATCGGGCTGATCCTCATCGCCATCGCGGAGATGAATGGCGCGAAAAGCGGGCTCGGCTTTTTGATCTGGAGCGCGTGGGAGACCTTCGCGGTCGAGCAGATGTATGCCGGCCTGTTCATGTTCGCGCTCATCGGTTTCATCTTCACCGTCCTGCTCAATGAGCTCGAGCGCATCATCATTCCGTGGAAGACCACATGAGCGTGATCGCGGCCTCCCTCGACGAGGCGCTCGGCGCCATCGCCGACGGCATCATGCTGGCAGTGCCTCGCGAGGTCGCGGGCGTGCCGATGGAAGCGACGCGCGCGCTGATCCGGCGCGGCATCAAGCGGCTGCACCTCGTGGCGCTGCCGACCTCGTCACTGCAGGCCGATCTCCTGATCGGCGCCGGCGCGATCGCGACGCTGGAAACCTCCGCCGTGAGCCTCAACGAGTTCGGCCCGGCGCCGCGCTTCACCGACGCGATCATCAACGGCCGCATCCGCATGCTCGACGCCACCTGCCCGGCGCTGCACGCGGCGTTTCAGGCGGCCGAGAAGGGCGTGCCGTTCATGCCGCTACGCGGCATCCTCGGCTCCGACGTGCTCAAGTTCCGGCCGGACTGGCGGGTGATCGACAATCCGTTCGCCAATTCCGATCCGATCGTGCTGCTGCCGGCGATCAAGCCGGACGTCGCGCTGATCCATGCGCCGATGGCGGATCGCGCCGGCAATGTGTGGATCGGCCGTCAGCGCGAGCTCGCCACCATGGCGCACGCGGCCGCGAAGACGATCGTGACGGTGGAGAAGATCCACGATGGCGACCTGTTGGCCGACCCGGTGCTCGCCGCCGGCGTGCTGCCGGGGTTCTATGTGGAGCGCGTCGCGGTGGCCGCGAAGGGCTGCTGGCCGCTGGGGCTTCCGGATCACTATGCGACGGATCTGGGGCATCTTGCGGAATACGCGAAGATGGCGGCGACCGCGGATGGGTTTGCGAAGTATCTCGATGAGTATGTTTATGAGCGAAGGGCTGCGTAGCCCCTTGGCCACAGGCACGGTGCGTGCGCCCTCTCCTCCGCTTGCGGGGGAGAGCCGGAGAGGGGGTGGCGCCGCTTGCTCGTTCGTTGGGGAGAGAGCCCCTTCCCCGCCCTCTTCCGCACGCTGGGGAGGGGGCGCAGCCGTCGGCGCAAGTGGCCTGCAGCCATGAGCCGTTTCCGCACCGAAGAGCTGCTCGCCGACGTCATCGCCCGCCTCATCGGCGATGTACGTCACATCGCGGTCGGCAACTCCTCGCCGATCCCGGCGACCGCGGCGCTGCTGTGTCGCGCGCGCGGCAAGGGGCTGCCCTATGTGTCGCTGCTGCAGAGCCGCAAGCACAATTTCTTCACCGACGGCGGTGTTGAGCTGTTCGACTGCGCCGGCCAGGGGCGCATCGACGTGTTCTTTCTCTCCGGCGGCGAAATCGACGGCGAGGGCAACATCAACCTGGTGAGCATCGGCGAGCACGATCATCCCAAAGTGCGGTTTCCCGGCTCGTTCGGCTCGGCGCATCTCTATTTCGTGGTGCCGAAGGTGATCCTGTTTCGCACCGAGCATTCGCGCCGCACGCTGGTGCCACGGGTCGGCTTCATCAGTGCGCCGGGCGGCAGCCCTGACAACGTCCATCGTCCGGGCGGGCCGCTCGGCTTGGTCACGAATCGCTGTGTGTTCGGCTTCGACAAGGCGCGCCGCCGGTTCCGGCTCGACAGCGTGCATCCGGGGCATACGGTCGAGGAAGTGGTCGAGCACACCGGTTTCGAGTTCGACCGCCCCGCCACAGTTCCCGAGACCGAACCGCCGTCGGACGCAACTCTGCGGATCATGCGCGAAGTCGTGGCGCCGGAACTCGCCGAGGTCTACCCGCAATTCGCCGCTGCGGTTTTCGGTCAGCGCCTCGCGCAACCCGCCTGACGCTCCTCCCAATTCGCGTTATCATGGTGCCGCAATCCCAGGCGCCAATCGGGGGATGAGGAATTTCGGTGCCTAAGGTCGATCGCCGCGCTTTTCTCGTGAGCGCCGCTGCGGTTGGCGGAGCGTTGACGCTCGGCTTCGATATCGCTTGCGATCCGCCGGCCCAGGCCGGGACTACCCCTCCCGAAATCACCTGCTGGATCGTGATCGCCCTTGACGACCGGGTGACGGTCCGCATCGCCCGTTCCGAGATGGGCCAGGGCATCTTCACGGCGCTGCCCATGCTGGTCGCCGAGGAGCTCGGCTGCGACTGGAGCAAGGTGGGCGCCGAGTTCGTCCCGCCACAAGAGAACCTGCGCCGCCGCCGCATCTGGGGCGACATGTCGACCGGCGGCAGCCGCTCGGTGCGCACCTCGCAAGAGATCCTGCGCAAGGCCGGCGCGACCGCCCGCGAGATGCTGATCGCGGCTGCCGCGGCCCGCTGGGACACGGCGACGAGCGACTGCGCCGCCCATGACAGCCTGATCGTCCACAAGCCGAGCGGCCGCACGCTCCGCTTCGGCGAGATCGCGGCGGCGGCAGCGACCATCACGCCGCCACGATCCGTGCGATTGAAGGAGCCGCACGAGTGGACGCTCATCGGCACGTCGCGCAAGCGGCTCGATGTGGCAGACAAGGTCACCGGCAGGCCGATCTATGCGATCGACGTACGGCTGCCCGGCATGCTCTACGCCGCCCTCGCGCAATGCCCGGTGTTCGGCGGCAAGCTCGTCGCCGCGGACGAGGCGGGGATCATGGGCCGCAGGGGCGTGCGGCAGGTGGTGAAATTCGATGACGCCGTGGCGGTGGTGGCGGAAAGCTGGTGGCAGGCGAAGACCGCGCTCGAAGCCTTGCCGGTCAAGTGGGACCCCGGCGCGAACATCAACGTCTCGAGCGACTCCATCGCCGCGATGCTGCGGGCCGGACTTGATGCTGATGACGCCGGCGTGGGCCGCGAGCAGGGCGACATCACGGCCGGCCTCGCGCAAAGCGCGACGCGGCTCACCGCCGACTATCACCTGCCCTATCTCGCCCATGCGACGCTGGAGCCGCAGAACTGCACCGCCCAGGTGATGGGCGACGGGGTCGACCTCTGGGTGCCGACCCAGCACGGCGAGTCCGCGCTCTCGGTCGCCGCCAATGCGGCGGGCGTGCCGCCCGCGAATGTGCGGGTGCACAAGATGATGCTCGGCGGCGGGTTCGGCCGGCGCGGCATCGTGCAGGATTTCATCCCGCATGCGGTGAAGATCGCCCAGCAGGTCGGCGTACCGGTGCAGACCATCTGGTCGCGCGAAGAGGACATGCGCCACGACTACTATCGGCCGACCATGATGGCGCGCATGACCGCAGGCCTCGACGCCGCCGGCCTGCCGCACGCCTGGCACGTGCGGCTCTGCGGCAACTCGATCATCCATACCCTGTTCGCGGGCGGCTTTGTCGGCGGCGTCGACCGTCAGGCGCAGGAAGGCTTCACGGCGGACATGCCCTACGACGTGGCGAATTACCGCGTCGATTTCGTCGAGCGTAACGCGCACGTGCCGGTCGGCTTCTGGCGTGGGGTGAGCCACACGCAGAACTGCTTCTTCAAGGAGAGCTTCATCGACGAGATGGCGCATGCGGCGCGCCAGGATCCGTATCTTTATCGCCGGCGACTGATCGGACGGCATCTGCACGCGGCGAAATTCATCGCCGTGCTCGATGCCGCGGCGCAAAGGGCGCGCTGGTCCGAGCCGGCGCCGGCGGGCCTGTTTCGCGGCATTGCGATCGAGCAGGTCGACGACGCCTTCATCACGGCGGTCGCGGAGGTGTCGGTGAGCGCGCAGGGCGCGCTCGAGGTGCACCGCTTCGTCTGTGCGATCGATTGCGGTCATGTGGTCAATCCGATGACGGTCGAGCGGCAGATCGAGAGCGGCGTCGCGTTCGGGCTGACGGCGGCGCTGTACGGCGAGATCGGCATCAAGGACGGCCGTGTCGTGCAGGGCAATTTCGACGGCTACCGGATGCTGCGCCTGGCCGCCATGCCCAAGGTCGAGACCGTGCTCGTCCCATCGGGTGGATTCTGGGGCGGGGTGGGCGAACCGCCGTCCGCCATCGTTGCGCCGGCGGTGTGCAATGCAATCTTCGCGGCGACAGGCCGGCGCATTCGCACGTTGCCGCTGATGCGCCACGATTTGCGCAAGATTTGAGGCGTGTCGGGTGCTGGACGTGGTCACACACGAAAGTGACACGAGCCCCTTTTTAGAGCAATTCAGAACAAGCTATGATGCCGTCAACCCGACCAAGATCGCGGCCCCGGGCGCACGCCGGGCCGACCCTATCGTGACCAGGAGGAAGGCATGATAAAACTCACCATCAACGGCAAATCGCACGAGGTCGACGTCGAGCCCGATACCCCGCTCTTGTGGGTCATTCGCGACACGATCGGGATGACCGGGACGAAATACGGCTGCGGCATCGCCCAATGCGGCGCCTGCACGGTGCACATGGACGGCGAGGCCGTGCGCTCCTGCGGTCTCGCGGTGAGCGACGCGGCCGGGCATCAGATCACCACCATCGAGGGCCTCGCCGAGAACGGCAAGCTGCACAAGGTGCAGCAGGCGTGGATCGACAACGACGTGCCGCAATGCGGTTACTGCCAAAGCGGCATGATCATGGCGGTCGCGGCCCTGCTCAAGAAGAACCCGAAGCCGACCGATGGCGAGATCAACGACGCCATCACCAATATCTGTCGTTGCGGCACCTTCGAGCAGGTGCGCGCCGGCATCCACGCCGCAATCGCCAACGCTTGAGCCGGGGAGGATGCCATGAACGTCATGCCAAAAATGAATCGCCGTTCCTTCGTGGTCAGCGCTGCCGCCGCGGGCGGCGGGCTCGCGCTCGGCTTCCACGTTCCGCTCGCCGAAGCGGCCGACAGCCCGCCCGAGGTCAACGCCTGGGCCGTGATCAAGCCCGACGAAACCGTCGTCATCCGCATTGCCCGCTCGGAGATGGGCCAGGGCACGCTCACGGGCCTCGCCCAGATGGTCGCCGAGGAGCTCGGGTGCAGCTGGGACAAGGTCACCTACGAGTTTCCGACGCCCGGCGAGAACGTGAAGCGCAAGCGCGTCTGGGGCGACTTCTTCACCGCCGGCAGCCAGGGCATCCGCTCATCGAACCAGATCGTGCGCAAGGGCGGCGCTGCCGCGCGCATGATGCTGGTGTCGGCGGCTGCCAATGAGCTGAAGGTGCCGGCGACGGAGCTCACCGTCGCCGACGGCGTGATCTCGCACAAGGCGTCGGGCAAGACGGTCACGTTCGGCAAGATCGCGTCCGCGGCCGGACAGCTGCCGCCGCCCGCCGACGCCGACATCAAGCTCAAGGACCCGAAGGACTGGACGATCATCGGCCAGCCGAAGAAGCGGCTCGACACCCCGCTCAAGGTCAATGGCACCGCGATCTACGGCATCGACATCCGGCTGCCCGGCATGCTCTACGCCGCGATCAAGGCGTGCCCGGTGAACGGCGGCAAGCTGCAGAGCTATGACGAGGCCAAGATCAAGGACCGCAAAGGCTTCAAGAAGGTCGTCAAGGTCGAGGACAATGCGGTTGCGGTGATCGCCGACAGCTGGTGGCGCGCCAAGACTGCGCTCGAGGCCATGCCGATCAACTGGGACCTGGGCCCGAACGCAAAAGTCTCCAGCGCCTCGATCGCGGCCTGGCTCAAGGAAGGCCTCGATGTTCCCGAGGGGCTGGTCGGCAACAAGACCGGCGACGCCAAGGCGGCCCTGGACAAGGCCGCCAAGAAGGTCGAAGCGGTCTACGCCTATCCGTACCAGCACCACGTCACGATGGAGCCGCAGAACGCCACCGCGCGCTACACCGACGAGAAGTGCGAGGTGTGGACCTCGACGCAGAATGGCGAGGCCGCACTCGCGCTCGTCTCGGAGACGAGCGGGCTGCCGATCCCGAAATGCGAGGTCTACAAGACCTTCCTCGGCGGCGGCTTCGGCCGGCGCTCGACCTCGCACGACTACGTCAAGCAGGCGGTGCTGATCGCCAAGCAGATGCCCGGCACGCCGATCAAGCTGTTGTGGTCGCGCGAAGAGGACATGATCCACGGCTGGTACCACCCGGTCACCCAGTGCAAGCTCACGGCTGGTTTCGACGAGAACAAGAACCTGAACGCGATGCACATCCGCATCTCGGGCCAGTCGATTCTCGCGACCGTCATGCCGGCGCGCATGCAGGAAGGCCGCGATCCCGCGACCTTCTCGGGCTTCTATCCGGGCGGCGCCGAGGCGGCGTTCGGCTATGACGTGCCCAACGTGCTGGTCGACCACTCGATGCGCAACCCGCACATCCATCCGGGGTTCTGGCGCGGCGTCAACATCAACCACAACGCCATCTATCTCGAGTGCTTCATGGACGAGCTGGCGAAGGAGATGGGTGTCGACGCGCTCGAGTTCCGGCGCAAGAACATGATGAAGCATCCGCGCCACCTCGCGGTGCTCAACGCGGTCGCCGAGAGGATCGGCTGGGGCACGCCGGCGCCGGCCGGCATCTATCGCGGCCTCGCCCAGCACATGGGCTTCGGCAGCTACATCGCGGCCGCGGCCGAGGTCTCGGTCGACGGCAAGAAGGTGAAGATCCACCGCATCGTCGGCGCGACCGATCCGGGCTACGCCGTCAACCCTGCGCTGATCGAGCGGCAGATCGCCGGCTCGTTCATGTATGGGCTCACTGGCCTGTTCCTCGGCGGCATCGAGATCAAGGACGGGCGCGTCGTGCAGGAGAACTTCGACACCTATGACTCGATGCGGCTCGCGCAGATGCCGAAAGTCGAGTCGATCGTCATGCCGTCGCACAGCGGCGTCTGGGGCGGCGTCGGCGAGCCGACCATCTGCGTCGCGCCGCCGGCAGTGCTCAACGCCATCGCCAACGCGACGGGCACGCGCTACCGCACGTTCCCGCTGCGCGACCACGGCCTGACGATGGCTTGAATGCGGTAGGGTGGGCAAAGCGAAGCGTGCCCACGGCCGCGTGGGCATGGCACTTCGTGTCTTTGCCCACCCTACGGAGACGGCGATCATGCTCCGCGCTCCGATCGGCAGACGTCGATTGTTGAAATCCGCGATGGCGGCCCTGTCGGCCGCCATCGTATCTCCGGCCGTGCGTGCGCAAGCCAATGGCCCACGCATCGTCGTGGTCGGCGGCGGGTTCGGTGGTGCCGCCTGCGCCCGTGCGCTACGCAGGGCCGATCCGCATCTCACCGTCACACTGGTCGAGGCGAACCGCACCTATACGGCGAGCCCGATGAGCAATGCGGTGATCGCCGGCCTGCGCGATCTCTCGCAGCAGCAATTCGGTTACGACAAGCTCGGACATGACGGAATCACTGTCGCGCTATCGGCCGCGAGCGCGATCGATCCCCATGGACGGACCATCACGCTCGCGGACGGGACGAGGCTCGCCTACGACCGTCTCATCCTCTCGCCCGGCATCGATTTCCGCTGGGGCGCCATCCAGGGCTATGACGAGGCCGCCGCCGCGCTGATGCCGCACGCTTACAAGGGGGGCGACCAGATCGCGCTGCTGCGCCGCCAGCTCGAGAGCATGGACGACGGCGGCCTCGTCGCGATCTCGGCGCCGGTCAATCCGGCGCGTTGCCCGCCGGCACCGTACGAGCGCGCGAGCCTGATCGCCTACTACCTCAAACGCCGCAAGCCGCGCTCGAAGATCGTCATCTTCGACGCCAAGGACACGTTCGCGATGCACGAGCTGTTCGAGGAGGCGTGGAAGGCGCTCTATCCGGGGCTGATCGAGTGGCGCGCGGTCGGCAACGACGGCCTCGTCAACTCGGTCGAGCCGCAGACCCGCACGCTGGTCACCGACTTCGACAAGTACAAGGCCGCGGTTGCCAACGTCATCCCGCCGCAGAAAGCGGGCCACGTGGCCGAGCTCGCCGGCGTCGCCGACCGCACCGGCTGGTGTCCGGTCGATCCCGTCACCTTCGAGTCGAAGCTGCAGGCCAACATCCACGTGATCGGCGACGCCGCCATCGCCGGCGCGATGCCGCGCGCGGCCTCGGCCGCACAGGTCCAGGGCGAGATCTGCGCCAACGCGATCGCGGCGCTGCTCGCCGGCAAGACGCCGGCGGCGCCGACGCTGACGAGCTCGTGCTTCAGCCTGATCGCGCCCGACTATGCGATCTCGCAGCGCAGCACCTTCCGGCCCAAGGACGGCCAGTACGAGGAATCGCCGCCCGGCATCGGCATCGTGGTCAGCCCGCGCAACGCGGCGCCCGCAGTGCGCAGCGGCGAGGCGAAGGAGGCCGATGCCTGGTTCGCCCAGATCACCGCCGCGGTGTTCGGATGAAAGCGCGCGCCGCGCTCGCGGCGGCGATCGTCTGCGCGTTAGCGGTCGCCCCCCCGGTTCGCGCCGACGCGCTGCGGCCGTACACGATCGTCGGCGACGCCATTCCGGACTCGCTTACCGGCGCCAAGGGCGATCCGGCGCGCGGTCGCGCGATCGTGACCAACCGGAACGTCGGTTTATGCCTGCTGTGTCACTCGGGGCCCTTCCCGGAAGAGCGGTTCCAGGGAAATATGGCGCCGGACCTCAAGGGCGTGGGCGCACGTTGGTCGGAAGGTCAGCTGCGGCTGCGGCTGGTCGACGCGCGCAAGCTCAACCCAGCCACGATCATGCCGCCCTACTATGCGGTCGAGGGCATGAACCGGGTGGTGCCGTCGCTGCGCGGCAAGCCTATATTCTCGGCGGAGCAGATCGAGGATGTGGTCGCGTTCCTGGCGACGCTCAAGAATTGAACAAGATGCGGATGACCCCAAGGGTATCGTCATGAGCCTTCACCGCACAGGCGCCACACGGCGAGAGATTCTGCTGACCGGCGCCGCCGGCATCGGCGCCGCGCTGATCATGATCGAGCCGGCTGCCGCGACGCCCGAGACGATGCAGCGGGCGATCCGCCAGCTGGTCGGGGAGGCGCCGATCAAGAAGGGTAAGGTGACGCTGGACGTGCCGGCGCTGGTCGAGAACGGCAACTCGGTGGCGCTGACGATCGACGTCGCCAGCGCGATGACTGCCAAGGACTACGTCAAGGCCATCCACGTGTTCAACGAGAAGAACCCGCTGCCGAACGTGATCAGCGCCCATCTCGGGCCGCGCTCCGGCCGCGCCAAGATATCGACCCGCTTCCGCCTCGCCGACACCCAGACGATCGTCGCGATCGCCGAGCTGAGCGACGGCACGTTCTGGTCCGCCTCGGCCGACGTGATCGTCACGCTGCAGGCCTGCCTGGAGAACCTCGACTGATGGCCCGCGCCCTCATCAACGTGCCGCCGAAAGCCAAACGCGGCGACATCATCGAGATCAAGACGCTGATCTCGCACATCATGGAAACGGGCTTCCGCCGCGACAACGTCGGCAAGCCGATCCCGCGCAACATCATCACCCAGTTCACGTGCACCTATAACGGCGAAGAAATCTTCAGCGCCGATCTGCATCCGGCGATCGCCGCCAACCCTTTCATCAGCTTTTCGACGGTCGCGACCGACAGCGGCACCATCACGTTCGAGTGGACCGGCGACAACGGCTTCCACGAGACGGGAAGCGCGAAGATCACGGTGGAATGATCCGTAGGGTGGGCAAAATCGCGCGTGCCGATGTTGCCGCGTGGGCAAGGCGCGCGCGAGATTTCGCTCACGCGGCAACTGCGGTGGCGCGCCTTGCCTGCCCTGCGCTTTCGTTCCTTCTGCTTTGTGTTCCAGCCGTGGCCGCGGACATCCCGCCGGACCAGCGACGCTCGGGTTATGCCGATCTCGGCGCCGAGACCAAGGCGATGGAGGACGACGACACCGCCAATCCCGGCTTGCTATGGGTGCTCGACGGCGAGACGCTGTGGTCGACCAAGACGGGCAGCGCCAACAAGTCCTGCGCCGACTGCCATGGCGATGCGACGCGGAGCATGAAGGGCGTGGCGGCGCGCTATCCGGCGTTCGATGCCAAGCAGGGCCGGCCGGTCGATCTCGAGGCGCGCATCAACCTGGAACGGCGCGACAACCAGCAGGCGCCGCCGCTCGCCTTCGAGAGCCACGACCTCCTCGCGCTCACCGCGTATATCGCCAACCAGTCGCGCGGAATGCCGATCGCGCCGCCGGATGATCCACGCCTGGCGCCGTTCATCGCGCAGGGGCGCACACTGTTCGAGACGCGCCAGGGCCAGATCAACATGTCGTGCGCGCAATGCCACGACGACAACTGGGGCAAGAAGCTCGCCGGCAACGTCGTGCCGCAGGGCCAGCCCACCGGCTATCCGATCTATCGCCTCGAATGGCAGAGCCTCGGCTCGCTGCAGCGCCGCCTGCGCAACTGCATCATCGGCATGCGGGCGGCGCCGTATGAATACGGCTCGGCTGAGTACGTGGCGCTTGAAACATTTCTCATGCGGCGAGCGGCCGGGCTCAAGATCGAAACGCCGGGGGTGCGGCCGTGATCCTTGGCGATGATCCGTAGGGTGCGTAAAGCGAAGCGTGCCCACGCGTAACGCGATGGTGGGCACGCTTCGTTTTGCCCACCCTACGAAGTGAACCACCTGCATGTCCCCCGGCGAAATCAAGTGAGCACCAAAAATGCCCAAGCTGCGCGTTCATGCCTTTTCGATATCCGTCGACGGCTACGGCGCCGGCCCCGGCCAGAGCCACGAAAATCCGCTCGGCGTCGGTGGCATGGCACTGCACCAGTGGGTCTTCGGCACCCGGACCTTCCAGAATATGATCGGACGCGACGGCGGCGCGACCGGCATCGACGACGACTTCGCGGCGCGCGGCTTCGATAACATCGGCGCCAGCATCCTGGGCCGCAACATGTTCGGACCCGTGCGCGGCCCCTGGCTCGACGACGCCTGGAAGGGCTGGTGGGGCGACAACCCGCCCTTTCATACGCCGGTGTTCGTGCTCACCCATCACCATCGCGCATCGCTCGCCATGGACGGCGGCACCGTCTTCCACTTCGTCACCGACGGCATCGAGGCCACGCTCCGGCGCGCGACCGACGCCGCACAGGGCCGGGATATCCGCCTCGGCGGCGGGGTCAGCACGATCCGGCAGTATCTCAGCGCCAGCCTGATCGACGAGATGCACCTGGCGATTGCGCCGACCCTGCTCGGCTCGGGCGAAGCGATGCTGGCGGGTCTCGATTTGCCGAAGCTCGGTTACCGCTGCACCGAGCACGTGCCGACGCCCAGCGCGACGCACGTCGTGCTGACGAGACAACGGTAAGAGATGGCTACGACGCTTCCGCGACGCCGGCTGTTGGGGTTTGCTGCCTGGGCGGCTACCCTGCCGGCATTCATGCGGACCGCACGCGCTCGACCTTTTCCAAGCCGCCCCTTGCATTTGGTCGTCGGCTTTCCGCCCGGCGGGCCGAATGACACGCTCGCGCGACTGGTCGCCGAGTGGCTGTCGCGCCGGCTCGGCCAACCCGTGGCCGTCGAGAACCAGCCGGGCGGTGCTGGCAACATCGCGACCGCTGCTGTCGTGCATGCGGCGCCGGACGGGCACACGCTGTTGCTGGTCGGACCTGCGAATGCGATCAGCGCGTCGATTCCCGAAAAGCTCGATTTCGTTTTCCTGCGCGACATCGCGCCGGTGGCCGGCATCACGCGCGGGCCGCTGGTGCTGCTGGTGCATCCGTCGGTGATCGCCAGGAACGTGGCAGACCTGATCGCCTATGCCAAGGCCAAGCCCGGCAAGGTGCGCCTGGCGTCGACCGGAACGTGGAGCTCGCCGCATGTCACCGGTGAGCTGTTTCGCATGCTCACCGGCGTCGCGGTCGAGATCGTGCAGTACGGCGGCGGCGGGCCGGCGCTGAAGGCACTGGCGGCGGGCGAGGCGCAGATGATGTTCGAGCCGATATCGGCTGCGATCTCCTTTGTGCGCGCGGGCAAGCTGCGCGCGCTGGCGGTGACGACGGCGACGCGCAGCGCGGCGATGCGGGATGTGCCGACGGTTGCCGGTACGGTGCCGGGTTTCGAGGCGAGCGCGGTGACGGGTATCGGCGTGCCGCGCGGCACGCCGGGCGAGATCGTCGAGCGGCTGAACGGCGAGATCAATGCGGCGTTCGCGGATGACGCGATGCGGGCGAAACTGCTCGATACGGGCGGGATGGTGCTGCCGGGCACGCCGGCGGAGTTCGGCAAGGTGCTTGCGGATGAGACTGAGAAGTGGGGCAAGGTGGTGCGGTTTGCGAGTCAATCGCGCTGACGAGTGGTCTCCCTGCGTCGACGCATGAGCAAGTGGCGAGAGCCCCCTCCCTACCCTCCCCCGCGAGCGGGGGAGGGAATTAGATAGCGGAGCAAGCGGCCTATCGCGGCGTCGGGCGCTGTTCCTCCTGCTTCAGCTTGTCCATGGCGTCGGGCATCATGCGGGCGAAGAGTGTGCTCAGCAGCGCGGTCGGGATCAGGCCGCCGCTGCTGGTGGCGCCGTCCTGGCCCTGCCCGCTCGATATCTGGAATTGCGGCACCAGCGGCTGGCTGATCTTGGTGAGCGCGTCGGCGAAGCGGGAGAAGTTCTGCTCTGCGAGGCGATATTCCGGGCCGCCATAGGCGTCGACCGCGAGCTTGGTCGACTGCGCGGCCGCGGTGCCGATCGCAAGCGTGCGGTCGGCCTCGCCCTGGCCTTCGAGGCGCGATTTCTCGCCGCTAGCGGCCGCCGTGACCTTGACGGTCTCGGCATCCTTCTGGGCGCGCGCAAGCGCGGCGGCGCCCTCGTTCTCGTGCACCTTGATCTGGATCATCGACTGGGTGAGCGCGGTCTGCGCCGCCGCGGTGGCCTTGGCCTCGTTCAGCGTGCGCTCCTGGGTGGCGGCCTTCTCCTGCTCCTGGAAGGTCTCGATCTGCTCGCGCGCGACCTGGCGCGAGCGCAGCTGGATCAGGATGTTCTCGATCGTCTGGTCGCCCACCGGCGCGCGCGGCGTGCCGATCAGCACCTCCTGCAGCTCGAGCGAGTAGGCCTCGAACTTCGTCTTCATCTGCTCGGCCGACTCCTCCTGGATGGCGGCGCGGTTCTGCAGCAGCTCGATCAGCGTCATCTTCTGGGCGATGTTCTTGAAGAAGGCACTGACCATCGGGTCGAGCGTCTGCTCGACCAGCTTCTTCACGTCGCCGAAGCGCTGGATGATCATCGGCGCCTTCTTGTAATCGATGTGCATCACCACCGAGAGCGGCAGCGTCGGCTCGAACGCGTCCTTGGTGATGAGCGAAATCTCGGAGAGATTCTCATCGAGCCGCATCTGGCCGGTCTCGCCGCGCACCCATTTGAGGATGAAGTTGACCGTCGGAATGACCTCGATCTTGCCCGCATAGGTGTTGAACGCATACTTGCCCGGCAGCAGCGGATCGCGCCACACGCCGCGGCTGCCGTTCACCACGAGCTCGCCATGGCGATACTGATCGCCGGAGACGTCCTCGGTCTTGGGGCCGGTGTAGAAGATCACGACGCCGACGTTGCCGACCGGGACGATGGTCTTCGGCACCGACTCGATGGTCGCGAACAGGCGGTTGATGTACCAGGTGCCTTCGAGCAGCACCTGCAGCTGGCGTCCGCGGAAGCCGCCGGCATGGAGGAATTTCTCCGGCTCCTGGAAATTGTTGTGGAAAGTGTCGGGATTGCGCAGATCAGTGCCGACCTCGGGCGCGATGATCTCGCCCGACTGCAGCGACGGGCCATCATGAACCGTGACGATGCCGACCAGATCCTTGTCGGCCGCGAGGATGATCGGCACGAAACCGTCGCGATCGGTGATCGTCTGCTGCATGGCGTTGAGCACGCCCTGCTCCTGCTGGCTCAGCGCATGGCCGTAGACGCGCTCGTCGGTGATGACGGCGAACTGCGTGGTGTTGATGGCATAGGTGCCCTCGCGCAGGATTTTTCGCTGCGGGCCCTTCTGGCCGCCGCCGAGCAGAAAGCGGCGCGCATCCTGGAAATCGGACTTGTCATCGGTATCGTTGGCGGCCAGCACCTGCGAGGGCGCGAGCGGCGCGCCGTCGCGCGCGAACACGTAGGCGATGCGGCCCTGGCCGACGGTGACGAGATCGGATCTGTGGATCCGATACGTGAACGGCACGAAGAGATGGATGCCGCCGCGCAGTATTTCGGGCTCGAAGCCCGCCTCGCCGTGCAACGCGATGAAGCCTGACTTGATCGAGCCCTTCGGCGCCCACAGCTTTTCGACGATGCCGACCTGATTATTCGGGATGTAGCGAAAAACATTCGCGGCGCGAATCAAGATCAAGATGACGATCGCGACGGCAATCCAGATGCCGATCGCGATGCTGTGGTCGAAGAGGGTATCCATTGATCGCTCCCTGACGAAAAAACTTCATCCGACCCCAATGCGCGCCGGCAGATGTATCACCGGCGCGCCGAAATTCACGACCCAAATGGGTCTGTCGTGTTACGGGATCATCAGGTTCAACGACGGGCGCCTTCGCTGTACGGGAGGCCCTTTACGCATTCATCCCCAACAGCTTGGCGGCATTGCCGCCGAGGATCGCGACCTTGTCGTCGTCGCCGAGCGTCGCGGTGGCGAAGACATGGTCGACGGGATGCTCCTCCCACGGAATCGGATGGTCGGAGCCGAGCATGACCTGGCTCGCGCCGACCTGGGCGACGAGGTGGCGCAATGCCTCGGGCGTGAACACCAGCGCGTCATAGTAGAGCTGGTTGAGATATTCGGTGGGCTTCTTCTTGAGATGGATGTTCGGATTGCAGTTCTGCGGCGAGACGAAGCAGGCGTGATCGTCACGCGGCGCATAAGACGGCAGGTAGCCGCCGCCGTGCGCCGCGATGATCTTGAGACCGGGGAATTCGTCGAGCGTGCCTTCGAAGATCAGGTGCTGGAGCGCCAACGTCGTCTCGAGCGGATTGCCGACGGTGTTCGACAGCCAGCCGTTGCCATGGAAGCGCGCCGCAAGCTCGGGCACGCTCTGCGGATGGATGAACAGCGCGGCGCCGAGCTCTTCGGCCCTGGCCCAGACAGGGTGATATTTCGGCTCGGCGAAGTGATCGCCGACCACGCTCCCGCCGATCGCGGCGCCGCGCAGGCCGAGCTTCTTCACGGCGGTCTCGAGCTGGGTGACCGCGAGATCAGGATATTGCAGGGCGAGCGACGCGAAGGCGGCGAAGCGGTCGGGCTTTTGCGCGCACAGCTCGGCGAGCTTCTCGTTGTTGATGCGCACGATTTCGGCCGCGGTATCGCGATCCTTGCGGTACCAGAACGGATTGATCGACAGCACCTCCATATCGATCGCCATGGCGTCCATGGCCTCGAGGCGCTCCTCGAGCGCGATGAACATCTGCTCGGCCCCCTTGGTCTTGGGGCGGACGCGGTCCGCCTGATCGCCCATCAGGGCGAGAGATTCATGGAAGAGACAGTGGGCATGCACATCGATGGTCTTGACGCGCTTGCCATTGACCATGACGGGCCGCGTGCGCAGCGGCGGCGGCGTGCTCGAACGAGGTTGCGCGCGCGCCGCATCGAGCAGGCCGCAGCTGCAGAAGACCGTGCCGGCGGCGCCGGCATGCTTGATAAATCCGCGGCGCGTCGTCATCGCGGCACCCTCCCCTGAACCCTGGCGCGTGTCCCTCTCGGCGAACCGGTGGCCACTTTGCCGGGACACGCGCTGTCCCGACATCAAGGTTACCAGCCGCCGCTCAGCCCAGATAGGCCCCGCCGTTGACGTGGATGGTCTGGCCCGTGATGTGCCGTGCCAGCGGACCGCACAAGAAGCGGATCGTGGCCGCGACCTCGGCCGGCGGAACGCGGTCGCCGGTGAGGGTGTGGTGGGTCGAATGATGCTGTGGCTCGGGGCCGGGGCGATGCGTGCCGACGAGACCCGGCACCACCAGGTTCACCGTGATCTTGTGATCGGCGAGGTCCTGGGCGAGACCCCGCGTAAAGCCGACGAGGCCGGATTTCGCCGTGATCACGTGCAGGCGGTCGCGTGCGCCGCTGTGGCCGCTCAGGCCGCCGACATTGATGATGACGCCGGCGCCGCTGCGCTCGAGGTGCGGCAGGCAGGCTTTCACGCACAGGAACGGGCCGTCGAGCGTCACGGCCATGACGTCGCGCCATTCCGTGATGGTCATCTCGTCGAGCGACTTCTCGCGCCGCAACGCCGCATTGTTGATGAGCATATCGACACGGCCGAAGCGCTCGACCGTCGCGGCAACCATGCGATCGACCGCGCCCCCATCGGCGATATCGGCCAGCGCCGTCATGGCCTTGCCACCGGCTTGCTCGATGGCACGCACCACCGCATCGGCCTCCGCCTGGTTGGAGCGCGCGTTGACGACGACGGCAGCGCCGTCCTCGGCCAGCATCAGCGCGGTGTCGCGCCCAATGTTGCGGCCTGCGCCGGTGACGATGGCGACGCGATCGGCGAGAGGTTTCGATGACATGGCTGGCATATCCCTATCCCCGAACTCAGTCATGCCCGGGCTTGTCCCGGGCATCCACGTCTTTACCGCGAATCAGCAAGCAAGACGTGGATGGCCGGGACAAGCCCGGCCATGACGGCAACTAACCTCGCAGCGGTTTCAAATCGACCTTCCCACCGTATAGTCCACGTGCAAGCCGCAGCGCCGTATCGATCCGCTTCTTATCCCATCCACCATGCGCCGCGCACAGCGCGAACTTGTCCTCGATGTCCTGCCGCGACAGCGGCTCATGGGCGCCGCCGCGGATGTGGGGCTGGCGCTCCTCGATCTCGCTTCCATCTTTCATCACCGCGCGGATGTGGCCGGTGAAATTGTTCGGGTAGGGATTGTCCGGATCGATCACGTAGCTGACCTTGCCGGCGAGCGCGACCACGGCCGGATCGTGCACGGCTGCGTCGGTAAAATCCGCGAGACCGACATTGCCGCGCACGAAGCCGGACGCGACACAGTAGGGCGTCGAGAACTTGGCGCTATAGCCGTTCCGCGGACGCTGCTTGTCGGCGAGCGGCTCCCACAGGCGATGCACCGTCCCCTCGCCCACCTCGCAGATCATCTCCTTGATGTCTGAGGCCTTGATGCCGCGCGCGCCGAGGCGGCGGGCGCAGTCGATGTAGGGATGCGTCATCGTCCCGCACGGATAGAGCTTGAAGGCGAGGTCCTCGGTGACCCAGCGGACGCCGAAATCGCCGACCAGCAGGTCGTATCGGCCCTCGGTCGTGTGCGCGAAGCCGTGGAAGAAGCCGTGCGCGCCCTCGAACACGGTGCGGGGCCCGGTGAAGCCGTGCCTGGCCATCAGCGCCGCGCGGATGCCCGATTGTGCCGCCCAGCCGGCATGCATGCGCTTGGTCCAGGCGCCTTCGGCGAGATACTCGATGATCCCGGCCGCCATGCTCCCGGCAATGCCGAGCGCAGCGATCATCTGCGCCCGATCGAGGCGCAGCGCGGCGCTGACGCCGGCCACGGACGCTATCGCGCCGAACACGGCGGTCGGATGAAAGCCCGCCTTGTGCACGAGCTTCGGCGTCACCAGGCCGAGGCGGCACATCGTCTCGACGCCGACCGCGATGCCGAGCAGCGCCGCGGCACCGTCCGGATTGTGCCGCTCGCAGGCAGCGAGCACCGCCGGCACGATCACGGCGCCCGCGTGCACCGGACCGCCTTCGAAAGTATCGTCGAAGTCCTCGCCGTGCGCCGCCGTGCCGTTGACCAGCGCGGCGCCGGCCGCGCTCAGCGTGCGCGCATGGCCGATCGCGGTGCACGGCCCGTCGTCGTCGCAGGCGTGAAGCGTCGCCTTGACGTAGTCCTCGTTGCGCGCCGTGACGCAGAGGCCGAGCACGTCGACGAGGAGGTCTTCGCATCGCGCGCGCAGGCTCGCGGGCAAGCGCTCGGGTGACAGCGCGATGATGCGGTCGACCAGTTTCTCGGCGATCGAGACGTCAGGCACGTGGGCCGGCATATGCGAATTCGCGCTCGGGAATCACGTGCCGGTGAAAGCCGGCTTGCGCTTCTGCATGAAGGCGGTACGGCCCTCGATGAAGTCCTTACTGGCGAAGCAGCGCTTCACCAGATCGTCGCAGCGCGTGAGGTCGCGTTTATCGGGATCCACTGCGATCTGATTGGCGATGAACTTGACCGAGTTCACCGTGAGCGGCGCATTGTTGCTGATCGTATCGGTATAATCCTTCACATAGGCCTCGAGCTTGTCCGCCGGCACTGCGCGGTTGATCAGCCCCATCGCGAGCGCTTCCGAGGCGTCGAACTGGCGCGCCGTGAAGAATATTTCCTTGGTGAAGGAGGGACCGACGAGGTCGGCCAGCCGCTTGATGCCGGTAAAGCCATAGCCGACGCCGAGCTTGGCGGCCGGAACGCCGAAGCGCGAATCCTCGGACGCGATGCGCAGGTCGCAGCACACTGCGAGCCCGAGCCCGCCGCCCAGGCAGTAGCCGCGGATCATCGCGATGGTCGGCTTGGGAAACTGGTAGATCGCCTCGTTCGCCTTGCTGGAGATCGCGCTGTAGCGAGCCTGCGCCGCCTCGTCCGAGCGCTCCTTCTCGAAGCGGGAGATATCGGCGCCCGACACGAAGGCCTTGCCGCCGGCGCCGGAGATGACCACGACGCGGATGGCATCGTCGCGGGCGAAATCATCCATGATCCGGCCGGCCGCCTCCCACATGGCGAGCGAGACCGCATTGCGGCGCTCCGGATTGTTGAAGGTCATGTAGCCGACGTGACCCTCCTTGCGGGACAGCATCTTGTCGGTCTGGGTCATCGGGAGGCTCCGTTGCTGGTCATTGCGAGGAGGCCGAAGGCCGACGAAGCGCCCTCGATCCGCGAGTCATATGCGTGCGGAACGAGATTGCTTCGCGTGCCTCGCACGCATCGCAATGACGCGTGTGTGCTGCGTCGATCGTCAAATCGCGTTCGCTTCGCGCAGTGCCTTGATCTGTTTCGGAGTGTAGCCGAATTCCTCGAGCACCTGATTTGTGTGCTGACCCTGCGCCGGCGGCGGCGCGACGAGCTTGCTCGGCGTGCGCGACAACATCATGCCCTGGCTGACCAGCGTGAGGTTGCTGCCCTTGACCGGCGCCGCCATGCCGAGGTGCTTCACCTGCGGGTCGGCGAAGACCTGATCGATCGAGTAGATCGGCCCGCACGGCACGCCGATCTTGTTGAAGCGCTCGATCCATTCGGCGCTCGAGCGCTTGGCCGTGATCGCCTCGATCTCGGCATTGAGCGCGTCGCGGTGCTTCGAGCGTTCGGCGGCGGTCGCGTATTCGGGCCGCTTCGCGAGCTCGGGCGCCTCGAGCGCCTCGCAGGTGCGATCCCAGATCTTGCCGCCGGCCGCCGCGATATTGATGTGGCCGTCGGAGGTCTTGAACACGCCGGTCGGGATGCTGGTCGGATGGTTGTTGCCGGCCTGCTTCGCCACCTCGCCGTTGACGAGGTAACGCGAAGCCTGGAAGTCGAGCATGAAAATCTGCGCCTGCAGCAACGACGTCGTCACGTGCTGGCCCTTGCCGGATTCTTCGCGCTCGAGCAGCGCGACCAGGATCCCGGTCGCGCACAAAAGACCGGCGGTGAGATCGGCGATCGGGATGCCGACCCGCACCGGGCCCTGGCCGGGGAGACCCGTGATCGACATCAGCCCGCCCATTCCCTGGGCGATCTGATCGAAACCCGGACGGTTCTCGTAGGGGCCGTCCTGGCCGAAGCCCGAGATGCTGCCGTAGACGATCTTCGGGTTGACCTTCTTCAGGTCCTTGTAGTCGATGCCGAGGCGGCGCTTCACGTCGGGGCGGAAGTTCTCCACCACCACGTCGGCCTTCTTGACCATCTTCTTGAGCACCGCGACGCCTTCGGGCGACTTCAGGTTCAGCGTCATGCTGCGCTTGTTGCGGTGCAGGTTCTGGAAGTCCGAGCCGTCGCGCGGGCCGCCCAGACCCTCGCCCGACTCGATCTGCGGCGGCATCTCGATCTTGATGACGTTGGCGCCCCAGTCGGCGAGCTGGCGCACGCAGGTCGGCCCCGACCGCACGCGGGTGAGATCGAGGACCGTGAAACGCGAAAGGGCCTTCGAGGCCCTGGGTATCGGCATGACGGACGTCTCCCGAACGGGTTTTGCGGCTTGTGGGATACCGGAATGCCCCGGGAAGGGCTACCGAATCAAGTGGCTACGAGAGGCCGTCACGCGCAGGCCCGCCATGCGCCGGGCCGCAAAGCCGGCATGGCGCACGCAAAGCGGTCCACTATTTGCCACACCAGATGCGCACACCGTCAGCACGTCAGGCGGAGGCTTTCATGACCGACGCAATTCCCAAAGGCGTCCCGCCGGCACGACCGGCGTCCTACGACAAGAAGATCGGCCTCGTGCTCCAGGGCGGCGGCGCGCTCGGCAGCTACCAGGCGGGCGTCTACGAGGCGCTGGCGACCTCGGACTATCTTCCCGACTGGGTCGCCGGCATCTCGATCGGCTCGATCAATGCGGCGATCATCGCCGGCAATGCGCCGAAGGATCGCGTCGCACGCCTGCGCGCCTTCTGGGACGAGATCACGGCGCCGACCAGCCTGTGGCCGTCGCCGCCGGACGGCCCGATCGCGACCTGGCAGCACAATGCGAGCGCGATCGCGTCCGTCCTGTTCGGCCAGCCGGGATTTTTCGTGCCGCGCGGTCCGCAGGACTTCTTTTCGCCCACCAAATTCCTGAGCTACTACGACACCAGCGCGTTGCGTGGCACGCTCGAGCGGCTGATCGATTTCGACCGCATCAACGGTCACGAGACCCGCCTGAGCGTCGGCGCCGTCAACGTGCGCACCGGCTATTTCGCCTATTTCGACAGCGCGAAGATCAAAATCCGTCCCGAGCACGTGATGGCGAGCGGGGCGCTGCCGCCCGGATTCCCCCCGGTCGAGATCGACGGCGAGCTCTACTGGGACGGCGGGCTCTTCTCCAACACGCCGCTGCAATACATGGTCGATTACTACCCGCGCCGCAGCCGCTTGGTCTTTCAGGTCGACGTCTTCCACGCGAACGGCTTCGTGCCGACCAACCTCGACCAGGTCAACGAGCGCGAGAAGGACATCCGCTACTCGAGCCGCACGCGGATCGTCACGGAGGCGCTGCGCGAGCGCCACAACGTGCGCCACGTGATCAACGAGCTGCACAAGCTGCTGCCGCCCGAGATCGCCGACACGCCGGAGGCCAAGCGCCTCTATGCGCACGGCTGCGTCACCGAGATGGACATCGCGACGCTGGTCTATCGGCCGGGCGAGCCGCTGGGCGGCGCCAAGGATTTCGAGTTCAGCCGCCCCACCATGCTGGCGCGCTGGGAGGCGGGACTATCCGATGCGCACACCACGCTGCAGGAATCGCCCTGGCTCGCGCCGGCCGCGCGCGACGTCGGCGTGCGGGTGTTCGACGTGATGCACGACAAGCTCGTCCGGCACGAGAAGCCCGAGCCGGTCGAGCTGCACGGCAATTCGCCGAAGGAGATGCCGGAGCTCAACCTGGTGATGGCCGGGCATCAGCGCGATCCATATCCGTAGGCAGCGTTTGAAGGCCGGCTCGAGCGAAGCGAAAGCCGGGGTTCCGTCGCCGCGAACAAAAATCCGCATTTCGCTGCGCTCAAACGGGCTACGCTGCACTACGTGTCACTACCCCAGCTTGCCGAGCGGGCTGAAGTGGTGCACCGTCGCGCAATTCAGATCGCACGGGAGGTTTGCATGAACGACAAAATTGCACGTCGCGATTTTCTCAAGAGGTCGGCTGCGCTCGCCGGAGCTGCCGCGGCCAGCGGCTTCGTGTGCGTCGAGCTCGCCGACGCGGCGCCGATCCGGGCGCCCGTCGTCGACACGCTGTCGGTGCAGGTGTTGGTCGACTCGACGCACAATATCTTCCTGCGCCCCTCGACGTTCAACGGCATGGCGGTCACGCCGGCACCTCGCGCCAAGGACTACACCCGCGAGCTGCACACGCAGTGGGGACTGTCCTACTTCACGCAATCCAGCAAAAGCGGCGAGATGCGCAGCTTCATGCTCGACTACGGCTACACGCCGGATGCGCTGCTCAACAACATCGAGCTGCTCGGCACCGATCCGAGGAAGATCGACGCGCTGATCGTGAGCCACGGCCACTTCGATCATTACGGCGGCCTGATCGGTTTCCTCGACAGGTACCGCTCCGTGCTGCCGGCGGACGTCAAGCTCTACGCCGGCGGTGAGGACAATTTCTGCCATCGGGTGAGTCCGACCGGAACGCCCGGCGTATTCAGCGATTTCGGCTATCTCGACCGGCGCGCGCTCGCCGCGCACAAGGTCTCCGTCGTGCTGTGCGAAAGCCCGACGGTGATCGGCGGGCACGCGTTCACGACCGGACAGATCAAGCGGCGAACGGACGAGAAGATCCTGCCCAATACGTTCGAGCAGTTCGGGATGACGGATGGGCTCGGCTGCAACGCTTCGCACTACGCGCCGGCCGAGCTCGCGGGCAAAACCGTGCCCGATGAGCACTACCACGAGCACGCGACCGTCTTCCACGTGAAGGATCGTGGCCTCGTGGTGCTGTCGTCCTGCAGCCATCGCGGCATCGTCAACGCAGTCAAGCAGGCGCAGGAAGCCTCGGGCGTCGACAAGATCCATGCCGTGCTCGGCGGCTTCCACCTCGGACCGGCGCCGATGGACTACACGCGCCACGTCGTCTCCGAGATCGTCGAGCTCAAGCCGGACATCGTCGTGCCGATGCATTGCAGCGGCGAGAACTTCGTCGAGGCGATGCGCAGCATCGCGCCGGACCGCCTTTTCGTCGGATCGACGGGCGCCACGCTGACGTTCGGAGCGTGATGTCGCGCCGCCTGCGCCTGCCCGGAGCGCGCGCCCATGCGACGCGCGCGCTCGTCGCGGCGGCGGTCGCGCTGATCGCGATGGCGGCCACCTTATTGCATGCGCAAGAGCCCGATCCCGCGCGAGCCGCGCGCCTGATGGACGATCTGATGTGGGGCCGCGGCCACGTCGGCGGCCCCTTCGAGCTGCTCGATCAGAGCGGGCACACGCGGACCGACAAGGATTTTCGCGGCAAGGTGCTGATCGTCTATTTCGGCTACACGACCTGTCCCGACATCTGTCCGACCGACCTGATGCAGATCGGGCTTGCGATCGACAGGCTGGGCGCTGCCGGCGACGAAGTCCAGCCGATCTTCATCTCGGTCGATCCGGACCGCGACACCCCCGAGGTGCTCGCCGACTACGTGCCCGCATTCCATCGGCGCCTGATCGGGCTGACCGGAACGCCCGCTCAGATCCGGACGGTCACCGAGGCCTACAAGGCCTACTACGCCAAGTATCAGCCCGAGGGCGGTGGGGTTTACCTGATCGACCACACGGGATTCACCTACCTGATGGGCCGGTCCGGCGAGTATCTCGGCTTCTTTCCGCCCGGCACGTCGGCAGACCGCATGGTCGAGATCGTGCGTCAGCATCTGGCAGCGCATTGAGGCGCACGAAGCGTAGCCGGCTTGAGCGCAAGGAAAGCGGGGGCCGCCGCGAAGAGAATCCCGGATTTCGCTGCGCTCAATCCGGATTGCGGGCGCTCCTGCTCTCGCGCAAAAACGCGAGCAGCAACTCGCTCACCGCGTCCGGCTGCTCCTGCTGCACCCAATGGCCGGCGCCGTCGACCAGGTGGAAGCCGACCATCCGGGTGCAGGCGCTCGCCTGCATCTTCTCCGCCGCGCCCGGCGTCTGGTAGGTGCCCCAGTCGCTCTTGCCCGCAATGTACATCGACGGCACGTCGATGGTGCGGCCCGCGAACGTGTGCATCTCCGCCATGCTTTTCGGATCGGCGCCGCGCCGCACCCGGTAGCCTTGCAGCGCGCCGGTGAACTGCGTGCGGGCATATTCGGTCACGTAGACATCGACCTCGGCATCGGTCAGCCACTTGCAGTTCGCGATCTCGGCGGCCGACGGCATGAACGGTGCGACGTTCGCCGCCATGCCCTTGTCGCGCTTCATCACGTAGTAGGTCGGCATCTGCGCCAGCTCGGCGGCCGTGCGCGCTTTCAGGGGATGCGGCTTGTTCGCCGCCCAATCGGCGCTCTTGTAGTGGTAGTAGGCGCGGAAGAAGGCGTGCAGGCCCTGCGGCGCGTGCAGCATGTCGTCGTTGGCGCCGGGCGTGCGCTGATGATGCTGATAGTATTTGCGCGGCGGATCGAGCTTGGCGAGCTCGGCGTCGAGCTCCTCATCTGTGATCGGCCGGCGCGGCGGCGCGGCGCCGTTCGCGGTATTGAACGGCAGCGGCGGCACGCCCTCGAAGGGCGAGCTCATCATCACGACGGAGCGAAAGACGTCGGGCCGGACCACGCCGCTCCACGCCGCGACCGGCGAGCCCGCGTCGTGGCCGGCCACCATGGCGACCTCGCGATAGCCGAGCGCGAACACGAGCCCGACGGCGTCGCGCACCATGTTGAGGATGCGGAAGGGATCCGGATCGGCATCGTAGGCGCCGTCCCAGCCGCTGGTGCGTCCATAGCCGCGCTGATCGGGCGCGATTACGTGGTAGCCGGCCGCCGCGAGCGGCCGCATCACCTTGCGCCAGCTATAGGCGAGCTCCGGGAAGCCGTGCAGCAGCAGCACCGCGGGCCGTCCCGGCGTCTCGAAGCCCGCTTCCAATATATGCACCGTCATGCCGTTGACACCCGCGGTCATGCGCGAGCGGATCTCCGGCGGCAGCGTGCCGTTGCCGTAGGGCGGCAGGTGGGCAAGCGGATTGACGGCGTCGGTCATCAAATCAGCCTGCCGGCAACCCGCGCACCACAAGCCGATTGAGCCGCGCCGCGAAGGCGGCGGGGTCGGGCGGCACCTCGCCGTCCAGGATTTGCGCCTGGTCCAGGAGGATCGCGGCGAGATCGTTGACATCATCATCGCGCGCTGCGGTCTTGGCGTCGGCGAGCGCGCGCACTACCGGATGGCGCATGTTGAGCTCGAGGATCGGCTTCGTCCCGGCGCCGCCGCGCGCCTGGCGGGCGAGCAGGCGTTCCAGCTCGCGGTCGGGACCTTTGCCGCCGGCGACCAGGCAGGCGGCGCTGTCGGTGAGGCGCTGTGAGGCTCGGACATCGGAGACTTTTTCGCCGAGCGCCGATTTGACGGCCGCGATGATGACCGCGTCGTCGACCGCGGCAGAGGCGGACGTCTCGTCGCCCTTCTTGTCGGGTTCCAGCAGCGGAACGAGATCGAAGTTCACCTCGCCCTGGCTCAGCGACTTGAGCGGCTTGCCACCGAAATCGATCGGCATGGTGGTCCAGAACGAGTCGACCGGATCGGTCAGCAGCAGCACCTCGATGCCGCGCGCGCGGGCCGCCTCGAGCTTGGGGTTCGACTTGAGGCGATCGAGGCTTTCGCCCGCGAGGTAGTAGATGTCGGTCTGGTTGGGCTTGAGGTCGGCGACGTATTGCGCGAGCGAGCGCAGCTTTCCGGTCGTGGTGGTGAAGCGCGCGAGCGCGAGCAGCGCGTCGCGCCGCTCGAAATCCTCGTAAATGCCTTCCTTGATGACGGCGCCGAACGCCTCCCAGATCTTGCCGAAGGCCTCCGGCTTCTCCTCCTTGGCGAGGTTTTCCAGCTCGGTGATGACGCGCCCGGTGAGCGCCTTGCGCATCTGCGCGACCTGCGGATTGTTCTGCAGCATCTCGCGCGAGATGTTGAGCGGCAGGTCCTCGGAGTCGACGACCCCGCGCATGAACCGGAGATAGGACGGCAGGAGCCCGGCATCATCGGTGATGTAGACGCGCCGTACGTAGAGCTTGATGTGGCCCTTGCGCGACGGATCGAACAGATCGAACGGCGGTCGCGAGGGCGCGAACAGCAGCACCGCATAGGACTGCCGGCCCTCGGCGCGATAGTGCAGCGTCATGGCCGGGTCGTCGAACGCCATCGCGACCGAGTGATAGGCCTGGGTATAGTCCTCGGGCTTGAGCTCGGATTTCGGCCGCTGCCAGATCGCGCTCGCCTTGTTGATCTGGCGCGGCTCGGCTGGTTTATCCTCGGCGGGCCTGTCGGCGGATTTGTCTTCGGAAAGAGGTTCAGGCTTGGCGACGAGCTCGATCGGAAACAGGATGTGATCCGAGTACGTGTGCACGATGCGCTCGATCTCGTGCGGCTCGAGGTACTTCTTGGCGTCGTCCTTGAGGTGGAGCACGATCTCGGTGCCGCGCGTCACCCGCGCCGCCTGCTCGGACGTCGCCGGCGCGATCTCGAAGCCCGCCCCGCCCTCGGAGGTCCACACCCAGGCCTCGCTTGATCCGGCGCGCCGGCTCGTCACCGCGATACGGTCCGCGACCATGAAGGCCGAATAGAAGCCGACGCCGAACTGGCCGATCAGGGCATTGCCATCCTTCGATTCGGCGAGCTTGGTCATGAAGGCGCGGGTTCCCGAGCGCGCCACGGTGCCGAGGTTGTCGATCAGCTCCTGGCGGTCCATGCCGATGCCGTTGTCGGCGATCGTCAGGATGCCGGCCATCTTGTCCGGATGGATGCGGATGGTGAGCCGCGAGTCCTCGGCCAGCAGGTCGGGCTTGGCGATCGCCTCGTAGCGCAGCCGGTCGCAGGCATCGGAGGCGTTGGAGATCAGCTCGCGCAGGAAGATGTCGGTCTCGGAATAGACCGAGTGCACCATCAGGCGCAAAAGCTCGGCCACCTCGGCCTGGAAGGGGTGGGTCTGGGCAACGGTGTCCGTGTCGGTGCTCATGGTCGGTCGTTTGGGCTCATACGCTGAAGGTCAGGGACGGGAGATATATGTTGCAACCGCGCGGAAGCTTCAACCGTCCCGAGCAGCGGCAAGCCGCTTGACGTTGCCCCAGGGCAGATGCCATCGCGACCCGCCGGGCTCCCCGGCGTTGCAGGAAACGACCCGATGGCACCCACCGCGACCGAGCAAGCGCGCATTTCGGCGTCCGCACTGAGCGCCTTCATCGCCCGCGCGTTTCGCGCCACCGGCCTTCCCGACGGCGACGCCCGGACCCTGGGCGACCTCATCGCCGAGGCGGACCTGCGCGGCTCCGACACGCACGGCGTCTTCCGCATGCCGTCCTACTGCAAGCGGATCAAGGCGGGCGGCGTGAATGCGCGACCGAATATCCGCCTGATCGCGGAGCGCACCTCGACGGCGCTGGTCGATGGCGATAATGCGATGGGCCACTTGGTGATGAAATTCGCCGCCGAGACCGCGATCGCCAAAGCGAAGCAGACCGGGGTCGGCTGGGTCGGGGCGCGCATGAGCAACCATGCGGGTCCGGCCGCGCTCTATGCGATGATGCCGCTCCCCCACGATATGATCGGGCTCTACTTCGCGGTCGGCAGCAACAACCACCTGCCGCCATGGGGCGGGCTCGAGTCGCTGCTCGGGACCAATCCTATCGCCGTCGCAGTGCCGGCGCTGGACGAGCCGCCGGTGGTGATGGACATGGCCCCAACCGTCACGGCCTACGGCAAGGTGCGGCTGAAGGCCTCGCGCGGCGAGGAGATGCCGGTCGGCTGGATGATCGACAAAGAGGGCAAGCCGCTGACCGATCCCAAGCGCGCCGACGAGGGCCACCTGCTGCCGATCGGCGACTACAAGGGCTATGCGCTGTCGCTGATGATCGCGCTCATCGCCGGCGCGCTCAACCGCGCCGCCATCGGCCGCGACATCTTCGATTTCAACAAGGAGCTCGGCCGCGCCACCAACACGGGCCAGTCGATCGTGGCGCTCTCGATCGAGGCGTTCGCGCCGGCCGCTGAGTTCAAGCGCGGCGTCGACGCGATGGTGCGCGCGCTGCGGCAGTCGCAGCGCCTGCCCGGGGTCGAGCGCATCTGGCTGCCGGGCGAGCAGAGCCACGAGAAGCGGCTCGACCGGATGAAGAATGGAATCCCGCTACCGCCGTCGCTGAAGAAGAGCTTGGATGCGCTGGCGACGGAGCTGGGGATCGCGCCGGTGATGTGACGCGCGCTTTCTTCCCCTCCTCGTTTGCGGGGGGGAGAAGCGCGCCAGGAGAGGCAAGTCACGAGCGCCGAAGCAAGCGGCGCCCCCTCCCCGCCCTCCTCCGCAAGCGTGGGAGAGGGGGCGCAAGCGCAAGTGTTTGTGGGTCCGTGGCGCAGCTATGTGTGACCGGGATCGACCCAGCCGATGTTGCCGTCGGCGCGGCGGTAGACCATGTTGACCCGCCCGCTCGCGGAATGACGGAACACGACCACCGGCGCGCCGGTCATGTCGAGCTCCATCACGGCCTCGCTCACCGACAAGCGCTCCAACGTGGTGGTCGCCTCCTGGATGATGACCGGATGGAAATCGGTGATCTCCTCCTCCGACTCGTGATCGGGCGCCGCGATGACGTAGCTCTGCGCGTCTGCCGCGCCGTCGCCATCGCTGGCGCCCGGCGCCGAACGGCCCTTGAGGCGGCGCTTGTAGCGGCGCAGCCGCTTCTCGACCCGCAAGGCCGCCTGGTCGGCGCTCGCATAAGCATCGGCGGCCATGCCGTCGGTATGCAAGGTCACGCCGGAATCGAGATGGATCGCGCACTCGGTGCGGAATCCGAACCCGTCCTTGCCGACGGTGGCGTGCCCCGAATAGCCGCCGTCGAAATACTTCACCAAGGCTTCGGCGACGCGTGCGGTGATGCGCGTGCGCAAAGCTTCGCCGATGTCGAGATTCTTGCCCGAGACGCGAAAGGCCATCGTCACCTCCAAGGTCGGCGGGGGCCAGACCGGCACGTTGGCTACGTCGGTGTTTGACGTAGGATCGCACCGGTTCGCTGTCAACGCGACATTGGGGGAAGGGTTTCAGCCAACTTTCAACCGACGTTCCAGCCCGCTTTTCAACCCACGCCCACGAGCGTCTGCTTCTCGCGCCGGCGTTGCACCGAGGAGGGGATCTTCATCGCCTCGCGGTATTTCGCGACAGTACGCCGCGCAATGTCGATGCCGGCCTCGCGCAGCATGTCGACGATGGTGTCGTCGGACAGAACCCCGTCGGCGGCCTCGCCGTCGATGAGCTGGCGGATGCGATGGCGCACGGCTTCCGCCGAATGCGCCTCGCCGCCGTCGGCGGCGGCGATCGACGAGGTGAAGAAATACTTGAGCTCGAAGATGCCGCGGCTCGTCGCCATGTATTTGTTGGCGGTGACCCGCGAGACGGTCGATTCATGCATACCGATCGCGTCCGCCACCGTCTTGAGGTTGAGCGGGCGCAGGTGCTGGACGCCGTGGGCGAAGAACGCATCTTGCTGGCGCACGATCTCGGTCGACACCTTGAGGATGGTCTTGGCACGTTGATCGAGCGCGCGCACCAGCCAGGTCGCGGTCTGCAGGCACTCGTTGAGATAGGACTTCTCGCCGTCGTTCTTGGCGGTCTTCGACACCACCGCGTAGTAGCTCTGGTCGACCAGCACCTTGGGCAGCGTGTCGGCGTTGAGCTCGACCGCGTAGGTGCCGTCGGCGGCCTCGCGCACGAACACGTCGGGCACCATCGGCTGCACCAGCGTCGAGCCGAAGGCGAGGCCGGGCTTGGGGTTGAGCGCGCGAATCTCGGCGATCATGTCGGCGAGATCGGCATCGTCGACGTCGCAGGCCTTCTTCAGCGCCGCGAGATCGCGCCGTGCCAGCAAGTCGAGATGCCCGACGAGGGCCTGCATGGCGGGATCGAAGCGATCGCGCTCCTTGAGCTGAATGGCGAGGCATTCGGCGAGGTTGCGCGCCGCGACGCCCGCCGGCTCGAAGGTCTGCACGATCGCCAGCACGGCCTCGACCTGGGCGAGCGGCGCGCCCAGCTTTTCGGCGACACTCGCGAGATCGCCCGCGAGATAGCCGGCCTCGTCGACGAGGTCGATCAGGTGCTGGCCGATCATCCGCCGGACCGGATCGGCGATCGCCAGCAGGAGCTGATCGGACAGATGGCTCGCCAGCGTGGTCTCGGCAGAGACGAAGGCCTCGAGATTGTATTCGCCGGCGTCGCGGCCGCCCGCGCCGACGCCCGACCATTCCGAGTAGCCGGCCGGCTCGGCGGTGCGCGGCGTCGCCTGCTCGGCCGGTGCGCCGGCATCATCGGGAAACACGTTGTCGAGCCCGGTATCGAGCCGGTCCTCGATCGCCGCGCGGCTCGTTTCCAGCTCCTGGCCCAGCCAGTCGCCCGATTGGGCATCGCCCGACGGCGCTTCCGCGGCGGCCCTTTCGTCGGAGACAGCACTCGGTTCGGCGGCCGGCCCCTCGTCACCCTCGCTGCTGCGCTCGAGCAGCGGATTACGCTCGAGCTCGTTCTCGACATAGGCGGCGAGATCCAGATTCGACAGCTGCAGCAGCTTGATCGCCTGCATGAGCTGCGGCGTCATCACGAGCGCCTGGCTCTGCCGGATCAGAAGTTTTTGCGAGAGCGCCATCGAATCTGGGTGAACTTGGTCCGTTTCTTGCTTATCGGTTTTGCAGCGCGGTGTACACCCAATCTTTCAGGCGGTTGTTAATGGCCGCTGTAGGCCGCGAATGTGTGGTGTTCGGGCCACACAGCACGGTCCGGCGTGGCGCACTCGAGTCCCCCACGGTGCCCCGCAATCAACGCACGGCTCAGGCCCGGTCTTTGCTCCCTCCACAGTCCAGCGGCATCCGCAGCTCCAATGAGCGCGCGGAACGTCCCATTTCGCGACGGCTGCGTCGCAGATCAGGACGCCCGCTGATGCACCGAGGAGGAGTGTACGATGTGGCGCTCGGCATTGGTCGTGCTTCTACTGGCCGGCTCACCGGCTCTTGCCGGACAGGCGAGCACCGCCATCCAGGTCGGGATTACCATCACGGGCACCACGGCGCAGAGCCCCGCAAGAGCCAAGGCCAGGCAACAAACCGTCGCCGGCTCCCCCGGTGGGACCACGAAACAATCGATGCGGCAACGATCGCGGCTGCCCAAGTGAACGGAGCCTGACGAAGCAGCGTCAATCCTTCGCCGTGTTATTTCGTGAATCGCGAGAAAATAAGCTTCGTAAATGAACGATGCATAGAAGATCGTGAACACATTCTGATGAGAGGAAGTGAATCGACGGTGAAATAAACAGATTAAGAATTCGACACGCGTCACTATAGGATTTTAATCTAATCCATTCTTCAGTATAAGCGCTCTATACACCTCGTTTATTGTAAAACTTAAGCCGCAGGTTCGAGCCTACTCCAATACTGGGCGTCTTCGGACGCGCGCATGCGCGCGTTCCAAATGTGGGGACGTCACATGTCGAGCTCGAACAATCGCACGTATGGCTGCCTACCGACGCCGGCGTCGGGGAACTCTACCGACACCATCACGGTGACGGTCACGTTCTAGCCGATCCGCTCACAACCGCTTGCAGGCGGATCCGGCCGTGCCGCGACATCGGTCAGCGCTGTGCATTGCGCGGCTTCTCGCCGCGCTTGCGCTCATGCTCGCCGTCGGCTGCACCCTCGAGCAGGCGCACGCCGAGGAGGCGCTCCAGCTCGAGGTCTACATCAACGAAATCCCGACGCAGCTCATCGGCGCCTTCGTCATGGTCGGCGACACCCGTATCGCGGCGCGCCAACACGAGCTGGAAGAGCTCGGACTCAATCCCAAGGGACACGGCGAGCCCGACAAGCTCGTCGCGCTCGATGGCCTGGCCGGAGTGTCCTATCGATACGATCAGGCGATGCAGCGCATCTACATCACCGCGCCGGACGATATGCGCATCGCCAAGCAGTATGATCTGTCGAACCGGACGGCGACTGACCTACCGGTACAGTCCGCCTACGGCGCTGTCCTCAACTATGATCTGTTTTCCTCGGCGACCGGCGGTCAACAGAAGGAATGGCTCGCGTTCAGCGGCGCATCCGGCACCTTCGATGCGCGATTCTTCTCGCCCTACGGCACGTTTTCGCAATCCGCGATCTTGCAGAATTCGCAGAACGTGCCCTTTGCGGCGCTACGCCTCAATACGACCTACACGTACTCCGATTACGATACGATGCGGACGTATCGCGCAGGCGATACGATCAACGGCGGCCTCGCGTGGACCCGACCGATCCGAATCGGCGGGCTGCAGGTGCAACGCAATTTCGCCCTGCGCTCCGATCTCGTGACGCTGCCGCTGCCGGCCGCACGCGGCACCGCGGCGGTGCCGTCGACCGCCGACATCTACGTCAACAACGTCAAAACCTACTCGCAGGACATCGCCGCCGGCCCCTACGTGCTCAACAATATTCCCGGCATCACCGGCAACGGCACGGCCCACGTGGTTCTGCGTGATTCCTCCGGCAAGACGACCGACGCGACGCTGCCGTTCTACACCTCCGCCATGCTGCTCGCCCGCGGCCTGTTCGATTACTCGCTGGAGGCGGGGTTGCCGCGCCTCTCCTACGGCACGACGGCCGATACCTACCTCGCCCGGGCTGTCGCCTCCGCGAGCGCGCGCTACGGCATGTTCGACTGGTTGACCCTCGAGGGTCACGCCGAGGGCGGCGCCGGCCTCGTCAATGCAAGCGCCGGCCTCGCGGCGCGCACCGGATCGTTCGGGGTCACCTCGGCTGCGATCGCGGCCAGCTATTACGCGTCGCGCGCCGGCTACCAGAGCTATTTGTCGTACGAGACGAAGGTGCTCGGGTTGAGCATCAACGCGAGCTCGCAGATGACTTTCGGCTCGTATGACGACCTCGCCTCCGTCACGGCCCGATTGCAGCAACAGGCCGTGCTGACCAATCCGTTCGACGTGAGCTCGTTCGTCGCGCTTTCCTCCTCGGTGGCGCAGACGGTCAACTCGTCGGTGTTCACCAGCGCCCGTCCGCCGAAGGCGTTCAACCGCATTTCGGTCGGTACACCGCTGCCGATCGCACACGCCAATCTGACCGGAAGCTTCGTCCAGACCATCGACGCGATCGGAACGCGCTCCGACATCGTCTCCGCCACCCTCTCGGGCGGATGGCGAGACATATCGGTGTTCGCGACCGCATTCACGTCTGTCGCCGGCACGAAGAACACCGGATTCATCGTCGGGCTCTCCATGCCCTTGGGCGACTCGGCCACGATATCGACGTCCGTATCCGGAGGAGCGGGCAGCAGCACCGTGAGCGTCGATGCCGTCAAGCCGCTCGACGCGAAGCCAGGCAGCTTCGGCTGGCGCATTCACGACGGCGAGTTCGGCACGACACAGCGCGCGGCAGCCGCCTCCTATCGCTCCTCCTTCGCGCGCACCGAGGTTTCGGTCTATCAGAACAGCACCGGCGTGCAGGGCACCGCCGAGCTCGAGGGTGCGGTGGCCGCCTTGGGCGGTGGAGTGTTTTTCACCAACCGGATCGATGACGCCTTCGCGGTCGTCCAGACGGGAGTGCCGGGGATTCCGGTGTTTTACGAAAATCGACCGGTTGGCGTAACGAACGCGTCGGGGCTCGCCCTCATTCCCGGCCTTCGCTCGTACCAGCCCAACAAGGTCGCGATCGACCCAGCGAATCTGCCGGTCGACGCCGACGTCACGACGAACGAGATCGTGGTCGTTCCGGCCGACCGCTCGGGCGTGAAGGTCGACTTCACGGTCAAGACCGATACGCATGCCGCCCTCGTCGTTTTCCAGGGAGCCGACGGCAAGCCGCTCGCCGCCGGCGCGCAAGGACAGATCGAAGGCGGCGCCAGCTTCGTGGTCGGCTACGACGGCAAAGCGTATATCGAAAATCTGGCGGCCGCCAACAAAGCGACCATCACGCTGATCAATGGCGAATGCCACGCCACTTTCGCGTACGAGCCCCGCCCGGACGAGCAGGTGGTCATTTCGGGGGTTGCCTGCAAATGAACGGGGACCCGCAACTCATTTAGCCGATATCCGCCGACCACCAGGCCGTCTGTTCATGAATTCGAGCGGCGCGGATTGCGACGCTGGATGTCCGCTTGATCCCCGGAAGCGGCCGTAGAGCGCACATCGCAGCAGATTGCCGGTGTTCGGCCAAAAGCGTCGCTGCCGCCGATTCCAGAGCATCTTCACCTTCGCTTGGCTCATCACTATGATCGTGCGCATGCCACCTTCGCCTTACGACGAAACTTTCTTTGGCGGCCATCATCGCGGCTCCCGGCGCTCCGCCGCCGTCATCGTTCCCTTGGTGCTTGAGCATTTCCCCGCAAGATCAGTTGTTGACGTGGGCTGCGGCACGGGTGCTTGGCTTGCTGAGTTCGCACGCAACGGCATCACCGAATATCTAGGCGTCGATGGCGATCACGTGCCGCGTAACATGCTCATGATTTCCGTGGAGAGGTTTTATGCGTGCAATCTCGCGAGCTTTTCTCCCGATGGGCGCTGCTTCGATTTGGCGTGTTCGCTGGAAGTGGCAGAGCACCTGCCAGCAGACCGGGCGCCGCACTTCGTCGCCGCACTGACCGACCTCGCGCCGGCGGTTCTCTTTTCAGCCGCCATCCCGGGCCAAAGGGGAACTGGTCACGTCAATGAACAGTGGCCGTCGTATTGGGCGAGCCTTTTCGCTGCACGCGGATATGTGGGGGTCGACTGTGTGCGCCCGCGCGTGTTCAACGATGAACGTGTCGAGCCTTGGTATCGGCAGAACGTGATTGCCTATTGCAAAAAAGTGCCGCTCGGTCTCACCGCAATGAACCTGCCCTACGACTATGATCGTGTCGATCCCGAGATGTGGCGGCACCGATGCCTCGAGACGAAGGCGAGAGAAAAATCGCTTCCTCGGCTGGTCAGATCACTCTTTCGGTAAGTCAAGCCGGGAGACCGTGCGTTACGGCTGCTCGGCCAGCGGGGCAACCGCGCCACGCCCTATCAATCTTGCCACCAACCGCCTGGCGTTCATCCAGCTCGCATCCAAACGCCTATGTTGCGGGTTGATGAATCCACGCCCTAATAGGTGATGGTCGCCACGATCGTATCGGTGTAGGTGCCCGGCGCAGGCGTCGTCTGCGGCGCGACGCGACCATACACGTTGAGGGTCTGTGTGGCCCCCGTTCCGGTGCCGGATAAGGTGTTCACGCCGGAGCTCGATCCCCAGGGCTGCGACCGCGCGGCGTCCTGATAGAGGCCGTAGACCACGTTGGCGCTGTTGAACGTCATCTGGCGCTGGGTCGGGTTGGTCGCGCCCGAAAGTCCGCCATCGAGGCTCACGATGTAGGGGAGGGCTTCGGTGCATTGAACGCTGAGGGTGCCTTGGGCATCCGTGTTGGTGCTCAGGATGCCTTGGGTGCCGAAGCTGATGCCGGTCGCCGCAATGGTGCAATTGCTCGAGACCGTCGCGCTCACGGATGCCGAAGCGGTGTTGTTCAACGCGCCGACCGGGCAGTTTCCGGCGCCGTTTTGATTGATATAGGTCATGAACGCCTGGACGGTCGCCGTATAGCCGCCGGCGGCGTCCATCTGCTGCGACGGCAGGAAGCGCGCATAGACGGTCTGGTTCACGGTGCCGTTCAGGGGGACGCTGATCTGCACGCCGGCCGTGTCGTAGCCGGTCTGCCATGATCCCCACGGGATCGAGCGCGCCGAATCGGCAAAGAGGTCGTAGCGCGCGGTCTGGCTGCTCGGCCCGGCCATTTGCCGGCTCGTCGAATCGCACGCCGAGCCGCACGCGATGTTCACGCACGCGGTCACCGCCTGGCTGCCGCCCTGGCACGTCACGGTGACCGTGGCCGTCGTATCGACCGCCGCCCCGGGCAGGACATTGACCGACCCGAACGCAACGCTCGTCATGCTGACCGAGCAGGATTGTGCGTCCGCCTGCGTCGCGACCAGCATCGCCTGCAGGCCGAGCAAACTGGCGAAGATCCGGCCGGCACGGAAGCAATGAGCCCGGAATTCCCGCATTGGAAAAAGGCTGATCAGGCTGACGGGGGCACCGAAATTGATAAGAGTTCCATGATTAATGGCCAATTAACGTATTCGGTACACAGTTATGGATGATTACTGTGGGGAAAAATCATGCGTACTCAGTTCGCGTTGAAGCGCCGGCTTGGCCTGATCGGCATTCTGGCGACCACCTGCCTGTTGCAGTCCGTAGAAGCTCCGCTCGCCGCGACCGCCACGACGACCTTCTCGGTATCGGTCACGCTGGCCGCGACCTGCACGATCAACAGCGCCTCGGCGCTGAGCTTCGGCAACCAGGGCATTCTCGCCACCAACGTCGATCAGACCTCGACGATCCAGGTCACCTGCACCAACACGACGCCGTACAATATCGGCCTCGACGCCGGCACCGGCAGCGGCGCCACCGTGGCGGCGCGCCTGATGACGGCCAGCGGCGCCACCGTGACGTACTCGCTCTACCAGGACAGCGCGCACTCCAACGTGTGGGGCAACTCGATCGGCACCAACACGGTGGCGGGCACCGGAAACGGCACTGGCCAGAGCTACACGGTTTACGGCCGGGTCCCGCCGCAGACGACGCCGGCGCCGGGGACTTATAGCGACACGGTCACCGTCACGGTCACGTACTGAGTCGAACAAGTCGATATTCCACGCGAGGCTCTCCATGCGCTCAATCCTTGCCAAGACCGCCATCGCCGCGCTTCTGCTGGCCGGCGCGTATTCGTCCGCGAACGCCGGCTCCCTTCAGGTGGAGCCGGTGCTGATCGACGTCACGGCCGCAGGCGCGGCTGCCTCGACACTGACGTTGCACAACGCCGGCTCGGCGCCGATCAACGCCCAAGTCCGCGTGTTTCGCTGGTCGCAGCAGAATGGAGAGGAAAAGCTCGAGCCGACCGACGCCGTCGCGGCGAGCCCACCCGTGCTCACGCTCGGGCCGAATGCAAAAAACATCGTTCGGATCATTCGCCTGTCGAAGCAACCTATCGTCGGCGAGGAGAGCTATCGTCTGCTGATCGATCAACTGCCCGACCTCTCGCAGCAGAAGAACGGCGGCATCAACCTGATGGTGCGCTATTCGATCCCGGTCTTCTTCGGCGCCCGCAACAAGAAGAGCCCCACGCTTGCCTGGTCGGTCGCCGTGAAGGGCAGCAAGGTCACGCTCTCGGCGCGCAACACCGGCGAACGCCGGCTGCGAATCTCGGCCCTCACCGTTCGCGATGCCCGTGGCCACACCATTTCGCTCGGCGCCGGATTGGCCGGATATACGCTCGGCCAGTCGACCAAAAGCTGGACCATTCCGGGGCATGGATTTGCCGCTAGCGGATCGGCATCGATCTCGGCCCAGAGCGACGGCGGCCCGGTCCAGGCCGTGGCATCGATCGAGCACTGAAGCATATTCCGGCGGGCGTCATGCCGGGCGTGACCGCCCGCGGCCCCCTCACATGCTGAAGTCTTCGCCCAAATAGAGCCGGCGGACGTCGGGGTTGTTGACGATGTCGTCGGCCCGGCCCTCCATCAGGACCTCGCCCGAATAGATGATGTAGGCGCGGTCGGTGAGGCCGAGCGTCTCGCGGACATTGTGGTCGGTGATCAGCACGCCGATGCCGCGCTGGGTCAGGTGGCGCACCAGCGCCTGGATGTCGCCGACCGCGATCGGATCGATGCCGGCGAAGGGCTCGTCGAGCAGCATGTAGTTCGGCCGCGTCGCCAGCGCGCGGGCGATCTCGACGCGGCGGCGCTCGCCGCCGGAGAGCGCGATCGACGGCGTCTTGCGCAGCCGCGTGATGTTGAACTCCTCGAGCAGCGCATCGAGATCGTATTCGCGCCGCTTGCGGCTCGGCTCGATCACCTCGAGCACGGCCCGGATGTTCTGCTCGACATTGAGGCCGCGGAAGATCGAGGCCTCCTGCGGCAGATAGCCGATGCCGAGGCGGGCGCGCTGGTACATGGGCAAGGCGGTGACGTCATGGCCGTCGAGCTCGATGCGGCCGCGGTCGGCGGTGATCAGCCCGGTGATCATGTAGAACACCGTGGTCTTGCCGGCGCCATTGGGCCCGAGCAGCCCGACCGCCTCGCCGCGGCGGACATAGAGGCTCACCCCCTTGACGACCTTGCGGCCGACGAAGCTGCGCTCGACGCCGTGTGCCGCGAGATAGCCCTGCTGGATCGACTGGGGCCGGGCATCGCCGTTGCGCGCAACGGCCTTCGGCTGCTGGCGGGCGCCCGCGTCACGGGCGTTGTATGAATCTTGCTCCGCCTGCTCGCCGGGCCGTGGCTCCTGGCGCATCTCTTGACGCGGCTGCTGACGTGGATCGCGGCGTGGGTCCTGACGCGGCTGTTGGCGAGCGTCTTGGCGCGGCTGTTGGCGTGGTGCTTCGCGTGGCTGTTGGCGCGAATCCTGAGATGCGGGCTGGCGCGGCTCTTCGCGCACCTCCTGGCGCGAATCCTGACGGACGGCTTGGCGCTCATCGTAGTGTGCCTCTGCACGTGGATCGGAACGCGAATCGACGCGCGGCTCAGGTCGCGGTTCAGGTCGAGATTCTTGGCGCACCTCCTGGCGCGCACGCGTATCGCGCCGAGGCGGCGGCGGATTTTGCGGAAGATTCATCGTCTCGACGCGGCCCGTGAACACCGGGCCGCTGACCGGCCGCAGGATGCTGCGCCGACCGCCGGCAGACGCCAACGGGGCGTTGTGCGACGGCCCGCCCCTGCGCCGGAACCAAGCCAATAAGTCGGGCACACCTGCCTCAAGGCCGAGAATTGCCGAAAGCGCCCCGCTGGGTGGGTGAACCGCGACTCGCGTCGCGACGGCCCTCGCGCCGGCTCGTGATAGTCGCTCACCCGGTTCCTTTCAACCGATTAGCCGAAGACCGCCCCCCGATAGAGGGGACGTCAGTGCAAATCCGAGAGACCGTTCGAGCGTGGTTTGGGCGCAGCGTGCGGGGCCGCGCCATGCGCCGCCGGGGGCGCCGGCGCCGCATGATTGTCGTTCTTCATCGAATTCGGGATGATCAGGCTGAAAACCCCGCCATCGTGCCCGTCGCTTTCGAAATGCGAGATGCCCGTATCGAGGTGCACGATCAACCGCGGACCGCGGACGATGTTCTGGCCCTGCGTGACCGTGACGTTGCCGCCGGGTGCCGGAAAAAGCCGCACCGTGTCGTCGCTGATGTCGTAGACGGCCTTCTCGCCGGTTGCGGTCTGGTCCTTCTGGGTCACGATCACATTGCCGGTCGCCTCGATCCGCCGGATCTGCGAGCTGCCCGAGGGTCCGGGCGTCGCCGCCTTAACGGGCTGGCCGGCGGCCTGGCCGCCATCGTAGTAGACAACCAGCACCTTGCAGCGCAGCGTCGTGTCGCCCTGCACCAGCCGCACGTTGCCCGAATAGGTCGCGACCTTCGACTTGTCGCGCACCTCGAGGGTCTGCGCGTTGATCTGCACCGGCTGATTTCGGTTCTGCGAGAAGCCCTGCAGCGCGTTCGGCTGCGAAGGCTGCTGCGCCTGCCCGGCACCAAGCGCCCAACAGAATTCCAAGCAGAACGCCATCAGGCACGCCGAGCCGGGCTTCATGCGCATGGCATCACCATGGTCATCGCCTTATGGCAGGAGTCGGATTGACAGCCGGCGCCGCATTGGCGCTGGCCGGGCCCTGCTTCATCGCCTTCGTGTCGAACAGGCTCCAAACCTGGGTGTGCCCGTCGCTTTCGAAATGCGACACGCCCGTATCGAGATGCACGACCAACTTTGGGCCGCGCACGATACTGCGTCCCTGCGTGACCGTGACGTTGCCGCCGCGCGGCGGAAACAGCCGCACCGTGTCGTCGCTGATGTCGTAGATCGCCTTGTCACCGGTCGCGGTCTGGTCCTTCTGGGTCACGATCACATTGCCAATCGCTTCGATCCGGCGAATCTGCGAGCTACCCGAGGGTCCCGGTGTCGCCGCCTTGATGGTCTGGCCGGCGGCCTCGCCGCCATCGTAATAGACGACCAGCGTCCTGCAGCGCAGCATCGTGTCGCCCTGCACCAATCGGACGTTGCCCGAGTATGTCGCGACCTTCGACTTGTCGCGCACCTCGAGGCTCTGCGCAGTGATCTGTACCGGCTGATTGCGATTCTGCGAGAAGCCCTGCAGCGCATTCGGCTGCGAGGCCGCCGGCTGCTGTCGCGGCTGGGCCTGCGCGACGCCAACTGCACCACCAAGTGCACCACCAAGTGCACCACCAAGCGCAAAACCTAGCGCGACGCAGTACACTATCAGGCACGACAAGCTTGGCTTCGTGCGCATGGTCATTGCCTTGTGGCCGGGGCGGGGTTGGCGGTCGGCGCCGCATCAGCGCTGCCCGGCCCCTGCTGCGGCACCAGATGGGTCTCGACGCCACCGGTGAAACGGATCAGATCGCCGTTGTTGACCACCTCGAGGCCGTTGGCGTCGACGGTGCCGGTCGTCATCTTCACGGAGACCGGACGGTTGGACGTGACGCGGCCGGCCTTGTTGTCGACCTTCGCCTCGTCCATGTGCACCGTGTAGCCGCTCGACGTGATGATGACGACGTTGGTCTTGAGATCCATCAGGTCGGACTTGGTGTCGTAGATGCCGGACGCCGCGCGCAACTCCAGCGTCGAATGGTCCTGCATGGTCACGTGGGCCTGGATTTCGGTGAGCTCCAGCACGCCCGGGTTGGTCAGGTCCTGCGCCGCGGAGCGAGCCGTCAGGTCGTAGGGGCGCCCGTCGCGCGTGAACCCGCCGATCCGCGGCGCTTCCATGTTGATCTTGGAGCCTGACAGCACCAGGTGTCCCGGATCGATCGGCAGCTTGGAGAGGAGCCGCAGCGGCTGGAAATAAGCGGCCGCCGCGATTGCGGCGAGCACACCGACGAGGGTCACCGGAATGGCGCGCCGGAAGAAGCGCACGACGCGGCTATGACGAGCGGCGACGCGAAAGGCGCGCTCGCGGTCGGTTCCGCCCGCGAACGAGACCCCGCCTGGATCGCGCATGGTCGCTGCAAGGCTCAAGAAGGCCTATCCCCCGTTGTCGCCCTTGGATGTCGCTTTGGACACCCACTAGTGGGCGAGAATCGCCCGACCCGTAATCTAGCGCGAATTCGCTGTGGCCACCCCAGGCCAAATCACCCTGCAATTATGGCTGCGACACGGCGGGCATCGTAGCCGCTGACAGCCTTTGGTCGCGCGAAGGTGTTCAAGAATGGGAAAAAATGTCTTCCGCCGCCCAGCCGGCAAGGTCGAGACGGACCCGGTCGGGCAGGAAACGGAAGCAAGCGGCCGCAAGCTCGGTGCGCCCCTCGCGCGCCAGCATGAGATCGAGCTTCTCCTTGAGGGCATGCAGGTGCAGCACGTCGGACGCCGCATAGGCGACCTGGGCATCGCTGAGCTCGGCGGCGCCCCAATCGGAGGACTGCTGCTGTTTGGACATGTCGACGCCGAGCACCTCGCGGCTCAGGTCCTTGAGCCCGTGCTTGTCGGTGTAGGTGCGGGCGAGGCGCGACGCGATCTTCGTGCAGTAGATCGGCTGCGCCATCACGCCGAAGGTGTGAAACAGCATGCCGACGTCGAATCGGGCGAAATGGAAGATCTTCAGCCGCATCGGATCGGCGATCAGCGCCTTGAGGTTTGGGGCATCGCGGGCGCCCTGCGGTATCTGCACCACGTCGGAGCTGCCGTCGCCGGGCGAGAGCTGCACCACGCATAACCGGTCGCGGTTGGGATCGAGGCCCATGGCCTCCGTATCGATGGCAACCGCACCGCTATAGCGCTTGAGGTCGGGCAGGTCGCCACGATGGAGGCGGATGGTCATTCGGGTTGCGCCGCGCAATTGCTTGAATTTACGCGCATTTTTGCATGATTTCGGGCGTTGTTTAGCACAACCCACAGGGTCGTCAAAGGATAGGGTTGCGGGCCAACTTGATGATATGCGAAATTTTTCCTTAATGGATCGTTCCGAGTTGGAACTCAGGACAAAGTTCGGAGTCATGCAATAGGCGCATGTCCGGCTTACCCGGGAGGCCTTCAACCGGGCGCAGTTCGGGGGCAGGCTCTAGTCAGACGTGCACTGAGGGGAGTTGGGGTTGGGGGCAACCGCGATGAAGCGGCTGGTAGTTGCGTTGAGCCTTGCGGTCGCCGCGACGACCGCACAGGCGCAGACGGCGGGCGACCGCATCATCCATCCCAGCCACGACAATCCCTCGCTGGTCACGGCGCTGAAAAACTGGCTTGCATCCAAGGCGTCGCCCAATACGGCGACGAAGGCCGCCCCGCGGATCGCAACCCACGGCGCCGAGCCGCGTCAGCACGCTGCGGTCGAGATCCATCCGCGCCGCTGGCATCACACGCGCCACTACAGAGTGACCGAAAACAAGGCGTCCAAGGCCAACGCTACTCCCAAGGACGCGGCCCCAAGGAATCCCGCGCCGGTGGAGGCCGCTCCGAAGGATGTGACGGCGCCGGCGCCGCAAGAAGCAGTGCTCAAGGACGCCGCGCCTAACGACGTCGCGGCCAGCGCCATCGCACCAAGGGATGTCGCGCCCAACGTTGCGATGGCGGAGCCACCGGTTGCGCCGGCCGCGCCGGTTGCGGCCGCAGCGCCTGTGCCCACGCGATCGATCGTTCCCACCATGCCGACCGCAGCCGCAGAGGCCGCGCCTCCCGCCGCCGCGCCGACGCTCGCGTCGATCAATCCCAACATGCCGCGAACGGTTGCGACGATCACGGTTGTGGCGCCCTCGGCGAATCGCGCCCGGACGCATCACGGGCCGAGCCAGTGCACCAGCGGCGAGCGCATCATCACGGCCTACTACTGGGAAGGCCGCCACACCGCGAGCGGCGAGCGCTTCAATCCCGACGGCATGACGGCCGCGCACCGCACCTACCCGTTCGGCACCAAGCTCATGGTGATCAACCCGCGCAACGGCAAGTCGGTCACCGTCACGGTCAACGACCGCGGCCCTTTCGTGAAAGGCGTGACGCTCGACATCAGCCGCGGCGCCGCCCGGGCGATCGGCATTCAAGGCAACGCCGCCGTGTGCATGGCGAAGATGTAGCGGCTGACCGCGTCGCGTGGTGCCTAAGAGAGGACTTCCCGCCAATTCGCGCTGGGAGATGCCTGCTCGTCGAGCCCTGCTTTGCGCGATGCGCCCTGATTCGCAAGCGATCTGCTTCAATCCGAGAGAAAGCCGATGCCGCACGCGCCTGCACGAGATCGCAGCGCCGCTAGCGTCCACATCCTCAGGCGGACCGTGGTCGTGTGCTCCCTTCTTTTGGCCGCATGGTCAGGCATGCATGTGTCGCCCGCCCAGGCCCAGCAGCCGTTTGTGACCACGGCGGGCGATCTCAACTCGCTCGCCTGGTGGGTGGTCGCGGAGTTTCATCCGTCCACCACGACGATTCGCGGCATTCCGGTGAGCAAGATCCGATCGAGCTGGTGCAAGGCGACCGAGTTTCGCCCCGAGCTCATCCCCAAAGAGCTGCTGTCGCAGCACGGCGCCGAGGAGATGAAGACCTACAAGCTCGCATTCGCGCTGGAAGGCAATTTCGGCGGCTCGGCCGCCAAACAAGTCGCCCTGGTGGGCGTATACGAAGAATGCTCGGGACAAATCGGTCGATTCGTGCTGGTTCTCGATCAGCCGACACACGGGCCGCCGAAAGTGCGCTTCGTCGATGCACTGCCGACGCCACATCAATTCGGAATTCTGTCGCTTCGCAAGGACAACGCCATCGTCGTGTGGAGCTGCTTGGAGTGCGATGGTTTCGCAGTGCTCAAATGGGACCGGCGCAAGCGCCGCTTCGGCTGGCTCCATGACGCCGGCCAGGGTTGAGTCGAGGACCTGCCGTCGCTTGATCCGCTGATACCGCACCCGACCGGCGGCTGGTGCCCAGGAGAGGGCAATCACAGGCAAAGGATTTCAACTCTTTAGCTTGTCCCACGATTGACGGGCCTCTCATTGAGTTTCAAGGCGTATTTTTGACCTTGTCCCATCGCGTGGGGTCTGGACAACGGGCATTGCCGCAACCATGTCCCCAGATGCGGCCACGCCGGAGGGACAAATCCAATGAGTGCACTCGCGAAGCTACCCCAACCGACCCGGATAGAATTTCTCAGGTTCTACGACTGGAAGCGCTACGCAGACGGCCAGGGCTTCTGGGAAGACCGCCCCGCGACGCGGCCGGGCTATTGCAGCATGGTCAACGGTGCGGATTCCGACGAAGTCGGCCGTGGATTCCGAGCGAAGCCGGCCGCCTGTACCGATTGAAGCCGGCCGGGGATTCCGATGATCCCGGCCGCCTGTCGAGGCGGGCTCTCGCGTCGGCGTGGTCAT
>Ga0209062_1000272_pt1 | contig 190309 bp, 135 predicted proteins | sample Coa_R2_2_FD_187158 | JGI IMG/M metagenome (GOLD analysis project Ga0209062, IMG submission 187158) | Surface soil microbial communities from Centralia Pennsylvania, which are recovering from an underground coalmine fire - Coalmine... | ecosystem: Environmental > Terrestrial > Soil >... | reverse complement strand
GATGCGGACTTCGGATTGTCCTCCCGTTCCGGCTCCTTCGGCGGTGATGATGTCGGGGACGCCATCGCCGTTGACGTCGCCGCTGGCGACATTCACCTGACCCGAAAAACCGGGGAACGCGGTGAACATTCCACCGCCAAACGCATTGGGCGTGAACGTCGCGTCAGGAACGCTACGATCTTCCAATTGTTCAACGCTGAGTATGAGGAAGCGACTTGAGGAGTGAGCCGATGAAACGTGCGCGCTCCGTCTCTGGAAAAGTCTGATGCAGCTCATTGGAAATCTCGGTTATCGACGGGCAACGAGCGATGAGCGAGGGGCAAGCGAGCGACAGGAACGAAAGTGGTTTAGCAAAGCCTGTTCCGAATTATCGCCGACCAATCCATGCACGGAAATTCCTGACTCTCGCGACGAATGTGTTTGAGGCGAGGTCATGCGCCCGAGAAGCGTGGAAGAGAAAAACAAAATGGGTCGGAGATGATCCTCCGACCCATGCGTCGGTCGTTCGCCTAGCTAGAAAACCGTTCCGGACGTCGGTGTGCCTGCGGTCATACTCGCGGAAGGTGTGATTGGTGAGGTCATGACCGCCGTCGAACCGGTCGTCTGGATCGGCGTAATTGCCGAGAGAGACGAGCCGATGGGGATGATCCCCGGCGAGACGTTGAAGCCGGACGAGCCGAAGGGTGTGACCCCCGGCGTGACGCTTGAACCTGTCAGACCCGGCGTCGCCGTGAAACCAGCCAAGAGCGAAGCCGCGCCGAAACCGGTCAAGCCCGTTGTTCCAAAGCCGGTCAAGCCTGTGGTGGAGAGGGCCGGTGTGGTCCCCGGAATTGTGCTGCTCGGGGTGGGGTTCGTGAACGCACTCGACGCCACCCACTCGTCGCCGAAGAGGCCGAACCCCTGGAAGTTTGTCAGCGGGGCTTGCGGCGAAGGGACGCCGTTGATGAAAGAAAACACCTCGATTGGCGTGGCCCCGGTGGGAGTCACAGACGACGCCAGCACTTGGTCCAGGCCATTGCCGAGGATATCCGCTGTACCAATCCGTACGTCAGTTGGCGACACAAAACCAGTCTGGAACGGCAGACCCGGTGTCAGCACCAGCCCATTGCTTCCCGAGAACAGGTTATAGGGGGCAATCACCGAGTTACCGACATTCGGGGAAATGAAGAGCGTGTCGTTGGCATTGGCTGTCGTCTGACCAGTGGCAATCGATACTCCGCCGAGATAACCGGGGAACACAAACGTCTGCGCAACCGGCGGCACGAATGTGCCGACAGGGACCGAACCGATCGCAAACGGATTTGCAAATACGCGGATGTCGGCCTGCGTTGTGCCCGCACCCGATGCCGTGACTAGCAGAGGAGGAAGCCCACCGACCCGATTCAGCGCCGCGACGCTAATATTGCCGTTGAAGCCGGGGTAGGCAACGAAGCTGGTCTCCAGGATTGGGTTGCTGCCGAGGAATTGTCCGGTGGCGGGATCGTGGAAATTGAACACCTTCACGTGGCCCTGGCCGCCAGGACCAGGTGACGTGATGAGTTCGGCGAACCCATCACCGTTGAAGTCGGCCGCTGCCACATTCACTCCACCAGCAAACCCGGGCGTCTGGCTTGCACCGGCGGCGTTGGAGTAAGGAAAGAAGTCAGCAAGCAGGACCACCTTGCCCTGGCGAGCGGATGCTCCATCGAAGATGCGGACTTCGGATTGTCCTCCCGTTCCGGCTCCTTCGGCGGTGATGATGTCGGGGACGCCATCGCCGTTGACGTCGCCGCTGGCGACATTCACCTGACCCGAAAAACCGGGGAAGGGGTTGAAGTTCACAGTGGCAACGGCGGGAACACTGCGATCTTCCAGTTGTTCAGCGTGGAGAACGAGAGAACTGCGAGAGGAACGAGCCACAGGGCGGTACTTGCACCGCGCCTGCAAACGCCAGGTCCAGTTCATAGTCAGCCTCATCAATCGATGGGCGAGGGGGATATGCCAAGTGACCAGCGTGGGCGACGTGATTTTAGCAAAGCTCACTCCAAACACCCGAAACTGTGCCAAAAATAATTATAAAATGCGCTTCATCTCATTCCAGCAAATTCATTTCCCACGATAGGGGTCTCCGCTTCGCAAAGGAGCTTGTCCCAGAATCAGAAATAGCGAGAACGGAAAATCGCGGTTCTGTTCTTTGTTTCTCCTGTCTTCACCGTGTTCGTTTGTGTGGAAGTGATGCGTTTATGGTGAAGAGTCTGCTCAGTGACACCTCATTTGCGAGCGGCAATCGCTCTCCAACGTTTCTGGGTTGAGAGAAAGAGCACTGAGATAGGCGAACTGGTCGCAGTGACAATCTTACATTCCGGTTTTTTGGCCGTTCGGGCGCGACGATTGCAACATGGAGCGACCGATCCAACGTGGCTGCAACTTTCTCGGTGTATAAGGTGCCCGCCAGCGGACAGATCGCGATGGCTCAGGACACCGTCACCCGGAATCACAAGTGATGAGTTCGAGTCACAACGTCCTGATTCTCGACGCCACGGCGCGCGGATGCGGATTCTTTCAGGGCAGCAGCATCGAACTAGCTTGGCTCCCTTGCGGAAATGCCACTGGTGGAATCCCGTCATGTGGAGAGGTGGAGACCTGAGAACGAGTCGACTGGTACAAGTTAAGCTGTTCGTCCAATCAAATCCAGCGAAGCAGGTTGGCTCACACATTCCCGAAAGGGGTGTGCCAATTCGACACTGATTTCAGTACTCAGCACCTGTTCGAGCTGTGCCAAGGCCCGGGCGACAGTGGCTCCATCAAGCACTCGATGGTCGTAGACCAGTCGGACATCCACCATCCCATCGGGCGCGATCACGCCGTAGTTCAAGGTTGCAGTGAGCGGGGAAAGCGGGTGCAACGACTCGGCTCCCAGAGATGAATACACCGTGACGCTGAACGTGCCGAAATAATTGGCCCGCTGCCGGCCGAGATTTAAGCCCAGCCACCAAAGCATTCGGCGAAACGGACGAGGCCAACCGCAGATCTGCATCGCCAGTCGAAAACTCTTGAGTTCGTTCACTGGAGCCGTTGCCGCATGGCGAACCAGTTGACTGATCTCGGCGAGCGGTCGCGAGGCCGGATCTTTCACCCGCAATGCAAACATCGCAGGCTCGCCCTCATATTGCCGTTCGACCATAATGGTTGCCACACTCACCGGATACTCGTAAAGATGCGGCCACGGAATTTTACAGTAGGCTCGGCGAAGCTCCGGATATCCGGCAGCTACCAAGGCGAACGCCTTGGCAAAGATCGCCGACCAAGAAGGCCGATCCGGATGCTCCTTCCGTGCGACCATCAGCTGGGTGAGATCCATCCGCCGTTGAACTGGGATGGTTGGGACACCCGACGAAAAGTGCATCAAGTCGCCGATCAATCGGCGCGGTCGGGAGAGTGGTAGAACACGCCCACGCATGGTTAACTGTCCTTAATGGGCGTCAGAGCGAATAAATTGCATGTGCGACTATGCGAGAACATGTCAACGGGGCTTGTAAGCCCGGAAAACATAAGCCTGCCCGGCGTAACTCAACCGGTGTTCAATTCGCTTAAACCCCACTGCTGCGAGCTTGGCTGTCACTTCATTCGCTGTGAGGTAGTGAAACCGGCCAATTCGCGATTCTCTCTTGAGCCATGCCCCATACTTCATCATGCGAAGGGCGCGTTTGATGAACCTGAGTGGCCTTCCTGCGTGGAACATATCGCCAAGTGACAAAAGGCCCACCTTCCACCACTTCGGTTCGGGCACATTCACCGAGAACACAAATCGCCCGCCGGGTCGAATCACCCGCCAGACTTCCGCCAGAATTCGATCGTAAGCTTCGGTCGTCCACCGCTTCTCCGCCTCGGAGTACGACTCAGCATAGGTGATCGATAGACCCGAAACGGCGTGATCGAACGACTCGTTTTGCAGAATATCAAGTCCTTGGCTGAAGTTGTGGCAGAGAAACCGAATACGATTTCCCGGGTGCGGGGCGAGTTCGGTCCGGAGTTGATTGTAAGCCTGCTCGTTTACTGCTGCGCAGTCGAGGCCCAGGATCTCCTCGAGCGTACCGCTGGTCCGTTCCCAGAGCGCTCGGGAAAGTGGCCCACCTCCGCATCCAAGGTCTAGCCATTGTTCATCGGCGCCAGGATCACACCAATCGAGTGTATCAGCGAGTAATTGACGATAGGGACGAACTTCCTGTTGCGACCAGAACGCTTTTGCACATTTTGCGTCCGGCCAGTAGTTCCGGCCACCAACCAGAACGCCCATCACCAGCCTCCTCTGCCTTCGATCGATCCATTGTGAACTTGTCTTAACTCGTCCGATGATCTGAGAGCAAGCTCAGCCAGACACGCCTCGTCTCGGTGCTTATTCCAGTATGCCGCAAATGATTGGCCGTCTTATTCCGGTTGCCGCGTAGGAAGTGGAACGGTCACGAGTACGATCAACGCTTCAGTCAGAGGCAAGGTCTGATTGACTTTAATTCCAGCAACAATTGTACCGCTGATGTCGAGAACCATGCGGAGCAGAGCCCGGCATCACCGACGACTTCACCAAGCGTAACCGCATCGTGGAGTTCATCGGACTCCGGATCGATGAACTTCACGCTGACCGTGGAGACGCTGCATTTCGTTCGAAAGGGACATCGGTGTCGCAGGGAGGGACACAAGCCAGCGAAAAATATGGTGCATCGGATTCGCGTGGAGGCGAACCCGGCACGCAGTACCGGACAGGAGCCGCGTGGACGTGTGAGGCATTCTGTCACGGCTGTGCCACAGCCGCACACCTGAATAGATCGTTCGTCCAATTCGGGCGCGACGTATTACTGCGGATGAATGGGAAAACAAATCGAATTTGCCTTCCCCTTGCGATTGGTCGCAAGTTTGCAGTTGTGGCTTCTCCTTTGCTTGAGTGGGCGCGGTCGTATCCGTGCGACCAGAGGAGATAACGATGTCCTTCCGGAGGTTCGCTCGTCGTTTGCTGTCGCTCGCTTCGAGCCAAGACTTCTGGCAAGAGTCGGATCATCGTTCTTCCAACAAGGCCAAACTCAGTCTGGAGAGATGCGAGGAACGCGATGTGCCCGCGGCGTTCTCGGCACTCAGTGCCAACGGGACACTCACCATCACGATCAACAAAGCCAACGATGGCACGATCCAGGTACAAGCGCCGGCCGGGGGCAATGTTACGTTCAAGGCTCTCGGCTCGGGGGATGTCAGCGGTAATTACAACACGAATGCTCTGCACCAGATCGTGGTCGACAACACGACCCAGAATGCCAACAACATCGGGGTCAATGCGGCGGCTCAACTGAACTCGGCGAACATGCCGGGTCTGCGCCAGATGGTCTTCCTATCGGGGACCGGCCAAAGCGCAGTCGCCGATTATTCGGGCTTTAACTTTGATCCCATCGCTGGCTCTGGTACCGCGCCTTCGGTGTACTTTGTCACGGCCTTTGGTGACTCTCTTAGCGACGATTATTACGACGCGCCGGTTGCGGGGGTTTCGGTCGTTCAATTCGCCGACCAATCGAAAGCGACGAACGAGACAAGGGTCAGTACGGATGGAGTTAGCGCAAGCAGCATGACGTTCTTCGACTTCGGCAACCTCTCAAGCGCTGTTACAGTGAACCTCAATGCGGGGATAGATGGATTGTTGGCAACTTACAACAACTGCCAGGTGATTCTGGTCGCGGGGAGCACTGCGAGCCTTTACGGTGCTCGTGGTGGGAAGGGCAACAACACGTTCATCGCCAGCGGCGTGCAGAACCAGTACTTCATCGGCGGATTCGGCAACAACACCTTCTCCATGAGTGGCCAGGGCAAGACGGTGGAGGTGGCCAGCGTCTACGATCTGTCACCCTCTTTGGCTGGCGTGCAGCAAACCGCCGGCAACTATGCTGGAACCTTCGGCTTGAGCCTGAAACCAGCGGACCTGTCCGGCAACGCCAGCGACATCGTCGATTTGACGAAGTTCCAGAACACGTTGACCACCTTCACAGCCAACGACACCAACGCCTTCAAGACAGCCTCCACGCTGTTTGGTCTGTTCGGCATGTTCAACATGGGTGGTAACTCCACGGCGTTCAATGGCACAGGAGCCACATCGATCACTGCACCGCAGTTGCCAAACTCGTTCAATGTGACGGTCAACGCTGGCAATGCGAATACGGATGTGTTTGGTTATCAGAATGTGGCGTTGACGACGGTGGGTGGCAGTGGCAACAACGACTTTGAGAGTGCCAACGGTGCTTTGTCGTCGTTTTTGTCGGCGGGGAGCGGAACCTCGCTGTTGGAGGGCAACGCCGGTGACACACTCATTGCGGGCTCGGGTAAGACGACGATTCAGTTCTTTGCGGATCAGGCCAGCGCGACGCGTGTGACGCGTCTGGTGGGTGGGACGGGCACGGGTTCGGTGGCCGCAACATCGCCGTTTATCACCGTTGATGTTGGGACCGGGACCTACGACCTCAACGGCATCATCAACGACCCCACTGTCATCTTGATTTACAACCACCAGACCACACTCAACGGTCAGAACATTGCCTCCAACCCAGGATTGATCCCACCGTCGGTCCAGAAGTCCACGCGGTAACCGGCGTCTTTGCTGATGAAGTCGTGAACGCCGAGTGCCGGGCTCGCATCATTGCGGGCTGGGCACTCGGCGTTGTGGGGTTTCAGTCGTGATCGTTCTATCTCGACTGTGTCGTCGCACCTCGCGCAGCTCTTCGGCCCAACGCCATCACTACTGATATCGTCGATGAATCGCGGAACACGGGGAATTGGCCTCACATGATTTTGCACACGACAGGGTTTGTGAACTGGTATTTAACCGTTGTTGCCGAACTGGTCTATGTCGGTCCATAGGGCTGGTCCATCGCCTGAGCCGGCGGGGTTCTCCTGGGGTGGGCGCAGGCAACCCCGTCCGCTTAGGCGGTGGGTCAACAACGGCAGCAGCGAGTGAAGAACAATCCCGTTTGTCATCCTCACACTTCGCGTTACACTGCGGTCATTTCCCACGCGTCTCTTTGGTGCTGCCATGAACGAATCTCTTTCCCGCCGCGAAGCGCTCCGCGCAGGAGTTGGAGTGGCCATCGCGGGAACGCTTCCTCAATCCGTCCACGCTCAGCCAGTTGCGAAAATACCTGAAGGTTACGCCGACCAACTGAGTTACGCTCCCGGCGACGAAGTGAAACTGCACATCTCCTCGTCGCAATGCGATCTGGAAATCTTCCGCGTTGGGTTGGAGCGGAAGAGCGTGTGGAAGCAACTTGGCGTGAACACCACGACCCATGAAGTACCCAAAGATGCCTCGGCGCGTGGCTGCAAGTGGCCGGTGGCCGTCACACTGAAAGTCGGCTTCGACTGGCCCAGCGGTTACTATGAGTGCCGTGTTTCGACACAATCATCTGGACCGAAGCCGGCAGTTGGCACGCTGTTCTTCGTCGTGCGGCCAAAGGAGCCGGGGAGGAACGCGCCAATTCTCCTTCAGCTCGCAACCAACACCTACAACGCATACACGAACTGGGGTGGCTACAGTCTCTACGCCTACCACGGTCGGCACAAGGTTCAGGGCCGCCGCGTCTCGTTCGATCGACCGCAATACTCGCAATTTTCGCGGTGGGAGGAGCCATTCGTGAAGTGGGCCGAGAAGAACCGCTTCGCCATCGACTACTGCGTGAATTCCGATCTCGAATTCCGCCCCGAGTTGCTCAAACACTACAAGCTCGTGCTCTCGGTGGGGCACGATGAATACTGGTCCGCGCCAATGCGGGACAATCTCGAAGCATTCATCGGCGGTGGCGGAAACGTTGCGTTCTTCAGTGGCAATACGTGCTGCTGGCAGGTTCGTAGCGAAGAGAATGGCCGGGCCCTGGCGTGCTGGAAGCAATCCTTCGGCGATGACCCGCAATACAAGACCGGCGATTACCGCACGCTGACTTCACTGTGGAGTCACTATCTCGTCGCTCGGCCGGAGAACACGCTCACGGGCGTCGGGTTCCTGTGGGGCGGCTATCACCGCAGTCACGGTCAGTTCATGGACGGCTCGGGGGCCTACACCACCCACCGCCCGGAACACTGGCTCTTCGCGGGTACCAACCTGAAGCGCGGAGAGAGCTTCGGCGCACGTTTACCCGACTACAAGGTTGTGGGTTACGAGTGCGACGGCTGTGAGCTGGTCTGGAAGGATGGGCTTCCTTTCCCGACATGCACCGACGGTACGCCCAAGAACTTCGAGGTACTCGCCACGGCACCCGCCAAGTGGCACCCGGACGATAGCGAATGGTATGAGAAGTGGGAAAAGGGCCGCGTCGGCCACGCGGTGATCGGCACCTATACGCGTGGAGGAACGGTCGTCACGGTCGGGAGCACGGACTGGAGTTTCGGTCTGCGCGGTAATGACGCCGCCGTGATGCGCATCACGAAAAACGTGTTGGATAAGCTTTCGTAGGTCTCGTAGTAGGTTTCGTAGGGTGGGACAAGGCTTTGCGCAGTCCCACCTCTTTTGTAATGGTGGGACTGCGCAAAGCCTTGTCCCACTACGAAACCTACCTTACTGGATCAACGAAGCGGCAGACTGAAGCATTTGATCTTCAACTTGGATCGCTTTCGTAGGTTTCGTAGTGGGACAAGGCTTTGCGCAGTCCCACCATTACAAAAGAGGTGGGACTGCGCAAAGCCTTGTCCCACCCTACGAAACCTACCTTACTGGATCAACGAAGTGGCGGACTGAAGCATTTGATCCTCAACTTGGATCGCCTGCGCGTTGTACGTGAAGGTCTGTTGCGCGATGATGAGGTTCACCAACTCGGTCGAGAGATTGACGTTCGACTGTTCCAGCGAGCCTTGAGTGAGGGTGCCAAGGCCGTTCGTGCCAGGGACGCCCGCGACCGCCGTGCCGGACGCCGAAGTGGCCACAAAGGTCGTATCCCCGATGCGCGACAGTCCGCCGGGGTTCTGAAACTGCGTAAGCTGAATCTGGCCGAGCGTCTGCGTGCCGGTGGGAGTAACGGCAGTCACAGTGCCGTCCGGTCCAACGGAAACCGAACTCGCGTTCGTCGGAATAGTGATGTTGGTCGCAAGGAAGAAACCATCGGACGTGACCAGCCGCCCGTTGGCGTTCTGGGTCAGATTACCCGCTCGCGTATATGCGGTGGTGCCATTGGGCAGCGTGACTGCGAAAAATCCCTGACCGTTAATGGCCAGGTCGAACTGCTGGCCAGTCGGAGTGAGTCCACCCTGGGTGAACAGGCCAGTGGTGGCGGCGACGGTCGTACCGGAACCGTACTGAATGGGACCGGGCGCAGGTTGGCCCGAAGAAGAAGCAGCAGCCTGCAGGCCAGAATAGAGGAGATCCTGGAACGACACCTGCTGAGCTTTGAACCCGGTAGTCGTGGAGTTCGCAATGTTATTCCCGGTAACGTCCAGAGCATTGGACGCCGCCAGAACACCCGAATTACTTGTGTCCAACGCACCGTTGAGCAGCATGGTGATTGCGTGTGAGTAGTTATCGGTTGGGTTGTTCTACTTCTTTTGTCGGACGCATTGAAGGCCGCTGCACACTCCTTCATGATAACATCCCAAACGCCGCGCAGAAGAGGATACCAACGGCTGACGCGACCACTCCAGGTAGCAAAGCTTCCCTATTCTCCCGAGCGCCAGCTTTTCTCCACTCTCTCACCAAACGGCCACAGTTGTATAGCTCCGTGTGCCGACTCGGGAGTGCGAAGACCGCTCATATCGCCCTTTTCGCTTGACGACCGCCTCGTGGGCGGTCAGCATTTCAGAACGTCCGTTCATGCGACTCGGACCGCAAACGAACGATTCTCACGTTCGTTACCTATCGTGGCAGACCTTCCGTCTCTCTTCCACATGGTGTGCCCATGCCCGTCATTAAAGTCGAGTGCCCGAAATGTGAAACCAGACTCCGCTTCACCGTGGAGGACGAAGAGACACAAGAGGTCGAGTGCCCCAAATGTGGGCACTTATTCTCCGCCGAGATCGGAGAAGACAAACCGCTGACCAAGTCGGACAAGGCGAAGAAATCGTCCAAGGCGGATCAAGAGGGGAAAGCATCCTCCAAAAAGTCGAAAGCCAGACGCCGGGACGATGACGAGGACGATGATGACGAAACCCCACGAAAACGGAGGAGGGACGACGCGGCTGACAGCAGCAACATGAAGGTCATTATCATCGGTGGTCTGGCCGCTGGCGTGTTGTTGCTGGGCGGTTTAGGTGCTCTGATCTTTGCGCTCTCGGGCAAGGACGACAAAAACGCACCGAAGGACAACTCACCCGTCGCGGAAGTGAAGCAACCGCAGTTGCCCGGCAATCAGCCCGGCAACCAGACACCGCCCGTCGGGCTCACGACCAACCTCACCCCGGCCCCGGGTACTGGGACGGGCACCGGAACCGCAACTGGCACGGGTAAGCCTCCGATTCCCGGTGTGGGAACCGGCACAGCGACAGGTCCAAGCCCCGGCGCAGGCACAGGACCAAGTCCCGGCACAGGCACCAAGCCCAAGGATGAAACTGAGCTCTCGACTCTGGTCCCGCCACCGCCAAAGATCCGCATTAGCGGCTCCTTGGTGCCGGAGAGCAAACCCATCGTGAAGCCGCCGGCGATTCCGCCACTGGCGCCGGACGAAGACCCGTTCGTGCGTGCCGCGAACTTCAAGCTGGATGGCAAATTGCCGACCCTGCCTCCTCTGGTGGATCGCAAAATGCGCCCGGTACTCACGCTCGACGCCAACGGGCACACCGACATCATCCGGCATGTGTTCTTTACACCCAATGGTGATCGGATCATCACGGTTGCGAAAGACAAGGCGGTTCGAATTTGGAACCCTGCAACAAACGAGACACTGAAAACGATCCGCTTCCCGGCGGGGCCAGGAAAGGAAGGTTTGCTCCAGGCGGCGGCGATCTCTCGGAACGGGAAGAGTCTCGCGGTGGCGGGTCACCCGGTCGGCATCCTTGCCAAGGGTAAGGGGGTGCCCATTTACATCATCTCGCCCGACACCGGCGCCATGATCAAGCGTCTCGATGTGGCGCTGGATGCCGTCAGAAGCTTGCATTTCTCCAACGACGGCAAGTGGCTCGCGATCGGTTGTGAGAACGGCGCACTTCAGATCGTGGACGTGGTCAAGAATATCAAGTACGGCGCCGTGTCCCTTCCCGGCAATCCGGAAGTGATGCAGGTCAGGTTCAACCCGGATCCGACCACCAAGATACTTGCGACCCTCGGCGACAATAACATCGCCCAAATCTGGGCGTTCACCAATCAGGGAGCAAAACAGGTCACCGTCGAGGTTCTCAAGGCTACTCCCGTCGCACTGGCGTGGAGTAACGATGGCCGGACGCTGGCCATTGGCACGCTGCAGGGCGAAATCCTGCTCAACACCAAAGAGGGCAAGTGGATCAAAACCCTTCCGCGAATCGGAGATGGCGGAAAGCCGGTATCGATCCGCCGGATCCAATTCCTTCCCGGCGACAATGAAATCGCGGTTTCCGGGGGTGGCGGGCCATCCACCGGCTGGGCCGGAATTATCAACGCCGACACGGGAGCCGTGCGGATGGCATTCCGCGAACACACCAACATCGTGAACGCCCTGGATGTCTCCCCCGATGGCAAACAGATCGTCACCAGCGGCGGAAACCAGAATGAAACGTACATCTGGAGTGTGGACACGGGGAAGGTACTGAACCGGTTCCTCGGTACCGGCAAGGGGGTGTGGGCGATTGCATGGGCGAAGGACGGCAAGTCGCTGGCTTGGGGGAACAGCAACAGCCCAGACGAGAACGGTAACCGCAAGCTAGAGTTTACCTTCCGGCTCGACGAATTCGGCATTGGCGATCCACCCGACCCATCGAAATACGTGCAGCGCGTCGAGTCGGACGAACACGTTAAACTGCTCGTCAAGGCCCGAAGCTTCCTCGTGCAGACAACGGGTCGGGATCCGGTGATCGTTCCGCCGCCCCCCGGAGAGTTGCTTTACGACGCCACAGTGTTGCCCAAGGGGAACGCAGTCATTGTCGCTGCGACTCAAAGTCTGCGGATGCTCAATCCGGCCACTCTCAGGGAAATTCGCGGGTTCGTCGGCCACGCCAGTAACATCACGTGCGTGACACCATCGCCGGATGGCAAGCTGTTCGCCACCGGGTCATCCGATCAAACCATCCGCATCTGGCAGCGCGACCAGGAAGAGCCGCTTCTTTCCATCTTCGTCTCCGGTCACGACTGGATCGCGTGGACGCCGCAGGGCTATTACGCGTGCTCCGGTCAGGGCGAGCGGTTGGTGGCGTGGCAGGTGAATGCCGGTGCGAACAAGGTTCCGCTGGTTCACCCGGCCGAGCAGTTCCGTGCCTCCATGTATCAACCGGCGTTGCTCAAGTACATCGTCCCCGCGGGTGATTTGGCGATGGCGATGGCGATGGCCCAAAAGTACGACAAGGCACTCGTGCAGACGACGAGTGTCGCCGATGTCGTGCCGCCGGAGGTTACACTGGAAGGCTTCGGCGAGAGCGAAGTGAAACTGGACGGCGACAAGGTCGTCGTGAAGGCCACCGCCACGAGCGCGAAGCACCCCATCACCGCAATGCGGTTGCTTGTGAATGGCCGGCCGTTTAAAGGCAGCGCGGGGGTGCAGCGATTCGCCAACGCGCAGAACACCGCGGAGGCGAGTTGGGAAGTACCTCTGCCGCCGGGCACCCACACCTTCGCGGTGATCGCGGATTCGGCCGTGAGCAAGGGAATGTCGAAGGTGGGCATCGGCGTACGACCGGGCGAACCACCCAAGCCAAATCTGTATGTGTTGGCGATGGGCGTATCGGTCTACCCTCCGGGCGTGAACCAACTGCACTACTGCGCCAGCGACGCGGAAATGCTTGCGAAAGCCTTCCAGGAGAAATCGAAAACGGTCTTCAACCGGATCGAAGTGAAAGTGCTGACCAACAAGGGCGCGTCCAAGAAGGGGATGCTGGAAGGGCTGGACTGGCTGAAATCGAAGATGACGTCGCAGGATGTGGGCATCGTCAGCTTCTCCGGCCACGGCACGAAGGATCCGTTTGGTCAGTTCTATCTGTGTCCGTCCGACATGGACCCGAAGGACGAGGACCACGTGACGTTTCTGTCCGGTAAACTCTTCAAGGACCGGCTGGATGAAATGCCTGGCCGGCTGGTGGCGATTCTGGATGCGTGCCACTCCGGCGTTGTGGCCGAGAAAGGTCCGCCGGCAGCGGACACGCTCGTCCGCGACCTGACCGCCGCGGATTCCGGCGTCATCGTGATGTGTGCTTCCGCTGGTCGCGAATACGCCACCGAGAGCAGATTGACGAAGGCCGGTTTCTACACGCTTGGTCTCGTCGAAGGCCTGTCTGGCTATGGCGATGTGGATGGCGATGGCGTGGTGTACATCCACGAACTCGACCTGTACGCGACCATTCGCGTCAAGCAACTCAGTGGTGGGAGACAGAATCCCACGCTGGGACGTCCTCAAACCGTTCGTCCCTTCCCAATTGCCAAGGTCGAAAAGCCCATAGAACCATGACGCGGCGTCGAACGTGGCGGGCATCCCGTTCCCCGCCCGCCGAGTTTTTCGCGAGCCGTGATCATCATTGTGGTCGCGGCTCGAATCTCATTCTGCCTCGAAGACCCTGTGGTTGTGTCGTCCATCACGCTATAAATGAGACATAAGGCGTCTCTGCGTCCGTCTTCTTAACGACCGCACGACGGCCGGCGCCTTTTCAGAACGCCTGACTCTGATCCGGAATCGACGAATCGCTTCCTTCTCTCAGTTGCGCCCCGTGTTCTTCCCTCCCTTCATGGTGCGTCCATGCCCAACGTCTCAACACGCTGCCCGGAATGCGATGCCAAGGTTCGGCTGACTGTGGACGAAGAAGGCGAACATGAGGTCGATTGCCCCAAGTGCGGGCATTCGTTCTCCGCAACCGCAGAAGACGAGGAGCGAGCAACCCGCAAGCCGGCCAAAAGTGGGAAAGCCACCCGGCGCCGCGACGATGAAGGTGACGAAGACGATCGCAAGCCGTCCAAAACCAGGAAGGCGAGCAAGCGCCGCCGAGACGATGAGGAGGAGGACGACCGTCCCAAAAGGTACCGGCCGGACGCGAGTCGGTCGAAGACGCCAATCATCATCGGTGTGATCGGAGGCGCTCTACTGTTAGTCGGTGGGATTGTTGCTCTGGCAGTCGCATTCAGTGGGCCGAGCGAGAAGCCAGTTGCGAAAGCCGATCCTCCCACCAAGACTAAACCGACTCCGCCACCCCAGACAAATACCAATCCACCCAAACTCGATCCGAATCCGGATCCGGCCCCGATGCCCGTCGATCCGAATCCGAACCCAAATCAGACTCCGAATCCGAATCCGAATCCGCCGGACGGGTCGACCGATCCCCCGCCGATGAATGTTGAAACATCGCCGCCTGGTCTCCCCGCCGGCCTACCCGCTGGTATGCCTGGCGGTCCGCCGGTTGCCGTGCCCGTGTTGCTGGGGCCGACCGAGGACGTGTTTGCCAAGGCCGCAACGTTCAAACCGGATGGCCCACTCCCGGAACTCCCACCACTTCCGCCGGTGGATCGCCGACCCATGCTCGTTCTCGATCCGGGCGGCCACACCGCGTTCGTCAAACATGTCTTCTTCACGCCGGATGCCAGCCGCGTCATCAGCGTGAGCGAAGACAAGTCGGTGCGGATTTGGGATGTTGCCAGTGGGGAGGCGGTACACACATTTCGCTTGCCGGCCGGGCCGGACATTGAAGGACTGCCGTATGGCGCCGCGATGTCGCCGGACGGCCACTGGTTGGCGGTCGGCGGCTTCCCACTCAATAGCGGCAAGTCTGGCATCCCCTTCTATGTGCTGTCAGTCGAGACCGGCGAGCTGGTCACGATGGTGAGCGGTGCCCGTGAAGTGATTCGCTCGCTCGATTTCTCTCCGGATGGCAAGAAGATCGCCGTCGGGTGCGCCAACGGCGTGCTTCAGGTGTACGACTTCACGTCAAAGACGTGGGTGTACGAACGGCCGGCGCACACCAAGCCCATCCTGGGAGTGCGGTTCCACCCGAAACGGGCAATCCTTGCATCGGTGAGCATGGACAGGGAGGTGAAGATCTGGTCGCTGGCCAACAAGGCGAATTTCGTCACGGTGAATCTGGACAAGGAGGGGTCGAACGCCATCGACTGGACCTCTGACGGCGAGTTGCTTGGGGTTGGCTGCACCAATGGCGAAGTGCGCATGTATAAGGCCAGCGGCGAGCTGGTCAAAACGGTTCCGCCGGCGCTGGAAAACGGCAAGTCGCCCATCCAGGTCGCACGGATGAAGATCCTGCCTGGCGACAAGCAGGTCGTGTTCGGCGGGGTCGCCGCGTTCGGTTGGGCGGGCATCGCCGACATCGAAACCGGGAAGCACCCGGTCATCATTCGAGATCACACCAACACCGTCATGGCGGTGAATCGCTCGGCCGACGGCGCACTTGCGGTCTCGGCTGGCGGCGAGCAAAACGAAATCATCGTCTGGAATACCAAGGACGGCACCATCCTCCGCAAGATTCAGTCGCCCAGCAAGGCACTCTGGGCGGTTGGCTGGGGTAAGAATGGGAAATCGCTGGCGTGGGGCATGACCAACCGCCACGGTGCCGATAAGCTCTGCCCACTGGAACACACTCTCCGCCTGGAGGACTTCGTTCCGGGCCCTCCGCCCATCCAGGCCGATTACGTTCGCTACGTCGCTGACGACGGCCGGTTTTCGCTCAAGGTGAATGACTTCTTCACGTTCACGCTCTTCGAGAACGGCAAACCGCTCTACCAACACAAATGCCGCGCCGACCGGATGTACAGCGTCACGCTGATTCCCGGCAAGGGGATCGTGGTCGGCGGGTCCGGCGCGATGTACCTGCTGGAAACGAAGACCGGCAAACTGATTCGCGACTATTTCGGCGACACTGGGCTAACCACTGCCCTCGCACCATCCCCCGATGGCCGGTACTTCATCAGCGGTTCGACCGATCAGGTGATTCGCGTGTGGGCGGTGGATCAGAAAGAGCCGGTGCTGTCGCTTTTCACCGTGGGTCGCGAGTGGATCGCGTGGACTCCGCAGGGTTATTACGCGTGTTCGCCTTACGGCGAGCGATTGATCGCCTGGCAGGTGAATAACGGCATTGCGAATCTACCGGCTGTCCATCCGGCGGTACGGTTCCGCGCTTCGCTTTATCAGCCGGCGATCATCAAGTACCTGATTCCCGCTGGCGACATGCGGACGGCGCTGGCGATGGCGAGCAAATTCGAACGGCACCAGATTGCCGCAACCGGCCTCGCCGACGTCTTGCCGCCGAACGTGACCGTAACCGCGCCGCTCAAGGCCGACGATAAACCCGTTACGATTCGCGCGACGGCGGAAGGAACCGCGAAAAACCCCATCGTGGCAATGCGCTTGCTGGTCGATGGCCGGCCATTTAACGGAGCGGCAGGAGTCAAGCGATTTAACAAGCTCCAGAAGGCGGAGGCGAGCTGGGATGTTCCTCTCGCTCCAGGTTCGCACACCGTCGCGGTGCTGGCCGAATCGCCGGTGAGCAAGGGCATGTCGCGGTCGGTGGCCATCACGCGAGCCGGCGCTTCGCCGCTTCCGAACCTTTACGTACTGGCCGTGGGCGTATCGGCCTATCCGGGTCAGTTGAAGCTGAACTATGCCGCATCCGACGCCGTTCTGTTCACTCAGACGATTCGGGACAAGGGGCGCGGGGTGTTCAACACCATCGAAGTCAATTTGCTGCTCGATAAGGATGGGACCAAGCAGAAATTCCGCGAGGGCCTGGACTGGCTGAAGTCGAAGATGAGTTCCAAGGATGTGGGCATCGTATTCTTCTCCGGGCACGGCGGCCGGGATGAAGACACAGACAAGTTCTACCTCATCACTGTGGATGTGGGGCCGGACGTGGAGCAAACCTGTCTCTCGGGCGAGGAGTTGAAGAGTCGGTTGGAGGACATGCCCGGCCGGTTGGTGGCCATCCTCGACGCGTGTCACTCCGGCGCAGTGACGGAAATCAAGCCGGCACGAGCGGACAATCTCGTTCGCGACCTGATGACCGACGATTACGGCGTGGTGGTGCTGGCGTCGTCGCTTGGACGCGAATGCTCGCTGGAAAGTCCCCTCACCAAGGCCGGGTTCTACACCCTCGGGCTGACCGAAGGGATGATGGGTCGGGCCGACTTCAATCGCGACGGGCTGGTTTACCTCAACGAGCTGGAATACTACGCGGCGTTGCGTGTCCAGCAGTTGAGCCAGGGCCAGCAGAACCCAACGCTCGGCCGCCCACCGAACGTCAAGCCATTCCCCATCGCCAAACTGAGCAACCGTCCGTCGCCACCTCCACCAAAGCGATGAGGAGAGGAAATGCCAAAATCCGGACGCGGACCCACCGGGCTACTCACTGACCATTCCGGACGATGTGCCGGAGTATCTGGTTTTGGAAGATAAGGACGGCACCAAGCACGACGGCAACGGTCGGGAGTTGTACGCTGCTGGTCACCGGCGCGGATACCGGATCTGCTGGACCGAACACCAACAGGGTCACGTGGACCTTACGGAGAGTGGGCTGCTGAACGGTACATCCCACAGGATTACGTAATCGCCGCCTGCGGCTTCGTGGATGGGTTCAAGCAGTGCCAAAAATTCCTTCGAGAGAGACGGTAACACATCCTCGGCTGTCGAAATTTCCTCTCCTGTGAAGGGAGCTTCAGATCAATGCGCCGGGCCACAATCAGCACACGCCCTGCCGCGTGTGCTGATTGATTTTTGCCACACTTTTACCCACTTCAGAAATATCGGGACGCGCCGAGCCACACGCGGCAATACACTCTCGAGCAACACGACATCGCACGGAGGCGAAGTAATGCCGACTCCTATGCAACTCGCTGCAAGTCATCTGGCAGCGTTCACGGTCGACACGCGTCCGGACGCGAAATTGCTGAGTGCATTTCTCCGCACTGCAGATCAGGCTGCATTTGCGGAACTCGTTCGCAGGCATGGCCCGGCGGTGCTCGGTGTCTGCCGTCGGTTCCTGGGTTCCACCCCTGACGCCGAAGATGCGTTCCAGGCAACGTTTCTCGTCCTCGTTCGGCGTGCGCGAAGTATCCAGTGGCGGGAATCGCTTGGCCCGTGGCTATACGGAGTCGCGCTGCGGGTGGCGCGGCGAGCTCGCGCAGCACAAGCACGACGACGACAGAAAGAAAGGCAGGCGGCCGGCATGACAACGGAACCCACAGCTCCACCTGAACCCACAGATACGGCGACCGTAATCGACGAGGAACTCGCGACTCTGCCGACGACCTATCGCCTGCCTTTGGTCTTGTGCGCCATTCAGGGATTGAACCGCCGTGAGGCGGCACGCGAACTGGGCATCGCTGAAGGAACATTGTCGAGCCGGTTAGCCCGCGGACGAAAGTTGCTCCGCGAGCGGTTGCAGCGCCGCGGAGTGGTCCCCGCGGTTGTGGGACTGACGGCCACCGTTCCGCCGGGGCTTGCCTCGGCCACGGTTGGCAATGCGATGAGGGTGTTGACGCATGCGGTTGGGGCGGTCCCAGCCGGGATTTTGTCTCTCACGGAGGGTGTGATGAAGACCATGATCGTGAAATGGAAGCTGGCCGCGGTGCTGGTCGCCGCATGCATCGGACTGATGGGGTTCGGAGCCTGGCGCGATTCAACAACCCCGGTCGCTGCGGCAAGCCCGCCTGCGACCACTCCGCAGTTTGCCGCGAAACCGCCCGGAGAGCAGAATCCACCGCCACTTGCGCAAAAGCCGAGCAATTCCAGTTGGACCTACGCGGTGGTTCTACCCACCAAGTCGGTGCAAACGGGCAACTACTTCACCGTCTACGACTTCGCTGGCTTTGTGCCTGATCCCGTCGCAACCATCTTCGGCGATGTGCCAGTGTCGCGTGAGGCGTTCGCCGACCATCTCATTCGCCGCTACGGCAAGAAGGAACTGGAACTCTTCGTCAACAAGCAGATCCTCGCGCAAGCGTTCGGAAAGAAAGGTTGGACGATCAAGGCCGAGGACGTATTCGCTTCACTCGATTCCGATTGCAAAGCTCTTGGAGTCACGCGCGAGCAGTTCACAAAGGAGATACTGCCGCGATACGGCAAGACTCTGGACGTATGGATGGAAGATGTCATCACCCCGCGCCTCATGATCTCTCAACTGTGCAAGGCCAAGATGCCGGCCGTGACCGAGGCCGAATTGCGGCAAGCGTTCAAGGTGAAGTACGGCGAGAAGCTCAAATGCCGCGCGATTTACTGGAAGAAGGACGAAGAGAAGGAAGCGCGGAAGATGTACGAAAAGGTACGCAACAACGAAGACGCATTTGCTGCCTGTGCCCAGCGGCAATCAAACCCAAACCTTGCGGCCACTCGCGGAATCATTCCCCCCATTCCGCGAACCCCCTCCCCCGACGCCGATGCGGCAACGTTGGCCGTCGCGAAGCTCAAGGTCGGCGAGATCAGTCCGCTCATCGCGACTGCGGACGGGTTTATCGTTGTGAAATGCGACGAAGTCATTCCGGCCGACAAGACCAGGTCGTTCGAGGCCGAAAAACTGCTGCTGCTATCCGAGGTGAGCGAAGCCAGGATCAATCGCGAAATTCCGAAGCTATTCGACGAATTGAAACGCGAGGCCAACCCCAAATATCACCTCACGTTCCCCGATCCGGTTGTGCTGCCAAACCCGCCCGTGTCCAAACCGTGATCTGCTGATCTGTTCGTTCTGGTGTACTGGTTGCCTCTGGCGTGCTCCGTTGTTACATTCAGCGACATTCCCCCGCTGTGGTTTTTGCAACCGGAGTTCGCATGTCCGCCGATCCGCTCACCCCTCCGCAGGGAAAGTCCCTGCGGTTCAAGCTGTGTATCATGATGTTCCTGCAGATCTTTATCTGGGGAGCATGGTTTGAACTCGGCTTCGACTACATCCCCAGTCTCAAGTTCGCCAGCTGGCAGAACGACCTGATCTTCGGCGCGTTCAACATTGGCGCTCTGGTGGCGTTGTTCTTCAGTACGCAGTTTGCCGACCGAAATTTCGCGGCCGAGAAGTTCCTCGGCATCAGCCACTTGATCGGCGGTGCGGCGATTCTCGGTCTGTTCTTCCTGCAAGTACCGGTGGGTACGAAACCCGGTGAAGTGTCGTCGGTGAAAATCGTTGCGAAAGGGCCCACTCTCACGAGCGGCGTCGGCGAACTGCCAGACAAGACGCGCGTACTCGTCGAGAACGTCGTGAGTACCGACAAAGACGACAAGACGGACTGGAGCCCGGAAGAGAAGGCCAAGTTGCAGGCATACGTTGCGGCCACACCCAAGGAACGGGAGGAGAAGAAACTCGGTGAGGGGTTTGGCCCGGCGACCAAGTTCTGGGCCGTGTTCCACGAGGAGTTGCAGGAATACGATGCCGCGACCGAGGAAGAACGGAAAGAAAAGAACCTGAAAGACCCGCGATTCAACGTCACCTTCCTGGTTTCGGAATTGAAGCCCGACTGGGTCATCGGCGACGCCAAGGCCCCGCTGGCCTCGTTCTGGCTGTTCTTCCTGCTCATGCTCGTACACTGCGTCTTTTACGTACCGACGATTTCGATCACCAACTCGATTGCGTTTGCGAATCTTCGCGACCCCGCGCACGAGTTTGGCCCGGTGCGTGTGTGGGGCACCATCGGTTGGATCGTGGCGAGCTGGCCGTTCATCTTCATTCTGGTGGACTGGTCGAAGGTTCCCAGTATGGGAGAAGTCGGCTTCATCCAGTGGCTGGGAAGTGCCCTGGGCACATCCAAGGAGGGTATCGCGGCCTCGGCGGCGCAGCGTTACATCTTCCTGGTCGCGGGGATCGCGTCGTTTATTCTCGCGGCCATCAGTCCCATGCTTCCGCACACGCCGCCAAAGCCCGCCGCGCCCGGCGAAGACGCCTTCGCCACAATCAAGGCTGCAAAGTTGCTCAAACACCCCTTTGTCGCGGTTCTGTTTTTCGTGACGTTCATCGACGCCGCCGTCCACCAGAGTTTCTTCTACTGGACCGCGTCATTCTTGAAGACGGCCGTTCACATCCCCGCGAACTGGGTTCCCCCCGTCATGAAGATCGGGCAACTCGCCGAGATTCTGACGATGTTAGTTCTCGGCTATGTCCTCAAGAGCCTCGGCTGGCGAACGACGATGATTGTTGGCGTGCTGGGGCACGCCGCACGGTTCACGGTCTTTGCCTTCTATCCCGAACCGTGGGCAGCCGTGGCCGTCAACGTGGTTCACGGCATCTGCTATGCGTTCTTCTTCGCCACCGTTTATATCTTCGTGGACGAGTTCTTCCCGAAGGACGTGCGCAGTAGTGCTCAGGGGCTCTTCAACGTACTGATTCTTGGTGTTGGGCCGTTCGTGGCGAACTTGATCTGCGGGCAGTTGGGAGCGATCTACAAAGTGGGCGACACACTCAATTACTCGGCCATCTTCCAGTATTCGATGGGTGCAGCCGCGGTAGGAGCGATCATCTTGGCACTGTTCTTCCACCCCCCAAGTGAGAGTGTGAAGGAGCCACCCGTCGAGAAACCGGAGGAGCTGGCGCCGCCGGTGGCGTGAGAGTTCCAAATGAAGGCGAACCCTGCCCGCAAGGGCAGTGGGTGGTAAGTCACACCACCCACTGCCCTTGCGGGCAGGGTTCGCCTTCAGTTCGCCTTCAGTTCGCCTTCAGTTCGCAGTCAGTGGGCGGAGGGTTACTTCAAGCAAACCACGAGCGCGAAGATGATCGCGCTGAGGCCAAACGCGATGCCCGCGATCATTCCCATGATGGCCAGTTTTGCGGTCCGGCGTGCGCGTTCCAGTTCCACGGCCATATCCACGACTTCGATCAGCGGCTTCACGTCCAGGCCAGCGGTACTCTCGCGCGCAGCGGCTGCCGCCAGCGGCGGTAACTTGCCCGACCGCCGTCCAGTGGCGTCTGGAGCGCTCACGAAGGGCATGAGTGCCTGCACCACCTCCGCAGCCGACTGATACCGCTCTTCCGGGGCTTTGGCGAGCATTTTCTCCACAATCGCGGAAAGTTCCTCCGGCACGCCGGCATTGAGCTCGTGCGCGGGGGCGACCGACGAGAGTTGGTGGGCGATCATCTTCGCGGCCGTGGAACCGGTGAATGGCGGTTGACCCACCAGCAGGTGGTAGAGTGTGGCGCCGAGGTTGTAAATATCCGAACGGTGGTCGGCCTCGCGTCCCATCAGTTGTTCCGGAGCCACATAATCGGTTGTCCCCATCACCGGGCCAGCAACGCGACCGAGCTTCGTTGCCGAATCCTCGAAGAATTGCGCCAAACCCAGGTCCAGAATCTTCACGATGCCGTCGCGCCCGACGAGCAGATTCGCCGGTTTGATATCGCGGTGGGCGACCCCCTTTTCATGCGCGTGCTGAAGGCCCGCTGCGGCCTGCACTGCGTAACTCACTGCTTCGCCAACAGGTAGTTGGCCGCTCGCTTCCATCCGCCGGTCGAGCGTTTCGCCGTCGATGTATTCCAGAACCAGGAAGTGGGTCCCTCGATCGCAGGAGACGTCGTAAGCGTGGACAATGTTGGGGTGATCGAGGGCCGCGGCGGCGCGTGCTTCGCGATAGAACCGCTCGACGTTGGCTGGGTCGAGTGCCTGTCGCGGCGGCAGTACCTTGAGGGCCACCTGCCGGCGGAGGGCGCCGTGTTCGGCCAGAAACACCTGACCCATTCCACCGGCGCCAATCTGGTTCAGGATGCGGTAGGGGCCAAGTTTGAACCCCTTATGTTTGCCTTGCAGGATGAGTTTCGCCTGAAACGGCGTGAGAATACCGGCCTGAACGAGGCGTGTGGCAGTATCGGAGGCGTTGGGCGGAAGCGGTCCGGATTGGGTGAGGAAGCCAGCCAGCACATCGTCGTCGGCAATCTCAGCGCGTCGCACGAGTGCGAGAAGCGCGTCGCCAGTAGTTGGTGGTTCGGGCATTCCAGCTCCACCTCGAGGTGGGATCCGCGTTGCGGGAGCACTCGTGTTCGCTCGCCCTGGAGAGATGGTATGCAGGGCGTCGTCCACGGCCAGCCGTCACCGCGAGAGGGCGGTTCCTTTCCAGACCCACCACGCGGTTCGCGTCTTTCGTCCAGAATCGCAGAGGTTGCTGGTGAAGTCAACAGTCGGCCTTCGCGAGGCTCAGCCTTCAATCTTGGTCAGCCTGGCCACCTGCGAATCCTGCCAGTGTGCCAATCGATTGCCCAGTTCCTGCACAGCCGCTTCGGAGTGCCAACGCCGACAAATGCGATTGTAGTGGTTTTTCTCAAGGCACCGAAAGTACCGTCCGATCATCTCCGAGGAAGGATTCAAGCCCAATCTGCTCCCGTGTGGTGACTCCCACGCTCACATGGGAGTGCATTGCGGGAGCGGCAGGATTCTCGGAGGCATTCGATGGCAGGTGCCAATGTCGCCGCACGCGCATCGGTCGCGGCGGAAGTGGACACCCTCTGGCTCGATGTCTCGGCGCTCGTCCTGCTCCCGCACAAGTACACCAGCGGAATTCCGCGCACAATTCGCAAAATTTCTCAAGTCTGGGCCGCCAATCCCTGGACACGGATGCGATTCTGCGTTTTGGTGCCCGACTACGGACTGGTCGAAGTCAATCCCGAGGCGCTGCGAAAAATACTCGGACTCGATCGCTCCACAGAATCCACCGATGCGGACAAGCCCTTCACCAAGAAACCGAAGCCGTCGCCGGAGGAGCCTGGGCGGCCACGCCGCGTGGGCTCGCGGCTCTGGTTCCTGCCGATGCCGATCCGCCGGCGAGTCCGCACGACGATTCGCGGATTCAAGCGATGGTTGTTCAAGACTCCGCTCCCCTTCCCACCATACCCGCACGGGTATCTCACCCGTGAGGTTCGGCTCGGGCCGCGCGACCTCCTGTTCTCGCTGGGTGGCCTCTGGATGGTCCCCAACATCAAGTATGCATTCACGCGCGTGAAGCACGAGCAGCACTTTCAGTTCGTGTCGCTCATTTACGACCTGATTCCGATTTTCGCGACACACTTCTCCGAACCGCGACTCCTCCAGGCGTTCGTGGAGACGACGCAGACGCAACTTGCCGAGTCGAATTTGCTGCTGACGATCTCCAAGTATTCGCGGCAGGATATTCAGCGGCATGCACGCGAGCAGGGGCTCTCCATCGCACCGGTGGAAGTGTTCACGCTCGGCTCGGACATCCGGCCATCCGAAACCAATGCCCAACCGCTTCACCCGCGGCCATTCGTCCTATCGGTGGGAACCATCGAGGCGAGGAAGAACCACGCCGGCATGTATCAGGCGTGGCGTCGGCTGGTGAGTGAACTGGGTCCTGAGCGTGCTCCGGACCTCGTGCTGGCGGGCAACATCGGCTGGGAGGGTGAGGAGGTCGTCGATAGCATTCAAGCCGACCCACTCGTGCGCGACAAAATCATCATCAAGGAGAACCCGAACGATCGGCAACTCGACTGGCTATATAAGAACTGCCTGTTCACGATTTACCCGTCGCTTTATGAGGGGTGGGGGCTGCCGGTCGAGGAGAGCTTGATTTACGGCAAGTTGTGCGTGACCACAACGGCCAGTTCGCTCCCCGAAGTGGGACGCCAATTCGCCGACTATGTGCCGCCGGGCGATATCGCGGGGCTGGTGGAAGGAGTGAAAAAGGCACTTGACCCGGAACATCGCGCCAAGCGCGAGCGATTGATTCGCGATCACTACCGGCCGAATACCTGGGAAGACGCGGCCCACATGCTGGAAGGACTACTCAAGTCGTACTTCAAGCTGCCGGAAGTGCTAGGCGAGCCGCAGCGTCTGCCAAAGGCGGCGTAGTCACCAAGCGGATGGTCTGACGAGTCTCGCAAATTCTTTTGTTCAAATAGCCGCGACTGTGGTCGCGGCTATTCGTTGCCGTACACGAGGTCTTCGGGGGTCGCGGCGGTGCCGCGATGCTCGAAGTCGCCCGGCGTGATCGGCATTTCCACTTCGCCCGCAAGCCAGCGCTTGTACTCGCGATCCCACAGCACCGTTGCCACCGCCGTCGCCAGATTCAGGCAATGCCGCGTGGGTATCACCAGAAAGCGATGACAGCGCGGCAACAGCGCCGGCGGGATGCTGCCGTCTTCGGGCCCAAACACATAGAGCGCCTTTTCGGGATGCTCGAACGAGTGCAGCAACTCCGACCCGGCACGCACTTCGACCGCGACCGGCACTGTTCCTGCCGGGAACTGATCGAAAACGTGCTCGTAGTGAATGATCTCCACGTCCTTGTAGCCCTTCATGCGCTCTTCGCGTGGTAGGCGTTCTCCCCGCGCCGGGTTGAGCGTGACGCGATCACCGGTGAACCACACTTGCCGCAATCCGTAACAGGAGGCGAGGCGAACGACCATGCCGACGTTGTGCGGATACTTGGGCTCAATGAGCGCAATCGCCGGAGTCTCGCCATGCGCGGGCGATTTCTTCCCCCACCGGGCGCTGATGACTTCGTCGCTCATGGCTTGGTCCTCCCCAGGGTGCGGGACGTCCGCGGTCCGCACGCGGACCACTAGAGGACACAGGTCGATGAGCGAGGTTCGCGATTGCGGAGATCAGCCTCCCGGCGGGTAAATCGCCGGCCCCTGTCGCTTGCTTTCTCGGCGTATCTCGTCTGGCAGGCCGGGTGGCAGAATTTGTCTGCAAATTGTCAGGGTTGTCGGGGAGTAGGCTCACGGCCGATCTTCCCCTGGCTGCCCCTTTTCGAGCCTTTTTTCCGCTATTTCCCGCTGATTTTCCGGTTTTCGAGTTTTTTCTGTTTCGTCTGGTGTCGTCTGGTGTCGTGTTGTCGAGCCGTTTTTCCAGTGGTCTGCGGGTCTGGGCGGTCAACTCGCCATCGCCGAAGGCCCGCGACCTGACTGCATGTGGTCTGTTACACCGCAGCAATTGCCCCGCTTGGCACGCATGCAGAGAGTGAGATGCGCAATAGAACTGCTTGCACGTCTCGCCCGAATACTATCCGTGTTTCCATAGGGTGGCCCGGCGGCGAAAGCCCACTGCGCCGAGTACGATTCCGCCCCCGTACGAGCACCGTCGCGGTACCAAGTTTTTCAACAGCGCCGACTTCGACGACACCATCTACGCCGCGCCTGAAGTCAAGAGTGCCTTGCCAGTCGCTGTGTAGCACACGCTGTGCCAAGCACTTCGTTCCGCTGCGCACACGCCAAAAATACGTTCTATGCTCCAATCAAACATTCTCGGCTCACTCCTTCGACGAAGGAGCCCTGCGTGAACGATTCACTCGCCCCCGCGAGCGGTGAAAATTCCAGCTCAATCATGCTGGCTGATCGCTCCGAGCAGAAAACTGAGGTGCTGCATGGAAATGCCGGCCAGCCCACCGACAGAGTCCTGATCAATCCACGCCCCACTCCGCCCCCTCTCACCAGGGCACTCGGGCACTTCGAGATCCTCGAACCCATCGGCCGAGGTGGATTCGGCATCGTGGTGAAGGCGTTCGACCACACCTTGCGCCGGGTCGTCGCCATCAAGATGATGCCCGAGGAAATGGCCGCCACCTCACCCGCCCGCAAACGGTTCGTACGGGAAGCACGCGCCGCCGCCGCCATCCGGCACGACAACGTTATTTGCATCCACGCGGTCGAGGAGCAACCCGTTCCCTATCTGGTGATGGAATTCGTTCCGGATGGCTCGCTTCAGCGTTATCTCGACGAGACCGGCCCGCTTGAAGTAAAGGAAGTGCTCTGCATCGGCGCACAGATCGCCCGCGGGCTGGCGGCTGCTCATGCAACCGGTGTGGTTCACCGCGATATCAAACCGGCGAACGTGCTACTGGAACGGGAGCCTTCTCGGCGTGCGAAGCTGACGGACTTTGGCATCGCCTGCGCTGCTGACGACGCCAGCCTGACGCAAAGTGGCATGATCGTCGGTACGCCGATGTACATGGCGCCGGAACAGGCCAGAGGGGAACGCATCGATCACCGCGCCGACCTCTTCAGTTTAGGCAGCGTCCTCTACACGATGGTGAGCGGCCGACCGCCGTTTCGCGCCACCAACAGCCTGGCCGTACTCAAGCGAGTGTCGGAGGAAACGCCGCGGCCCATTCAGGAGATCATGCCGGAAACGCCGCAGTGGCTGTGCGACATCATCGCCAAGCTTCACGCTCCTGACCCCAACGACCGTTTCCAGACGGCCGCGGAAGTGGCGGACCTGCTGGAATCGTGCCGGGTGGCCCTCGAAGCCGGCAGGCCGGTGATGCCGCGTGTTCCCCATCAAATCGGCCATCGGCGGAAGTGGGTGGGGGTGGCGGTGGGTACGGTTCTGGCCGCCGTGATGCTGGTGGGTATCCTGTTTGGGACCAATTGGCCAAGCACGCAGCCGACCACGCCTCCGACCACGAGTCCCGAGCAGCCGACAGAATCACCGACCCCATCGGCACCGCAGCCGAACGTGCCTCCAGCCGCCAAGCCTACCGAGATACTTCCGGACAAGTACATCAACGCGCTGGATATGAAATTCGTGCGCATCCCCGCAGGCATTTCGCGACTTGGCGGCGGAGATGGTTTCGCGGGGGCCGAAACCGTTATGATCGAACGCGACTTCTACATGGCCGTTTACGAAGTGACGCAGGAAGACTGGGAGAAGGTCATGGGGCCGGGGAGAAACCCCAGCCGCTTTTCGCGCTCCGGGATGGACAAGGCCGCAGTGGCGGATATCCCCGACGAACTTCTCAAGCGGTTCCCCGTGGAGTATGTGTCCTGGGACGAAGCTCAGGAATTCATCTGGCGTTTGAACAGCCAGACAAAGGAAACCGGCTGGGTGTATCGCCTTCCGCGCGCGGCGGAGTGGGAATACGCCTGCCGGGGTGGGCCGAACCGGCCGGAGAGCGAACTGGGTCAGGACTTTTATGCTGGCGCACCCACCCGGGAACTGAAGGCGAGCCAGGCGAACTTCGCCGCGACGGGCCTTCGCCGACCGTGTCCCGTCGGGTCGTACCCGGCCAATCGGCTGGGGTTGCACGACATGCACGGCAACGTGTTCGAGTTGTGCGACGACATCATACTGACCGCAACCGGCTGGCAGTGCAGCCTCCGGGGCGGGTACTGGGTCGACCAACCCGACACGTGTCGCGCGAAGTGGCGAGGTACGGCCCTAACGGAGGGCCGGCACCCGGGCGAGGGCTTTCGGCTGGTTCGCGTGCCGGTGACGGAATACACCCGGCCGTACGATCCGCTCCTTTCACCTTCGCAACAGATCGAGGTGTTTACCGCGGAACTCAAGCGGCTGAACCCCGGCCTGACCTCCCCGATTTTCACCGCGACGGCCAATAATCGGGTTGTCAGCGTGAGGATCAACGACGCCAAACCGATTCGCGACATCTCCCCCATTCGCCTGCTTCCTCACCTGGAAACTGTCAATATCTCGGGCGGTCGTTTCACCGATTTGACTCCACTGCGGGGATTACCTCTCCGCGAACTCGTCTTGAACAACAACTGGGCCATCAATGACCTCAGCCCATTGAAGGAAATGCAACTGGAGGTATTTGAGCTTTGGGGGTTTCAGGGTTCGGACCTGTCGCCTCTTCAGGGGATGCCCCTTCGAGTGCTGAATTGCGGTGGAGTGAGGAGAAAACTCGACATCACGCCACTGCATGGGTTGCCGCTGAAGTACCTCTGTCTGAATTGCACCGCCGTGGAGGATCTCTCTCCACTGAAGGGGGCAGACATCAACGTGTTGTTGATCGATGAAACGCAAATCCGGGATCTCTCTCCACTCCGGGGCATGAAGCTCAAGGAACTTTACGCGACCAACGCTCCGATCACGGACTTCACTCCACTCCGAGGCATGCCTCTTGTCTCGCTCGATCTGAACTTCGTCGCGAGTCGGGATACCGAACTTCTCAAATCATTTCCGGGGTTGACCACAATCAACAAGAAACCGGCAGCCCAGTTCTGGAAGGAACAGAAGAAAAAGTGACCTCACCAGCGGTTTGCCTCTTTACTCCGAAAGAGTTGTATTCCACAGCCCAGGGTCGCGAGTGAAACGAGCGCACCCTGGGTAACGAACAGGCGCCCGAAACGACGTTGGTTATCCAGGGTGGCTCTGCGCTGACACCGTTGGTCTGCGAAGGGGTAACAGGCGAAGATTGTTCACCTCACTGGGCAATCTGTTCGTTAACCAGGACATCAACTCAACCTGGACAAATCAACGCAGACAATTTTTCTCCGAGCAATTCCTCCCCAACAAGCAATACGAGAGTGGCGGCACGCGGTTGATCCGCAGTGAGCCGGAGCATGTTCTTTCTTCATTTCATTGAGGGAGCCAAACGTGAGCGCGGACACTCCTCGCCGCCGGTACCGCGCGGTGATCGCGGTTGCTCTTGTCTTTGTTGTTGGCGCTTTGGTTTGGTCGGCCGTTCGCGACCGTACGTCCGAATCCGCCCCACGCCCCGAAGGAGCACCCGTGGTGAAAGACGGAGTCACCTACCAGCCAGTGGTGACAGGCCCACCGGAAGCACCAGAAGTCAAAGGGTACGCCCCCCGTATCAGCGGTAAGGAAGCTGCGGCTCTCAAGGTGGGCCGGCCAGTGACGCTCCCAGGGCCAAAGGGAGGAAAAATTGAATTTCGGCCCGTGGAACCCGTTCCTCCTCCACCCGGAGAAAAGAAATGACCCGCGACAACACCCGCCCGGCATTCACGCTGCTGGAACTACTCGTCGTCCTGGCAATCGTCGCTGTGCTGATTGGTCTACTCCTCCCGGCCGTCCAGAAGGTTCGGGCGGCCGCCGCACGCGGGGAGTGTGGCAATCATCTCAAGCAACTTGGTCTCGCCCTCCACGGATATCACGATGTCCACCATCAGTTTCCGCTTCCGTGGGCTGGCGGAGACGCCGACCACCCAACCCTTTACACGAGCTTGTTACCTCACATCGAGCAGATGAACCAGGATCCGGCCAACCCACAACCGATCCCGCTGTTGTTCTGCCCGGCACGCCGCGGGCCAGAAGTTGGCCCGCGAACTGACTACGGCGCGGCCCGCCACCCCCAATACAACTGGGACAATCCGCTCGGTTGGCTGAGTATTCTCGGCGGGTGGAATCCGCCCGATGTGACGACGGGCTGTCCACTCAATACGGTGACGGCCGCCGACGGAGCCGCGAATACGCTCCTACTGGCGCACAAGGCGCTCGCGCCGCGGGACTACGCCGCCCCTCTCGACAACTTCCACTGGTATGACGATGGCTACTGGTCGGCAGAGCCGAGTCGCCACCTTCGCAGCCCGAACTATTTCGTCCGCGATACCAACGATCCCATCGTTCTGGAGGGTTCGTCCTACCACGCATCGTACTTCATTGGCTCACCGCACCCGTCGTCGATGCCGTGCCTGTTCGCGGATGGGTCCGTGCGGGGCCTGGCGTATGACATCGACCCCGCCACGATCCCGCGATTGTGGGCATTCAACGACGGTGGAAACGTCTCTTTCGATTGATGCAGCGATGCTTGCGGAGCCATTCACCCCATCCGCTTCTTCAGTTCGGCATCGACGGCGTCGAGATACTGCTCGGTCGTCAGGAATGGCGTGCTATCACTGATGAGGATCGCGAGGTCTTTCGTCATCTTGCCGGCTTCCACGAGATCCACGCAGACTTTCTCCACCGTCTCGGCGAACTTCACCAACTCCGGCGTGCCGTCCATTTTGCCGCGATAGATGAGCCCTCGCGTCCACGCATAGATACTCGCGATGGGGTTCGTGGAAGTCGGTTTGCCCTGCTGGTGCAGGCGATAGTGGCGGGTGACCGTGCCGTGCGCGGCTTCGGCCTCCACCGTCTTGCCATCGGGGCTCATCAGCACGCTGGTCATGAGGCCGAGCGAGCCGTAACCCTGTGCAACCGTGTCCGATTGCACGTCGCCATCGTAGTTCTTGCACGCCCAGAGGTACCCGCCGTTCCACTTGAGGTTCGCGGCCACCATGTCGTCGATCAGTCGGTGTTCGTAGGTCAGCTTCTTCGCGTCGAAAGCGGACTTGAACTCGGTGTCGAACACTTCCTGGAAGAGGTTCTTGAATCGGCCGTCGTAAATTTTGAGGATCGTATTCTTGGTGGAGAGGTAAACGGGGTAGTCGCGGCCGAGGGCATAGTTAAAGCAGGCGCGTGCGAAGCCGCGAATGCTGTCGTCGAGGTTATACATCGCCATCGTGACGCCGCCGCCGGGCGCTTTGAACACTTCCTTCTCGATCGCCGGACCGCCATCGGCCGGCGTGTAAGTGAGTTTCACGGTGCCCGCGCCGGGGAAGAGAATTTCCGACGCCTTGTACTGATCGCCGAAGCCGTGACGTGCAACCACCACCGGCTTGTCCCAGTGCTTCACGAGTCGCGGCACATTGGAGCACACAATCGGCTCGCGGAAGATGGTGCCGTTGAGGATGTTTCGGATGGAGCCGTTGGGCGACGGGTACATCCGCTTGAGGTTGAACTCCTTCACGCGCGCTTCGTCCGGCGTGATGGTGGCACACTTCACCGCGACGCCATACTTCTTCGTCGCTTCGGCGGATTCAAAGGTCACCTTGTCGTCGGTGGCGTCGCGGTGCTCGATACCGAGGTCGTAGTATTTCAGGTCGATATCGAGATACGGCAGAATGAGCTTCTCGCGAATCTTCTGCCAGATGATGCGCGTCATTTCGTCGCCGTCCATTTCGACGACGGGGTTCTTTACTTTGATCTTGGCCATGTGGAGAAGCTCCGTGCGGGAACCAAAACTATCGGCGTGAAGTTGGTAGCTTATCCACGGAGCGAAATGCGAACAGAAGGCTACTCTTCGGGAGGTAGAGGAAGTGCTTCATTCGGCCCGATGGACAATGGAACGCCGGCGGCTTTGGCCTTGCGAATGACAGCCCACACCTTCGAGAGTTGCTCGGCCCACTTCGCCGGGTCGAAGGCCGGTTCTTTGCCAGCGGTCTGGAATCGTTTGATCACATTTTCCAGTGCTTCTTCGACGCTCTTGCAGGCAGCGGTTTCGAGGTTCTCGCCAAGCGGGGAATGACGTTCTGGTGACGTACTCGGTTCTTTCGGTTCTGTGGGTGTGACGGCTGCGGTGCCAACAGCCGGGCGCAAGCCATCTTCGATGGCGACGCGAACGATATCGAGAATGGACGGGTCGTCCTTCTCGTCGCGCAGTACGAGGGTCACTTTGAGCCGTCGGTCGGATTGCTCGGAATTGCTCATCGGACGGGTACACCCGCACGAACGGGGGCAGTGATCTCCAGCGGCGGTTGAATCGCCAGACCGTGTCCACCCCCCGCGAGGTGAAGTTCGCAAAGCGCTGTCGACAACTCTTTCGCCAGTTCGATGGCTTCCGCGGTCGTCATGTCATCCGGCACGCCGAACGTGAAGGAAAGTTGGGTCGCGGGGTGCTCTGGCTTCGGCCAATCCTCCGGTGGACCTTCCGGCCACAATGGGCCGAAAACGGAAGGCGAAACGGGCGTATCGTCGTGCCAGTTATTGGCCTTGGCCAGATCAAGGATCATTTCGAAATCGCGACGAATCAACTGTTCCGGGGTGGAGGAATCACTGACGCCTTCAGCGGCGCGGATGGCGTTTGCAACAGCTTCGGTGGAAGCAGTGTCGCTTATGAGAGAGGCAGCGCGAGCAGCATAAACCGCCGCATCTGCAGCGGCATAGGCAAGAGGGGAATAGACGTCGAAATCAGCTGCTTCGGGAAAAACTTCTGCGCTCGGTCTCGGGGCACTGACTGGCATTCCGTCCCTGGCAGCTTGCTCGGCTGTGTCGACTGTGTGGCTAAGAGTTTGCAGGTGGTACTCAGGCAAGTCCTTCCAGAAGTGCTTGACCAACGGCAGCACCCGCCGCGCACAGCGCGCCGCGAACGCCACCCGCGCCCACCGGGGAAGGGCACGAATTTCCTCTTCAGTTGGCACACCGGCCGAGCAGGCTTCGCCAATCTGCGTGAGCTTCAACGTGTCCGATGCGTGAACTTCGATTACTCGCCCAGCCGATTGACCGAGCGTCAACTCCATTTCGGCAATGGCTCTATCCACTTGCGCCCGCGTCAGTGCTATCATCTCATCCCGGAAGCGATCGAGATCCAATTCAATCCTGCTCGCGTGCTGCTCGTATCGCCACAGCGTGCGAATGAGCAGACCGATGAACACGGCGGATACGGTCACCTCCGCAATCGCAATTGGCCACATCACAGTCATTTCCGCTTCTCGAGTAGTTTGTCGACCTTCTCTGTCAATTCCTTCACTTGATTGGAGAGTCCATTGCCCAGTCGGGTGGCTTCCTTTTCCTTTGAATCGATATGCTCTTTGTGAGCCTCCCGCAGGCGGGCAATCTCACGTTCGGTTTCCTCTCGGATCTCCTTGCGGATTCGGTCGGCGCGCTCATCGAGGCGAGTGTCGCGTCGCTCAATGAACCGGAAGGCGATGTAGACCGCGGCGAAGTTCAACACCGCAACCGGAAACTGTATGAACAGAAGTTCGAGAACCTTCGACCATTCCATATTGCTGCACCGGGGCCAGGTGTCAGGGAACAATGGTTGCGTTTATCTCGGCAATGGCTCTATCCACTTGCGTCCGCATCGAAGCACGAATTTCGTCGCGCGCAGTGTCGTACTTGCGCAGTTCCGTTTCGTATGCTTCGTTGAGCCTCGCCATGCGAGCCTCGTGCGCCTGGTCGAGTTTGGCCATGATTGCATCGGCGCGACGTTCAAAACGCCATACGGCACGCAGCAAGTACCCCGCGAGCAATAGCCCGACACAGAGATTAAACAGCATCGCTGGCCAGACCATGCTTTCGTCCATCACCCTTGAAACTTTACCGAACTGAACGCCGGAACACAAGCCGATGCGCAACCGCCAACCGCCGTGAGTGAGGAATGGAGCAACTTCAGTGCGATGAAAACATGGAATGGAGTGCCCCCTGCGGGACTCGAACCCGCATCCGCAGCTTTAGAGGCTGTTGCTCTCACCATTGAGCTAAAGGGGCTACCGCGCCTTGCGTTCGTCGTGATCGGCTGAAACCGGATCACGACGAATCGCTACATCATCCACTGATCGCCGCTTTCCATGCGGTCAGTTCCGCGGCTGTCACTGGAAGTGCTTCCACTTCCGACGCGGTTGCTCGTGGCCGGCGTGCCAGCCGACACGCTTCCTGAAGCCGGCGTAGATCCTTTCCGCTCGGCCCCGCAAACTCCACGTCCACCTTGCCCGACGGCCGCGTCACCTTACGGCACGCCACTGCCGGGAGCGGCGGTTCGGGTACGGGTACACCCAGAGCGTAGCCGACCACGCGGCCACTGGAATCGCGAATCCGCGGTCGTTTGACGCGGTTGTGCGGCAGCTTCGCGTTCCACCGACGCCACGTCGCCACCTGTCGTCGGCGCGCCAATGCCGCACGCCACAGGACTTGGAGTTCACAAAACTCCGCGTACGAGCAGGGGTGAAACCCCCAGCGGCTCTTGTGCATCTACGTCATGGAAAATCCTCCCAAATCCGAGTGAGTTAAACAGGGATACCGAGCCAGAACCCCACGCAGGTCGCCACTCAGCGGCTCCGTGGCGAGCGCGGTTGCTTCGTTATTGCGATCGGGTTCGCGAAAGAGCGCAAAGCGAACGCCAGCGCGTTCGAGCCGATCGGCCGCCGCGAGCAAGTCGCGCTCGGACGTTACGCGGCAGAGAACGAGATGGGGGTGAAGTTGATCGGGATGAAGGAAACGGCGAGCGGCTTCGATAGCCGCATGAATAGCCTGCACCGCAATTTGTGAAGCGGGGAGGTCACGTCGGACAAGAACGTACAGGTGAGAAATCTAGGCGAATGGAGCAGACATTGGTTGTTCCCACGGTGTGATGTGAACATACTACGCAGGGCCGAGCGTCGAGTTCAAGAGGTGGTGGGAAAAGAATTCTGCGGTGGGGCGAGTATTATCGAGAGAAGACGTTCAGGGAGTTTCATCATGGGCCAGCCGGCTGCTCGTCTCACCGATATGCATACCTGCCCGCAGGTGACGGTCCTCGTCCCACACGTTGGCGGGCCGATTTCGGGGCCGGGGTGCCCCACGGTGCTCATTGGCGGTTTGCCTGCGGCTCGGGCGACCGACATGGCCGTGTGTGTTGGGCCGCCGGATACACTGCTCCCCGGCTCGCCGACGGTGCTGATTGGTGGCTTACCGGCCGCACGTATGGGCGATCCCACCGCCCACGGTGGCGTGATTGTGCTGGGGTTGCCGACGGTGTTAATTGGGTGAATGACTGCTCCAGCAGGCGGCAAGTGCGGGTTCTCGCTGGAGAAGGTTCTCCCATCCGGTGATGCGACAGACGGACTGTCATGTGCGGGGGCTGTAGTGTCGTTTCAACCATCGGCACAAGCCGTCCAAACCAGGATAGAGCATTCGCTCCGAGATATTCGCTTGGTCGAGTTTATCGCGCACTTCCCATTTAATTTCCTTCGGGATGATGACCTTGAAACAGAGATTCTGCCTGCTCTCCAGCCAGTCGTGGAGGAGGGTTTTTGGACCAGACATCAGCGAGAAGAGGGCGAACTGGTTGACGATCCGTGGGTCAAGTGATGGCGGCTCCAAGAAGATGACGAATGGCTCGTGAGCCTTTTCAAGTCCGTCAAGTTCCGCGAGGTTTTTCACCACTCGGCTGAGCATCTCCACCGTGAACACCATCGAATACTCTTGGATGAGAATCGATTTGAGCCGTTCAGGGAGGAGTTCGTTCGACGCATCGAAATCGACGCACCAAATCACCCCGTCCTCGCACAGATGGCGCATCTCTTCCGTGGCGAAGTGCATCGCGACGTAAGGCGAGTATGTCCAGTCGAGAAGCCGGGTGGGAAGCCCATGGTGCTGGGCCAGTGCAAGCCAGTGCCAATCGGAACCGTGGGGGATGCCATCTCGATCGGCGTACTTCCGAAAGTTGCGGAGAAGGCTCCCCTCTAACCGGGCGTATTCTCCGCCAAGCCGGACGAGGCTGGTCGAGAGATCATAAACCTTGGACAGCCCACGGAACGCGAAGTTCGAACGGTAGCGACCGTAGTCAGTCTCCACTGCTGTATCGAACAGGATTCGATGCAGGTGCTCCCAGCTTTCGGCTTTGATTGTTTTCACGGGCGAAGCTCCAATTGTATTGCATATGCAATCGTCTATAAGGCTGCGGCTGTCAAACGATTTCTTTTACTCCACTGCCACCACGAACTGCGACTTGTCGTCCACATCGACCGTGACCTTCGTCACGGGCTTGCCTTCGGCCATGCGTGTGAGCACTTCGGCCGAGATCATCGTCAGCACGGTGCCGGTGATGATGTGGTCAGCGTTGCGGGCGCCCGTGTCCACGTCCTTGCATCGCGCCGCAATCGTGTTTACGACGGCGGGCGTGTAGCTGAACGCCGCCTTGTAGTTGGTCTTCAGCCGCTCGCCGATCTGTTTCAGCTTCAGTTCGATGATCTTCTTGAGCACGGTGTCGCCGAGCGGGTAATACGGCACCACCGTCATGCGGCCGAGCAGCGCGGGCTTGAATGCCTTCAGGAGATCGGCCTTGAGCATTTCCGCCAGACCTTCGGGTGAAGGGGCCGTGTCCGGGTCGGCACACGCTTTCATGATGGTATCGGTGCCAACGTTCGAAGTGAGCAGGATGATCGTGTTCTTGAAGTTCACGTCCTCGCCGTCGTCATTTTGCAGCACGCCCTTGTCGAAGACCTGATAGAAGATTTCCTGTACGCTCTCGTGGGCCTTTTCGACTTCGTCGAGAAGCACCACGCTGTATGGGCGATTCTTCACCGCGTTGGTGAGCACGCCGCCCTCACCGTAGCCAACGTAGCCCTTGGAAGTACCGACCAGGCGCGAAACTTTGTGCGACTCCTTGTACTCGCTCATGTTCACGATGACCATGTTGCGGTCACCGCCATAGAGAAGGTCGGCCAGTGCCATCGCGGTTTCCGTTTTGCCGACGCCAGACGGCCCGGCGAGCAGGAAGACGCCTTGCGGCCGGCGTGGATCAGCGAGGTCCGCACGAGCGGTGCGAATTCGCTGCGCGATCGCTTCGAGCGCGTGCTTCTGACCGACGACGCGCTCTTCGAGCTTGTCGGCAAGCTTCAACACGGTTTGCACCGCGTCCAGAACCATCTTGCCCATGGGGATGCCGGTGAGGGCGGAAACGACCTGCGCCACCGCGCCGCCATGCACGACCGGATACACCAGCGGATTCTCGCCCTGGACTTTCGTCAGTTGCGAGTTGAGTTCCGCAAGAGCCAGTTTTTCGGCTTCCGGCGCATCTGCGCCGCTCTTTTCGATGGCGGCACGCTTCTCGCGAATCTGAGCGACGAGATCCTTCTCCTTCTTGAGTTGTTCTTCCAGCGCGGTCTTGCGGCTGTCGGCGACGGCCTTCCGGCTCTTGAGGTCCGCAACGCGTTCCGGGTTGCCGGCCGATACGCGCCCCTCGCGTTCGAGGAAGTCGATTTCGGTCTTGAGGTGATCGAGTTCGCGGTTGGTATCGTCGAGTGCTGGTGGAGTCGCGGACTGACTGAGTGCAACGCGGGCGCACACCGTATCGAGCAAGCTCACGGCTTTATCGGGAAGCTGGCGGTCCGGCATGTAGCGTGTCGAAAGCCGGACGGCATCGACCACGGCTTCGTCGAGAATGCGAACCTTGTGGTGCTTTTCGAGCATCGGCACCAGTCCGCGCAGCATGCGGATCGCCTTCTGCTCGTCGGGTTCGTCCACCTTCACTTGCTGGAAGCGGCGTTTGAGAGCGGCGTCGGTCTCGAAGTATTTCTTGTACTCCGCGAACGTGGTGGCCGCGATGGTGCGGAGTTCCCCGCGCGCCAGTGCGGGCTTCAGGAGATTGGCGGCGTCGTTCTGTCCGGCTTGCCCGCCCGCACCGATAAGTGTGTGGGCTTCATCGATGAACAGAATGATCGGCACCGGCGAGCGCTTCACTTCGTCGATCACGCTCTTCAGGCGGTTCTCGAACTCACCCTTCACGCCAGCACCAGCTTGCAGCAAGCCGAGATCGAGCGTGTGCAGCTGTACGTTGCGAAGCGGCTCCGGTACGTCGTCCGCCGCGATTCGCTGTGCGAGTCCTTCCACCACCGCCGTTTTGCCAACGCCCGCTTCGCCGGTCAGAATCGGGTTGTTTTGCCGTCTGCGGGTGAGGATATCGATCACCTGGCGAATCTCGGCATCGCGGCCGATCACCGGGTCCATGCCGGCTTTCGCTCTGGCGGTGAGATTCACCGTAAATTGATCGAGCGCGGGCGTTTTGCCGCCCACGCGCGGAGTTGCCGCTCCTCCTCCGCTCGCAGCGCCTGTGGCTGAGGCCACAGCGGCAGCAGAGGCTTCCTGGGCGTTCTCCTCGCTTTGCGTGCTTGGCAGGAGGTCGCGGATGTCCGCCGCAAGCTTTTCCTTGGAGATTCGGCCCAATTCCGGCGAACTTCGTTTCAGTTGTTCGCCCATGTTGTCGTCGCTGAGCATCGCATACAACAAGTGACCCGATCGCACTTGTGGCGAACCGAGTTCGACGGAACCGAACATCCAGGCTTCGCGGATCGCATTGAGAATGTTGGTGGAAAGACCCGGAGCGCTGGTGTTTCCAGTCTTGAGCTTGTTGAGAGCCGCGTCGAGTTCGCGTTTCACCTTGTTCGTGTCGATGGCGTACTGGCGGAGAATAAAGCCCAGATCGTTGTTCGTATTGCCCAGTAATGCCATGAGCCAGTGTTCGAGTTCGACGTAGAAATGCGTCCGCGACATACATAGACGAATGCCGTCCTCGACAAGCGCTGTTCGGCAGGTCGGGTTCAGCTTTTCAATCAGCAAGCGTGGAGAAACGGGCATCGTATGGCTCCGGGTCGATAGTGTCGGGTAGGAGAGTTACGGGCTTCGGTAGCTGAATCTTTCGCTGACCGAGAACAGAAGAGCCGCAAATGACGCAGATAAACACGGATCAGAGATCAGAAGACAGAAATCAGAGGACGGACCAACAATGCCGACTGTCTTCTTTTCTCTCTCTGATCCGTGTTTATCTGCGTCATCTGCGCTCCGTCTTCTGTCCTCTGATCTCTGTCATCTATCCTCTGTCCTGTTCTGCGGATTCTGCCCAGCCCCTTTATGTCCACTGCTCGGTAAGGTAAGCTAACGCGGAGCGCTCCGCCACTGACCAGTGAGAAACTTCCGCCCCCGAGGAGTTTTGGATGGGTGCCGACTCGGCCGACACCACCCGCGTGACACTTTTGCACCGGCTTAACCAGGATCCGGCTGATCAGTTGTCGTGGGCCGAATTCGTGCGAGTTTACGGCCCCGCCATTCGCGGTTGGCTCATGCACTGGGGATTGCAGGAAGCCGATGCGCAGGACGTGGCCCAGAACGTGCTTTTGCGACTGACTGCTAAATTGCCGCAATTCAAATACGACCCTACCAAGAGTTTTCGCGGCTGGCTCAAGACGCTCACACACCATGCGTGGCACGACTTCGTCACAGAAGCGGGGTATCGCACGCGCGGCAGTGGCGATACGAGCGTTCTCGATCAGCTCCAATCGGTTGAGGCACGCGAAGACCTCGCCGCTCGCGTCGAAGCCACCTTCGACAAGGAACTCTTGGAAATGGCCATCGTTCGCGCGCGGGGACGCGTGGCGGATACCACCTGGCAGGCGTTCAAGCTCGCGGCTCTCGATGGCGTTGCGCCGCAAACGGTCGCGGATCAACTCGGCGTTCGCGTTTCGCAAGTATATCTCGCCAAGCACCGCGTTCAGAAACTCGTGCAGGAAGAGATTCGCGCGCTCGAAGGAGCCGGAGCGACCACTGAGTGACGCGGATGGTATTCCTGTTGGCGAAGCCCCAAAATCTCCCATGTCCAATTGCCCCGACGATACCGAACTGGCCGGGTTCCTCAACGAGTCGCTCACGGGCGAGCGATTGGGGCAAGTTTCCGGACACGTGGACGGTTGCCCGCACTGTCAGGCGCGGCTCGACCGGCTCACCGACCAGACCAGCGGAGCGGTGGCTCGCTACAAGGAGTTGTCCTCGGGCGTCCTTCCGGACGCGTGCTCGAACGGAGACGTGGCCACCAATGATACGCAGATCATTGGCGGAAAGCCCAAGATGGCGGCTGCGTTCGTCGGTTTGCCGCGCGTGCCGGGGTTCGACGTTGCCGCCGAGATCGGTCGCGGGGGAATGGGTGTTGTGTACAAGGCGCGGCACCGGAAACTCAATCGCCTCGTCGCTCTGAAGATGATTCTTGCGGGTTCAGCGGCCGATCCGCGCGTTGTGCAACGTTTCCTGTTTGAAGCCGAAGTCCTGGCCCGCATCCAGCACCCGCAGGTGGTGCAAGTCTTCGAGGTCGACACCTACGAGGGCCCGAATGGCGTTCCCATTCCCTATCTCGCGATGGAGTTGCTGGAAGGTGGAGCGCTCAGCCGCGTGCTCCGCGAGAACAACACCGACGCAGCCCCCCGCTGGCCAAGCCCCCGCGCCACCGCCGAACTGATCGAAGGACTCGCCCGCGCTGTCCACTCCGCGCATCTCCGCGGGGTCATCCATCGCGACTTGAAGCCGGGAAACATTCTGTTCACGGCCAAACAAGGTGCCCCCAGCTCGAAATCCGAAACCAAGCAACCCGGTTCTGCTTCGCGGGCCGATTTCGGCTTTCGACTTTCGGATTTCACCCCCAAAGTGCTGGACTTCGGCTTGGCAAAATTCAGAGAAGCCGGCGCCGACCTCACACAGAGCGGGCAGGTGATCGGCACGCCGCAGTACATGGCACCCGAACAGGCCGCCGGCGGAAAAGACATCGGTCCGGCGGCGGATGTGTACGGGTTGGGTGCGATTCTCTTTGAATGCCTCGCGGGCCGCCCGCCGTTCACCGGCTCCGAGCCGATGAGCGTGCTGCTCAAGGTGGTGAACGAGCAACCGCCGGATGTCCGCTCGCTGCGCCCGGAAGTTCCGCGCGATCTCGCTGCGGTGACGATGAAGTGCCTGGAGAAAGACCCCGCCCGGCGGTATGCCAGTGCGGAAGCACTTGCCGACGATCTGCGGCGTTTCCTCGACGATCTCCCCACACGCGCCCGACCCGTCACGAGCTTCGAGCGAATCCGGCTGTGGGGGAAACGCAACCCCGCCATCGCCGGGTTGATGGCCGCACTTGCAATCGTGCTTCTGAGCGCATTCGTCACCGTGGCGGCGTTATGGCGAAAGGCCGAACAGAACGCGAACGATGAGCGGCACGCCAAGACGCTGGCGGAACTGGCGGAGAAACGGTCCAATCTCGAGGCGCACAACGCCGCGGAGGCATTTCAGGAATCGCAGCGGCAGAAGGCACTCCTCGAATTCGACCAGGCGGTGACTTCATGCGAACAGGGCCGCGTCGAGGAGGGGTTGCGGCAATTCCTTCGTGCCGCAGAACTGGCCGAGCAAACGGGGGGAACGGAACTGGCTCGCGTGGCACGCATTAACGTTGCCGCGTGGCCGCGCGAATTGCCACCCATTCCCCGCGCGTTCGCACACAAGGAACAACCGCGGGCAGCCGCGTTTCATCCGGATGGCAAGCGGTTCGTCACCGCCGGCCGCGACGCCGAGTTGTATCTGTGGGACATCGCGACCAGCACACGCCTACGCACGTATAAGTCCGCAGCGAGTATCCGCACGAGTATCGGCGGTCAACTCACCTATTGGGCCGTCGCGATCAATCCGGATGGAAACACCATCGCCGCCGGCGGCACCGACGGCGCGATCACGCTCTGGAATATCGACTCCGACCAACCGATCATCTCGGTCAATGCGGTCCCCGATAACCTCTGGGCGCTGGCCTTTACTTCCAACGGCGTGCTCTGGTCGAACGACAATGCCAATGGGCTGAAACGCTGGGATGTGCAACTGACCCCCAAGCCGACACTGAAGGCAACGCCAGTACCGGCAAAGGCTCCAAGCGACATACTTCAGACATTCGTGGTCTCTTCCGACGCCAAGCGCATCTACAGTGGCGACCGCAGCGGAATCGTTCGCGAGTGGGACACGGAGAAGGGGGTCGAACTCCGCTCCTGGCCGCTGCGCGGGTGGATTAGCGATGTCGCGGTGTCGGCCGATGGCAAGCGTCTCGCCGCCACGGGCACGGAGGGAATCGTCTGGGTGTTCGACCTTGCGTCGGGAAACGATCTGTTCGACATCAGCCTTACCGGAGCTTACGGCAATGGAATCGCTTTCGCTCCAAAACAGCCTTACCTGATTGCTGCGGATGGCGATGGCAACGTCCGCTTCTGGCATCGCGAAACCGGTCAGCCAATCGGCATCCCCTTGCGATTTCACGGCGGAGTCACGAATCCACGCTTCCGTCCCGATTCGAATGAATTCGTCGTCGCGGCGGGCAATTCGGTCTATCTCTCCAGTCCGCCGGATCCACCCGGCACTCTTGTCTTCGTCGGTCGATATCGCATCCGTGGGCTGGACTTCGCCCCGGATGGCCGCCTCGGCGTGACCGACGAGGCCACGTTCGAACTCTTCTCCCCACTGAAGCACGAACGGCTCCAACTCGCTCCGTTTGCCGGCCGGAGCCCATTGACGCTTCGCTTCGATCCGGATCCGGCCCGCTCGTTCGTCTACCGCGGTATCCGGCAGGGTTTCGACCGACTTGCTGTTCCCAATGGGCAGAAGCCCGAAGAAATCATTCTGTCGCGAACGCTTGGGAAAGTCTTCCGTATTGAGTGTTTGCGCGGAGACGGCGGACTGTACGCGATGGGCCTGTCGGTTGTTGCCCGCTACGATCCCAAAACGTTCCGACCGCTTGCGGCGAAGCGACCGGATGGGCTCCCTCCAGGAGTGGACTTGGGCACAATGGCCGTTCGGCCGGATGGCAAGGAAGTGTTAGTTTCGTTCGCCGATCGGGTTGTCTTCCTGACCGGCGACACACTCGAACCGATTCATGAGTGGCGTGTGGGCGACGAAATACTCGACGCACGCTACACACCAGATGGCAAGAAGGTCATGATTGGCCGGCGCGACAATACCGCCGAACTGCTCGATGCCGCGACGGGTGCGGCCACTTCCACCCGGCCTATGACGCACACACGCGCGGTGCCGGCTGTCGCGATTAGCCCGGATGGTAAACTCCTTCTCACCGGCAGTCGTGACGGCACCGCACGCTTCTGGGATGCCGCGACGGGCTTACCACTCGGCGCGCCGTTGCGGCACAGTGGGCCGGTCACGCATGTGGCGTTCTCGCCCCAGAACGATATGGTTGCCACCGGCACCGGTACCGGCCACGCACTGGTGTGGCCGGTACCTCCACCCCCCGTAACGGGAACAATTGCGGAACTGAAAGCGAAACGCGGGAAGTAGTGGCCCCACCCGGCCTGTCGGGAGGCCGGGGTGGGGTTTCTCCCCACAAGCGGGGGCCCTCTTTGTGGTAAGTTCTGTTCCTCGTCTGGTATCACCCATGCGATCTCTCGCGCTTCTCACAATCGCGTTCCTTTCCGGCGCGGTCGTTGCGGCGGATGATCTCACCGTTCTCAAGCCCGACGCCAAGGGCACATCACCGCGAAAATTACTCAACGCCTACCTGCTCGCCGAGTGCGACAAGCACTTTGCAACACGTAAAGCGGAAATCGAGAAGTTGAAGACGCCGGAAGATGTCGCAGTGCGGCAAAAGGAATTGCGAACGAAGTTCATCGAGGCGCTCGGCGGCTTCCCGGAGAAGACTCCTCTCAACGCCAAGACCATCGGCACTTTGAAACGCGACGGCTACACCATCGAGAAGGTGATTTACGAGAGCCGCCCGGAGCATCACGTCACGGCCAACCTCTACCTGCCCGAAGGAAAGGGACCGTTCCCCGGCGTCCTCATGCCGCTGGGCCACAGCCAGAACGGAAAGGCCGCGGAGTACATGCAACGCGGCGCGATTCTGCTGGCCAGGAATGGAATCGCGGCGCTGGTGTACGACCCCATCGGCCAGGGGGAACGCAGTCAGTTACTCGATGCCGTCGGCAATCCGGCCATTAAGGGAAGCACGAGCGAACACACGATGTGCGGCATCGGTGCTTTGCTCGTGGGGCGCAGCACCGCAAGCTACCGCATCTGGGATGGTATTCGCTCGCTGGATTACCTCGCGAGCCGGCCGGAGATCGATGCCAAGAAACTCGGTTGCAGTGGCTGTTCCGGTGGTGGAACGCTCACTTCCTACTTGATGGCGCTCGATGACCGCATCCTCGCGGCCGCTCCGTCATGTTACATCACGTCGCTCGAACGGCTCTTCGCCACCATTGGCCCGCAAGACGCCGAGCAGAACATTACGGGCCAGGTCGCGTTCGGCATGGATCACGCCGACTACATCTTCCTCCGGGCTCCCAAGCCGACCCTTGTCCTTGCTTCCACCCGCGACTTCTTCGACATACAGGGGACGTGGACGACCTTCCGCGAAGCCAAGCGGATTTACACGTTCCTCGGCTTGCCCGAACGCGTGGACATGATCGAGGCGAATGCCCAGCATGGTTACCCGAAGGCACACCGCGAAGCGATGGCTCGCTTCATGTGCCGCTGGCTCAAAGGCGAAGACAAAGTGGTCGTTGAAGGCGACTGGCCCATCGAAAAAGATGCCGATCTCCGTTGCACTCGCAGCGGGCAAGTGCTCGACGACCTGAAGGGCAAGTCTGTCTTCGATCTGAACGCGGCGCTGGCCTCTGAGTACGCGAAAAAGCGTACCGAGAAGACGTGGAAGCCGGAGGAGTTTCGCAAGGAAGTATCGCGGCTGATCGGATTGCCGGCTGTGTATCCCAAGTTCGACATCTCCGACGTTCAAGAATCCTTCGAGCGTAAGGAGTGCAACATCCACAAGTGGGTGATCGTCCCCTCGTCGGGTGTTCAGATCCCCGTCTTGACCTTCATGCCCAAGATGAAGGCCGGGCTCGGCACGCCCATGATTTTCGTACACGATTGGGGGAAGAGCGAAGTTGTCTTGCAGGCTGAGAAGATGGCGAAAAACCGAGTCGCGGTTGCGCTGGACTTGCGGGGCTTCGGGGAAACCGCCCCGGCATCAGGAAAACCCGGTGTCTTTGGATACGAGTTCAAGGAATCGTTCCTGTCGCTGCATCTGAACCGCCCCCTCCTCGGGCAACGAGTGACGGATCTGCTCTCGACCGCGTCACCCTTATTTGGCGGTCAGGATGGCAACATCGAGCTACTCGGCGTCGGCTCTGCTGCCCTGGTAGTGTTGCACGCAGCCGCCCTCGACGATCGCATCACATCCGTCACCCTCGACGGCGGAGTTGTGTCGTGGGACAACATCGTTCGCACGCCGATCAACCATAACCAGCTCGCCAGCGTGGTTCCCGGTGTGCTCAAGGTGTACGACCTGCCGGACCTTGCCGCCGCAATTGCTCCACGTCCGCTTACGATCAGCAACCCCGTCGATGCCGCTGGCAAACCGCTTACGCAGGAAGCCGCGGAGAAGGTGTATAAGCCCGTGCGCGAAGCGTACAAGAAGGCGAACGCCGAAGACAAATTCACGCTGATTATCAAGACGAAATAACGAAATAACGAGCCGGAAGCGTGAGCGACGGGCCAGTTGACCGAAATAACGAGCCGGAAGCGACGGGCCAATGCGGATTAACGAGCCGGAAGCGTGAGCGACGGGCAAATGGGGATTAACGAGCCGGAAGCGTGAGCGACGAGCCAATGCGGGTTAACGAGCCGGAAGCGTCAGCGACGGGCCAGTTTGACGAGCCTTCCGGCTCGTTAATCCGGGCCAATTGTCGAAAGAATTTGCCCGTCGCTGACGCTTCCGGCTCGTCAAAAACGGCCCGTCGCTGACGCTTCCGGCTCGTCAAATTGGCTCGTTAATCTCACAGGCACACCATGCGCACCACACTTATCGCATTCGCACTCGCTGCCATCGCTTCAATCGCGGCCGACTTCAAGGAGGTCGATCCGAACGTCTTCCCCAAGGACGATCCGCGTGCCAAGGATCTTCCCAGGATGATGTGGAAGGACGCGATGAAGCGGATGCAGGAGGCGAACGTCCGCGAGTCGAAAGCATTTGCCGCCGTGACGACGAAAGAACAGTGGGAGCAATATCGCGATGTGCGCATTCAGAAGTTGAAGGAGTCGCTCGGCACATTCCCCGAAGTGCCGAAGGAGATGAGGGTGGTAATTACGCGCACGATCGACGGCGATGGCTTCGTAATTCAGTGCATTCTGTACCAAACGCGGCCGGGATTCTGGGTGAGCGCCAACCTCTATCTGCCCAAAGCGAACCCCGATCGCAAGGTCGGGGGTCACATGCCCGGAATTCTCATCTCGCACTCGCACCACACGCCCAAAACGCATGGCGAACTGCAAGACATGGGCATGACCTGGGCGCGGAGTGGAGTCGCGGTGCTGGTGCCGGACCACCTAGGCCACGGCGAACGCCGACAGCATGATTTCCGCAGCGAGAAGGATTACGACAAACCGTTCCGCGTCTCGCGCCAGGATTATTACTTCCGCTACAACTCGAACCTGCAACTCTCCGCAGCGGGCGAAAGCCTCATGGGCTGGATGGTGTGGGATTTGATGCGCGGAGTTGATGTGCTGCTCATGCAGAAGAACATCGACAAAGACCGCATCATTCTGCTGGGCGCGGTGGCGGGCGGCGGCGACCCGGCCGGCGTAACTGCCGCGCTCGACAAGCGGATTGCGTGTGTGGTGCCGTTCAACTTCGGCGGCTGGCAGCCGGAATCGACTGTGCCGGAGAACCCCGACCGCGATACACCCTGGTTCGGCGAAGGCTACTGGGAGAGCACACGCGGATTAAGGAACGGCGCACGCGATGGCTTTGCGCATTTTGTGATCGTCGGCAGCGTGGCGCCGCGGCCCGTGATCTACGCGCACGAGTTTGCCTGGGACGCCAAACTCGACCCCGCTTGGCCGCGCTTGCAGAAGATTTTCGGCTTCTACAACGCGACAGACAAACTCGTGTCGATTCACGGCAAAGGAAGCGTGAAAGGCAAGGCCGGCCCCGACAACACACACTGCACGCACATCGGCGCCGTGCATCGCAAGGGCATATACCCGGCACTCAAGGAGTGGTTCGGAATGCCGGTCCCGGAAGAGTACAGCAAACGCCTTCCAGCCGAGGAGTTGCTGTGCTGGACGGACAAGGCGAAGAGAGTGGTAAGCGACACGGAATCGGCTTTCCGGGCGGCGGGATTGATTCGAACCAGGCGATATCTGAACTTTGAACAGCCGTTGCGGACTGTGCAAAATGCACAGGCACTCACGGTACGACGGAGTGCGTGGGCCGAGTTACTCGGCAATATTGAACCAGTGAAAACTCCAAAGGTCATTGTGGGAAAGGAACAAGAAATCCCTGGCGGGAACTTACAACGGTTGGCACTGGAAACCGATCCTGGCATCCTCGTGCCGCTCTTCCTTCTTTCTCCAAAAGACTTGAAGGAGAAATCGCCCGTTGTGGTGATGGTGGCTCAAGGCGGGAAAGCGGGATTTCTGAAAGAACGCGGGGAAGCCATTGAGGCGTTTCTCAAGGCTGGGGTTCTCGTGTGCCTTGTCGATGTGCGTGGGACGGGCGAAACGTCACCGGGCGATGGCTCACCTGAGCGAACCAGTGCCCGGACATCCGTTTCACAAACGAATCTGATTCTTGGGCAACCTGTGATCGGTTCGCAACTGCGCGATCTCCGAACCGTCATCCGCTGGCTTCAGAGTCGCAATGATATCGATGGTGGGAAAATCGTGTTGTGGGGTGATTCATTCGCCAAGGTGAATGCAGATGACGCGAGGTTCGTGATGCCGCTCGACGCTCCTGATCTCCCGTATTATGCCGAGCCTGGAGGAGCGAATCTTACCGCTCTCGTCACGCTATTTGAACCCGTCGTGGTGGTTGCCTATACCCGTGGGGGAATATCATGGATGTGGGATTTGTGGGAGTCGCCCTACCTCTACGTACCGCATGACGCAATCATTCCCGGCTCTGGGCATCTCAGTTACATTCCTTTCAATCGAGTCAACCCTGGAGCTGAGGTGGATTTCTGGAATACCCGATTTGTGAAAGTTTCGGAGCAATCACTAACCAAGCAAGCCGACAAGATTGTGATCCAGCTTCGCAAGAACTAACTCCACCTCACGCTGCTTTTGCTTCTGCCTCCCCGCCTGGAGCGGGGAATGTGAGTAACGCCGCCTCGCGTTTTGTGCGCGAGGCGAAGTATCGGAGTAATCCCCACGTCAGGAGCGTACCGCCGAAGACCCACCAGCACAGCGGCACGTTTCGCGGCCACCACGGGCCAACGATCCACGCACTTCCGGAGAGAAACGCTCCCCACACCGAGAGAAGCGCAAAGTCGCGACGAAACTCCGGCCGTGCAACGAGTACCTTCGCCAGTAGCCAAAACCCCGGCACGACGAACGGCACGAACCACCGGATCGAGATACACCACCCGCCGTGGTTCTTCGAAAACACGCCGTACATCAACCAGCCGATCGCGCACCAAACGCAGAGCGCAAGCAATTCCAGGCGATCGCGGCTGGGTTGCTTCAGCGCGCGGACACCTGCGACCAGAGCGAGAAACAGCGGCAAGTTGAGGGTGAAAATCCCCTTCTTACCAAAGAGCAAATCGAGCGTGTATGTGAACTGTGCAAAGAGTCGTTCGCGGAGGATGCCGGTCATCGTGGTGCTGAACGGGTTGCCGGGCCAGTTCAGGTATTCGGGATGCATGTTCAGCGGCCGGAGCCAGTCGCCGCCAATGGCGTAGTTGATCGCGTGCCCCGCAATCACACACGGTAACACGGCCAGCGCACCGACAAGCACAGGCATAATTCGGCGTGTGCGAATTGCGACCACTGCCAACACCGCCGGGACCAGCGGCGGACCGACGCCGTAATCGAGGTTGTACGCAAAGCCTGTGAGGAAACCCGCCGCGACGAGCGATCCCCAGGCACAGCAACCGCGTGCCGCGTCATCGGCGATTCGACACAGAAGCACGCAGATCGCTGCCACGGCGCCGAGCTGCGCGATGTGGCTATTCGCGCTGCGCGTGTACGTTGGCAGCACCGTCGCCAGGGCGAATGCCGCGAGCCACGCCAACCGCCACACCGGAGGAAGCCCCGCTCGCTTCCCCAGTGTCCACATACACCCGACCGCGATCGCGTAGGGCACTCCACTTAGAAGTAGACACATCACCCACGCGAACACATCCGGCCGTTCGCTCGGCCTGGGCACACCGAACGCCATTGCCGCGCGATAAATCCCCGCGAGCGGGACGCTCACAAGTGGCGGCTTGTCCGAGTACCAGTGGTCATTAATGAAGAGGCGGTCGAGCGTCCCGTGGAGCAGGAGTAGGTTATCGGGTTCATACGCGGGCGTGCCGCGGGCTGAGAGTTCCGGCGTCGGCTTCAGGAAGATGCTGTCGTCGATACAGAAAGTGCCGCGTTCGATGAGCGATTCGACCGAAGCGAACCGGCTGCCATCGTTCCATGACGTGGCGTAGGGTTCCGCTCCCACCGCCGCGAACGCCAGTGCAAGCATTCCCAGTACCCACGCCACTGTGGGATGATCGGCCCAACGCCCCATTGTTTCCCCCCGGCATTGCCTATAGCCGATGGCCTGATCGGATGCAATGGCAGGAGAGTTCCAGGGTGTGCCGTTGGAGAAGTAAAGCCACAAAGAGAATCGACGATGTGACCGCTCCGGCACCCGGATTGCGACAGAAAAAGTATCGCCCAGAACTCAATGAGGAGGTCATCATGCCACGCGGAGACAAATCGAAGTACACAGATAAACAAAAACGCCAGGCCGAGCACATCGAGGACAGTTACGAAAGCCGCGGCGTGCCGGAAAAGGAAGCCGAACGTCGGGCTTGGGCCACGGTGAACAAGGAAACTGGTGGTGGGAACAAATCTGGCAGCGGCCGCGGCGTGCGCGATACCAACGTTTCGAGTAAGAAGGGCGGAAAGAAAGGTGGCGCGGCGTCCGCCTCACGGAGTCCCGCGGAACGCTCCGCATCGGCCAAGAAGGCTGCAGCCACACGCAAGCGGAATGCCGCAGCGAAATGACCGTTCGGGCCGATTGAAATGACCTGAGCGCGATGGATGTTTGTAGCGGATCGAAGTTCGCGTCGCGAACGTTACAAACATCCACTCTCTCCTCAAGCCTCGTTACTCACCCGTTACTCAGAATGAGTACACTGGGTGCAGTTCCCCTGGTGAGGAGGATCGGTCATGTCGCGCTCCATTTCGACGATGGCGGTGATCTGCGGAACATTACTCACGACACTCGCCTCTCTGAGTGCCCTTCCAACAGCTCCGATGCCGAAGGTGGTACCCGAAGCAATGTTGGACAAGGACATCACCACTGATGTGAAGTTGTGGAATTCGGACAAGTTCACCGCACCGCCGACGAAGTTCCGGCAGGGGCACGCCAATCCTCGCAAACTCGATGCGAAAGCCATTCAGAAGCTCGCCGATGGCTTCACCGTGCAGCTTCCCAGCAAAGCGCCCATCCCAACGCCGACGGTCTATCGCGACAAGGTGTATGTGTCGGGCGGCTTTCACAGCAAAGAGTTCTACTGCTTCAACGCCAGCAGCGGCGCACTCGTGTGGGCCATCGACATCGACGACGACGGACCCAGCGCCGCCGTGTGCGACGACAGTGTGTGCGTTTTTAACACCGAGAGTTGCACTCTTTTCGCTGTAGATGCCGATACCGGCAAGCATCTCTGGTCGCACTGGCTGGGCGATCCGCTCACCAGCACCCCCACCATCGCCAACGGCGTTGTGTTCACTTCATACCCGGCCAACGGTGGCGGCGGACAGTTCAATGGTGGAGCGAATGGCGGACTGAATAATGAACCCGATTTGCAGAAAGTCCCGCAACAACTCAATCCGCCCGCCAAGCCGATTCAGAAGGAGAAGGATCAGGACAAGAATGAGAAGCCTGCCAAACCCGCGAAGCCTGCCGCAGCGAAGCAGAAACCGCCATGTTCACACGTCCTGATCGCGCTCGAACTGAAGACCGGCAAGATCCTATGGCAACGTTGGATCGATAGCGACGTGATGAGCGCGCCGGTCGCGACGGACAAGGAACTGTTCTTCACCTCGTTCGGTGGGGTGGTGTACAAACTCAACCAGAAGGACGGCGCGATCCTCTCGGCAATGCGGACGCGAGCGACGTCGGCTCCCGTGGTGGTGGGGGACGATGTGTTCTTCAGCCGCCGCACGGATAAGAACGGTGCGGATTGCCCGGTGGAATCGAATGTGGCGTTGAGCCAACAGCAGGGCAAGCAGCGAGGGGTGGGTGGCGACCGAGCGGCGGTGTACCTGGATGCCAAAGTGCAGGCAGGCAATGACTTTGCCAAGATGAACCAGGCGCTGGACGCCGGCAATGGTTTCGGCGGCGGTGCTCCCGGCGCAGCGAATCCGATGGCGGCGAAGGACAACATCGGCTACGCGAACGTGAGCAGTATGCAGGCGTTCCAGGGGTCGCGCGTGTTGCACCTGGCCGGCAAAAACTATAGCTGCATGGGCGATGCGATTGTGTGCAACGATCCCAAGACCGGCAAGGAACTCTGGAACCGCAAGCTCGAAGGCGATCTGAAGAAGCAGGGCGGCTTCCTCGGTGCGCCGCCTGCCGCCGCGGGCGATGATCTTGTGGTGACGACGCTCAAAGGCGATGTGTTCCGCCTGAACGCGGAGGGCAAGGTCGTGAAAAAGTGGGAAACGAAATCGCCATCACGTTTCCAGGCGGCAGTGGCAGACGGCCGCATTTACATTGGGACGCAGGACGGCAAGTTGATCTGCATCGACACCGGCGACAAGACGCTCACCGGCTGGACCTGCTGGGGCGGCAACCCGCAGCACACCGGCGTGGGTGCAACGAAGAAGTGAGGGTATGGTGAACGGCGTGGAGTCAGCCCGCCGGGTGAATGCTGGGCGGGCTGACTCCACGCCGTTCCCGATACCCCACAAGAAGTGCTCGCTTGACGGATCATTCACATCGGCGGTACTGTGAGCGGTGCCTTCTGGGCACCGTTTTGCTTTTCCCGTCTCGAAAGGGAGTTCGCGACATGCTTCGCAGCGCGATTGCGATTGCCACACTCGCCGTAGTCGCCACATCCACTTACGCAGCGGAACCGAAGCTGGGGAAAAGCCGAGCATGGCGTTCCGCAGTGGATGGCTCGTGCGTGGAAAGGGTGGTTGCGCCGGGAGGGTTTCCCCTCTCGACCCAGTGGTTCTTTCGGGTGGGCGACTTTCTCCGAAAGTCGCAGTCAGTTTCGCAGAAACTGACCCTGGTCGCTCTTCGAGCGACCGCGACTTTCGGAGAAAGTCGCCCACCCGATTCAAGCCCACATCGAACGGCTGTCCTGCTTTGAAAGCCAGGGCTTTGCAGCGCGATTACGATTGCCACACTCGCCATACTCGCCACATCCACTTACGCAGCGGAACCGAAGCTGGGGAAAAGCCGAGCATGGCGTCCCGCAGTGGATGGCTCGTGCGTGGAAAGGGTGGTTGCGCCGGGAGGGTTTCCCCCTCTCGACCCAGTGGTTCTTTCGGGTGGGCGACTTTCTCCGAAAGTCGCAGTCAGTTTCGCAGAAACTGACCCTGGTCGCTCTTCGAGCGACTGCGACTTTCGGAGAAAGTCGCCCACCCGATTCAAGCCCACATCGAACGGCTGTCCTGCTTTGAAAGCCAGGGCGGAAGCCCTGGTCTACGAAGACGGCCCCTCCGGGGTGAAGACAACGGTTGTAGGTTGCAGCGGGGAGCTTGATTGTATTGCGTTTTGCAATACAATTGAACGGGAGGATTACGATGGGTAAAACACGACCAGCCGGCAAGCCGCAAGCCGCGAGTACAAGCCCGCTCATGGTCCGGCTCGATACGGAGAGCAAGGACATGCTGACCCGCGCCGCGGAGTTGCGCGGGATCAGCGTCAGCGATTACGTGCGGCAGGTGACTGTTGCACAGGCCCGCAAAGAGGTCGAAGCCGCTACGGAGCAAACCATTACCATGACGCCGGAAGAGCAACTCGCGTTTTGGACTGCATTGAACCAGCCAGTCAAACTCACGGCGTCACAAAAAAAACTCGGTAAGCTCATACGTGGCGAATCGTGAGCGGCATCCCATTTCCAACCGGTTACCGTCTGGAACGACTGGCCAAGACGCACCCGAGGAAGTCGTTCGCCAGTGGACAAGCCGATGTTGACGATTGGCTCAAGACAAAAGCATTCCAGAACCAAGACAAGCGTCTGTCGGTCACGAAAGTGCTCCTGGATGAAGCGGGGACCATTGCGGGGTATTACACCCTCGCGACGGGACAAGTCGATTTCGCCGATCTCCCTGCGGACGTGGTAAAGAAGCTCCCCAAGCGGACGTTGCCGGTCGCGGTTTTGGCGTGGCTTGGCGTATCCGCCAAGCGGCAGGGTCAAGGATTGGGGAAATTGCTGCTCGCACAGGCACTCCGCGATTGTCACGACGCCGGGCAAACATTCGCCTTCATTGCGGTGATCCTCGATTGCACCGACGATAAGGCCAAAGCTTTCTCTCAGCACTTCGATTTCACCGAACTTCCCGGTCATCCATATCGGCTCTTCATTACTGAGGCTCAACTCGAAGCGATGGTGAACGGATAGTTGGCAGCCACGGCGAAGAAGCGACAAGATAACCAGTTGACAGCGTCTGGTAGTAATGATACTATACGAATGTTCATACGCAGCGCCTCGAAACCATCACCTAAAGTTCGAGGAGTCATTGTTTTAGTAAGCAGTGGGGAACGTTATTCCTCGAACCTTCAATCCCCCATCAATCCCCCATGCTGAAGAACACGGCGGGAGCGGCGATGCTCGCCAGCTTGTTGATTCTCTCCAGCGACTTGCGGAATCGGCCCGTTGCGGCATAGTGCGTCACGATCACCAACGGCACTGGCCCGCCGCTCTCTTCCGCCGCTTCGTGCTGAACCAGACTTGAAATGCTGATCTCCTCATCCGCCAGTATCCGTGTAATGTCGGCCAGGACGCCGGGCTTGTCCGCCACAAGCAGCCGCAAGTAAAAGCGGCTGCGGACACGCTCCGGCGGTTCCACCGTAAATCCGCGTCCTTCGCGGCTCCAGAGTTTCGCCGCCGCGAATGTGCGCTGAGCGCGACCCACCCCCAGGTCAATCAAATCCGCCACAACCGAACTTGCAGTCGGCATCTGCCCCGCGCCTGGACCCTGGTAGAGAGTCTCGCCCACCACGTCGCCATACACCAGGACGGCGTTGTACGCTCCACGCACTTGCGCGAGCAAGTCAGTGTGGCGAAGCAATACGGGGGCGACGTGCAGTGCGACGGCTTTCTCGGTCGTGGAGAGGCCGGGGGGTGCGGGGTGAATTCCCGACGCCGACAGGCTCGTGTCAAGCACGCTCGCACGCATACCGCGTTCGCCGTTCCCCGTTCCCGAACTGGTCCACGCTTCCGCCAAAAGTTTGATCGTGTAGCCGAGTTCGTCCGCGAAGCGGATGTCCATTGCGTCGATGGTGTCGATGCCCTGGCGGGCGATTTCGTGTGGCCGCGCGGCCACTCCGAACGAGATTTGCGCCAGAATCGCCAGTTTGTGGGCGGCATCGCTGCCGTCCACGTCGAGCGTCGGATCGGCCTCGGCGTAGCCGAGTTTTTGTGCTTCGGCGAGTGCATTGGCATAGCTCAGCCCGCGTTCGGCCATCGCGGTGAGAATGAAGTTCGATGTGCCGTTGAGGATCGCCTGAATTGCGGTCACCTGATTGGCTGCCAGGCTTTCAGCCAACGCGCGGATTACCGGCACGCCGCCGGCCACGGCCGCTTCAAAGCACACCGTGCGTTCTGCTTTGCGGGCAGCTTCAAACACCTCGCTGCCGGCATCCGCCAGAAGCGCCTTGTTCGCCGTGACGACGTGCTTCCCCGCAGCGAGCGCGTCCAGAACGACCTTCTTGGCGGTGGTTGTTCCGCCGATGAGTTCGACGACAACGTGAATGTTCGGATCGTGAATGGCGGCCGCGAGGTCGGTGGAGATGATATCGCGTGGAATGAGCGGATCGCGTGGTTTCGACGGATCACGCACGACCACTCGGCGCAGCACGAGCGGTCGACCGGCCCGCTGGGCGACCCGGTCGGCGTGAGCGAGTAGTACGTGTGCCACCCCGCCGCCAACAGTGCCACAGCCGACGAGTGCAATGCCGAGAGTGTCGTTCATGGTGCCCCAACTCCAGTGAAGTACCGGGGTATTATTCGGGTGGCGTGGACTGATGGCCACGGAAACGCCGAACACCTTCATCTCGGTTGCAATCACAGCACAAATGCGAACCTTATCGCTTCGCTCCGGGTCTTACTATCTTCATCTCGGTTGAAGAGTGAAGGCAGAGCAGTGCAGGTTGCTGAGTACAACCTCCCGGAAGTAGGGAACAGTGGAAGCAGAGAAGGCCCCTCACCCGCCGGATGCGCGTTGCAAGCAACGCTACGGCGACCTCGCCCCGCTGGGGAGAGGTCGCCGCAAGACGCGCGAGCGGCGTCGCGGCGGGTGAGGGGCTTTCTGTCTTTCTTACATTATGGCTGTTCTCCTCCTTACGAGGAGCTGAGGAGTTGATTTCGCTCATGACCGTTCACATCCCGGAATTTGCGCTCATTCTCCTGGTCGGTCCGTCCGGCTGCGGAAAGTCCACGTTTGCTCGCAAGCACTTCAAGTCCACCGAAGTGCTCTCGTCTGACTTTTTTCGCGGAATGGTCAGCGATGATGAGATGAACCAGGCAGCGTCGGAAGATGCGTTCGAGCTGTTGCACCTTGTTTGCGCGAAGCGACTGGCGGCGGGCCGGCTCACCGTTATCGACGCGACCAACGTGCGTGCCGAGAGCCGCAAGCCGTTCCTCGAAATGGCCCGGAAGTATCACGCGCAGGTGATCGCGGTGGTGTTCAACTTCAGCGCGGAGTTCTGCCACGAGCGCAACCAGCAGCGGCCTGCCGAACGGCCGTTCGGTCCGCACGTTACGCGCCGACATGCGGAGGACTTGCAGCGTTCGCTGCGCCGGCTGGAAGAAGAAGGCTTCCGCCGTGTGTATGTGCTCGCCACGGAAGAAGAGGTGAACGCGGTCAACTTTGCGCGCTATCCGCTGCCCGTCAACAAGCGGGCCGAACACGGCCCGTTCGACATCATCGGCGACGTGCATGGCTGCCTCAGCGAGTTGATCGCGCTTGTGGTAAAGCTCGGTTACCGGCTGAAGCGAACGCGCGATGGTGAGGAGCGCGAGTTCTGGCGTGTGTCGCATTCGGACAACCGACGGCTGGTGTTCGTGGGCGATTTGTGCGACCGCGGACCGGATACGCCGGGTGTATTCGCTCTGGTCATGGACGCCGTGGAACGCGGAGTCGCGTTCTGTGTATTGGGTAACCACGACGACAAACTCCTGCGGTGGTTCAAAACGCCGGACAAGGTGAAGCTGAACCACGGCTTGGCGCAATCGGCGGAGCAGTTCGCGAAGGAGTCGCCGCGATTTCGCGATCGCGTGCAGGAGTTCATTGCGAAGCTTCCCAGCCACCTCGTTCTCGATGGCGGTCGGCTCGTGGTTGCCCACGCCGGGCTGACTGCGGAAATGCACGGCCGGGTGTCGGGGAAGGTGCGTGCGTTTGCACTGTACGGCGATACGACCGGTGAGAGCGACGAGTTCGGCCTGCCGGTGCGGCTCAACTGGGCCGGCAATTATCGCGGCCGGGCGACCGTGGTGTATGGTCATACCCCCACGCTAACGCCGGCGTGGGAGAACCGCTGTATCTGCATCGACACGGGTTGTGTGTTCGGCGGTGCGCTCACTGCGCTCCGGTGGCCGGAGCAGGGACTGGTGAGTGTGCCGGCCGACAAGCAACATACGGAGCCGAAGCGACCGCTGATCCAGGAGTCAGGGGTCAGGAATCAGGAGTCAGAAGACAGGCGTCAGGGATCAGGCGTCAGGGGTCTGGACTCTGGTTCTTCCTTGACTCCTGATTCCTGTCCCCTGTCTCCTGATTCCTGTCTCTGGACCCCTGCTCTGGATCTCGCCGATGTGACTGGTCGGCGCACGATTGAAACGCGCTTCGCCGGTCGCGTCGTGATTCGCGAAGAGAACGCATCGGCGGCGCTGGAAGTGATGTCGCGGTTCGCGGCCGATCCGCGCTGGCTGATCTATCTACCGCCGACGATGTCGCCGTGCGAAGCATCGCCACTGCCGGAGTTCCTGGAACACCCCGCCGAGGCGTTTGGGTACTTCAAGCAGGAAGGGTTTGCCCGCGTCGCGTGCGAGCAGAAACACATGGGTTCGCGTGCGGTCGTCATCGTGTGTAAGGACGAAGCAACCGCAGCGCGGCGGTTTGGCGTGAGTGGGGAAAGCGGCATCGTCTACACACGCACCGGTCGGCGGTTCTTCGATGCACCCGAAATGGAAACCGCCTTCCTCAACCTTGTTCGCGATGCCCTGACTACCGGCAACTGGTGGGTGAAGTTCAACACCGACTGGTTTGCGTTCGACGGTGAACTGATGCCGTGGTCCGCGAAGGCGCAGGAGTTGTTGCGGCGTCAGTACGCGGCGACCGGCAGCGCTGGTCGGGCGGCACTGGCGGAGGTGAAGGCGCTGTTCCACTGGGTCGATGAACCAGCGAAGGATCTTGCGCGGCTCTGGAGTCGCTTCACAGCGAAAGCGGAAGCCGTGGATCGCTTCGTCACGGCGTACCGGCATTACTGCTGGCCGGTGAATTCAGTCACCGACCTGAAGTTCGCGCCGTTCTTCCTGCTCGCCACGGAGGGCAAACATTACTTCGACCGCACGCACGAATGGCACATGCGGACGGTGGCGGAACTGGCGTCGGCCGTGCTGCTCCCGACTCCCTTCCGCGTAGTTGATCTCGCGGATGCTTTACAGGTGGAAGCGGCCACGCAGTGGTGGCTCGATCTCACGAACGCGGGCGGCGAAGGAATGGTGGTGAAGCCGCTGGATGTGTTGACGGAGGGTCGGCGGTTTTATGCACAACCCGCACTGAAAGTACGCGGACGCGAGTATCTCCGTATTATCTACCCGGAGAATCTGTCGCGGTTGAAGCGTCGGGCGGTTGGCGCAAAACGCGGGCTAGCGGCTCGCGAGTTCGCCCTTGGCCTCGAAGCGCTGGAACGCGTCGCTCGTGGCGTATCGCTGCGCGAGGTTCACGAATGCATCTTTGCGGTGCTGGCGCTCGAAAGTGAACCGATCGATCCGCGCTTGTGACCCTCAGTTCAGCAAATAAAAACCCCGCCAGGGCGTGTTCTCATTTGCGAAACGAAAAATCCACGGCGCGACATCGCGCCGTGGATTTGTTTGTTCGGGGTTCTCAATCTTTTGCTTTCTCGCGCTTGGCTTGCCATGCGCGCTTGAATTCCTTGCCGTTGAAGTCGGTGACGGCTTCGCCCTTGATGTTGTCGTCGCTCACCTTGCCGGTGTATTTCGTGACGAATTTGTTGTTGTTCTTCCCTTCGCGGGTCACGGTGAACGAGATTTCGTTGTCCTTGAACTTACCATCTTCGATCTTGGTCCCTTCCTTGTCCTTACCGCCGCTGATCGTTCCGGTCACCTTGCCGTCCTTGACTTCGATCTTCAGTGTCTGTTCGATTTCCTTGTCTTTGAATTTGCTCGTGACCTTCCAGGTGCCCGAGGGATCCGCCGCGACAGCGATCCCAACGACGCCAAACAACCCGAGCAGGAACCCGACGACTGCGCGCTTGGTCATCGAACCACCCTCCCCATGTGCGGTCGGTGAAGAGGACGCCCATCCCCAGATGAGCATTCCAGACCGCGACGCTGTTGTACGCGCTTGCAGGTTCGAAACAAGCTGACGCGAAACTGTCATCGCTTTCTCATTCTGGTTGGCCGCACGCGCACTCTTCATTCATCCGACGGTCGCGGTTCACGGCTTTTCGAACAGCTTCGCATCCAGTTTTTCGGTCATTTTCTGATCCGAGAACGTTGCCTCGATCATCTTCTTGCCATCGCGGACGAGCTTCATTTTGGTGAAGTACTTCATCCCATCGATTTCCTTGTAGTCGGAGAAGGTCGCCTCATCGAGCACTTCCTTCCACTTCTGGAACTCATCCTTGACCAAGACCTCGCGTTTCACAAGCAGGCCGGTTTCCTTGTCGAAATACAGCGTGATGGCGGGCTTTTTCTCGTCCTTCGCACGCGTGATCTTCACCGCGTTGGTCGGTTTGCCGTTCACGTCCTGGCCCTTTGCGGTCGCGAGGGTGAAGCCCTTGTCCTTTACCAGCGGCGTGAGCGACATGACCCAGAACTGATAGGCTTCATTGCATACCTGTTCCCGCTTCTCGCCGGTCATCTCCTCTACCTTTGAGCCATCGGCCGCCCATGCCTTCTCGCCGTTGACCACCACCGTCAGGGTGATTTTCGCGCCGCCGAAATCGGACGCGAAGACGAACCGGTACTTGTCCGGCGCCTGGAATGCCCAGTCCGCGGTAAACGGAAGCGAGAAGTCCATCACCGTGACCGTGCCTTTGTCCTTCCAGGTCATGGCGGTGTTTTTGCTGTCGGGCTTGTCGCCGCGGGCTGTGATTGCCTTCTCGATAATGGCCTTCGCATCGGCCGCATCATCGGCACGAACGGTAGACCCAAACGCAAAGATCACTGCCAGGGTAAACAGACTCTTTCGCATGGATGAACCTCGGTAGAAAGGGCGCACCGGTTCTCGCTCTTCCGAAGGAGTTGTACCAAATCCGCAAGGAGCAGAGCTGCGATCCTCTGTCACTTCAAAAAACTGGTCTGGAGTTGTCTGCTTCGCCCCCCGGCGGGTTTCTATTCGAGAAGGTAGCGGGAGAGGAGCTGCGAGAACCGAGAAATTCTGATAAGGATTTCTCTTGCTACCGGGCAAATAAGCCGCGAAACTTGCCAAAACCTACCAGAACCGGCCGGAAATTTGCGGGTTTATTTGCTCAGCCGCCAAAAATTAACACTCCAACACACCTACCCACCCGCTCACTCGCCTGCTCGCCTGCTGAATGGGGACCAACCCCTCGGACCATCCCAGCCGAGATGCTGCCATGCTCTCACGCCGCTTCCTCTATACCCTCCTCGCTTGCCTCGTCGTTCACGGCGTCTCCCACGCTGCTGAAGTTGATCTCCCCACCGGCGGCAAGGTGAAGAACGTTGACTTCGAACGGCACATCATGGGGTTGCTCTCGAAAGTTGGCTGCAACGCGGGGAGCTGCCACGGCTCTTTTCAGGGCAAGAACGGCTTCCGCCTGTCGCTGTTCGGCTACGAACCGTCGATGGACTTCACCAACCTCACGCGCGACAACTTCGGCCGCCGCGTCAACACCCTCAAACCCGACGAAAGTCTCCTGCTCCTGAAAGCCACGGGCCAGATGCAGCACGACGGTGGAATGCGGTTTGGTAAGGATGGCTGGGTTTACAACATTTTCCGCGAGTGGATTCGCGGTGGGGCGAAGTGGACACGCGGCAGCGGCGCGATCGAGAAGCTCGAAGTGAGCCCGTCGGACTTCGCTCTCCTTGGCGACGCCAAAACGCGGCAAATCGTTGTCACCGCGACCTTCACCGACGGCACCAAAGAAGACATCACGCCATTCTGCGACTTCAAAATTTCCGATGACGCCATCGCCAATGTCTCGCCGCTTGGCGTGCTCACGCCGCGTCAGCCGGGCGACGCCGGGCTGACGGTGCTCTATCGCGGGAGCGTCAAGGCGATTCGCGTTCTGGTCCCCGTGCCCGCCAAGTCGGGCGCGTACCCGCAAGTGCCAGAAGTGAATGACATCGACCGCGAGGTGTTCGCCAAGTTGAAGATGATGAACGTGGTGCCGTCGGACCTCTCCTCCGACGAGATGTTCCTTCGCCGCGTCTACATCGACACCATCGCACAGCTTCCACCCGCGGACGTGGTTCGTGAGTTCGTCGCGGACAAAGATCCCAAGAAGCGCGAGAAGATGATCGATAAGCTCCTCGCGCACCCGCTCCACGCGGCCGTGTGGGCCACGAAGTTCTCGGATATCACTGGCAACAATACCGACGCCCTCGAACAACCCGCCCAGTTGCGGCCGAAACTCTCGCAGATGTGGCACGACTGGCTCCGCAAGCGCGTGGCCGACAATGTACCGTACGACCAGATGGTGCGCGACATCCTCACGGCGACCAGCGTGGACGGGCAAAACCCGGAAGAGTGGATCGCGTTCGTCAAGAAGATTGAGGCGCAGGCCGCGAAGGGGCCCAAGACCGATTACCCCGAGAAGAAGACGCTCGATCTGTTCTGGCGGCGGCAACAGCAGGTTCCCATCGAGCAATGGGGCGAAAAGGTTGCAGCCGCGTTCCTCGGTGTACGGCTGGAGTGTGCCCAGTGCCACAAGCACCCCACCGACCGCTGGACGCAGGAGGAATACTGGGCGTTCGCGAACGTATTCTCACAGGTCACCTTCGCAGGCAACCAGTTCAGTAACCCCGACCTAAAGAAGGCGGCGGACGCAGAGAATGCCGAACGCCGAAAGAGTGGCAAGAACAACAACCAGATCGTGCTCGTCCGCGAGATGTTCGTTGCGGATCGCGCCCGGCCACGGCCCAACCCGGCCACCAGCATGATTCCGCTTCCGCGTCCTCTCGGTGGCGAGCCCATCAAACTGAAGACAGGCGAAGATGCACGCGTGAAGCTGGCCGAATGGATGACCGCGCCGGAAAACCCCTTCTTTGCCCGCAGCTTCGTCAATCGTGCGTGGGCACACTATTTCGGCGTCGGATTGGTGAACCCCGTGGACGACTTCTCGCTCGCCAATCCGCCCACCAACGCCCGTCTGCTCGATACCCTGGCCGCGGACTTTATCAAGAATGGCTACAACATCCGCGCTCTGGAACGCAAGATCCTGCTGAGCCGGACCTACCAGCTCAGCTATATCCCAAACGAAACCAACCGCTTCGACAAGAACAACTTCTCACACGCTTACGTCCGTCCGCTTATGGCCGAGCAAGTGGTGGACGTGCTCAACGCGGCGTTGGGTGTGGACGAGCGATTCACGGGCCAGGAAGAAGCTCCGGTGGGGACGAAGATGGTCGAGATCGGCTCCAGTCGCCTTAATGGCAACGTGGCCTACGCTCTCCGCATCTTCGGCCGACCGCCGCGAACCACCGCCTGCGACTGCGAGCGGGCCATGGAGCCCGCCTTGCCGCAAACGCTCTTCCGCATGACCGACGCCGCGGTGCTGGCGAAGTTCGTCGACCGCAACGGCCGCATTACCGAACTCTCCAAGAGCAAGATGAGCGACACCCAGCTCGTCGAGGAAGCGTTCCTCTCCACGCTTTCTCGCTTCCCTCGGCCGAACGAAAAGGCCGATGCCCTGCAACACCTGAAAGAAGCGAAAAACCGCACCGATGGCGTCACGGACTTGATCTGGGCGCTTGTGAATACGCGGGAGTTTATCCTGAATCACTGACCTCCGGCGAACCCCGCCCGCGAGGGCGGCGGGTGCAACGAGCCGGAAGCGTGAGCGACGGGCTATTGCACCGGCGAACCCGCCCTGACCCGGCGAACCCCGCCCGCGAGGGCGGCGGGTGCAACGAGACGGGCCATTGCACCCACTGCCCTCCGAAATGAGAATGTTCCCACCCTCCTTCTGGAGTGATCTGCCATGTCCGCGACTCGTCGAACGGATTGCGAAGGTTTCCACCGTCGTGATGTCCTCACCATCGGCTCAGCCGGCATCCTCGGCCTCACGCTCCCCGGCATCCTCGCCTCTGAAGCCAAAGCGAAGGGGCGGAACGTCGAAGGCAAGACGAAGGCCAAGAGCGTGATTCTGCTGTGGTTGGCCGGCGGACCGGCAACCATCGATATGTGGGACAACAAGCCGGATGCTCCCGAGGGTATCCGCGGCGAATTCAAGTCCATCGCCACGAAGGTGAACGGCGTGCAGATCGCCGAGACGTTCCCGAAGGTCGCTGAGGTCACGGACAAGCTCACAATCGTCCGCTCGCTGTACCACACGATCCCCAGCCACGGCCCAGCCGCCGTGTTCATGACCACCGGCAACAAACCGACCGCCGCGATGCAATATCCCTCAATGGGGTCGGTCGCAGCGCGATTGCTCAAGACGGAAGTCGGCGTGCCGCCGTACGTCACCTTCGGCGACATCCGCAACGGCAACGTCGGCCTCGCGGGCTACCTCGGCACCGGCTACAACCCGTTCGTCATCGAAGGTAACGGCAACGCCACTCGCAATGGCAAGGGTGCTGGCGGTAGCGGATTCAGCGTTCGTGGGCTGACGCTCAAGGGTACTTTCACGCTGGAAGACCTGGAAAAGCGGGACGCGCTGCTCCGCAAGTTCGACAGCGGCTTTGCCGGCCTGGATAACTCGAACGACCTCGTGGATGGCCTGGACACCTTCCACCAACAGGCTCTCGATATTCTCCGTAGCGACAAGACACGCAAAGCGCTCGACATCGCCAGCGAGACGCAAACCACACGCGACATGTATGGCGCCACACCGTTCGGTCAGGGGGCGCTCGCGGCTCGCCGATTGGTCGAAGCGGGCGTACGGTTCTCCACCGTGACCTTCGGCGGCTGGGATACCCACGGCCAAACCTTCAACGCACACAAGACGCGCCTGGCCCCGACGACCGACACCGTTGTCTCGGCGCTCATCAAGGATCTCGATGACCGCGGGCTGCTCGATAGCACCATCGTGATGGTCGCGGGCGAGTTCGGCCGCACGCCGAAGATCAACAAGAACAACGGCCGCGACCACTGGGCGCGGTCAATGGCCTGCTTGCTGGCCGGTGGCGGGTTCAAGCGCGGATACGTCCACGGCAGCACCGATGCCAGCGGGATGGCGCCGGCCACGGAACCAGTGACGCCGGACGATGTCGCCAGCACGATTTTCCACAACCTCGGCATCGAACCACACACCGAACTGCAATCGCCCACTGGCCGTCCAATCCAGCTCTTCCGCGAAGGCAAAGTGATCGAGAAGACGATCGCGTAAACCTGTAGCAGGCGGGGGCGAAAGTTCCCGAGATTTGACAAGCAGGGGGGCGAAAGCCTCCCTGCTTTTTTCATCGACGGTTTGTTTCATCTCCTGGCTCGTTTTGCATACGAGTCTGTTGGTTGGGTGGTCAGAAGGGTAGTCATCACGCTTTGCGTGATGCAAGGAGAGTGGTCCGCTCGCGGAGCGAGCGGGTCGCGAACACAGTGAGCGACAGTTGAATTGTCGCCGCAACGCAGCGACCGCGCGGAACGCCGGGGGGTGGGTCTGCTTGGAAGGTTCCGGAACCCGGCGTAAAACTACTCACCTGTATACCAATTGCTACAGACGGTACACTTCTCCCAAGTTCACGTTTTTACGTCGAATTCCGCCCAATCTGGGGCTAAAGTGAGACGCTGCCTCAACCAAATCACCTGTGTCGTCACTACTATCGAGGGTTGTGTCATGGCGAAGTCCACGGCTACGAAGGCCACTACCAAAACCGCTCCCAAAAAGCCTGCGGCGAAACCAAAAACGCCCAAAACCAAGGTCACGCCCGGCGCGCCGGCACCGGCTCCGGCAACCGCCCTGGCCCGCAGCACCACGCGAAGCAAGTTCACGCTTTACAACCTGCTCGGCCAACCGCGAGCCTACTACCTTGTTGAACCGGCCGAACTTCCGCGTGATCCTGCCAAGGGCAAGACGAAGACCGTCGCACACAGCATCATCGTCGTGGACCGCTCCGGCTCCATGTACTCCGATCTGCCCGCCACCAAGGACACGCTGCTCAAGATTCTCACGCTCGACGAATATGCCCAGTACGACCTCATCGTCACACTGATCTCGTACTCCACTTCGGGCGATGTGACGTGCCACTTCGAACGCGTGCCGATCCGCGAGATCATGAAGAAGGACTCGAAGTACCAGAAGGAAATCAAGTCGATCCACACTTCGTGCCTCACATGCATTTCGCAGGGGTTGCGGATGGCAACCGAGAAGCTCAAAGACAACGAACTGACCGCGATCACCATTCACACCGACGGCTACGCCAACGATCCGTCTTCGACCAGCGAATCCGCCACGCTCACGAAACTCTGCGAAGACCTCAAACACAAAGACGCGTTCGTGAACACGATTGGCTACGGCGACTACTGCGACTTCCGCTTGCTGTCCCGCGTGGCCAACGCCGGCAGCGGATCGGCCATCAAGGCGGGCAAGATCGCGGATGTCTATTCCTCGCTCTACAACTCGACCAAGACGCTCGGTTCTTCCGTCACTCCGCCGGTCGAGGTGCCTCTGCCGAAGGGTGCGGTGTATCAGGTGTTCGTGTCGCGTTCGGGCGGTCGCGTGCTCGGCTCCGCCGATACGCTCTCCATCCGGGGACTGAAGGCCGAAGACGATGCCATGCTCTTCCGCTACACGAAGGTGACGAAAGCCGAGTACGACAAACTCGATGCCCCCGTCGAGCAGACGAGCGAAGCGGTGTTCGCATTCGCCAAGGCGAACCTTGCCGAAGGCAACCTCAACACCGCGAAGTATGCCCTCGGCAGTACCTTCGACGCCACGCTCGTGGGTGCCCACGCCCGCGCCTTGACGAATAACCAGGTCGCGGCGATGGCGACCGACATCGATACGCTGCTCACCGGCGACCCCAACCAACTGAGCCAGCACGTCGTTCTCGATCAGGTGCCCGTCAACAAGAAGATTCCGTTCCTCACGCTCATCAACCTACTCGACGCCAATCGCGGGAACTTCGTCATCAATCGCAAGGCGCTTCAGGACGTGTATATTCGCCGCGGGTTGAAGCGAATTCAGGGCGTCCGCAACGATGACGGCACCGTGACCGAACCGTGGTTGAAAACGGAGTTCGTGAACGAAGACGAATACCTGCCGATCTCGTCGTTCGATGTGAACCGTAACACCGCGACCATGAACATGATGCTGACGCGGAAAGTCCGGCTCGTCCCGGCTGCGGGTGGGAAGCCCATCGAATCGGTAGCGGGCATCCGGTTGGACAATCTCAGTTCGTTCAACAACTACACGCTTGTGGGGGACGGCGAACTGAATGTGCCTTATCTCAAAGTGAAGATTTCCGAGAAGTCGCTTTACGACAAGCTCCTCCACGAGGGTGTTCTCGAAGTCGATGGCCAACCGCCAACCAAGTTCGACAAGAACCAGGAATACACTCTGCGGCTCGATCAGCTCCCCATCGTTCCGCCATTCGAGGGGACGGTCAATCTGGATGGCGTCTTCGACGAACTGATGCGTCTCAAGGTGCTTTCCAGCCTGTGTGCGGCTCACCTCAAAGAAGAAGCGGCGGAACTGACGCCGGAGCAAGTGGAGGAGTTGAAGAAGCACTATCTCTCGAAGAGTCTGTTCATCAACTTCCCCACCACAACGCCATACGCCAAACTCGAAGACGCTCTGAGTGATGGCAGCGTTGATACGCGGACGAGCTACAAGATCGACATTGGCAACAAGTCGATTCTCAATCTCGCCAAGCTCCACTCCGCGAACAAGTTTCTCGATCGCATGTACGAAGTAATCGGCCCAGATGGAAAACCGCTGGAGAAGCCGGCATTCGAGGATGTGCTCGATGGCAACGTGACCTACAAGCACAAGCAGCTTTCCGCCAAGACGAAGGTGACGAAGGTCGATGACTACATGAAGAATCTGTTCGACGACTTCCTCGGCTTACGTCCGAACGGCTCGGCCGTGAAGGTGCTGGAATCGGTGGGTGCGGACAAGCTCGCGGCGATCGTGAAAGACCGTGCGAAGGGCAAGCAGCCGGCTCGCAAGGCGTTCGTGGAGGCGCTCGCCGACGCCCGCAAGAAGCTCGACGCGCGCATGGACGCCGTCTTCTCCGAAAAGCTGAGCGGGCTGGTGTTCTACGTCGGTGCCACGGGCCTCTTGCCCGACGAACTCGATGCCAAGGCCCAATCCGCCGATGCCCTGGCTCAGAAGTACCCCGAGTTGGCGTTCTCGAAGGACGAAAAGGAGGGAACGTTCTTCGAGGTCGGCGACACGATCATCAGCGTCTACGCGAAGACCGAGTATTTCTCGCGCGATAAGCAGTGACGAGACGAATCATACACGGCGGCGATGTACGATAATTTCATTGTACATCGCCGTCGTTGTATGATTGGGGCGGCTTGGAATCGTTGGGTTTGGATCGTTTTTGAAACTCACGTCGAGTTTATAAGCGTTTCCGTTTATACCGAGTGCGCGGTACCTGAAGCCTATCGGGACAACTGGATCGACCGTATTATCATAAAAGACACTCACAGTCACGATGATCGATGATGCACCCTTTCCCAAGTGCATTCACTACCCGATTTTCACGAGGCGTTCTGCTGCCGCCCGCTCCTCATCGGATTGGACCAGCCCTCGCCGAGCGTATCGGTTGGCGTCGAGTTCCGCCTCCGTGGGGAGGAACTGTACAGGTGTTCCTCGAACGGCCGTGATGTGTTCGCGAATGAACCTGGCACGCTCGGCGTCGAGCGGGTCATCCTGCTCGTCGAGCCAGTCGGCCAGCACAAGGCGCGGAGTATCGTCGTCGGGATGATCCTTCACTGCATCGAGTAAAGCGAGCAGCTCAGGTCGCGCCGGAGCGAGAGGATCAACCGACATTGCGCAACCTCACGCCAGCACATCCCGCAGCACTTGCCCGCCGCAGGCACGTATCATTTGGGCCCTTCACAGCGATCTCATGCAGTGCCGATGGTTTTCCGTGTCCCTGAACGCAACCACGAGATGGCCGTGAGTATATCATCGCTCCAATCGGTGTTGGCGGTTCCAGCGACCGGTTGGAGTTTGAAGATCAGTTTCGTGTTATTGGGGTCGGGCACAAGCCAGTTTCCGACGGTATACATGAACGTATCCCATCGTCCTGTTGTGGGATACATGGCAACGGCGAGGATATCAAACTCGCCGAAGCGATAGGGGCGTGTGCTTTGGGAAGGTTGGACTTTCTTTGGCTGCTTCTTGGCGCTGGTCTTCTTCTTTCCGGCCCGCGTTTTCTGCGTTTCGGCGACATATAGTCGCTCGGACCACTTCTTGACTGCTTGGCGTGCAGTCATCGGTTGCCCGGCCTTGCTCCGCTGTAGTTTCACTTGAACTCGCACGCTACCCTGAGCGTCGGTGAGTTGGACATCGTGGGAGGGGTTCCCAATAATCGGAGTGCGCTGCCAACCAGTCAACTTCGCCGCGACTTCCACATCAAACGCTGCTTCAGCAATCACACCACGGATCATGCGCAACGTCAACCCGCCCGCCCGCGCGATTGCTTCGAGAATCACTTCCGCGGTCGTGTGGAGAGTTTTCTCCAACGGATGAATGAAGACAAGCACGCGAAGGTGCCGAAACACATCCTCGCGTTCCCCTTGCGAAGCGCTGGTGAGCCACTGCTTGATGTCTTCTGCGGTCATTCTTTTCCATCCGCCGCTGGCCGGCCCGCGGAGCGCGGTGCAAACTCCAACACTTCCGATTTCTTGACGAGTACATGCCCACCGACGGTCAGCGTTGTCAACCGTCCGCGCTTTACGAGTCGGGCAATCGCCTGCCGGGAGACGCCGCGAAGGCGCGCCGCCTCTGCTTGTGAGATCCACTCCTCGGGATCGACCAAGCGTTCGGATAAATTGGTTGACACCGTCAACCTTTCGTGTACACTGTGCAATGTGGTAAGGTGTGTGCGTACATCCCATCGGAGGACGCGGTATGGGTCGGCCACAACGGGCTTCCCTCCCTTTTACCGATGAAATACCAAAGCCCATCTACCACGGCTTTACTCCGTATTACGGCACCGGGCGCGGCGATGCATACCTAACCGATTCACTCCCGTTCCTGAAGGCGATTCCGGATGCCTCGGTCAACTTGGTTTTGACATCACCACCGTATGCACTGCACTTTAAGAAGGAGTATGGCAACGCCGATAAGTTGGACTACGTTCCGTGGTTCCTTCCGTTTGCAAGAGAAATCTACCGCACTTTGGCGGACGACGGAAGTTTTGTGTTGAACATTGGTGGAAGCTACAACCCTGGTGAGCCCACTCGTTCACTGTACCATTTCGAATTGCTTCTCGCGCTTGTCAAGCAAGTCGGCTTTCACTTGGCCCAAGAGTGTTTCTGGTACAACCCGGCCAAAATGCCGATGCCCGCCGAGTGGGTAACCGTCCGAAGGATTCGAGTCAAAGACGCTGTGGAGTACGTGTGGTGGCTCTCGAAAACGCCTTGGCCGAAAGCAGACAACCGTCGCGTTCTACGTCCCTACAGCAAAGATATGGAGCGACTCCATCGGAAAGGACTAAATCGAACAACACGCCCCTCGGGGCACACGATCAAGCCGAGCTTCAGCGAGGTCGCTTCAGGAGGGTCTATACCTCCAAACCTGATCGAGGAAGAAACGCCCACTGACCTGCTTCGCTTCGGGAATAACTCCGCCAATGATGCCTACACCGCTCGGTGTAAGGAAGCCGGGATCAAACTTCACCCCGCGCGATTCCCAGCCGCCCTTCCAGAGCACTTTATCAAACTCCTCACTGAGCCTGACGACATCGTTCTTGATCCGTTCGCGGGATCCAATACCACGGGAGCGGTTGCGGAGCGTCTCGAACGGCGATGGGTTGCAGCCGAACTCGACGAGACGTACCTCCGCGGCAGTAAGTTCCGCTTTGAGTAACGCAGCCTCAGGCCAGCACATCCCGCAGCACTTGCCCGCTGGGGACGATCGAGACGGGGCGGTTGGTCTTGTCGGTGAGAGTGGTTTCGAGGTCGTAGCCCAGGAGGTGATACGGCGTTGCGAGGAGGTCTTTCGGAGAGACGGGCCGGTCAGCTACCGTGCCGCCGATGCTGTCGGTCTTGCCCACGACTCGCCCGCGAGCGATTCCGCCACCGGCCAGGAGCACGCTGTACGCCTGCGCCCAGTGATCGCGACCACCTCCCCTCGCCTTACTTATCTTCGGCGTACGGCCGTGTTCGCTCAGCACCATCACCAGCGTGTCGTCGAGCATGCCGCGTTGATCCAGATCGGCGATGAGGCCCGAAAATCCACGGTCGAAGCCGGGCATGAGTTCGTTCTTCATGCGCGGGTAGTGTTCCCAGTGGGTGTCCCAGCCCGACCCTGCCAGCCCGAATTCATCCCAGAACACCGTCACGAATCGGCTCCCCGCCTCGACCAAACGCCGAGCAGCGAGGCAACTCTGGCCAAAAAGGAAGTGGCCGTAGTTTTCACGCACTTTCGCCGATTCGCGACGAATATCGAGCGCCTGCCGCACTTTTTCCGAACCGATAAGCGAATAGGCCATCTCGCGGAACGGATCACGAGTGTCCATGCCATCGCGCGACCGGCGCGCGTCTTCCATCTGGTCGAGGAGCGACTTCCGCGTATTGAGCTGGTCGAGAGTGAGGTCGGCGGCGGCTTCGCCGCCCAGCGCGAAGTACGAATCGGGTGAAATCCCCGCGTAAGGCTCGTCGAATTCGATGGTTTTGTCTGTCAGCGTCTTGGTGATCTTCGCCGTCGCCTTGCCGCGGAAGCTGGTGTAGTGCGGGGCGAACTGGTTGCCGAGAAACGCGGGGTAGGGGCCGGCTCGCTGCACTTCGCCCGTGCGCTGGCTCGAAAAAGGCCACGGCAGCGCGATGTTGTCCGGCACGGCTTTCTTGGCGCTGGCGGGGTTTTTCCGCTGTTCGAGATGGGCGATGGTGGAACCGATAAACGGCCAGTGGCGGCCGTCCCGCGGCGAAAGTTCCATCGCCACATCAATTTCGGGAATCGCCGTGGTCGCGTAGGCCACGCCGTGAATCGGGTACTTGTGCGTGACCGACCGCACAACTGTGACGTTGTGCATCACGCGGCTGGTGTGCGGCAGCAGTTCGCAGACATCGCAGCCCGGAAGCGTGCTCTTGATCGACTTCAGTTCGCCGCGAATTTCCTCTGGCGCATCCGGTTTCTGGTCGGCGAGTTCAATTTGGCTGGGGGAACCATAGAGGAATAACAGAATACACGCTTTCGCCCGACCGAAGTGTTTGTCGTGAGAGCTTCCCTTTGCGGACGGGGTTCGCGAAGCTTCTGCACGGAGAAACGCGGGGAGCGTCAGCCCCAGAGCGGCCCCGGCGGTGAGCAGATCGCGGCGGGTAGGGCCAGTGCAGAGTCGCTTCGGATTACCGAGAACGCGGAGCATGAAGAATTCCTGACGAGCGCGGGCTCAGCCCACGGGGTTGGGAGGGTGCATACATAATGATCCGACCGACCGATTGATGCAAGCGAAATGACGGTTTGAAAGTAGTAGCAGGTCTCCGTGTACCGTCAGGCAACGGCACGCGGAGTGTGCCGATTACTTTCAAACTGCAAGCGAAATGGCGGTTCGGTTGTATGGATCGCGCCGTAACGGGTAATATGAGGATGGGCAGGAAGCAGCGGTCGGTGGTTGTGGGATGCTCCACGACGCGTTAGGCTGTAGGCATTGGGTGCCTCGTTTCATCTGATTCACATCTTCAAGAGGCTCGTCGGCTGTGGACGACACCCCGTTTACCGCGGTGGATCGCGACCTGCTCCGGCGGTGTCTGAACCGCGAGCCGGGATCGTGGAACGACTTTGTCGACCGCTTCCTCAGTCTGATCTACCACACTATCGGCTATACCGCGCACTTGCGCAGCGCACGTCTCAGCCCGGAGGATGTGGAAGACATTGCCGCCGAGGTGCTACTTCGGATCGTTGCCGATAACTTCAAGGTACTACGCGACTTCCGTAAAGAATCCAGTCTCGCGACCTACCTCACGGTGGTGACCCGCCGCATCTGCGTTCACGAATTGGTGCGCCGACAGAAAGTACGCGACGCCATCAAACGTGGCGATTCGCGGTTGGCTCAACCGGAGCCGGACGACGCCCCGGCGGCACAAAAGGGCATGGAACGTCTTGAGGAAGTGGAGACACTTCTGCGCCGGTTGAAGGGGCAGGAGCGGGAGATCGTTCGACTTTATTACCTGGAAGGCCGGACCTACGAGGAAATCAGCACGGAAACGGATGTGCCGGTGAACACCATCGGCGCTGTTCTATCGCGAGCACGGAAGAAACTCCGCGAAATGGCCTCACCCTCCACCACCGAATTGACCTCTCTGCGCGACGAATCGCCAAACTCCACCAACAAGAGACCGCCCAAGCCACCCACCGCAAGTATCAAGCCGACCAAACCAACCCGCGCCAAGCCGAAGACCGAACCGCCGCACCCTGAACCCGAGCCCCAACCGGAACAGAAGACCGAACCGAGCGAGTGATCGCGGAACCGCACGATGGCGGCTGGCGTTCGCTGCAGGCATCCCGTTGAAGGTTCGGCGACTGGCGGCTCACGCTACGAGGCGACGCAGGCACTCGAAGCGATTCTCCGCACCCTGATCGTTGATCCATTCACTTTGTTGCCGCTGGAAGTGACGCGGGACAAACCGTGGATCGCCACCGCGGGAATAATTCCCGACGACGAAACGACAGAGGCGTGACTCGACGCCGTGGCGAGTATCGCCGCCAGTGCGATGAGGCCGACCAGCAGTCTCTTTCCGCTCCTCCTTCCCAGCCCGTGCCGTGAGCCGCATTCCCGGCGTCCAGTACGAGGACTGGTCGGTGTAATCGCAAACCGTATCCGAAGGATGACAAACAGCCCATTGCAATTGGCACCGGCGGTATGCGACAATCGGCGCACCCGCCGGAGTTCCACTTCATGCCACTTCACTTCTTTTCCCGCCGCGACTTCCTCCGCGTTGGCACTGTTGCGATTGGTTCGCTCATTGCGCCACCAACAGCTAGCGCGGCTCCACGCATAAAGCGCGCAAAGGCCGTCATTTTGCTCTTCATGGATGGCGGACCGTCGCACATCGACCTTTTCGACATGAAGCCGGATGCCCCGGCGGAAGTGCGCGGGCCGTTCAAACCGATCCACACCGCCGTGCCCGGCATAACCGTGTGCGAACACCTCCCGCGGCTGGCGTCCCGCATGAATCGCGTGCTGCAACTCCGCTCCGTGCGGCACACCGACGCGATTCACGACCCCGCGGTCTACCTCACGCTCACCGGCCGACGGCATCCAACCCCGCTTGGCGGGCTGAAGGTCTCGCCCGACGATGCTCCGCACGTCGGAGCACTCTTTGCCCGGCTCGATCGACGCGTCTCGCATGCGCCGAAATGGGTGGAGCTACCCGAAACGATGAAGATGGAAGCCCGCACTCTGCCGGGGCAGAATGGCGGTTTTTTCGGCGTTTCCTGCGATCCGTTCCGAGCCGGCGTGACCCACGCTGGCGAACCCGTTCCGCCGCCGTTCGACTTACCCGCCGGCGTGGACACCGACCGCTTGCTTCTGCGCGGCAATCTCCGCTCTGCTCTTGATCGCAAATTGAAGGACGCGGAAGCCGACTTCGACTCCGCCCGCTCACGAGCTGTGGAACTGCTCGCGTCGGGCACTCTCCGCGACGCGTTCGACCTCACGAAAGAACCGGAGAAGCTCCGCGACGAGTACGGCCGCCACCGGCACGGGCAAAGCGTGCTCCTGGCGCGGCGATTGGTCGAAGCCGGCACACCATTTGTCACGGTGTACTGGGGACGCGAAGAGCAAGACTGGGCCGATGGCGTGAGAGGGCGATTCGCGAACAACCCGTGGGACACCCACCGCAACCACTTCCCGCTCCTGAAGGATTCGCTTCTTCCGCGGGCCGATCAGACGTTTTCCGCGCTGGTCGATGATCTGCATGTGCGCGGGTTACTCGACGATGTGCTGGTCGTGTGGATGGGCGAGTTCGGCCGCACGCCGGTTATCACGAAGCCGTGGGCCAGCCGCGATCACTGGCCGCAGGCGAATACGATTCTCTTTGCCGGTGGAGGAGTGGCCGCGGGTCATGTGCTTGGCCGCACCGACGCGAAGGCAGGCGAAGTGACCGATAGCCCGGTATCGCCTGCCGATGTGACCGCAACGCTCCTTGCCGCGCTGGGCGTCAACGCCCTCAGCGAAATCCACGATCGCCAGGGGCGTCCCTTCGCGGCATGCGAAGGAATGCCGATCGAGCGGATCTACGCCGGCTGATGCCGATTCCACCTGACGACCCGGACGGGTGGTTCATGCTCACAGGAACCATCGGCCCGCCGCGCTGGGTCAAAACGCCGACCGGTCTGGTGAACGCCGAGAAGCAATTCGCGCGGCTGGCGCTCCAGTCAGGCGCTGACCCCGCTGCGGTCCGGTCTGACTCGCTTATCTTCACCTCAACCGAGACGAATTTGACCGTCAATGCCAGCGTTGCGTTGAGCTCGGAACTCCGGCCGCTGAGAATCCGCATTCGCGACGACCGGGAATGGTTTGCGGTTGAGTCAATTGAACTATTTGGGCCTCTGGCGATCAATCTCGTCCAGGTTAGGCCGCTGGTGGGTCATTTCGTACATGTTCATTCGGCCTGTAAGGTTTACGGAGATTCCCGGCATTCCCCTTCATTACGCGAGCGAACATTGGTTCGTGGTTTGCTCCATATCGGTGCCCGCTTTCACCCCCGAGTTCCAAAATGAGCGACACTCCCCATGCTGCCGGGTGCCCTGCGGCTGTCAGTGACGACCGCAACCTTCCGGACACCGACCTACTCACTCCGCTCACGATTCGCGGAGTGACATTTCGTAACCGCATCGTTGTTTCACCGATGTGCCAGTACTGCGCAGTCAATGGAATGGCGGATGACTGGCACCTCGTTCACCTCGGCAGCCGGGCTGCGGGTGGGGCGGGTTTAGTGTTTGTCGAGGCGACGGCTGTTACGCCTGAAGGACGCATCACACACGGTGATCTCGGTATCTGGACCGACGCACACGCCGAACCGCTTGCTCGCATCGCTGCGTTCGTGACCCGCATGGGCGCGGTGCCCGGTATTCAACTTGCGCACGCGGGCCGAAAGGGAAGTTGCCGGGTGCCGTGGGAGGGCGGCGGGCAACTTGAGCTCGACGCCGGCGGCTGGCAGACGATTGGTCCCAGCGCCGTTCCCTTTGCGGAAGGTGACCGCCCGCCGCAACCCCTCGACGAGGCGGGCATTCGTGCCCTGATTGAGCAGTTCAGTTTAGCGGCGCGGCGAGCCGTCAAGGCGGGGTTTCGCGTCATCGAACTTCACTCCGCCCATGGTTACCTGCTGCACGAGTTCCTTTCCCCGCTCTCGAACCGCCGCGCTGATCGTTATGGCGGAAGCCTCGAAAACCGAATGCGCATCGTGTGCGAAACGGCTGCGACACTACGGGAAGTTATTCCGCGAGAGTTGCCGCTCTTCGTCCGCATTTCCGCAACGGACTGGGTCGAGGGTGGCTGGGATCTTCCGCAATCGGTGGAACTGGCGAAGGCACTCAAGCCGCTTGGCGTCGATCTGATCGACTGCTCCAGCGGCGCGCTGGTGCCGGGGGCGAAGATCCCCGTGGGACGCGGGTATCAGGTGCCATTTGCAGATACTATTCGCGAGGAAGCCGGCATCATGACCGGCGCGGTCGGGCTGATTACCGAAACGCAACAGGCGAACGAAGTGATTACATCCGGATCGGCAGATCTGGTGTTCCTCGCACGCGAAATGCTCCGCGAGCCGTACTGGGCGCTCAAGGCTCAGCAGCAACTCAACCAGTCTCCGGCGTGGCCGATCCAGTACGGCTATGCGGTGAAGCGACGAACGTGAGGCCGGGCCTGGTGCCTGGCATCCAGTTGCCAGCACCGCGTTGTCAGAACTGCCGTAAGAACCGCAGGTCGTTCTGCCAGAAGAGGCGGATGTCGTCGATGGCGTGCTTGAGCATGAGCATCCGCTGCGGGCCCATGCCGAACGCGAAGCCCGTGACCTTATCGGGATCGTAGCCGCCGGCACGCAGCACGTTCGGGTGGACCATCCCCGCGCCGAGGATTTCCAGCCAGCCGGTTCCCTTCGTCAAGCGGTCGCGATTCGGGTCGTCCTTCGGCCAGTCGATGTCCACCTCGATGGATGGCTCGGTGAATGGGAAGTAGCTGGAACGAATCCGCACTTGCCGCTCCGGGCCGAACATGCGCCGGGCGAATGCCGTGATCGTTCCCTTGAGGTCCGCCATCGTCACGCCTTCGTCCACCACCAGTCCTTCCACCTGATAGAACTGAATCTCGCTGCGCGTGCTGATCGCTTCGTTGCGGTAGCACATGCCAGGCAGAATCACGCGGATGGGTTTACCCGCGGCTTCGCGCATCACGTGGATCTGCCCGGGTGAAGTGTGCGTGCGCAGCACTACGCCCGGCGTGGTGGTGAAGAACGTGTCCCACATATCGCGCGCGGGGTGGTGCGCGGGCATGTTCAGGAACTCGAAGTTCATCTCATCGGTTTCGACTTCGCGGGTGCGATACACCTGGAAGCCGAGATCGGCGAAGATAGCGTAAATCTGTCGCAGAATTTGCGTCGCGGGGTGTAGCCGACCCCGCAACCGCGGCCGGCCCGGCAGTGTCACGTCGAGCGGGTTGGACGTCAGGCTCGCCTGGAGAGCGCGTTCTTTCGCTTCGGCGAGTGCCTTCTCGTAAGCCGCCGCGAGTGCCGCCTTCACACGATTGCCTTCGGCCCCAAACGTCGCCTTTTGATCCTTCGGGACCGTACCCATCTTGCCGAACGCCGCCTTCCACAATCCCTTCTCACCAAGGAACTTACCGTTCCACGCTCGCAGTGCGGCCTCATCCGCACAGGTGGCGAGTTCGGCCAGTCCTTGCGTTTCGATTGCCTTCAATTCGTCGGTCGGCGTCGCGTCGGCCATTTTCCGGCTCCGGTTCCAGCGGGGACGTCAATCCATCCGGACAGGATAGGAGCGCGCGGGGTTCACGGCAGGCACCCAGCCAACTCCACCTCCCATCCCGAGAATGTATTTCACCGCACAACGCCGACTGCCGCCCTCGCGGAGTCGTTGCATGCTTGACAGATTAGTGACATTGTGTATATTAATCTTGCCAGACGTCGCTGTCCCTGGATCCGTCCCTGTTATGCACTGGAACGAACTCGGCGTCAGTTGAGATCGCGTGTGGGAGGCTGAAGGGGAGCGAAGCGGGGCAGTTGCCTGCTCCCCGAAATCCCTGACAATTTGCAGACAAATTCTGCCACCCGCCCTGCCAGACGAGAAACGCCGAGAAAGTAAGCGACATTGGCAGAAGGTCGGACGCCGTTGTCATGGTTCCGTCCCCATTATGTACCGGAATCAGTTCGGCCCCGTTGAGATCGCGTGTGGGAGCGAAGCGGGGCAAGCTGCGAACGTGTAACAGAAAATGATGGGGCAAGTATCAGTGTGAATCCGAGAAGCCGAAGCGGGGCAATTGCCAAAGTGTAACATAATGCGTGTCGATTGAACGAATGTTACATTGATTCGCTCAGCCCAATCCCGCTGGCGAATCCCCGCGCTCACAATTCATTCATTTGGAACTGGCGGCGCGGGCCATTCGATGATACTTTAGAGTTAGTTTGACCCGCCAATATCCTGCCGAACGTTCTATTCCCACCGGGGCCTTCTCATGCCCACCAATCGAATCGGCTGTGACGAATTCCGCAATGCGCTGCGCCGACCCGACCGCCGAGCGTTCGTGAAAGCCGGCGCACTCGGCGCGTTGTCTCTCAGTGGACTGCTTCGCACTGAAGCTGAAGCCCACGCCGCCAATCCTAGCCGCGATCCGGCGAACCCCCACCGCGAGGTGGGTACCTCGCGGACGAACAACGTCATTTTGCTGTGGATGCGAGGCGGACCGAGCCACCACGATATGTGGGACCCGAAGCCGGACGCGCCCGCGGAGGTGAAGGGCGAGTTTGGCGTCATCAACACGAACGTGGCCGGCATTCAATTGTCGGACATGCTTCCCATGTCCGCCAAGATGATGGACAAGTGGTCCATCGTCCGCAGTCTGCACCATCACGACGCCGGCCACAGCGCCGGCGATCAAATTTGCTTCACCGGCTACAACCCCGGTCCGAATCCGGACGAGAACATCTATCCGTCGATCGGCTCGATTGTCTCGCGGCAACTCGGCCACCTCTCGACCAACCTACCTCCTTACGTGATGATCCCGCGCATGCTCCCTGGAGCCGGGAGCGCTTACCTCGGCGTGGCCCACAAGCCATTCGAGACGCAGGCTGACCCCGCACAGCCGGGACCATTCAAACTGCCGAACTTCAAGCTCGCCGAGGGCGTGTCTTACGATCAAGTTGAAGATCGCAAAACACTCTTGACGCGGTTCGACACGCTCCGCCGCGACGCCGACGCCACCGGTCAGATTGACGCGGCCGATAAGTTCCAGCAGCGAGCCTGGGACATCCTGACGTCGCCCGCGGCACGCGATGCGTTCGATCTGGATAAGGAGCCGTCGAAGATTCGCGAACGGTATGGCTTCATGCCCGCGTTCGACCCGAAGGCGTCTAACCGCTGCGGCGCGCCGAACTGGGCACAGCGGATGCTCCTGGCTCGGCGACTGGTCGAAGCGGGCGTGCGGATCGTGACCGTTGACCTGCGCTGGTGGGATACACACGTGAAGGGCTTCGAGTCGCTGAAACTCGGCTTCCTGCCGCGCTGGGATCGTGCCTTCACCGCGCTCCTGGAAGACCTGGACAACCGCGGTTTGCTTGAAACGACGATGGTTCTGGCGTGGGGCGAGTTTGGCCGAACGCCGAAGGTGAATAACGACGCGGGCCGCGACCACTACCCGAACGTGTTCAGCGCCGCCGTCGCCGGCGGGCCGGTGAGAGGTGGGCGGATCGTCGGCGAATCCGACAGCAAGGGCGCCTTCCCGAAGGCGAACCCGAAGACACCGCAGGACATGCTCGCCACGGTCTACCGGCATCTGGGTGTGGATACGACGGAGCAGTACATGAACAACGGCCGACCGATATCGGTGTTGCCCAGCGGCAAGCCGATCGACGAATTGTGCTGAGCCAGCCAGGCGAACCCCGCCCACAAGGGCGTGGGTCTCCTTGGGCCGCCGGTTCGGTGCAGCGCCGAGTTCGACCGGGCTATTCCACCGGCACCCACTGGTCGTCGGTCCATCGCTCCCACTGGCCGCGCATCGGTACCCCATCGGGCAACCGTCGGACCCGGACTGGCGCGATCCAGTCGAGCTGGCACCCCGAGAGTTGGTCTGGGATAGGCTTCCAGCACGTCAGTGGGATTCCCCACTCCTGTTCCTGGTCACTCATCGCGTGTTCGGCGTCTTCGTACAGCCAAGAGGTGCTTGATGGCCCGTCGTGTTCAATATCGTAGGCGTAGATGATTGCGTGCCCGCGATACCGCGTGTCATCCAACTCGCTCCCGGCGACGAGGAGCTTTCGCGTAACTCTCTTCGACACCCGCCACTCTGGGGTGCGGATTGCGAGTAGTCGCATCTGCCCTCCTGGCTCGAACCTGATATTCGCTTGGGCTATTCTTTTACGCCAGGTGAGTGGTGGTCAAGATTGACACAGGGCTTGCGCCTTTGCGGGCCGGGTTCGCGGTTCGGCAACTCGCCTTGATTCCACCTCGCTTCTCCGCGAACATTTCCGCATGCTCTTTGAGTCCGCACACGTGCGCGTTACGGCCGAGTATGGCGTGGCGACGCTCTGGCTTGCATTTCCCGGCGAACCGGTGAATGCACTCGATGCAGTCCGGTTGCGCGAACTCGACTCCGCGCTCGGTTCGATCGAGCGTAACCCACACCTGAATGCGCTCGTGGTCCGATCCGCAAAGCCAGCCGGCTTCTGTGCCGGGCTTCACCCCGATGTCGCGGAAGTGACCGATCGGTCCGCGTTCGCGAACTTCGGCCAGCGTGTCTTCGCGCGACTCGCCATGCTCCCGTTTACCACGCTCGCCTTCATTGATGGGCCGTGTCTTGGTGTGGGCTTTGAACTAGCCCTCGCGTGCGATCACCAACTGTGTGTGGCAATGCCAACGACGCACCTCGGCTTTCCGCAGCGGTTCACCTGCTTTGGAGGGAGCAATCGACTACGGAAACGGTTGGGGAAACGAAGTCGCAGCTTCATCGAATCGGGCCGTACTCTCTCTGGCCGCGAAGCCCACGACCTGGGGTTGGTGGATCGTGCCTTTTGCCTTCGCCGCGCGAAAATCGAACTGCGCACTTTTCTCGATGAACTCGAACTCGCCCCACGTGTGCCCGAACGGACTCGCGACGAGGCCGGCTTCGCGGAGGAACGCCGGGCGTTTGCGAGGATCGAATTTGCCCAACGAACCGCAAGTGAAAGCACGCCCACCGATATCGACACGTTGCTCGCGCGTGGATTTATCACTCCGCTGGAAGCAGAGCAGATGCGGGCACGGATCGCGAAGAGCGAACCATCCGTGACCCAAGACCCCATGCCCGCTCACCGTCAGGCTGCATGAGTATGGACGATTCAGCAAGTACCACCCCGATCGCCACGCCAAAACTACCGCCCGCTCGCGAACGCGTGCAGCCGATCAACGATCGGATCGCCAAGCTTTACCCCGAATTCGAAGGACTCAACTACGAAGGCCGGCTGCAACTGCTTATCGCGGTCATCCTCTCGGCACAATGTACCGATGCCCGCATAAACAAGATCACGCCGGCACTCTTCACGCGATTCCAGACCGCCGCTGATTTTGCCACCTGCGACATCAAAGAGCTTGAGCGTCTCATCAAGCCAAGCGGCTTCTTCAAGAACAAGGCCAAGAATATCCGCGCATGCTGTGTGGAACTCGTGAATCGCTTCGGCGGTGAAGTCCCTTCCACACTCGAAGATCTCGTCACGCTGCCCGGTGTCGGCCGCAAGACGGCCAATGTGATTCTTGGGCACGGTTTCGATAAGCCGGGCATCACGGTGGATACGCACGTCGGGAGGCTGTCGCGTCGGCTGGGTCTGACGCGTCACCGCGATCCAAAGAAAGTGGAACTGGCTCTCGCAGAGATCGTTCCGCAAGAGGAATGGTTACACTTCAGCGGTCGGCTCATCATGCACGGTCGCAAAGTGTGTTTGTCGCGCAAGCCACGCTGCGAAACCTGCCCCATCGCCGACCTGTGCCCGAAAATCGGCGTGAAGGGGCTGGCGGCCAAACGGAAGCGGAAGAAGAAAACAGTTTCACCGCAGAGAACGCAGAGGGCGCAGAGAGAGACAGATAGTAAATAAGAACTCTGGCCTTCTCCGCGTTCTCTGTGCCCTCTGCGGTGAAACTCATATGCCATTCCCCACTCATACACTCCTCGATCGCTTCCTCCGCTACGTTCGCATCGACACCAAGGCGGACGAGAAGTCGACCACCTATCCGAGTTCACCGGGGCAACTCGTGCTTGGCGCGATGCTCCGCGACGAACTGCTCGCGATGGGCCTGAAGGACGCGATCCAGAACGAACATGGTCTGGTGTTCGCCACGGTTCCTGGCAACCTGCCCGGAGCGCCGACGATTGCCTTCAATTCCCACGTCGATACCAATCCCGAGAATTCCGGCAAGAACGTGAATCCGCAGGTGATTCGCAACTACGCCGGCGGCGACATCACGCTCCCGAAAGACACCTCGAAAGTGATTCGCGTTGCCGAGAATCCCGAATTGAAGTCGCTCATCGGCAAAACGATCATCACCACCGACGGCACCACACTCCTGGGTGCCGATGACAAGGCTGGGCTGGCCGTGATCATGGAAATGACGCGCACCCTGATGGAGAATCCGCGTATTCCCCACGGCCCAGTGCGGATCGTCTTCACCTGCGACGAGGAGATCGGCTTCGGCGTGAAGCACCTCGAACCGAGCCAGATCGGTGCAGTCGTGGCGTACACGCTTGACGGCATGGGTGCGGGCGAGATCGAAGACGAAACCTTCTCGGCCGACGCCGCGACCGTGACCATTACCGGCGTAAACATTCACCCGTCCATCGGTAAGGGTCGGATGGTGAATGCGGTCCGACTGGCGGCAATGTTCATCGACCGCCTCCCCAAACGCCACATGAGCCCCGAAACCACCGACGGCCGCGAGGGATTCCTTCATCCGCTCACGATTGAGGGTGGTACGGGCGAGGTGAAAATCGGCTTTTTGCTGCGCGACTTCGATACGCCGCAACTCGCCGTGCAAGCCGATTTGCTTCGCGAGATCGCCCGGCAGGTCGAGCGCGACTATCCGGAAGCAAAGGTGCGTGTGGATGTACGGAAGCAATACCGCAACATGAAGGACGGCATTGCGAAGATGCCGCAAGCGGTGACCTTCGCGGCGGAAGCGACGCGCCGGGCGGGGCTGGAACCGCAGTTCAAGATTATTCGCGGCGGTACCGACGGCTCGCAACTCACGGAGAAGGGCTTACCCACGCCCAACCTTTCCACCGGCGAACACAACCCACACTCTCCGCTGGAGTGGACCTGTCTGGAGGAAATGGAAGCTGCGGTGCAGGTGGTGATTGAACTGTGTCAGGTGTGGGCGGGGAAGTGAGTTGGATGAAAGACACCCATGCCGGAGAATTACTATGGCCCGATCTTCGGGCCAGGCCCTGAACCTTCTCATCCGAACGCAACGGATGATAAGAGACAGGAAGCAGATGACGTTGATCAACACGGATCAGAAAGAAGAAAAGAACCGGATTCATCGCGGAGTGCTCGATTCTGTTTCTTCGCGTCCTCTCGTGCCCTCTGCGGTGAAATCTTCTGTGTTAATCCGTGTTGATCGGCGTCATCGGCGGCTCTTCTGCTTCTCCTATGTCTCGCACAAGCTCACCAGTTGCTGCCGATCACTTCTCCGCCTTGCGACGTACTGACGGCCCACCACGTCAGAAGACTGATCGAGTTGGGGACGAACCGGACGCTGCCATCACACATCGCCACGCTCACGCCATTGGTGTGTCGGCTGCGGGCTACTTGCATCCGCGGACGCGAGGCCGTGGAGGTGGTGGTGCAGGGAGCGTTCGGCGGCGTGCTGTGACATCCCGCTCCGGTCAGGACGTCCGGGTCGGTACTGTTCGGCAAACTGTAGGCGGTGTACCCCGCCGCTCCACCCCACCAGGAGAAGCCACGGTAGTCGCTCCCGCCCTGCCCCTGACAGATTTCCGACGCCATCATCGTATTGCTAGTTCCGTCGATGATTTCGGCGATCTTTCGGGGCCGGCCTGCTTTCCCCTGGGTTGGGTCGCCGGAGGAGTAATTAGTCGGTGACGAGTCGCCGCCGGCAGCCAACATCGCCGGATCCTCGTACCAGCCGAAAGGCGCTCCGCCGAACGTGGTGCAGGTGGTGCTGTTGACCGCACCGCCCGAACAGCCAATCGGGATCGAGACCTGATAGAAACTCGTGTTCCCTGCGTTCAAGACATAATTGTTGTTCGTGATCGACCCAACCCCAGAGGGAGTATCACTGGGGCACTGGAACGTGGGGACACGTGCATCGGCCACGGCTGCGTTCACTCCAGCGGCGTAGCGAGGACCCGTATCATCCAACCCACCGAAGTTCGTGTAGATCTTGAACAGGTTGTTTTGTTCAATGTACGGTAGGATGGGTACTTGCCACGTCCCCCAGCAGCAGCCTGTCCGGCTGACGCCGGGCAGGAAGGTGCCGTTGGCGCTCTCGTAGTCCATATTCCCGAGAGCAATCTGCTTGAGGTTATTCTGGCATTTCATCCTGGCGGCGGCCTCACGCACCTTTTGCACCGCCGGTAACAAAAGGCCGATGAGAATGGCGATGATCGCAATCACAACCAGAAGTTCAATCAACGTAAAACCGTAACGGGTGCGAGATAACATGTCTCCCTCCAGTTCGTGAATAACTGAAATAGGCGGAGCAGATCGCGGATAAAAACGTTCAGGGAATTTCAATATCGAATCGATTCGGGCCTTCCTTGGTGATGGTTCGCTCCTGCTTGGAGTTGACGTTCCAGTCGGCCGGGACCAATTCCCTGGAAATGATGTTCGTACCGCCCCCCGGTCCGGGCGGTTGGTCGGGACTCACGGGGTTCACTGCTGTTTTGCCATCACCGGCGGAAACGCGAATCAAATATCGCCCCGGTTGCAAGCCGGACGGCCGAGGAATCGTGAACTCACCGCCAGAGAGGAGCGCGGTGGCACGCGTTTGCTGCCCATCCAGTGGCTCGAATGAGATTGTGCCGTCTTTCAGGGGTTGATTTTTCAGTTTGACCGAGCCGAGGACTTCCATGCGACCGCCATAGCGATCGGAACAGCCGGCGAGCCACACACCAATGAATGCCAACCCAAGGGCGAGAAGCCGAGGGGAGAACATGGGATGTCTCGATGAAAACAGTTCGCGAGTTTGAAAACAAATAGAGAGTGAGAGTGAGAGAGAAATGCAGTTTTCTCATAACTGTCAGTCAAAATCAAGCAAAATCGGTCGAGTTAATTCACAATTCACATGGGGTGCTGAACATCATGACAATAAGTCGATTCTTTGGCTTTCTTCGGTCAACATTCCGCGAAAACCTGCACTTCAATGCTCGCTTGCTCGCTTCCAAGTTCTGGAGATGTATTGCCCAGCCAAGGGTGCCTGGGTCATATTTTTAACTTTTTTTCTGGAGTTTCGGTCCCCCTGCTGAGGCTCGCGGCCTGCCGCAGTGAAGTTGCTGCTTCGCGGCCGCTCCACGTGGCGATCACATTCCCGCAAAGAGGACAAGCAGTGCTTGCCAGCGGGCCGCGCGGTCTTGCTGAAGTGAGGCAAGTTTCTCCGCGGAGCGTGTCACGGAGGAGGGAGGTGTTGTGAGTGGATGGTCCGGCAGCGGAGTTTTCGTGGATGGCGGTACCCACGAGCCCGAATGTGATTCGGCAGGTTCAGCGGGCGGCGTGGAGGAAGTGAACTGCCGGGCACGGTCCGTCGCCGCTTGTTCGAGAGTCTGCCGCGCCACTTCTGCTTGGATCGCCGTGATCTCCGCAGTCAACTCCTGGATTCGGTTCAGTTCGTGTTGCACGACCGTGAGGTGCTCGCGTTTGACGCGGTTGAAGAGTTGCGTCAGAAGGTTCAGCCATTGCTGAAACTCCGCCACCGTGCGTCCGTGGAGATCAGCCATCTGCCGCAAAAGTGGAGAGAAATATGCGCTGTTTGTGGTGGCCGTGGCGAGTTCATCCAATAACCCCGCAAGCGGTGAACCGGGCGGGAGGGCAACAGGTGGCTTGGGTCCGGACCCGGAAACGAGAATCGGGTTCGACATCGACTCGCCGGGATTGGCCTCCCGCTCGTGAAACACATCGGCCATGATGTGAGACGCAGGCAATCCCTCGGTATCGGGCGCGGCCCCTAGTTCCACCTCGTCTTCCGGCGAAAGCGGCGGCGGAGGGGAGGTAACAGGTATGGGGATTGGTGCCGGAGTGGTTGTGATCCGCGCATCCCCTGGCGGAGATTGTTGGCCGGGCAGAGGAGCGCGATTGGGCGACGCCGGGGACGTCAGGCGCCCGCCTGCGCCAGCCACGGGCGGCGGAGGAAGCGTTGGCCGGGCAGCAGACGAAGTGGTTGGTGGGGAGGGTGGCGTCTGATAGTGGCAGCCGATCAGGAATCGGCCGACCCACAGTTCGGCGTTTTGTGCCAACGGCGATACGCGCATTCGCTCGCCGTTCACCACCACGCCGCGGCCGGACAGATCGACGACCCACAAGCCGGTTCGCGTCGAGACCAAACCGCAGTGATACGGCGAAATATCATCAGCGTTCAGGTGGATCTTGCAATCGGACGCACGACCGATGAGAGTGAGCAGACGGTTGACCGTCCAACGATCCTTCGCCCGGCGGCCATTGCGGAACTCCAGTGAAACCACGGGCCGCGTCTTGACTCCATTATCTGCTGTCAGAGGGTTATAGCCGGTGGGGTACGAACTGGGGCGTTCGGAGGTGGGGGAGCGAAGATGAAGCAGAAACGGTCCGATCTGCACGGGAACACCGACATCGAGCCAGCCTGGCCCACGCCCTCCGTTTGCCCACGACAGTCCGGTGCGGCTTCCCAAATCGGCCACAAACACGCGGCCGCCCAACACCTGCAGCCAGGCGTGCCGCATGTTGACTTCAGGATCGGAAAGAGTAACGTCGCAGGCGTCGTCGCGACCGACGAGAGTGAAGGGTTGATCGACGGAACCTTCAGCCAATACGCTGCCGCCAGCGAGATCGACCCGCAAATCGAGCGGGCCAGTCGCGCCGCACGCGTCGGCGAACCGGGCGATTAAGGGGTCGTTCACGGGCCGCAGCCCCAGCTGGGGCGAGTAATTTTTAGGGGCAAATACCAGGGAACAGACGGCCGTCAGTATACACCGGGTATTCCCAACAACCATAGTTCACGGTCCGTCGCCCGGCAGTAACTTTCCAGCAAGAATCGCAACCTCTGTTTCTGTCCTAGTGTTTTGGTGAGTAGGTGGGACAAGACTTTGCGCAGCGTAATAGCAGGTTTCCGTGTGCCGTTGTCTTTTTCTTCTGAACGCCGCGGCACGGAGACCTGCTACTACTTTGCGCAGTCCCGCCTGTTTCGGCAGAAAACTCCCTAAGATAGTTGGATGTGCCCGTTTCCCGGAGACCGCTCGTGAGTGCCCCTCCCTCCACTAACTCCGTCGCCTCCGCCGCGCGAAGCGGACGGTCAATCAGCCCCGCAGCCGAAACAATTCGCACGCCCGCGTGGATTGCGGCGATGCTTGCGCTCGTCGGGGTGCTAACGTTCGCGTACGCCGGGTTGTTCGCGTATTGTTTTGGGCAATGGCTGAAGCCGGACTACTCGCACGGCTTCCTGGTTCCATTCTTCGCGTTCTATCTGGCGTACCACTGGCGTGAATGGTCGCCGGCTCGCATCAAGTGGCCGGAACCGTGGGGGCTGGCCTTCATCCTTGGCGGGATCGTGTTGTTTGTCGTCCCCGGCAAGCTCAACATCGCCAAAGAGTGGCTCCAGGGACTTTCGCTCGTACTGAACCTGTGCGGCGCTACTCTGCTCCTGGGTGGCTGGCCGGCACTGCGCTGGCTCTGGCCGTCGCTGGCCTTCCTCATGTTCATGTTCCCCCTGCCTCACAGCGTTGAAAGCACGCTCAGCTGGCAGTTGCGCAAAGTCGCCACCATTGCCTCGGAGTTCACGCTACAGACCATCGGCTACCCCACCTACCGTGAGGGGATCATCCTTCATGTGAAGGATCAGGTTCTTGAAGTGGAGAAGGCGTGTAGCGGATTGAGCATGTTGCTCACGTTCATTGCACTGTCCGTTGGCATGGCGCTATTGATGAAGCGGCCGTGGGTGGACCGGGTTCTCATTCTCGCTTCGGCCGTTCCGGTCGCGGTGGTGTCGAACGTGATCCGTATCGCACTGACGGGTGTGCTGTATTGCGAAGGCGGAAAGGAACTGGGCGACCGCGTATTCCACGACTTCGCAGGCTGGATGATGATGCCCATTGCCCTCATCATTCTGTGGCTTGAACTGAAGGTGTTGGACTGGGTGTGGGTGGACATGGGCGAAAGAGCCAGTCGGGAAGATGTGATAAAGGTGAACTCGACTCCCGCGCACCTCATCATGACCGCCTTACCGCCTGAAAAAGGCGGAACTGCCCCGCCTGCGCCAAAGCCCGCGTCGTTGCCGGTGCCCAACGCACCCACGACCAAGGGAGCACCCCGTTGAGTGTGAGTGCTGGGCGCCGAGCGTTCGCGTGGGCCGTTCTCGGTGTGGCCGCGTTCACAGTGTACGGCAGTCTCGTGCCGTTCCAGTTTCGCGCGCTCCCGCTCGCGGAAGCCATCGACGCCTACTGCTCAATCCTCACCGCCAAGCTCCAGATTGTTTCCCGCTCGGACGTCATCGCGAACGTGATGCTGGGCATCCCGCTCGGCTTTGCGCTGCTCGGTCTGGTCAGCGTCGATCGCAACTGGCCACGCCGCAAGGTCGCGGGCTATGGGTTGCTTCTCCTGCCGTCATGTGTGCTGTTTGCCGCACTTGTCGAGTTCTCGCAACTGTTTACGATCACGCGGAGTTGTTCCGCGTCGGACATCGCAGCGCAGTCGATCGGATCTGCCGCGGGAATGGTGGCGTGGATCTTCTGGGGGCAGTGGGTCACGGATCGGGCACGAGCCATCTGGGACCGCGCCGATTTGAACGCCACCGGTCGGCTGCTCGTCGCCTATGTTGTCCTGCTCGCGTTCATCGAAACGCTGCCATTTGACGTAAGTGCGAGCCCGGCCGACCTGTACCGCAAGATTCGGAACGGCGGAGTGATCTTCGTGCCGTTTAGTGAATTCAACGGCATGACCGACGCCGCACGGTGGAAACATCTGGGGACTCTCGCGAAACTCGCAGGCTTGTACTTGCCAGTTGGGTTGCTCGCGACTCGCCTGAAAGGGCGAATGGAGAAATGGAGTATTGTCCACGTCGCTCTGGCGGGGTTCGCGCTGGCCGTCTGTCTCGAAAGTCTGCAACTGGTGATTCAGTCTCGAACGCCAAACGTAACTGAGGCGTTGGTGGGTGCGGTTGCGGTTGTTGTCGGGTGGCTGGCAGGGCGAATTCATCGTGAAGGGCTGGCGATTCCTTTTGCCGTGAGCTGGTTCATCGTCTGGTTTGCCATGATGATCCCGGTTGTTTTCCCGCTCGCAGGGACGCCCCGACTGGAAACTCCGCGTAACTTCGACTGGATACCTGGCCTTCCGTTGGAAAGCGGCAATCCGCTCGACACGCTGGAAGAGATGTTGACGAAGCTCGTGTTGTTCGGGCTGCTGGGGGTGTTGGTGGCTGCGTGGTGGTTACCGCCACGCCGGCGTCGCGGGGCAGGCGGTTCGGTCAAAGTGACCGCCGTCATTGCCGTGGCGCTGGGGCTGCTGATTGCGGGGTTTATCGAGAATAGCCAGAGATGGACCGATTTACACACTCCGTGTATTACCGACGTATTCCTCGGTGGCCTGGGCTCTCTGCTTGGGGTGTTGGTGGCGAGCCGGGCGAGATAAAGCTCGTTATTTCAGAGCGTTAGATGTGCTAAGAGAGGGTATGGTGGGATCCGACACTCGCGCTGAACCCGCTGCTCCGCCGGCCCCGGCTGCGACTCAGCCGCCGATGCAGCCCCCCGTGCCTGCCCCAGCGGCCGAACCGCCAGTTACCGTCATTGAACCGCAACGCGGCTGGGCACTGCCCGACCTCCGCGAGTTGCTGCGTTACCGCGAACTGCTGTTCTTCCTTGCGCTTCGTGACATCAAAGTTCGCTACAAGCAAACTGTGCTCGGCATCGGCTGGGCCGTGGCGCAACCGCTCGCGACGATGGCGGTGTTCGCTCTGTTCATTGGCCGCATGGCCGGTGTTGCCAATGGCGTGGAGCATTATCCGCTGTTTGTGTTCGCCGGGATGGTAGCGTGGACATTCTTCGGCAACACCGTCACCACCGCGGCCGGGAGCGTGATCGCGAATGAACGGTTGGTCACGAAGATTTACTTCCCGCGACTCATCATTCCGCTGGCGACCGTCGGCGTTGGCCTCTTCGACCTTGCGATCGCGTCCGTACTGCTCGCGGTGATGGTGGCGGGTTTTGGCGTGGTGCCAAGCTGGTCGGTGCTTCTACTGCCGCTCACGGTGGTGATGCTTGCGATCGCAGCTGCGGGCGTAGGTATTTTGCTTTCCGCGCTGATCGTCGCGCAACGCGACTTCAAATACGTGCTGTCGTTTGGCGTGCAGTTGTGGATGTTCGCCACGCCGAGTCTGTACCTGTCGGCGGAATCACTCGGGCCCACCGCACAAACATACCTGCCGCTGAACCCGGCTTACGGTTTGGTGCTCGCATTCCGACAGGCAGCGATTGGCGGCGCATTCGACTGGTACGCATTCGGGGTCTCGTCAGCGGTGGGGATACTGCTCGCGATTGTGGGGATGCTGTACTTCCGCCGCGTCGAACGCGGCTTTGCGGATGTGATTTGAGGCGACGATGCACCCGGCGATTCGCGTCGAAAACCTGACGAAGCGTTACCGGCTCGGGAGCCAGGTAGCCGGGGGGTTGAACCTCACGGAACGGCTCACCTCCGCACTGCGTTTCTTTCGCCGTTCCGTTGCACCGAGCAACAACTTCACCGCGCTTGATGGCGTGTCGTTTGAAGTGAAGGCCGGAGAGGTTGTCGGCGTCATCGGCCGCAACGGGGCGGGGAAAAGCACATTGCTGAAGATCCTGTCGCGGATCGTCGAACCAAGCGACGGGAGAGCGGAACTGCGCGGACGCGTCGGGAGTCTGCTTGAGGTCGGCACAGGCTTCCACCCGGAACTGACCGGCCGGGAGAATGTCTACCTGAACGGCAGCGTCCTGGGCATGACTCGACGCGAGATCGCCCGGAGCTTCGACGAGATCGTGGCGTTCGCGGGGATCGAACAGTTTCTCGATACGCCGGTCAAGCGATATTCGAGCGGGATGTACGTGCGACTGGCGTTCGCGGTGGCGGCACACCTGGAACCGGAAATCCTCGTCGTCGATGAAGTGCTGGCAGTCGGCGATGCCGAATTCCAGAAGAAATGCGTTGAGAAGATGCGCGCGGTTGGCCGAACCGGGCGAACAGTCCTTCTCGTCAGCCACAATCTGGCCCTTGTGGAAAATCTTTGTGCCCGCGCGCTGACTCTGCGGCAGGGGCGTGCGGTTGGGTTTGGGCCGGCGGCGGACCAGGTTCGTGCATACCTGGCACAGTCGAGTATCGGAACCGGTCCGTCACTGGACCTTCGCGAACATCCTCAACGCCCACCCGGAGCGACGCCTATTCTCACTGGCCTGACGGTTCTTTCGGATGGTGTGGAGAGTACCATCGCCCGCATGGATGGCGGATTCGGATTCGAGTTGGTGTATCGATTTCCCCGCAAGCCGCGCGATCTGCGTGTCGGCATCGTGCTGGAGAACGCTCACGGCGTGAAGGTCACGGCCATCTCGCCGACCTTTGAGGCTCCTCACTTGCTCGACGACCCGCCCGCAGAGGGTACTGTGCGGGCGGAAGTGCCGACACATAACCTCGTGGCCGGGACGTATTACCTGAACGTCTACGCGCAGGCCGAGGGGTTGTGGGACGCCATCGAACCCGCGGGCAATCTGGATGTGGACACCGCGGATGTATTTGGCTCCGGGCGAGTTCCCGAGTCCCAGACGGCGGTGACGTACCTTCGTTGCCACTGGTCGAAATCCTGGTAATCCGGAGATCCGATGTGTTCCCTCAAGACCGCCCTGTCCGCCGCTGCTAACTGGGCTGCCCGACCGTTCGGTGTGGCTGTGGTTTCGGCACGGAAATGGGACGAGTTCCGCTCGGATCCCGAGGAAACATTCCGGTTCGCCGGTCGCGAATACCCCTTCTTTCTGCACCACTACAACTGTGGCCGCCACCCGGGAACCGCGACCGAGCGGACAGTGGAACTGGCCCTTGCGGACGCCTGGCTCAACCGTGCTCCCGCCGAGAAAGTGGTCGAGATCGGCGCAGTCACGCCCTATTACTGGCCCCGCCGCGTTGCGCGCGTGGTGGACCCGGCCGACACGCACCCGCAAGTGACCGATCATTCCTCCATCCTCGATCTGGACATGACCGGGCAAGCAGTGTTGTGTTTGTCCACTCTGGAACACGTCGGGAGTGGAGAATTTGGCTTGCCCCCCGATCCGGCCGCCCAGCGCCGTGCCATCGACAAGTTGTGCTCAGAAGCAGCCGCTTTCCTCATCACCATGCCCGCCGGGTATAACCCGCAGACTGACAAGGTATTGTTCGACGATCCACTCCCCGCGAATGTGACCGCCCGCTATCTCGTTCGCTCACCGGAGTTACCGTACTGGCGGGAAGAGACCGACCGCGCTGCTGCCCGGCGACCCTACGGGCTGGCGGCGGGCGGATACTGCCGGTGGGCCACGTCGGTAGCAGTGTGGGAACGCGGTGGGTATCTCGACGGGCCGGCTGGTCCGCCGGGAGGACACGTGTGAAGCCCGACTCTCTGCGGATCTGTCTGATGACTCCCGAACTGCCCCCCTATCGAGTTGGCGGCATCGGCACCTACGTCGCCGCACTGGCCGAAGAATTCGGCCGCCTGGGGCATACGGTCGATGTGGTGGGGTGCGACATTCATCCGGGTGAGGCCGTTGTTGTTCACTCCTGGGGACGCAGCCTCAGTTTGCGGAGCAATGATCAGTTGCTCGGCGGATCGGGCTGGCAGGCGATGGAGAACGCCGTCCGGTGGATGTTTCGACACCGTGTGCCAGGAATGTGGCGTGTGTACCCCTACACGGCTGTTCGAAATATCGCGGCAGCCGCTCTCTCGCTCCGTCGCTTTGTTCAGCGGCGGGGACATCATTACGACGTGATCGAATACTCGAACTGGCCGGGTCAGGCCGCGTGGCTTCCCAAGCGGAAGCGTGCGGTGTATGTGGCGCGGCTCTCGACTTCCTCCGCGGACACCGGCGGATCGCCGGTCGCTCTGGCAATGGAACGCCAAGCCGTTCGCCGGGCCGATACCATCGCCGCTCATTCGCAAGCGATGGCCCGCAAGGGTGAAAAGCTGTACGGGTTGCCCGATGGGTGCGTGCGGCCGATTTCACTCGGCCTCCCCGATGGACCACTGGGAACCCCTCCCGAGGGGCCTCTCCGTCTAGTGACCGTCGGACGAGCGGAGGATCGCAAGGGAACGGATTTACTGATCTCCGCGCTCGCGGCTGTCCTGCCCGAATACCCGGAGGTGATGTTCCGGTTCGTCGGGCCGGGTCTCTCCGAATACCTGACCGAAAAGCCAGCCCTTCGGGCTGCATGGGAGCGGTTGATCGCCACGTGCCCCGGGCGCGTCGAAGATTCGGGTCGGCTTCCCGATGCCGAACGGGAACGGGCGGTTGGTCAAGCTCACTGGATGATTACCCCCTCCCGCTTCGAATCGTTTGGCCTTGTCGCGGTGGAAGCCATGCGCGCCGGAACGCCCGTGGTGTATGCGGCCGCGGGGGGACTGGAAGAAGTCGGTACCGCCTGCCCGGTGAATATCGCCGTTCGTCCCGACGATGGTAGCGACCTCGAACGAGCAATCCGAACAGTTTGCCGAGAGGGGACAAATACAGCGCTGGCCGCTCGAACCGCCGCCCGGCGGGCGTTCGATGAATCGTTCTCGGCCAAGGTCATGGCCGACCGCACCCTCGATTTTTACCGGGCGGCGTTGGAGGTGCGGGCATGAACGTCACTGTTGCTATCTGCACCTGGAACCGAGCTGCGTTGCTTGACCAGACGCTGACCCGGATGCGGGAACTGGTCGTTCCCCCCGGCCTGGAATGGGAACTGCTCGTCGTCAACAATAACTGCACCGACGACACCGACGCGGTTCTGGCTCGTTACACCGATGTACTTCCACTGCGCCGACTGCTGGAGACGAAACAGGGGCTATCGAACGCCCGTAACTGCGCCGTGAATCATGCTCGCGGCGAACTGTTGATCTGGACCGACGACGACGTGCTTGTGGATACCAACTGGCTGGCGGCTTATGTGGAAGCCGCCAAAACCTACCCCACTGCGGCATTCTTCGGCGGCCCGATTGATCCCTGGTTCGAGATCGACCCGCCACGCTGGGTCACGCGCAATCTGCAACTCCTGGACGGGCCGTTTGCCCTACGCCGGCTTGGACCAACGACCCGGCCGTTTGTGGGCGCGGAGACGCCTTATGGCGCCAACATGGCCTTTCGGACGGAAATTCTCCGCCGCCATCCGTTCGATCCGAAATTGGGACGCATTGGCACCGGCATGTTGAGCGGCGAGGAAGCGGCCGTGATCGAAGGGATCAAGGCCGAGGGTGGGATGGGTATCTGGGTCGCGCCAGCGCGGGTGCAGCACTTTGTCCCAGCCAGTCGGCTCACGGCCGCGTATGTATGGAAGTTTTTCCACGGGCTGGGACGATCAAGTTGCCACGAGGTTGATCACCGTTCGCAAGTTCCGCGATTCTTCGGTGCTTACCGGTGGGCGATTCGCAAATACCTCATCGCACGCACCCTGAGCCTCTTGCTGGCTCCCAGCCGCGGGGCCCGCTGGCTGACACACTTCTCCGGCGCGGCGGTTGCACGCGGGATCATCGATGAATCACGTGCCAACGCCGGCGGGAAACTCGCATGACCACCGACCCCACTCACTTTCGTGTGTCCGTTATCATCCCCGCGTACAACGCCGCACGGTATCTTGCCGAAACGCTCGAAAGCGTTCTTGCTCAGACACTCGCGCCGCACGAGATTCTCGTGATCGACGACGGAAGTACCGACTCCACACCTGCGATTACCACCAAGTATGCGCCGCGCGTGACTTACCTTCACCAGCAGAATCGCGGCGTCTCTGCCGCGCGAAATAACGCCATCGGCCAGGCTACCGGCAACTGGATTGCCTTCCTCGACTCAGACGATCTGTGGGAAAAGCAATTCCTCGAACGTGTTCGTCCGGTGTGTCTGTCTGAACCGCGGCCGGCCCTGGTGTTCACCGATTACCGCACTTTCGGCACCGCGAACCAGGAAGTCCGCACCTCAGAGGTATTCGCGAAGTGGAATTCGACAACCGATGTGCTCGCCCCCGCGGTCACGGTGATGCCGTCCGCATCGCTCGTGCCGGCCGATACGCCGATCCGCTTCCCGGAGTGGGCGCGCAACGACGAGGACGCGATCTTCTTCAATGAGGTTTCCGAACTGGGTCCGGTGCGCTGCGTGCCGGAAGTTCTAATGAACTACCGCAAGCATCCGGGGTCGGCGATGGCAAAGGTACGTAACGAGTTGATCGGCTTCGAGAACCTGCTCCGCTGGGCGAAGGCGCGCGAGGTGGAAAAGCCCGGCACAGTGCAACGTCTGATGCACTCGTTTGCAAGCGTACTCATCAACGCCCGGTGGCGGCGGAACTGGGTGTGGTACTGGAAACTGCGTGGGTTTTGCATCGCCAACTGGCCCGATGGCATTCCGCAACCGCCCATTTTGTCCGAGCGCCTCTGGCCGCCGTTGGTCTACCGCGTGAAGGATATGTTCGACCGCGTGCGCGGGAGGAAGTTGTGACGGAGGTCAAAACAGTGGGGAACGTGGGTATCGCCACGCAACCGGCCCTTCTGGTGAGCGACATTTTCCCACCGAAGACAGGCGGCAGCGGCCGGTGGTTCTGGGAAATCTATCGCCGCTTACCGCGTGCGGAGTTCCTTGTAGCGGCGAGCGAACACCCCGACGCGGCGGCGATCGACGCCGCTCACGATCTGCGAGTGCATCGACTTCCGCTTGAGATACGCAACCGCGCCATCAGCAACTGGAGCAGTTTGAAGCATTATCTTCACATCGCACGCCAGGTGCGTCGGCTTGCGAAGCAAGAAGGCGTGAAGATGATTCACGCGGCCAGGCCGCTCTCGGAGGGACTCGTCGCCCGGCTCGTGCGGCTGCGCACCGGCATTCCGTACTGTTGCTACACACACGGCGAAGACATCAACATCGCCACCACGAGCCGCGAACTGCGCTGGCTGACGCGGCGTGTCCTTCGCGGCGCAAGCGCGATCATCGCCAACTCGAACTTCACACGCGAGCTACTTCTGAAAGAGTGGAGCGTACCCGCAGAGAAGGTGCGATTGCTTCACCCTGGCGTCGATTGCGAATATTTCCAGCCCGCAGCTCCGGATGCAGAGATACGCAAACGCTTCGGCTGGGATGGCCGGCAGGTGGTTCTCACTGTTGGCCGGTTGCAACGGCGCAAGGGTCAGGACGTGATGATCGAAGTCGTCGCGAAGCTCCGCGACCGCTTCCCGAACGTGCTCTACGCGATCGTGGGCGATGGCGAGGAACGCGCTCGCCTGGAGGAAAAGGTCACGCAGCTCGGTGTTGCGTCGCAGGTGCAATTCATGGGCGAAGTGAAGGACGAGGAGCTACGCCACTGTTATCAGCAGTGCGATATTTTCGCCCTGGCGAATCGCGCGGTGGGCAAGGACGTCGAGGGTTTTGGCATGGTGCTGCTCGAAGCACAGGCGTGTGGCCGACCGGTGCTCACCGGCGCATCCGGCGGAACGGCCGAGACAATGCGAAACGGCGAAACGGGCGTTGTGGTCGCATGCGACCACCCCGATGAACCCGCCGCCGCGCTCGCGGAACTGCTCGCTGATCGCGAAAAGCTCGACCGCATGGGACGCGCCGGCCGCGAATGGGTTGTGGGCAAGTTCGATTGGCCCGTCCTCGCTGCCGAAGCGCAGAAGATATTCGCGGCGGCAGCTGGGAAGGTTTTGTAGGGTGGGACAAGGCTTTGCGCAGTCCCACCTTCTTTGTTTTCAAAAGGCTACATCAGCAACCACGCCACCAAGCCCGCGACGCCCATTACTCCCCCCAATGCACCGACTGCCGCGAGGAGCTTCACTCGCTTCTTCACGATCACTTTCTGTGGCACAAATACTTCCGGCTGGCCGAAGTCCTTCTGCTCCACCGCGGGAACCGGGGCCGCTTCGTCCGGGTGCTTCTGGAAGTATGCACGCATGTAACCGTAGGAAAGCAGCAGCACGACCGGCCGGGCGAGTGTTCGCGTGGGGAACGCGGCCAGACGCTCCACCGAATCGCGGAAGAAGAACTCGGCCCGTTCCAGAAACTGAGCCCTCTCTGTCCCGCTCGCGTGTTTGGCAGCATACGAGAAGATTTCGCTTTTGCGCATGTCCTGTGCGGCCCACGTTTCGTTCGGATACTCCAGAATCTCTGGCCGCGATAATGTGGGCACTTCGTGTTCCGCCATCCAGCGGGCGTAGTGCAAGAGGCTCGCACGGGCGTAAGCGTACGTGGAATCCAGCTCGCCGCGTTCGGCCTTGTGGTCGAGGTACTTGCCGAGCGCCTGCAAGAACATCGTGTAGAACCAGCGGTTCTCGACGTCGAGCAGGTTGCGTTTCAGCACATCATCGGCCGGGTGAATGCAGCGGCGAACGAGCTGTTCGGCTTTCGCCAGGAACGAGACGTCGCCACTCAGCCGATGCCCATCAATCAGGGCCGAAAGCGAATTGCCCGACCCGCGGCCGGGACCGTGGTAACTGGCATCGCGGCTCTGGCTGGCGTAGCCGGTGTCGCTCCGTGAGAGCCAGCGAAAGATCGTCTTGCTCCCGTCGTCCAGATCGATGACCCAGCGAGCGAGGCCAAGTGCCGCTTCGCGGCTCGCGGCACTTCCCGTCAAAAAGTGATGTAGCATCAAGCCCGTGACGTAGTTGTGCTCATTGGCCGGCCCGCCGCCGGGAGCATACACTTTGTTTGCTTTCTGGACCTTCGGATCGTTGGGGTCAAGGCCCGCGCGGTGCTTCATCTGGAGCAAGGAACGCGGATAAGAGCGATGCGTGCCGGTATCGGCGTCGGCGTAGTGATAGGTGTGCCAAAACAGCCCGCCGTTGTACGCGGACTTGTCCTGCTTGGTGTGGTAAATGTCAATGTCGATGACGTGGCTTGCGAGTTCCTCCATGTGCCGGAGCCAGCGAAGATCGCTGCTACGCATGAACTGATACGCGAACCCTGCAACCGGGTCGTACTGGTTGTTGTAATGCGATACCAGTGGTTGCGAACCCGTGTGGTAAACCGCTTCGTGGTCGCCATAGATGTCGCCAAAGTGCCGCCAGCCGTATTCGTCGATCACTTCGCGTTTCTTGTCGAACGTATCGGGCCCCTCAATCGCCGCATCGACGAGTTTGAGGTAATCGGCGTTTGGATCGTCGGCTTTGGGCGTGAGGTACGGGATCGCGCCGCTTTCGCAGTACCACTTCGGCGAAGCAAACGCCCGCGCCGGCTGCCGGAACCACTCCAGTGCTTCGGGTGTGGCATCCGCTCCGAACGCAACCGCGAAGGTGTGCGTCTTTTGCTCGCCGCCTTGCAGTTCGTGGCCGTCTGCTGATTGCTGTGGGAAGAGCCGGAGTATGAGCGAATCGCTGGTCGCTTTGATGGCTTTGGGAAAGTTCTGCCAGAAGTGTGGAACCGCGACGCCGACTGCCTGTTCGCCACGCATAAACGTGACGATCGGAGTGGCGCGAAGGCCCGTGCGTTCCTGCCCGGTCGCTTTCAACCGGTAGCCGCGAAACGTGATTGGCACTTCGCGCTTGTGGTTGATGTGGTTGGTGCTCTTCCAGTTCTCCCCGCCGCTCGAATCCTGATAAAGCTCGAACGGCGTGGCGAATTCTTCGTAGGGTGCGCCCAGTTCGGGCGAACAGGAGACGCGTGATTCGCCTGGGGAGAAGGCCAGGCCGAAGGCAATATCCTTCAAGAAGATTGAACCGGCGTCGCCCAGGTCCCACAGTCCACCGGGGTGTACTGCGCGCTGTGGATTGCGGATGGTGAACTCGACGCGTACGGCGGCAGATCCGGCGAAAAAGTGCCAGCGCAAATCGAACTCCACAACGGGCGGAATTCCTTGTTCAACAGTCGTGCTGATAACATGGCCGCAGAAGAGCAGACATGCCCGCGTGCTTCCCGCTTCCTCTGGTGTGAATCGAGTGATTCTCAGGACGCCGTCGTTTCCCACGGAATCGGCGAAGTGGAATTTCCCTTCGATACTGGCTCGCCGGATGCGAAACTCATGGGCAATCGTTAGTTCAAACCGCGCCGCCCCCGTATCCACCGTCACCTTGTTCTCATCTCCTTCTAATTTCACCACTGGCCCATCCACCGCGAGCGGTTCGCCCACTTCGACGCGATACGGCCCGGGGTTGGCCTCCGCAATCCAGTCGAGCAACACCCAGCGCACAGAACCATCCGACCAGCGGTCGAGAGCACGCGATTGCAGCCGAATTGCTTTGCCGGAAGCGTCACGAAGGATCAGTTTTTGTGGGTCCAGGAGTTTCCCACGCGGCCACGGAATCCCGGTTGTGACTGGCCCGCGGCTGATGGGTGGGGTGGTTACGTTCAGTTCGACAGCATCTTTCACGCGGTTGGCTCCGATTCCCAATGTAGTAAGCACCCTCCGTGTGCCGTTCTTTAAAGGCAACGGCACACGGAGACCTGCGACTACTCTTTAGTTCCCGGCTGGGCTTTCTTGTGTGCTATGAAAGATGGTAGAACAGTCCGCCGTAATGCGGAAAGCGGGCGGGTATGCGCTGACTCCATACCATGAGTGCAGGATCTTGCCGCCCAGACCAGGACGGAACGATCGATGAAGCAGTTCGCGTTCATGGCGATTACCATGTTCCTGGGGACGGCCGGGTCGTTCGCGATCTCCCCAGCGGTTGGTATCGCCGTTTACTATCTGTACGCGGTGCTGCGGCCACAGTTTATCTGGGAGTGGGTCGAACAGTTCGGCGTCTTTTTGGGTGACGTCAACTGGTCGTTGCCGGTGGCCGTTTTCACTCTTCTGTCCACTCTGATGTGGCGGATGGGAATCTGGACCCCCCTGGCAGTCGCCAAGTCGCCGTGGTACGGCAATCCTCGCTTCGGCCGCAGTCACTATCTTTTCCTGGTGTTCACCGCCTGGATCAGCATCACGTACATCACTGCGGTCAATCAGGCCGTCTCGTGGCCGTACTTTATCGAGTACATCAAGATTTTCGTGATGTTCATCTGTGCCACGCTCGTGTTGCGAACCGTTCGCGAGCTGTGGATGGTGTACTTCGTGGTGCTGTTTAGCGCCGCTTACATCTCTTACGAACTCAATTTCTACTACTTCGCATACCGCTGGCTGATGCTCAAACAACGCGGATACGGCGGGCTGGATAACAACGGAGCGGCGCTCATTCTGGCGATGGCCGTGCCGATGGCGTTCTTTGCGTGGGAAGCGACTCGCCGTTGGTGGCGCTGGGGATTCCTGGTCATCATTCCACCTCTCCTCCACGCCGTGATGTTCTCTTACTCGCGGGGCGCGATGTTGGCGTTGTGCGCTGTGGCGGTACTCATCTGGATTCGCGCACGCAACAAGGGCTTCGTATCGGTCGTTTATGTGGGCGTTGCTGCACTCGTGCTGGTTCTGGCGGGAAAGGAAATTCAGGAGCGGTTCTTCTCCGTTGGCGAGCAGGGTGTGGATGCCAGTGCCCAGTCCCGCTGGACAATGTGGGCGATTGCGATACGTATGGCGATGGAAAGGCCGATGTTCGGCTTCGGAATCCGCAATTCCAACCTCTTCACGTTCCAGTACGGCGCGGATGAGCCGGGGCGTGCCATTCACAGCCAGTATCTCCAGACCGCTGTGGATAGCGGCTGGCCGGCGCTGGTGTTGTATATCAGCCTGATCGTGTCGATCTTTATTGGGTTGTGGCAAACGCAGCGCATGCTGCGGAAGTTCAACGACCCCGAAACTCAGAAAGTACGTTCGCTGGCGGCCGGGCTGGAATGTGCGCTCTTTATCTTCTGCTTCGGCGCGGTGTTTCTCTCGCTCGAACACTTCGAAATGCCGTACGTCATCATGCTGATGGCAGTGCAATTGCATGCGATCACTCGCGCCGTTGCGGCCAAGATGAATCCCTCGCCCTCCGGACTGCCGCCACTGACCCTGCCCTACCCGTACCCCGCCACCAAGCGCCCCGTCGCGGTGTCGTCGTGAAGACAGGGCAGTACGAAGGGAAGAACGCGGCTGGTAGTGGACCGACCCCCAAGCCGATTCGGATTGCGTTCGTGGTTCACCTCATGCAGGTGGCCGGGGCCGAAGTGCTCGTTCGCGAGACGATTCGTCAACTTCAGGGGCGAATCACCCCCACCATCTTCTGTCTCGATGCCATTGGCCGCATTGGTGAAGAACTAATCGCCGAAGGGGTCGATCTGGTCTGCTTTCACCGCAAACCGGGCCGCGACTGGGGAGTGAGCCGCCAAATGGCGACCGCGATTCGCCAGCGCGACATTCAGATTGTTCATGCGCATCAGTACACGCCGTTCTTTTACTCCGCGCTGGCGAAGCCGCTGTGCTTCTTTCGCCCGAAGGTGATTCTTACCGAACACGGCCGCCATTATCCGGATCGCGTCTCGCCGTTGCGGCGGGCGGTGAACCGCCTCGTGCTCGACCACCTCGCGGATGCCGTGACGGCGTGTTGCCACTTCAGCGCGGGAGGGCTCACCAAAACGGACGGCTTTGCCGGCGCTCGGATTGAAATCATCGAGAACGGCATCGAAATCGATCGCTACGGCCCCCCCGCGGACAAGGCTCTTGCCAAAGAGGACACGGGCCTGGAACCGCATCGCCGCTATCTGATTCACGTGGCTCGTCACCATCCGGTGAAGGATCAACCCACGCTGATTCGTGGGTTCGCGCTGGCCGCGCCGGATCTCCCTGGCGTCGATTTGCTCATGGTCGGTGACGGCCCACTTCGCGGGGAACTGGAAAACCTCGCCGTGGAACTCCGGGTGCCGGATCGCGTGAAGTTCCTCGGCATTCGCACAGATATTGCCGAACTGATGCGAGCGGCCGATGCCTTCGCGCTCACTTCTCTGAGCGAAGCCGCTTCGCTGACGCTATTGGAAGCAATGGCGAGTAGCCTCCCCGCCATTGTGACGAACGTTGGTGGCAATCCGGAGATTGTGCGACACGAGCAAGAGGGATTGCTCTTTCCGCGTGGCGATGCAGTTGGTTGTGCTGATGCCATCCGCCGGCTATTCCGCGACTCGGAACTATCTGCGCGGCTGGGTGCTGCCGGTCGCGAGCGTGCCCTGGAACGCTATCAGCTCAATCGCACGGTTGAAGAGTATTTCCAGTTGTACTCCCGCCTCGCCGGAAGGTGAACCTCGCCCGCAAGGGCGGTGGGTGTGCCCACCGCCCTTGCGGGTGGGGTTCGCCTCACCCACTGCCCTTGCGGGTTCGCCTCACCCACCGCCCTTGCGGGCGGGGTTCGCCTTCCGGCTCGTCAAACCCGTAAAATCACGCCATGAGCGAAGCGCCTGTCATTCACGTTCCGCCGGAAGACGCGCCGTCGGCGCTCAAGCGTGCTGCCAAGGCCACGGCACGCTTCGCGGCGCTCGTCGGCGTCTCACCAGTGTTGGCATCATTCTGGCTGAAGGCGGCGTTTGCGGGCCGTGGGCGAGCGTTGGAATCGCGCTCGCAGTTGCTGTCCCTGTGGCCGGGACTTACCGGGCAATACCTTCGCCGCGCGTTCCTTCAGCGTGTGCTCGCTCGCTGTCATCATTCAGCGACTGTTGAGTTCGGCACGTTCTTCTCACAGCCGGGCGCAATCCTCGATGAAAACGTCTATGTTGGCCCGCGGTGTATTCTGGGCCTCGTCCATCTTCAGCGTGATGTTCTGCTTGCCGCGAACGTGCAAATACCCTCCGGAGGGAAAACGCACTACTTTGACGACCCGACCAAACCGATCCGCGAACAGGGCGGCGAACGGCGGATGGTGACGATCGGCGAGGGAGCGTGGATCGGCACTGGCGCGATCATTCTCGCCGATGTGGGGCGCGGAACAATCGTGGCGGCGGGTTCCGTCGTGACCAAACCGCTCCCGGAGAATGTGATTGCGGCCGGTGTACCGGCCAAAGTGATTCGCGGACGTTTTGAGAAAGTCGAGTCATCCGAACCGGAAACGAGCAATGCCTGACCCCGCGCCGTTAGTCGTGTTCTCCGACGACTGGGGCCGGCATCCGTCGAGCTGTCAACATCTCATCGCCAAGCTCCTTCCGCATCGAAGCGTAACATGGGTAAACACCATCGGCACGCGGCCGCCAGGGCTGAACTGGAGCACCATCGCCCGTGGACTGGGGAAGCTGAAGTCGTGGTTGAAGAGACCCACCCTCCCTACCGAAGAATCCACTCCCCAACCCCCTCCCTGCAGGAAGGGGGGGGAAGGCCCCGAAGGGTCGGAGTCGCTGCTCAATTCTCCGAATGCTTCTTCCTCCCCCTCCCTCCGGGGGGGGCGATGTTCACCCACCGTCCTCAATCCCAAGATGTGGCCATCGTTCCGTTCGCGGTTCGGACGCAGATTGAACCGCCGTCTGCTTGCGCGGGCGATTCGGCCGGTGGTGGATGCAATGCCCGCAGCGCCGGTGGTCATCACCACGCTTCCGCTCATGGCCGATCTGGTGGGCCAGTTCCGGGCTGCACGCTGGGTGTATTATTGTGTCGATGATTTCTCGGTGTGGCCCGGTCTGGATGGCCGCACGATGCGCGAAATGGAAGCGGAACTCGTGCCGAAGATGGATGTGGTCATTGCGGTGAGTGAAACGCTGCAGATGCACCTTGCAAAGCTTGGAAAGCCATCGCATCTACTCACGCACGGCGTCGATCTCGATTTCTGGCGTGCGTCAGAGTCGAGTGATATTCCTGCCTCACTTCCAGAAGTGGAGACGTTGCCAAAGCCGCTTGTTGTGTACTGGGGCGTGATCGATCGCCGCACGGATTTGGCTTTCGTGAAGACGCTCAACGACGCAATGACCGACGGCACGATTCTCTTCGTTGGCCCGCAGGATCATCCGGACCCCGAGTTACTTCGCCTTGCGCGCGTCCGCACGCTCCCTCCTCTCCCCTTCACGAATTTGCCCGCGCTCGCAGCTCGCACCAGCGTTCTGATCGCCCCCTATGCCGACTTGCCCGTAACGCGGGCGATGCAACCGCTGAAATTGAAGGAGTACATCGCGACGGGCAAGCCCGTTGTGGTGCGGAAGCTCCCGGCTACGACCGAATGGGCGGATGGCGTCGATGTGGTGGAGACACCGGACGCATTCGCGCGCGTCGTGTTGGAGCGGTTGCGTGCCGGCGTACCGGAATCGCAGCGTTGCGCTCGCGCACGACTCGAAAGCGAGGGATGGACAGCCAAGGCGCAGCAATTCGAGAAGTGGGTGGATGGAGTTTTGTAGTTTTGTAGGGTGGGACCAGGCTTTGCGCAGTCCCACCAATGCTGAAGCAGAAGATGGTGGGACTGCGCAAAGCCTGGTCCCACCAATGCTGAAGCAGAAGATGGTGGGACTGCGCAAAGCCTGGTCCCACCCTACAAAACTACAAAACCATCCCACCTCACAAACCTCAATCCCACTCCGCGCCTGGCAGGGCATCCGCTGAGCCGCTACTCCCCCAGTCAATTTGGTAGTCTCCAGCCGCAACAAACTGCTTGAATGAGGACCACTGGTAATCACGCACCGCAGTGACGAACCCGTGCTTCACCGGGTTCCAATGAATGTAATTGACACACCCCGAGAGGTCGTCTTCGTCTCGCACTGTGTGCTCCCAATACCTCCGTTGCCAGACACCGCGTTCACCCTGCTTCGCGCGGGAACGCGACACATTCCCCTCAGTTCCGCCACTTGCCAAGTACCGTTCGGTGAAGGTTTCCTTGATTCGCTTCCAGCGGAGCGGATACCGACAATCCCCCGGTGGGAGTCTCCAAACACAGTGGAGATGATCCGGCAGCAAGACGACGGCGAATAAATCGAACGAGTAGCGTTGTTGGATCTCCTCGAACGCCTCTCGCAGGCATCTTCGACCCAAATCGGTTGTCAAAATGGGCCGGCGCTCGTGGGTGACGAGTGTGAAGAAGTAGGTTCCCCCAGGAACGTGGTAACGACGATAGTCAGGCATCGCTTTTTCGTCGGTGCGGGAAAAAGATCGTAGCAGAAGATGGTGGGACTGCGCAAAGCTTGGTCCCACCAATGCTGAAGCAGAAGATGGTGGGACTGCGCAAAGCCTGGTCCCACCCTACTTCGGATAATCCAGCTTCTTCTTCAGGAAGTCGAAGGTTCCCTTGGCGTGGATTTCGTGGAAGCCGACGAAGAACTCGAGCGTGGTACGGTCGGGAAGTTTCAATCGGTTCTCATAGAGATAACGCACCTTCGCGAACTCATAAGCCACCATCTCGTCAGTCCCCACGCCGTCATCGTGGCCGCGCTCGACCATAAACGGCCGCGGGGCGATCAAGAACGCCATCTCGGCGTAGTTGAACGTGTTGCCGAGGTCGAATTCGTACATTTCATACTCGCGCGTCCACATATAGCTGCGGTCCAGATCGACGGACACGTTCTTGCCGATCCACTCGTTGAAGTCGCCCGAGCAGATGGAGAGGCAATATCGCTTCTCCACGGCCGGGACGCGCATGGCGGTCTTGCCGCCATAGCTGAGTCCGTAGAACGCAATCCGTTTGGGATCGACATTGGGCAGTGTTTCGAGCCAGTCGATGGTGCGTTGATGCTGCCGGATGATGAAGCTGAAGAGCGAAAGCTTGAGTGGATTGGCCTTGCGCTGAAGCTGACGGAAGACGTTCTCGCCGTAGTACGGGTTCTGCGGCGCGTAAACGATGTAGCCCAGTTCCACCAGCCGACGCGAGAAGTGGTTATAGACCGGCCGCTTCTCGACTGTGATTGTGTCGCGGGGTGTCCCTTCCAGACCGTGCTGGCACACGACCACTGGACGCTTTTCGCCCGGTTTGAGATCCTTGGGGAGTAACAGAATGCCGTATGCAAAGACATCGGGATAGACATCGAGCATTACTTCGTAACCGGTCCAGGTCTTCTCGTCATACACCTGTCGCGTGCGCGGATTGAGTGGGATCGTCGGTTCCGGAAGTTTGCCGATCACTTCCGTGTGGAAGTAGTCGCGGTACCATTCGCACGATTTCTCCCACGCCTCCGGTGAACTGGCGTTGGCCTTGGCCCAGAATGTTTTGCGGGTGGCGTCGGAATCGCGCCAGAGCTTTTGCGTGAACGCAACGAGCTGATCGAATTGCCGCTTGTGGCGTGCGGCGGGATCGAAGTTTTTTCGCAGATCGGTCGGCAGAACACGGCCGTCGGCGGCCTTGTTCTGCAATTCTTGTGGAAGGACGAGTTGGTCGAGTCCGGCCGCAGCGACTAGGTCTTCGGCAACGGCTTTCGAGCATTTGCTGACCGTCGCTCCGCCAGTCAGGTCGATGATGCGTTTCCACTCCGCGTCGATCTGCTCGATCGGACAGCCGCCGAGCGTGCCTGGGGCCGCGCCGGCCCGTCCCGGTTGTGGTTTCGGGCCGTCAAATTTGGGCGACGCGCAGACCCCGATGGACACGAGACGCGGCGCGGCGAGCGCGGCGAGTTCCGCGTCACCGAATTCGTGCAGGAACCCCCAGATATTGCGATCAAGCGGGGCATTCCACACGTCCGGCTTCACTCCGAAGTAGCCGCTCACAGCCAGCCGCTCGATCCGCGTGTCGATTGCGCCTGCGCAGAGTGCGATCAGCCCACCCTCACCATATCCCACCACCCAAACCGGAGGGTGGCCCTTCGCCTCGCACAACCAATCGACGGCGGCGAGTACCTTCTGAATTTCGTACCCGATCAGTGTGCGGCCCATCTCGTAGGCCATGCGGTGAATGAATTCACGATGTGGCTGGTTGGTCGCACGGCCGAGTTTCGGGTTCGCGGACAGCGTGTCCTGTCGGTTGATGAGAACCGGGACCAAGACACGACACCCGCTCTCCGCGAGCCGTCGGGCGAACTGTGAGATGGGTTGTAACCCCGGCGCCAAGCCGACGAGTTGTTCCGGCGTCTGGTCCGCGTCCGGGACCGCGACGACTGCTCCAACTACCTTCTCGCGCGGTTCGAGCAACAGGCCCTCGGCATCGACACCCGGCAGAACTGCCCAACGGACAGCATAAACCTGATAACGCTCGGTTTGTGCGACCGCAAACCGTGTGGGGCCGCCGAGGTACTCCATGTGCGGGGCCGATCGTTTATCGACCACCCCGAGGTACTTCCGGAGCCGCTCGCGGTTTGGCTCGACCGACTTCGAGAACGCTTCCGCCGACGATTTGTCGGTCTTCCAGAGCTTCGCTCGCTCCTTTGGCGCGTTCGCCAGTTCGCGGTCAAGGTACTTGTGCATCCCCGCGACCTGCTTCGAGGACAGGTTGCCTTCTTCGGTCAGCAGCTTGGTGTTCGGGAGTGGAGTCGGTTCCGCCGAAAGGAGAGGAGCCGCAGATAACGCGGATGAAAACAGGATCAGAAAACCAATTCGACGGAATGCAGCATTCATGTCTTTTCTTTCTTTATCTGTGTTATCTGCGTGATCAGCGGCTCTTCATTTTCTTCAGAAGAGTTCTGCGACTGGCGCGGCGGGGTACACCGCAACGGGCGAGCTATCGGGGCCGGGGATGGTGGCGTTGGTGGGAATGCTAAGGGCGTGGAAAATACTGGCGACGAGTTCCTGCGGCGAAACGGGTCGGTCGGCCGGTTCGGTGCCAGTGCGGTCAGAGCGGCCAATCACCTGGCCCCCTTTCACGCCGCCGCCAGCAACGAGAGCCGACCAGCATCCGGCCCAGTGATCGCGCCCGCCGTTGGAGTTGAGCTTCGGAGTGCGACCGAATTCGCCGGTGGCAACTACGAGCGTCGAATCGAGTAGGCCCGACTCTTCGAGGTTGGTCAGAAGCCGCGAAAACGCGTTATCGAAGCTCGGCGCAACGGTTTCGCGAATGTCGTTCAGGTCGGTACGAAGCGAGCCGCCGTCCGCGTGGCAGTCCCACGACGGGGAATCGAAGACGGTGCGGAACATGTTCACGCCGACGAACCGGAACCCACGGTACACGGCGCAACTGGCGTCGCCGATCCAACCGATCCCGTTCGGACGGTAAAGGCCCGCTGCGTACACTCCCATCAGTTCGCAACCGGTGTTTTTGAGCCAACCTTCGCCCTGACCGTGGCTCACCGACATACCGGTCGCGATCGGCTCCTCGGGAAACACAGACCAGGTACGCGCGCCGGGGGTCTGCGGGCCGAGAAGGTAACCAGCCACCGCGCCCACGCTTGGCCATTCGGGGCCATCGCGGAAGAGTCGGCCGGTGTTCAGTAGCTGGAAGCCGCATTCGTGGACTGGCGGGGCGTCGTGATTCATCGAGCGAATCAGGCTGAACTTGTCTGTGAGCTTGGCGAGTTTCGGGAATAGTTCGCTCAGGTGGATGCCGGGCACTTTTGTCTGAATCGGCTGGAATGGCCCGCGCACGTCCGAGGGTGCATCCGGCTTGGGGTCGAACGTATCGAGGTGGGCCGGTCCGCCGACCATGTTGATGAAGATGCAACTCTTGGCTTTGCCCAGAGGGAGCGGCGCGTGGGCGCTGGCGGTACCAGTGAGTGCGAGGCTCGCACCGGTGACGGCCGCGGTTCGGAGGAAATCGCGGCGGGTGGGTTGTGTGTTCGACATAGTGCAGCCCAGGGATGAAGCGAGCAAGTGGCCCCATCGTACCGGACTGCGGGGGAGATGCAACAGGTTGCTGTTTGCTCCGAATTGAGGAGTCGCTGCCGCGTTTTCCCGGTTCGACTCACCCGGCGACACGCCAATCTCTACCGGTCGTCGCTCTCTGGAGGACCGGCGTTGGGGCCAAGGATTTTACTCACTCGCACGAGCGTCGCGATGAGTGTTGCGGTGTCCACGGGCTTGACGAGGTGATCGTGGAAGCCCGCCAGTGCGGTCTGGGTACGAGCTTCGAGGTCGCCCAGTGCGGTCGTGGCGATCAAAATGAGCGGACGACCTCCGGCTTGCTCGCGCAGTCGCCCTGCCAACTCCAGTCCATCCATCTTCGGCATCATCAAATCGAGCAAGCAGACCTGCGGTTGGAACTCGATGGCGGTTGCGAGGGCAGTGCGACCATCCCGACAGGCGCGGCCGGGGCAATCGAGGAGTTCCAGCACCGCGACCAGCGCATCGGCCGCGTCGGGATGGTCATCGACCACCAGTACCCGCAACGGTCGAAACTCGATTTCCGCGGGGAGTACCGCGCTGCGGACACGACTCGTAATCATCCGGGCAGTCTGGCGCAAGCGGGAGAGGGGTTCGGGATTCCGGTCGTGGTCGGGAGTGGATGATTCGGTCCAGCGTTCTGTGCTGATTGTGAGGGAAAACATCAGTCGCTCGTGTCGGCGGGCGACAGTCGCTATTGCGCAATTATAAGAGCCAGTTACGGGATGCGCCAATAGCCAGAGGACGCAAGATGTACAACACAAATCGAAGACGCGTCGTCGATAACCCTGAAAGCGCCGGGACTTCCCGCGGTATCGGGAAGTGAGCTATTCGGTTTCGGGCTCTGTCGCGAACGAATCGCGAACTCGCCGTTGACACTCCCCGCCACTGGACCGAAACTGATTCCATCCCGCGCCTCACCAAATTTGCAGGAGTTCACGAATGTTGAGCCTGTTCGCACACCACGCCGAAGCATTCTTCAAAATTGAAATCAACGGCCGCGATTATCCGGACGGTATGACCGAACACGCCATTTTCGCCGCCATTGCGGTCAGCGTTCTGCTCTTCATGAGCTACGGTATCTACGCCGGCGTTCGCGACTTTCTACGCTGGCGCCGCCGCCCGGCCGAAGTGAAGGCGTGAAAGACAGAATTATTAACCATAGAGACACGGAGAACACAGAGAGAAGACAAACACAGAGAAGACAATAAGAGATATTGGACAGGATGAACGAGATTGATTTCAGCCACTCCGTTCATCTCATCAAAAATCTCGTTTTTTCTTGTCTTTCTCTGTGCTCTCTGTGTCTCTGTGGTTAACTCTGATTTCCGAGCATGTCTCCTCTCGCGGACACTCACGTTCACCTGCTTGCAGGTCTCGACGACGGGCCGGCCACGGCCGATGTTGCGCTGGCGATGTGCCGTAAACTCGTCAGCGAAGGCGCACGTCACGCCACCGCACTCGCGCACCAGAACCCGGACTACCCGGAGAACACCGCCGACCGGCTCCGCTCCGCCGCGGCCGCGCTCGCCGCGATGCTCGTCGAGAAGAAGGTTCCGCTTTCGGTCCACCCCACCGGCGAAGTGATGCTTTCACCCACCACGCTCGAGGAGTGGCGTGCGGGTCGGCTGCTCTCGGTCGGCGATCACCGCCAGTGGTTGTTGGTGGAGATGCCACACAGTGGATGCATTAACGTCTTGCCGCTGGCGGAAGCACTTCAGCCGGAAGGCGTGGGTCTTATCATCGCGCACGCGGAACGCTACCCGGAACTGCTCGACGATCTGGCGCTCTCGCAAAAGTGGATCGAAGCCGGTTGCTTGCTTCAGGTGACGGCTCGTGCCCTGGCGGAACCGTGGGACGAGCACTTCGAGGAATCGCTCAAGCGGTGGGCGTGCGGGGGATTCATTCACCTGTTGGGTTCGGACGGCCACGGCATCGACCGCCGGAGGCCGGAGCTGGCCGCGGGCTATCGCCAACTGGTCAAGTGGATTGGTCGTTCGCACGCGTCTTGCATTGCGTGGGAGTGGGGCCGGGCGGTACTCGAAGGTCGGCCGCTGAAGGTGCCGCCGCCAGGTCCAGTGGAGAGAGGTTGGGTCGCGCGGCTATTTGGCGGCTGATTTACGCCGCGACCTGGGCGGGTGGCGGTCCGACGATGTGCGTGAGGATGCCGAGTAGATGGTCCACCTCATGGAGTTCGTATTCCAACATGCCGAATGTCAGCATTGAACCTGCCAATCGCAAGAACTTCCAGGTGGTACCGGTCGTCACACATCCATAGAGGGTATCCACCGGGGCGTTCGTCCGTTGGTTGAATCTCTGTACACCGATCATGCCGGCGATGCACTGCCCCAACCCATCATTGATGTTCTCTTTTTTCGCTTCAAAGATTACCATCACTGGAGCGACGATCTGAGGTTGTTGGGGACTTTTGCAAATCAGAAAATCGCAGAATCCGGTCAACTTCGCGCTCGGATCAGCTTGAAAGTCCATACCTGAAAAGAGCGATATCTGACCACGATACCGCCACCAGAATTCACGCAGGATTGGAGCGATCATCCACTCGCTCCGCGCTTTCTCGGTGTTTACAGTTGCTGCAAGTTGAGCACCGATTCGCAAAGACTCCAAAAATGTCTGCGAAGCTGGCACAAGCGACACAGTGGCGAACAGATCGTCGATCGTTTGCCAGGTCAGCCCGAACTTCTGAACTACTTCGGGATACGTGAAGTCGCCGAATGCCATATGTTGCACCCCTAATAGAGCGTGGGCATTGTAACCGCCGGGCGTGGAAATTGTCACGAGTAACGGGTTTTCCGGAGCGCACCGTTGACGCGACGGGGCATTTCGCGCAACATGGACTTGCATCGGGTTCCGTCTCACTCTTTCACCGCACGCTGCCGCGGCAAGGACGCGACCCAAACGCTGTCAAAAGTTCCCCCGAGCCTTCGCCACCCGCCGTCCACTGCCCACCTCCTGGGGAGAGATCGAACGATGCTCCGTACCCGCGTCCGCGGTTTCACCGCGTTACTCTTTATTGCTTCCTTCGCCGGTGCTGTGAGTGCCCAGCCCACACCCGACCAGCAGGCGGAAGCACTCCTGAACGCGGGGCGTAAGGCGTACAACGAGGGGAATCCTCAATTTGCCGCGGACCGGTTCACCGAACTGCTCACCAAGTTCGGCGGCTACAAGGACGCCAACACCGCCCGATACGGCCTTGGCCTTGCGCTTCTCGATCTCCCCGACCCCAACTACCAGAAGGCATACGAAGCCTTCATCGCCGCCTCCAACGATGCCAAGTTCCCCGAGCGTGGGCTGGCCCTCTATCAGGCGGGCGTCTGCCAGCGCGGAATGGGACACAAGGAACTGGCCGAAGGCATTGCCAAGCCCAACGAACTGCAGCAACGCCAGAACAACGCCAATGCCAAGTTTGGTGAAGCCGTCAAATTCTTCACGCAAGCACGCGAGGTCTTCGAAAAACAGACCCCTCCTGAGGCGGAGTGGGCCGCACGCTCTCGCTGCGACATCGCCGAGATGGAATTGCGCCTCGGAAAAGTGAAGGAGGCGCGAACAACTGCCGAACCGTTCGTGAAGGACGCCAATTTCGCCAAAAGCAAGTTCCGCCCGCTTGGTCTGTATTACCACGGCACCGCCTGCTTCCTCTTGAACGACACCTCCGCCGCCGGGAAGTCACTCGGTCAACTCGCCCCCTTCGATCAGCCGTTTGGGCCACATGCGCGTTACCTCGTCGGCCGGATTCACGCGTCGCAAAGCGAGAACGCCGAGGCCGCCGCCGCGTTCGACGGCGTCCTCGCCGAGTACGCCAAACAGAAAACCGCGGCCGTCGAAGCACTCAAGCAGCCCGACAAGTTCAAAAGCGATCCGTGGGAAAAGTCGCGCCTCGAAGCACTCGTGAAGAACCCCGCGCCGGACTATGTCGCGGGAAGTGCGTTCTATGCGGCGTGTCTCAATTACGAAGCGGGCAAGTTCGGCGAAGCGCAGACCAAGTTCGAGACATTCACAAAAGATTACACCACTTCGCCTCTCAAGGACGACGCGATCCTTCGTCTCGGCTTCTGCCAGGTTCAAACGAAGCAATTCGAGCAGGCTGTGAAGACGCTGCAACCTCTCCTCAACCACACGCGGCTGGCGGATCAGGCGTGTTTCTGGACAGGGAAGGCGCAAGCGGGCCTCGCGGCCGCGGTTGACCCGACCAACCCGAACTTGCGCACGCAGATGTACACCACCGCGATCAACTCGCTCCGCGCCGCGGCGGACAAGGCGAACCAGTTCGCCGGGCAAGGCGATGCCGAGGCGAAATTGCGCCGCGCGGAAATGCTCCTCGAACTGGCCGACACGCAACTCGCCGCGAAGCATCCCAAGGATGCCGCTGCAACGTACGAAACGATCTGGAACGACAAACTGCTCCCCGCAAAGGCAGAAGAAACGCTGCAGCGGCTGATCACGGCGTACCATCTGGCGGAGGACTATCCAAAATCCGAGGAGCGCATCGCCACGTTCAAGCAGCAGTTTCCCAACAGCACGTTGATGCCGATCGTGCTCTTTCGTAGCGCGGAGAATGCCTATGCAAAGGCGGAAGCCTTCGTGAAGCAGAAGAAGCCGGCTGACGCCAAGACCGCCTTTGCCGATGCCGAGAAAAAGTACGCGGAGGTGGTTGCGAAATTCCCAGAGTTTGATCGCGTCAATCGCGCGAAGTTCGGGCAGGCGCTCTGCTTCATCGCGCTCGAAGACTTCGAGAAGGCTATCAAAGTCCTCGACGCCATCCCCGCGGCGGAGCGTAACGGCGACTTAGCTCCGGTGCCATACATTCTCGCCGATTGCCACATTCGCACCGCGCCCGCTAAGGCCGAGGATGCGTTGCAGGACAATATCCTGCGCGAAAAACTCACCACCGCCGCTGGTCTGCTCGACACATTCATTGCCGCCAACCCGAAAGCCGATCAAACTGCCGACGCCATTCTGAAGTACGGTCACTGTTACAAGCGACTGGCGATCCAGTTCCCGCCGGGTAACGAGCGGAACGATGCCCTCAACAAGGCACGTGGGGCGCTGGAACGGCTGCCGCGGGAGTTCCCGCAATCGCCGCTCGTCGGAACGGCCCATCTCGAACGCGCCAAGGTGATCGCCCTGCAGGGCGATAAGAACGGCGCGATCAATGAATTGCGTGCGTTTGGGAACGATCCGCTCCAGAAATCGCCGGTAGCACCGTTGGGGATGATCTACCTTGCCACCTTGCTTCGCGAGCAGAATCAATCCGCACAGGCGGCGCAGGTTCTTCACGATGCGCGGCAGAAGTTCGAGGGTGGGCTGAACGCTGCACAAAAGAAAGAGTGGATCGCACTGCTCCGCTATCACCACGGAGTTGCACTTTTCGAAAGCGGCAAAGTGGCTGACGCCCGCACCACGTTTGATCAAGCGGCCCAGGCTGCCCCGGAACTGCCGATTGCCGTGGAGGCGATCCTGAAGGGGACGCAGTGTCAGGTGGAGGAACTGAAAAAGAAGATCGAAGCGCTCGAGAAGCAGAAGCAGCCGAATCTGAAGCCCGATCAACTCAAAGTGATCGAGAACCAGATCAAGGCCGTGAAAGCCGAACTGGCCAACGTCGGCAAGCAATTCGAACAGCGTGCCGAAACATACCGCGCCACCCACCCACAAAGTCCGGCTCGCGCTCGCATGCTCTACGATGCGGCCTGGGCCTACCGCGACTCCGACGCCGACGCCATCCCCGCCTACACGAAGTTGCTGGAGCAGTTCCCGGACACCTCGCTTGCCGTGGAAGCCCGACTGGAATTGGCCGAACTGCTCTCGGACAAAGGCAAACTGGATGACGCGATCAAACTGCTCAAGGCCGGCATTGAGGCCGAACCGACCGACAAGCCCACTCCGCCCGAAACCACCGATCGCATCCGCATTCGGCTCGGTATCGCACTCTTCGACAAGAAGGACTACGCCGCCGCGCAGGGGCAGTTTGATGCCGTCGGCAACAACGAGAAGTCGCTCTTGCGGGCACACGGGCTGTACCGTTCCGGAGAGTGTCTCCTTGCGCTCGGAAAGCCCGACGATGCGCAAAAGAAGCTCGCCATCTTCCGCGACAACGGCGCATTTCACAACATCGCCGGCGTGAGCGATCGCGCCACGCTGCGTCTGGGTCATGCGCTCGTGCAACTCAAGCAGTGGGACCAAGCGCGCCAGGCATTCGAAACCGTGATTAACCGCTTTGGCAACAACAACACCTGGGCGGTGGATGCCCGTTACGGCATTGGCTGGACATTCCAGAACCAAGCTCGCTACGACGACGCCGTGAACGCCTACGCTCTCGTCACGCAGGCGACGACCGACGACCGCGCTGGCCGGGCACACCTGCAAATCGGCTTGTGCCGCGCTGCGGCGAAGAAGTGGGGCGACGCCGGCAAAGCCTTCGCCACGGTTTACTTCGGCTACGACCTGCCGGACCTGAAGTACCCCGCCATGCTCGAACATGCGCGTGTGCTGGTCGAAGACAAGAAACCGGAAGAGGCGATCAAGTTGCTCCAACGTGTCCTCAAGGACGCTCCGAAAGACAGCGAATGGGCGAAAGCCGCCCAGGAGCGGCTGGAGAAGATCAAGAAGTGAGGGGCTGCATTTTCGGGTGGGCGACTCTCTCCGAGAGTCGCGGTCAGTTTCACAGAAACTGACCACCGACATTCGGAGAATGTCGGCCACCCGAAGAGACACCGACGGCCACCCGAAAGACGGAGAGTCAATGCCCATCAAGGGACGGTACACAGCGAGCGCGTGCGTGCTGTTCGAGCGGCCAGTGCCACTCGAACTGGTGGAGAGCGCACTCTCTGAGTTCAACGTGGTGAACCGCGTTCCGGAGATCACGAATTGGGTATTTGGCGGGCCAGCACTGACGCTGGCATTCCGGCCGGAGATCAATGGCTACGTCGCGGTCGATACCGTGGATCGACCGTGGCCCGATCACATGGGCGACCCGAAAACCGACGGCACGCTCTTCGGAGCGTGGGTGATGGGTCACTTCGGGCCGTTCACTTTCCCCGACGGCCTGAAGCGAGCCGCACAACACTCGTGGGGATGGCCGGAGGGGAAGACAATTCCGCAAAGGCACGCCGCGTTTGTCCGCATCCAGGCGAGCTATGTCTTCGGAAATGTGTCGGGCGATACACCGATCTTCCCGAACGGATACGATTCGCTGGCGGAGTTGGAGTTCATTACACGGGTGGCGCTGGCAATATTGCGGTTACCTGGTGCATTGTGCTATTTCAACCCGAATGGTGAGACACTCCGAAACGTCAGCAGTTTAGAGGAGTCGCTCGCGTTCGCCGCTGAAAGGAATATCCCGCCGCTCGACATCTATAGCAACGTGCGGCTCTTTAACGTCGATGACGGTTGGCTCTTGATGGATACCGTGGGCAACGGGCAACTCGGGATGCCGGACTTGCCCGACTTGGAAGCCTGCATGCACAGGGACAAAAAGTATAACCTGCAAGGAGTCGATGCGTTCCTGCGAAACACAACACTCTACGTATTGCGGCAGGGTGAAGTCTTTCGGGATGGTGACACGATCGATGGTCCCGGCAACGTGCGATGGCGGGCGTGGAATCGCCGCCGAAGTCTGATCGACCCGCCGCGTCGGACCATCCGTTTCTTCCCCCAGGACGGGACAGACCCGCCGGAAGTGCTGTTCCAGGATCGCGACGAGGAATAGATTCTGCGGCTCTCTTGGCGGAACATGGCAAAGAGTCGGCAGAACGGAGACGGAAGGATGCAAGTATTGCTGTGCTGTTTCGTGGGGATGGCGATCTCTGCTCCTCCGTCTGTTCCAACATAGATCAGTGCCGATTTTGCTCTGTTGAAACCTTGGGTCGGTTGTCGCTGAGTTGAGTTTAGTCGAAGTGGTTTTCTTCATGATCGCGACGACCTCCCCAAGGTTACCCAAACAGAGCAAGCCGATCTCACAGGCTGCAGAATCCAACACACGCTGCAATATCGTGGAGGTTCGTCCGATGGTCGACTTGTCCCTACTCCGCCACACCTGGGTCGCGGCCGCGTGTGCCGCGGTGGTGTTGTGCTTCACCTCTTCGCAACCGGCACACGCCTATGTCGAAGTGCCCATGAGTCTCGGCGATGTTCTGCGCCAGTCCACCAATGTCTGCGTGATGCAGGTCACGAAGGTGGACCGTGAGAAGAACCTCATCATCTACACGAAAGTGCAGGACCTCAAAGGCAAGCACCCACAGAACGAAATCAAGCACAACATCGGCCGCGGCGGACTGCGACCAGGCGAGTGGGAAGAGATCATGAAATGGGCCGAAGTCGGCAAGACGGCCGTCTTCTTCCACAATGGCGGCGCCAGCGAGACGTTCATTGGCGTGACGTGGTACCAGGCATACCCACAGGGAGAGTGGTGGGGCATGTCGCACGGCGAACCGTTCCTGCTTCGCAGTTACGCGGGGAAAGTGGACAAGTTCCCCGCTCTGCTCACCGAAATCCTCGACGGCAAGGAAGTGGTTGTGCCGTGTATGGTGGACGGCGACAAGGAAGCTCTCCACAAAAAGACGGCACGCATCCAGCGGATGAAAGCCAGCCTCAAGATCATCGACTATAACCCGAAACGCGACTTCGTCGGCTGGGGTGGCGAAGACATTCGCCGGCTCGCGGGGATGCCCGGCTTCGACCGCTACGCCGCACTCAGCAAACTCGACGCCGAAGTGCAATCAGTAACGACAATCGACTTCGACAACGACGGTAAACCGGACATCTGCCTGTGCGGCGCGAACAAGGTCGTGCTCTTGCAAAATGGTGGTGATGGCTTCATCGAAACAGCCCTGCCGGGTTTCAGCGGCGGCGCCCGCTCGGCGGTATGGGCCGATTGCAATGGCGATGGTCTGCCCGATTTGCTACTCGCCACGCCAACCGGTCCGCGGTTGTTCGTGAATCTCGGCAAGGGACAGTTCCGCGACGAAACGAATCGGCTACCCAAGGAAATCGCTTACAACCTCACAGCCGCGGCCTGGGGCGATTTCGATGGCGATGGCAAGCCGGACATCGCGCTGGCCAACGGTTTCCACGGTCTGCGTATCTACAAGAACATTCGGCCCGAATCGCCCAAGATCGTGACGCCGACAATCGGCGAGTGGCAGGCCATCGGCATCTTCCGCGCGAAGAACCCGGCGGACAACTTCAAGACCGCCTTCCCCATCGAGTCAGAGAAGTTCACTCCAACAAAGGAGTACAAGGGGAAACGGGACATGCCGACGCGGTGGGAGAAGAAGGACGTCAAACCCGGTGCTCCGCTCGGGTTGCCGGAGGTTGGCCAGAACTGCGCCACGTACGTCCACACCGAACTGGAAGTGCCAGTTGATGCCGAAGTGCCGGTTTCAATTGGCACCGGCGGCAACACCCTGACCGTCTGGGTGAACCGGGAGCAGATTTTCAGTGACGATAAGGGCAAAGAGGCACCGGTTGCGCTGACGCTCAAACTCAAGAAGGGTAAGAACGAACTCCTGGTGAAGATGTGCAACACGGACAAACAGCAATCGTTCCTGTTTGCGACCGGTCACACCGAGGGCGGCCCGCCAGGTCCGTGGTTTGAGAATGTTTCCACCGCGTGGGGATTCGGTCCAGATGGTCTTTGCTCCGACGTCAAGGGCGATACGCTCGCGGTCGCGGACTTCACCGGCGACGGCAAACCGGACATCCTCTACGGCGCGGGGACGGGGGTTCTGCTCGTCAATCAGGGTGGCCAGTTCGCGGTGAAGGCCGATAGCGGGATTTCGTACCGTCCGGGCAAAGTCGGCCCGGCGGTGTGCGACTTCGATGGCGACGGACACCTCGATCTCTTCATTCCGCAAGTCGATGGCAAGTGCAAATTGCTCCGCAACGACGGCACAGGCAAGTTCGCTGACGTGACCGCGCAGGCAGGCGATCTCGCGCAAAGCATTCCCGGTGCAGTTTCTGCCGCGTGGGGCGATTTCGATAACGATGGCAAGCCGGACCTGCTGGTGTGCTGCCTCAAAGGAAGCAACCGTTACTTCAAGAACGAGGGCGGCAAGTTTACCGAGAAAACACGGGACCTCGGTCTGCAACAGAAAGTGTTCAACACGCAAGCGGCGTGCTTCGTCGATCTCAACGGCGACGGGCAACTCGATCTCATTCTCAATAACGAGGGGCAGGAATCGTGTGTACTGTTTGGCGTGCAAACGCCCGGCGGTGCCAAGACGCCGGTCCTGGTGACGCTCAATGGCACCTCCACGCTCAATGGCGGAAAGGTGGTGGTGAAGGACATGAACGGCCAGAAAGTGGCGTGTAGCGCGGTGACCGGCGGCGACTGTCGCGGAAGCCAGAGCCTCGCGCCGCGTTTTGTGCTCACTCCGGGCGCGTACAAGTTCGAACTGATCGGTCCGGACGGCAAGTCTACCGTGAAGGAAGTCACCGTAACCGCTACGCCAATGCAGGTGAAGGCGCAGTAGGCGAACCCCGGCCGCAAGGGCGGTGGGTCACTGACACCCGCTGTCCTTGCGGCCGGGGTTTGCCCGGGTCGCACATACACGGATTACACACATGAATCTTCGTCTTGTTTGCTCTGTTCTCTGTGCTCTCTGCGGTGAATATTCCGTTTCCTCTGCGGCCGAACCCAGTCCGTGGGCCACGTACCGCGGTAATCCCCAACGCACCGGTAACACCGACAACCTGCCTGGCCCGGAGAAGCCCACCATTCTCTGGACAGTAAAATCAACCGATCACTTTTTGGCGTCACCGGTGCCGGTGAAAGACAGCATATACGTCGCTGGGATCGGTGCGTTCAACCGACCCTCGGCGTATCTCTTCCCGCTCGCTGCGAAGACTCCACCCGCGGCAACCTGGACCAAGTCGGCGCCATATCTGAAGCTGGCATCGGTCAGTTCGCCGGCGCTGGCGGGGGACTTGCTTGTCTTCGGCGATGGGTTGCACCAGGATTCCGGCGGCGTGTTGCATTGCGTGAACGCGACCACAAGCAAGCCGCTGTGGCAACTCGTCATGCCAGGCAACCTCATTCACATGGAAGGCGCCCCCACCGTCGTGGACGGCAAGGTGTTCATGGGCGGCGGCAGCGCGGGTGCATTCTGCGTCGATCTGAACAAGGCGACACTCGATGGCAAGGACTACGACCTCGCCACTGTGGTGAAGATGCAAGAAGCGAAGTGGAAAGAGTTGCAAGCCAAGTACGAAGCGGACAAAAAGAAAGACCCGGACTTCGCGATTCCGCCCGACGATAGCCAGCTTTTGAAATTTGCGCCGAAAAAAGTGTGGCAGAAGGGCGAAGGAAAGTGGCACGTCGATGCGCCAGTGAATGTTGCAGGCGACATGGTGTTCGTACCCACCGCGTATCTCGAAAAAGAGAAGACCGGCGAGCGTGCGATTTACGCTCTCAAGGCCGACACGGGCGAGACGGTGTGGAAGAAGGAACTCAAGTTCAATCCGTGGGGCGGAGCAACCATCGCGGGCGATCTGGTCATTGTGCCGGGTAGCTCTGTCGGGTTCTACTACAAGGAACTGAAGCTCGCGAAGGGCGACATCACCGCATTCGATTTGAAGACCGGCGACGTGAAATGGACCAAGGCAGTCCCGCAAGGCGGCGTGCTCGGTTGCGTGGCCGTGAGTGATGGGTTGGCCGTCTGCACCGCAACCGATGGCAAGGTGAGAGCGTACAAACTCGGTGACGGTGAACGAGCGTGGCTTTACGATGCGAAAATGCCGTTCTTCGCGCCGCCCGCCGTGGCTGGCGGAGTGGTGTACGTAGCGGATCTGGGTGGCACGGTTCACGCCATTGACCTGAAGACAGGTAACGCGAAGTGGACACTCTCGATCGCAAAAGAGACCGGCGCGCCGGGCATGATCTACGGTGGGATCACCGTGATCGGCGGTAAACTCGTCGTCGCCACATGTAACCTCGATGGTCCGTGGATCAACAAGGAAACTGTGCTGGTATGCATCGGAACGAAGTAATGCGATTTGGAAGGAGACAACAATGAAACGCCTTGCGATCACCCTCGGTTGCGTCGCCCTTCTCACTTTGGTCGGGCAAACGCCGGCGGAGGAGAAAAAGTCCGGGGTCGTGGTGGATAAGGCCAAGAAGACCGTGACGATCGACGCGAAGGTCGCCCCACGCAAGCTCGAACACCTCAAGGGTGAGGTGTATCCCATCGAGTTGATTGCGTGCTGGCCGCACCCCCGCGGGAAGAAAGCTCACGAAACTGTCGTGACCATTGAAGCCGAACCGTCGGAAGTTCACAAGGGACTGGAAGAACTGGGCCTCAAGCCCGGCAAGCCGGCCCTTGGTGCTGCGCCGAAAGAAGGCGACCCCGATCCGAAGCCAGAGGGGCCGGAGGTAAACGTGTTCATCGAAGTACCCGACGGCGCGGGCGTCGCCAAACGCCTCACGCTCGACAAGGTACTCATGGACCCGAAGACGAAAAAGCCCGCTCCCAAGATGACGTTCATCTTCACCGGCTCGGTGATGTCTGCCGTCGATCCCAATAAGCCCGATGTCAAGAAATATGGTGCCGATGTGACGGGTTCGCTCATTGCACTTTTCCCCGTCACAAACGAAACCGTACTCCAGACCGGCTGGACGATGAAGGAAGAGAAATTTCTCAAACTGGAAGTGCGGCCGGGAGTGTTGCCGAAAGAAGGCACACCCGTGAAGTTAGTGATCGAAGCCAAGTAGTGCGCGAGTGTGGATGGAAGACATTATCCAGGAGATCCGACCGTGTCGATTTTCCGCCGAAGTCTTTTTCTTCCTGCGCTCGCGTTGGCGGGTTGCGGACAGCAGCCGACAGCCGATTCCACAACCGCGCCACCGGTGGTTGTGGTTACACCGCCATCAGCAGTTGCTGCTGCAACCCCCACTCCAAAACCACAATCGCAAGCGGAACCGCAACTGCCGGCCCCCGCACCTCCGACCTTCGACTTTCCCCCAGACCTGACCGGTAAAGCACTGGCGCGTGTGCTCGCGCCCGATACCTCGCGTCCACTTCCTCAGGAGCGAGCCATACCCGCTCCCAAGCCGCGAGCTGTTCCTGCAACGATCCTCGAACCCAACACCCTCACGCAAGTCCGCTACGTTCCGCCATCGCTGCCACTGGCCAAGTTACCGGCGGCAAAGCCCACCAACCCCACCGAAAAGGTTCCACTCGATCTCGGTATGGGTGCTGAAGCTTTGCCCACGAAGCCCGTGTTGCCCGTTGTGGCCATGGACACTCCACGTGCCCCCGACGTGAATCTTCCCCCCACCCCTCCGGTACTTGGGCGCCCCGTGGTCGATCGTGTTTCCGTGGATGATCCAACGAATGAATCCGGCAACGCGGCAATTGTGGCCGAATCGGTCAAAGTTCCGCTGACGCCGAGCGGTTTCCTCAAGGTCGTGGTGCCTGATCCGTTTGAACTGGGTGCACAGGTGAAGCCGAACGTACCCGCGACCGCCGAACCACGGGTTATGCCCGTCCCGGTGATTCCTCAACGCGTGAAGTGATCAGAGTAGTGGGCACACTCCGTGTGCCGTCAAAGACAAAGACACGGAGTGTGCCTACTAATTTGAGAATGCGGCACGCCGAAACTTCGGCGTGCCGCAGGCGTTTGGCAAGACACCAATTGCGAACGCAATTCATTCAATCGCCGGTTGTCTTGGACATGCTCCGCAGGACCAGATGGTCTCTCTTCGCGTTCATGATGATGAGCAGTTTCGCCTCCGGCACGAGGATGAGGTGCTCATCGAGCGCCACACGCGGTTGCTTTCCCCACACATCGATTAGTTCATCGAACTCTGGCAGTGCGGAGAAGGAAGCCGTGCCTGGTGCAGTGGTTTCCGCGTTCCGGTTATTGTGAATACTGACAGCGATTGTCTTTTTCTCTCGTGGGCGAGCCCCCACCGTTATCGGGCTAATCTTCAGGAAGTAGCCGTTGCCCGACACGGCAGGTACGTACCACGTTCCGCTTCCCCGGCCGATCCCTCCGACTCGTTGATCCTGCCCCTTCTGGTTCATCACGATGCCGTTGCCGTACAGGTTGCCGTCGGTGCCGAAGAATGGAACCTCCGCGACGTCCTTTCGGACGGACCACTTCCGGTTTTGCACAGTCAGAATGTTCGTTTTCTGATGGGGGCTCCAGCCGTCGAAGTTGGAGAACGCCATTCCGTCGGGTGAAGCGCGGATCATGTTCCAGTGTAGGTTCAGTCCGCCCGGGTTAGACCCTTCGATTGCAGCCAAGCTATTGTTCTGGACATCAATGAGAACCGGGTCGCCGAAGGTGCCAATGGCCAGCATCGGACCATCGGTGCGCGAGCCCATTGCGATCCAGTTCAGCCCCTGCGTGGGCGAAGTGGCGTCATACATCTTTTGCAGGCTCGGCAGCGAGTAGACGCGCATGATGTTCGAACTGCGAACATAGACCACCGCTCGCGTCAGACCGGCGGCAAGCCGCACATCGCCGGTGTCGGCTTGGACCGTGTTCAGTCGCGCGGTGCTCACGTCGAAGATCCCCAATTTCCCTCTATCCGGGAAGTGCATAACGATGTAGCGCCCACCGCCGCCAATGGCGAGTTGCCCGACTTTGTCTTCCAGTTCGAGGTTGCTCGGATCGGCCGGTAGGGTTGGCGGAGTGATTTGCGGCACCTGCCCGGTCACTGGACGGAGTTCGAAGACATCTTTCGGCTTCTGCGGAGTGAACGAATTGCCCCCATTGTTATTGCCGCCGTTGTTATTGTTGTTGTTTCGGTTGTTGTTATTGTTATTATTGCTATTATTTCGATTGTTGTTATTGTTGTTTCGGTTCCAGAAGCTGTTCGATTGGCTCGAAGCGGTCTCTTCGTAATCGATCTGCGTGAACAGGAACCAACCCGTCAGCGCCAGTCCACTGAGAACAAACATCAGCCCCAGCCCGCCGCTGAGGAGCACAATCATCGCAGATCCGCCTTTACGAATGGGTTCCTCATCGTCGTCGTCGCTCTTGCGTTTTTTGGCCGACGTTGCCACGGTGGTGCCGGGTAGTGCGCCAGGCGTGACGTGCAGCTCGTATGGCGGCTGCCCCGCTTCCGGCACCGTGGCCGGTTTCTTGAATTCGACGGTCAGCTCCGCTTCGCACCGCGGGCAGACAACCGTGAATGCCTGCCGTGCCTCGGTGACGGGAAACGTGTGGCTGCACTTCGAACACTTCACGTCCTGGGGCATGGAAGCACCTGAGTAACGGTGTGGGGTGTTGTTATTTTTCCCAATTCACCCCGCATGTGCAAGCGCTGGGGAGTAAAAGAAGAGGAGAACAGGACCTGCAGAGAGACGCAAAGACGAGGAACCGCAGATGCCGCAGATAAACACGGATTCAGGCAGGATAACAGGATTAACATGATTCTGAATTTCAATCCTACTCCAACCTGCCATCCTGTCTCAAATTCTCTGCTCTGATCTGCGTCTTTCTGCGTTATCTGCGGCTCCTCCTCTGCTCGTCTTTCTGCGTTTATCTACCGACTTACCTTGACGCAGTTCCTGTTCTGTAGTGTGCTAAGCGTGGTTGTCACTCACGGAGTTCTGCGATGGGCATGGAAAACTACACGCGACACCAGCAAGGAATCATCAAGCGATACTACGAGAACATCGACAAGGTCGCGTGGCAACGGCTGTCGGAACTGGTCGCCGATCTGTATCTGGCAGAAGGCAAGAAGCGCGACAAACTCTGGACTTCCGCGGTCGGCTTCATGCAGAAGCTCAAGGTACCGCAAACTCGCATCGACGCCATCGTTGCCAAGAAAGATGTGGAGGCGCTGGCCAAGCTCGTGAAGGAATTGATGGGCAAGGAATAGGTTGCGCTACGCGCCGAACAAGAATCGCAACACCTCATCGAATCGCCCACCCCACGCCACTTCGTGATGTGTCGCTCCGGGTACTTCAACATACCGGAACTGTTCACCTTCGCGAAGTCCATACTTCGCGAAGAACGCCGCCAAGCGTCGCGTCCGGCGAATGGTGGCGTCAGAAGCGGCCTGGGTGTGACCCTCGTATTCACCCACATCCAGCCACACCCGACAATTGCGTAGCCAATCCGGCGACACCATCACCGTCCGCAAGAAATACTCGCGATCCCACCACAACGACGGCGACATGGCCGCACACTTACCGAACACGTCGGGATACCACTTGCACAGGTGGAGTGAGATCAGCCCACCCATCGACGATCCGCCGATGGCGGTATGTTCTCGTTCCGGCAGCGTGCGGTAAGTGGCGTCGATAAATGGCTTCACTTCTTCGACTAGAAAACGGCCGTATTCGTGCGACAAGTCCTTCGGGTGTTCAGATCCGCGGCGCAGCGGACCGTATTCGGACAGCCGATCGGGTGTGTTCGCCACTCCCACGATGATGAGCGGTTCCACGTGGCCCGCTTGGATTTCGCGCTCCGCGACATCACCCACACCCCACGGCACCCCTCCGAACGCCGTGTGGGGATCGAAGAGATTCTGACCGTCGTGCATGTAGAAAACCGGATAGCGGCGGTTCGGTTCCAGTCCGTAACCGGGCGGCAGCCACACGCTGAGAGTGCGCGCATGCGGCAAAAAGCACGAACTGAAGTCGGGATAGTAGTCGATCATTCACGGTCCAGAAACAAACCAACCCCACTACTTTGATTCCGCCTTCAACGTAAGATTCGCTTTGTTGGCTTCGCCCCGCGACGGCTGTGTTGAAATCTTCGGTTGAGGTTGTCGCAATCGCAAATGAGAACGCACCCAGGCGGGTTCTCATTTATTCAACCGGCAAATGAGAAGCCGCTCGGCGTGTTCTCATTTACTGAACTGGCGGAGAGCTTCGTCATGCTCAGCCCCAATGACATCGTATCGGCGCTCGAAGCCGCCGGGTTTACTCACCTCGTGTGGATTCCCGATAGCCATCTCGGCACGTGGGAACCGGCATTGCGGAGCTCGCGTGTGGCGCTCATTCGCGTCTGTCGCGAGGGCGAAGCAGTCGGCGTGGCCATCGGACTGATGCTCGGCGGCGCAAAGCCACTGGTAGCGATTCAATGCACGGGCTTCTTCGAGGCTGGCGACGCTGTTCGGAATGCAGCCTACGACCTGAAGCTCCCGCTCAAACTCATTATCGGCGTGCGCAGCGAACGGGCCGCAAAAACGGGCAAGAGTACGGATAACTGCCCGCGCTTTGCCGAGAGGATTGTGGCGGCGTGGGAATTGCCGCACGCGCGGTTTGACCCGGCGGAAGCGGAAGCAGCAGAACTGGCGGGTGTCCTGAAGTCCCTGGCCGATCAACCAACCCCGGCCGCGATTCTCTGGGCGGAGTAGCCCAGGCGGAGTGAAGCCATGATAACGCATCGCGAAGCGCTCGAAGTGCTGGCCGCGCACCGCCGCGAACAGATTGTCGTGACGACGATGGGTTCGGTCGCGATCTGGCCGCAACTCTCTAATTCGCCACTCGACTTCCACTATCTGCCGTCGAGCATGGGCCAGGGGGTGCCGGTCGGCCTCGGTTTATGCCTTGCACAACCCGGCAATAATCGTGGCGTGATCGTGCTGACCGGCGATGGCGGTACGCTCATGAACCTCGGTTGTATTGTCACAGCAGCGCAATTCGCAGTTCCGCTGTACATACTGCTGATCGATAACGGCCTTTATGAAGTGACCGGCGGTCAAGCCGTGGCGAACGCACGACACACAAACTTCGCTGCCCTCGCGCGGGCGGTTGGCTTTACACGCGTGTATGAATGTGGTGAGCGGAGCGAATGGGAATCGGTCGCAAGCGAATCACTGACTGGGAGCGGACCGGTTTTTGTGTGGCTGAAAGTGGAGGGGGAATTGGGGAAGCCCACACCCGCTCCGCCGCGACCAATGGCCGAGCAGATCTCGCGGCTGCGGGAGGCTTTGGCGAATCGAACGGCGTAGGCGAACGACGCGGTGTTAGCCCGCCGAGATCTTTACGCCGCCAATCGGCCCGAGTCTTCTTGTGTGACTTGCAGACGTGCGACGAGAATTGGCTTCTTGGCCTTCAGCACGAGAACGCGGCCGATCCAGCGTTCGAGCAGTAATAGCGGGAAGATACGCCAGGTGTGGGGGAGTTCTCCGCGGCGGAGGTGTCGCTTGGCGACACGGTGTTCGGCGAAGCGAGCAAAGGTGCGGCGGAGTTCGCGGGCGGTTGTCTTGGGCGCGGTGGCGGGATCTTGTGGCCGACGCCACCACAACCGCTGCAGCGGAAGTAGGATATCCTGCCAGAAGGCGGCATCGAAGCGAGCCGGGAATAGCGCGATTACCTTTCCGCCGGGTTTGAGAACGCGAAAGAGTTCGTCCACGCGAGCCGGGTCCGGTTCGGCGGGTTCGTAGAGTGCGTTCCACGTCACGACGTCGAACGAGCTATCGGTAAAGGGCAATCGTGGACCGTCAATGTGGGCAAATGCGACTGGCAGCCCATGCCGGGCGAAGTTGTCGCGAACAAGATGCGGATATTCGCCCGGCGCGGCGGCGACGGTGACGTTTGTTCCGGTGCGTGCATAGTGAACCGCGTCGGTGCCCAGCCCGCAGCCAAGAATGAGTAAGGACTCGCCGGGGTGCCGGCCAAACTCTAGCGCGGGGACAAGCCAAGTGCCGTGTCGCTGGTACCTTTTTTGCTCTAATTCCTCAAACCACGCGGCGGAAAATGGCTCGCCCTCGCGGCGATTGGGTCGGACGGTTGGCGGGCGAATCAGTTCGCGTGTGGCGACAACGTGCGGATCCGGCAGTGGGAACGAAAGCCCCGATCCATCCGCAACGGTAGGCGGCATGGCGAAATCCGAAGAGCTGGGCGTCTCGTCGGCGAACAGTTTCAGATGTCCGAACTCGCCGTCCATGGCGCACCGCATCGGCCCGAGTAAGATGACCGCACGCAATAGCGAGGGTAGGTGGCGGAGTCAAGAGGGAAGTGGGCGAACCCTGCCAGCAAGGGCAGTGGGTGTTCCGAAACCCACTGCCCTTGCTGGCAGGGTTCGCCACAAAACGAGAACAGCGGTGCAATATGTCCGGTCCTAGTGGAGGTACCATGAGCCGATTGTGGGATGCGGTGAAGCGGACCGTGACCGGCGACGCCAGCCCGCCGCCGGACCTGGAGGCGACGCTTGCCGATCTCCGTACCAAGACGCCAACTCCAATCTTTTGGCTATTGGGTAAAACGCAATCCGGCAAAACGTCCGTAATTCGGTTCCTCACAGGCGCCGAAGACGCGGCAATCGGTTCTGGCTTTCGCCCATGTACCAAGACTTCCCGGCTTTACCAGTTCCCCACGGCGGATGCTCCACTCCTCACTTTCCTCGATACCCGCGGCGTCGATGAACCCGGTTATGACCCTGCCGAGGACATTGCGGCGTTCGATCCAAAGGCACACGTGGTTCTTGTGACGGTAAAGGCCACCGATTTCGCACAGGGCAATGTGCGATCCGCGCTCGAACGCATTCGCGTTGCCAGCCCGTCGCGTCCCGTCGTTCTCGCGATCACCACTTTGCACGAGGCGATTCCACGCCAGCCGCATCCCGAGCCGTACCCATTTGGCATGCTGGCCGTAACCCCCCGCGCCGCACTGAGCGAAGGCACATGGTCCTCTCCTCCTCCGCTTCCTCTACTTCAGTGCATCGATGAACACCGCCGGGCATTCGATGGGTTGTTTGATGCCTGCGTGCCAATCGATTTGACGAAGCCAGAAGACGGTTTTCCCGAACCCAACTATGGTGGCGAACAACTCAAACAGACACTTCTTGGTGTGCTGCCCGCCGCGTACCGACAAACGCTTCTGCGGTTGAAGGAAGCGACCGACGTGTTGAAAGATGCCCACCTTCGCCATGCAATGCCGATCGTTCTCGCCTATACGTCGGTGGCCGGGACCGCGGGTGCTGTGCCGCTGCCGTTTGTGGACATGGTGATTCTGCCGGGTATCCAGGCGCGGATGGCCCATCACCTGGCGCTGATTTACGGCCAACCCATGACTCCCGAACGCCTGAAGGAACTTGGCGCCGCCGTCGGCGTGGGGATGGTGGCGCGAACACTGGTGCGGCAAGCGGTGAAGTTTATCCCAGTGGTCGGCTCGGCAGTCGGCGCGACCGTGGCCGCAGCCAGTACCTACGCACTGGGTCGCGCGCTGTGCTACTACTTCGAAGCCGTTTGCGAGGGACATATCCCGACTCCCGACGCGCTGCGGAAGTTCTACCACGAGCAATACGCGGCCGCTGAGAAGCAGTGGAAAGTCGACCACCCCAAGGGGGAGAAGTAGACGCTTGGGTCGGTTTTACCCGAAATACATCTCAGGGGTTGAAACCCCTGGAAGAGAATCGCTGCCCACCGACGAGATTCCTCATGACTCGCTTTCGCCTGATCCTGCTCGCTGTAATCTTCGTCGCGCCGTTCGCGTTCATGATTGGTGTGGGTGGTTATCACCTGTGGGCGACCGGCTGGATGATCTACGCGTGGCCGCCGATGATCCTCTGCATGGCCGTCGCGTACCTCCTCGCGTGGTGGTGGACGCGACGGAGTAATCTCCCGCCGACCGATGCCAACCGCCCCGGCTACTGGACCGACCGCGACAAACTCGCGTGGGAGAAAGTGACCGAAAAGGCGAAATCGTTTGAGAAGGTGACGACCGAACAACTCGAAAACCCCAAACACTACACCGACTTGGCCCTCGAACTCGCGAAACAGGTCAGCGAGGTTTACAATCCCAACGCCGCCGATCCATTCGAGAACCTGACACTGCCCGAGGTGCTCGTGTGTATCGAGCTCGCCGCCGCCGATCTCGATGAACTTGTGCAGAAGTACGTACCTGGTTCGCACATGCTCCGCATCCGCGACATCAAGCGGGCACGCAAAGCGGTTGAGTGGTACAAAACGGGACAGAATATCTACTGGGCCGGAGCCGCGCTCTTTGATCCGGTGCAAACGGCTCTCCGTTACTTCGCGTCGAGAACGGTACTCGGCAACTTGCTTAACCGGCTCCAGAGCAACATTCTTCTCTGGTTCCACACGGCTTTTATCCACAACCTCGGCCACTACCTCATCGAATTGAACAGTGGACGGTTGAAGGTCGGCGTGAAACGCTATCGGGAACTGCTCGCCCAACAGCAAGCGATTCCAACCGATGAACCGTCCGCACGCTCCGCCCCAACACCAGCCGAGATGGAGGAAGCAGCCGTGGCCGCGGCCGCCAACACGGCGACTGGCCCCAAGCCTATCACGCTTGGCGTGCTGGGGGCGGTGAAGGCGGGTAAGTCGAGCTTGGTGAATGCGCTCCTGGGCCGCAACGCCGCGACTGTGGATCGCCTGCCGGTCGCCGCAGGCATCCGCTACGAATACACGCTCCCCGCCGGTCAGCCGGTCAGCATCCTCGATACGAGCGGTTACGGCGAGAACGGCCCAACGGATGAAGATTTCGGTGCGGCAGTGGAAGCATCACGCGACGCCGATCTGATTCTGCTCGTCACACAAGCGACCAACCCTGGCCGTAAGCCCGATGTCGATCTTCTCGATCGGCTTCGCGCGTGGTTTGCGGCCAAGCCACACTTGCGCATGCCGCCGGTGCTTGTCGCGGTTTCACATATCGACTTACTGAGTCCGAAAGCGGAATGGATGCCGCCCTATAACTGGAAGACCGGCACGCGGCCGAAGGAAGCCAATATCCGCGAGTGCGTGAGTGTGGTGAAGGAGCAACTCGCTGACCGGGCAACAGACATCATACCCGTATGCGGCCGCGAGGGTGAGCGAACCGGCATCGTGGAAGAACTGGTCCCCGCAATGGTGTCGCACTTGGATCATGCGCGCGGAACGGCGGTGTTGAAGGCATTCGAAGAGGAATCGGCCGCTGGGAAGTACGAGAAACTCGGCACGCAGGTGGTCGAAGGCGGTAAGAAGATGATCGGCATCCTGCGAGACGTGTTCAAGAAGAAGTGATCCTCGGCGTACTTCGGAAGTCTGGATGTTAGCGGCGCGTTCGCTCCTGGTGCCACACGGAACTGGTTGTCTTTGTTTTTCCCACCCCATTCCCACCCCTTGAGGTCGCTTTTTATGCGTCTCCTCTCCTGTGCTTTCTTGGTGTGCGCGACTTCCTTCGCGGTTGTCGCGGCGGATGAGTTCAAGCCCATCTTCAACGGCAAGAATCTCGATGGCTGGCAGACAAAAGCCTCCGGCAAAAACAAAGCCATGCCGCTCGACGGCAAGACCGAAGCCTTCGATGGCCGATTCGTCGTCAAGGACGACGAACTGGTCATCGACCCCAAAGTGAAGGGCGACCGCTACATCGAAACCGTTCACCAGTTCAGCGGCGACTTTACGATTCGCTACGACTTCAAACCGGCGGAAGGGTGTAATAACGATACACTTCTGCTCGGCACGAAGTTCGACATCAAGGCGGGTGGGAAGGATACCGTGAAGGGTGTGAAAATCGGTGAGTGGAACACAATGGAAATCGCGGTGAAGGGTGGCTCGGCCGATTTCATCGTCAACGGCCAGAAAATCGCGACGCAGAAAACGAAGGGGGAAAAAGGTCCACTCATTCTCCGAGCCGAATTCGGCCCGATTGTTTACAAGAACATCCGTGCCACTGCAGGGAAATAGGGGGTGAGTTGTTCGTGGTGAGTGGTGAGTTGAACCTGGCGTCTGCTTCTCACCACTCACGACCGGTGCAACCTAGTTCATGGCGGAGACGCATTTCGGTTACGCGCCAACGTCACTTATCTTTCGGCGTCGGAGCAGGATCCGGGGCGTTCTTCTTCGCGTCGTCCTGCGCCTTCTTTGCTGCCTCCAGTTCCTCGATCTTCTTTGTCAGCGCCTGGATTCGCTCCGGTGTGATCCCGCTCGGGTTCGCGGGCGGACATGGTGGACATGGCGGGCAGGCGGGGCCAACCCCTTGGGCCTGAATGCCTTGGGCCTGAATACCCTGAATGCCCTGCGCAACTGGTGGGCCAACCACCTGTCCCTGAATGAACGACCCGGAAACTCCCTGCAGCGAACCCGCCCCGACACCCATTGGTACACCCATCGGAATCCCCGATACCCCCATCGGGATACCCGTGAATCCCTGCGCCTGAGCTGTTTGCGTCCCGGAGATTCGGATCGTTGTCTCGGGTGCTTCAGTAAGCGGGACCAACTTGATCCACGGAATCGGAATCTGAATCGTCGTCATGGTAAGCGCGAAATGCGTCTTCTGTTTCGTGCTGACTGTCGCGTTGCTCACTCCGCCAACCCCGAACGGGACTCCACCGGCCACGCCCATCGGTTGAACCCCAAATGGCTGTGCTCCAAATCCAAAGGCACCCTGTGGCATCCCCATTATTCCTTGTGGACTACCGGGCACTCCTTGTGGGAAACCAGGTACTCCTTGCGGCGCACCGGACACCCCTTGTGGCGCGCCGGTCACATTCTGGCAATTTTCAGATGGACAGGGAGGCGTCTTGACGATCACCCTCTGCTGAGGGGCGTGAACCACAATCTCTTCGTTCCCGGGCGGACAGCCATCTGCTGGTGGGCACTCTGTCCCAGTATTTGAATAGGGTAAATTGCGGCACCCTGTCGCGCTGAGGACTAAAACAATCGCTGCCGTTACTGCACTTCCGCGCCACATGATGGGCCTCCGCGCGCAATTAACCGCAAGGCTGCACGAATCTGCAAAAATCGTATCGACCGCCCAATCGAAAAAATTGAGCGAAGAACGCACTCAACAGTCTCGCGCAAAAGTAAATGTAACTTCGTGGGGCTATAATCCGGGAGGATCGAGTAAACAAGATCAGCCGAAGTGTGAAAATGAACCGTGGCGACCGAAGGTCGCCACGTGAGTGGTCGGCGAGCAACAATTTCAGTGCGATGGCGGAACCGGGGGGGGTACCATCTTCTTCTGACTCTCATCGAGAGCTTTTTGGAGAGCGTTTACCCGCTCTTCGAGTTTTCCCAAATCGGTCGATTGAGTGGTGAGCGTATTCGTGTTCTCTTTCACCTGTCCGCTCAGCACCTTGACCTGCGTTTTCAGGCTCTCTACATCCTTTTGAGTTGTCAGAACATCGGTACGTAAGAGTTCAAGGCGTGTCTCCAACTTCAAGAACTGTTGGGTGAGGTCGTCTCCCGGCTGTGCGGGCGCCCCTTGCGGGGTGCCGGATGGTTTCTCGCCAGCAGCACCCTGGTTCTTCCCCTGCGCGGCCAAAGCGGCAAGGAGGAGGCGGAGTTGAACGTCTGAACTGGAACCAGTCACACCAAACGGTGAAGCCCCTCCCCCCAATGCAAACGCGGTCGGAGAAGCAAAATTCTGCGCACCGAAAGCCGACATTCCAAAAGCTTGCGCCCCAAAGGGCTGCATCCCAAACGCTTGCATCCCAAATGGCTGCGCTCCAAACGCTTGCGCCCCAAAGACTTGCGTCCCAGATGGCTGTACTCCAAATGTTTGCGCACCGAAGGTTGCTGCTCCCGTCACGGGAATCGTATGGAACGTTGTCACGGGGACCGTTTGGTATGTCGTTACCGGCACGGCATGGAACGTTGTCACAGGCACCGTATGGTATCCCTGAACTTGTCCTTGGCCAGGAACACCTTGGGGCTGCCCGGGAATACCCTGAGGCTTGGGAGCGCCAGGCACACCTTGTGGCGCTCCGGACGGAGTTTCGCTGATACACCCCGATTTACATATCCCACAACCGGGGAATAACTTACGCCATCCTTTGGTTTCTGCGCAACCTGCTTGCTGGAACACAACCTCCGGCGTCGTCATGATGACGCGAACGCGGGGAGCGTGTGAAGGGCGACACGGGGTAGGGCAAGCGACCGGCGGACACGTCGGTGGGCAGGGGTCCGGTGGACATGGGAATTCAGCAACGGGTGTTGGGCTGCTCACGACTGGCGCAGGTGCCGACGTTGGCATCGGTTGAGGTAACGGATACGACACGGGCGGGTCTGCAGCCCAACCGGAGCCGGTCCAAGTCGAGCACAGACAGGCGGAAATGAGGCCGGCGATCCACATGGTACGCATGAGGCATCCTTCCCTGGATGGACACCGCCCAATCGCTAAGCGGATAGTCTCCGTTTTCTTCGACCGTCACCGCACTCCGACTTTGCCGAAAGCACTCACCAGGAAACGAAGATACCGGGCGATGGCCCTTGACCCCATCACCCGGTACCTCAGTTTGACCCGCTCACGAAACCGGGGCCCATTATCGATTAATCGCGACGGTGTTGCCTCCCGTCGCTTGCTTTCGCGCTGCAACCCGCTTCGCTTCCTTCTCAGCAAGTTGCTTTTGCAATGCCGCGATGTCCGAAAGATCGCGATCGATAGCCGCGACGATCGGCTGCTTGGCAGGCGCCCTCCGCGATTCCATGTCGTCTGGCAAATCCTTCCCCCCGCTCGATCCACCTCCACCAGTCTTGGGTGTCGTGGGAGCAGCATATCCCATTCCCTTCCGAATCGCGCTGAGTTCGGCAAGTATTTTCTGATTGGTTGCTTTGACTGTTGCCAGATCCGCTTTCAAGGTGCTGATGTCCTGGGAACTCACACTACTCGTCGTTCCACCAACGATCTGGCACCCGCGATTGATTAGATTCAACCAATTCTGAAGACCTTGTGCCTCCGCATCGGTCGGAGGCCGCGTTCCGGATGGGAAAATGCCCGAAGGGAAGACGCCCGAAGGGAAAACACCGTAGGACGTTACGCCCGAAGGGAAGACACCGTAGGACGTTATGCCCGAAGGGAAGACGCCCGAAGGGAAAACACCGTAGGACGTTACGCCCGAAGGGAAGACACCGTAGGATGATACACCGGAGGGGAAGATGCCATAAGACTGCACCCCAGACGGAGCCACGCCGTACGATCCCGGGACCGCAACACCAGACGGAGCGGAGCCCCAAGTCAATCCGAAAAAGTGCGTTCCCTTCGGGTGGTATGCGAACGCGGGACTTGCTATGCCGACCAACGTGATGAGGCTTGCAGCGAGGATACGGGCTGACATTCGGAGTCTCCTTCTCACAGTGGTGTAAATTTGGGAAATTTGCGGACTTATGTCAATATGGGCAATCGGCGATGGCAAGGCAAATCAATTCGGCTCCCCAATCCTCGAATCAGTCTCCTCAGTGATGGCGCAACGCGAACTTCTTATACATGAAGCCGCTGGAAGTGTCACGTTACTTAACGAGCCGCGTCGCAGGAGTAGATGAGAACCCGACAGGCCGTGTTCTCATCTCTCGCAAGGGAGCGGGCAGCGATCCCCGCTCCCTTGCGGTCGCGGCTCGTTAAGCAACGTGACACTTCCAGCGGGTTTATGTATTATGCCAGCCTTTTACTTGATCCCACTGGATGGGGTGGATCGCATGGGAACAAATAGACCGGCACGGCACCTGCTGCCTCTAGGGCAAGTTTCTGGATTGTCTGAACAACTTCGTCCGGCGCTTCTGTGCTGTAGAGAACGACAATTCCTTCCGGAGAATCCTCTCCGGTCGGATTATTCCCCGAACTGGTCGATACGACAGCAGTACCGACCGGATGGCTACGCAATTTGGTGCGACAGCGATCGAGGGCGGCTTTCAAGTCGGATTGTGGAGAAAGCACGGGAATGCTCCAGTTGTGGAAGGCGATTCTCATGCTAGCACCGATATGAGGGCGCCTCAACCACCAGGGGTTTCGTCGGGGTTGTACTGAACATTGCCGATATCGAGATCCTGGAACACCCACTGAATCGGGTTTGCCCACGTGAACCCGCTGGTACTGCCTGCAAACAACAGGCCAACAGGGTGGTACAAGCCGTCGTCTGCTAACCCAAGGATGAATGACCCCGAGTCGCCGGGTTGGCTGAACAGACCGTTGTTGCCCACGATTTGGATTTGCCCCGTGAAATAGCCATACGGCCCTGTCCCCTCCCCATAGGGGATATTTGGGTCCGCATCCAGACCATTGATCGTTCCTTCCGTATAGCCGGAGGTCCGGCCTTCCTTGATAACCTGCATGCCCACGTGACAGTCAATCAGTGTTGGATCAAATGGGATATCGTTGTGGAATCGTGCCGCACAGTGTTTCGCCGATGTCCAGGCCAAAGCTGCGTCCACTCGGTTCGGAGCGGAGTACATGAGTGGCGAGTCACTGAAGTTCAGGGGCACGAACCGAACCAATTGGGCAATCTTGTGCTGCCCACCTCCGGCGTCCGCAATGCCCGGTTGGAGTATTTCGGTCCCAATCGAGGCTTGGTTCACGTTCGCCAGAATGTGATTGTTGCTGAGAATGCACTTCTGACCGTCTGGAAAGCCGTCACTCGGGTTCCGGAATACCCGACACCCAATACTCCCGGTTAGCCCGGTTGCCGTCGAGATTGAGGCACCGAAGTCGGCTGGATCTTCAGACGTTTGGTATCCCCCCAATCGTGGTTGCCCCACCTCGACGACATCGAAGAAGACCTTCTCACCCTTGACTGATTCGTGCGGCGGAACAAGCATTTGTGAATGAACCTGGTCGACATCAGCTTTCGTACGCACCATCACCAGGACGCCGCGCTTGCCGGTCGGGCGCCCGTCTGACCATTTCTGCCCGAAGCTCGTCGCGACCACATTCAGGGGTCCCAGTAGAGCCTTGCCGCCAGCTCCATAGGGAGCCGGCGCTGACGACGCAAGCAATTCGCGTGTCCGTGCCCGGTATTGGTTGCGGAAGTCAATCATCGCCTGAGTCACGCCGGACTTGCGAAGCGCCGTCTCCACAGGATCAGCAACCGAGGGCGTGACACGGGGTTTGCTGTCATCCCATTCGGACCCGGAGGTGGGTCCTTTCGCGGATTTCCCTGTGGAATCAGGTGGGGTTGAACCGGCGCGTTTCGCTGGTTCAGCCGGGATATACTCAGTTCCGATTTCAACATCGCCTGAGGGGGGAGTTTTTGCCTTAGCCATTGGGCGTCCTTCTAGCAAGGTTAGCATGGAGATTTTGGGCGATATGGGAGAGGATGATAATGTGCATAATCATCGCGTTCAAGAATAATCTGGCGAAATAATGTATTAAAAACTAACCGACCCATATTTGCAGATCGAACGACAGTTTGTCAATCAGACGAACTCAATGGTAATTTTGCGTCTGAATCTGAATTCGAAATCCGGTTGATTCGTCCAGCAACGAGAGCCTCGCCGACCCTTCGGGAGAGAACCTCGAACGGACATTCAGTGTCTGTACGATTCTGAAGCACGGCCGAAGACTTTAATCCCGGATAACCCATGCAAACCTGGTTCACAGCCGATACGCATTTTGGTCACGGCAACATCATCAAGTATTGCCAGAGGCCCTTCATGTCGCGCGAAGAACGAGCCGCGACGCGGGACAATTCCCGCGCTCGTCTGCGTCTATCGGACGAAACTGTCAAACGTCACGACGACGCACTTCTCGAAGCCATCAACTCTCGCGTCGCGCTGGACGATCACCTCTGGATCATCGGGGACTTTTGCTGGGGCGGATACGCCGAAGCGCAGCATTATCGCGACCGCATCCGGTGCGAGCACGTGTTTCTCGTGTGGGGTAATCACGATAAAGGCGAAATTGCCCCACTATTTTCGGACACGATGGAACAGGGAATGATTCGCGTGGACGGTCAGGAAATCTGGCTGAACCACTACCCGATGCGAAGCTGGAACAAGGCATTTCACGGCAGTTGGCATCTCTACGGCCACGTTCACGGCCGCCTGCAGCGAGAAGACGAGCGCAATCTCAGTACGCTCGTGAAAGACGTGGGCGTGGACGCGTGCGACTACAAGCCCATCAGCTTTGCCGAACTCCACACCTACATGATGCCCCGGTTGGATGCGTTCAACCGCAACAAAGAACGTTTCCTGAGCGGCAATGACGACGGGATGATGCCGCTGTAAAAACGAAGACAGAATGTTGGGGCACTTGCCCTCGCTCATCGGGTACTCTAAGTGGGCAACTTCTATCCGATCTCTTCTGGAGGACGAGCGATGGTGCGGCGACTCTGGCTCTTGGCATTTGTGGTCCTATCAGCGGGGTGTGTGCTTGCATCAGGGTGTGTGCCGGTCACAGAACCTGTCGGGGATGTCACGATAGTTGACCCGGACCAGAACCTCGTCGGCACCTGGGAGGGGAACGACACTCTAACGATTGCTGCTTCCACCGTGAATAATAACCCAAAGGGATTGATGAAAGCAGTGACCGGCAACAAATCGGCGGACTACCCAAACACGATTTGGTTCTTCACGACGAAACTCGGGGATAATAAGTCCTACGCGAACATCATTCTCCCGCCAAAGGGTGGGGGACCGTTGTCTTTCGATAAAGAAGGTGAGTTCGCGAAGTGGCAGACGGACACGAAGAATCGGCGATTCTGCATCTTCCTTTACAAGATCGACACGAGCACTGATAAGACGACTACGACGCTGACGGTAGATTGTGGGAATGTAAAAGAATTCAACAGCCTGATGACCAAGGCCCGGGTCAAACTCAACGAAGCGGGCAGCTTTCCGGTGACTCCGGACTCGCTCAAGTCTCTCACAGATAACTCGGACAAGATCTACGACAGCACTAATAAACGGACGTATACGAAGAAGAAGTGACACTTCGTGGTTTCAGTCAAGGCACTATGCATTACGCCGCTTCGTTGCGGAGCACGCGCATTGGCGGGAACAGCCAGCCGGCCGGTGCGGGTGGTTGCGGGCCGTGCGGGCCTTCCACCGAACCTTCCCACGAGTGTGCCCGCAACGCGGTCAAAACCCGCTCGGCCAGTTCCAGCGCATCGCGCCCGTCGTGCCCGCTCACGCGCGGCTTGCTACCCGTGCGAACACAGTCGATGAAGTGTCGAAGTTCCGCAGTGAGTTGATCGAATTTGCGATCGGCGTCCAGATTGAGGACTTGCAAGTAGCGGCCGAATACCTCGTCTTTCAAGCGGGCTTTCGCGGCCGCGTCGAGCTGGTCGGCACGGATGCCGTAGGCACGCAACTCTTCGCTCTGCTGCACCAACGTCAGTTTGCGCGTGACGAAATCAATCCCCGCATAACCCTCCGGCGCCCAGACGCGGAGCCGGCGTTTCGGGTGGCGTGTGATGCGGCTGGCGGTGACGTGAGCGATACAGCCGTTGGCGAATTCCAACCGAGCGTTCACCATATCCTCGTAACCGCCAAAGACGGCCGCCCCCACAGCGGATACACGTGCGACCGGCCCACCGACAAGCGCCAGCAGTAAATCGAGATCGTGAATCATCAGGTCGAGCACGGCACCGATGTCGATCGAACGGCCCGTGAATGGCCCGTGGCGCTCCGCCTCCACGAATTTCGGCCGGATTGGCCGCTTCGCCAGTTCTTCGAACGCAGGGTTAAATCGCTCGATGTGCCCCACTTGCAGCGGCACGCCCGCCGCTTCCGCCAAGGCGATGAGTTCATCCGCTTCGGCAACCGTGCGGCAAACCGGCTTTTCCACGAGCGTGGGCACGCCGGCTTTCAGGAATGCCGAGGCAACTGCATGGTGATGAATCGTGGGGGTGACAATGCTAACGGCATCGACTTGCCCGATCAGCGGTTCGAACTGGCTGTAAGGCGTGGTACCCAGCTTGGTGGCGATGAGCCGGGCTTGTTCGGGATTAGAATCCACAACACCGATGAGTTCCACGTCGGGCATACTCGCCAGGATGCGGGCATGGTGCTGTCCCAGGTGCCCGACGCCGATAACTGCCATCCGCAAGCGAGTCATGTCTGCCCTTCAAGGTCGAAGGTCGTGAAGATCGAATGTCGAGAAGATCGAGGGTCGGAAAGTTAAGCAGCGCGACGAACGGCCGTTACGACTTTTCGACCGACTGGTGTTCGATCTTCGGTCGCACGCGCGACCAACTGTTGAGCCAGTTCCACGTTCTGCGTGTGACCCGACCGGTACGCGACCAGATGCCCGGCGAGATCAAATCCGCACAATGCCAGGTCGCCAATAAGATCGAGGATCTTGTGCCGGGCTGGTTCATCCGCGAACCGCAGGCAATTGTTAAGCGGCCCACGCGGACCAAAGACGAGCAAATCCGTCGGGGTCAGATGCCGACCAATTCCCAGAGCGCGAAGCTCAGTCGCTTCCGCTTGCGTCAGGAAGGTCCGACAGTGGGCAATCTCCGTTGCGAACGTCGCCGGGTAGACAGTGAGCGTGTGCGATTGCGGTGGGATCGACGCTCCGAAGCCATAATCCAGGCGGTAGGTGGCCCGAAGTTCCAAACTCGTAGCAGGATGAAGAGCAAGCGTGATGCGCGGCGCACTGATCACAATGGGGGCCGATACCGCATAAATCGGCCGGCGTTCGGATTGAATCTGGGAGCCGGCATCCAGAATCGCTTTGACGAACCCGGCGGAAGAGCCGTCCAGACCGGGCGGTTCTGGACCATCGAGTTCGATAATGCAATTATCGATGCGAAGACCAGCCAGAGCCGCGAGAAGGTGTTCGACAAGCGTGACGCCGGTATCGGCTGGTCCGAGCGTGGTTCGCCTTTGGGTCCCGCTCACACTCTCCGCACGTGCTCGCACTTCCGGTGAGCCAGGAAGATCGATCCGGCGGAAGACAATTCCCGTGTCGGGTTTGGCGGGGAGAAACCTGGCGGTTACCGGGGAACCGGTAATTAAACCCACGCCGGCGACTGAGGTCTCGCCCGCGAGGGTTCGCTGAGTTCGGTATCCGATGACGCGCACGGTGTTGGCCTTCCTGGCGTGAGCATACCGGGCCGATTCCTTCAGCCCTTCATGAGCGCCGGTACAGGCGTACCGGCTTTTCAGAGACATCCGGTCGTCTCCCTTATCGGCAATCCGACCGGATTGGATTCACAACTTACGCAGACTTACTTTTACGGGCGGGGGACCGGAACCGTTCCAGTGCCAGGAACCGGTGTCGGCGTCGGGGTTGGTGGGGTCGGAGTGGGTGTTGTGTTCGGTGTCGGCGCCCCGGGCGGCGGGTTGTTCGGCAGATTGGCGACATCCACCAGTTGTCCCTTCGCATCCAGCGGCGGGTACCACGAATTGAGGGTTTTCACCACAAGGGCCGTAATGTCGGCATGTGGGGCAATGTAGAACGGCTGCGCCGCTGGCGGCTTCAACTTCAATTCTTTAACGTACGGCATTTTCGATTCTTCGGCGGTGACCGCATCGGGATACGCGAAGACGATGTGGTAACCATTCATTTCCGCAATCTTATCGACCACGACCTTCATCCTGTCGTAGAGTTCGCTGATGATGGTGCTGGCGGAGTCGTTCAAATCCTTGTTGATCTTCCGGTCCTCGTCTTCAATCATGCGCTTCAGCGCGAGCATCCGCGCCATTTTCTGTTCTTTTTCTGGGTGCTGCGGGCTTTGTTCGAGCTCGCGACCGATTTGGATGTACTCGCTTCGATAGATGACGAGATTCTTGGACATCTCGTTCTTGCGATTGTTGAGCAGCCAGACCTGATATTTCGCCTGGCCGAACTCGCGCATGACAGCGGCCATATTGAAGACCGCGACCGTGGGCCGTGTTGGTGGCGTGGCCTGAGCCGGCGGAGCACCGCCCGGCGGTGCGGCCCCCCCCGGCTGCGCATTCGCCACCGACGCGAAAAACATCGTGCCGGCGACGGCGAATGCGGCCGACAGGAACAGGAACGTGCGATTCACTCCAAGCCCTCCTCTGGTCCGCTCCGGTTGCCGTGGGGGTTCCGGTCCCCGCGGTCCCACCATACCGCCCGCGACGCGGGCAATACCACACCGGCCCGCGACGCGGGCTACACGGGCGTAGAACGGTCGGTCGGCTCACGCCTTTTGACCGGTTCCGCCCCGTTCCCCTCGGTGCCGTGGCGAGCGTAGATACCCAATCACTCTGGGGGCGTCAATGCGAAGGGTGTAAGTAGCGGAAGTTACACGCGAAGTGCGGAAATTGCCGGAAAGTCACTCCCACAAAAGAGTTTCGTCACATCGCCAATGGACGGATAGAAGAGAAATCTGTCTCATGTCTTGTGAACTGGGTGTCCGACAGACTCGCGCAGTGATCCGCCGGCCCGAGAATGCAACGCGGCATTATTCCCGAACTCGATTCCAGCGATCTTCACCCATCCTGAACCACAACCGCTCCATCCGCCGATGATGGAATGAAGGAAATTCCGCTTCGCTTGGATCACCACGATGAAGACGCTCTTGCGGTTGTTTATCCCACTCGTGGCGGTGGTGGTTGGCGCTGGGGCACTGTCGATTTCGGGGGGGTGCGGATCGAAAACGCCTCCTCCAGGCCCCTCCACCGTTCGTGGGCGGGTCATCTTCAATGGCCAGCCCGTCGTGGGCGGGCTGGTGGTGTTTACGCCCCATCCTCTGCGCGGCGGTTCTGGCAAGCCGGCACGCGGGGAAACCGGGCCAGATGGGACTTTTCAACTTCAACTCGACAATTCCACGCAGATTCCTCCCGGCTGGTATCGCGTGTCGCTTGCGCCACCGCCTGTGATTCGCGACCCGGTCGCGGTGTCTGCATCGCCCGTGTTCCCGGCAAAGTTAGCGCGTCCCGATCTTTCGGGCCTCGAACGCGAGGTTCAAGCTGGGAATAATCACGTCTTCGAATTCGCGGTGGAAGTATCGGCTCCGTAGGCGTTCTGCCCCGAATTTCATGTGGTAGGCCGAAGAATACCGAGCCTCGCCCTCTTCACTTGGCACCCGGGAATTGGGAACAATGGGGTAGGGATTGACCGGCTTCTTGCGAAAGTGGTAGAACCCCTCCCCACACGGAAGGATTCTCCGCTGTTCGCAGGAAGCGATCATGGCTCAGGTGCTTGCGGCACCGAAGAACGTTCTTCACCCGCCGCGTCCGGTTTCCCCGGATGTCTCGGTCTGCATAGCCAACTGGAACTGCGTCGCTCTTTTGCGGCGTTGCCTCCAGTCGCTATTCGAGCAACCGCAGGGTGTATCGTTTGAAGTGGTGATCGCCGATAATGGCTCGACCGATGGTGCTGCCGAGATGGTGGCGGCCGAATTTCCGCAAGTCATTCTCATCCGTAACGCCGAAAACCATGGCTTCGCTCGTGCAAGCAATCAGGCCGCGGCGGCCGCGCGCGGGCGTTTCCTCTTCTTTCTAAATAACGACACGTTCGTTCCACCGAATACGCTGCGACAGTTCCTCGAATTGGCCGAAGCGAACCCGACGGTGGGCATGTTCGGTCCGCGCCTTCGCGGCATGGACGGTCTATTTCAGATCTCTTATCGCCGCCGCCCGACCCTCGGAGCGCTGTTCCACAAGATCAGTCTGCTCCGCTGGACGCGACTCTTCCGTCGCTCGTATTACGAATACCGCCGGGCGACATTCGATCCCACGCAGGTGCGGTCGGTGGAAGTGCTGATGGGCGCGGCCGTCTTTCTTTCGCGCGAAGTGTTTGAATCCTCGGGCCGCTGGGATGAGGGGTACGGTTTCGGCGTCGAAGACATCGACCTTTCGACGCAGGTGCATCAACGCGGTCCGCTGATGTTTGTGTCGAATGTCGAGATTGTGCATCACGGCCGCGTTGCGGGGCGAAGTAACGTTCACTTCGCCGCGCCGAACGTAGCGATTGGGTTTGTGCGCTATTTCCGCAAAGCCGGGGCGAGCCGATTCGCGCTCTTCGCCTATAAATCGCTGGTCACGCTTGATACGCCCGTGCAAATGGGGCTGAAACTGCTCGAAGCGGCGTGCCGTTACGCAACCGGACGACCGGAGAAGGCGAAGAAGAGCGTACTGGTGGCACGCGGACTGTGGGCGTTTCTGCGACACGAACTCTGGCGATTCTGGAAGGCGTGAGATGCGAACGCGTAACTTGCTCCGCCTGGTCCCCGGTATCTCGCGGCTGGTGCGGCTGCTCGACGCCCGCGAACGCGAGAGTCGGCTACTGACCGAAGAATGCTGGCGTCTGGCAAACGAGAATCACCGCCTGAAAGCCGCTTCCCTCGAACGCCGCGTGAAGCGCGGCAACAGCACCGAAGACCCGCCACTTCCGCCGGAGGTTCTGCGGCTCATGGTCGCGGGTACCGACGACGCGAAATGGTTCGTTGAAGCGGGTCAGCGAGCGGCAGAATCGCTCACCGCACTGCTTCTCAAACACGGAATCGCTCTCGATCAGTGCGAGAGCATCCTCGATTTTGGCTGCGGGTGCGGTCGCGTCATCCGGCACTTGCGGCATCTCTCCGCGGAACTGCACGGCTGCGACACTAACCCGGTCGCTTTGGAGTGGTGTGCGGACAACCTGCCCTTCGGCCTCTTCACGGTCAATGCACTGGAATCGCCACTGGATTACGACGCGGATTCGTTCGACGTGGTTTACGCACTGTCCGTCTTCACGCACCTGCCGCTGTGGTTGCAAGCGCACTGGATGCGCGAACTCCAGCGCGTGCTGAAGCCTGGCGGAATGCTGGTAATCTCGCTGCATGGCGATGCATTGCTGAACAAGCTCACGCGTGCCGAACGCGCAGAATACCGGGCGGGGCGATTGGTGGTGCGCATGAGCGACTTACCAGGAACGAATCACTGTGCCGCCTTCCATCCGCCGACGTTCGTGCGGAGCATCCTCGCCAGTGACTTCGAAGTGCTGGAAATGGTACCCGAAGGTGCCACCGGCAACCCGCCGCAAGACGCGTGGGTGCTGCGCAAGAAAGCGTAACGACTATTTCTGTGCCTTCGGAACCGCAAGCGGCGGAGTGAACGTCCTGGCAATGTCACCCCAGGACGTGAGCAACACCGGGCAGGGCGACTTTGACCCGGTGTGGCACAGAAACAGCCCCTCTGGGAATTTCGATCCCAACGCGACATCGACGATTTCAATTCCGTCGGTGTCCTCGGCTCCCTTCACCGTGAATGCCCCGATGTAGTCGTGGACTCCCTCGCGTTTGTAAACGCGGAAGGTGCTTTTCCCCTGATCCGAGAGAACGAGATATCCCTTCCCGTCTGCAAGGCGAAAGAGCGCAAGGCCCTCGACATCGCCCTTCAGTCCATTCTCGCCGACCTTGATGACTAACTTTCCCGGAGTCGGATCTTCCGGCTCCCCGCCGATTTCCCACACGCCGCCTTGCTCTTCCGCGATGTACACTTTTCCGGTTTCGTCGTCGGCCACCGCTCCTTCGCACACTCCGCCGACTTTCCACGACCGAACCTTCTTTCCGCGAGCTTTACCCTTGCCATCATCAGAGAGTTCAAGCTGCGTGACTGTGCCGGAGTAAGAGGTCATCACGGCGAAGAACTTTCCCGTCTTTCGGCTGTGGTAGAGGCAACCGCCGTAGTTATCGCCTGTCGCGATGGCTTCGTCGTCAACGCGCGTGAGCTTGCGCGTATCCGCATCCACCTTGAAGACGGCAAGCGTCTTGCTGTCGCGGAGATTCACGGCGACGATATCGACTTTCGCGTTGCCCAGAGAGAAACCCGTGCGGCTATCGATGTTGCCGGGATGTTTGAGCGGGATCGTTTGCAGTGTCTTGCCGTCGAGATCGTAAACGAACAGCTTGCTGGCGGCCTTGTCACTGGCGATAACGGTACTTTTCGCGTGGTCTGTGGGGTGAATCCAGACGCACATATCGTCCTGATCTTTGATGGCCGGATCGGCGAGCGTGACGGCCGGGACTGGCTCGGGTGCCGCCGGCCGGACGCTCGGAGTCACAAAGAACGCTGCCAGGACGAGCAACAAGGACAGGAAGCGCATCATGGTGTGAACCTCCAGGCGGGTTCTCGCCATGATAAGCTGCAAAAGAATACGCGTGGAGTATCAACTTGCAACGGGCACTACCGGAGTTCCGTATCGCTCACGTCCTCATCGCACTTCCCGAATCTCCGCGAACTCAATCTTCGGGCGAATCCGCAGTGGCCGAACGCGGCAAGAAATTGCTCCGCGACACGTTCGGCGACCGCGTGTGGCTGTCTTGACTTGCGGAATTGCGAATTGGCATCTCGTGCCGGCGCCAGGCGCGGTATCCTGAGTTCAGTCCGGCGGGTTCTTTGGGTCGGTCGATGCTGCCAAAGAAAGTCATTGCGAAGTGCCCGATGGATGGGTGCCCTCTGCGGCCGTTCGCGAGCCGCAAAGCATCGCACGGCTTCACCATTTCGCTCTTCGGACGTCGGTTCTGCAACTACGACCGCGTCCTCGCGGTTGCGTCCGATGCCGATGGCAACACGCGGTTGGTGGCGACGTGGTCGGTCGATCCGACGAGCGGACTGTACATTCTTCGGCAAGAACACGGGCGCAACCCACCCGGCTGGCTCGATCTCACCTGCTCTGCATTGCCCATTTGAATAAATGAGAACACGCCAGGGCGTGTTCTCATTTGCGAGAGGAAATAAATCATGTCTGAACCGATCACACGCCGAACGTTCGCGGCCACGTGTGCCGCGAGCGTCGTTCTGGGAAGCGAAGCACTCGGCGCGGAGCCGGCTCCGCAACCGCACCGCGTGCCGACCGAAGCACCCTTCGAACGCGACTACCCCAAACCCGGCTTCAACCCGAGCTGGAAGAAGCCGCAAATCAACCGCCTGCTCGTGCAGGACTTCGTCATCTTCGCGCACATGGACATGGAGATGGTGAAGAAACTGCTCGACCGCGAGCCGGCGCTGGTCAACTCGTTCATGGATTGGGGTGGCGGCGACTGGGAAAGCGCGTTGGGAGCCGCATCGCATATGGGCCGGCGCGACATTGCAGAATGCTTGCTTGAACGCGGCGCACGTATCGACATCTTCTGCGCGACCATGATGGGCCAACTCGAAGTCGTGAAAGCCCTCCTCACGCTCCAGCCGAAGCTCATTGATGCCAAGGGACCGCACGGCTTCAGTCTGCATTTTCACGCACAACTGGCTGGCAAGGACGCCGACAAAATGGTGGAATATCTGCAATCGGTGAAGAAGGTCGACCTGCCGCCCAACCCGTTCGTGAAGAAGCCCGGCGGCAAGAAGGACACGCCGAAGAAGCCGGAGTAGATAATCAAAGTAGCAGGTCTCCGTGTGCCGTTCAGAAAAACTAACGGCACACGGAGTGTGCTTACTACTTTGCTCAAATGAGAACGTGGCCTGCCGAGTTCTCATTTACCAAACTGATCAAACCTTTTCGCCGCACTGCGGCGACCTCACGCTTTGCGTGAGGATCATACCCACGAGTCAGACCCCATGCTCTCGCGCTTTTTTCTCCCCGCGATTGCGGTTTTGGGGCTCGCGCCAGTCGCAGTGGCGCAGCAGCCGAACGCCGAGTACACACGCACCGAAGACGTGATCTACGGCCGCAAGTACGGCCTGGCGATGACGATGGACATCTTCGCGCCAAAGGACAAGGAGAAGGCCAACGGCAAGGGGATTATCTGGTGTGTGAGCGGCGGGTGGTTCTCCGCCAAGCCCGGCGGCATTGGGCCAGGCCAGGAGTTCGTCAATCGCGGGTATACCGTGTTTGCGGTTGTTCACGGCAGCCAGCCGAAGTTCACCATTCCGGAAGTCCTCGACGACATGCACCGCGCTGTGCGGTTCATCAGGGCTAACGCGAAGAAGTACAACATCGACCCCGACAAGATCGGCATCACGGGAGCGTCAGCCGGTGGGCACCTCTCGCTCATGCAAGGCTGCGCGCCGAAGGAAGGAAACGCCAAAGCTCCGGACCCAGTTGATCGACAGTCGTCGAAAATCGCCGCGGTCGCCTGCTTCTTCCCACCGACCGATTTCCTCAACTACGGCAAGCCGGGTGAAGTGGCGTTGGGCGACGGTACACTGAAAGGCTTCCGTCCGCCGTTCGATTTCTGGGAGCGCGAAAAGGGGACGAATAAACTTGTCGTGATCGAAGATCAGGAGCGGCGAAAAGAGATCGGCAAGCAAATCTCGCCCGTGTACCACGTCACGAAGGACTCCGCGCCGGCGCTCATCATTCACGGTGACGCCGACTTCCTCGTGCCGATTCAGCAAGCCGAAATCATCATCGCCAAGATGAAAGAAAACAACGTGCCGTGCGAACTCGTCGTACGCAAAGGGGCCGGCCACGGCGGGCCCGCGTTCGCCAATGACGCGAAAGTGCTGGCCGATTGGCTCGACAAATATCTGAAGTAAAATCGAAAACAGGATTCACCGCAGAGAGCACATGAGGGCGCCGAGAAAGACAAGAGTTGATGCTTTTCTCTGCCTTCAATCTCATGTGCCCTCTGCGGTGAGCAATCTTTCTGCTCTCTGGTCTGCGTTGGATCCTGCACGGATTTCGAATTACCTCTTTCCAGGGCCTCTCCATGCTTTCTCGCCGTACCTTCCTCCGCGGTGCCGCCGCATCAGCCGCAGTTCCGCTCGTCTTCTCGCGTTCCGCCAACGCGGTTGATGCCAACGAGAAGCTCACACTCGGCTTCATTGGTATCGGCACGCAGGGTCGCGGGCATCTCGGCGGCTTCCGCGGCCGCAAGGAAGTTGAAGTCGTTGCTCTCTGCGATGTCGTGCAGGAACGGCTCGAACACGCCAGGGAAATGGTCGAAAAGCAGTACGCCGACCGCATCAAATCCGGTAATTACAAAGGCGTGAAGACGTACGGCGACTTCCGTGAGTTGCTCGATCACAAGGGACTCGACGCCGTCGTCATCGCGACGCCGGACCACTGGCACCATATCCCCTGCGTGCTGGCCGCTCGCGCCGGCAAGCATATCTACTGCGAGAAACCGCTGACGCACAATATCGCCGAAGGCCGGCAGATTGTGGATGAAGTGCAGAAGGGAAAGGTGATCTTCCAGACCGGCAGCCAGCAACGTAGCGAATTTGGCGGGCACTTCCGCAAAGCAGTGGAGTACGTTTGGAACGGGCGCATCGGCAAACTCAAGACGGTTCGCATCGGCGTGGGCGGGCCATCGAAGCCGTGTGACTTGAAGGGCGAGGAGAAGCCGGAAGGAACCGACTGGGACTTCTGGCTCGGCCCCGCGCCCGAGCGGGCATACAGCTCTGTACTCTGCCCCAAGGGCGTTCACAAACACTTCCCCGCGTGGCGGAACTATCAGGAATACGCCGGCGGCGGACTCGCCGACATGGGCGCGCACCACTTCGATATCGCGCAGTGGGCAATGGCCGTGGACCGTAGCGGGCCGGTCGAAGTCATTCCGCCCAAGGATCCCAAGAAGGGACGCGGATTGCGCTTCGTCTACGAAAGCGGCGTGGTGATGATTCACGACGAGTTCGAGAAGGGGAAGGACGGCAAGGAGATTCACGCCGACTGCGTATTCGAGGGTACCGACGGCATCATCCTCGTCAGTCGGGGCGGAATCAGCAGCTTGCCGGACACGATCCTGAAGGAACCGATTGGAGCAAAGGAGAAGCACGTTTACCCCAGCAGTAGCCACCACAAGAACTGGCTGGAGTGCATCAAGAGCGGCAAGGAAACGATCTGCCCGGCGGAGATCGGCCACCGCTCCGCGAGCATCTGCCACCTGGGGAACATCGGCTACCGCCTGGGCCGCAAGCTGAAGTGGGACCCGGCAAAGGAAGTGTTCGTCGACGATTCCACAGCGAACAAGGAACTGAGCCGCGAAAACCGGGCGAAGTGGAAACTGTGACGCTCTGGCGTGCGACAACCAAGCGAGCCGCGACCGTGAGGGAGCGGGGGAAATGTTCCCCGCTCCCTCGCCAGTAGTTTCAAGGATGCGACAAGAGGGTTTTAGCCCCGGCAGGGGCGGGAGATGTTAGCCCAGGGTGAAGCGCAGCGGAACCCTGGGACAAGACAGAACAACACCGCAGCCCTGGAAGGGCGACAGAAACAGGGTCTTGCGCTCTATCGCCCTTCCAGGGCTTAGCATCTTTACCCACCCGTTTCCCAGGGTTTCGCTGGCCTTCGGCTGCGCTTCACCCTGGGCTAACATCTCGTGCCCCTGCCGGGGCTCAAAACCAGCAAAGACCGGAACACTTCCATTGAAACTGCTCGCGAGGGAGTGGGGAAATGTTCCCCGCTCCCTCGCAGTCGCGGCTCGTTCATTGACACTCTTACCGCGAGAAGATCACCGCGCCCGCACCGAGCAGCATCTCCAGCTCTTCCAGTTTCAACGCCGCGGGGTTCACGCGGAACTCGTCGTTGAGCTTCAGTTGCACTTGCTTACCGTTGAGATCGCGCACGCTCAGATAGACCGGACACGCCCCGCGATACCGCTTCAGCACAAGACTCACGGCATCCAGTTTCCGCAGCGTCTCCTCGTCTTCGCTGTAGGACAGTTTCAGCACCATGCTCTTGGTGAACTCGCGGCGCGCTTCGTCAATCGTGATGACCTTCTTCACCTGAAAGTCCGGCTCCGCCCGATCGGGTGCCCAGTTCAGCACTCCCTCAAAGAGTGCAACGAGGTCGTCGGACATCACCTCTCGGAAGCGGGCATATTCGTCGGACCACATGATGCACCGCACGCTGCCGCTGAAGTCTTCGATGCGGAACATGGCATACTTGCGGCCCATGTTGCGGCCTTTGTTTGCGGTCCGCACGTCCAAGTTGGTGATCATCCCACCCACGCGCGCTTCCAGGCCGTTCTTTCCCCCGCGGGCGAGGTCACCGGCGTCGTGGGTGCGGAAGCGTCGGAGTTGTTCGTCGTGCTGCGCCAGCGGGTGGCTGGAGATGTAGAAGTCGAGTGCCTCTTTCTCGAACTTCAGGCGTTCTGTTTCAGGCCATTCGGGCACATCCGGCAAGCCGTGGTTGTTCGCGGCACCGCTGTCGTCCTCATCGCCTCCCTCGCTCTCAAAGAGATCGAGGAAGCTCTTTTGCCCGCGGCGTTTCTCGGCCGCGCGTTCCTCGGCCGACTGATACGCCTTGCTAACAGCTGCGAACTGGGCGGATCGCCGGCCGAGGCTGTCGAACGCGCCGGCCTGGATCATCTTCTCCAAAGCCGCTTTTTGCACGAGACGCCGGTCCACGCGTTCGCAGAAATCGAAGAGATCGGTGAATTTCCCGCCTTCATTGCGTGCGCGAACAATCTCCTCCGCTGCGCCGCGCCCCAGCCCCTTGATCGCGGTGAGACCGAAGATGATGCGGTTGTTCTGGACGTCGAAATCGGCCATGCCGCGGTTCACATCCGGCGGCAGCACTTCGATACCGAGCCGCCGCGCATCCGAAATATGATCGATGAACACATCGCGCTTGTTGCCGTCATCAATTTCGCTCGACAAGAGCGCGGCCATGTACTCCGCCGTATAGTGCGTTTTGAGATAGGCTGTTTGATAACCGATCTGAGCATATGCGGCCGTGTGCGATTTGTTGAAGGCGTAACCTCCAAACAATTCTATGAGAGAAAATATCTCAGTTGCTTTGCTCGCCTGCATACCGCGCTCTTCGCACCCCTTGATGAAGTCGGCCTTGCGAGCGTTGATGAGTTCGGGGTTCTTCTTGCTGATCGCCTTGATGCACGCGTATGCTTTCGACAACTCGATCCCGCCAAGCCGATTTAGTATGCGCATCACCTGCTCTTGGTAGCACATCACTCCGTACGTTTCACTGAGTACCTCCCTCATCACGGGGTGCGGGTATGCTGGCTGGCGACGGCCATGTTTACACTCCACATACTCATCGACCATGCCGCCTTCGAGCGGGCCGGGGCGGTATAGCGCCAGCACGGCAATCAGGTCGCGGATGTTGTCCGGCTTCATCCGCTTCAGGAGTTCGCGGATGCCCTCGCTTTCAAGCTGGAACACGCCCTTCGCGTCGCCGCGTTGCAGAAGCTTGTACGTTTCCACATCGTTCAGCGGAAACTTCATTGGGTCGATGTTCTCGCCGCGCGTGCGTTTGATCATCTTCACGCAGTTATCGAGAACAGTCAGGTTGCGCAAGCCCAGGAAGTCCATCTTGAGCATCCCGACTTTTTCGAGGATGCCCATTTCCCACTGCGTCGTCATCGTGGTGGTGTCACCAGAAGCGTCCTTCCCCTTCTTCGGCGGCCGCTGCACTGGTACGTAGTCCGTAATCGGTCCATTGGCGATAACGACGCCGGCCGCGTGCGTGCCGACGTTGCGGTTCGTGCCCTCCAGCTTGAGAGCTAAATCGACCACTTCGCGAATTTCCGGATCCTGCTCGTATTCGCGGCGGAAGTCCGGTGATTCGTCGAGTGCTTCCTGCAGGCTCTTGGCAATGGCTCCCTTCATCGGCACTAACTTGCACAGCGCATTCATCCGTTCCGGCGGGTGGCCCAGCACGCGCCCCACATCCTTGAGGGCCGCCTTCGCGGCCAGCGTGCCGAACGTGCCAATCTGCGCAACGGACTTCTCGCCATACTTCTGTTTCACGTACTCAATGACGAGCTCGCGCCGATCCTGGCAGAAGTCGATGTCGATATCGGGTGCTTCCGAACGATTGGGGTCGAGGAATCGCTCGAAGAGCAAGTCGTATTCGAGCGGGCAGACGTGGCTGAGGTAGAGCACATACGCGACGATGGCACCGCAACCGCTTCCGCGCGCGGTGCAGGGGATGCCGCTCTCGCGGGCGAAGCGAACGAAATCCCACACGATCAGAAAGTAACCCGCGAAGCCCATCTTGCAGATGGTGCCGAGTTCGTGCTCCAGCCGCTTGCGTGCGGCTTCGGATGGGTTGTCGCCGTATCGCTCCTTCATTCCGAGTTCGCAGAGCTCGCGCAGGAACTCTTCCGGCGTCTTCGATTCCGGTGGAGTAAAAACCGGGAAATGCCGTTTTTTGAAATCGAGCTCAATATCCACAGCATCGGCAATCTGCTGGCTGCGTTCCACCGCTTCTTCGTAGCCGGGGAACAGTTTGTACATGTCCTCCGGGCTGCGGACGTAATAGGGGTTGGGCATCCGCTCTTCGGGGTATTTCTTCTTCTTGGGATCGTGGAGTTGGTCGGTGTTGACACAGAAGAGGACGTCGTGTGCGCGGGCGTCCGTCGCGCAGAGATAATGCGCATCGGCAGTAGCCACGAGCGGAATACCGAGTTTGTTGGCGATGTCCGCCGCGACGGGGGTGCACTCGTCCTGAATCGCGATGCCATTATTCTGAATCTCGATGTAGAAGTCTTCCCCGAAGAGTTTGCGGAACCACTTTGCAACCGCCTCGGCTTCTTCCGGTTTGCCCTTCAGGATGTACTGATTGAATTCTCCGGCCAGACACCCACTCAGGCAGATCAGACCTTCCGAGTGTGCTTCGAGAACTTCGCGGTCGATGCGCGGATTGCGGTAGAATCCTTCCAGGTAGGCAATGCTGGAGAGCTTGATGAGGTTCTTGAAGCCGGTGGTGTTCTTGGCGAGTAGGGTGAGGTGTGTGGCGTGGCCGAGTTCGTGCTTGGCGTCACGGTCGAGGCGCGAGTTCGGCGCAAGATACGCTTCGTAGCCGATAATCGGCTTGATGCCGCCCTTCTTGCATTCATTGTAAAATTCAATCGCGCCATAGAGGTTGCCGTGGTCGGTGATGGCACACGCATTCATGCCAAGCTTCTTCGTCTGCTCGACAAGCGGCGGAATGCGGTTGAAGCCATCGAGGAGGCTATAGTGGGTGTGCAAATGCAAATGGCAGAAGCAGCGGGCCATGAGGTTGGCGTCCTGGCAAGCGGCAGTTGAACAGACGGACAACGCGAGTGCTCTCGGCAATTTTAACAGAAGTTCCGGACGAGCACGCGGCGTTGGGTCGGGACGATACCATCTACCCGCGATGCAGGCTAGGGAAGAAGCCGATCATTCCGGTCAATTGGAAGAGTGCGCGAAGTGAACTTGCAGGGAGGTTGACGGAAAAGACCCAGCGCCCTTGCGGGCGGTGGGTGCAGTTCTTGTTTGTAGTGACCGGCTTCAGCCGGTCGGGACGCAAAGCGTCCCGTTTGCCGCGAAGCGGCAAATACCCGCTGAAGCGGGTCACACGTTCGTATTGTAGCCGATCAGGTCCCAGCCCTTGCGGTAGGTGCGGCGAATGAGCGGGGCCGCTTCCTCGATGTCCGCGACACACTTCTCGCCATCGAAATTGAATGGCTTGCCGGTGCGGATCGCAACGTTGCCCAGGAGAAACGCCGCAGTCAAGAGGCCGGCGTAGTCGAAGTTGGCCAGTGCCTTCTCCGGCTTGCCTGCCTTGATGGCTTCCACCCACTCGTTCTTCTGCCCCTGGTCGCCGCCGTTGTTGCTCGGCAGCGTTTCCGGCTTGGAATTGCCGCCGGTGGTTTCGCCCGTGCTGAAGAAGACTTGGGCGCCGTAGTCGTCGGGCGAGTAGGCGATTCCCTTGCTGCCGACCAGGATCGATCCGCTGTCCACCAATTTCTTCTTCGAAAGCCCCGTTGCTTCCTCGACGAGTTTCGCCGGCGGTAGCATCTTCTCGCCGTCCTTCTTCCCCTCATACCAGTGCAGGATGACCGGCACCATGTCCCCGCGCTTGGGGAACTCAAGGGAGACGTGGGCATAGCTGGGGCAAGTGAGCGGATTCACATCGCCGGCTTCAGCCGTCACGCGTGTCGGGTGGGCGAGCTTCAACCCCATGAACGCCATGTTCGCGGTGTGGCAGGCCATGTCGCCGATGGCGCCGGTACCGTAGTCCCAGAATCCACGCCACGAGAACGGGTGAATGCCCGCGGCGTAGTGTCGTTCGGGCGCTGGCCCCAGGAAGGCCTCCCAGTTCACGGTCTCGGGGACATCGGCCTTCTTCGGCGGCTTCTTGTCGGTCACCTGCGGGGCCTGTGGCCAGATGGGACGGTTTGTCCAGACGTGAACTTCGGTCACATCACCCAGCACACCCTTACGGACCAGCTCGACGGCTCGGCGCAGGCCGTTGGCCGCGGTCCCCTGGTTGCCCATCTGGGTGCAGACCTTGTTCTTCTTCGCTTCGGCTCGCATCAGGTGTGCTTCGAATACGTCATGCGTCAGCGGCTTCTGACAGTAAACGTGCTTGTCAGCTCGCATGGCCAGGATGCTGGCCAGCGCGTGGTTGTGGTCCGGAGTGGACACGGTGACTGCATCAATGGTCTTGAGCAGCGCCGTGTCGTCGAACAGCTTACGGAAGTCCGAGAATGTCTTCGCTTCCGGCCACTTCTTGGCCTTCGGTTCCAGTTTCCTTTCGTCGATATCGACGAGCGCGACCACTTCCATCAGGTTGCCAGCCTGGTCAATATCGCTCGATCCCTTCCCACCGACGCCGATGCCGGCGACGTGGAGCTTTTCGTTGGCGCGGTAGATGCGAGCACTGGACACAGCGGGTGCCAGATGAAGATAGCCGAGCGTGGCGGCAGATGCAGCAAGCATCTGCCGTCGGGTAAGACGGGTAGCCATGGAGAGTCTCCGGTCAGGCGAGCGAAAAGTGGAAAGTACTGGAAGATGAGTGTAAGCCGAGCGGCTGTGCGGGGCAATGAGAAAGCGAGGCGAGCCAGCGCCGAATGAACCGCAGAGGCACGGAGAACGGCTAGGCACAGAGACACAGAGAAAGCAGGAGAGATTTGAGTTTTTGAACTCTGTTTGTCTTCATCCTCTTCTTGTTTTCCTCGGTTTTCTCTGTGTTCTCTGTACTACTAACGGCTTGATTTCTTTGTGTCGCGCGATGATTTTCGCGTCAATTTGTTAGCAGCAAGAAAACGAACCACAAAGGCACAAAAGGCACAAAGAAGACAAAAAGCAATTCAACAATGTCTTTCTTGGTTTTCTTTGTGTCCTTTGTGCCTTTGTAGTTCGTTTTCTTCGCTCTGCTTCGGCGACTCTGCCGCGCTGTGCCTCTGTGGTTCGTTTCTCAATCAGAATTGCCCGCGGAACTGTTTCAGCTTCTCGCGATACTTATTCGCCAGATCCTCTTCCATCTGCGACTTGAAGATTTCGGCCAGCCGCGCGAGGGCCTTGAACGCTTCGTCCTTGTCCTGGTTCAGCACCGTCTCCACCCACAGGAACATCCACATGGCATCGCGCGGTTTACCTCCAGCGAGGTACAGTTCACCCATCACGGAAAAGCCGGTGGTGTGAACGGACGCGTCCTTCGTCTTGTTCATCTCGGCTTTGATCTTCTCGATGCCGTCGAGTGGTTTGCCGTCGGCTCCAGCCTTCGCGGCAATCTCGTAGATGGCGAGCCGGTCTTTCCTGGCGCCGGCCGCGCTCTTGCTCAGTTCCGTGGCAGCGGTGGCTGCGGCGGAATACGCTTTGGAGCGAATCTGCAGGTCGATTTCTTGCATCGCCGCTTCGAGTTTGGCATCGGCTGGCATGTTCGCGTTCTTGCTCACGCGGCCCCAGGCGCGGGCAGCATCCTCGAACTTGCCCAGTTCGACCTGAAGGCGAGTGCAGGCGCGCGTCGCTGGCCACTGCTCCCATCCCGACTTCGTGTCTTCCGCAATCAGGAACGAGTTCCAGTCGCCGACGCACTGCTCGGCCTTTTCCTTCCAGCCCTTGTCCATGCTCAGTTCGTCCACGATCTTGTTCGTCATCTGCACCTTTTTGAACTCCAGATACCGCTTGGTGCGCTCGGGAAGGCCCGATTTCTTGAGTTGATCCTGGTAAATCGTACGGGCTGCATCGTACTCCTTATTACCCTCCTTCGTAGTGGCGCCGAGTACGACATTACGATCCAGGCCAGGCAAGTCGCCAATCGCGATCTTCACGATGTCATCGGGCGCAACGGTCACCAACACCTTCTTGTTGTCGGTCCCGATCACCTGAAAACCGGCGGGTGTCAGCGTCAGGGTACCGTCGTATGTCTTGTTCGATCCATCCTTGCGGTCGCGCACGGTCACCTTGTCGGGGATGTTTTGTGCCCGCCCCGTGGAGGTAACTACCACGACCAGAAGACCAAACAGCAGCAGTCCGCGAATCGCCTGTCGCTTCATCGGTGAATTCCCTGAAGAAGAAATCGTTGGTGTTGAGTCGGAGGGCGTGGACAACGGCGAACCGAGCCCCGAGCAGACACCCCCAACCCCCTCCCTCCAGGGAGGGAGGGAGGGCTGGTAGGTTTGCTTTGGGGTTTCCCACGGGCTTACGGCAGAGGCAACTTCTCAAGGAACAACTTTCCACCATTTGCCTTGTACGCGGCGAGAATCTGCGGCACTTCCTTGAGGAAGTCGGCGTAGCGGTGCTGGACTTCCGGCTGCCAGTCCGCCGCAGGGAAATCCTTCTGCTTCTCCATGTCCGCGAATCGCTTGCCCACGTCGTCGTAGGTCTTCTGCAGTTTAGCCGCGAATTTCGGATCTTTCAGCAGTTGCTGGTTGGCCTTCACCATGCAGCGATTGATGTCGAAATACGCATCCGCGAAGTTATTCCGGAACTGTTTCATCTGTTCCGGCGTGGTGCCCGGCGGCGGCTTCTGGAGGCGATTGCGCTGCAGGTTGAAGAGTGTCGTCCACTCTCTGAGTGCCTTGCCCCACTCGGTGTTGGCGGCCTTCGAATCTGTGATCGTGCCGGCCTTGTCCTCGTACAGCGTTCCGAGGAGCTTGCGGAAGTAGAGCCGGCCCGCTCCCCAACTCGGCTTGTCGGGGGTGCCGAGGATGGACATGATCATCTTCTCGGCCTCATCGAACTTCTTGTTCTCCACCAGCGCGCGGGCGATCCCGTACTGGGCAGATGCGTAATCGCGAATCTGCGTCTGAACGCGGCCGCGGAGTTCCGCCGGGATTTCTTCCGGCTTTTTCTTGTCCCAATCGGCGAATTCCGGCGACGGAATCTTCTTCAACGTTTCGATGGCCTTGTCGAACTCACCGACCTCAATGAGCATCTGGCCGATGAACATGATCGAAGTCGTCGGCAATTTCGGGACGGTGGAGATCTTCTTGAGCAGCACAGCCAGCCCCGCGCCGAGGGCATCGGCCTCGGCTTTCTTCCCCTCCTTGCGAAGTTTGACCATCTGCGCCGCGAGTTCGCGGCCAACCGGTTCGAGAAGGGGCAAACTATCGTCGATTTTGCCGCCAGCCTTCACCATGAGGTCCAGAAGCGCCTCAGCCTCGGCGGCCTTCGCTTGCTTCACCTTGAGCCGGAACTCGGCGAGGATGACGTCAATGCGAGTCTTGTCCACGGTTCCGGCGAGCTGGGCGATCTTCGCCTTGTGTACCGAATCGTCTTCGTCGCCGCCCTCGGACCACTTCTTCATCTCGGCGGTGAACAGAGGACCTTTCTGCGTCACCTCGTCGATGATCGGTTGCAGCGTCTTGGCGGCTTCGTCCAGTTTCGCTTGCTTTTCCGGGCCGGCGAGTTTATCGGCTTCGTCGGTGAGGGCACGAGCGCGGAGGTAGATGGCGCGAGCGTACACATCGCGGGCGAGCATCATCATTTCCAGGCCATCCAGGTCCAGTTCCTTGCCGCCGTCTTTCGTCAGATGGGTGAAGGTGGGGATAACCCCCATGACTTCCTGGGCAATGGCCAGGGCCTGGTTGTAACCGGGGTTGGCCTTCTCCGCCTCCGGATCGGCGCGGCCCTGTGCGAACATGAGCGACGCGAGCCGCAAGCGAGCGGAAAGATAGCTACGCACATCGTGCTTGAGGGCTACGTTCACGGGCTTGGGAGCTTTTGCCAGGTCCGCGATGGCGCGGCGGAAGATTTCGAGCTTTTTGGCGGGCGGAAGCGGGGAATCTCTGGGCGAGACCAGCGCGGAGGCGAGATAACCCTCGAGCAACCGCACGTCGGTGATCTGTCCATAGGCCGGGCGCACCTTCAGAAGAATGTCAAAGGCCTCCAGATTCAGCTTGTCTTCCATCAACAGAGTCGCAAGCCGGTGGCGAGCGGTGTCGGTGTGATTATCGTTGGGGTATTTCTCATCAAGGAAGCGAGCGAGCGCCGCCGCCCGATCGCGGTCGGCTTTGCGGGCTTCGCCCCCCTTCGCTCGTGCGCTCGCGATGACGTACCCGTTGATGCCGAACAGCCCAGCTAGCGCCGCTTTCCCACCGGTAGCCTTGATGGTGTGGGCACCGAACTCGCCCAGCACGGCCGATTCGAAGGGCTGATTGGTGAGCTGATAGAAGTAGATCAACCGCAGGAGCACGTCGGTGACGTCGGCCGGGTTGTCTTGTGGCGTCGCCAGTTCGCGCGAGCGTTCCAGAAGAGCAATGGTCTTCATCTGGCGGTTCTTCACTTCGGCATTCTTCTTGGTTTTCTCGGCATCTGTTTTCTCCGGCATCGCTTCAGCCTTGGCCAGTTTGCTCAATTGAATGAGCGAGGCCATCTGGGCTTTTTCGAACGTGTCGTAGGTCGAGGCGGGTTGGTCGGCCTCGCCGAGCATCCGGAGAACAACAACCATGCGCTGGCGTGTGGCGCGAGCGGTGTAGTCGTGATCGGTCTGTGCCAGCCCGCGGTAGAGTTTCTCGGCTTCTTCCAGCCGCTTCATTGCGGCGGCGGGAATCGAGACGGGGGTTTTCGGCGGGTTCTTCGGCGGTGGGCCAATCGCGTTTTCGGCGAGCGATTGCAGCACACGGGCGAGGTAATAGCGAACGGCGTAGAGTTCCGGCGTGGGCTTGCGCGAGCTACCGTAGGCACGTAGCCATTCGCGGAGTTCGGTTTCGCTCGACATCACCTTCTGGAGGTTCTTTTCACCCAGCGCGGCAAGGAAGTTGCGACGGAGCTGGAAGAAATTGGCCAACCGTTTGCCGTCGTCGGCTTCCAGCACGGGCGCTTTGAGGATGGCCGCAACCTGGCTGGCGGCGTTGTTGAAATCGTCCTGCTCGTAAGTCACTTCGGCCATCCATGCACGCGCAACCCATATCGTGCGGTTGTTGGGCGGTCCACCGGCGAGCTTGTTGAACGTCGTCTTGGCCTGTTCCAAGAACTTGTTGCGCTCTTCCTTGTCGGCACCGGTCATGAGCGACGCCGGCATGAACGTTTCGGCAGTGTTGAACTGGTTGATGCCGCTGGCGAGTTCGGCCTCGAAGGCTTCACGTTCGAGGGCGCGACGGACGCGGAGGTCGAGGGCTTTGTCTTCCAGCCGGGTACGGAGTTGCGTGGAGGCGTCGTTGAACTGCTTGGCCGCCAGGAGGAACAGAGGACGAGCTTTCTTGGCCTCTTCCTTTTGCTTCTGCATCGCGGCATCACGGGCGGCGGCCTCATCGGGCTTCTCGCTGGGCGGCGGAATGTCCATTCGCCGTGCCCGGTTTAATTGCTCGCGGGCATCGATGGCCGTGAGTTTGGCATCGGTTAACAGCGCTTCCACGATTCGCGGGTGTTTCGGGTGCTTGACGAGGAAGGATTTCAGTCCTTCCCTGGCCTCGGAAACCATGCCCACCCGCGTGGCCTCGTCCGGTTCGCTTTCCGACAGGTCCAAGAGACACTTGGACCGCTCCAACTGAAGGGCCGCCTTGTCGTCGGGCGACAGTGGTTGCTTTTCGAGATCCTTCAGATATTCCATTGCCAGATCGACTTGGCCGTGATCGCGCAACCCGCGAACTAATTCCAGCGGTGACGGTGGTTGTGCGGTCGCGGGGACAGCGGACAGAGCAAAAAGGACGACAGACCAGAACCACGGGCGACACAACCGGATACGGAACTGCATGGCGTCTCCCGCTACGCGGATGAGCAAATTTGGAGGAGAACCTACTGGTTCGGACGGTTTGGGGATGGAATTGGTTCCACAGAAGTGAATTCTGACGTGCCCGCGCAGAGAGTCAAGGGCTGGGGGTCGGAGATCAGGAGGCAGAACACGCACGAATTACGCAAGTGCTGCTCTGCGACCTAACCGTCTTCTGACCACTGACTCCTGATCCCTGACTCTTCACCACTGACTCCTGGTCCTATTCTCCTTTACCATCCGGGTTGCAGATCGCCATGCGGATACGACTTCTTGTCCGGCACCGGGGAGAACTTCGTCACCACATTCGGGTACTTCGCCCACTTGGTGATCTGATAGTTCTTGCCTGGACCGGTGAGCCACTTGGCGAATGCTTCCTTTGTTTTGATGACGAGATCCTCGCCCGGCTTCACGACTGGATACTGCCAACCGTCCTTGTCAGTCAGACCGAGCATGGAGAATGTCTGGTAGGCACCAATCGCGTCCCGGTCGTTTGGAATGCTGGCCCAATCTCCATCGGCGAGGGCCTGGAGTAGGAGTTTACTCTCCTCGGCGGATACTTTTGCCGTTGTGACTTCGCCGCCACCCTCCGGATAAGCCTTGTATTTGTTCATCAGCACTCCAGCCGCGAACAAGCGGTCGGCGGCCTTTTCCGCCTTCAGCGCTTTCATCGGATCGGTCAGGACCGCGCCTCCTCTCTTCGCCAGGGCAATATGGTCCTTGTATTCGATCATCGTGTTGTCGGTGGGAGCCAGAGTTGTGTTGATGATGTAGAACTCGCCGCTGTGGTGCTTCGTGAGGAAGAACAACGCCTCCATATCTTTGGTCAGATAGACCGGTTCGAAACCGGTCCGAATGGAACGGCCCGGTGGGGTTGCCGGCGTTTCCTCCTCACCGGGCGGCGGCGGAATGAAACCGACCTTCACATGGGTTGTGTTGGCCTCGCCGAGCAGGCTGCTTTCGATTTTGATAATAGCAATTTTATACGCCTGCTTGTCTTTCACTCCGGGCACTGGCGTGGCGTCCACAGTGTCCTTCTCGAACGTGGTTACCTTCCCGACAACGACCGTATCCGCACGGACCAATTTCTGGAGAGGAGTGTGAACGACGCCAATTCTCTTTGCTTCGACCGATGTCGGGATGAGGAGCGTGGCAACGGCCACTAGGAAGAGCACGCGGAACATGGGAACCTCTGGGAATTGGACACCCGCGCACAGAACACGAAGCCGAGGACGGTAGACGCCAGACATGGAATGCTTGGCTGGCGAATCTCCGTCCTCTGGGATTCTAACTATTTTGCAGCCTTCGGCACAATCTTCTTGATTCGGTAGTCCTTGCCGGGGCCGGCGAACCACTTCACAAACGTGTCCTTCTGAATCGCGACGAAATCGACCGGCGGTTGCCCCGGTTGCGGACGCGGGAACATCGGCGGATTCCAGCCGTCTTTATCGGTAAGTCCCAGTTGGTAGAACGCCTGCTGCGCGCTGGGGAAGCCAGGGGTAGGACGAAGGGCTTTCCAGTCGGCGTCGGCGAGGATCTGGAGAATCAGCTTACTCTCTTCGGCACCAATCGCGACCTGATCGACCTCCCCGCCAAACTCAGGGAATGAGCGGTACTTCATCACCAGCGCCGCGGCGGTGTCGGTCCGCACGTCGGCCTTGTCGCTCTTCAGTCCCTTCATCGGGTCAGCGAGGAGTTCGGTGACCTTCTTCACTGATTCCAGATCCTTCTTGCCGGCGTCGGTGGTCACATCGATTGGCGGGCTCATCCGCGCCATGACGTAGAAATTGGCGGAGGGATGCTTAACGAGGAAGAACAGCATCTCCTGGCCTTCTTTGAGTACGGGTGATTGCAGCCCTGGACGTGGGCGAATGGGCACAACGGCAGGTCCACCGGGCTGAATGGGGACGGGCTGGACGGACGGCGCTGGCGGCGGTGGCGGAACGAAGCCGATCTTGATGTGCGTCATGTTGTCGGCGCCGGCGAGGTTGGTCTGAATCTTCACCACTGCGACCTTGAAGGCAATCTTGTCTTTCGCATTCGCGTACTGGATGGCGTCAACGGTCTCTTTCTCAATGGCGGTCACTTTCCCGACGATAACGACCTCGGCGGAGATGGCTCGTTGCGCTGGGGGGCGCATCGCGATTTTCATTCCGGAAGCGGCGTTGTCCGCAACCACGATTGCAGCCAGTGCCACAGATGCGGCCAACAAATACCGACGCATGGGGAAACTCCAAATTGTTGTGGAGGGACTCATCGGGGCAAGAAACGCGGAATCGTCGTGTTTGGGATATTCCGCGTTCCCAACGCGCATGAATGCACTTTGACGATCCTGGTCGAGGCCCGGCTTAGTTTTGACGAAGTACGAGGGCAGAGAGTTGTGTCGGAGTCTATTTTCTTACCGCGTTATACCTAACCGGGTGCCCTCAACCCCGCGGCAAAATCTACGCAAGGCCATTGAAGCGTGGGTATAATGGGTTACGCTAACAGCAAGATCGTACCCCGCGCGGGTCGATCTCCCTGCCGCCCGGTGGTGTCCCCGCACCGCCGGGCGGTGTTCTTGTTGGATCACTTCCAGAACTGCCACCAGCTTTTCTTGGCGGGCGCCGGTTCGGGCATTTGTGCCTGTGAGCGACTTTCCGATGATCCTTCCACCCGGCGCGAACGAACCATTTGTATGCCGCCACATGCACCGCAGAACGCCGTGAACATCTGCATCTGCGCGTTTTCACCGGCGGGCAGGTTTGGAAACACCACGCGCATCAAATCGGAAGGAGCATCGAAGAGTTCACTGAGTCCGCACCGGTTGCATGGCGTGATGCTCCAATCCGGCCGCTCATCTGGATCGTACAGATCAGGAATTGCCAGTCGGTCGAAGACAAGTCGCGGGAGTGTGAACACGGCGGCCAGCGGCCGTCTGGGGTCTGAGGCCTTTCGCTCATACTTTCACCACGGTACAGTCTATCCTGTCAGCTAGCAACCTCGGAGCCTGACGACCAATGCCTAACGAAGGTTCCAAACCAAGCGAGTCCGCATTTGACAAGAAGATTCAAGAGCAGACAGCGGTCACCGCCTTCCAACTCGTTTGGGGTTGGGTAGAGAAGCTTGGGTACAAAGCGTGGGAGATGAAGAAGGTCCGAGACGCGATGCGCTCATATGCGCAGACGTACCTTGAGCGGCATGGGATGGTAAAAGTGCTGGGCATGTCGAAGCCAGTCCCTCTGCACCAGATTTACACTGCGGTACGAGTTATCCAGCGCGACTACTTGGGTGAGTTCCTCGATCCCGAACGGATGCACAAAGCATTCAAGGAGGCTGGTCGGCGGCAACCAATGTTCGCGACAGATAAAGCCATACAAGGCATTCAAGTTGCGAACCAGGAACCGTTTCTTAACCTCCTCGGGGCACCCGGAGGAGGTAAATCGACGTTCCTCCGCCGACTTGGCTTGGAAGCAATGCTTGCCCGCACTCCGGGTGATCGCGTGGATTCACGGCTGCGGGGTTTGAGCAGCAAATATGAACATACTCTGCTGCCTGTGTACATTGAGTTGAGGGCCTTCAGAACCAAGCCAATCGACCTACTCGGTCTTATTACTGAGGAATTCACTACCTGCAAATTTCCCATGAGCCGAAAGTTTGTGGAGGCAGCGCTTGATAGCGGCCAACTCCTGGTGTTGTTGGATGGGCTGGACGAGGTACCCGGCGAGAAGCTTAGCGAGGTAATCGACCACGTGCGTGACTTTGTAGACCGTTATGGCGAGCAGAAAGAGATTGCAAACAGATTCGTCACCTCCTGCCGTACAGCTCACTACAAGAACGCCTTCCCTCGATTCACGGACGTCGTGCTGGCCGACTTTAGCGACGACCAGATTCGGCAATTCTCCAAGAATTGGTTCGCCAGCATGCAAGACAAGCAGGCCAAAGCTGCGGAGAAGTTTTTCAAGACGCTTCAAGAAGAAGCCAATGCGTCTGCCCTTGAGTTGGCACGAACGCCGTTACTGCTGACTTTTTTGTGCCTTACTTTCGACAAGGATCAGGTTTTGCCTCCAGTCCGAGCTGCCCTTTACAAGCGAGCTCTTGACCTCCTTCTGCGAGAGTGGGCAGCTGAGCGGCGGGTCCACAATGAGCCCGTGTACCAGGAACTCAACGCTGAGTTAGAAATCGACATGCTCGCTGAGTTCGCTGAACCCCTCTTTCGCGATGACCGCTTTTTCTTCACTCGTCAGAATGTGACCGACCACATTCGCACGTTCCTGAACACCCAGCTCAACGCTCCGAGGACACTTGATGCGGATAAGATCCTTGAAGCTATTGAGGTGCAACAGGGGTTGATCGTCAGAAGGGCGCAAGATACTTATTCTTTTTCGCATTTGACAATACAAGAGTATCTCACAGCAAAGATACTTTGGCATAATCGCAAGCAGCTTTGGAAGGATGTAGTTCGATATCACTTATTTGATGATCGTTGGGCGGTGGTTTTTGAATTGATGGCTGGAATGGGGGAACCTGATGAATTATTCGAGTTGATGGCTGCTGTTTGCCAGAAGGAATTAAATAAGGCGATCGCGCGCGAGGAGGAATTCAAAAAAATCCTCCATTGGGTGACCACCAACTCGCAATTCGATCCGAAGATCCCGTCCCAGGAGGCGGCACTTGCGCGTATTCAGCTTCTCAGCCTTGCCACTTTGCAAGTTCCCGCATTTCTCGGGGCTAACGACTTGTCGATACCCGACGGCGTTGAGACTGTCTTCCTGCTGATGCGGTTGAGGGAACAGTTGGCGAAAGGGAGTAACTCCAACTTGAATCCCGTGGAGCTGGAATCCTTTGGTGTGGGCAGTGACTGGGAAGGAAATCATGAACAGCTTGATTATTTGGTAAGCTGGTTTCTAGGGGCACAATACTTTCAAGGTAATCGCGCCGCATTTTCCGCTGCGAAAGAATTGCTTGTACTACGTAAGAGCAATATCCACGCTGTGAACCGAGTGCTGGGGATACCAGAGCGGAACGTTAAGATGAACTACAGTGGAATGAATAGATATTTGCACGGATGCAATACAATTTTTCGTTGTAAAACGGCTGCTTATCGGATCTCGGCGGAGACGTGGGGGGATGTTTGTAAAACAATAATAAGTACGACAGCGAGTCAATCTCGATGACTTGCTCTTGCATCTGCTCGGTAGGATCGGCGTAGGTGACGCTACGATAGTGTATTACCCAACCATTCCAGATCTGTTGCGAGCAAGAAGTTCTCCTGCGAAAATGGGATGGGGCCACAGAATTGACCCCACCACGACGACACGAGTTCACACGCCGAATGATACTGTCAATCGCGCCGTGGATTATTCGTTTCCCGGCGTGGTCATCTTCATGATACTGTCAATCGCGCCGTGGATTATTCGTTTCCCGGCGTGGTCATCTTCTCCGGCCGTACGATCTGATCGAACTTCTCGGCGGTCAGCACGCCAGAGCCATCCTTGAGCGGTGGGGCGAGTTTCACCGCTTCTTCGCGGAGGGTAGTGCCGTTGTGGTGCGCGGCCTTCGCAATCTTCGCCGCCGCGTCGTAGCCGATGTGCCGGTTCAGTGCGGTCACGAGCATCAGCGAGTTGGAGAGATACGCCGCGATCTGCTTGCGATTCGCTTCGATTCCCTTGCGGACGTTGCCGCCCGCCTTCGGTTTGATCTTCGACTGATCCACTTCCATCATGCCGGTATCGGGGCTGACCACGTATTCGAGCGCTTCGTAATCGGTTTCGGGCATGTCCGCGGCGCAGTGTTCGCGGAAACTGCGGCAGGCATCCGTGAGCAGACGAACCGAGTGCAGGAAGTTGTGAATGATGACCGGTTTGAACACGTTGAGTTCGAAATTGCCCTGCGATGCACCGAGCCCGACGGCCACGTCGTTGGCGATCACCTGAACGCAGACCATCGTGAGTGCTTCGGACTGCGTGGGGTTCACCTTGCCCGGCATGATGGAGGAGCCGGGTTCGTTTTCGGGAATCGTGAGTTCGCCGAGCCCGCAACGCGGTCCACTGGCGAGCCAGCGAATGTCATTGGCGATCTTCATGAGGCCCGCGGCGAGCGTCTTCAGTGCTCCGCTGGCGAACACAAGCGGTTCGTGACCCGCGAGGGCCTGAAACTTGTTCGGCGCGGTGACGAACGGCAGTTTGGTCAGTTCCGCGATCTGCTTCGCGACGCGAACGGCGAACTCGGGGTGCGCATTCAAGCCAGTCCCCACGGCCGTACCGCCGAGTGCGAGTTCGTAGAGCATCGGCAGTGTTGCTTTCACGGCCGCAAGGCCGCAATCGAGTTGTGCAACATAGCCACTAAATTCCTGACCGAGCGTGAGCGGTACGGCGTCCATCAGGTGCGTGCGGCCGATCTTCACGATGTCCTTGAACTCGTCGGCTTTGGCCGCAAGAGTTTCGTGGAGTGATTGGACGCTCGGAATGAGTTGCTGAACGATCTCCTCCGCGGCGGCGATGTGCATCGCGGTGGGGAAGGTATCGTTGGACGACTGCGACATGTTCACGTCGTCGTTGGGGTGGATGGGCTTCTTGCTGCCCAGGTGCCCGCCGGCGATTGCAATGGCGCGATTCGAGATCACTTCGTTCACGTTCATGTTGGTTTGCGTACCGCTGCCGGTCTGCCAGACGCGAAGCGGGAAGTGATCGTCGAGGTGGCCGGAGATGACTTCGTTGGCGGCGCGGGCGATCAGCTCGGCTTTCTCGGCAGAGAGCAGACCCAGCGATTGATTCACGAGCGCAGCGGCTTTCTTGAGCGTGCCGAAGGCGCGGATGACAGCGCGAGGCATGGTATCGGCGCCGATGGCGAAGTGCGTGAGCGACCGGGCCGTCTGCGCGCCGTAGTAGCGATCGGCCGGCACACGAATCGGCCCCATGCTATCGGTTTCGGTGCGGTACTCAGGCATTGGTGAAGATTCCCACGGGGAAGAGGATGAGAAGTGGGGGTATTGTAAGATGGTGTCGGGGAAGAGCCACGTCGTGGGGAGGATGACGAGGGAACTGCGATGCCACTGACTATTCAACCGGAATCGCCATTGCTGCGAGTTGATGAAGCCGGAGCGATTCGCATCGGAAAAACGCGCAATCAATGTCGGGACTTTTCGTCGTCGATAGTGTAGCCGCGATTGGATCATTAGCGATCTGCTGTTTCTCGACAATATAACGGAGCATTTCTTGATTACGTCGGGGCCACTCAGTTTGATCTCGGATAGGATGCGCATGAATGGCCCGTTGCCCACGACGAATTGACAGGATCGCCACCCCCGCGGACAATGGAATTGATTCAATTCAGCGCGCAAACTGCGCTCTGAACAACGAATGCAATTCTGAATGCGGCCGCGGACGTGAGGCGGCAAAAATGGACGATCCACGCTTTGACGAGAGCCACCTTCATTCTCCACGCTGTCAACAATACCAGCAGGCTCGCGAAGAAGTATTTGCTGCGATAGGCTCTGTCACCAGAGACCTGGAGCGTGAGTTCCACGTCCTTCGGTTGCCGGTAGGATTCGTTCTGCAGCCAGCGCGGTATGCTCTGTGGGATCTGCGGCAGGGACGACTCTACCTGCTCCGGATCGGGCTCAATACCATCGGTCGCCATCCGGATAACGACATCGTCATCAACGACCAACCCGTGTCGCGCCGACACTGCGTAATCATTGTTCATGCCACCGGCGAATGCGAAGTCCGTGACACCGCATCGCGCAACAAAACCAGGGTCGGCGACCGCATTGTGGAACAAGCGGCACTTACTCCGGGAGATATCCTGCGGATCTGCGATCACCGGTTTATGCTGATCGCCCAGGAGACGAATGAGTTACCCTCATCCGAGGCCTCACAACTGGAATCCACTCATGATGCGTGCTCTTTGCCCCTTGGCTGTGTTGGTCGCGGCGGCAAGCTTCAGCGTCGCGGCTGATCCATCCCCCCTCGCCGGTAACTGGAAGCTCTCGCTTCCACTCAAGCGCGGAGAGGGGATTCTGCTCCTCAAGTTCACCGAGAAAGACGGCGCGTGGAGCGGGGATTTTCTCGACGGTTCACGCGATCTGGGAGTGGAGAAGAACTCTCTTTCCGTGACGAAGGTCAAAGTGAATGGCGACTCCGTCAAGTTCGCTCTCAGCCTGAAGGGCGAAGGCGAAATCATGACCTTCGACGGCTTGCTCAGCAAGGATGGGAAGAAACTCAACGGTTCGATCGCCAGCGGCGGGCGCTCGCAAGTGACGACGATGCGTCCGAGCAAACTCGCGAAACTCGACGACGAGTTCGCACTGACTCGCGAATTGTTCGACCAGGTCGAGGATGGCACCCTGACGTTCGGTCTGGGGTTGGAGATTCTCTCACAAGCCGGTGCGCACAAACTCCCACTGGCCGACGCACGGGGAATCATCGATCGTTTGAACAAGACCGCAAGCGCCTACGGTCCACGCTGGGAACGCGAAGTCGCATTGCACCTCGTCGATATTCTCAGCGAGCAAGAAGGGCTCACCGAATTGGCTGTCGCGCAGGCGAAACGAGCCGAGCGGCTCCTCACCGACGACGACACCGCCGCAACGCGAATGGCCGTGCTGGAAGCCATCATCCGAACTCTCACGAAGACGGGCAAGCCGGAGGAAGCCAAACCGTACGTGACACAACTCGCAAAACTCGAACTGCGCGACTTCGCGGAGTACAGCAAGACGCATCCGCCATTCAAACCCGAAGCGTTTGCAGGTCGCAAAGCGAAGAGCGACAAGACCGCCGTTGTGGAACTGTTTACAGGGACGGAATGCACCCTGTGTGCTGGCGTGGAACTCGCCTTCGATGGACTGTTGAAAACGTACAAGCCGAGCGAAGCGATCTGCCTGGAGTACCACCTGCACTTTCCAAACCCCGACCCCCTGGCCAATCCGGACTGCAGCGAGCGGGTCGGCTATTATGGCGACAAGATCGAACGCCCCCCGACGCTATTCATTAACGGAAAAGTGGCTGCGGACTCGGGCGGCGGGGTGGCGTCCTCCGAAAAGTTCTACAAGCAGTTCCGGACGACCGTCGATGAACTCTTGGAGAAGCCCGCGGGAGTGAAACTGGCCCTCGCAGTGACCAAGGGCGAGAAAGGTGCGTTTAACGCGAAGGCGACCGTGACCGATCTGGAAACGCCGGGCGAGAAGATCATGCTTCGCTTCGTCCTGGCGGAGGATCGCATCCGCTTCACGGGTAGTAACGGTCTGCGCTATCACCACATGGTTGTGCGGGCAATGCCCGGCGGTGCCAAGGGCTTCGCCCTCACGAAGAAGGCGCAGGATCAAACCATCACGATAGATCCGGAAGCCATTCGTGCCGCGCTGACGAAGTATTTGACCGACTTCGCCGAGAACAAGGCTCCCTTCCCTCACGCCGACCGACCGCTCGCTCTGCGCAACTTGAAACTCGTCGCGCTTGTACAGAACGACGAGACCAAGGAAATCCTGAGCGCGGTCCAGGTCGATCTGGAAGCGAAATAGTCGACGGGTAGTCAAAAGTCGAAAAATCGAGTGATTTTCAGAGTGGTCGGGTCGCTCGAAGAGCGAGCGGACCACTCTGAAAACCAATCGGAGTAAATGCGACACTCTCACCCGGACCGTGCATGAGACCTTTGACTTTATGACTTTCGACTCTTTCCTTTTCACCTTTTGATGCTTGACTGGCTCGCGCGACCTCGCTATTCCCCTGGTTTTCGACAAAAGCGTTGGGGGAGGCATGCGAACCTGCTCGCCCGGGCGACGGAGGAGTGCTCGCGGAGCGCGACTATTTGCGTTCGCGATCCCGTTTGCTCTGGCGGTTGCAATCGGATGTTCTGGCTCAACGGCTCCGCGCACGCCACCGAAATTGCTGACCGAGAAAGCGTGGGTGAACCGCGGCGCGGTGAACAACTACCACGACGCGGATGTCGAGACCGTTTCAAGCTTGGCGCTGGCGATGCGCGGGGAAGCCCCCACGCGCTCGGCCGACAAGCCGCTCAATGTGTTGTGCGTCTCTGGTGGCGGCAAGTATGCAGCATTTACCGCTGGGGTGCTGTGTGGCTGGACCTCCACGGGTACTCGCCCAGCCTTCGAAGTCGCGACGGGGGTGAGCAGCGGCGCGACAGTCGCACTCATGGCGTTTCTCGGCCCAAAGTACGATTCACTCCTGGCCGAGACCTTCATCAACTTGCGTCGAAGCGACGTGTACGTGTGGCGGCCGGTTCGTGGGCTGGTGGGCGGAACCGGGCTGATGTCGTCGCGTCCGCTGGCCAAATTGCTCGATCGGGAGATTACCGACGAAGCGATGGCAGACATTCGCACTGCTCACGCGGAGGGCCGCCGACTGTTCGTTGCCACCACAAACATTCAAACGCACCGGTTGGTGGTCTGGGATATTGGTGCGATCGCTTCCTCCGGCCAGCCGGATGCGACTGAAATCGTTCGCAAAGTATTCCTTGCCGCCTGCTCCATTCCAGGGCTCGTTCCGCCCGTCGAGTTCGACGTCACGGTAAACGGCGTGCGGTACACCGAATATCACGGCGACGCCGGGAATATCGCGCAGATCTTCGTTTGCACCGCCGGTCCGCTTCCGCACGGTTCGTCGGTGTGGATCCTCTCGGCTGGCAAGACTCACCCGGACACTTCACACGGGCGACCTCGCGTATTGGAAACGATGGTCACGGCCGTCTCCGCCGGCCTGTATTCGCTCTTCCGTGCCGACACCATGAAAGCGTATGCGCTTTGTGGCGTTACACGGTCGCGTTTCAATCTGCTGGCAATTCCGCAAAGTTTCAAAGGCGATGCGAGTAGCAGCATGGTGTTCCACCCAGCCGAATCTCGCCGCATGTACTGGATCGGCTATCAGATGGGGGTCGCCGGAGCCTGGCAGACGCACCCGCCCGGGGTGGCGCCAGGCGAAGTCCACTCGCCACGCGCCGGCCTTGACTTCGTGACTGTCGAGTGAACATTCGGAATTCGGAAAGAACGCCAGAAGAGCCCGGTTGCAATTCCACATTTCACATTCCAAAGGTTCTTTGTTTTCATCTCTCCGCGTCGCGGACAGAATAATGCTCGCCAGTTTCATGACCAACGGTGGACGCATCGTGTGGAATCACCATGAACGAAACGCAGGGTCAACCAGTTCCACCCGCGCCGCAAGCACATGACGCAGCAGCGGCGAGTCGCGCGGATGAATCCACACCTGCTCTTTCCCCCACGAATCAGACAGCGATCGTTTCTCATGTGCCGTTCACACCGAATGCGGACATTTTCCCCTCGCTTGGCGTTTACTCCATCATCAGGAAGCTCGGCGAAGGCGGAATGGGCGTGGTGTATCTGGCGGAAGACACCAAACTCGGCCGGAAGGTCGCGCTCAAGTTGATGAAGCCCGAACTGGCGGCGAACAAACGCAACCGCGACCGCTTCATTCGCGAAGCCCGCGCCGCAGCTGCCGTCGAACACGATAACATCGTGTCCATCCTCCACATCGACGAAGCCGTTGACGGAACGCCGTTCATCGCGATGCCATTGCTCCAAGGCGAAATGCTCGATGCGCGGCTGGGGCGTGAACCGGTCGCGTCTCTGGGGCTGATTCTGAAAGTGGCACGCGAAGTGGCGGATGGGTTAGCGGCAGCGCATGCGCGAGGGGTGATTCACCGCGACATCAAACCCAGCAACATCTGGCTGGAGGGCGATCTCACGGCAACAGAACTCACACAGCAGATTCGCCGCTGCAAAATTCTCGACTTCGGCTTGGCTCGCTCAGTGAATAAAGATGGGGGTCAGATCACCGCCAGCGGTGCGATTTTGGGCACTCCCGCGTTCATGGCTCCGGAACAGGCATGCGGAGAAAAGGTCGATGCCCGCGCCGATCTCTTCAGCCTCGGGGCCACACTCTTCCGTATGGCCACTGGCAAACTGCCGTTCGATGGCCCAACTCCAATGGCTATCCTGATTGCGCTCACGACCGAACCTCCGCCGTCCGTGCGGACGCATGCACCCACGCTGCCGCCGGCGCTGGCCGACCTCATCGATCGGCTGATGAGTAAAGATTTGGGCGGCCGACCGCACTCGGCTGCGGAGGTGGCCGCAGCGGTGCGTCAGATCATTCAAGAGTTGAAGGCCAGACGAACGCCAGCCACACCGACGGTTCGTTCGCACACACCGCCGCGGGTACCCCAGGACTTACTCGACAGAGCCGAGCTCGCCGAGCCGGTAGACGCCACGCAAGAGGACGCGCCAGACCCGCCGCGCGCGAGCAAACGCAATCTGCTGCCATGGGTGATTGCGGTCGCATGTGGATTGCTCGCCCTGGTACCAATTGGATTGTGGCGCGCGGGTGTGTTTGGCGAAAAGAAGGCCGATACAAACATGGCGAAGAAAGAAGACATGCCGAAGGGCGGCACGCCGAAAACTGGCAAAGCGAACGAGGATATTTCACCCCGGAAGGACAACGAGGGAGAACGCGACTCCGACCGCGCCGCCGCGACGTACATCCTTTCTCACGGCGGTGGGCTTGTCATCAATGGAGATGAGGAGCACCCCATTATGGATGTGGAAGTGCTGCCGAAAGAATCATTCCACCTGACGGGTGTCCGCATCAATAACAGGCCGATCTCCGATCAGGGTCTGGCCGCTTTCAAGAACTGCACGAACCTGGAACACCTCGACATCGGCAGCACGGCAATTGGCGACACGGGACTGGCCCACTTCAGCGGGTGCCAGAACCTGCGGCATCTTGATCTGGGGCATACACGCGTAACCGACGCGTCGATTGCCACCATCAAGCAATTCAAAAAGCTGAAGTTTCTCCAGTTGGAGATGTCGGAAGTCACCGCCAAAGGAATCGCCGAACTGAAAGAGGCACTCCCGAAGTGCGAGATTCAGGGAAAGGGAACCACCAAACCCGAATAACGTCCTTCTCCGATTGCGCGAGTGGTTGCTGACAGCCAACAGCGAAACGATGTGCCTTCGTATCTCGATCGTTACTTCTTCGATGGCGATGGCGAAATGAGTGTTCGCGATTGTTACGACCAACGGCGGTGCGAAGGGCGAAGTCAGGTCGACTGACGCAGTTGACAAGTGTGTGTGATCTCGCGTATAGTATCTCTTGGCTGGGCTTCCTTCCCTGACAGGCTCTCACACAACCTCTGGCACGCGAGTGGACTGGCCCCAACCCCACAGACTGCTGGAAAAGCCTCCAAAACCCGACACTGGGCGACACCGGGCGACATAACCAGGAAAAACGGCTCAAAACACAGGCTTTTGGTGGGCCAGCAAAACCAGCAACCAGACGAATCAGGCAGGAAAAACCGCTCGAAAACGCGAAACCAGACGAACCCAGCGGACAACATGCGGTAGTGATCGGGGGAAGATCGGCAGGATGGTTGAGCGGACCAGCAGTTGCCTCAAAGGACAGCATCGGCACCGCCTTAGCTGCGACCGAGCCGTCATACAAGATGCGTGGAACATGCTGGCGGTCGACGTGTTGAAGCGGGGCAGTTGCAAATGTGTAACATAATCATCAACGATCTTAATAACGTAATAATATATTGAGCGGGGCGGGAGCCCGAGCGCAACAGAATCGGATCGCCTTTCGGCTGTCGACTTGGCTTCCAACCGACCTCATTTTGCCAACGGTTCTCAATCACCCATACCGAAGAGCCTCGATGGGGTGAATTCGTGCCGCCCTGCGAGCGGGGTACAACGCTGCGAGTGTGGTGACACCTACTGCGAAGGCCACAGAACCAGCCCACAGCCACCACGGAAAGATGAAGATTGACGTCGTCAGCATGGGCCGGCCGTCCATCTGACCGGAGATCAGACTGCATACCCACTGATTGGCCCACGCCGCCAATCCGCGCGCCAGCGCCAGACCCATCCCTGCGCCCAAAAGTCCAATCAGCGAGCCTTCCAGCAAGAACAACGACATGATCTGGCCGCGAGTGGCTCCCACCGCACGCAGAATGCCAATTTCCTTCGTGCGTTCGATCACGCTCGTCACCAGCGTGTTCGTGATACCGATGCTTGCCACAAAGAGCGCAATGAGTGCGAAGAGATTCAGTCCGGCCGCGATGAGCGTGACTTCGCGTTTGGCCGCGTCGAACCATTTCACGCCCGAATGCGTGCGGTAGCCCATCGCTTCGATTGCGGCCACCGTACCGGGCAGATCGCCGCCGGGTTTCACGCGGACATCCGCGGACATGAATCCGCCGTCCTTCGCCCACGGCAATCGGCTGTATAGTTTCTCTCCGGTTGCTGGAGGCAGAAAGGCAGTGCCGTGTGTCAGTTCCCACGAATCCAACGGGGTGGTTTTCTTTCGCTCCTCGCGGGTGAGGAGCCGCACCACGCCGCAGATGTGGTAAGTCCCCCGCGTCGTCTTACTGGACTCGAACGCCCGCTCGTCGGTCGGTTCCTTCGGCGGTTCCAGGAGTTTTTGAAGTTCCTTTTTCTCTTCGTCGGTCAAACCCAAGGCATCCAGTTTGTTCGGCAACACAGTGGCGAGTTTCATCAGCATGATCTGCTGCTTCAGCGTGAGTTCCTCTATCGGTTTGCGGCCCAGAAGCGCGCTGGCCATCGCGAGGGGTTGAGCGTTCTTCACTCCGCCGACGTCGAGCTTCACTCGCATGCCAATCGCCTTTTCCAAATCGGCGTCGTCGCGAATGCCGAGTTGATAGAGTGCGAACTCGGAGACGACAATTTCTTCTGCGTCGGGCGAAGTGGGCAGGTGGCCCGCGATCAGTCGCGGCGCGAGATTAGCCAGCGGACCGCTGGCGACGAACACCACCGCCGGCTTGTCGGACATATCCGCCCAGAGACGCCCATCACCGACCGTATATGTGCGGACCTCAAGTACATCAGGCAACTTCGCGATCTGGTCGAGTTCCTTTGGCGTGAGCAGTTTTGGTACTTTGGGAGTCCGCGTGTTCTGATACTTCTCGACGAGTGCTTCACGAATGCGCGCCTTCCGCTCGTCGGACATGTTTCCTTTCACTTGAATCTTTTCCGGTGGAATGCTGCTCTCTTCTGGTGGTGGTTCTTCGACGCGAACGAGAACCCGCCAGAAATCATCGCGTTGTTTGAATTCGGTATCAATGAATGCACGCAGCCCCAAACCCAGCGCCAGACTGAACGCCAGCGCGCAGGTTCCTACAGTCACGCCCACAAGCGTGAGCGACGTGCGGACTTTTTGTCGCCACAAACCATGAAGGGCGAACTTGAGTAACTGAATGGGATTCATCCAGGCTCCGTGAATTCCGAGAGTGTAAGCGAAAGAGTGAGCCAGCCAAATAGAGACGCTCACGCCCTTTCATCCCTTCACCCTCTCACCTCTTCTCTTTTTAAAGCTTGCACTGTTGCAGATCCCATACAGCCGCTACAATTCCCAAACTTCATTCCCGACGATGCGGGCCGTGTCGGCCTGCCGGGTGTGAAGAGACTCTCACCCACTGTACCCGTTGTTCCTCAAGTGGAATGCCGGGCCGTTTGTTCCCCTAACACTATGGTCAATCGTAATCTCCTCCGCCAGTTCGACATTCCCGACAACGAGATCCAAGACACCGACATCATCTTCAACCAGGCCATCTCGGACTGGGTGCAAAGCGAAGAACAAGAGTACGAAGCGAACAAAATCGTTACCGGCAAGGTACTAGAAATCCGCGGCGACGACGTTGTCATCGACATTGGTTACAAGTCTGAAGGCGTCATCAAACTCGAAGAGTGGAAAGAAGAAGGAAGCGACTCGCCGCCGCCCAAGCCGGGCGATACGGTCGAGGTGCTTCTGGAAACCGTCGAAAGCGAAGACGGCACCATCGCACTCTCCTATCGCAAAGCCAAGCGTCAGAAGGAATGGAACGCCATTCTCGCCAAGCATAAGGAAGGCGACGTGGTGGCGGGCAAGGTGCTCAAGAAGATCAAGGGTGGGTTGCTCGTCAATATCGGCGTGAATGTATTCCTGCCGGCCTCGCAGGTGGACATCCGTCGGCCGCAAAGCATCGACGAATACATCGACAAAAATATCGAGTGCGTCATCCTCAAGATTGACGAACAGCGGCGCAACATCGTCGTGAGTCGCCGTAAGTTGATCGAGGATCGCCGGTTCGTTCAGAAGCAGAAGTTGCTCGCGGAACTGGAAGTCGGCCAGATTCGCAAGGGTGTGGTCAAGAACATCGCGGAGTTCGGCGCGTTCGTCGATCTCGGTGGGATCGACGGCCTCTTGCACATCACGGATATGGGTTGGCATCGCGTCACCAATCCGCGCGATGTGGTGCAGATCGACCAGGAGTTGGAAGTCTACATTCTCCACATCGACCGCGAGAAGGAGAAGATTGCCCTCTCGCTGAAGCACAAGACGCCAAGCCCCTGGCAGAACATCGAGGCCAAGTATCCGATCGGCAGCCGGCACAACGGCGAAGTCGTCAACATCATGCCTTACGGGGCGTTCGTGAAGCTCGAGCCGGGCATCGAGGGGCTCGTTCACATCTCCGAGATGTCGTGGGTCAAGCGGATCGCCGATCCGAAGGAACTGGTGCAGATCGGCGACAAGGTTGAAGTTCAGGTGCTGAACATCAACCACGACAAGAAGGAAATCTCGCTGGGCATGAAGCAGTGCCAGTCGAACCCCTGGGGCGATGTGGCCAAGAAGTATCCGCCGGGTACGGTCATCACGGGTGTGGTGCGGAACCTCACCAACTACGGCGCCTTCATCGAAATCGAAGAAGGGATCGACGGTCTTCTCCACGTCTCGGATATGAGCCACGTGCGGAAGGTGTCGAACCCCTCGGAGATGGTGCAGAAGGGGCAGAAGATCACCTGCCAGGTTCTCACCGTCGATCAGGAGCGCAAACGGGTGGCCCTGGGTCTGAAGCAAATGGGACCCGACCCATGGGAAACCGATATCCCGACGCGGTACAAGCCCGGCCAGAAGGTTCGCGGAAAGGTCACCAAGCTCACCAACTTCGGCGTGTTCGTGGAACTGGAGCAGGGTCTGGAAGGGCTGCTGCACATTTCCGAACTGTCCGACGACAAGATCGAGTCGCCGGAGGAAGTGGTGAAGGTTGGCGATGAGGTCGATGTGAAGGTTCTTCGCGTCGATGCGAAGGATCGTAAGATCGGTCTCTCGATGCGCAATGTCGATGACGCCACTGTGCCCGAGGACGTCCCCGACCTGCCCATTGAAGGACCGGAAGCCGAGAAGGCCATGGAGGCGACCAAGGCCGCACGCGAAGCCCGTAAGGAAGCCGGTAAGAAGAAAGAGAAAGAAGAGAAGGACGAGAAGGAGGGTCTGCGTGGCGGCACTGGCGCTGCCGGTCCGCTGTTCCAGATGCCCGGCGAAGCGAAAGAGTAAGTGGTTCGGACAGCCGGAAGCGTCAGCGACGGGGAAAAGTTTCCCCGTTGCTGACGCTTCCGGCTCGTTGGTTTCCGACTCGCACGTTTTTGCCGATTCTCAAGATTCTGCGGCGGGTCGCGTCTCGCGTCTCTCTTATTCCGAGGGACGTCCCTAACAGATGTGCTTCGTGCCGCGAGCGGCGTCCGAGAGTCGGGCGCCGTTGTGGAATTTCACGGCAGTAGCACACAATCAGAGCAAAAAATTGGTTGACTTCACGATACTTTTTCTCGCGACTATGCTCCAAATTAGAGAAGTCGTAACGATTTGAGTGGGAGGGGAAGAACATAGCACACAGCGCAAACAAAAAAATGATTGAACTGCGCTGGGCAAGATCGTTATCTTTGATGAAGCCGCAGAACCTTCCCGTCCGGTTCTTTCGGCTCACAGCCCGGTGGTATTGTGCGGTATCCCCCAACCGCACCAGCCGTGACGATTCGTTGTGGCAGTCTGGTTGTGACCATGCTTCGTTCCACAACGCTCGCATTCCCCCTCAATCGGGCGATTTCATCCGCGCATTCATCCAGGGTATCGTTTCAGCGGTCGATACGTGCCTGCGGGTTCGACCGGTGGCGACTTTCACACGCTACCACTCTTAACTCGCACCGCCGCGCACGACCGCGACCAACGCCGGACCTCTGTTGACAGGAAGCTGTTCATGTCGCGACTTCGCCGATACCGCCCGAACGTCGTCCAGTCACCACTGGAGACGTACCTTCGCGAAATTAATGAAACTGCACTCCTCACCGCCGACGAGGAGAAGGATCTGGCTCGCAAAATTGGCGAAGGGAGCACGGAAGCACGTGATCGTATGGTCCGGGCTAACCTGCGGCTGGTGGTCAACATCGCTCGCGGCTACACCGGCAAGGGATTGGCCCTCCAAGATTTGATCGAGGAAGGCAATCTTGGCCTTCTGCGTGCCGTCGAGGGCTTTGACCCGACGATGAACACGCGCTTCAGCACCTACGCCAGCTACTGGATCAAGCAGAGCATCAAACGCGCTCTCGTCAACACCGCCAAGACGATCCGCATTCCGGCGTACATGGTCGAATTGCTCGCCAAGTGGCGACGAGCGACCAACAAGCTTTCCGACGAACTCGGCCGACCGCCAACGCACGAGGAAGTCGCCAAGTTCCTCGGCTTGCCCAAGAAGAAGCTGGCGATCATCAAGAAGGCGATTCGCGTTTACAACGCCGCGCCGCAATCGGACCAGACCGAAGCCGGCTGGTCGATCGATGAAATGCTGATGGATTCGCGTTCCAAGACGCCAGACACCGAAATGGTGGAAACAGACGACCTCAAACACGTCCTGATTCTTCTGGAGAAAATGGACAAGCGCGAGGCGACCGTGTTGCGGATGCGATTCGGCCTCAACGACGAAGAACCGAAGACGCTCAAGGAAATCGGTGAGTGCCTCGGCCTGACCCGCGAACGCGTGCGGCAAATCGAAAGCGAAGCGCTGGCGAAACTGAGCGAAGACCTCAGCGGCGAGTGAGAAACGCAAGGGGAGCTGATGGGAGCGGGGATGGTACACCATCCCCGCTCCCGTCGTTTTGTGGGCTCGCAAAATGCGAGCCATCCGACCTTGACGGATAGTGGACCCTAGAATACTAATAATCTGTACACTCAGTGTTGAGGGAGCACGAGTGTACGTTCCGCGCGCGACCACGATACCACCGATGAACGGGCGGTGGTGTCGTGCGTCGCGTGTCTTCCCCTGACCGCTAACCGCTGACCGCTTCCCGTTCGGTCGTTCTTCGCGTATGCTCGTCTGCACCCGCCCGCTGCGTGAAGGAGCCTCCAATCATGACCCGCCTTCGCTTTGCCGCTTTTGCAATCACCCTTGTCGGCGTTGCGAGCATCACACTTGTCGGTCGATCCGCGCCGGATAGTACCGGCGCCCGGATGAAGACCGCGGCCGACGAGTTTCTCGCCTCGCTCACGCCCGAGTTGAAGAAGAAAGCCACGTTTGGCTTCGACGATCCGCAGCGGACCAAGTGGTTCTTCACTCCACAGCAGGATAAGGAGAAGCACTACACACGCAAGGGCGTCCGGCTCGAAGAGATGACGGCCGAGCAGAAGAAGGCGACGCTGAACCTGCTCAAATCTGGCCTCTCTGCGAAGGGGTATGAGCAGGCTACCACCATCATGAGCCTGGAGGGATTGCTGGCCGAACTGGAAGGACCGAAGGGCGCGATGACGCGGAACACCGGCTGGTACTTCGTCAGCATCTTCGGCGAGCCGAGCAACACGGGCAAGTGGGGCTGGCGGATCGAGGGGCACCACCTTTCGGTGAACTACACGCTGGATAAGGGCGAAGTGGTAGCGGGCGCGCCGATGTTGTTTGGAGCGAATCCGGCCGATGTGAAGGAAGGACCGAAGAAGGGACTTCGCACGCTGCCGGCCATCGAAGATGAAGCCCGCGCACTCATCAAGTCGCTGACGCCTGAACAGATCAAGGTCGCCAAGCAAGCGAAGGAGTTCTCAGAGATCAAAGAGGGGCAAGCCAGGGCGGGCGTGGGCGCACCGGTGGGGATCACCGCCGACAAGCTGACCGCCGAACAGAAGGCCACACTCTTGAAATTGCTTCAGGCTTATGCCGACCGGATGCCGGAAGACCTCGCGGCCAAAGAGATGAAGACCGTGAAAGCGACGCCGGATGCGAAGTTGTACTTCGGTTATAGCGGCAGTGTCACTCCGGGCGAGCCGTATACGTATCGCATTCAGGGGCCGGAATTCGTGGTCGAGTTCCTGAATGTTCAGGCCGACAGCGCCAAGAATCCGGCCAATCACATTCACAGTGCATGGCGGCGGTTACCTATCGACTTCGGCCTCACGGAGTGACATGGGCCGACCCGCCGCCAGGAGGGACACCAATGTCGCGTTACCCTTGTGCCATTCTGTTGGTCGCCCTGGCTGCCCTCGCGGTAGTCGGGGCCGATGATCCAAAACCGATCGCTCCCAAGTCCCCCGCCTCACCGCAGTCAGCGCGACTCGATCTCAAGTCGCTGGGCGACATGCTCTCCAAGATCGGCTTTAAGCCGGAGTTGAAGGATAAAACTTTTCAGCTCGTGGGCGTGGGCCGCAAAGGAACGTTCGCAAAGGTCTGGTGCTCCTGTGAAGAGGACACCATCTGGCTGGAGACATATTTCCCTCTGCCGGATGACTTCGAGAAATCCCCGGCCGCAGTCTGGCAGAAACTCGTCGCCAGGAACAACGATATCCGCCCGGCGTTCTTCGCTCTGGACGAGAAGCGCCAGCGGCTGATTCTGCGCGCTCCCATCCACAACGCCGACGTCGATGCTGCCGTGCTCGATAAGCAGATCGACGCGTTCATGGACGTGTTCGTGAAGAACAAGGAACTGTGCGCGTGCGACAAATTCCTGCCTCTCCCGACTATGGACGAAAAGACACTCCTCGAAAAGCTGGCGGGTACATGGACAGTGAGCGAAGGGACCAGCGAGGGCAAGCCGGTGGACGACAATCAGGTGACAAACACCGTATTCGTGATCAAGAACGGGACAGTGACCAGGATCTTCGGCGAGGTGCAGGGCACGAGCACTTTGCACATCCAGAAGAAGAAGGACGGGGTGTTGTGGTTCGAGATTGCCGACGATAGGGGGTTTGAACGCGGCATCATGAAATTGGAAGGCGACACGCTGACGATCTGTGCAGGCAAAGTGCGCCCGACCGAGTTCAGCAGCACCAAGGAGAACAAGAACTCGCTGATGGTGCTGAAGCGGAAGAAGTAATCCCCACGCAGAACGGCGTACCCCGCCCTCAGTAAATGAGAACGCGGCAGGCCGCATTCTCATTTACTGAGGGCGGTACGCGGCGAGCCGGAAGCGTTAGCGACGGACAACATGCACCCACCGCCCTTGCGGGCGGGGTTCGCCGTGCGGATTTCGCGGGCGTAAGCCAGAAAATAAGAATCGAGTATTCCGGTCGTGCCGGATTTGCGTGTGGCTTGAATGTGTTCTATGTTTGCCCAGCGAACGGTTGGGCGAGTTTTGGTCGCCCAATCGGGGGCGTGCGTCGGCGCGTTCCGCGGCGCCACACCTTTCATCCTCGAAAGGGCAAACCCGTCGCGAGGCGGGGGCGCAAAGCCACGGGCCTGCGGGTTCACCCCGCATTCAACCGCAGGTCGCCTGGTTGCCGAAGGGATTGGGCGGTGAATACCTGTCCATCCCTGGAGTGTTGCTTGCAACACTCTCCGCGACGCGAAACCCGGATCATTCCGGCGTCGCCGACGCACACCCCGCTAATTTCACTTTTGCGATCACTTCCCATTCGCTTGCCGCGACGAGTCCCCTTCACGGAATCTCCACGCCATTTTGCTAATCTAAATGTTGTCGCCCCGTCAGTGCTGATTTCCCATGCCTACTAAAGTGCTCTGTCCCTGTCGCGGGAATCCCGATTGCAAGCTCTGTCTTGGGACGAAATTTTACGAATATGAACCGGGTCCGCGCGGGTGGATGCCATTCACCTGCCCAACGTGCGAAGGCCGGCGCGAGTTGACCGTTGGAGGAAAGACACAGCCGTGCTTCACATGCGGCGGGGCGGGAACGATCGACCCCGCAAATCCACCACGCGATACCAGCACACGCGGCTTTCTTCGCGATGTCTGGCGTATCTTCTTCGGTGGTTAATTGTCCAACAACCGCAACACACGCATTTCCGCTGCTGAGAGCTGCCCGCAGGCTCGCGTCTTCGGAAAAGTGCCGGCCGCGAACGCTTCAAATACCGCCGGGTGAATATAACTCTTCCGGCAAATCGCTGGTGTATTGCCCAGTTCTGCGGCCACCTCTTTGATGACGCGGCATATCACACGTTCGATCGCAGCCTTCGTTTCCGGACGTGGCAACGCCGATAGCTTCGCGGCCGCGAGCACGGTACCGGCCCAGGTCCGGAAATCCTTCGCGGTGAACTCCGCGCCGGACGTCCGACGGATGTAGGCATTCACATCGGTCGAACCGATCGGCTTCGGATTGCCGTTTCCATCGCGGTACTGGAAGAGATCCTGGCCGGGCAAGTCGCGGCACTGGTGGACGATACGGGCGAGCCGTGCATCCGAGATCACACGTTCGTGACGCACACCGCTCTTGCCGCGAAAACGGAATCGCACCGAACGGCCGGTGAAGCTGACATGGCGGTCGAGTAGAGTACTCAGGCCAAATGAACCATTGGCTTTCACGTATTCCGCGTTGCCCACTCGTAAATGGGTACGGTCGAGCAACTTCACTACGGCCGCGAGAACCTTGTCTCGCGGTAATCCGCGTTTGGCGAGGTCAAGTTCCACCCGCGCCCGCACTCGCCCCAGTGCCCGACCGAAGTCGAGCATTCGGCCATACTTGACGTCGTCGCGTCTGGCACGGAACGCCGGGTGATACCGATACTGTTTCCGCCCACGTGCGTCGCGCCCGGTTGCTTGCAGGTGACCGTTGGCATGTGGGCAAATCAGCACGTCCTTCCACGCCGGTGGAAGGACGAGCGCCCGAATGCGGGCGAGCGTGATCGCATCGCGAATCACGCAACCTTCCGCGCGATAACGAAAACTCCGGCCAGCACGTTCACGGCGAATCCCCAACTGTGAGTCGCTCCACACTCGCAACCGCGCTGTCAATTTGAACGCGAACAAACAACTCTTCTGATTCAGTAATTTGGTCACGGGCAGGATTCCTCGCTCTCCAACTTCCGCGCTCTGTTGAAAGCTCGGTTGAGGTTGTCGCAATCTTGGTGAAACCCCTTGTTACCGAACCGAATCTCGCGACAACCGACCCGAGGTTTCAACGGAGCACAACTCACAACGAGCAAGCGGCGCGCCGCATGCGCGGGGTTTGTTTCGCTCGTAGCAGTCTCGCGACATTTCCGTCTGGCTTCCGTGCCTGGACGGGGAGCGTATTGTTTCATTTTTGAGGTTTGTGATGTTCTGCTCTCCCCCCTACTCTCAACCCGCGCCTACTCCGCGAAAAACGACGCACTCATTTTGGCTTTCGGCAGTTTCGGCCTGGCCAGCTTGAAGCGGTTCAGTGCGCGATGGAGGGTCGCGATGTGCTCATCATGCCCACCGGTTCCGGCAAGAGTCTCTGCTTTCAATTGCCGGCTCTCGATGTTGGGAGGTCGCGGTGGTGAACAGCACGCTCACCGCCGCCAAACGCCGGCAGGCCGAGGAAGACATCTTTTCCGGCGAGGCGGAGTTCGTGTACACGCTCGAACGACTCGCCAACCCGGACTTTCGCACTGTGCTGAAGCAACAACTCATCGACCTGTTCGTGGTGGATGAAGCGCACTGCGTCAGTCAGTGGGGCCACGATTTCCGGCCCGACTATGCCGGTCGTGCCGATGGCACTCGATCCTGAAGTACTTTGGGGAGGGTGAAGAGTTGCCGTCGATGAAGTGCGGCCATTGCGACCGGTGCTGACCCTCACATCGCAATCCGCGCCCTTGTTCCCCACGCTGTAGAGAGGTAAGACAGCCGTAAGCCATCGCAACCGTTCTTACACGTATCGAGAGCCGTATGAACCCTCTCTTGCTCTCCCTCGCGCTTCTTGCACCTACTCAACCACCCAAGGCCGATCCAAACGACGTTGGCATGCTGCCGCTCGGCGCGGATGGCAAGCCGCTAAACCTCGACTTTGAAACCGGCACCCTCAAAGACTGGAAAGCCGAAGGCGATGCCTTCAAGGACCAGCCCATCAAGGGCGATACGGTCCACGCACGCCGCGGGGACATGTACAGCCGCCACCAGGGGCAATACTGGATCGGCGGTTACGAGAAACATGGCGACAAGCCCACCGGCACGCTCACCAGCGTGCCATTTAAGGTGACGCATCCGTGGGCGAGCTTCCTCGTCGGTGGCGGACCGTGGGAGAAGGAAACGTATGTCGAGATCGTGTGCGGTAAGGAAGTGATCTTCAGCACGCCGGGGATGGAAGAAGAAGACATGCGCCGGGCGTTGGTCGATCTAACCAAGTACAAGGACAAGGAAATCTTCATTCGGATTGTCGACAAGCATACCGGACATTGGGGCCACATCAACTTCGACGACTTCCGCTTCCACGAAAAGAAGCCGAATTTCCCCGCACGCCCCAAGAAGGAACCCCCGGCGCCGGCGGATGTGTACAAGTTCGCCGGCCTGAAACCCGAAGACGCCGCGAAAGCGATGACCGTGCCCGAAGGGTTTTCGGTCACGGTGTTTGCCGGCGAGCCGGACGTTCATCAGCCGATCGCGTTCTGTATCGACCATCGCGGCCGGCTCTGGGTGGTGGAAGCGTACACCTACCCGCGCCGCCACCCGGAGAAAGGGCCGATCATCTCCGCCGAGCCCGGCCAACCGCGCGAAGGCGACAAGATTGTGATCTTCGAGGACACCGACGGCGACGGCAAGTTCGATAAGCGCACGGTGTTCATGGAGGGATTGAATCTCGTTAGTGGCATTGAAGTCGGCTTTGGCGGCGTGTGGGTGGGAGCGGCTCCGTACTTCCTGTTCATTCCACACGACGAGAAGACCGACAAGCCCGCGGGCGACCCGAAGATTCTCCTCGACGGCTGGCACTATGAAGACACGCACGAAACGCTGAACTCCTTCATCTGGGGACCCGACGGCTGGCTTTACGGCTGCCACGGCGTTTTTACGCACAGTCGCGTCGGCAAGCCCGGCACCCCGGATGACAAACGCATTCCGATCAACGCCGGCATCTGGCGTTACCACCCGACACGGCACGTATTTGAAATCTTCGCCCACGGCACCTCGAACCCGTGGGGTCTCGATTACAACGCCAACGGCGATTTCTTCATTGAGGCGTGCGTCATTCCCCACATGTGGCACATCATCCAGGGTGGGCGTTACCACCGGCAGGCGGGGACACACTTCAACCCGTACACCTACGCCGACATCCAGACGATTGCGAACCACCGTCACTACGTCGGAGTCACGCCGCACGGCGGCAACGGGCGGTCGGACTCAGCGGGAGGTGGACACGCGCACGCTGGTCTCATGTGCTATCAGGGCGGCACGTGGCCGAAGGAGTATCACGGCAAGCTGTTCATGGGGAACCTGCACGGCCACCGCATCAACGTCGATGTGCTGACGCCCAAGGGAAGCGGATATGTGGCCGATCGTAATCCCGATTTCCTCCTCACGAACGACAAGTGGTCGATTCCGCTGGCGATCAAGTCTGGCCCGGATGGGAACGTCTATCTGATCGACTGGTACGACAAGCAGATTTGCCACAGCGGCAACCCCGAAATCTGGGACCGCACCAACGGCCGCATTTACAAGATCAGCTACAAGGACACCAAGAAGGTGGCGAAGCGTCTCGACCTGTCGAAGAATACCGATCAACAACTGGTCAGTTATCAATTCGACGAGAACGACTGGTACGCACGGACTGCTCGGCGAATCATGCAAGAGCGGACGGCAGCGGGCAAGACGACGAAGGACCTGGGCCGGATTCGTGTCCTCCTGACGACGATGGCAACCAAGGGCGAGACTGAACAATTGCGGCTGCGAGCGATCTGGTCGATGCACGCGCTCGGTATCCTCACCGAGCCGACGGCCGAGATGTTGCGGAGCGACAAATCGCCACACGTCCGCGGCTGGCTGTCCATGCTCAACATCGAGTTCGACAACGGAAAGATTGGCCCGTACCGCCCCGGTCGCTGGCAGATTAACGCCAAAGATGATCCGGTCAGTAAACGCTACCTTTTGTCCATGTTGCTGCGTCAGCCGGAGAGTGCGCAAACCACCACGAATTATCTCGAAGTCTTGATGTCGGCGAACGACGCGGCCGATCATAACTTGCCATACCTGTACTGGTACGCGCTCGAACCGCTGTGTGCTGAAAACCCCGCCGAGGCGTTACGAGTCGCGGCTCGTGGGAATATCCCGATGGTCTTCCAGTTCGCAGCGCGGCGTGTTGGTGCGATCGGTACTCCGGAAGCATTTGATCTGCTCACCAAATTGCTCGCCGAGGCGAAGACGGACGACCAGCGAATCACATACTTCCGCGGACTTCAGGAAGGCGCGAAAGGCAAACGCAATTTACCGATGCCCAAAGATTGGACCGCGGCGTTTGAATCGCTGATGAAGTTGCCGGATGCGGGTATCCGCAATCAGGCGCTGGGACTGGCGGCCACGTTCGGCGACAAGAACGCACTGAGCGTACTTCGCAAGGTGCTGGCTGATTCCAAGGCCGATACGGCGGCTCGCCTGGCGGCGCTCACAGCGCTGGTCGACGCCAAGGACGCCGAAACGATTCCACTTCTGCAAGCGGCACTGGCAGACAAGGAACTCCGCGGCGCTGCTCTTCGTGCGCTGGCGGCATTCGACAATGCGAAAACGCCAGCTGCCATTCTTGCGGAGTACGGCAACTTCACGCTCGCCGAGAAGCGCGACGCCCTCGCCACTCTGGCCGCTCGCGTCGGCTTCGCGAAGGAACTGATGAACGCCATCGCCGCGAAGAAGATCCCCGCGACGGATGTGCCCGCGGAGATCGTGCGGCAGTTGCGTGGCTATCAGGATGCCACGCTCGACAAGCAGATCGCGGATTTGTGGGGTGTCGTTCGTGAATCCCCGGCCGAGAAGAAGAAGCTCATCGCAATGTGGAAAGCTCGCCTCACTTCGCCAATGGCTTCGCCGGGCGATGTGAACCTCGGCCGTGCGGTCTTCGCCAAGACGTGCCAGCAGTGCCACACGCTCTATGGCGTTGGCGGTAAAGTCGGGCCGGAGATTACCGGCGCCAATCGTGGCAGCATTGACTACCTGCTCGAAAACATTCTCGACCCGAGTGCGGTGATTCCCAAGGAGTATGCCGCCACACGCATCATCACCACCGATGACCGCAACATCACCGGCATCGTGAAGAGCGAGGCCAACGGCGTCCTCACGGTACAGACCGAACGCGAACTGCTGACGATCCCCGTGGCCGACATCGCCAGCCGCAAGCCGTCGGAACTGTCGATGATGCCGGAAGACATCCTCAAGCAAGTAGGTGAAAATGAGTTCCGTTCACTGATTGCTTATCTGCAAACGCCGGGGCAAGTGCCGATGCTCGCCAGCGCGGACAACGCCAAGGACTTCTTCAACGGCAAGGATTTGACCGGCTGGGACGGCGACGACGGCTTGTGGAAGGTCGAAAACGGCGAGATCGTCGGCAAGTCCACCACGGGTCTAAAGAAGAATACCTTCCTGAAGTCACACCTCGCGGTGGAGAACTTCAAACTCTCGCTCAAGGTCAAACTGACACCCAACCGGGAGAACAGCGGCATACAATTCCGTAGTGCTCCTCTTCCCGACGGCGAGATGAAGGGACCGCAAGCCGACATCGGCGCGGGCTGGTGGGGCAAGTTGTATGAGGAGAGTGGCCGCGGGTTGCTCGCGAAGGAAGGCGGCGAAAAGTTCGTCAAGCCCGACGAATGGAACGACTACGTTGTGGAAGCCATCGGCGGACACGTGAAGATCTGGATCAACGGCAACCTGTGTACCGACTACACTGACGATAAATTAGCCCGACGCGGAATCGTCGGGCTGCAACTGCACAGCGGCGGCCCGCTCGAAGTGCGGTTCAAAGACATCAAACTGGAAGTGCTGAAGTAACGGCGAACCCCGCCCGCAAGGGCGGTGGGTGTTGTCAAACCCCGCCCGCAAGGGCGGCGGGTGCTGACGAGCCGGAAGCGTCAGCGACGGGCCACACACCACCGCCCTTGCGGACGGGGTTCGCCAGACAACATCACATACGGAACCCGCAATGAAGCTCACGCTGCATATTTGGCGACAGAAGTCTCGCACCGATACCGGCCGGATGGTGACCTACCAGCTCGACGGCGTCAGTCCGGATATGTCATTCCTCGAAATGCTCGACACGCTCAACGAGCAACTCATCCATAAGGGCGAGGAGCCGGTCGCGTTCGATCACGATTGCCGCGAGGGAATTTGCGGCATGTGCTCGATGATGATTAATGGTCTTGCGCACGGTCCAGAGCGGGCGACAACCACCTGCCAGCTTCACATGCGAAGTTTCCCAGACGGCGCGGAGATTTATATCGAGCCGTGGCGGGCGAAGGCGTTCCCGGTGATGAAGGATCTCGTGTGCGACCGCTCGGCGTTCGATCGTGTGATTCAGGCCGGTGGGTTTGTGAGCGTGAACACTGGCGGTGCGCCGGACGGTAACACGCTACCGGTGGCGAAGGTCGATCAGGACCGCGCGATGGACGCCGCGGCGTGTATCGCCTGTGGAGCGTGCGTGGCAGCGTGTCCGAACGCCTCGGCGATGCTCTTCCTTTCGGCGAAGGTTAGCCACTTGGCGCAACTGCCGCAGGGTCAGCCGGAACGCAAGGATCGCGTGCGGAAGATGGTGGCACAGCACGACCGCGAGGGCTTCGGCCACTGCACGAACATCAACGAATGCGAAGCCGCCTGCCCGAAGGAAATCAGCGTGGAGCACATCGCGCAGCTCAACCGCGACTTCATTGTGAGCACCGTGAGCAATGCGGTGAAATGAGGGTTCAGGGCGCTGCTACGCCCTTAGTAGTCGGAGTAGTGTAAGATGCTGCCGAAACGGGCCTCAAGCTCCGCCCGTACCTCTGGCAGATCACGGAGCCTCCAGCTGTCCTCCAGTTGGAGGTATTTCAGGTTCCCCGCGAATGGCGACCGAGCAAGCACTCGTAAGCCGACCTCGCCGAACATGTTGCCCGCCAGGTTCAGCCAACGGAGGTTCGCCAGCCCCGGCCACGCGGCCAGTTGTTCCATCCCGGCGTTCGTGATGGAACAGCAACTCAGGTTCAGCCGCTTTAACTGCGTCGTCGGCTGGCTAATGAAGAACAGTTCGAGTATCGCGGCTTCGTCCCGTTCGTAGCAAAGCGGATTATGGTAGTTGCACAGGTCGAGTGATCGAAGCTGTGGGAATGTCCGTGGGTCCAGGAGCGGGGCGGCTGGGAGTTTGCCGAACAGGTTGAACTTCAAATGCCGCAACTGGGTGGCCACACGCGACTCGCGGAGCGCTGCGAATCGGAAGCCGTCCACATCCCCGAGGTTCAGTCTCACGAGAGACGCCGACGCCGGACCACTCAGGAACGCGGTGAGGTTCGCAGGCATGCCCTGCTGACCGCTCATGGTCAAATCCGAGACATTCCGCAGTCGATCATTGTCCGCGAGCCGCTCGAACTGGTCGTATGGGTCTTTCACGTCCTCAAGCGTCAGGTTGTCCACCCGAACGAGGAGCGGTGAGGCGAAGACCGCGTCGAAGGTGCGTGTGAGCGACCGGAGCGTGAGTGCCCATTGCGGTGCCGCGTCGAACGCCCGCGGTTTGAGCTTCAGGAACCGCTCGCCCTCGAGCCGAATCGCTGGCGGAGCCACGAACCCGCGGCGGAAGTTCGGGTACTGCAACCGCAACTCTTTTTTCAGTTTCGATCGCCACTCATTCGCGTGCGCGTTCCATAGTTCTGCTTCGCGCGTCTTCAACGGCGTGATGCGATCATCCCACTCGTCGAGCCGCGCAATCTCGCACTGAACGCGAATGAACTCCGCACGTTCGGGCTGGCCGTTTTCCTGAAGCCAGTCGGCGTACATCAGGCGCGGAGTGTCTTCGTGCGGGTGTTCCCAGATCGTCGCCAGGAGGGCTTTTTCGTCCGACATGCACTCTCCGCATTAGTTACGCTTCCGTTGACCGGGGTACCGAACCTTCACCGCATCTTTGCCGAATCGTTTCACAAGCGCATTCACTACGGCCTCGTCGTTCCCCGCTGGCGTCATCCGAATGAGGAGACTTTTCAGGTTGAGCGTCTTGGATCGCGCCAGAGCCATCGCCCCGGCTGGGCTCAGATCCGAAAGACCAAGATCGAGTTCGCGAAGGTTCCCTGCGTGGGGAGAGTTCGCCAGCGCACGCGGGCCAAGCACTGCACTATGGCCGCCAATACTGAGCGATCGAACCGACTCCAGCCCGGGCCAGTTGGCGATGAGTGCCATGCCCTCATCCGTCATCCATGCACCATACATGACGAGTTTCCGCAAACGGAACTTCGGCTGTGACTTCGCAATCGCCTCCGCGCCTTCTGTTCCGTACCACGCAGGGATGGTGAGATGCGTGAGATTGCCGAGATAAGGAGAGTTGAAGATCGATTGTAGTCCCTCTGACGTCAAGGTGTGGTGGTAGACGCTGAAGGACCGTAACTTCGCAAAGCCTGGGGAAGAGGCAATCACCGCCGCGGCCGCATCGTCGAGTCCATCCTGCAAGTCGAGTTCGGCCAGATTTTCTATCTCTGTATTGGCTGCGAGAGCTGCAAGCCCCTTTGCCCACTCGGAGTCAGAACCAAGCGACAGCGATCGCACATTGCGGAGGTATGGCGATGCAAGTACGCGCGCCGCACCAGCCGCGGTAACCCCCGACCAGAACTTGAGCGACCCGATCCGCGCAAGAGTGCGACACTTCGCAATTTTGGGAATTTCGGCGCGGTGCCCTTCGATGGTGTAATCCCACGCGGGTGCGTCTCTGAAGACAGAGGTGGGTAATTCGCGAAACCGTTTCACGTTCATTCGCCGCGTTTCTGGCGCGACGAATCCGCGCCTGAATGGCGATTTTCGCAAATCAGCGGGGAGTTTCGCACCCCACGCTTTCGCGAATTGCTTCCACAGCTTCTTCTCGCGTTTTTCGAGCGTGGGCCGACGCTCCTCGTCCCATTCGTCGAGGCCCGCGAGTTCGCACTGCACGCGAATGAATTCA